>JAESGN010000061.1_pt1 | contig 381438 bp, 335 predicted proteins | sample 9269731 | NCBI WGS metagenome assembly JAESGN01 (sample SAMN15720683, study PRJNA650826) | algae metagenome | isolation source: Mojavia pulchra JT2-VF2 and co-occurring heterotrophs from desert soil | place: USA: Cadiz Valley, Joshua Tree National Park, CA | collected 1998-06-08 | reverse complement strand
GAAAGGACAGTCTTTATGTCGCGACTGGCCCTGTTCCAGGAAACATGCAATAGGAACGGACGAGAGTTTCAGAAGACTTGGGGCGTCTCACGTCCCCTTTTAAAGCCAAGAATTGGAGAGCCCGTGCGCATTCTCGATGAAGCCGTCATTCCCGAGCTGCCGAATTACTACCGTGGCAAGGTGCGGGAAAACTACGATCTGCCGGACGGCAACCGTATCATCATATCCACCGACCGCCTCAGCGCCTTCGACCGTATTCTCACCTGCATACCTTATAAGGGACAGGTCCTGACCCAGACGGCCCGCTACTGGTTCGAAAAGACAAAGGACATCTGCCCCAATCATGTGGTCAGCTATCCTGACCCAAATGTCGTCATCGGCAAAAGACTTGAGATATTGCCGGTCGAGGTGGTGGTTCGCGGTTATCTGGCCGGCACGACAGGCACGTCGATCCTGACCCTTTATAAGAAGGGCGAGCGGCAGATGTACGGCATGAGCCTTCCTGACGGGATGCAGGACAACCAGATTCTGCCCGAACCGGTGATCACGCCCACAAGCAAGGCCTTCGATGGCGGCCACGACGAGCCACTGACACCGACCGAGATTGTGGAGAAGAAACTCCTGACACAGGAGCAATGGGACACGCTTTCCCGTTACGCGCTGGCGCTGTTCAAGCGCGGGCAGGAAATTGCCGCAAAGCAGGGCCTCATTCTCGTCGACACGAAATATGAATTCGGAACGGATGAAAACGGCACCATCATCCTGGCCGACGAGATCCACACACCTGATAGCAGCCGCTACTGGATGGCTGGCAGCTATGAGGAAAGCTTTCGCAACGGCACCCGGCCGGCGAGCTTCGACAAGGATTTCGTGAGAGCCTGGGTTGCCGAACGCTGCGACCCTTATAAGGATGACGTTCCCGAAATTCCGCAGGATCTCGTCTTGCAGACCTCGAAGGTCTATATTGATGCTTACGAACGCATCACCGGACAGAGCTTCGTTCCCGACGATAGCGGCGAGACGCCGCTTGCAAGAGTACGCCGGAATCTGGAGCCGTTCTTCCCCGGAGTCTGACCGTGAGCAAAATGATCGAACAGGCGAGAAAGGGCGACAGGAAGAGTGACCGTCCTGTCAGGCGCCGGCCTCGCCGTTCCGCCGAGGAAACCCGGCGGGACATTCTCGCCAAAGCGGAAGAGCTTTTCCGGGAGCGTGGTTTCAATGCGGTGGCGATTGCCGATATCGCCTCAGCGCTTGGCATGTCTCCCGCCAATGTCTTCAAGAATTTCAGCTCGAAAAACGCGCTCGTCGACGCCCTTGGCTTCGAACAGATCGGCGCTTTCGAACGGCAGATCTGTCCACTCGACAAAAGCCATGCACCGCTTTCCAGATTGCGCCATCTAGCGCGCAACCTGATGGAGCAGCACCACCAGGATCTCAATAAAAATCCCTACGTCTTCGAAATGATCCTGATGACCGCCAAGCAGGACATGAAGTGCGGAGACTATTATAAATCCGTCATCGTTAAATTGCTGGCCGAAATCATTCAGGACGGCGTCGAGGCCGGAATCTACACCGCCACCGATATCCCTCCTCTGGCGGAGACCGTGCTCCACGCGCTGACCAGCGTCATCCACCCCGTCCTCATTGCGCGGGAAGATATCGGCAATTTGGCAACACGTTGCGATCAACTCGTCGATTTAATCGACGCGGGATTGCGCAATCCGCTTGCTAAGTGACGATTCCCAATTTACGTCACCTTCTCGCAATTGCTTGCGAAGCGCAAAAGCCTGCGCTTCTATGCGCGTGGCGGTCCGGACAAAATGAGCGAATCGGGTCCCTTCCAAGGCCTTCGCCTGTCGTGTCTGTTTCCGGACGCGCATCCGCCGAGCGACATTGCGCTTATAGTTAAATGCGAGCGATACGCAGGGAAGAACAATGAGCCGACGTATTTTACCCCTATTTGCTTCTCTGTGTGTAACCGCGCTTCTGGCGGGCTGCAGCGATGGCGGCGAGAGCGGCCAGACCGCCGGCCAGACTGCAGAGCGTCCTCCGTCTCCGGTCAGCGTCATCCTGATGAAGACCAGCGAATATCCCCTGACCACCGTTCTGCCCGGCCGCGCCAGCGCGTTCCAGACAGCCGAAATCCGGCCGCGCGTCACCGGCATCATCCGCGAAATTCCTTTCAAGGAAGGCAGCGAGGTCAAGCAGGGCGACGTTCTCTACCAGATCGAGGACAATACCTATCTGGCGGAAGTGGCGCAGGCCAAGGCTAACGTGGCGAAGGCGGAAGCAAGCATTCCAAGCGCCCAGGCGAACCTTGCCCGTTACGAACGCCTGGTCAACAGCGGTGCGACGCAGATCGAATATGAAAATGCCAAGGTGACGCTGCTGCAGGCGCAAGCCGACGTGGCACAGACCAAGGCAGCGCTGGAAACGGCCGAGATCAATCTCGATCTCACCAAGGTCCGGGCCCCCTTCGACGGCATTACCAGCGCGACCGCCTTCAGCATCGGTAACGTGGTGACGGCGAACCAGACGACGGCGTTGACAACGCTGCGCCGCATCGATCCGATCTATATCGACCTGATGGAATCCAGCATCAATCTCCTGCGTCTGAAAAAGGCGATCTCGTCGGGTCAGCTTGGCGGCGACACGAAGGAGACCGGCATTCACCTGACGCTGGAAGACGGCACCGAATACAAGCATGACGGCAAGATTGATATGTCGGACATGGCGGTGAGCGAAACGACGGGCACCTTCTCCATCCGCGCCCTCTTCGACAACCCTGATGATCTTCTGCTTCCCGGCACCTATGTTCGCGCCACGCTGACGATCGGCAAGGAAAAAGGTTTCCGCATTCCGCAGCGCGCAGCGAGCCGGAACGCCAATGGCGAACTGACCGCAAAATTCGTGACCGCGGAAAACAAGGTGGAAACCCGCACCTTCCCGTCCAGCCAGCAGTCGGGCAACGCCTGGCTGGTGACGGAAAATGTCAAGGATGGCGACAAGCTCATCGTCGACGGCTTCCAGTGGATTGCCGACGGCGCAACGGTTGCGCCAGTTGAAGTGACCATTGACGATCGCGGTATCGTCGTTCTGCCGCAGCAAGCTCCGCCTGCCGCCGCCCCCTCGAAATAAGCATGAGCACGAAACCCCTTGGTCGAAGCTCGTAAAAGGTAAGGCAGGACTGCCATGGCCCATTTCTTCATCAGGCGCCCCGTGTTTGCATGGGTTATCGCCATCGTCATCATGCTGGGCGGCGCCCTTGCGATCTGGACGCTTTCCATTTCGCAATATCCCGATATTGCGCCGACAACGGTGCGTGTCAGTGCGACCTATAACGGCGCCAGCGCCGAAACCGTCGAGAAATCGGTGACGACCATCATCGAGGACGGCATGACCGGCCTCGACGACCTCACCTATATGACCTCGTCGTCCTCGACCGGCAGCGCCGAAGTGACGCTGACCTTCGGCAACAGCATCCTGCCAGACATTGCGCAGGTTCAGGTGCAGAACAAGCTGCAGCTTGTCCAGTCGCAATTGCCCGATACCGTGCAGCAGCGGGGTATCCAGGTCAGCCGCTCGACATCGAGTATCCTGATGGTTGGCGCGCTGATCTCGACCGACGGCAAGCGCAATTCGGCCGATCTCGGCGACGTATTCTCCTCGCGTGTCGAAGACCAGATCAAGCGCCTCGAAGGCGTGGGCAGCATCAACGTGTTCGGCTCCGAATATGCGATGCGTATCTGGCTGGATCCGTTCAAGCTCAACAAATACCAGCTGACCACCGCCGACGTCACCAGCGCCATCGAAAGCCAGAATACCCAGGTTTCGGTCGGCTCGCTCGGCGCCGTGCCCGCGGTCAAGGGCCAGCAGCTCAATGTGACGGTGACGGCGCAGAGCCAGCTCACCACGGTTGCCGATTTCGAATCCGTCATCCTGAAAGTCGAAAAGGATGGCGCGACGGTTCGCCTCAGCGACGTGGCGCGCATCGAAATCGGCCAGGAAACCTATGGCGGCGATTCCCGATCCAACGGCCGTCCGTCCGCCGGTTTCGCAGTCAACCTTGCCACGGGTGCAAACGCGCTCGACACGGCGGCACGCGTGAAAGCGGCTCTGACAAATGTCGAGGGTTCGCTGCCCGAGGGCGTTTCGATTGAATACCCCTATGACACGACGCCGTTTGTGAAGCTGTCGATCGAGAAAGTGGTGCATACGCTGATCGAGGCGATCATCCTCGTCTTCGTCGTGCTTCTGGTGTTCCTGCAGAATCTGAGAGCCACCTTCATTCCGATGATCGCCGTTCCGGTCGTGCTTCTCGGCACCTTCGGCGTTCTCGCGCTCACCGGGTATTCCATCAATACGCTCACCATGTTCGCCATGGTTCTCGCCATCGGCCTCCTCGTCGACGACGCCATCGTCGTTGTCGAAAACGTCGAGCGCATCATGTCGGAAGAGGGCTTGTCACCGGTCGAGGCGACCGAAAAGTCGATGGGCGAGATCACCGGTGCGATCATCGGCATCGCGCTCGTGCTCACCGCCGTGTTCATTCCGATGGCTTTCTTCGGCGGATCGACGGGCATCATCTACCGCCAGTTCTCGATCACCATCGTTTCGGCCATGCTGCTTTCGGCCGTTGTCGCGATCGTGCTGACGCCCGCGCTTTGCGCCACCATGCTGAAGCCGATCGATCATCACAAGAAGCAGCGCGGACCGGGCGCGTGGTTCAACCGCGGCTTCGGCAAGACGACGGATGGCTACGTGTCCTCCATCGGTTATCTGCTGAAACGGCCCCTGCGCGTGATGATCATCTTCGCGATCGTGATCGGCGGCTGCGCCTGGTTCTTTTCAAAGCTGCCAAGCTCTTTCCTGCCGCAGGAAGACCAGGGCGTGCTGCTGACGATCATCCAGACGCCGACCGGGTCGAATATCGAGCGAACCAACGAGGTGGTGAAGCAGGTCGAAAACTACTTCCGCGAAAAAGAAGCCAACAATGTCGAATCTGTTTTCGGCGTGCTCGGCTTCAGTTTCAGCGGTTCGGGCCAGAACAACGCTATCGTCTTCACCAAGCTCAAGGATTTCGCCGAAAGAACCGCGCCCGATCAGCATGCCGGCGCCATCGTGCAGCGTGCGATGGGCACCTTCTTCGGCTTCCGCGATGCTCAGGTGTTCCCGCTTCTGCCGCCGGCCATTCAGGGCATGGGCACATCGAGCGGTTTCTCGATGTATCTCGTGGATAGCGGCCGCAACGGCACCGACGCATTGACCGCCACGTCCAAGGAGCTGATCGCGCTCGCGACCAGCAATCCGAAGATCAGTTCGCTTCGAAGCGACAGCCAGGACAATGAAACGCAGATGAAGATCGTTCTCGATCAGGAAAAGATGGGAGCCATGGGGGTCGATCTCTCCTCCGTGAACCTCATGCTGTCCACGATCTTTGCCGGCCGGGATGTCAATGACTTCACTCTGAACGGCGAGTTGAAGCCCGTTTATGTCCAGGGTGACGCACCCTACCGCATGCAGCCGGACGACCTGAAATTCTGGTACGCCCGCAATACCAGCGGCGAGATGGTGCCTTTCTCTTCCTTCAGCGAAGTGAAATGGATCAATGCGCCGCCGTCTCTCGCCCGCTTCAACGGTACAGGCGCGATCTCGCTCGAAGGCACCGCCGGCGCAGGCGTTGCATCCGGTGACGCGATGGACGAGATGGAACGCCTGACGGCAAGCCTGCCGGGCGGTTACACCGTCGCGTGGCAGGGCATTTCCTATCAGGAGCGCCTCTCCGGCTCGCAGGCGCCGATGCTCTATGCACTGTCGGTACTGATCGTCTTCCTTTGCCTTGCCGCCCTTTATGAAAGCTGGTCCATCCCCTTCTCGGTCATCATGGCCGTGCCAGTGGGCGTTCTCGGCGCATTGACCGCGGCGCATTTCTTCGGCCAGTCGAACGACGTCTACTTCAAGGTGGGCCTTCTGACGACCATCGGCCTTGCGGCGAAAAATGCGATCCTGATCGTTGAGTTCGCCAAGGAGAGACAGGAGCACGGACTGAGCCTGATGGAAGCGACGCTGGAGGCGGCGAAGCTGCGCCTGCGTCCGATCATTATGACGTCGCTGGCCTTCATCCTCGGCGTTGTGCCTCTCGCGATCGCAACCGGAGCGGGTTCCGCCGCGCAAAATGCAATCGGTATCGGGGTCCTGGGTGGTATGCTTTCTGCAACACTGCTCGGAATTTTCTTCGTTCCGTCCTTTTTCGTCATCATTCGTCGCCTTTCAAGGCGTTAACAAAACAAAAATGGGCTGTGCCAACCGTTAATACGCTGCTAGAAATGTTGCCGATTTGGCAAATGCACGTTTCTACGGCATATCGATCGCGCAGCCCATTTGTCAGCAAGCCGCGCTCGGTAAGCCAACCAGAGAATTGGGAAAATTACATGCTGTCTATTCGCGCTACCCTTCCCCTGACAATGCTGCTGCTCTCAGGCTGTGTTGTTGGACCCGACCACAAGACGCCGGAAATCCAATTGCCGGGAAAGTTTGCGGAAGCCGGAAAAACCAGTAATGGCGACATCAGCGGCGTTGCATGGTGGACGGCCTTTAACGACAACCGCCTGAACGGTTACGTCTCCACCGGCCTCGCGCAGAACCTCACCGTGATGCAGGCGATCGAACGCATCAATCAGGCGCAGGCCCAGGTGATCGTTGACGGCGCTGGCGGCCTGCCGAGCCTGACGGGCAGCGGTAGCCACACGACCAGCCAGACCAAGGGCAGCTACCGTGACGTTCCCGTCACCAACGTGTCCAGCGGCAGCCTCAGCGTTTCGTGGTTCCTCGACCTCTTCGGCCGCTACCGCCGGGCGACGGAAAGCGCGGATGCATCGCTCGATGCCGCTTACTCCACCGTCGACGTGCAGCGCCTGACGCTGATTTCGTCCGTCGCCGCCGCCTATATCGACGTGCGCTATTATCAGGAGCGCCTGGCGATTGCCCGCCAGAACCTGGGTTCACGCCGCGAAACGCTCGATCTGACCAAGCTGCAGCTCGAAGCGGGTGCGGCCTCGCGTCTCGATGTCGTCCAGTCCGAAGGTCTGGTCAATTCCACGCTGTCGCAGATACCTGGCCTCGAAACCAGCTTCCGCAAGGCAGCGCACCGCATCGCGACCCTGCTTGGCATGCCGGCCTCGTCGCTCATCGCCGAGCTGCAGAAGGGCGCACGCCAGCCTGTTGCGCGCGCAGTTCCCCGCACCGGTATCCCGGCCGACCTGATCCGCAACCGTCCGGACATCCGCGTCGCTGAACGCAATCTCGCCGCTGCGGTCGCCACGATCGGTGTAACCGAGGCGCAGCTTTATCCAAGCATCGAGCTTGGTGGAGCGATCACGCCGAGCTACAATTTCCTGAGTGGCGGCGGCAGGGGAACTGCCAATAGCTGGTCCTTCGGTCCGAGCCTCACGCTCCCGATCCTCGATGGCGGCAGACTCCGCGCCAATGTCGACATCGCCAACTCACAGGCACGCGAACAATATCTCGTCTGGAAGGCGACCGTTCTCAATGCGGTGGAAGAAGTCGAAAACGCCCTGGCCGCCATCAATCGCGACCAGCGTACCGTTGACGCGCTGAGAAAGACCGTTGCCTCCTACCAGGAAGCGCTGCAGCTCTCCACCGCCAGCTATCGTGATGGTGCCTCGTCTCTGCTCGATGTTCTGGATGCCCAGCGCTCGGTATCGGATGCGCAGGCAAACCTTGCCACGGCGATCCAGACGACCGCGCAGGATTATGTCTCGCTTAACGTGGCTCTCGGTGGCGGTTATGCCGTTGGCCAGCCTGCCCCGAAGAAGTCCGCCGGCCCGACCGTGGCCGCCGCGAAGGGCATGTAAGCACGGCCCAAAATAGCAAACAAAAAGCCCGCGTCTTTCGATGCGGGCTTTTTGTTATTCAAGGCACAAAAAAGCACCGGTCACCCGGTGCTTTTTTTCAGCCCGTCATCAGGCTCAGTTCTTGGCGCGCTCGACGTAGGAATTGTCTTCCGTCGCGATGACCACGCGAATGCCGGCATCGATATGCGGCGGCACCATGGTGCGGATGCCGTTGGAGAGGATAGCCGGCTTGTAGGAGGAAGAAGCCGTCTGGCCCTTCACGACCGGTTCGGTCTCCGTGATCTCAAGCGTGACGTGACGCGGCAGTTCAACGGCCAGCGGATTGCCTTCATGGATGGAAAGAATGCAGGTCATGCCTTCCTGCAGATAGGCTTTCTGATCGCCCATCGTCTCGGCATCAACAACGACCTGGTCGTAGTTCTCAGGGTTCATGAAGTGGAAGCCTTCGCCATCTTCATAAAGGAACTGGAAGTTCAGGTCTTCAACGAAAGCGCGCTCGACCTGCTCGGTGGTGCGCCAGCGCTCGGAGACCTTCACGCCGTCAACGATGCGGCGCATGTCCACCTGCGTGACCGGCGTGCCCTTGCCGGGGTGAAAGTTCTGCGCGGTGAGAACGACGTAAAGCTTGCCGTCCACGTCGAGAACATTGCCCTTGCGGACGGATGAGGCGATAACCTTGACCATATGACTTCCTTGTAACTCGATGAAATGCGTCGTAAAGGACTGCGCGGCAGCACCGGCCCCGGCAGACGTTTTGTCTTTTTTCTGGGGCGCAACTACCTTAAATCCGCACGAATTGCCAGCCTTCTACAGCAATTCCCGGAAGAGTGCCTAGCGGTTTTCCGCCCGGAATTGCTTTAAATGACGCGATCAGGCGTTTTGCGGACCATTTCTCCGCAACTGAGCGCCGCAGAGAAGACGGAAAAGAACTGAGAATGCGCGCAAGCAACCAGACAATGTCGCCATGGTGGACGCCTGACGTCCACGCGGACCGCCGCGCGTTTCTCATTGGGCGCAACGCGATCCAGTCGGCTTTTCGCAGCTATTTCGCCAGCGCCGATTTTCTTGAGGTCGATACCGCGACATTGCAGATCTCCCCCGGCAATGAGGCGCATCTGCATGCTTTCGCCACGCAAGGCCTGACGCCGGCCGGCGACGCCGCGCCGCTTTATCTGCACACCTCGCCGGAATTTGCCTGCAAGAAGCTGCTCGCCGCCGGTGAAAAACGCATCACCTGTTTTGCGCATGTTTACAGAAACCGGGAGAGAGGCCCCCTGCACCACCCGGAATTCACCATGCTGGAATGGTACCGGGTCGGCGAAACCTATGGGAGCCTGATGAAGGATAGCGCCAATCTTCTGGCGCTGGCAGCTGAAACCGCAAAGACGAAGAATTTCACCTATCGCGGCCGCAGCGTCGATCCGTTTCTCGAACCGGAGCGGGTAAGCGTCGCCGAAGCCTTCGAGCGATATGCCGGTGTGGATCTGCTGGCCACCATCAGCCGAAACGGCGAAACCGACAGCCGCCATCTTGCCGCGAGCCTCACCAATGCCGGCATTCGCGTGGCCGCTGACGATACCTGGGCGGATATGTTCAGCCGCGTCATCGTGGAGCGGGTGGAACCGGAACTAGGTTTCGGCAGGGCAACCATTCTCGACGAATATCCCACCTGCGAAGCAGCCCTTGCCCGCAAGTCCCCCGGGGATGCGCGGGTGGCGGAGCGTTTCGAACTTTATGCCTGCGGCGTTGAACTCGCCAATGCCTTCGGCGAATTGACCGACGCGGCCGAGCAGAGACGGCGTTTCGAAATGGAAATGGCCGAGAAGCAGCGCATTTACGGCGAAACCTATCCGCTGGACGAGGATTTTCTGGCCGCGCTCGCCATCATGCCGCCGGCAAGCGGCATAGCACTCGGTTTCGATCGGCTGGTGATGCTGGCAACCGGCGCACCGCGTATCGACCTCGTCATGTGGGCCCCAGTCGCGGAATATGGACGATGACAGGGCTTGAGACCATCAAGACACCCGAAGCGCTTCTCGAAGCGGGGCTGATTGAAGCCGAAGCGCTGGAGAACCTGCGCGCGGTGACGCAGCGTTACGCGCTCGCCATCACGCCGTCGATTGCCGGGCTGATCGATAGCCGCGACCCGCAGGATCCCATTGCCCGGCAATTCGTGCCGGATGCGGCCGAACTCGTTCACCTTCCCGAAGAACGGGACGACCCGATTGGCGACGACGCGCACAGCCCCGTCCACGGCATCGTTCACCGGTATCCCGACCGGGTTCTTTTAAAGGCAGTACATGTCTGCCCCGTCTATTGCCGCTTCTGTTTCCGCCGGGAAATGGTCGGACCGCAGGGCAATGGCATGATGAGCCCGGCGGAACTTGACGCCGCATTCGACTATATAAAAGCGAACCCCGCCATCTGGGAGGTCATCCTGACCGGTGGCGATCCGCTGGTGCTTTCCCCGCGGCGCCTGTCTGACCTGATGACGCGCCTGAAAGACATACCGCATGTGAAGATCGTCCGGTTCCATACCCGCGTGCCGGTGGTCGATCCCGACCGCATCGACGCATCATTGATCGATGCGCTGAAGGCCAGCGGCAAAACCACCTATGTGGCCCTGCACGCCAATCATTCCCGAGAACTCAGCGAAGCCGCAAGGCACGCTTCGGCACGCCTGATTGATGCCGGCATCGCCATGGTCAGCCAGACCGTACTTTTGAAAGGCATCAATGACGACCCGGCAGTTCTTGCCGAGTTGATGCGCGCCTTTGTCGAGACCCGTATCAAGCCCTATTACCTGCATCATCCCGATCTTGCGCCCGGCACCAGCCATTTCCGGCTGACGATCGACGAGGGCCAGCGAATCGTTTCGGCGTTACGCGGAAATGTCTCCGGGCTTTGCCAGCCGACCTATGTTCTCGACATTCCCGGCGGTCACGGCAAGGCCGCTATCGGCCGAAATGCGGCAGAAAAGACCCGCGATGGCTGTTATTCCGTTTCCGATTTCAACGGAAACGATCATATTTACCCACCGCCCGCCACCGGCGACAATTAAAAAAAACATAAAAAGCCCGCTGCGCCGGGCTTTTCGCGGCGGCCTCGAACGAAAACAAAAATTTCACAATTCCGCCCCTCTCCTGTCATCATAAAGAAAAATATTCTACCTATAACAATCAGCATTGATTTTAGTGCTGGTCTGGATTATCAGTGTGGAACTGGAGAACGAGTCTCCTGATTCTGGGCCAACACCAATACAGGGAGTGTGTCATGTCAAAACATATCAACATTAACGCAATCCTTGGTCTTGAGTCCTGGAATGCTGGATTTAAATCCACGTGTTCCCGCTGCTGTCGAATGTGACCTGACGGTCTCAATTTCCTGAAAATCAGTTCGACAACATGCTGTGTTTATTAGCCACAGCGGGAGTATATCTATGCAGAAGCAAGTTATTGAATTCGCTGGCGAACCCGTCGGCATCGTCATCCCGGATAACGACCGGTTGAAGTTCATCGCGGTGAAGTTCCACGTTCACGACCTGGACGAACAGAAGTTCGACAGCGCCGACGACGTGCGGATTGCGATCCGCGATCTCGTGCGCAACCGGAATCTGGCCGCGGTCGCCTGATGCGGGAAAACTTTCGACCGCTCACACAACCCTCAAAACCAGAGCGCGCCAAATATCAGCCCCCCAAAACGCGGGCCGATGGCGCGCTTTTCCTTTGCCTGACAGCTCGCCAGCCTGCAGTCGCGCTGGCCATGCATTGCGCATCAGAGCGCTCTGCGCGGAACTGAAGTCCAAAAATCCGGATTCGAACGGAATGCCGGACGCCAGGCGCAATACCTCTTAAAGCCGCACCTCAATTCATCCCTGTACGCATCACAAGAACCTAGCCGGCCGCAAGTCTTTGGACCGAAAAGGCTCTTCCTGCCATGCGCGCGCACCTCCACCCTATTACGGGCAGCAGGCGTTTGAGGCCGGATGGACGACAATCTTCAAAAGTCTTCAGAATGCGGTAAAAGTCAGCGTCGTCAGCGAGCGCACGATTCCTGGAATATTGACAATGTTCTGGTTGATGAACTTGCCGATATCTTCTTCCTGCGGCAGGTAGACTTTCAGCAGCAGATCATATTCACCGCTGGTGGAATAAAGCTCGGAAACCAGTTCCGTTTTATAGATGGCATCGGCGACATCATAGGTCTTGCCGGGCTCACATTGAAGCTGAACAAAAATGGGCTTCACGGACATCTCCCGTATTTGAACTTTCGGTGCATGGCTGCTCGTGCCACGCGTCATGGCGCACTATTGGCTGAGCTGCGTCCGTCTTGCAAGACCGGTCACCGGATTACGCCGAAAACTCGCCCGTCCTGCCGTTCGTCCCAATTGCGGCCTCGGAAACGATCCACCGGCGAAAACTCTCGAGCGGTGCATAACCGGCGCGATCCGGCATGCAGGCGAGATAATAGGCTTCCTCGCTCTCCACTTCGCCCGCGACAGCCGCGACCAGGCGACCGCTTCGCAGCTCCTCCTCGATCATGAAAGAAGGAATGAGCGACGCCCCGACGCCTGCGCTCGCCGCCTCGGCAATCGTCGTGAACTGATCAAAAAGCATGCCATGCACATTGTCGAAACGAACCTCGTGGCCGCGAAACCATTGTTCCCAGGCATCCGGCCGGGTCGTCATGTGCAGCAACGGCACCTGCAGCAGATCATCAGGCCTTGAAAGTCCGTGTCGTTCCTTGAAGGCCGGGCTGCAGACCGGAATGACCTTTTCATGCATCAGGAAAACCAGCTCGGTGCCCGGCCAATGCGGCAATCCGAAATGGATCGCCGCATCAACAGTGTCCGTGCGGAAATCGAAAAGCGATGATCGCGTCAGAAGATTGACCGAAACGCCCGGGTGTCTGGCAATGAAATCGGGAAGACGCGGCACCAGCCAGCGCGTGCCGAAGCTCGGCAGAATCCCGAGATTGAGCGTGCCGCCATCGGGATTGGCGCGCAGGTTGAGCGAGGCCGTCGATATACGCCGCAAGGCCTCGCGGATTTCCCGCGCATAACCCTCTCCAGCCCTTGTCAGCCGTATCGTCTGCCGCTCACGCAGGAATAGCGCCATGCCAAGCTGCTCTTCAAGCGCCAGAATTTGGCGGCTGACCGCACCCTGCGTCAGCCCCAGCTCCCTCGCCGCGGCGGTGACGCTACCCGTGCGCGAAGCGGCTTCGAAAGCCGCCAGCAGCGAGAGTGACGGCAGAAATCGGCGGGGCGGCAGAACCATATTCCCTCATGGAATGAACTCTTGACGATATGTCGATATTCAACAGGTGCGACCGCTTGTAAAGTCTCATAAACAAGGGCTTGTCACTCATACGAAAAACAAATGAACTGGCCCGGAACATGGTGGAACGATGTATAACGACCCCCGCTCGCACGGCCTCTGGGAAAAGACCGCGCCGCAACCGCCCGTAACGCCTGCCCTGCAGGGCGCAGCAGTTGCCGATGTCGTCGTCGTCGGAGGTGGTTTCACTGGACAATCCGCCGCCCTTCATCTTGCCGAATGCGGTGTGGATGTCGTTCTTCTCGAAGCAAAGGAAATCGGCTTCGGCGGCGCCGGCCGCAATGTCGGCCTCATCAATGGCGGCATGTGGGTCATGCCGAAAGAACTGCCCGGCGTGCTGGGTACAACTTACGGCGAACGGCTTCTCGATCTTCTGGGCAATGCGCCCCTCCTCGTTCGCGAACTGGTGGAGAAACACGCAATTCCCTGCGAAATCGAAAAAAACGGTACGCTCCATTGCGCAGTCGGCGAAAAGGGGCTCGTCGAAATCCGCGAGCGCTGCGAACAATGGGCTGCAAGAGGCGCGCCCGTCCGCATTCTCGATGCCGAGGAGACAGCGAGACGCACCGGCAGCACGACCTATTCCGGTGCGCTTCTGGATACACGCGCCGGCACGATCCAGCCGCTCGCTTATGTTCGAGGCCTTGCCGCCGCCGCCCGGAAAGCGGGTGCACGTCTGCACACCGAAAGCCCCGTGGTAGCGACCGAACGCAGCAATGGAAAATGGGTGGTGAAGACGCCGCAGGGGTCTGTAACCGCCAGCTGGATCGTTGTGGCCACCGAAGCCTACAGCACCGGACCGTGGCAGATAGTTCGCGATGAGCAGATCTACCTGCCCTATTTCAACTTCGCGACCAGACCGCTGGGCGACAACCTGCAAAAAAGCATCCTGCCCGGCCGTGAGGGCTGCTGGGATACGAAGGAAATTCTCTCCTCCTTCCGCATGGACAAAGCGGGCCGGTTGGTCTTTGGCAGCGTCGGCGCCCTGCGCGGCACCGGGACCGCCATTCATCGCGCCTGGGCGAAACGCTCGCTGAAGCGGCTTTTCCCGCAGCTCGGCGATACGGAGTTCGAATGTGAATGGTATGGCCAGATCGGCATGACCGACAATGCCGTGCCACGGTTTCATAAATTCGCGGAGAACGTCGTCGGCTTTTCAGGTTATAACGGCCGCGGCATTGCGCCGGGCACGGCCTTCGGCAAGGTGATCGCGCAGCATATTCTCGGTGAGATTGCTGAAGCCGAATTGCCGCTGCCTGTGACGGAGCCGAAAGCGCAGGCTTTCCGGGCGGTGAAGGAAGCCTATTACGAGGCAGGCGCACAGATTGCCCATTTCGCCGGCGAGCGTTTTTGATCGGACTTACAGTGCACGACACAAACGTTCGGGGCCGATGCCTCATTGCGACGTTTGCCGCTTTCGGGTGTGCTCACCGTCCCTCATCCCTGTGCTTGTCACAGGAATACAGCCAACCCAAGTCCTTGGGCGGAAAAGACTCTCACGCTGCACAGACGCACATCTGCTGGATTCCTGTGACAAGCTCATGAATGAGGTAGGGGAAGCCCGCCATGGGCTTTTTCCTACCCCAGCGATATATCCTTGAAAATATAATGATTGCCCTATAGGCCTATCGATATATTCATAGGAATATATAGAACCGGGGGTAACATACCATGAGACTTTTGCGTCGCAGCTTTTTCAAAACCATCGCCGCAGCCACATCCCTCTGGATGGCGGCCTCCTTTGCGGCCGTTCCGGCCCATGCCGCCGAAAAAGTCACGGTGTTTGCCGCCGCGAGCATGAAAAACGCCCTCGACGCCATCAACGCCGAATGGGCGAAGGACAGCGGTAACGAGGTAACCGTTTCTTATGCCGCAAGCTCTGCGCTGGCCAAGCAGATCGAGCAGGGCGCACCGGCGGATATCTTCATTTCCGCCGACCTTGCATGGATGGACTATGTTGCCGACAAGAAGCTGATAAACGCTGACAGCCGGTCCAATCTTCTCGGCAACCGCATCGTTCTCGTCGCTCCCGCAGACAAGGCAAAGCCGGTCGAAATCAAGCAGGGCTTCGATCTTGCCGCTCTGGTGGGCGACGGTCGTCTGGCGATGGGCGCGGTTGATTCCGTACCAGCGGGCAAATACGGCAAGGCCGCTCTGGAAAAACTCGGCGTCTGGTCGTCTGTTGAACAAAAGGTCGCCGGCGCGGAAAGCGTGCGTGCCGCGCTGCTGCTCGTCTCGCGCGGCGAAGCCCCCTATGGCATCGTCTACCAGACCGACGCCGCCGCCGATCCCGGCGTGAAGATCGTCGGCACCTTCCCGGAAGACAGCCATCCGCCGATCATCTATCCCGTCGCCGTTCTCGCGGAGGCAAAATCGCCGGCAGCAAAAGCCTATCTGGATTTCCTGAAATCCGAAAAGGCGACGCCTTTCTTCGAAAAGCAAGGCTTTACCGTTTTGAAATAAACTGCCTTTCGTGAGCCCAGCATATTGGCCGCGAGAGATGACGATTGCAGGATATGACATTGCATTGGTGGACACTCAGCCCTGAAGAATGGACGGCAATCAGGCTCAGCCTGTGGGTGTCCTCCATCGCCATGCTCGCCAGCCTGCCTTTCGGCATTGCGATTGCCGTGGCGCTGGCGCGCGGCCGCTTCTGGGGCAAGTCGCTGCTCAACGGCATCGTCCACCTTCCGCTCATCCTGCCGCCCGTCGTCACCGGCTTTCTGCTGCTCGTCCTGTTCGGTCGCAGGGGGCCAATCGGGCAATTTCTCGATAGCTGGTTCGGCATCGTCTTTTCTTTCCGCTGGACAGGAGCCGCGCTCGCCTGCGCCGTCATGGCCTTTCCCCTGATGGTGCGTTCCATCCGCCTCTCCATCGAAGCGGTGGACCGCAAGCTGGAGGAAGCGGCGGGCACATTGGGGGCAAGCCCGTTCTGGGTGTTCCTCACTGTCACGCTTCCCCTGACATTGCCTGGCATCATCGCCGGCATGATCCTGGCTTTCGCCAAGGCCATGGGCGAATTCGGCGCGACCATCACCTTCGTTTCCAATATTCCCGGTGAAACCCAGACACTCTCCGCCGCCATCTATACCTTCACCCAAGTTCCAGGCGGGGATGCCGGCGCATTGCGGCTGACCATAGTCTCGGTCGTGATTTCCATGCTCGCGTTGCTCGTCTCGGAATTTCTGGCCCGCATCATCGGCAAACGGGTGAGCATGGAATGACGCTTTCGGTCACCACCCGCCATCGCCTCGGTTCCTTCGAACTCGATGCGTCATTCATCTCCGAAGGCGGCGTCACCGCGCTGTTCGGGCGCTCCGGTTCCGGCAAGACCTCGATGATCCGTATCATAGCAGGCCTGCTGCGGCCGGATGAGGGACAGGTTTTGCTGGATGGGGAGGTGCTGGCCGATAGCGAAAAGCGACTGTTCGTGCCGGCCCATAAACGCCGTTTCGGTTATGTCTTTCAGGAAGCGCGGCTTTTCCCACATCTCAGCGTGGCGCAAAACCTGCACTACGGCAGCTGGTTCACCGCAGACAAAACGAAGGTCGCGCAGGAAGACCATATCATCGACATGCTCGGTATCGGCCATCTCTTGCAGCGACGTCCGAACAAACTCTCGGGCGGCGAAAAACAGCGCGTCGCCATCGGCCGCGCCCTGCTTTCTTCCCCCAGACTGCTGCTGATGGACGAACCGCTCGCCTCGCTGGACGAGCAGCGGAAAGCCGAAATCATTCCTTATCTCGAACGGCTGCGCGACGAGACGAAAATCCCTGTTGTCTATGTCAGCCACTCCATTCAGGAGGTCGCCCGCCTCGCAGACCGCATCGTGGTGATGAAAGACGGCAAGGTGGAAGCGCAGGGAAAAGCAGCCGAAGTGCTGGCGAGACCGGATTTCAGCATGCATCTCGAACGGCGCGAGGCAGGCAGCATTCTTTCCGGGCACATTGAAAGCTTTGATGAGTGGCACGGACTTGCCGCCGTGAGGCTAAAGACCATGCTGCTCCATGTGCCGGCAAAAAGGGGAACATCCGACAGCCCGGCACGCGTGCTTATACCGGCGCGCGATGTGATGCTGGCAACCATAAAGCCCGAAGGCTTGAGCGCCCTCAACATTCTCGAGGGCCGTGTTGCGACTGTTTCGGCCAGTGAAGACGGCATGGTCACGGTTCAGGTGGATTGTGGCGGTGACATCATCCAGTCGCGCATCACCGACCTCTCCCGCGAGAGGCTGCAGCTGGAACCCGGAAAACCGGTGCATGCGATCATAAAGTCGGCGGCTCTTGATCCCTATTGAGGGCCGCATCGGGATTGCGGCTGGCCTCCAACCAGTCGATATCCGCGCGCAAGGCCTCGTTCATCCGCTTTTGCATGCCGCGATAGCGTTCCAGCAATTCGGCGCCGAAAGCGGTCAGCGCCGCACCGCCGCCCTGTTTGCCGCCGCGCTGTGATTCAATAACCGGTTGCCGGAACATATGGTTCAGCGCATCCACCAGCAGCCATGCGCGACGATAGGACATGTCCATCGCCCGCCCCGCGGCGGAGATGGAACCCGTTTCGGCAATCAGCTCCATCAATTCGATCTTGCCGTGCCCGAGACGCTCTCCGGGCGGAAAATCGATACGAAGAACAGGTTTCAGTGGAGGGAGAGCCTTACTCATCGTTCAAAGGCTCCGTCCATGAAGATCGCGATAGGCCTTTTGCGGTCCATCCACCGGCAAGGCCGTCGCCTCATAGACGCCACGCGCCACCGCGCGCGCCATCACGATGGTGCCAAGATGGCAAAGTTCGGCGAAATGAACGCCGCCCTCAAGCGGCTTTTCACCGGTTGAGGCCGCAAACATGGTGTCGCCGTCACTCGGCAGATGGGCGGGCAGAACGGCGCGCGCCAGCCCGTCATGCGCCATGATGGAAAGGCGATGCGCCTGCGCCTTAGTGAGCGCGGCATCCGTCACCACCGCACCGATGGTCGTTGCCGTGAGATTGACCCCCTTGAGCCGCAGCGCGGTGTGATCCGGCTCGAAATGAGCAGGAAAACCGCGATCGCCGTATTCACCCTGCACTTCAAAAGGCGCGGACCAGAAATGGCGGCTCGTTCCAACCGTTGCGGAGCCGAGCGCATTGACGGCAACGATGGCCGCCACCTTGTAACCGCCGGAACTGACGGCGCTTGCGGAGCCGAGCCCGCCCTTGAAGGTGGCGGTCGTCGCACCCGTTCCAGCCCCGGCTGTCCCAAGCTCGAAGGGCATCGCACGCGCCGCCTCGAAGGCTGCATATCCCATCTCGCGGTAGGGCGAATGCAGACCCCAATCCTTGTCACCGCCATTCAGCAGATCCATCAGGATCGCCTGCGGCACGATGGGAACGCGGGTGGACCCCACCTGCAGCCCCCGCCCGATCTCGCGCAACCCGGCCTGAACGCCGCCCGCCGCATCCAGCCCGAAGGCGGAACCACCTGACAGCACGAAGGCATCCACCGTTTCCACCGTCATCACCGGGTCGAGCAGGCCGGTATCACGCCCGCCCGGCGCACCGCCCAAAACAGAGCCGGAAGCAATGGCGGGCTTTTCGAAAACAATCGCCGTAACACCGGAGCCGAGGGAAAGATCGGTGACATTGCCGACCGAAACGCCGTCAATATCCGTCAGAAGATTGGTGAGTGCCGCCATGCCGTTTCCCTTTTTTCCCGGTATCCCGCCACCATCAGGCACTGTCAACGCAAAACGTGACGTGCCTGATGTCTACGACAAGCCGCGATCAGGAAAAAACAGCCGTGCCGATGACCGGCGTCGAGGGAACGGCCATGTCCCTCGGCTCCAGCGGCCTGGAGAGATATGCCTGATGGCCGGCCTCTATGGCGTGGGCGAAAGCCTCCGCCATGCCGACCGGATCCCCCGCGCCCGCAACCGCCGTGTTGAGCAGAACAGCATCGTAACCAAGCTCCATCACCGTGACCGCATGGGACGGGCGGCCGATACCGGCGTCAACAATCATCGGCACATCCGGAAAACGCGCCCGCATGGATTTCAGCGCCGTCAGATTGAGCGGCCCCATGGCGCTGCCGATTGGCGCGCACCAGGGCATCAGTACCCTGCAGCCTGCCTCCAGCAGCTTTTCGGCGACGACCAGATCGTCGGTCGTATAAGGAAAGACCTCGAAACCATCGTTACAGAGAATTTTCGCCGCTTCGACAAGCGCAAAGACATCGGGCTGCAACGTATCGTGATGACCGATGACCTCCAGCTTGATCCAGTTGGTGCGGAACACCTCGCGGGCCATCTTTGCCGTCAGCACCGCTTCCTTGACCGTATGGCACCCGGCCGTATTCGGCAGGATGTAGCGATCGAGCTCGCGGATAAGCTCGAAAAACTGACCGCCCTTCTTATTGCCGGCTGTTTCCCGGCGCAACGAAATCGTCAGAATATCCGTGTTGCTCGCCCGCACGGCATCGGCAAGCACGGCGGGGGACGGATACCGCGCCGTGCCGAGGAGAAGACGGGACGAGACTTCACGGCCATAAAGCGTCAGCATGTCTCAGCCTCCCTGCATCGGCGAGAGAATTTCGACACGGTCGAAAGCCTTCAGTTGATAGTCGGCGCGTTCTTCCGAATGCACCAGATCGCCATTGACCGCCGTTGCCAGCCACTCGCCTTCGTATTCGAGGCTGGCGAGCAGACCGGCCAGCGTCTCGGCGGCGAGATCAAGCTCGTTGCCATTTACCAGAAGTTTCATGATCCTGTTCCTTTTGAGAAAGAGTTTGGCAGACGATTTCAACCGCCTGACGCGCGATAGCCGGCGAGAGCAGAAAGCCATGCCGGTGTGCGCCGTTGATGAAAATGAGCCGGCCGTCTTGCGTGACTTTCGGCAGATTGTCGGGATAGGCGGGGCGCACGCCCGTGCCGGTCTCGATGATTTCCGCTTCCGCGAAAGCCGGATGCACCGCATAGGCGGCATTCAGGAATTCCATCATCGAACGGACAGAAATGTCGCCGGTATCCTCGGTCTCGATCATCGTCGCCCCCACCATGAAACGGCCGGGCTCGCGCGGCACGATGTAAAGCGGAATACGCGGATGCAGCAGCCGGACGGGACGGGACAAAGAAACTTCCGACGTGGAGAGATAGAGCATCTCTCCCCGCACGCCGCGAAGGTCGGAAATCTCTCCCACCGCAGCGGCGCCGGTGCAATCCACCACCCGGTCGAACGGTCGGTCATCCACCGGGATGCCCATGTGGAACCGCACACCCATGGTGCAAAGCCGCTCATGCAGCGATTTCAGTGCAAGGCGCGGATCGAGATGCCCCTCGCCCGGGAAATAAAGCCCGGAGCGAAACCGCCAGACAAGATCAGGCTCCAGAGCGGCGATCTCTCCCTCGTCCACCCAGCGATAGCCGCCGGTCCGCGATGCGAAACGCGAAAGCTCCGCTTTGTCGCGGGCGGGCGCGACAACCAGCGTGCCATGTCGGGCCACAAGGCCGGGGGTTGCCTCATCCCACCAGTCGAGCGCCGCCTGGCCGAGCGTCAGAACCGGCTCTTCCGCATTTTCACGCTCACACCAGGGCGCCAGCATGCCGCCCGCATACCAGGATGCGCCGCGAAAGGGTTCGGCATTGCGCTCGCAAACCTCGACGGTAACGCCGTTCCGCGCCAGTTCGAAGGCCGCCGTCAAACCGGCGACCCCCGTTCCCTTGACCAGAACGCGCATGCTATTCGGCATCCGCAGACGTCGCGAGCGGCATATAAAGCTCACCGCCTTCCTTGAAGCGCGCGGCCATGGCCTCCAGCCCCTCCTTCTGCGCTTCGGCGCGGATATCGTGGGAAATCCGCATCGAGCAGAATTTCGGCCCGCACATGGAGCAGAAATGCGCAACCTTGTGCGCCTCCTTCGGCAGGGTCTCATCATGGAAGGAACGCGCCGTATCCGGATCGAGCGACAGGTTGAACTGGTCTTCCCAGCGGAACTCGAACCTTGCGCGCGACAGCGCATCGTCCCGCACCTGTGCGGCCGGATGGCCCTTGGCGAGATCGGCCGCGTGCGCGGCGATCTTATAAGTGATGACGCCCACCTTCACATCGTTACGATCAGGCAGGCCGAGATGTTCCTTGGGCGTGACGTAGCAGAGCATGGCCGTGCCGAACCAGCCGATCATCGCAGCACCGATGCCCGAAGTGATATGGTCGTAACCGGGCGCAATATCGGTGGTGAGAGGTCCAAGCGTATAGAAGGGCGCCTCGCCGCAGGTCTTCAGCTGCTTGTCCATATTCTCCTTGATCTTGTGCATCGGCACATGGCCGGGGCCTTCGATCATCACCTGGCAATCCTTAGCCCAGGCGATCTGCGTCAGCTCGCCAAGCGTTTCCAGTTCCGCGAACTGCGCCGCGTCATTAGCGTCGGCAATCGAGCCGGGTCTAAGACCATCGCCCAGCGAGAAGGAAACGTCGTAAGCGCGGCAGATGTCGCAAATCTCGTCGAAATGCTCGTAGAGGAAACTTTCCTTGTGGTGATGCAGACACCACTTCGCCATGATCGATCCGCCGCGCGAGACGATGCCGGTGACGCGATTGACGGTGAGCGGGATGTAGTGCAGCCGGACGCCGGCATGGATGGTGAAGTAATCCACGCCCTGTTCCGCCTGTTCGATCAGCGTATCGCGATACACCTCCCAGTTGAGATCCTCGGCAATGCCGTTGACCTTCTCCAGCGCCTGATAAAGCGGCACCGTGCCGATCGGTACCGGCGAATTGCGGATGATCCATTCGCGGATATTGTGGATGTTGCGCCCTGTCGAAAGGTCCATGACGGTATCGGCGCCCCAGCGGATCGCCCAGACCATCTTCTCCACCTCTTCCGCCATGGAGGAGGTGACGGCGGAATTGCCGATATTGGCGTTGATCTTCACCAGAAAATTGCGGCCGATGATCATCGGTTCAAGTTCCGGATGGTTGATGTTGGCGGGAATGATGGCGCGGCCCGACGCCACTTCCTGACGGACGAATTCCGCCGTGACGTAATCAGGGATATGCGCGCCGAAACTCTCGCCGTCACGCGCGAGCTTCTCCTTCGCTGCCTCGCGCCCGAGATTTTCGCGAATGGCGATGAATTCCATTTCCGGCGTGACAATACCTGCCCGCGCATAGGCAAGCTGGGTCACGGCTTTACCTGCCGTGGCTCTGAGCGGCTGGTGGCGCACGGAAAATTCGGGCGTCAGCCGTTCGCCGGTGGCAAAGCCGTTATCCTCCGGCTTGACGTGCCGGCCATCATAAGCCTCGACATCGCCCCGCGCTACGACCCACTCGTGACGCAGACGCGGCAGACCCTTTTCAATCAGAACGGGATGGGTAGGGTCGGTATAGGGACCGGAGGAATCATAGACCGTCACCGGCGGTTCGCCCGCCGTCGGATGGACGGCGATCTCGCGCATCGGTACGCGGATATGCGGATGTAAAATGCCTGATTTGTGGATTTTCGTGGAGGCGGCATGCGGCCCGGTGGTGACGGAAAGCGGGATATTCTTGGCAGCGATATTCATCTTGAGGCTCCAAAGCTTAACAGTGGAGACCCAGTTCGAGCCGGAATGATGGAAAATACCGAAGTGCCGAAACACGGCGTCATGCGCCCGTCCGACATCAGGTCTTTGCACCGTCCCTACGCCAGTATGAACTGGATCAGGTTCAACGGGTCACTGCGCATGAAAGCAGAATCTCAGCCCCTTGACGGGACACCCCTGGTGAATGACCCCAGCAAAAAACACCATCAGGCATTTGTCAAGGCCGACGATCCATGCTTGGCAAAGGTGCGGGAATGGCGCATGCTGCCGTTAGTTGTAATTAACCTAACGGTTTAGGCGAATATTATCGTTTGCAACGTAACGATAAGCACAAACCATCCTGATGTGAAATTTATGGGAGATACGTCGGAATGAATGCGACTATACGTGAAATACTGGCCAAATTCGGCCAGCTTCCAACCCCCGTCGATACGATTGCAGATGAAGCCGATCTTTACGCGGCGGGGCTTTCTTCCTTCGCATCGGTGCAATTGATGCTCGGCATCGAAGAAGCATTCGATATCGAATTCCCGGACAATCTGCTGAACCGCAAGTCCTTTGCCAGCATCAAGGCCATTGAAGACACCGTTAAGCTCATTCTGGATGGTAAAGAGGCAGCCTGATGAACGTCACCGTAGCGCCGCAGGATGAAACGCTGTCCGCGCGCGCGGGCCGTGTCGCAGCAATTGCCGCCAAACACGCAGATGAGGTCGATGTTACCGGCCGCTTTCCGCAGGAAGCCGTTGATACACTCAGGCAGGAACGCCTGCTCGGCATTCAGGTCCCCGCTTCGCTCGGTGGCGAAGGTACTTCCCTGCACGAAATCGCCGATATCTGCGCCCGGCTCGGCCAGGCCTGTTCCGCAACCGCGATGATTTTCGCCATGCACCACATCAAGCTGTCCAGCCTTGTGGAACATGGCGAGGCGAGCGCATGGCATGCGGGCTTCATGAGCCGCGTCGCGGCGGAACAGCTGCTGCTCGGCTCGGCCACCACCGAAGGCGGCATCGGCGGCAATCTGCGCAACTCCATCTGCGCAATCGAGGTCGAAGGCGATTTCTGCCGGCTGGAAAAGGACGCCACCGTCATTTCCTATGGCAGCAATGCCGATGCGATCCTCATCACCTCGCGCACCCATAAGGATGCCGCGCCCGCCGATCAGGTGATGACGGTCTTTCTGAAAAACCAGTACACGCTCGAAAAAACCCATGTCTGGGATACGCTCGGCATGCGCGGTACCTGTTCGGATGGTTTCCTGTTTCGCGGCGAAGCGCCGGCGGCACAGATTTTCCCGAAGCCTTTCGCGGAAATCGCAGCGCAATCCATGCTTGCAAGCTCGCATCTCCTGTGGAGCGCCGTCTGGTATGGCATCGCGTCGGATGCCGTGCTGCGCGCGCAGTCTTTCGTCAGAGCCGCAGCGCGCAAGTCGCCCGGCACGGCTCCTCCCGGCGCGATCCGCCTTGCGGAGGTTTCCACCAAGCTGCAGGTGGTGAAATCCAACATCATCGCCGGCATCAAGGCTTACGAGGATACCAAGAGCGACCCGGAAAAACTGATGTCGATGGCCTTTGCCGTCGCGATGAACAATGTGAAGATCTGCTCTTCGGAAACCATTCTTGAAATCATTGACCACGCCATGCTGGTCTGCGGCATCATGGGCTACAAGAACGGCACGCCCTACAGCCTCGGCCGGCACCTTCGCGACGCGCATTCTGCCCGTCTGATGATTTCCAACGACCGCATTCTCGGCAATTCCGCCAATCTCCTGCTGGTTCACAAGCAGGACACCAGCCTCTTGGGATAAGACCATGGACATGCAAACATCGTTTCTCGATCGACTGTTCGAAGAAGGCCTGCTGATTGAAACGGGTGTGGACGGTCTTTATGGACGCAGCGGCCAGTTCGAGGACGTGATTGCCGCATTCGAGCGGCTGATCGACCGCACGGGCGGCGCTGATGGCGCCGAAGCGATCCGTTTTCCGCCCGGCATCAACCGCGCCTACTTCGAAAAGAGCGGTTACATGAAGAGCTTCCCGCAGCTCGCCGGCAGCGTCCACTCCTTCTGCGGCTGCGAACTCGACCATGTCAGCCTGCTGAAAACCATGGATGAGGGCGGTGACTGGACCAAGGACCAGAAAGCGACAGACATCGTGCTGACGCCGGCGGCCTGCTACCCGCTTTATCCGACGATTGCCAAGCGCGGCGCGCTACCTGCCGGCGGCGGTCTCTATGACATCCAGTCCTATTGCTTCCGCCATGAACCCTCCAAGGATCCGGCCCGCCAGCAGCTTTTCCGCATGCGCGAATATGTTTGCATGGGTACCGAGTCCGACGTCACCGAATTCCGCCAGACCTGGATGGATCGCGGCGTCGAGATGATGAAAGCAGTCGGGCTCGACGTCACCATCGATGTCGCCAACGATCCGTTCTTCGGCCGTGCCGGCAAGATGCTCGCCAACAACCAGCGCGACCAGAACCTGAAATTCGAACTGCTGATCCCGGTCACATCGACGACCAGCCCGACGGCCTGCATGAGCTTCAACTATCACCAGGATGCCTTCGGCCAGAAATGGGGTCTTAACCTCGACAATGGCGATGTCGCCCATACCGCCTGCGTTGGTTTCGGCCTTGAGCGCATCGCGCTCGCGCTGTTTGCGCATCATGGCCTCGACGTGAAGAAATGGCCTGCGAAGGTCGTGGAAACGCTCTGGGGCTGATCATTCATGCGGCAGATTTTTCCCGGTCTCGACCCCCAAAATTATGTGCAGCATCCGCTCCATTCCTCCGAGAGAATGTGGCCGGAAACGAATTGCTACATCGATTTGTGGATCGAGGTGCTGGCCTCGAAAGGCTTATCCCCGGAAGCCATGTTCGGTTTCACCCTGACACAGGATTTCGAAGGCGACCAGTTCACCTTCTTCAAGGTGCCGCTGGAAGATCTCGAAGCACTTTATGGCGTTCGCGCCACCGAACTTGCGATCTTCGACAGGGTGGAAAACCATATCGAGGCGCAGCTGGAACGCGGCCGCATCTGCCTGATCGAGATGGACAGCTTCTATATGCCCGATACCCATGGGGTGGGCTACCAGAAAGAACACGGCAAGACCACCATCGCCATCAACCGGCTCGACCTCGCGAAACGTGAACTCGACTATTTCCACAATGCCGGCTTCTTCCATCTTGCAGGCGAAGATTTTGACGGCCTGTTCCAGCATCATCTGGCGGAAACCGATCCGCCCTTCCTGCCCTATACGGAGTTTGCGAAATTCGCAGACGGCAATCCTTCGCCGACGCATATTCGCAAGACCGCCGAACGGCTCTTGAAGTTTCATTTTTCGCGCCGACCCTCCGCCAACCCGGTCAGGGCTTTCGCAAGCGTCTTTCCGGCACAGGTGGAAAAGGTTGCCGACAGGCCATTCGGTTTTTTCCACAAATATGCCTTCAACACGCTGCGTCAGCTCGGCGCCAATTTCGAGCTTTTGGCAAGCCATCTCGAGTGGCTGGACAGGAATGAATTCGCTGAAGCGAGGGATCACGCGCTGCGCATATCCGAAGTCACCAAGACGGTACAGTTCCAGCTTGCCCGCGCCGTCACCCGGCGCAAGTTCGATGCGCTCGCGTCAGTACTCGATCCGGCGGCGGATGCATGGGATGACGTGATGGAAGCGCTTGCGGCCAAACTGTCTGATGCCAGCGAGGCAGCGTGAGGACCTATCTTCCGGGTGAAAGCGAGGAATTGCTGAGCGAAGGCTGGACGCTGACGCTGACGCCCGCCGATGCCTGCGAAACACCCTCCGATATTCCCGCATCGCTTGAAAGCCTTCACGTCTCCGTGCCCGGAACCGTGGCGCAGGCTCTGGAATCGGCCGAAAAGTTCGACCGCCTTGCTCCAGCGCCCCTCAATGACAGGGATGCCTGGTATCGGCTGACGATGATTTCCGATACGCGCGAACGCGCCACACTGCGCTTCGATGGTCTCTCCACCATTGCCGAAATCTTCTTCAACGGTGAGCTGATCGCCGCAAGCCAGAGCATGTTCGAAAGGCTGGAAGTGCCTGTCGAACTAACGGGCGCAGACGAACTTTCGATCTGCTTCCGGGCGCTTGCGCCGAGACTTGAAAAAACCGGGCCCCGCGCCCGCTGGCGGCCGCAAATGATGAATACGCAGGGCTTGCGGCTGATCCGCACCACTGCACTGGGTTACATGCCCGGATGGTGCCCGGAAATCCACGCCGCCGGCCCCTGGCGACCCATCAGCCTGATAAGGCAGGACGGAGTGCTCTGCACGCTCCGGTCTTCGCTGGACGGAGACGGAACGGGAACGGTCAGCATCGTGCTGCAAAGCAACCGCCCGATAAAATCGGCAAGGCTTGGCTGTGCCGGTTACAGCGCCGATCTTTCTCCGGACGAGGGCGGCAAGCTTTCCGGCGAATTGCGCATATCCGATGTCGAACAATGGTGGCCGCATACCCATGGCAGGCCGGCTCTGCATGAGGTCGTTCTCGAGCTGGACGGCACGCAACATCACCTTGGGCGCACGGGCTTCCGGCAAGTCGAGATCGATCACGGCGAAGACGGCAACGGTTTCGGCCTCAAGGTGAACGGTCAGCAGGTATTCTGCCGCGGCGCGGTATGGACGACGGCCGATATTGTGCGCCTGCCGGGAACGCGGCCGGACTATGAACCATGGCTTAGAAAAGCCGCTGAAGCGGGCATGAACATGATCCGCATCGGCGGCACCATGGCCTATGAGACGCCGGAATTCTTCGCGCTTTGCGACGAGCTTGGCATCATGGTCTGGCAGGATGCCATGCTCGCCAATTTCGATTACCCGGCAAAGGACGAGAGCCTGCGCCAGCATATCGTGACGGAAATCTCGCAGTTCCTGGAAGCGATCGCGCTTTCTCCATCGCTTGCCGTTTTCTGCGGCGGCAGTGAAATGTACCAGCAGGGCGCTATGCTCGGCCTGCCAGAGCAGATATGGAAGGGAACGCTTACCGAGGAAGTCCTGCCGGAACTCCTCGCCGAGAAGCGGCCAGATGCAGCCTATGTCGCCAATTCCCCTTCCGGCGGCGCATTGCCCTTCTTTCCCAACGTCGGGGTCGGCCATTATTACGGCGTGGGCGCCTATTGCCGCCCGCTGGAAGATGCGCGCCGCGCCAATCTGCGCTTTGCCGCCGAGTGCCTCGCCTTCGCCAATATTCCCGAACAGGAAACGCTGGACAGATATCTTCCCGGCGTCGCCGTGCACGATCCACGATGGAAAGCCCGCGCACCGCGCGATCGTGGCGCCTCCTGGGATTTCGAGGATGTTCGCGATCATTATCTGAAGCTGCTTTATGAGGTCGAACCGGATGTTCTGCGTCGCGAAGATGGCGGCCTTTATCTCGACATGTCCCGGGCCGCGACGGCCGAGGTCATGGAAGCGACTTTCGCCGAATGGCGGCGCAGCGGTTCCTCCTGTCAGGGCGCTATGGTCTGGACCCTGCAGGATCTCGTTCCCGGCGCAGGCTGGGGCATTATCGATGCGACCGGCAGGCCGAAATCCGTTTGGCATGCACTGAAAAGGGCGTTCCGTCCCATTCAGGTCGGCCTTTCAGATGAGGGCACGAACGGGCTGGATATCCATCTCATCAACGAGACCGGCGGCGGCTTTGAAGCCATGCTGGAACTGACCTGCCTGCGCGAAGGTGTGCAACCTGTCGTGCACGCCAAACGACCACTCACGCTTTTGCCGCGGCAGGGCCAGACGATTGCCGCAACAGATTTGTTCGGCGCTTTTTTCGATACGACCTATGCCTATCGTTTCGGCCCCCCGTCCCATGATGTAACGGTCGCCAGGCTTCGCGACGTTGCGACAGGACATGTCATCGCCGACGCGTTCCATTTCCCTCTCGGCCGTAAAAAGGCGCTGCATGCCGCGAACCTTCAGGTGGCGCTCAGCGAAACGAGCGGCAACTGGTCTCTTGAAATCGGCGCGGACCGGCTGGCGCAGTCTGTCCATGTCGAGGTGCAGGGTTACCACCCGGCAGAAAACTGGTTCCATCTCGGCCCTGGCGAGACCAGAAAAATCGGCCTTATGCCGGAGACTGCGATGACCGAAACCCCGCCTTCCGGAGAGGTCCTGTCACTGGGTTCCAGCCGGCGATTTTCCTTCTAGGGCAAGCCGCTTCACCGCATGAATGTACATCTTCCTGGCTTCAGGCGTTGAAAGATTGTGATCGGCATCAGGAATGATGGTCAGCGACACGTTCTGATAGGCTGATAGCCCTTCGCCATTGGCATCAAAATAATATTGGAAGTGCTCCAGACCATCATCGTTGTCGCTGTAGAGCAGATGGACGGCGGTATCATTCGCCTTCAATTTGTCGAACGCGCCATAAACGGCACGCCCTTCCTCGCTCCCCCTGCGGAACAGCCTCGCCGTTTTTGTCGAAAGCCTCTTGATCGTCGCCTTGACGATATTCAGTCCGGCACTTGCCACATCGACATCGCCGCTGATGAGACGCTTGAATGTCGCGCCCTGGCGAAAGCGCTGGCTGTATTCCCCGAAGGAACGCGGCCGTTTATGCAAGGCCTCATCCACCGAGCGGCCTTTGCGCCAATGGAAGACCACCGGATTGACCGCGACAACCGCACCGATCCGCTCATCGGCGATTGCGCCGTTGAAGGCGAGATAAGCGCCGCTGCACCGGCCCGCCGCAATGAAAGGCCCCTTGCCGCGCTTGCCGAGAAAATCGAGTGCGGCAGCCACGTCGTCATTCTGCGCGACATCGTAGAGAACCTGCTCAGGCACATTCTTGACCGGAGGGCTGTCGGCAATATTGGCCGCGTCGAAGCGAAGCGATGCCACACCCTCACGCGCCAATGCTCGGGCCATCTGAACGGAAAGCCTGCCCCAGCCCGCATGCCGGTCATAGGCAGCGCCAAGTAGAAGAACCGAAGAAACCACATCCCCATCATCTGGCCCGCAAAAAACGCCGAAAAGCCGTCCGCCATCTCCAAACTGCACCGGCTGCTCGACGAAACCGCGACCGCGCTGCGGAGCATTGAGGGTGAAATCCTCCAGAGGCATCGCCGCACTCTCGGCGTGGGTCTGAGAGAGAACCCAGTCGACCAGCCGATTGACCACATCGTCGGATATTTTCGAGAGCGTAGGACTGGAGACGAGATCGTCGTAACCTGAAAACTCCGCCTCCTCCACCTTAGCGCCGATCGTGGCTAGATGTTTGGCGAAATCGGCATCGGTCACGCGGCCCGGTCGGGAGAGAGCCAGAATGGTGCGCGCCGGAGCAGCCGCGAGATTGGAAAGATTGGTCTTCCTGATCGCATCCGCAACACCCGCAGGCATGGTCATGCCGGCAATCGATCCCGCTTCCATCATCCTCTGCGCGGGCCGAAGGCCTAAACCATCGTCGATCATCGACGACCACATCGCCAACTCACGCAGATAGGCGCGGCCGGAAACGACAGGCGCCAGAAACGCCATGGAACCCGCTTCGGCCACATCGGCAAACGCCTGTGCCGCTATCAGACAACCGAGGCCCTGAGCGACGACAACCACCTCAGTGCAGCCGGAAAGACGCTTCAGACAGTTGAGCGCTACGCGCACATCCGAAACCCAGTCCGCCGCGCGGCCCGCATCATCAGGGTCAAGCGCGTCACCCGCGCCGAGATAATCAAATCGAAGGCTAGCGACACCGCAGGCGGCCAGCCGCTCGGCCAGTACCCGTTGAAACTTGCGGCTGCAGAGCTCCTCCATGCCCCATGGGCTGACGAAAAGAACGGCATGGCCTTGCCTGACTTGCTTGTGCGCCGGATGGAAAATCCCGGTGAGCCCGTCAAAAGAAACCGGATGCGCAACCGCCCCATGCGAGGCAATGCCGGAAAGCGACAATGCATCAAGGGACGGATCGCTGCCTGCACGCTCTGAAATATCTGTCGCCATCGACCTTGCCATCATTGCGCCAGTGTCTGGCTCAACCCTCGCGGGATCATTGCATCGAAGCGTCTTAACGCCTGATCTACAATAAAAACAACAATATTAGAGAAGTCTAAAAATATAGTCGCATTTATATCCCTTGTCGCCCACACGTTGCAAAAACAAAAGCGGGGGTGACGGAGAAGTCTCGGCAGGACCGCTATTTTGCTCGAAACCGCTTGAATATACTGATAAATAGCGAGTCCCACACCTATTTGCAGGAGGAGGTTGCGCCACCCGGCCACCGGATCGTCTAGACACCGCGCAAACCAACACGCCGGGCCTCGCCCGCCAGGTCATAGAAGTTTTATATGGAACAAAGCCTTACGCGTTATATCTGGTCGCACACGAGGCGGCAGCAGCTTTTCATTCTGCTGATCGTGGCCCTCTCGATGATCCCCTATTTCCTCGCCTTCGATCTGCCCAAGCAGATCGTCAACGGCCCAATTCAGGGGGATGGTTTCGAAGGGGCGAATGCGACGCAGCTTTTCATGCATCTCACGGTCGATATTCCCTATTGGGGCACCGTGACATTATTCCCCGGGCTTGAGCTCAACCGCATGTCGATGCTGATGGCGCTCAGCCTGACCTTCCTTGCGCTTGTCGTCATCAACGGTCTTTTCAAATATTATATCAATACCTTCAAGGGTCGCCTCGGCGAACGACTTCTGCGGCGTATCCGCTTCGAGCTCATAGACAAGATTCTGCGGTTCCCACCCTCCCATTTCAAACGGGTCAAGGGCGCTGAAATCTCCAGCATGGTGAAGGACGAGGTTGAGCCGCTCGGCGGCTTTACCGGCGACGCCTTCGTGCAGCCGGCCCTTCTCGGCGGCCAGGCGCTCTCCGCGCTCTTCTTCATTCTCGTGCAGAATTTCTGGCTGGGCCTGATCGCAGCTTTCATGGCGGCAATCCAGGTGGGCATCATTCCCAAAATGCGCCGCCGCCTCATAGAGCTCGGCCGCCAGCGGCAGCTGAGCGCCCGCCAGCTTGCCGGACGCATCGGCGAAATGGTCGACGGTATCGGCACCATCCACGCCTATGACACCTCCAACTACGAGCGCGCGGATGCCTCGCATCGCCTCGGCGACATCTTCAAGATCCGCTACGATCTCTACCAGTGGAAGTTTCTGGTCAAATTCATCAATAACTTCCTCGCGCAGCTGACACCCTTCTTCTTTTATGCGCTCGGCGGTTATCTCACACTGAAGGGCAGTCTCGATGTCGGGCAGCTGGTCGCCGTCATCAATGCCTATAAGGAACTGCCGGGACCGCTGAAAGAACTGATCGACTGGGATCAGGCACGCCAGGACGTGCAGGTGAAATACGAGCAGGTCTTCGAGCAGTTCGATGCACCAAACATGATCGAAGAGAAGGTGCAGAAACTGTCTCCCGGCACCGTCGCGGCAATCAGCGCCCCGATCGTCGTCGCCAATCTGACGCTCGAGGATGATAGCGGCAGCCGGCTTCTGGAGCAGGCATCGCTGAAGGTCGAGCCGGGTGAGGTGATCGCCATCGTCGGCGGCTCGGGCGCCGAGGCGCTGGCGGATGCGATCGGCCGCACGCTCTGGCCAACCTCGGGCAAGATCAGCATCAACGACGTCGACATATTGGAACTGCCGGAATCGCTCACCGGGCGGCGCATTTCTTATGTCTCCTCGGACAGTTACTTCTTCCATGCCAGCCTGAAGGACAATCTGCTTTACGGCCTCAAACACGCCCCCCTTGCGGACAGGGACTATGAGGGCGCGGCGCTGGAACACCGCAAGTGGGAAATCCGCGAAGCCAAGATGGCGGGAAATCCGCTGATCGATATCAACAGCGAATGGATCGATTACGCTTCGAGCCCGGCCGGCGACGGCAGGCCGGAAAATCTCATCCAGGCCATTCTGGCCGTCCTCGACAGCGTGGAACTCTCACAGGATATTCTGGAATTTGCGCTGCGTTCGTCGATCGATCCTTTGACCGACCTGCATCTTGCCGCCCGCATCGTGGAGTTGCGGCATGTCCTGCGGGCTGAACTGGAAAAGGAAAATCTGAGCGGCCTCATCGCCCCCTTTGAACTGGAAAGCTACAACAGCGAGGCGACGGTTGGTGAAAACCTGCTGTTCGGCACCATGCGGGATTCGTCCCAGACAATCAGAATCGTCATCGAAAGCGACTATTTCCGCTCCCTGATGCGCGAAACCGGTCTCGTCAAAACCCTGTTCGAAATGGGTTACACGATTGCCGAAAACATCGTGGAAATCTTCGCCGACCTGCCGGGAGATCACCCCTTCTTCCAGCAGCTTACCTTCATGACCCCCGATGACATTCCAGTCTATCAGCAGATGCTGCAGCGGCTTCAGGGAAAGAGTTTCGACGAGGCCAATGAAAACGAAAAGCGCGCAATGCTGCGGCTCAGCTTCTTCTACATCGAGCCTCGCCAGCGTTTCGGCCTGCTGTCGCCGGAGATCATGAACCGGATCGTCGAAGTCCGGCACATGTTCCATGAGAACCTGCCCGACAGCCTGAAAAACGTGATCGAAATCTACGATCCGACCAAATACATGAGCGCCACCAGCCTTCTGGACAACATCCTCTTCGGCAAGGTCGGCCATCGTTACACCGACGCCTCGCGGCGCATCACCCGCATCGTGGCAGATGTCATGCGCAAGCAGGGTGTCTATGAGCGCGTGCTGGCGGTGGGTCTGGACTTCAACCTCGGCGCCGGCGGCAAACGGCTTGGCCCGCTCCAGCGCCAGAAGCTCAATCTCGCGCGGGCGCTGATCCGCAAATCCGATTATTACGTCTTTAACCGCCCTCTTCCCGGCCTCGATCCCCGACAGCAGGAGGAAATTGTTGAACGGGTCATCACACTCCTGAAACAGAACAACAATAACCCGTCGATCATATGGGTTCTGTCGAATGCGACGCTCTCTCGCATGTTCAAGCGAGTGATCGTTGTTCATCAGGGCCTGATCACCGCCGACGGAAGTTACGAGACTCTCGCCGAGGAAAACGGTACATTCAAGGACATGGTCGCAACATAAGTCCAAGAAGGTGACCGAGGTGGAACAAGAACAGGGTAAGTCAATGCTGTTTAAAGACGAAATTCAAATGCTGAAAAGGGTCCCGTTTTTTTCTGAAATGGAACCGTCAAAGCTCAAACTACTCGCATTCGCGTCCGACCGAGTATCCTATCACGCTGGCGACGTACTGTTTCATCAGGGAGACGTCGGCGATGCGGCCTATGTTCTCTTGACCGGAAAAGTCGATGTTCTCGTCGATTCCCCTTCGGGCACGCTGAAAGTGGCCGAAATGACCGGTAATGCCATTGTCGGCGAAATCGCAATCCTTTGCGATAGCGTCAGAACAGCGACCATTCGCGCCTCCACCAATGTGGAAGCCCTGCGCATCGGCAAGGAACAGTTCTTCAAGCTCATGTCCGATTTCCCTGACATCACCATCAAGGTCATGCGTGTTCTCGCCGAACGCCTTACCCAGACGACGGCGGAACTGAGCAAAGCGCGAACGAGCGTCAGGACATAAACGGCAATTCCTTGCTACCGTGAATGGCGATATTGGAAAAATAAATGTCGTACTATTGCAATATAAATGAAATGCTGACTGAATAAGGGGTAAAGGCTTCCGCCAGAAACGAGCGGATATAAGAATCTATAGAGACAACGGGCTTCATGGGAGGAAAGCGTGCAAGATTCCGTTGTTATTGGGGTGTGTCATGGCGTTCGATTCCGACACAACAAGTCGGGAAAGTAATAGAAATTTTCGGGTAAAGATCTGGGGTGCGCGGGGAACGCTTCCTGTTTCAGGTGAAAACTTCCGAAAATACGGCGGGAATACCATCTGCATCGAGGTAAGATGCGGCGAGCACGTTCTTTTGTTCGATGCGGGTTCGGGCTTGCATCCCGCTGGCCTTGCTTTGCGGGCGGAAGGCATTACCGACGTCAACCTGTTCTTCTCGCATTGCCATTACGACCACATTGTCGGCTTCCCCTATTTCAAGCCCTTTTATAACAGCTCCAATGATGTCGCCATCTGGTCGGGCCACCTTGCCGGCACCATGACGACCCGGGAAATGCTCAGGGATTTCATGAGCCCGCCCTGGTTCCCCGTGCCGCTGGAGATCTGTTGTGCCAAGATCGCAACGCGGGACTTCCTGCCCGGCGATGCGCTTGATGTGCATCCCGGCCTTTCGATCAGAACCGGAATGCTCAACCATCCCGGCAACGCCATCGGATACCGGCTGGACTGGGAAGGAAAATCCCTTGCCATCATCACCGACACCGAACATGAGCCGGGCAGCATCGACGAAACCGTGCTCGACCTGATCAGGGATGTCGATCTTTTCCTCTATGACGCCATGTTCACCGATGAGGAAATGGGCCTTTATCGCGGTTATGGCCATTCGTCCTGGCAACAGGCGATCCGCCTCGCCAAACTCGCTGGTGCAAAAAATGTCGGTTTCATCCACCACGCCCCAAGCCGCAGCGACGAGGAACTGGACAGCATCGAAAAACAGGCAAAATCCCTGTTCAGCGGCGCATTCGCGGCCATGGACGGCCAGATCATCGAACTCTGATCGCAACTTGGCTCCGGCGAAGATTTGATCTTGCCGACCGTTTTTTCGAAGTCCTGATTCAACATCTTTTGCACGCAGGCATTCGAACACGCACAATTGACTGTTTGCGATCAATTGCTCCACGATATTGCCACGAGACACCCTGCACTAAGGGGTGCCACCACATACTACATGATGATTCTGCGTCGATGACCACATGATGGGATTTGCATGATCCGTTTCTTTTCGGAGACCAATTTGAGACGCGCCCGGATTTTATCCGGTCTCATCATATTTGCTTTCGTATTTTCCCATCTTTTCAATCACTCCCTCGCGCTCATCTCCATCGATACCGCCGAACGGGCGCGAAAATGGTTCAGCCTGATCTGGCTCAATCCCGTCAGCAGCCTGCTTTTTTATGGGTCGGTTGTCGTGCATGTCTGCCTTGTTCTGCGCTCGCTTTATCAGCGCAGAACGCTGCGCATGCCGCTTCGCGAAGCGCTTCAGGTCATTTTCGGCCTGTCGATCCCGTTTCTGATCATCGGCCATGCCGTGAATATCCGCGTATCGCACATGCTCTATGGCATCGACGTCGGTTATTATTCGGTTATCCGCCGCCTGTGGATCAATAATCCTGTCAGCGGCGCATGGCAGAGCCTTGCATTGATCGTGATCTGGATCCACGGATGCATCGGCCTTTATTTCTGGCTGCGTTATCGCGACTGGTATCCGAAAATCGCCGGGCTCTTCATGACGGTGGCAGTGATGCTGCCGCTTCTGGCCTTGCTGGGTTTCAGCGATGCGGGCCGCTGGCTGGAGGAAGTCGATCGGAAATACGCGCTTCCTCCCGGGCTCTCGGATTACGCCATCCAGAGAGACGAGCTCCCGCTGCAAAGGGAGATGGAAACGCGAATCCGGTTCATTACCAGCACGACCGAAGCGCTTTTTGCCGGCGCGGTCATGCTGGTCTTCGTATTGCGCGGCGTGCGCAGCTTCCGGCAACGGTTGACCGCCATCGAAATCCACTATGAACAGGGCGCACAAGCACGCATCCCGGCCGGCTTCAGCATTCTCGAAGCCAGCAGGCTCGCGGGCATCCCGCACTACTCCGTCTGTGGCGGCAAGGGACGCTGCTCAACCTGTCGCGTCAAGGTTCTGAACAGCAAGGGCCCGCTTCCGCCACCCGGGGAGATAGAGCAGACCACCTTGAGGCGCATCCATGCCGATTCGGATGTGCGGCTCGGTTGTCAGCTGCGCCCTACGAGCGATCTCAACATCGCGCTTCTCGTTTCACCGCCCCAGCAGAGCGATCTGCCCGCGGATGCACAGCCGGCCCGACCCGGCCGTGAAGAAGAAATCGCCATCCTCTTCTGCGATCTGCGTAACTTCACCACGCTGTCCGAAGCGAAGCTGCCCTATGATGTCGTCTTCCTTCTCAACCGCTATTTCACCATCGTCGGCCAAGCCGTCGAACACGCCGGAGGTCATCTCGACAAATTCATTGGCGATGGCGCCATGGCCCTTTTTGGACTTGGCGAGGATGCGGACCGTGCCTGTCGCAACGCCATGAAGGCAGCCGCAACCATATTGCGGGATATCGCCATCCTGAACGAGGGGTTGGAGAAACAATTCGCCGTCCGCCTGGAAGTGGTGGTCGGCATTCACTCCGGCCCGAGCATCGTCGGCGTGATGGGATATGGCGCGGCAAAAACCCTGACGGCCATAGGCGATACCGTCAACGTGGCAAGCAGGCTCGAATCCAAGGCCAAGGAGTTCGGCGCCGCCATCGTCGTTTCCGAACCAGCCATCATTCAGGCGGGACAGGAGATTGCCGACCTCAGAAGCGAAGAAATCGCCATTCGCGGCCGCAACTCGCAAATGAAGGTCTTCCTGCTCTCGAAGGAAGAGAGCGAGCGCTATTTATGAAGTAGCCCCGACAAACCTGTCGGGGCGTCCGATCTCAAATCTTGCGATAGAGAAAATAACGGTCCGTCGGCACACTTGCCGGCACCGGCAGCGGCTTCAGCATGGGATGATCCAGAGGCAGCCCGCTGACCGCGAGGCCGCCTTTTGCCAGCATGCCCGCAGCAAGATCGGGCAACCATGTAAGGGTAACCGCATCCTTTTCCGGATAGCCCGTGCCGATATCGGCATGCACGAAAGCCGCTTCCGTGCCGATGAAAGCCGGAGCGGTTTGCGATATTTCGCCGATCACCAGATCCTCCTGCGCCGGAACCGAGGAGGCATGTGCACCCATGGCCCTGTCGAAAGCGATGATGCGGCGGTTGGGGAACAGCTCTCGCAGGTGATTGAAGGTGCGCCCGTTTCCAAGGCCGATTTCCATAAGCGCCCCTTCACCCGGCAGATCGAGATTGGCCGCGACATGGTTGAGGATATCCCGCTGCGCGGTCAACCGGCGAATGAAACTATCGAGTCTGCTCATTTTATCAGGCCTTGATGATGTGTTTTGCGGCTATATCCCGACGCGCGAAAACATTGCGTGTGTCGATGATAAGCGGCGCCCATTCGCTTAGAGCGGCATAATCCACATTGTCATGGTCAGTCGCAACGAGAACGGCGTCGAAGGCGCCGATCGCCTGCCTGTCCCACGGCACGGATTTCATGCCCATGAGGTGGCTATATTCCCGTGTTTTCGGGATTTCAGCCACGTAGGGATCGAAATAGGCCACTTCGCCGCCGCGCTCCTGAATAAGCTCGATGAGCTTCAGTGAGGGACTTTCGCGAATGTCAGGCACGTTCTTTTTGTAGGCGAGACCGACAACCAGCACCTTTGAGCGGCTGAGCGCCTTGCCGGAATGAATATCGAGCGCCTCCGCAACCCGTCCGATGACGTGACGCGGCATACCGGTATTGATCTCCCCGGCAAGTTCGATGAACCGCGTTGGCAATTCATATTCCCGCGATTTCCAGGTGAGATAGAACGGGTCGATCGGTATGCAGTGGCCGCCAAGACCCGGACCGGGATAAAAGGGCATGAAACCAAACGGCTTGGTTTTCGCCGCATCGATCACTTCCCATATGTCGATACCCATGGCCTCGTAGACGACCTTGAGTTCATTGACGAGGGCGATATTGACGGCACGGAAGACGTTTTCGGTGATTTTTACCGCTTCCGCCGTGGCATTGGTCGAAACCGGAACGATTTTTTTGACCACCGAACCGTAAAAAGCCTCCATCAGCTTTCCAGCGGCCTCACCATCGCCAGCGACAACCTTCGGAATGGTCGAGGTCTCGAAATCACGATTGCCGGGATCTTCCCGCTCGGGCGAAAAGCCAAGGAAGAAATCGACGCCGGAGACAAACCCGGTGCTTTCCAGAATGGTCTTCACCACCCCGTCGGTGGTGCCGGGATAGGTGGTCGATTCCAGAACCACGAGCTGCCCCTTGCGCAGATGCGCGGCAATATCCCGGCAGGTCTTTTCGACATAGGAAAGATCCGGCTCGCGATATTTGGTCAGGGGCGTGGGCACGCAGATGGCGATGACATCGCATTCGGCCAGCCTGGAGAAATCCGAGGTGGCGACAAAGCCGTCATCCTGCCTCACACTTGCCAGCACCTCGTCTGAAACGGCCTCGATATAGCTGCGTCCGGCCTCGATCGCGGTAATTTTACCGGGATCGATATCGAAACCGACAACCTTGAAACCGCCCTTGGCGATCGTCATGGCAAGCGGCAGACCGACATAGCCGAGGCCGATCACCCCCGCTTTGGCGCTTCTGTTTTCAATGCTGGAAAGCAGGTTCTGGGAAATGTCTGGGGAAGTCAAAGCGTGTCACGCTCCGCGCATGTGCAAAAGATGCCTTTCAGTTGGGCAAGAATGACTGACCTGTCAAGGCTCGGGCCTTTCAAATTCCGGTTGACGCCCAAGCCACCGGCAACGCACAACCATCGCCATGAAGATCGCCTTTTATGCGCCGCTCAAATCACCCAACCATCCCGTTCCCTCCGGCGACCGGCTGATGGCCCGCCTGCTGATGCAGGCGATGACGATGGGCGGCCACGAGGTTTCAGTCGCCTCCGAACTGCGCGGCTTCCTGAAACAGCCGGATGATCCCGCGCGGACTTCGCTTGCCGAAACGGCTGAGCGCGAAATCGAGACCATCACGCAGCGCTGGCAGCTGGAGGGCGCACCGGACCTCTGGTTTTGTTATCACCCCTATTACAAGGCCCTCGATTTGCTTGGGCCGGAACTGGCCAGACGTTTCGATATTCCCTACGTCACCGCCGAGGCATCCTATTCGCCCAAGCGCAACGGGATGGGCTGGCAGGTGGTTCAAGACCGGTTGCTGGCCGCATTGAATGTCGCATCGATCAATATCTGCCTCACTGCGCGGGATCGCGAGGGGCTTGTGCGGGCCTCGCCCGCCCTTCGATGGGCCATGTTACCGCCCTTTATCGATGCCGAGGCCTTTCTCAAAAACACACCCAATCCGACCCCGGCAAAGTTGATTGCCGTCGCCATGATGCGGGCGGGTGACAAGCTCGACAGCTATCGCGCCCTTGCCGAAGCGCTCGCCCTTTTGCCGCAGGATATCAACTGGACGCTGGATATCGTCGGCGATGGGCCGGAACGCGCGGCCGTACAAGCCATGTTCAGCGCTTTTCCGGATCAGCGCCTTGTCTGGCACGGGGAAAAAACCGCGTCCGAGATCGCCATGCTTCTTTCGAAAGCGTCACTCTATGTCTGGCCGGGCCATGGCGAGGCCTATGGTCTCGCCTATCTCGAAGCGCAGGCCGCCGGCCTGCCCATCGTGGCCGAAAAGGTGGCGGGTGTTCCCGAAGTGGTAAAATCCGGCACCACAGGATTACTGACACCGGAGAATGATACAGCCGCCTATGCCGACGCGATTAAAACCCTGATCGGTGATGACAACAGGCGTGAAGAACTGGCAAGGGCGGCCCGGCAATTCGTCAGGAACGAACGGTCTTTGGAAAACGCCGCAAAAGAGCTGAACCATATCCTGCTGCAAGCAAAGGCGCGAAGATCATGAGTCTGGAAACACTCGTTGCGGCACTGGACGAATGTGAGCGGCGCGGCATAAAGGCCGATCTCTGGCTCAGGGACGACGATGCGGTGGAGCCGACACCGGCCCTCGACACGCTACTCGATCTTTGCGCCGGCTTTTCCGCTCCGGTCACGCTCGCGGTCATTCCCGAGATGACGACAGATAGGCTCGCACAGCATCTGGATACGTCTGATATCGCCCAGGTCGCCGTCCATGGCTGGTCCCATGCGAATTATGCCGGGGAGAAAGAAAAGAAGCAGGAGCTCGGATCACATCGCGATCCGGCCATCGTTCTCGATGAGTTGCAATCCGGGCTGGATAAACTCCACGACCTGCATGGTGGGCGCTTGGTACCTATGCTCGTGCCGCCATGGAACCGCATAGATGCCGGTATCGTGAAGGAGTTGGCCGGCCTCGGATATCGCGCCTTGTCCGTTTTCGGCCCGGAGAAAAGCACCCTGCCGCCCTGCCTGAACACCCATGTCGACGTGATCGACTGGCACGGCAGCCGCGGTGGCCGTGACGACGATGTTCTTTTCGCCGAGACCGCCGCCCGCATCCTGTACACCGCCGAGAACGGCGGCGCGACCGGCATCCTCACCCATCATCTCGTGCATGATGACAATGTATGGCGCTTCCTGAGACGGCTTTTCGAAGTGACCGCCGAACATCCCGCCGCCCGCTGGCGTTCTTCCAAGGACCTTGTCGACGAAATCTCACCATGATTTCCAGGCGATCAGCAACCCGCCCGCCTCAGTGGAAAGTTTCCGCCTGACCGCTTCCACCTCATCGAAAGCTGCGCGGTTGGGAAGAGACGCGGCGACGAACGACGCCGGCGCGAGGCTGATGCTTCCGGCCCGGGCGATAACGGTGAATATCAAAGGACCGGTCGACCACCAGGCAGGCGCGCGCGGCATGTCTTCGATGATCCCGGGAAAGGCCTCCAGCATCTTGCCAAAGACCGGATGTCCGGCAGGCGCAGCGATGAAGGAATTGGCAAGTAGCATGCTGCCCTGCCCCGTGTCACGCGGCGTTTTTTCGTCAAACACTGTCAGCCCCGCCAAGGGCAGGAATGTATCGAAGCTCACATCGTCCCGCGCCGGATACCAGTCACAATCGAGATAGATGCCGCCAAATCGCTCCAGCAGGATATAACGGGCCACATCCACCGCGCCCGGATAATCGCCTTTGTCCAGCATGGTTTTGAAGATGCCGTTCGAAAACACGCCTTCCCGCTCAAGATCAGCCTCCCGCCAGAGGCGATAGTCGTAACGATGGTTCGAAGCGTGGGCGGCCCATGCCTCAACCGATACCGGCGGGGCTTTTTCCCCGATCCATATCTGGTGGATAAGCCTTGGCACGTCTTCACGGCTTTTGAGACTGATGATGCGACGTTCTTCCGTGGAAAACCGCGCATATTTCTGCAGCACCTGTGGCGGCGGAACCAGCGTATATTGATAGCCGATCCTGGCGACCATATCGCCCTCGGCCTTGGCGAGACGCAGCCGCGCGGCATGCAGTCTGCGCGGCAGACCGAGCACCGTCCGTTCGCCCATCAGATGTCCGTCTTTTGCTGCAACCAGCGATAAGAGAAGCGCGTCGGCTTCCACATATCGGCCGTCATTTTGCAACTGCCGGGCTTTATCGAGCTCAGCGTCATAATATTTCTTGTCGGACATGGATCCTCATTCAAAAGCACCCGTTAACATATCACGAAACAGGAGCTGTCAGGCAAGCCGCCCTATTTCGGAAGCCGGCTTTGAATTTGCTAAACAATTCGATGTTTCAGAGGCATAGACAGACAACAAACCCTGCGATAACGTGGATTTAAGCCCTCCTGAGCAATTGTCACAACGTAACAATAAAGAGACGGCAAGGAACCCTTTGGCATGAGCGCAGGCGCAGATTTGCTCCGTATTGAAAATCTGCGGGTTTCGTTTTCTCTGATGGGCGGCACCATCGATGCCGTCAGGGGTACCAGCCTTCGCATTCTTCCGGGAAAAGTCACTGCTCTCGTTGGCGAGTCCGGCTCGGGAAAGTCCGTCATCGGCCAGACCATCATGGGCATTCATCCCAAGACGGCGCGCGTGAACGGCCGGGTGCTGTTCACCGATCCGGAAAATGCTGCAGCCGGCCCTATCGATCTGCTGCAATTGCCGAAGGACGGGCGGGAAATCCGTTCAATACGCGGAAACCGCATCGGCCTGATTTTTCAGGAGCCTATGACGTCCTTCTCGCCGCTGCATACGATCGGCAACCAGATCGATGAGGCGCTCAGAATCCACAGCATCCTGTCGCCGGCCGAACGTGCGGAAAAAATGTATGAAACGCTCGATCTCGTTGGGTTTTCCAAACCCAAGAAGGTCGTGAACATGTATCCCTTCGAATTGTCGGGCGGCATGCGCCAGCGTGCCATGATCGCCATGGCGCTGATCTGTCGCCCCGCGCTCCTGATCGCCGACGAGCCGACGACGGCGCTTGATGTGACGATACAGGCGCAGATCCTGAAGCTCCTGCGCGATCTCCAGAGCCGGCTGAACATGAGCATGCTGCTCATCACCCACGATCTCGGTGTAGTGGCCAATATCGCCGACGAGGTCGCCGTGATCTATCAGGGCGAGATCATGGAGGCGGGCACGGTCGATGACATTTTCAAGTCGCCAAGCCATCCCTATCTCAAGGGCCTGATGGCCGCCGTGCCGCATTTCGACATGAAGCCCGGCGAAAGGCTGAAGGCGCTGCGTGAAATCAACATTGACCACGAAAGCCTTGTCGGCAAAAAGACCGCCGCGGTCAATAAAACTCCCGGCCCGCTTCTGACCGTGGACAATATCAGCAAGACCTTCACAACCCGCAAATCCAGCTGGTTCCGCAAGGGTGACGCCAACGCCACAAAAGCGGTCAACAGCGTCAGTTTTGAAATCCGCCGCGGAGAATGCCTCGGCCTGGTCGGCGAAAGCGGCAGCGGCAAAACCACCGTCAGCAAAATCCTCATGCGCGCCGTGCGCCCGGATGAAGGCTCGGTGACCTTTCATCGCCCGCAGGGCGATATCGATGTCCTCAATGCGAAGGACGGCGACCTCAAGGAGCTGCGGTCGAAGATACAGATGGTCTTCCAGGACCCGATATCGTCGCTGTCTCCACGTATGACGGTGGGCAATATTCTGAGCGAGCCGCTCGAAATCCACGGACGGGGCGATGCGAAGTACCGCGCGGAGAAAGTCCGCAATCTCGTCAGGGCTATCGGGCTTGGAGAAAGCGCGCTTAATCGTTATCCGCACAGTTTTTCGGGCGGCCAAAGGCAGCGTATCGGTATCGCCAGAGCCCTGGCGCTCGGACCCGAACTGCTGATCTGCGATGAACCCGTTTCCGCCCTCGATGTCTCCGTGCAGGCGCAAATCCTCAATCTGCTCAAGGATTTGCAAAAAGACCTCGGGCTTACCTATCTCTTCATCTCGCACAATCTGGCGGTGGTGGATTACATGGCCGACCGCGTGGCCGTGATGTGCGAGGGCCGCATCGTCGAGCTGGCGCCGCGGGAAATCATGATGCGCTCTCCGGTTCACCCCTATACCAAATCGCTGCTGGCAGCCGTGCCTTTCCCCGATCTCGACCGTCCGCTTGATTTCCGCACCATCGGCAAGATCAGCGCGACGGGCAAATTCGACTGGGGCAAGCAGTTCCGCGATGAGGGTGATGGCGACATGATCTCCGCCGATCTGGGCGACGGCCATTTCGTTCTCGCAAACGGCAATGCCGACATCCGGGAGCTTCGCCCTTGATCACGCGCCGCACCACCCTTGCCCTGTTGGCCTCCGTTTTCCTGCCGGCCTATGCGCGAGCCGCCTATACCGACCCCGCCTATTTCAAGGAAAAACGGGAAAAGGGCGAATTGCCCGACGTAGCCGAACGGCTGCCGAAAAACCCGCGTGTCATCGACATGAAAGCGCTTGGCCGTGAGCCAGGAAAACATGGCGGCTCGGTGCGCATGCTCATTGGCGGCCAGCGTGATATCAGGCTGATGCCGATCAGCAGCTATGCCCGCCTCGTCGGTTATGACGAAAAATTCGAGCTTCATCCGGATATTCTGGAAAGCTACGACGTTCAGGACGAACGCATCTTCACCTTCAAGCTGCGCGAGGGCCACAAATGGTCCGATGGCAGCGACTTCACCTCTGAGGATTTCCGCTATTTCTGGGAGGATGTCGCCCTCAACAAGGAAATCCACAAGGGCGGTCCTCCGATCGAACTTCTGGTCAACAACAAACCACCCCTGATCGAGGTCATTGACCTGCTGACGGTACGTTACAGCTGGGACGGCCCCAACCCGGATTTTCTGGCGAAGCTCGCAGCCGCCTCACCGGCGCGGCTGTTCCTTCCCGCCGCCTACATGAAGCAGTTCCACGTCAAATATCAGACTGCGGAAAATCTCGCCAAACTCATCAAGAAAAACAAGGCGGATGACTGGAGCGGGCTGCATATCAAGATGTCGCGGCAGGTGCGCCCGGAAAATCCTGCTTTGCCGACACTGGATGCCTGGCGCAACACAACCGCGCCGCCAGCCGAACAGTTCGTGTTCGAACGCAACCCCTATTATCATCGCGTCGATGAAAACGGCCTGCAACTGCCCTATCTCGACCGGTTCCTGCTGAACGTCACCTCGTCCGATATCATCTCGGCCAAGACGGCCTCCGGCGACAGCGATCTGCAATATTTTGGCCTCGATTTCGCCGACTACACCTTTTTGAAGGATGCGGAAAAGCGTTTTCCTCTGAAGGTGAACCTCTACAAGCGCTCCCAGGGTTCACGCATCGCGCTTCTGCCCAACCTGAATTGCGCCGATCCGGTCTGGCGCAGCGCTTTTCAGGACGTACGCGTGCGCCGTGCTTTGTCCCTTGCGATCAACCGGCACGAAATCAACATGGTCTGTTTTTACGGGCTGGCGAAGGAGAGCGCCGATACCGTTCTGCCGGAAAGCCCGCTTTACCGGCAGGAATTTGCGGACGCCTGGAGCGCCTTCGACCGCGCAACCGCCAACAGGCTGCTCGATGAAGCCGGTCTCGACAGGCGCGACAGCGCTGGCCTCCGGCTCCTGCCGGATGGGCGTCCGGCCTATATCATCGTCGAGACGACAGGCGAAAGCACGCTCGAAACCGACGTGATGGAGCTAGTGACGGATCACTGGCGGCATATCGGCATTGCTGTTTCCGTGCGCCCCACCCAGCGCGATGTCTTCCGCAAACGCGCCATGGGCGGCGAGGTGCTGATGTCGGTATGGATGGGCATGGACAATGGTGTGCCGACGCCGGACATGCTGCCATCCGGCCTTGCGCCCACCGGTGACGACCAGCTGCAATGGCCAGTCTGGGGCATCCATTATCTTTCCGGCGGCCGCGAGGGCAAGGAACCTGACCTGCCGGAAGCGGCGCACCTGCTCGATCTCCTGAAAAAATGGCGCAGAAGCGTCACCGAGGAAGAACGTCAGGCCATCTGGCTGGAGATGCTCGGGATTTATACGCAGCAGGTGTTTTCCATCGGTATCGTCAACGGCGCGCTGCAACCTGTCGTCCATGTCAAACGCATGCGAAACGTGCCGGACAAAGCGCTCTTCGGTTACGAACCCACATCTTATCTCGGCGTCTACATGCCGGATGCCTTCTGGTATGACGGAGACGCCTGATATGCTGCGGTATATTTTAAAGCGCATCCTCGTCATGATCCCCACGCTGATCCTGATCTCGATGCTGGTCTTCACCATCATCGAACTACCGCCGGGCGATTATTTCGAAAGCTACGTCGCAGAGCTGCGTGCCATGGGCGAAACGGCGAACCTTGCCGAAATCGAGGAGTTGCGCGTCCGCTATGGCTTCGATCAACCGGCACCGATCCGCTATTTCCGCTGGGCGACCGGCATGCTCGTCGGTGATTTCGGTTATTCCTTCGAATATCAGCTGCCGGTCAGCGATGTGGTTGGAGACCGCCTGTGGCTGACGGTTCTGGTGTCCTTCGTCACCATCATCGTCACCTGGATCCTCGCTTTTCCAATCGGCATCTATTCCGCCACGCACAAATACAGCTGGGGTGACTACGGGCTCACCTTCCTCGGCCTGCTCGGCATCGCCATTCCCAATTTCATGCTGGCGTTGATCCTGATGTATTTCGCCAATATCTGGTTCGGCATCTCCATCGGCCACCTGATGGACCGGGAATATCTGAGCCAGGCGATGAGCTGGGCGAAGCTCAAATCGATCCTCGAACATATCTGGATTCCCGTCCTCATCATCGGAACGGCGGGTACGGCCGGCATGATACGCCGCCTGCGCGCCAATCTGCTCGACGAATTGCAGAAGCAGTATGTGGTGACGGCCCGGGCCAAGGGGCTTCATCCCTTCAAGGTGCTGACCAAATATCCGCTGCGCATGGCGCTGAATTTCTTCATCTCGGATATCGGCTCGATCCTGCCTGCGATCATATCAGGCGCGGAAATCACCGCCGTCGTCCTGTCGCTCGAAACCACCGGCCCCATGCTCATCAGGGCGCTGCAGAGCCAGGACATGTATCTGGCCGGTTCGTTCCTGATGTTCCTTGCTTTCCTGACGGTGATCGGCGTTCTGGTGTCGGATATCGCCCTTGCCATACTCGACCCGCGAATCCGCTTCGGAGGTGGTAACGTCAAATGACTTCATCCATTCCGAACCCCGGCGAAGCGCTGCCCCACTATGTCTCGACCGCGCCCTTCGACCCGTCGCTGATCGAACCCAACACATCAGGAATGGCGGCCTTCAGCAAGGCCTCGCAGCTGCGTCTCATGTGGTGGCAGTTCCGTCAGCACAAGATCGCGGTCTGGTCCGGCGCTTTTCTGGTGGTGCTTTACCTTTCGATCCTGATCAGCGAATTCCTCGCGCCCTATAACCTCCATACCCGCAATATCGAGCACATCTACGCGCCACCGCAGGCCATTCACCTGTTCAATGACGGAAAATTTGTCGGCCCCTTCGTTTACGGCCGGGAAATGACGCTCGACATGGACAATCTGAGACGGGTCTATCGGGACGTGCCGACGGATATCCAGCCGCTGCGTTTCTTCTGCAAGGGCGATACCTATCACTTCTGGGGCCTGTTCGAGGGCAGAACCCATCTCGTTTGCCCGGCCGAAGGCGGTGAAATGTTCCTGCTCGGCACGGATCGTCTCGGCCGTGACGTACTCTCCCGTATCATCTATGGCGCCCGTATTTCGCTGACCATCGGCCTTCTCGGCGTCGCCATGAGCTTCGTTCTCGGCATTGTGATCGGTGGTCTCGCGGGTTATCGCGGCGGCACCTTTGATCTGATTGTCCAGCGTGTGATTGAAGTCCTGCAATCCATCCCGAGCATTCCGCTGTGGCTGGCGCTTGCGGCCATCATGCCGGTGACGTGGAGCCCCATCCTCGTCTATCTCGGCATCACCATCATTCTCGGCATGCTGGACTGGACGGGGCTGGCGCGCGCCGTGCGCTCAAAACTGCTGGCGCTTCGCGAAGAAGACTATGTTTTGTCTGCACAATTGATGGGCGCGGGCACGCCGCGCATCATCGGCAGACACCTTATTCCCGGCTTTATGTCACACCTGATCGCCTCTGCCACATTGACAATTCCAGGCATGATCCTGGGCGAGACCGCACTGAGCTTTCTCGGGCTTGGTCTCAGACCACCGATCACAAGTTGGGGAATTCTGCTCACAGAGGCGCGCAGCGTCAGCGTCATTGCGCTATATCCGTGGCTTCTAATACCGACGATCCCGGTCGTTCTCGTCATTCTGGCCTTTAATTTCTTCGGTGACGGACTACGTGATGCTGCGGACCCCTTCAAATAAAATGGAATACGTCTTGATACACTGCCCTTCCGACGCCGCCTTCATCGTGAAAGGCAAAAAGAGGTCTGGCCCATGAGCTCCCGTTTGAACGACGCGCGCATTCTCATGTACAGCCATGATTCCTTCGGCCTCGGCCATCTGCGGCGGTGTCGCACGATTGCGCATGCTCTGGTGGAGGATTATCGCGGCCTCAACGTCCTCATCATTTCAGGTGCGACGATTGCCGGCGCCTTCGATTATCGCGCCCGCGTCGATTTCGTGAAAATCCCGAGCGTCATCAAACTGCGCAACGGTGAATATACCTCGATGGACAGGCATATCGATCTTCAGGAAACGCTGAAGATGCGCCGCTCCATCATCTATCACACCGCTGAAAGCTTCCAGCCGGATATCTTCATCGTCGACAAGGAGCCCATGGGCCTGCGTGGCGAGGTGGAGGAAACGCTCGCCTATCTCAAGGGACAGGGCACCAAGCTCGTCATCGGCCTGCGCGACGTCATGGATGCGCCGCAGCTGCTCGAAGCGGAGTGGAAGCGCAACAATGTCATGACAAAGATCGGCCAGTTCTATGACCACGTCTGGATTTATGGCCCGCCCGATTTCCACGATCCGCTGACGGGGCTCGATGTTCCGCACACCGTTCGAGACAAGATGGATTTCGTCGGTTTCCTGCAAAGGTCCAAGACGCAGGCCGAAACCGTATCGCATCGGCCGGAAGGCGATTACCTTCTCGTCACCACCGGCGGCGGCGGTGATGGCAGCGAATTGATCGATGACGTCATCAACGCCTATCGCCATGACAGCGAACTGACGCATAAGGCGCTGGTGGTGCTCGGCCCCTATATGCCGGCGGATCAGCGCCAGCGCTTCATGAACAGCGTCGCCGATATTCCGCATATCGAGATCATCGAGTTCGACAATCGCATGGAAGATCTCGTCGCCGGCGCGCAGGCCGTTGTTTCGATGGGCGGATACAACACCGTCTGCGAGATATTGTCTTTCGACAAACCCGCCCTCGTCGTGCCGCGCACGGTGCCGCGCGAAGAGCAGCTTATCCGCGCCAGCCGCGCCTCGGAGCTTGGCCTTTTCGACATGCTTCTACCGGAAGATGCCGAGAACCCCGCAAAAATGGCGGCGGCACTGAAAGCGCTGCCAAACCGCGCGCCCCCTTCCGTCAATGCGCGCGGGCTGAAACTGGATGGTCTGGAAAACATATCGCGCCGGATCGCCGAATGGCTGCCGCCCGAGGGCGACAAGGCGCCGATCACGCTAACCGCGTGACCGGTTCCCCGACAAACACCACTTCAAAAGAGACACGCGCAACGTGACCGATACAAAAAAAATCGTGGTGCTCCTCAAGGGCTATCCGCGCCTGTCCGAGACATTCATAGCTCAGGAGCTTCTCGGGCTGGAAAAGGCCGGCCTGAAGCTCGAACTCATGTCGATGCGCCGGCCCACGGACAAGAAGCGCCATCCCGTTCACGATGAAATCCGCGCGCCCGTTACCTATTTGCCGGAGTATCTGCACGAGGAACCGCTGCGCGTTCTGAGGGCGCTATGGGCCTGCCGCAAAAAGCCGGGCTTCACCAAAGCGCTTCGCCGCTTTTTCAGCGACCTGCCGCATGATCTCAGCCGCAACCGCTTCCGCCGTTTCGGGCAGGCCGCGGTGCTCGCGCATGAATGGCCGGAAGATGCCGAATGGCTGCACGTTCACTTCATCCACACGCCCGCCTCGGTCGCCGCCTATACCCATCTGATGACAGGCACGCCCTGGACGATCTCGGCGCACGCGAAGGACATCTGGACCTCGAACGACCGCGACCTTGCCGCCAAGCTGCAAAGCGCCCGCTGGGCCGTGACCTGCACCGCCGGCGGTTTTCAGCATCTGCAGACACTTTCCGGGGCCAAGAAGAATGTGCATCTGAGCTATCATGGCCTCGATCTCACCCGCTTCCCGCATTTCGAGACACCGCGCCCGGTAAGGGACGGATCGGACGCCGATGATCCTGTCAGGATTTTAAGCGTCGGCCGAGCCGTCAAGAAAAAGGGCATCGATATTCTGCTGCGCGCGCTCGCCTCGCTTCCCCAGAATATCCATTGGCGTTTCACCCATATCGGCGGCGGCGATGAACTGGCCGCACTGAAGAAACTTGCCGACGAACTCGGCATTGCCGACAGGATCGTCTGGACCGGCGCCATGGACCAGAAGCAGGTGCTGGAGAATTACCGGGAAGCAGACCTCTTCGCTCTTGCCTGCCGCATCACCAGCGATGGCGACCGCGATGGCCTTCCCAATGTGCTGGTCGAGGCTGCGAGCCAGGCTTTGACCTGCATCTCCACCAACATATCAGGCATTCCGGAGTTCTTCGTCAGTGGTGAAAACGGCCTATTGACGGAACCGGAAAATCCGGCCGCCTTCGCAGAGGCTCTGCGCATGGCCATCACCGATCCGCAATTGCGCCAGCGTCTTGGCAGTGCAGCCGAAAACCGTGTGCGCACCGCCTTCGACCATCGCACCAGCATTGCCGAACTGAAGGCCCTGTTCGAGACCGAGTGGGAAAAAACGCCATGACCGATACGGAAAAACGCCCCTGCGTCTTCTTTTACGTCCAGCACCTTCTCGGCATCGGCCATATCGCCCGCGCCAGCCGCATTGCCAAAGCCCTTCAGGCGGACGGTTTTGATGTGGTTCTGGTGACGGGCGGCACTCCGGTCCCGGGCTTTCCGGGCGAGGGCATCCGCCATGTCGAATTGCCGCCCATCGCCGTTAGCGACGGCAACTTTGCCGGCCTAGTCGACAGTTCCGGCAAACCGGTGGATGACAACTTCAAGAGGCTTAGAACCGATATGCTGATCGGGGCCTATCACGGCGCCAAACCCGATATCGTTATCATCGAGGCTTTCCCTTTCGGTCGCAGGCAGGTGCGATTTGAATTGCTGCCGCTGCTGGACGAGATTGAGGACAGCGAACCGCGCCCCCTCGTCATGGCGTCGCTGCGCGATATTCTTCAGGAAAAAACCAAACCGGGACGGGACGAAGAGACCGTGTCGCTGGTGAAGAAACATTTCGATGCAGTGCTCGTCCATGGCGATCCGGATTTCGCCCGGCTGGAAGACACCTTTCCCCTCACCGGCGAAATCAGCCAGCGCATCGTCTATACCGGGCTCGTCGCCCCCCTTCCGCCGCCGGAACCGGAGGAGAAATTCGACATCGTGGTTTCCGCAGGCGGCGGCGCCGTAGGGGCAACACTCATACGGGCTGCTATCGAGGCCGCCCCTCTGCTTGGTGGCATCAAGAACTGGTGCCTCGTAACCGGTCCAAACATGCCGCAAGCGGATTTCGATGCGATCTCGGCGCAGGCGGCCGAGAATGTGTCCGTCTTCCGTTTCCGCAAGGATTTCGCAAGTTTGCTCGCCGGGGCACGGCTTTCGGTTTCACAGGCCGGTTATAATACCGTCTGCGATATTCTTCAGGCAAAATGCCGCTCGCTTCTGATCCCCTTCGCGGCCGGGGGCGAAACCGAACAGAGCGCCCGTGCCGAACGACTGGCGCGACTGGGGCTGGCGCATGTGCTGGAGGAGAAGGATATTTCGGCGCAACCGATGGCCGATGCCATCAAGGCAGCACTGGCCTTGCCAGCACCCGGCACGATCACGCTCGACCTCGATGGCGCGGCCGGAACGGCTAGAGCGCTGCGCCGCCTTTATGATGAGCGGTGAGGATCGTCTTCAACTCGCGAACCGCCGCCTCATCTGTAACCTTGCGCCCTGCGCCGGTGAAACCGAGCTTCGCCACCCTGCTTTCCGGATCAAAGGATGGAACGGCGGAACAGGATGCGTGGATTTCCGTGATCGGAAAGCGATCCAGCAATGTCTGAACGCTCTGCGGACGCACGCCGGCACCGGGCATGATGACGATCCGGCCTGCGGCCATCTCGGATAGGTGCGCCAGAGCCTCCATCCCCTCAAGCGCCGAACGCGCGCCGCCGGAAGTGAGAATTCTTGGAAACCCCAACGTGATGGCAGCTTCCAGGGCCTCTTCCATATCAGGCACGACATCAAAGGCCCGGTGCAGCGTCACATCCAGCCCGTCCGCGTGACGGCGCAATTCCTCGAGCAGAACGATATCGAGCGAACCATCGTCACGCGAGGCGCCGAGCACCACGCCGGAAAGGCCTGCAGCACGCGCCGCATCGATGTCGCGTTTCATGACATCCGCTTCATCGCGTGTGAACACGAAATCACCGGCGCGCGGCCTGATCATGACGCTCACCGGCAGCCCACAGGACGCCGCGCGTTGCATGAAACCCGCCGATGGCGTCACACCGCCGCCCGACAGCGCCGCACAGAGCTCAATGCGATCGGCCCCACCGCTGACCGCCGCTTCCAGACCGGCGACATCGTCCACACAAATCTCGAGAATCATCGTAACCTCTTTCATTTGGGTGGCCGTTACCTGCGGCGGCCCTTTCCATCAAGCGCGTAAAGCATATAAACGCCGCCGAGCCCCACGATTGCTCCCAATATGGAAGTTCCCGAATAGCTGGAGACCAGGGTTCCAACGGCAAAAATCAGCGCACCCAGACCAGCACCGAGAAAGATATTGACGGCAATCAGCGAGCTTCCGAGCCCCGGCCGATCAGCGATCAGTTCCTGCAGGTAGGTAATGGGAATGCTGATGATCGCGGCGGCACCCAGCGCACTGATAACCGTCTGCGCGTAGATATGCCACGGCGCGGAAGCAAGCCCCTGCAGGATGAGATAGATGGCATAAAGCCCCGCTCCCGCCGCAAGTGTCAGTGTTTGCGGAACCTTCTTCTCGATCCAGCCCCAGAGGAGAATGAAGACGATTTCCAGCGCAGCGACGATACCCGCAACAATACCGATATCCGCCACCGTGCCCTTGGCCTGTCCGGTTATGATGAGCGAGCGCACGGAATCGTTGAGATGCAGCATCGAGCAGATGAGCGCGATGGCGATGATCCGGAGCAGCACCCGCCGTGACCCGATTTCCGCAAGCGAGGCGCGCAGGCCGAACCGCGCTTCGGTATTTGCCGATGCCGGTGTGGCGGCCCGCGGCAGGCAGAAGGCGACAAGCAGAAAACAGACAAGCGCGCAGATGCCCGAAAACAGGAAAGCCATCAGCATATTGCCGGAATTCACCAGAAAAACACCGACAATACCAGGCACCAGCACCCAGGAAAGCGAGATGGTTGCCCGCATGATCGAGTTCACCGCGATCATTTCACCTGTCGAAAGGTTGCGCGCATCCGCACGCACATGCGCGAAGATCAGCGAATTCATCGCCCCGAAAATCGGCAGAAGCACCAGCTTTGCAGCCACGAAGGCAGTGGCGTTGCCGGCCAGATAAACCAGCAGATAACCGCTGACACCGAAGAGCGCGATATAGAGCATTGGCTTGCGATATTCGCCCAGCCTGTCGGCGACGATGCCCATCAACACGCTGGCGCTGACATTGATGACAGCGGCAAACAGCATCAACAGCGAATAGACGCTGTTGCTCAGCCCGATTTCGCGAATGCCGATGACCGCCTGATAGGGGGCGGTCGCCGCATTCGAAAACCCGAAGAACAGGATGGCGAGCGCCCCGATGCGGATCGACGGGTTGTTGATGACGATGGAAAGAGCCGACGGCATGGAGATTCGCCTGAGATGATCCGGCACCGCCGGATCGCTGGGTAAAAGCTACCGGACCGCTGTCATCGCCAGCGGGCCGAAAGGATGGGTTTGGGGGTATAGTCGAAATGCGGCTTCCATGGGTAGAAATCGCCATCCCGGCGGCGATTGGGAAGGTTTTCGATATCCTGATTGATAACCCCTTCCGTCAGCGCCATGAGGTTGGGATTGGCGATCGGTGCAAGTTCCGGCGAAAGATAACCTGACTTGACGACCAGCAGCCGCACGCCCTTTGGATCGAAGCCGAGACGGGTGAAATCGGAAATCATGTGATAAGGCCTGCGCCGCGCCGCCAGAATGACCGTGATGCCACCGATGGCGACCACCGCCTGCCGCTGGTCCGCAGCACCAGAATCGTCCAATTTCAGGACCTCGGCTTCGACAGTGACCGATGGGCTTTGCGGATCGAGACTGCCGCCAATCTTCAGGGAAAGTGTTGCACCTTCGCCGGCCGCAAAACAGGCTTCGACCGCCGGCCTGTCGGTGATGCCGCCCAGCAGCGCACCCTGCCAGTTGCGCGCAATCAGTGCGGCCAGAACATCGGCGCGATCGCCAACCCCACCACCGGTCGGATTGTCTCCCGAGTCGGCCAGGATGATCGGTCGCGTTGCGGTGTTTTCGGCAATATCCACAATGGCCTCAAGCGGCTCGGTCACGGGGCCGAAACGAAAGTCCTGCCGGGCATTCCAGTAGGATTGCGCGATCTCGCTCGCGACCGCCTGTGCAGCCGCTTTGTCCGTTCCCGTCACCACGGCGCAGGCCGTTGCACGGGGTTCGTCCGCCCAGACGTAGCCGATCATGAAATTCGCATCCCAAATGCCGGGCCGCACATCATGATCCGGCAGAACCGCATAAAGGCTTTTGGCAGGCTCATCTTCTGTGGAGGTCTTCTCACCTGGCAGTAGAACCGGAATTTTCGCCCATGCCACGCCGGGCTTTTCGCCGGTCTTCAGGGCCTTCAGCAGCATCGTCCAGGCCCGCACCATCGTCTCGCGCACGTCGATATGCGGCGCCGTTCGGTAGCCGGCAAATATGTCGAGCTGATCGATGATCGTCTGGCTGACATTGCCATGCAGATCATAGCTCGCGGAAACGATCACATCCGGTCCCACCACGGCGCGGGCGCTGGAAATCCAGTCACCTTCCGCATCCTCCATACCCTCGACATTCATCGCTCCATGCATGGCGAGATAAAGCCCGTCGAGCGGCAGCGCGGCCTTCAGGCGCTCGAGGAATTCCCGCTTGAACGCGTCATAGGTCGCGCGCGACACAGGGCCGCCCGGCACCGCCCGCGCATGCAGAAGCGGCAGTACGTCCACCCTGCCCTCACCGAGGAAATTGAAATACTCGGCCTCCAGCAGTTCGACGCCGCGAAAGACGCGAAAATCTTCCTGCCCCATCAGCACCGGCGAATAGGTGCTGCATTCGGTATGAATTCCACCAACGGCAATACGCATGTCGGTTTCCCCTCAATAAACCGGGCTCAAGGGGACGATGGCGGAAAAACGCAACCAGTCCTTCTGCGCTTTTGGTGTCCACGCCGCCTCGGCAATGGCCGGCAGCCTCGGGAAAACCAGATGGTTGAAATAGGCACGGTTGAGGAAGTGTTCTGACCAGATGCAGGCCTGAACGCCCTTCATCCGCTCCTTCAACTCCTCGGGAAATTCGCCGACGGCTTCATAGGCATAGGTATGCGAAGGCGGAACGGTGCCGGCCCAGCTTGCGCCCGGCTCCTGCCAGGCTTCATCCTGCACCATGTCCAGATAATAGGCCTGACCCGGCGTCATCACCACGTCGTAGCCCTGGCGCGCAAGCTCAAGTCCGACTTCCGGCTTCTGCCATGCCATCAGCAACGTTCCGGCCGGATCGACGCCGCCGCCATGGGAAACCTCATCCCAGCCGGCAAGCTGGCGGCCGCGCTCGTGCAACATCCCCTGAATACGTTTCATGAAATAGGACTGGATGCCGAAGGTGCCATCCAGCCCCTCCTTTTCCATCAGCGCCTTGGCAAGAGGCGAGGCGAGCCAAGACCCATCCGCAACCTCGTCGCCGCCAATATGGATCAGCCGCGACGGAAAGAGCTCAACCATCTCGTCGAATATCTTGCCGAGGAATTCATAGGTCGGCTCGATGGCCGGGTTGAGCGCGTTGTTCGGATATCCCTGCACAGAGCGATAGCTGTCCGGTGCCTCCTGCCCATCCGTCAGTTCCGGATAGGCGACAAGAGCCGCCGTGCTGTGGCCGGGAATATCGACTTCCGGCACGATTTCGACATTCAACGCGGCCGCATGCACAACGACCATGCGCACCTCATCCTGCGTGTAATAGCCGGACACCGGTTCGGCCCCGTTACCGAGCTGCGGCAGAAGTGGCGCATCCGGACCGCGTGTCGCGCCGACTGTGGTCAGCAGCGGATAGGCCTTGATTTCAAGACGCCACGCCTCATCATCCGTCAGGTGCCAGTGGAACCGGTTCATGCGCAGCCATGCGAGAATATCGATCAGCCGCACGACATCATCAGTCGGATAGAATTGCCGCGAGACATCCAGATGGCAGCCACGCCAGCTATAACGCGGCGCATCGCTGATGGTGCCGGCAACAGGGAAACGGAACTTGGGATCGATGCGCGCGCCATGCAGCAGCTGCGCCAGAACCGTCAAGCCATATTGCAGACCGGCAGCGGCCGAATATTCCACAACGACCGCGTCTTTCGAAAAGGTGATGCGATAGCCTTCGGCTTCCAGACCGCTATGCTGCTTGAAACGAAGCGGTTTTCCCTCATGAACCGGCGCGAGGCTGAAGGGCACGTGCCCGACGGCAAAAAGCCTGCGGAACAACGAAAGCACGGTTTCCACCGCAAGCACCTCTTCCGCGCCTGCATCTTCCGTGGGGAAGAGCGCGACGGGGAAGCCTTCGCCCGGTTCCGCATCGATTTCGGCAGGCCAGGGCTGGATGGAAAAGGGCAGATCGAGCTTGCCTTCAGGAAGCAGCACCGGTGCCGGCTCGCTGTGACGCCCATCCAGCATCAGGTCACCGACATCGACAGCGCGATGCGTTCCGTCGGCAAGGCTGACATAGGCGGATTTCGCGCCATCCGTGCGATGCCTTGCGGGCCGCAGCAGGCCATCGACGGTGAAGCGCCAGGATTTGCCGGGCTCCAGCACGAAGCCCGCCGGCGGTGCAAATTCATGGAAATTGGCGTTGCGGCGCAGGTAAACGGCATTGCCGCACACCGGCTTGTCCACCGTCCGCGTCAGCGACGTGTAAACGATACGGAAATCCTTCAGCGGTGCGCCGGAAAGATTGACGAGAGTGAAGGTAAAGCCGCCGGATGCGGACTCTGCGAGCGGATGCCAAGAATTTTCAAGACGATATTGTGCGAGCGCCATGATGCTCCCCTTTATTGCGCATTGGAACCGGTGAGACGGTTTTAATCAGTAGTGTTCGGATTGCGAGAAAGTCCGGGCAAGCGGTGCCTGCCCCGCCGTGAGACCACAATCAACCGGCAAGCACACGCCGCTGATGGCGGCGGCCTGCGGGCCGGCCAAGAAAGCAACCGCATTGGCCACATCTTCAGGTCGCACGATCCGCTGCAGCGGATACCAGTGCTTCGCCTCCTCGAAGACCTGAGGATTGACGGCGGCCCGCGCCTCCCATGCCTGCGTGCGCACAGTGCCCGGCGCAACGGCGTTGGAGCGGATGCCGAATTTGCCGTATTCGACGGCGATCAGCTTGGTCAGATGGATCAGCCCGGCCTTTGCCGCGCTATATGCAGGGTGGCCGAATACCGCCATGCCGTTGACGGAGGTGATGTTGACCACCGACCCCTGGGTACGCTTCAACGCCCCCTCGAAAGCCCTGAAGCAGAGAAACGGGGCTTCCAGATTGAGGATATTGTCCTTGCGCCATATGTCGGCGGTCGTGTCATGCAGGCTGACCGCCCTTGCGGCACCCGCATTGTTGACGAGGGTCGCGACATCACCCAGTTCCGCAACCTCGGCGGCCAGCCTCTCAAGGTCCTGCGGATCGGTGACATCGCAGGTTTTCGCAACGAAGCGGGGACCGGAAAGCAGGGATAGCGCGCCCGAAAGAGCGTCGGGATCGATATCGACCAACACTACCTTTGCATGGCTTTCAGCGAGCGCCGCAGCAATTGCCCGACCAATATCACCTGCCGCGCCGGTAACGACGGCGAGCTGGTCTTTCCTGTCCTTCATCTCCTACAACTCCCTTGAAGCTTTACGACCCGCCACAAAGCGAGGTCTCCGGCAAAGCAGCCTGTGTTTTTCGGCATACCGCCCTCAATCACCGAGCAATTGCTTGTCATCCGGGTCACGATGTTCCACGAGCTGCTGCTTGATATGACGCAACGTCACCATCGACCGTTGCCGTTGGTGATAGGCAGCAAGCGTCGCCAGAACATCGACGGCGGCCAGATAGGCGTAGCGCGATGAGGTGGGGCGGAAGATATTGTTTCCCTCGGGTACATTAACGGCCACCACCATATCCGCAGCCGCGGCAACAGGCGTGTCGCTCTGGGTGAGTGCAATGGTGGTAACCCCCATTTCCCGCGCCAGCCTGAAACATTTCACCAGTTCCATGTTGCGGCCGGAAAAGGACGAACCGATGATGACGTCTTCCTTGCGCGCAGCGGCGGTCATCATCAGCTGCATGCTGTGATCGGCGCTGGTCGAAACGCGCAGACCCAGGCGGAACAGCCGGTTCTGGATTTCCGAAGCGATCATCGAGGAATTGCCGCCCGCGCCGAAGGCGTAGATCATGCCGCTATTGGCGATCCTGATCGCGGCCTCATCGGCCAGAGCGGGATCGAGCGTCCTGTGCAGCAGGAAAAGCGCTTCCTGCGCCTTGGCAAGCACCTCCTCCGCGACATCGGAAGGGCCGGTGCTGGAGGGCTCGGAGGTAAGATATCGGATACCCACATAGGCCGTCTTGGCGAGGCTGACCTTGAAATCCGAAAAGCTCTGGCAGCCGAGACGCCGGCAGAACCGCGTCACCGTCGGCGGAGATACTTCGGCGCGGGCCGCAAGCTCGATGATCGAGGCATTGACGGCGAATTCGAAGTCCGAAACCAGAATATCGGCGATCCGCCGTTCCGATTGCGAGAACTGCCCCCTGTCTTCCTGTATCCTTGCGAAAATATCCATGTTCACCGGTCTCCGTTCCGCCAAAACTTAAGCCTTGGCTCCGTTACCGATGCACCCTAATAAAGCGCGCCCGTCAACCGCATAGCCCCCTGAATCGATCCTGTTTCGTCCCATTGACGACACGACGGACACCTCTGATTTGAAAATTATTTTCTCTGTTGATTGATAGATGAGCATATGCCAACAATCTTCACCAGAGAAAACTCCAAATCTTGAAAATAATTTCAAAAACGGACCCAAACCATGCGTGACCCCTTCAAAAACCCCTTTCCCGCAACGGACGTCGCCCGCCATTCTATCTGGGAGATGCTGGTGACGCGGGACATCGACGCATTCCTTACTGCCGACTGGTCGAAGGTCGCGGATGATTTCGTCGAGGACGGCTTTCTCGGCATCAACGCCAACCGGGATGCAAACCCGGACAATTGGCGCCTGTCCTTCCCATCGCTTGAGGCCTATCGCGACGAGTGGTTGCGGCAGGCGCAGGATTTCCAGACACAGCAATTCGCCGAAGACCCGCGGGGTGCGATCTTCACGACCACCACGCTGGAAGAAATCGAAGTGGAAGGCGAGACCGCGCTGGTCCGCAAGAAGTTCGACGGCGGGCTTCGCAAGGCCGATGGCAGCTTCGACGTGATGAAATGGCAGACGCTCTATTATTGCCGGCTGCATGAGGGCCGCTGGAAGATCAGCGGTTTCACCGGCTACATGCCCAATCCTATGCCCTGATCCAACGGACTTGGCAGACAGTTTCGAACGCCGGGCCGAAAGCCCGGCGTTATTTTTTCGTCTGGAAGACGAAGAAGAAAACCGACGAAAATGGATCTCGTCAGAGAAAACCGGGCATGGGGAGACAGATTTCATGGCCCGGTTCCTGCCCTTTATTGTATCAGCTTGAGGACGGAGAGATCGACGCGCCGTTCCAGCGCTGTGCCGCTTTCATCGAACAGATGGCAGTCCGACGCCTTAATGCCGGTGACGATGAGTTCGTCGACAACAACCGGCGCGGAACCGGAAAGAAGCGCGCAATAATTTTCACCCGTGGGCGCGACGCCATAAGCGATCGTATTTACACCCAGCCGCTCGATAACGCTGGGCGCGACCTTGATATTCAGGTCGGCCGTTTCGAGACCGGTATGTTCCGGGCGAATGCCGAGCGTCAGCTGCGTGCCTTCAAGACCGGCGCGCGGCTCCACCGGCACGGTGATTGTCTGGCCCTCATACTCCACGGTCACACCATCGGCGCTGACGGATTTGCAGGTGACCTTCAGGAAATTCATTTTCGGATTGCCAATGAAACCGGCGACGAACAGGTTTGCGGGCTTGTGGTAAAGTTCCAGCGGCGCCCCGACCTGGGAGATTTCGCCCGCATTCAGCACCACGATGCGGTCGGCCATGGTCATGGCTTCCACTTGGTCATGCGTCACGTAGATCATCGTCGCCTTCAGCGTCCGATGCAGATTGGTGAGCTCGATACGCATGTCGGCGCGAAGTGCGGCGTCAAGGTTGGAAAGCGGCTCGTCGAACAGGAATATCTTCGGCTCGCGAACGATGGCGCGGCCGATCGCTACACGCTGGCGCTGGCCGCCGGACAACATGCCGGGGCGCTGCTGCAGGCGCTGGTCAAGTTGCAGGATCTTGGCGACACCCTCGACCTTTTCCTTGATCTTGGCCTCCTCCATCTTTTCGACTCGGAGGGGAAAGGCGATGTTTTCGAAGACCGTCATATGCGGATAGAGCGCATAGGACTGGAAGACCATGGCGATGCCGCGTTTCACCGGCGGCAAGTCATTGACCTTCACACCGTTGATGACGATATCGCCGGCGGAAATATCCTCAAGGCCGGCGATCATACGCAGCAATGTGGATTTGCCACATCCCGAGGGGCCGACAAAAACGACGAACTCGCCATCCCTGATGTCGAGCTGAACGCCCTTGATGACTTCGAAATGTCCATAGTTCTTGCGGACGTTGTTGAGATAAAGCTGACCCAAAACTTGCCTCTCCCGTCACCAGCCGACATCAGGCTGCGTTCAGAGACGTTCCGCAACACGGAAAAATCGCGTCGAACCGGAACGGTTGAAAAACACGAGACGCCCCTTCCGTCATAACGGCAGGCATTCTCGCGGCGGATTATGGGGTTGCGGGCGACCTGCGCCCGCAACCGTATCAATGTGGATTACTTGTACTGCTCGAGAGCTGCAGAGGCCTTCTTTGCGGCATCTTCCGGTGTTGCCTTGCCGGTAACGACAGACTGCACCATCTCGATCATCGTGTCCTGGAAGCCCTTGTAGTCAGTGAAAAGCGGCTCGGGACCGCCATAGGCGATACCGTCGATGAGCGGCTTCCAGAAGGGGTCCTTGGCGATGAATTCATCAACCTTGGGCGACGGACGAAGCGGGGTGAGGCCAGCGCCGCCCTGCAGTTCGTATTCACCCTGCGGGCCGGGCGAGGTGATGAACTTGGCGAATTCGGTCGCCTTTTCTTCGACACCGGTTCCCTTGAAGATCGCGAGGCTGTCGGTGATGAGCAGCGTGCCGGGACCCTTGGCTTCAGGGCCGAGCGGCAGGGTTGCGATACCCCAGTTGATCTTGGTTTCCTGCAGGCGGGTTGCGGCACCCGATCCCGCCTGGATCATGCCGACCTTGCCATCGAGGAAGATGGCGCGGATTTCGTTCTGCTCGTAGGCCGTCGGACCTTCGACGGAGTAAGGCGTGATGTCCTTGTAGGCCTTCAGAGCTGCAAGAACCTGCGGGCTGTCGACGGTGATCTTGTCGCCGTCGATGACCTTGCCGTTATTGGTGTAAACCCAGTGCATGAACTGGTGCATGGTGTTGTCGAAGGTCTTTGCGGGCAGACCATAACCGGCGACGCCGGTCTTTTCCTTGATCTGCTTCGCAAAGGCGATCTCTTCAGCCCAGGTCTTCGGCGGCACTTCCGGATCGAGACCGGCCTGCTTGAAGAGGTCCTTGTTCCAATAGAGCGCCTTGGTCGAGAAGGCGACGGGCACGCCCCACTGCGTATCCTCGAAGGTAACCGTGTCGACGATGTTAGGATAATAGGTCTTCTTTTCGTCTTCGGTCATCGGCACCGGAACGATGAGGTCGTTCTGTGCGAACTGCTTCAGCGTGCGCGAACCGACATAGGCCATGGCGACCGGAGTGCCGGCGGCAGCGAGCGTGGTTGCCTTGTCCTGGCACTGCGCCCAGCCGACGACTTCCGGAACGACCTTCCAGCCGGCATTCTTGCCTTCCCATTCCTTGATGTATTTTTCATGGATGGGGTCCATCTTGTCGCCGCAATAGATCCAGCTGATCTCCTTGTCGGCGGCGTGTGCCGCCACCGTGCCAAGGGCAGTGGAACCGGCAAATGCGAAGGCGCAAAGCGCCAATCCGTAATGTTTCAGTGCCATAGATAGTCTCCCGTTTTCTGGTGGTCGTTCCTATTGTTGATTATTTCACCGCGCCTGCGGTAAGCCCGCTGACGAGATAGCGTTGCATGAAGAAGATGACGACCATGGCCGGCGCAATGCCGACGAAGCTGGCCGCCATCAACTCATTCCAGACGACTTCCTGACGACCGAAATAGGCAAACAGGCCGATGGGCAGCGGCATATATTCGGTCTTGGAATTGAAGGTGAGCGCGAAGATGAACTGCTGCGCATAAGCACCGATGAAGGTGGTGATGGACACGACGGCGATGCCAGGCATCGCAAGCGGCAGGATCACCCGGCGGAAGGTATAGAAATAGCTCGCGCCGTCCACATAGGCCGCCTCTTCCAGTTCGCGCGGAATACGCAGCATGTAGGTTCGCAAAAGCCAGATGGCAGTGGGGATCAAAAAGGCGGCGCCGGGAATGATCATCGCCAGATAGGTGTTCAGGACGCCCATATTGCGCATCAGCCGGTAAAGCGGGATCAAAAGCACCGCACCGGAGAACATGTTGATCGCCAGAAACGCGCCGAGCAATTGCCCGCGACCGCGAAACTGGAACCGCGCGAAAGCATAGGACGCCGGCACCACCAGAAGCAGAACGATGATCGTCGATATCGTCGAGATGAAGAAGGAGTTGAAGACATAGCGGGCAAAGCCGGGAACGCTGACCCACATGGTCCGGTAAGCCTCGAAGGAGCCGTTTTCCGGCCAAAACTTATACGGTGACGAAAAAAGCAGGCTGAGCGGTTTCAGCGAAACCAGAAACCCTTCGACAAACGGCGCCAGCACGAAGGTCAGGAATACGGCGATGCCGCAATAAATCCCGACGATCTCATACCATCTGTAACGGTTGATCATCGCATTTTTGTCGGTCATCGGCTGGTCTCCTGCGAGATACGGCTGGTGATGCGGAAGTAGAAATAGGTGAAGATCGACAGGAAGATGCAGATCAGCACGGCGCGTGCAGCACCCTCACCGTATTTGTAGGAACCGATCGCCGTTTTATAGGTGTCGATGATCATGGTCGTAGTCTGGCCGGTCGGGCCGCCCTGCGTCAGGATCCAGATGATATCGAACGAGTTGAAGGTCGAAATCAGCGATATCATCGACATGGTGATCATGGCAGGCAGCATCAGCGGCAACGTGATGCGGCGGAAGCGATAGGCGCGGCTGGCGCCATCCGTCCAGGCTGCCTCGTAGAGATCCTGCGGAATGGCCTGTATCGCCGCTAGCAGATAAAGCGTCACCATCGGCACGCCGATCCACACATCGGTAATGATCGTCGCCCAGAAAGCCGTGCTGCCATAGGCGAGGAAGGCGACCGGACCGTCCACCAGACCCACGTTCTGAAGGACACCGGAAATCATGCCGAACTGGCCGTTATACATCCAGCCCCACATGAAGATGCCGATAGCCATAGGCACGATCCATGGCGGCATGGTCAAAAGGCGAAACAGCGCCCGGCCGGGAACGGCCGAATTCAGAAGGACTGCACCAAATGTGCCGATGATCATCTTTATCGAGACGGAAAAGAACGTCCAGATAAAGGTCCGCGTGATGACCTCGGCAAAAGTCGCGTTGAAAATCTTCTCGTAGTTGATGAATCCCACCCAGTTCGTCGTTTTTCTAAGCGACGCATCGGTGAAGGACAGGATGAAGGTATCGACGAGCGGATAAGCAACGATAACCGTGATGTATAAAAGCGCCGGCAGAAGAAGAAGCCAGGCGAAGACGACCGCGCTGCGTTTCGCATCCATCGCCGCGCCCCTCAAGCCGATTTCACGGCGGGGGATTTAGGCTGGCCGTGTAGCGCCAGATCATACTCCTCCCACACCGGCTTGAGATCGATCACTTTACGGCCATGGCGCGCTTCATCCATGGCAAGCGCCAGAATTCCGGCCTCTATCGCATCGAGTGCGGAAACCGGCAGCGGCGTACCCTTGACAATATGGGCGATGACGTCCTCCGCCATTTGCTCATCCGCACCATAATGCTGCGAGAGCGTGGTCGCCGCCGAATAGGTCTTGGCAACGGTCTTTTCATTGGTCCGGGCATTGTGCACGTTCAGGAAGCCGCGAACAAAATCACCCTCGGCCATGCCCTTGGCGCCGATCACGCAGAAGCGGCGGAAATCATCGGGAACGTTGAGATTGGTATGGAAGGCCAGCGACGCGCCGTTCTCATATTCGACGATCGCCGTCTGGTAATCGATGATGTCGCCGTCGCTGTCGAAGACCTTGTCGGAGCCCATCCAGCCGCTCGGCTTGCGATGGTAAACCTCCATGTCGTTGATACCGTCATTCTGCGGCGCGTTCGCCGGCGTGAAGCTCTTGCGCCCGCCGAAACTCGATACGAAACGCGGCCGCGCACCGACCACGCCATTATAAAGATCGAGGTCGTGGCAGCATTTTTCCAGCATGAAGGAGCCGGAATAATTCTCGTAACGCCGCCAGTCACGCATGAAGAATGCGCCGTGATAGGGCGGAATATGCTCCGAGGCCTCGATGGAAACGACATCACCCAGCTTGCCTTCGGCCTGCGCGGCGCGCAGATCGCGGTAGAGCGGGGAATAACGCAGGACCAGACCAACGAGCAGCCGCTCGTGACCGTGCTTGTTGAGCAACCGGGCGAGTTCGAGGCTTTCCTCGATGCTGACGACGATGGGTTTTTCAGAGAAGATGGTGCAGCCGGCCTCAAGCCCGATGCGGATATGTTCAAGATGCATATGGTTCGGCGAGCCGATCATCAACAGATCGAATTTTTCGTTTGCGATCAGCGCCTCGGGACTATCGTAAGCCTTGCCGGCCGAAATGCCCTTTTCCTGCAGACCCGGCAGGCCTGCCGGCACCGGATCGACATAACCGACGATCTCGAAATCCTTGTCGATCTCATGAAAAACGTAGCCCAGATAACCGAGACGGAATCCGAGTCCGATAATTCCCACCTTCATGAACTTTGTTCCCTGTTCATTCGTAATTCATTTTCGCAGAAGCGACCATTTCTGTGCTGGCCGTCCAGTTATCTGCGATAATTTTCCGTCACGATGAAATTAATTTTCACGACGGTCAAGTTAAATTCGATTTCACTAACGCTGCCGCCAGCTGGAAACCGATTTTTTCGTCGAGACAGGTGCGAAACAGATCGCCGCCGGCCACCAACGCACAAAACAATACCAAAAAAATGCCAATCGTCCAGAGCATTTCCGTTATCGGGAAATTTTTTTTGGTTAATGCGAAAATATCAAGCACATAGCCTTATTATCAGGCAAAATATCGAAAAAATAACCGATTAATCGTACAAATCCGACAATGGTTTTATTTTGGTATTGCTGATTATGCGGCATATGATATAGCCAGAGCCGGCCATATCGCCGACCACATGGATCGTGACAGAGGTTATGGATGAACGGGGCAGCGCTTAATCTGGATGACCTGCAATCAGGCGGCGGCCCGCTTTACCTGAAACTGCGCCAGACGATTGAAGACGCCATCAATGGCGGCCGCCTGAAGCATGGCGACGCCTTGCCGCCGGAGCGCGATATTGCCGAAAGCGCCTGCGTCAGTCGCGTCACAGTGCGCAAGGCGGTGGATGATCTCGTCCGCGATGGTCTTCTGGTCCGCCGGCACGGTTCGGGCACTTTTGTCGTCAAGCCCATCACCCGCATGCAGCAGCCCCTGACCAAGCTCACCTCGTTTACCGAGGACATGCGCCGGCGCGGAATGACGGCGAGCACACGCTGGCTGGACAGAGGCTTGTTCCACCCGACCGGCGACGAGATGATGGCGCTCGGCCTTTCCCAATCCGCCATGGTGGCGCGGCTCACACGTCTGCGTCTCGCCAACGACCAGCCGATCGCACTCGAAGTCACGAGCCTGCCGGGCGATATTCTGCCCGACCCGCAACTGGTTGAAAACTCGCTTTATCTGGAGCTCGAGAAAAGCGGCATTCGCCCCGTGCGCGCCATTCAGCGCATCTCCGCCCGCAACCTCACCGATGAGGAAACATTGCTGCTTGGGGTCCCGCCAGGCTCGGCAGCCCTTTCCGTTCAGCGAATGGCCTATCTGGAAAGCGGACGCCTCATGGAAATATCCCGCGCACTGTACCGCAGTGACGCCTATGACCTCGTCGCCGAACTGACGATGGGTCCCGAGTGACAAACCTTGATCAAGGACATGAAACGATGACAACCCTGATGCGCCAGGAAATCGATGAGATTCCCGATGCAGTCGCCCGCCTGCTGGACAATGCCAATGCCGACTTCCGGGAAGCCGGCGCTCACCTGAGGGCCCGTGACCCGGCCGTTATCGTCACCATTGCACGCGGTTCCTCCGACCACGCCGCGCATTTCCTGAAATATGCGATCGAATTGCAGACCGGGCTGCCGGTCGCTTCGCTCGGCCCCTCGCTCGCCTCGATCTACCAGACGAAACTGCGGCTGGACCGGGCGGCGGCCTTCGCCGTCTCGCAATCCGGTAAAAGCCCAGATATCGTCGCTCTGGCGGAAAGCGCCCGTAGGGGTGGCGCGCTTACCTTCTCGCTCGTCAACACCCTGCCCTCCGCGCTCGGCGAAGCGGCAAATCACGCCATCAACATCCAGGCCGGTCCTGAAAAAGCGGTGGCGGCAACCAAATCTTTCGTCAACTCCATCGTCGCTGGCCTCGCGATCCTTGCCGAATGGACGGAAGACAGCCTGCTTGCCAAGGCCGTCAGCGCCCTGCCGCAGAATTTCGCCAAGGCCATCGCGCTCGACTGGAGCCAGATCGGCGAAGCAGTCAAGGGCGAGGAATCGCTTTATATGCTAGGCCGCGGTCCGGCTCTCGCCATTGCCGCGGAAGCCGCCCTGAAATGCAAGGAAACCTGCGAACTCCACGCGGAGGCCTATTCTTCGGCGGAAGTCATGCACGGCCCCGTTTCGCTGGTCGCGCCGAAATTTCCCATCATCGCCTTTGCCGCGCGTGACCGCGCGGAAACCTCCGTGACTGACATAGCGGCCGGTCTCGCCGGCAAGGGCGCAAGCGTTTTCGTCACCTCCGCAAAAGGCAGCCCGGCCAAGCCCTTGCCCTTCGTGGAAACCAATCACCCGCTGACCGACGCCCTGTTGCTGATCGCGCCGTTTTACGGCTTCATCGAGCAATTGTCGCGCGCACGCGGCTTCAATCCGGATGCGCCCGTGGCGTTGAAGAAGGTGACGGAAACCCAATGAGCAGCAAGGCATTTGTCGGCGCCCGCATTTTCGATGGCGCCGGGTGGCACGATGGCAAGGTGCTGGTGACCGGTGACGGCCGTGTTGGCGACATAGCCGACCGCATGTCCGTACCCCCAGACGCCGACATTATCGATGCGGAAGGACTGCTCATTGCGCCGGGCTTCATCGACCTCCAGGTCAATGGCGGCGGCGGCGTGATGTTCAACAATGAGCCGGATGTGGAAGGCATTGCCCGCATCTGCTCGGCCCATGCACAATTCGGCACCACGGCGCTGATGGTCACACTCATCACCGACCGGCCGGACATTACCTCCAGAGCCGCCGAAGCCGGCATCGTCGCCCACAAGGCTGGGGTGCCCGGCTTTCTCGGCCTGCATTTCGAAGGGCCGCATCTTTCCGTCGCACGCAAGGGCACCCATGATCCGGCGCTGATCCGAAAGATGGAAACGGCCGATCTTGCGATTCTGACGGGCTGCAAGGCGAAGCTTCCATTCGTGCTGACAACCATCGCCCCGGAAAACGTAACCGAGGAGCAGGTTACGGCGCTGCGCAAGGCCGGCATCGTCGTCAGTCTCGGCCATACCGATGCGGGCCTCAGCGTGGCGACGGCCTATGCCGAGGCCGGTGCATCCATGGTGACACATCTCTTCAACGCCATGAGCCCGCTCGGCCACCGCGAGCCGGGGCTGGTGGGAGCGGCACTTTCTAACGGGAAGCTGGATTGCGGGCTGATCGCCGACGGTTTCCATGTCGATCCCGCCGCGATCAGCATAGCGCTTCGCGCCAAGAATAGTCCTGGCCGCATTTTCCTCGTTACCGACGCCATGTCCACCATCGGCACGGACGATGACGGTTTTGAACTGAATGGCAGGCGCGTCTATCGCAACGGCGGCCGGCTGACGCTTGAAGACGGCACGCTGGCGGGGGCGGATATCGATATGCTCTCCTGCGTCCGCTTCATGCATGAAAAGCTGGACACACCGCTGGAAGAGGCCTTGAGAATGGCTTCTGCCTATCCCGCCGAGGCGGTCGGCGCCTCCGGCAAAGGTAAACTCCTGCCCGGTTTCGATGCGGATTTCGTCATGCTGACACCCGACCTTCAGATGCATTCGACATGGATATCAGGAGAAAAAATCCACGATGCCGCACGTTCCGGAGCCTGAATCATGATCGTTTGTTTCGATATAGGCGGAACGACCATTAAGGGCGCGATTGCCTACGCTCCCGACGATATTCGCCCCGTGCCGCGCATCCCGACGCCCAAGACCAGTTTTGAAGACTTCGCCGCCGGCCTGAAATCCATCATCGATAATAGCGGCGGCACACCCGCCTGCGTGTCGCTGTCGATTGCCGGCGTCATCGACGCCGACACCGGCAAGGCCACTGTCGCCAATATTCAGAGCATCCATGGCAGGGTATTGAAGGACGAGCTGGAAAAGGCGCTGCACCTTCCCGTCATCGTGTCGAACGATGCGGATTGTTTCGTGATCGCCGAATCGGAAATCGGTTCCGGGCGAGGCCATCGCGTGGTCTTCGGCGTCATCCTCGGAACGGGTGTCGGCGGTGGCCTTGTCATCGACGGCAAGCTCATCAACAGCGACGGCGGTTTCGCCGGCGAATGGGGACACGGGCCGGTGGCCGCGACATTGGCCGGAAACCCGCCGGTTTCACTGCCGCGTTTCGAATGCGGTTGCGGCCTTTCCGGCTGCGTCGACGCAATCGGCAGCGCCCGTGGCATGGAAAAACTGCATTCGCATCTTCACCGGCAGGAGATGACCAGCGAGGACATTATTGCGGCCTGGCAGGCGGGCGATGCGAAGGCCGCGAGAACCATCGATGTCCTCATCGATATTCTCGCCTCGCCTCTGGCGATGGTGATCAACGTTACCGGCGCAACCATCGTGCCGGTCGGCGGCGGACTTTCCAATTCGAAGGCGCTTCTCGCGGCTCTGGACGAGGTGGTCAGGAGCCGCATTCTCAGACGCTTCGATCGCCCTCTGGTCGTGCCCGCCATCTGCCGCATTGAGCCGGGGCTGATCGGTTCCGCCGTTATCGGGCTGAAATATGAGAAAGAAGCCGCCGGCACTGCCTGAGCGGCGTCACACCGTCTCGATCTTTTCCCGGCGGAAACCCAGCCCCACCAGCCGGCCGGTGAGATGGGAAAGAAGCGGAAACCGCATGATGGCCAGCACAAAGGCTGGCGGTCCTTTCGGTTTTTCCGCCTCGGCCCGGCCCTTCTTGCCGCCGATACGCATCATCCGCTGCAGAAATTGCGTGGCCTTGGTCGGGAAGGACCGCCGCTTTTCAATTGCGGCAAGATCGTCGTCGGTAACGGCGCGACCGGATACGAGCACCGGCACCAATATATTCGCCGCCGCAACCGCATCCTGAATGGCCAGATTAATGCCGACACCACCGACAGGCGACATGGCATGGGCCGCGTCACCAATGCAGATCAGGCCCGGTTTCCACCAGCGCTTCAGCCGGTCGATACGGACGGTCAGGAGATGCACATCGTCCCAGTTCTTGAGCTCATCCAGCCTTTCGCGTGGGAAAGGGCAGATTTCCGCAACCCTGTCCCTGAAGGCTTCAATTCCCTGCAGCTTTATGTCCGCGAAAAATCCCTTTCGCACCACGTAACCGCATTGCCAGTAATCGCCCCGGTTGATCATGACGAAACCCTGACGCGAGCCGGCATGCCCCATGGTTTCCGTTGGATCACCGGGCTGTTTCGAAAGACGCAACCACAGCACCTCGGTCGGAATGCCGAAACGCTGCACCTCCAGCCCCGCCGCCTCGCGGACGGTGGAGTTACGGCCATCCGCCCCCACCACCAGATCGGCCTCGATCTCGATGATGCCTTCCGGTGTGCTGACCGTGAGACCACCAACATGCCCGCCACGCTCGATCAGGCCGGTCACCGGCGCATTCATCAGCAATCGGAAATTTTCGTATTGTCCCGCCTTGCCGACGATGAAATTGAGAAAATCCCATTGCGGCATAAAGGCGATGAAGCGGTGGCGGACCGGCAGGCGGGAAAAATCCGCTATCGTGACACGCTCGCCGCCGATGACCGCATTCAGCCTTGGCGCACGCGTATGCGGCAGGCTCAGGAACTCATCGACAAAACCGAGTTGCTCCATCAATTCAAGCGTCGAGGGATGGATGGTGTCGCCACGAAAATCGCGGAGAAAATCCCCGTGTTTCTCGACAACGACGACATCGATACCGCTGCGCGCGAGCAGCAGGCCAAGCATCATGCCCGCCGGCCCGCCGCCGGCCACGGCGACGGACGTGCGGATACGCTGAACGGACCTGCCGTCATTTTCCGGAGCGTTTGTCGCCTCTTCCATCACCTTCCCCCTATGTCCCGCTGAAAGTCTCTATCGTGTATCCGCCGCCGGAAGATTTGCATTTTTCGGCTGCGGCCAGCCCTGCGCGTCAAACCGGAACAGCATTTCGGACCGGGCAAAGATAAAGGCGAAGGCCATGGCCGTCCACATGCCGAGCAACAGCCCGGCGGCGACATCGCTTGGATAATGTGCGCCGACAATGACACGCGAAACACCGATGACAAGGGCAAGCAAAAGAAACGCCCAGCGGAAGCGCGGCATCAACATGGCGAAAACGCCGAAAAACGCCCCGGCGGCTGTCGAATGGCCGGAGGGAAAACTTTCATAGAGATTGTCGCCCGTAAATGGAGTGAGGCTATAGGCGCCCATTTCAAGGAGAAGCTCCGGCCTTGCCCGCCCGATCAGGAATTTCAGCGTATGGACGAGAATGCTCGCCGTTCCGATCGTCAGAAAGAAATAAGCCAGAAGCCGCCATGCCGTCCTCAGCCGTCCATTGTAGGTCTGCGCCGTTAAAACCCGTGCCGCGACATAGGCCAATATCGCCAGAAGGCCGGTGGAATAGAGCATCCAGCTGAAGGTTCCGAAATCGGTAATCGCGCGGTTAAAGGAAACCACCCCACCCGGCAGGGCCTGCGCACTTTCGGAAAGACGCGGATCAAAAGGAATGAAGACCAGGACCAGCACAAGGCTTGCCGCAAAAATCCACCCGCTGGAAACCAGGAAACGTCGCATCAATATCCTCTCATTGTTTTTCTTGCATATGGCTTTGCCCTCCGCAAAAACAATAGCCCGGGCTTTGTCCTTGTTATGGCTGGTTTTCGCGAGTAGAGGCTAATGCATGTTGCCCGAAAGTGCGTAACGATTTCGGGAGAATGACAGGCACCAAGAGGTGCGAACCGGAAACGACCGACGGACTGAAAATGACGGATGCCAGTGAAATGCCACGCAAGCTGACAATATTGGGTTCGACAGGTTCGATCGGCACCAGCACGCTGGATGTGGTCCGTCAGCTGGGTGGCCGCGACGCGTTCGAGATCACGGCGTTGACCGGCGCGGGCAACATTGCTCTCCTTGCGGAACAAGCGCGGGAATTCGGCGCGCGGCTGGCAGTCACGGCTGAAGATGACAAATACGAAGCGCTGAAATCGGCCCTTGCCGGCACCGGCATAGAGGTTGCGGCAGGCAAATCCGGCCTCGAAGAAGCGGCATCGATGGATGCCGGCTGGGTGATGGCGGCGATTGCCGGAACCCCCGGTCTCGCGCCGACGCTGACAGCCGCGCGGCGCGGCGCAGATATAGCCCTCGCCAACAAGGAATGCCTGGTTTCGGCTGGTGATGTTTTTCTGCGCACGGTCAAGCAGGGCGGCGGCAGGCTGATCCCCGTCGACAGCGAGCACAGCGCAATCTTCCAGTGCCTGACGGGCGAACATAAACAGGCCGTGGAGCGCATCGTGCTGACGGCCTCCGGCGGGCCGTTCCGCACCTGGTCGCGCGACGAGATGGCCAATGTCACGGCGGATATCGCCCGCGCCCATCCCAACTGGTCGATGGGGCTGAAGGTCTCCATCGGCAGCGCCTCGATGTTCAACAAGGGGCTGGAAATGATCGAGGCGAAATATCTCTTCGATCTCAGGCCCGATCAGGTGGAGGTGATCGTCCACCCGCAGTCGATCATCCATTCGATGGTGGGTTATACCGATGGTTCCTATATCGCCCAACTCGGCTCTCCCGACATGCGCACCGCTATTTCTTATGCCCTCACCTATCCGCAACGCGGCAATCTGAATGTCGAGCGGCTGGATTTCGCAAAACTGGCGCGGCTCGATTTCGAAGCGCCGGATGAAGCCCGTTTCCCGGCGATCCGTCTGGCCCGCACGGCGCTGGAGCGCGGCGGCTTGCAGGGCGCAGCCCTAAATGCCGCCGAAGAGACCGCCTTTCACGCCTTCGTCGCGGGCGGCATCGGTTTTCTCGATATGGCCGAGATCGTCGAAACGGTCATGGACCGCATGCATGACGGCCGATCTGCCGCGACCATCGAAGACGTCTTCGCAGCGGATGAGGAAGCCCGTCGTCACGCCCGTGAATTGATCGCCACAAAAGAAAAGGCCGCGTAAACGCGGCCCGGTCTTCTTTTATCTTAACTGCGGCCTCACGCCACCGCACGCGCCAGTGCACAATGTGACCAGAGCTGGTGCAGCGCGCCGACGAGATGCTCGATGTCGGCATCGCTATGCAGCGGCGTCGGGGTAATGCGCAGGCGCTCGGTCTTGCGCGGCACAGTCGGATAGTTGATCGGCTGCACGTAAACGCCGTGACTGTCGAGCAGGATATCCGAAATCCATTTACACTTGGCGGCATCACCCACCATGACAGGCACGATGTGGCTGGGATTGTCCATATGCGGAATGCCGCGTGCATCGAGAAGACCGCGCAGCTTGCGCACCCGGTCCTGATGGCGGGCGCGCTCGAAGGGGCTTGCCTTCAGATGCTGGATCGAAGCGATCGCGCCGGCGGCAAGCGACGGCGGCAGGGCCGTCGTGAAGATGAAGCCGGAGGCGAAAGAACGGATGAAGTCGCAGACCGCCGTGGACCCGGTAATATAGCCGCCCATAACGCCGAAGGCCTTGCCGAGCGTTCCTTCGATGATCGTCAGGCGATCCATGAGACCTTCGCGCTCGGCAATGCCGCCGCCGCGCGGGCCATACATGCCGACGGCATGAACTTCATCGAGATAGGTCATGGCGCCATAACGGTCGGCCAGATCGCAGATTTCCTTGATCGGCGCGATATCGCCATCCATGGAATAAACGGATTCGAAAGCGATCAGCTTCGGCGCGTTCGGATCGGCAGCCTTGAGCTTGGCTTCGAGATCTTCGAGATCGTTGTGTTTCCAGATCACCCGCTCGCAACGGCCATAACGGATGCCTTCGATCATCGATGCATGGTTGAGCGCATCCGAGAAAATGATCAGGCCCGGAATTTTCTGACCGAGCGTGCCGAGTGTGGCCCAGTTGGACACATAACCCGAGGTGAAGATCAGCGCCGATTCCTTGCCATGGAGGTCGGCAAGTTCCTGTTCAAGCAGGACGTGATAATGGTTGGTACCAGAAATATTCCGGGTGCCTCCCGCACCCGCGCCACAGTGATCGATAGCGGCTTTCATGGCTTCGATGACTTTCGGGTTCTGGCCCATGCCCAGATAGTCGTTGGAGCACCAGACGGTTACGTCCTTGCGTTCGCCATTGGCGTTGTACCGTGTCGCGCGGGGAAAATTGCCCTGCTGGCGTTCGATATCCGCAAAAACGCGATAGCGTCCCTCAGAATGCAGGCTTTGCAGTTCCGTTGTGAAAAATGCCTCGAAGTCCATGCCATGCTCCAGAATTGACCAGATCGTTTTTCTGCCTCGACACCGGGACCGTCAACCCTTGCGAGCTGCTTTAACCACGTCTGCGTCAATTCGCCGTTGTTTTGAACCATTCCAATAAACCGTTTATAGACGCTGATGAAAAGTACAAAATTGATTCACATCAAAAAACCGCGAGATTTGGAACCTTTTTCGCACCGCGCCGTTGTCTGGCACACAATCGATTTACGCTCGCAGGAATGCCTGGAAGATGAGGCTTCCCTAAACGACATCGAATTGTTAGTTATCTGTGGCGGTCGGAGGTAGCAGTCGCCGCAGATAAATATGGGACGCCTACCGAGCCGAAGAGCTCATTGTAACGTTGGAGAGAGTTTCATGAAAAAGGCAATCATATTTGCGCTCGTCGGCCTGTCGCTTGCAAGCTGCACGCAGACGGAAAAGGGCGCTTCGATCGGTGCCGTTTCCGGCGCTGTTATTGGTGGAGCCATCACGGGTAATGTTCGCGGCGCGGCAGTTGGCGCAGCGATCGGCGGTGTCGGCGGTGCTTTGATCGGCAATGCTTCCGAGCCGGGCTATTGCTATTATCGCGACCAGTACGGTCAGCGTTACACGGCACGTTGCCGCTAATCGCTTCGCGAAATACCGTTGCACAGAAGCCCCGGTCATCCGGGGCTTTTTGCGTTATGGCGGGCAAAAGACAGGGCGGAGGGTCCTCAAAGCCGTTTATTTATGATTAAATTGCAATGTTAACGGACAGGAAACGGGTTAGGGCGACAATAAAGGCTCAACCATAAAGCAGCTTATGCGAAGAACACGAACTAACCCGAAGACAGGTATTGCGTATCGGAAAGCCGGCACCGCTCTCGCGGTTGCTGTGACGTTCGCCCTGTATCCGGCGTTTACCCGTGACGCGTTCGCCTTCAAACTGTTCGGCATGCGCCTCTGGGGTTCGGAAGAACCGGAGGTCGAGGTTATCAATCCGGTCAAATACGCCGTCACGCTTGATGCCCAGGACGCCGACAAATCCCTGAAAGACAGCCTGGAAAACAGCTCGCTTCTCCTGGCGGACAAGGAAAAACCGGCCTCAGGCGATCTTGGCCTTCTGATAAAGGCAAGAGACGACAGGGACAGGCTGATTGCGGCGCTTTATGAAAACGCCCGTTATGGCGGCATCGTCAAGGTCACCGTCGCCGGCAAGGATGTGGATAGCCTGCCGCCAAATCCGGTGTTCGATCATTCCGCTCCGGTGCCCGTGGTGATCACGGTAACGCCCGGCCCGGTCTTCAAACTTGGCAATGTCAGGCTTGAAGGCGATGTGACCGGCCGCAACCTTGAGGAATATGGCCTGACGACCGGGGGCGACGCCGGTTCTCTGGCCATCATCCGCGCCAGCAACAAGCTGATCGATGATCTGAAGGCCGAAGGCCGGCCGCTTGCGAAGCTGACGAAACGAGAGGCTGTCGCCAACCACGCGACGAACACGGTCGATATCACCATGGGGGCCGAAGGCGGTCCCGTGGCGCCCCTTGGCACGGTGACGGTAACAGGTGAAAAAACCGTCGATGGCGATTTCATCCGCCGTTATTCGCGCCTCAATGGCGGCGAGCCCTATTCGCCGGAAAAATTGCGCAAGGCCGCCGACCGGCTGCGCCAGCTGGGCGTCTTTTCCAGCCTGACGATCAAGGAAGCGGGAACGCTGGCGCGCGACGGCACCATTCCGCTCACCATCGAGGTTTCTGAAGGCAAACACCGCTATTTCGGCGTCGGCGCACAATACTCCACCACGGAAGGCATCGGCCTTCAGGGTTATTGGGGCCACCGGAACCTGTTCGGACAGGCAGAATCGCTGCGTATCGAAGGTTCTGTCTCGCGCATCGCCGAAGCATCGAGCGTCGAAGGCATGGATTATTCGGCGGGTATTACTTTCACCAAGCCCGGCATGTTCAATCCGCGCACCACCTTCAAGACCAGCCTGATTGCCAAGACCGAACACCCCGATACATACGACGCCAAGACAGTGACGGGCACAGCCGGTTTCGCCTACGAGCTGAACGACACTGACACTGCGGCAGCCGGTCTCGAGGTGCAATGGGCCGATACCGAAGACGCATTCGGCAAGAACGAATACCTCACCACCTCCATACCGCTGGAATTCGTTCGTGATACACGCGACGACAAGCTCAACCCCACCGAAGGCTTCCGCGCATCGCTGGCCGCCAAGCCTAGCTATGAAGCGCTGAACGGCACCTTCTTTTCCTCTTTTGAAGGCTCCATCTCGGGCTACAAAGGGATTGGCGCCGAAGACCGGCTGATCATGGCCGGAAAGCTTTCCGGCGGCGTGCTCGTCGGCGGCAGCGATCTGCAGGACATTCCCACCACAAGGCGCTTTTATGCGGGTGGCGGCGGATCGGTGCGTGGCTATAGCTATCAGGAAATATCGCCGTATAATGCCGCTGGCGACGCAACGGGCGGCCGTTCTTATGTGGTCGGCTCCATCGAAGCCCGCATCAAGGTCACCGATACAATCGGCATCGTGCCCTTCATCGATGCGGGTGTTGTTTCGGATGAAGTGACACCCGATTTTTCCGATATCCGGGCTGGCGCCGGTATCGGCCTGCGTTACGCGACGCCCTTCGGGCCTCTGCGTCTCGATGTCGCCATGCCGCTTGAAAAATACGATGGTGGCAACAGTTTCGGCATTTATGCTGGCATCGGCCAGTCTTTTTAAACGCCGCAGTCGAACACCCTTGCAACAGAGTGTAGATTACCCTTTATGAAAATGTTGATTCGATTGCTGAAATGGCTGGGCTACGCTGCTTTGTTCGGCGTGGTGTTGGTGCTGCTCGCGGTTCTGTTCGTCGGTCTTACGCCGATGGGCGCAAGGATCGCCGCAACGCAGATTTCATCACTCGTTTCCACGCCCGATCAGGTGATCGAGATTTCTCCCCCGAGCGGCCTTTTGACCGGTCGCCTGCGGCTTGACAATGTCACCCTTTCAGACCGGCAGGGCCCCTATGCCCGCGTGAACCAGATCGCCGTCGACTGGTCGCCGCTTTCGTTGCTTGCCGGTACCTTCCACGCCGACCGCGTCTCGGCCGGATCGATCGATGTCGAGCGTAAACCGCTTGCGTCAGAGCAGACGCCGACCAAGAGCTCCAGCAATTCCTCGCTGCCGATCGAAGTCGCCGTCGACAATTTCAGCTTTCCCGATATCAGCCTTGGGCAATCACTTCTCGGCCGCCCTTTCGACCTGACCGCTGAAGGCAGCCTCAAGGCCGCCCGGGACGACATCAGGCTGTCGCTCACGGCCCACCGGCTGAATGCGCCGGATGCGGAGGTTAACGCCGACGTTGCTTTCCTTCCGAATGAGAACGTCCTGAAGCTGAAAGCGGAGATGAAGGAGCCCGAGGGCGGGCTTCTCGCCACGCTGCTTTCGCTTCCCGGCACACCTGCGGTGGCGATAGACCTCAATGGTGAAGGCCCGCTTTCAGACTGGACGGGCACCCTGCGCGGCAATGTCGCCGGTAACCCCGTCGTCAATGTGACCGGTCGCCACCTTCTTGGCGATGATGGCACACGCCGTATCGAAATTACGGGCGGTGGCCAGCCGGACCTGATTCTGCCCCCGGCCTTCCGCCAGCTTTTTGCCGGCGAGACGAAGCTCGATGCAAATGCAACCCTTTCGCCGCAGGGCCGCATCGAAATCGGTAGCAGCACGCTGGAGACCGGCACGTTGCTGCTGACGGCATCAGGCTCCGTCGATCCGAACGGTGAAAATGATCTTGCCGCCAATCTCATCGGCACCGCCGGCCCCGTGGATTTTCGCTGGCCGCTGGAGAATGGCGAGGTTCAGGCTCTCATCAACGGCCTCGATCTTTCCCTCAAGGGTGGAGCGGAGGCCGCGCATCTCAACACGACCGTATCGCTGCGCAGCCTTTCCCTGCCGCAAGGCCGGCTTGACGATGTCAAGCTGACGGCCGAAAGCGCCGATCTCAACGTCGCCAACCGCAGTGGCACGATCGCGACGGTCCTGTCCGTGGCGCAATCGTCCTTCGTCAGCCCGGATATCGACCGGCTGGTGCGTGCGCCACTCACCATCAAGGCCCCGCTCCGCCTCACCTCTTCCGCCATCGGTTTCGACGGCGCGACGCTGGAAAGCGCCAGTGTCGGCGGCACGCTGAACGGCAGTTTCGATCTCGCCGGCAATCGCCTCACCTCCGGCATTCAGCTCTTCGCACTGCCCGCTACCCTTCCACCGGCGCTCGCGGAAAAGTTCGATACGACTATCGCCCTCCAGGGCGATATCGACCTGACGATCGGTGGACGCACCAGCGTTGAAAACCTTATCGTCAAATCGGGAACGATCGAAGCCACGGGCAATGTCAGCCTCGAAAACGAGGCATTGAGCGCCAGCTTGACGGGTAAATTTCCGGCGCTCGAGAAACTGACGCCGCAGGCAAAGGGCGTCGCCGATTTTGCAATCGAGGCCAGCGGCGCGCTTGCCGCACCGGATTTCAACGTCACCCTGAGTTCCGAAAGCGCCATCCTTGCCGGGCGAACGCTGGAAGCGCTGAAGGTCAATGCAACAGGCAAGGCCGACCCGGCTGCGCCTCAGGCAAAAATCACCGCCAGCGGCAGTCTCGACCGGCAGAAGATCGACGCCAATGCCGATGTAGTGCAGACCGAAAACGGCACGGCGATGCCCGAGCTGCACGTGGCGGTGGGCCGGAATATCCTGAATGGGCAGCTGCAATTCTCGCAGCAGTTCCTGCCATCGGGCAGTCTTTCCTTCAATTTCCCCGACCTTGCGCTGCTCGCCGCACTCGCCGCGCAGCAGGCGGATGGCGATATCGCCGGCGACATCGCCCTGAGCAACGCCAATGGCCGGATCGCCGCGACGATAAAGGCCAATGGCGGCAGCATCCGCCAGGGCACAACAACGATCTCCAAGCTCGCCGCCGATATTTCCATCGATGACCTTCAGGCTCTCGCCATCAATGGCAAGGTCAGCGCCGATAGCGTCAATGCCGGCGCCGCCGCGATATCAGGCCTGAATGCCACCATCGGACATTCCGGCACAACGACGCAGTTTGAAGTCAACGGCCGTTACGACAACGCGCCGCTGGTGGTAAAGGGCAGCGCTGAGACCGGCGGATCGCCGATGACGGTGCGCGTCGATGCTTTTTCCGCCGCCCCCAAGGGCATTGCAGTACGACTTGAAAAACCAAGCACCATCGCCATCCAGAACGGCACGGCCCGCATCTCAGATCTGACCATCATCACGGGTGAAGGGCGCGTTGAGGTCAACGGCAGCGCCGGGTCGACGCTCGACATCAATGCCGATATCCGTTCGCTGCCCGCCAGTCTCGCAAATGCCTTCGCCACCGGGCTGGATGCGGCAGGCAGTATCTCCGGCACGGTGAGCGCCAAGGGTGCTGCGTCGAATCCGGCAGTCGATTACAATCTGAACTGGACAAATGCCGAGATTGCGCAGACACGCGTGGCGGGGCTCGCCGCCCTCGGCATCAAGGCGAATGGCCGTTTTGCCGGCGGCACCTTGCAGATCGACACCAATGTGTCCGGCCAGGGCGGCATGTCGCTTTCCGGCGGCGGCTCGCTCGGCATCGCCGGCAATCGTCCGCTTTCCATGGCATTTTCCGGCAGGCTGCCCTTCTCCGCCGTCGCGGCGCAAACCGCAGCGCAGGGTCTCGATGTGGATGGCACCGCCGCCATCGATGTGAAGATTTCCGGCAGCGCTTCCGCGCCTATCGTGACCGGCAGCATCACCACATATGGTACGCGCCTGACCGACGTGCGCAGGAACCTGACCATCAACGATCTCGGCGCCACCATCACCTTCGACCGCGACCGCGCCGTCATTTCCCGATTGATGGGCAAGCTGGCGGGCGGTGGAACGATCTCGGGAACCGGCAGCGTCGGCATATCAGGCGGTTCGGGTTTCCCCGCCGATATATCGATCACGCTTAATCGCGCCGGTTATAATGACGGCACGCTGGTGACGACGGTGGTAAGCGGCACGCTGACGCTGAAAGGCCCGCTGCTGAATTCCCCCGTGCTGGGTGGCAATCTGACGCTGGACAGAAGCGCCATCACCATTCCGGAAAAGCTTCCGGCCTCGCTGACGGAGATCGATGTCAAGCACAAGAACGCCCCACCAAAGGTGCGCGCGCAGGCCAAAGCGCTCGGGGCTGACCAAGGCGGAAGCGGCAGCTCGTCCACCATCAATCTCGATCTGCAGGTGAATGCACCAAGCGGTATCTTCGTGCGCGGCCGCGGCATCGATGCGGAACTCACGGGTAATCTGACGATCCGTGGCACGGCAGCCGTTCCCGTCATTTCCGGTGGCTTTGAAATGCGCCGTGGCCGGCTCGAAATCCTCACTCGCCGCCTCGATTTCACGACAGGCAATATCAGTTTTGGTGGCGGCCTCGTTCCGGTCCTCGATATGAAGGCGGACTCGACGGTCGGCTCAACGACTATCACCGTGTCCGTTTCCGGCACTGCCAACGATCCGACCTTTGCTTTCTCCTCGGCGCCCGCCCTGCCGCAGGACGAGGTGATGGCACAGTTGATCTTCGGCCAGTCCATGTCGAAACTCTCGGCTCTGCAGATCGCGAGGCTCGCCGATGCCGCCGCCCAGCTGGCAGGCGGACGCTCCACCTCGCTGTTCGACAAGCTCAGAAGCAATCTCGGCGTCGACGATCTCGATATTTCGACCGACTCCGAGGGGCAGGCCCGCGTTTCCGCCGGTAAATATCTGAACGAAAGAACCTATCTCGAACTGCAGCAAAGCGGCGAGTCCGGCGCAAAAGCCATCATCAACCTCGATGTCGGGCGGGGCGTGAAATTGCGCGGGGAAGCGGGCGGCGATGGCGAAGGCGCAGCCGGCATATTTTACGAGAAGGAATATTAGTATTTCCAGTAAAAGTGCGTAGCGGTTTTACGTCCGGACAATGCGTAAAATCAAAGAGAGTATTTTCGCAATTCGAAGAAAAGCGAAAACACTCCAGAGCCGCTTCGCATTTAGGTTTGCGAAACCATCTCATGCTACGAATCTTCCATTGAAGACGGAAATATTGTTTTCCGGCTGTTCAGGCACCAGGCAGAACGCCAAATCCGCATATGCAAGTGTCGGTGCACTTGCGCCGGCCTCCACAGCGAGCATTGGGAAGAATTCTGATGGCAATGATTAACTCTACCAATTTTGGCGGTGAGACGCTCGAAATCATCGCGTTCCGCCTGCATGATCAGGAATTCTGCGTGAAGACGACGACCATCCGCGAAATTCGCGGCTGGGCGCCTTCGACGCCTATTCCCCACGCGCCGAAAGACGTTATCGGCGTCATGAACCTGCGCGGCTCTGTCATCCCGATCATCGATCTGGCCCACAAGCTCGGCATGAAAAGCACCGTCGCCAATGAGAGAAGCGCCATCGTGGTGGCGGAAGTGCACAACATGGTCATCGGCATGCTGGTCGATCGCGTTTCTGACATTCTGACGATCCCGGCAAACCAGGTTCAGCCGGTTCCGGAGATCTCGGCCTCCTTCGACAAGTCGTATTCGGAAGGCATCATTGCCAACGAACACGGCATGATCTGCTTCCTGAACCTCGCAAAAATGTTCAAGGGAACCGAAGCGGAAGACCTCGCCGCCTAATCAGGCCTTTTCCGCTGGCCTTGCCAGACGAAAACTATCAATCAATCCAGACCGCCGGAGCACCCGCCCGGCGGTTTTGTTTTTCCTTTTCGCTGTTTTATTAAATAAGAACATTTTAATATTATAGATATCTAATATTAAAAGCCATAGATCATTATCGCGCCGGCACGACTATCACGCGGGCCGATACCTGACCAAGGCGAAGAGACAAAAGTGCCTGCATTGCTGCCTTCGGCGGCAAAACCTGTTCGTTATTCAACATGATACGACGTGGACCGCATGTCCTGTGCGGCTCGCCGCGCCGTGGGCTGATTTTGGGGGACGTGGAATGCTGGGGTTAGGAAAAAGCGCAGATAACAAAAATATGCTCGACGCCATATCGAGATCACAGGCGGTCATAGAATTCGATCTCAAAGGTAACATTCTCACTGCAAATAAGAATTTCTGCGCGGCGCTGGGTTATGATCTCGCCGAGATCGTCGGCAAGCATCATCGCATCTTCTGCGACGGCGAACTCGCCGCATCGCGGGCCTATCAGGAATTCTGGGCCTCTCTCGCCCGTGGCGAGTTCCAGGCCAAGGAATATCGCCGTATCCGCAAGGACGGCTCCGTTATCTGGATCGAGGCCTCTTACAACCCGGTTTTCCGTTCGGGCAAACCCTATAAGGTCGTGAAGATCGCCACCGACATCACCGCCAAGAAGATCAAGGCTGTAGACGATGCCGGCAAGCTGGAGGCGCTCTCCCGTTCCCAGGCAACCATCGAGTTTTTGCCCGATGGCACCATCATCACCGCCAATCCGAATTTCTGCGCCACGGTGAATTACGACGTCAAGGAAATCGAGGGCAGGCACCACCGTATGTTCTGCGATCCGGCCTATGCCGCCTCGCCTGCCTATGGCAATTTCTGGCCGCGACTGGCGGCGGGGGAATTCATCTCGGATGAATTTGTTCGCTATGGAAAGAACGGCAAGGAAATATGGATCCAGGCCGCCTATAATCCGGTGCTGGACGAAGCCGGCAAGGTGGTGAAAGTGGTGAAATTCGCCACGGACGTCACGCCGCGCATGAGCGCCATCAGCGTGCTTGCCGATGCCCTGCGGGCACTGGCCGAGGGTGATCTTGTGCAGCGCCTCGACAACAGCTTCGTGCCCAGCATGGAAAAGCTGCGTGCGGACTTCAACGAGGTCGTCGCCAAGCTGCAGACCACCATGCAGACCATTGCCCACAATGCCTCGACAATCGCCTCCGGCTCAGGCGAAATCCGCATAGCCGCCGATCAACTCTCGCAACGCACCGAACAGCAGGCGGCCTCGCTGGAAGAAACCGCAGCCGCACTGGAGGAAATCACCACCACCGTGTCCGATGCCAGCCAGCGCGCCGGCGAGGCCGGCAAACTGGTGCTGCGAACGAGAGAACATGCCGAACATTCCGGCGACATCGTCCAGCAGGCAATTTCCGCCATGGACGCGATTTCTCGGTCCTCGGGTGAAATCACCAACATCATCGGCGTCATTGACGACATTGCTTTCCAGACCAATCTTCTGGCCCTGAATGCGGGCGTCGAAGCTGCCCGGGCCGGGGAAGCGGGCAAGGGTTTCGCCGTTGTGGCACAGGAGGTCCGGGAACTCGCCCAACGGTCCGCCGTTGCGGCCAAGGAAATCAAATCCCTCATCAACACCTCTCGCGAGCAGGTCGCCAATGGCGTGGATCTGGTTGGCAGAACCGGCGGCGCCCTGCGGGATATCCAGTCACAGATGAGCGAGATCGACACCAATGTCTCGGCCATCGTTGAAGCTTCGCGCGAACAGGCGAATGGTCTGCGGGAAATCAATCAGGCCGTCAACGTCATGGATCAGGCCACCCAGAAAAACGCCGCCATGGTGGAGGAAACCACTGCCGCCAGCCACGGCCTCGCCACCGAGGCGGAAAATCTGCACGAGTTGCTGCGGCAGTTCAGAATATCACACGAAGCATCAGCATCACCCGCCCGCCCGGCGGACAAAAAGCCTGCCGTCGTCACCAGACTTCCCGCGCCGCAGCCTCGATATGCCGCCGCGCCAAGGTCTCACGGAAACGCAGCAGCGGAATGGGCGGAATTCTAGGCCCGTTCAGAAGCCGGAAGGTCGCCGGGAAACGGCGGCCTCAACGTTATAGAATGATACGATCCGCCCGGGTGAAGATTTCAAAATCCTCACCCCGCACCAGCGCCACAAGCGTGATACCCGAGCTCTCAGCCGTTTCAATGGCGAGCGCGGTGGGCGCGGAGATCGCTGCCAGAATGGGGCAGCCAAGGATGGCCGTCTTCTGGACCATTTCCACCGACAGGCGGCTCGTGACCACCACAATGCCCGCATCGGGAGATAGGTTCGCGTTGATAACCGCACCTGCGAGCTTGTCGAGTGCATTATGGCGGCCGACATCTTCTCGGGCGGCAAGCAGCCCTCCTTGAGGATTGTAAAAACCCGCGCCGTGCACTGCCCTCGTTTCGCGGTTGAGGCTTTGCGCCCCGTTCAGCGCTTTCACCGCCGCAACGATGTCATTGCCATCAACGGAGACTTCCGCGCCGCTCAGATCCGGTACCACGCGGACTGCCTGTTCAATGGATTCGATGCCACAAAGACCGCATCCGACCGGGCCCGCCATATGCCGTCGTCTTGCCCTCAGCGCATCGGCGTTGGCATCCTGCAAATCCACCTGAACATCGAAACCCTGCCCGGCCTCAATCACTTCAATGGAACGGATTTCCGCCCTGGTGGATATGATGCCCTCCGTGAGACTGAAACCGATTGCGAAATCGACAAGATCGGCGGGGCTGGCCATCATCACGGCATGGGTGCTGCCGCCATAAGAAAAGGCAACCGGCACCTCCTCGGGCACCGCCCGCTCGCCCTCGACTATGGCCCCTTCCCGCAGAGCGGTTCTTGCGACCCTTCGGTAACTTGCCTCTGCCGACACGCTGATCACTCCTCCATGACGAAAATCTGCCTCGTCTCGCTAAGGATCCCAAAGCAGCACTTCTTCCGGCCACCACATTTAACCTATAGCCACGAAAATCGGAATCGGTTTCCGAGTGCATCTATTGAAGGCGCTTTACTATCCCTGCTTTACCCATTGTCTGCCCGTGAATCGCCGGCGTAATTCGCTAGCAACATTCCGAAGCCCGAGCCGAGCTGACGGACGGGCTCATGCGCGGAAACGGGAATTTTTCGCTTGGATAAAGTGGCAGACACTAGCCCAAAACAAAAAAGCGACCGAAACGGCCGCTTTCTGTTTTGAATTTTTTGTGGGCAGTCATTCTTTCGAACCCGCCCGGTGCTTTCAAGCAGCGACGAGAACCTCATGCAGGTTCGTCAGTTCGTAAAGGTGCTTTTCAAGCTTGGTCAGATGCTCGTGGTGATGATTGCCCTCTTCGATTTCGGCCTTGGCCGCATCGATACGCTTCTGCAGCGTGTCGGGAGACATGTCATCGGCCGAAACTGCGGATTCGGCGAGAAGCGTGCAGCCGGTCGGCAGAATATCGGCAAAACCACCGAAAACCACGTATTTATGGGTCTCACCGGAAGCGAACTTCACCGTTACCAGACCCGGCTTGATCGTGGTCATCGTCGGCGCGTGATTGGCCAGAACGGTCATTTCACCCAGCGTAGCCGGGATGACGACTTCCGTAACCGTTTCGGAAACGAGCAGACGCTCCGGGGAAACGAGATCGAATTTGAAACTGTCAGCCATGGCTATTCACTTCTTTTCAATTACGCGGGCGTCACGGACTTGTCTTTTCCAACGTAGGCAAAGCCGTTCCGGTTTCGCCACCATTGTCGGCAAGGCGCGCGGTAGAACCACGCGCCCGCCAATTCATGATCAGGCAGCCTCGGCAGCCAGCTTCTTCGCCTTTTCGATGGCTTCTTCCATCGAACCGACCATGTAGAAGGCAGCTTCCGGCAGGTTGTCGTATTCGCCGTTGACCAGGCCCTTGAAGCCCTTGATCGTGTCTTCGAGCGCGACGAGCTTGCCCGGCGAGCCGGTGAAGACTTCAGCGACGAAGAACGGCTGCGACAGGAAGCGCTCGATCTTGCGGGCGCGGGCAACCGTCAGCTTGTCTTCTTCCGAAAGTTCGTCCATGCCGAGGATGGCGATGATATCCTGAAGAGACTTGTAGCGCTGCAGGGTCGACTGAACCTTACGGGCAACCTCGTAGTGTTCTTCACCGACAATCATCGGGTCGAGCATACGCGAGGTGGAGTCGAGCGGGTCAACAGCCGGGTAAATACCCTTTTCAGCGATCGAACGCGACAGAACCGTCGTTGCGTCAAGGTGCGCGAACGAGGTGGCCGGAGCCGGGTCGGTCAAGTCGTCGGCGGGAACGTAAATCGCCTGAACCGAGGTGATCGAACCCTTGTTCGTGGTGGTGATGCGTTCCTGCATCTGGCCCATGTCCGTGGCGAGCGTCGGCTGATAGCCCACGGCCGAAGGAATACGGCCGAGCAGAGCCGACACTTCCGAACCAGCCTGCGTGAAGCGGAAGATGTTGTCCACGAAGAACAGAACGTCCTGGCCTTCGTCACGGAAGTTTTCAGCGATCGTCAGACCGGTCAGAGCGACGCGGGCGCGGGCACCCGGCGGTTCGTTCATCTGGCCGTAAACGAGCGCAGCCTTGGAACCTTCACCGCCGCCAAGCTTGTTGACGTTGGACTCGATCATTTCGTGGTAGAGGTCGTTACCTTCGCGGGTACGCTCACCCACGCCGGCGAATACCGAGTAACCGCCGTGCGCCTTGGCGACGTTGTTGATCAGTTCCATGATGAGAACCGTCTTGCCAACGCCGGCGCCGCCGAACAGGCCGATCTTGCCGCCCTTGGCGTAAGGAGCCAGAAGGTCGACGACCTTGATGCCGGTGACGAGGATCTGTGCTTCGGTCGACTGCTCGACGTAAGACGGCGCATCCTGGTGGATGGCGCGCTTCTTGGCCGTAACGATCGGGCCTGCTTCGTCAACCGGCTCGCCGATGACGTTCATGATGCGGCCGAGCGTTTCCGGACCGACCGGAACCTCGATCGGAGCGCCCGTGTTGCTGACCGGCTGACCGCGGACGAGACCTTCGGTCGAGTCCATGGCGATCGTGCGGACGACGTTTTCGCCGAGATGCTGCGCGACTTCCAGAACGAGGCGGTTGCCGTTGTTCTCGGTTTCGAGCGCGTTCAGGATCGGAGGCAGTTCGCCTTCGAACGCCACGTCGACAACAGCGCCGATAACCTGGGTAACCTTGCCCGCGCCGTTCACCGCTGCGGTTTTCTTGGGGGTAGCTGCCTTAGCCATTATCCTTACCCTCTTTCCTTACCTCAGAGCGCTTCCGCGCCCGAAATGATTTCAATGAGTTCCTTGGTGATCTGAGCCTGACGCTGACGGTTGTAGGAAAGCGTCAGCTTGTTGATCATCTCACCGGCATTGCGCGTTGCATTGTCCATCGCGCTCATCTTGGCGCCCATTTCACCGGCAACGTTTTCGAGCAGAGCCCGGAAAACCTGAACCGAAATGTTGCGCGGAATAAGGTCTTCCAGAATAGAAGCCGCATCCGGCTCATATTCGTAGACGGCGCTCTGCGTCGCGGCATCCTCTTCCACAACAGGCGTTGCGGCGGGAATAAGCTGCAGGCCGGTCGGGATCTGGCTGATGACGGACTTGAATTCCGAATAGATCAGCGTGCAGACATCGAACTCACCCGCGTTGAAGAGCGAGATCACCTTCTTGGCGATCTGGTCGGCGTTTTCAAAACCGACCTTCTTCACTTCGCGCAGTTCGATGCGCTCGATGATGTTGGCTGCAAATTCGCGGCGAAGGCTGTCGTAACCCTTCTTGCCGACCGTGATGATCTTGACCGTCTTGCCTTCCGAAATCAGCTTGCGGGCGTGATCGCGGGCAAAACGGGCGATTTGCGAGTTGAAACCGCCGCAAAGACCACGTTCAGCCGTGCAGACGACGAGCAGGTGCACGTCGTCCTTGCCGGTGCCGGTCATCAGCGCCGGAGCAACGTCCGCCTCGACCGCCTTGGCGATGTTGGCAAGAACGGCGCTCATGCGCTGAGAATAAGGCCGGGCGGCCTCCGCAGCTTCCTGGGCGCGCCGAAGCTTCGCCGCGGCGACCATTTTCATCGCCTTGGTAATCTTCTGCGTCGCCTTTACGGAGGCAATGCGGTTTTTCAGATCCTTTAGTGAAGGCATCCGTTATCCGTCCGAGTAAAAGAGCCCTGATTACGAGAAAGACTTGGCGAAGCTATCAAGAGCGCCCTTAAGCTTGCCCTTGGTATCGTCGCTGATAGCCTTTTCCGTGCGGATGGTGTCGAGGATCGCCTTGCCTTCCGACCGGAGGTAGGAGAGCAGACCCTGCTCGAACTTGCCGACCTGCGCGACCGGAACCTTGTCGAGGTAACCGTTGACGCCGGCGAAGATCACCGCAACCTGTTCTTCCGTCTTGAGCGGAGAGAACTGCGGCTGCTTCAGAAGCTCGGTCAGGCGGGCGCCGCGGTTGAGCAGGCGCTGCGTGGAAGCGTCGAGGTCCGAACCGAACTGGGCGAAGGCGGCCATTTCGCGATACTGGGCAAGTTCACCCTTGATCGAGCCGGCAACCTGCTTCATCGCCTTGATCTGGGCGGCGGAGCCAACGCGCGAAACCGACAGACCGACGTTAACGGCCGGACGAATGCCCTGATAGAACAGGTCGGTTTCAAGGAAGATCTGGCCGTCGGTGATCGAGATCACGTTGGTCGGAATGAAGGCCGAAACGTCGTTACCCTGGGTTTCGATAACAGGCAGAGCCGTCAGCGAACCTGCGCCCATTTCGTCGGAGAGCTTTGCAGCGCGCTCGAGAAGACGGGAGTGAAGGTAGAAAACGTCGCCCGGATAAGCTTCGCGGCCCGGAGGACGACGCAGCAGAAGCGACATCTGACGATAGGCAACAGCCTGCTTGGAAAGGTCGTCGTAACCGATGAGAGCGTGCTTGCCGTTGTCACGGAAGTACTCGCCCATGGCGCAACCGGCAAACGGAGCAAGGTACTGCATCGGAGCCGGATCGGAAGCGGTCGCAGCAACGATGATCGAATACTGCAGTGCGCCGCGCTCTTCCAGAACCTTCACGAACTGGGCAACAGTCGAACGCTTCTGACCGATAGCAACGTAGACGCAATAAAGCTTGTCGCCGTCAGGACCATTGTCGTGAATGGCCTTCTGGTTCAGGATCGTGTCGAGAATGATCGCAGTCTTGCCGGTCTGGCGGTCGCCGATGACGAGCTCGCGCTGGCCGCGGCCAACCGGGATGAGCGCGTCGATAGCCTTGAGGCCGGTCGACATCGGCTCATGGACCGACTTGCGCGGAATGATGCCGGGAGCCTTGACGTCCACGCGCGAACGCTTGGCGGCATTGATCGGGCCCTTGCCGTCGATCGGGTTACCGAGCGCGTCAACGACGCGGCCGAGCAGTTCCGGGCCGACGGGAACGTCAACGATAGCGCCAGTCCGCTTTACGGTGTCGCCTTCCTTGATGTCACGGTCCGAACCGAAGATAACCACACCGACATTGTCGGCTTCGAGGTTGAGCGCCATGCCGCGAATGCCGCCGGGAAACTCGACCATTTCGCCGGCCTGAACATTGTCGAGGCCATAGACGCGGGCGATACCGTCACCGACGGACAGCACCTGACCGACTTCGGAGACTTCCGCCTCGTTGCCGAAATTTTTGATTTGATCTTTCAGAATTGCGGAAATTTCCGCGGCGCGGATATCCATCAGCCAACCTCTTTCAGTGCAAGCTTAAGGGTGGAAAGTTTGGTGCGAAGAGACGTATCGATCTGGCGAGAGCCGACCTTGACGATCAGGCCGCCGAGGATCGACGGGTCGACGGTAACGGAAATCGTCACATCCTTGCCGGTAACGCTCTTCAGCGCCGCTTTCAGTTCAGTTTCCTGCGCCTCGTCGAGCGCATGTGCCGAGGTAACCTCGGCGGTGATTTCGCCGCGGTGGGCGGCAGCGATGGTGCGGTAGGCGCGGATCATGCCGGGAACGGCAAAGAGACGGCGGTTATTCGCAACAACCTTGAGGAAATTCAGAGCGAGACCGGAGATACCGGCCTTTTCGCAGATCGCGGTGATTGCCTTGAACTGATCCTCGGCGGAAAACACCGGGCTCGCAACCAGACGCTTCAAATCGTCGCTTTCGTCGAGAAGTGCGCCAAACTTGTCCAGTTCGGCCTGAACCGCTTCGACCGCACCCGCTTCCAAAGCAAGCTCGAAAAGCGACGACGCATACCTTTCCGCTACACCGGATGTTCCCTGGGAGGTCTCTGCCACGGGCACTTTTTCCCTGCTAATCGTCCAAGACCATCAGCGATGGGGCTCCACCGCATCAAATTCTTGAAATCGTTTCAATTTCCCCGAAAAAGACCGGAATTCCCCCCTGCCTTTTCCCAATTTCGCGGTCCGTCTAGCATAGGACGCCGGGACTCGCAACACGCGTAATAGCGGAAAGCGCCGTTTGGGCAAGGGGGAATGCGTTTAAATTTTCCGATTTCGCTCAGGATGCGGCTCTGGTGCGGCACAAAAGCCAAAAAGCCCGCCTCAGACCAGCCCGAAGACGTAGCTCAACGCGAGTGCGGACAGCAGAAAGTGTACAACCAGAAGTAAGAAATTCCGCATGGTTGCGCCACCATCTGACAGTATGGAGAGAATGCCGCCGAACACGCTGAGGCCGAATGCCGCACCAAAGGCGAGATAGACCATGGGCTGCGCCAGAAGCAGGGCGGCGGCACCCAGACCGAGATAGAACCCCGCGAGCGACGAACGCACGAGCGCATAACCGTCCCTGCGCTCACCGGCCGGCTGCAGACCGAAGGCACGCAGCGTAATGCCCGGCGCAAACATGAAAAAAAGGCCCATCACGGCCGATACTACCGCCGCGCCAAAGGCCAGCTGCTCGCCGAACTCGGCGGGAAAATAAAACTCCATCTCGTTCCCCAAATCATTTTGATTGCCTGCTGCGTTATGACACGGTCATGACAGCGGGAAAACGCCTCGTCGGCGAAGTTCAAAGGAAACTTTGCGGATCGATATCGAGCTGCACATGCACGCTGCCCCGCTCCTTCGGACCATTGGCCAGCAATGTACGAAGAAAAGACTGCATGTCGGAATTGCGCCGCCCGTGCACCAGGAGGCGGAAACGGTGGCGGCCGCGGATGAGCGCGAGCGGCGCTTCCGCCGGGCCGAGCAGCATGATGCCGGTAACCTGGGGGGCCGCGGCCCTCAAGCCACGTGCATGGGTTTCCGCTTCCCCGCGCGTATCGGCGGAAACGATGATCGAGGCAAGGCGCCCGAACGGCGGCAGAACAGCCTTTTCCCGCTCCACGATCTCCCGTTCGTAGAAGGCCGAGGCATCGCCAGAAACGATGGCCTGCATGACGGGATGCTGCGGTTGATAGGTCTGCAACAGGCCGTGGCTTTTCAAACCCGTACGTCCGGCGCGGCCGGTGACCTGTGAAAGCAGCTGGAAGGTTCGCTCCGCCGCACGCGGATCGCCATTGGCAAGGCCAAGATCGGCGTCGACAATGCCGACGAGCGTCATAAGGGGAAAGTTGTGCCCCTTGGCGACGAGCTGCGTGCCGATGACAATATCCGCCTCGCCCTTGACGATGGCCTCCAGCTCCAGACGCAACCTCTTGACGCCCATGAGATCGGACGAGAGCACGATTGTGCGAGCCTCGGGGAAATGTTTCTCCACCTCCTCGGCAATGCGCTCCACGCCGGGACCGCAGGCCACCAGATGATCGAAGGTGCCGCATTCCGGGCAATGATCGGGCGTCGGCTCGCTATGGCCGCACTGGTGGCACTGCAATTGATTGCGGAAGCGGTGCTCCACCAGCCAGCTGGAACATTGCGGGCACTGGAAACGGTGGCCGCAGACGCGGCAGAGCGTCAGCGGCGCATAACCACGGCGATTGAGGAACAGCAACGCCTGCTCGCCCTTTTCGATCGTCTTGCCGATACCACGCAGCAGGACGGGTGAGAGAAACCCTCCCCTTTCCGGCGGATGGCGGCGCATATCGACAAGATGCAGGTCCGGCATCGCCGCATCGCCGAAACGCGTATGCAGGTGAATGGTGTTATAACGTCCCGAACTGCCGTTGACCTGACTTTCCACCGAAGGCGTGGCCGAGACCAGCACGACCGGGAACTCGGCGATCCGCGCCCTGACGACGGCCATATCGCGTGCATTATAAAAGACGCGGTCTTCCTGCTTGTAGGCCGGGTCGTGCTCTTCATCGACAATGATGAGACCGAGATTGTCGAAAGGCAGGAAAAGCGCCGAACGCGCACCGGCCACCACCTTCACTTCACCAGTGACGGCCTGCCGCCAGACCTTTTCACGCATGCGCGGTGACAGGTCCGAATGCCATTCCGCCGGTTTTGCGCCGAAGCGGTCCTGAAAACGCTCGAGAAAGGCTGCCGTCAGAGCAATTTCCGGCAACAGGATAAGAACCTGCTTGCCTTGCTTCAGCGTCTCGGCCACCGCCTCGAAATAGACCTCGGTCTTGCCTGAACCGGTCACGCCATCGATGAGCGAGACGTGAAAACCACCCTTGCGCACATCTTCAAGTATCTCCGAAGCGGCCTGTTTCTGCGGGCCTTCCAGGCGCGGCTCCACATAATCAGGGTCGGGCTCGGCGACGACAGGCGGCGCCGGCAGAAAAACCGTCTCGAACACGCCCTGTTTCACAAGACCATCGATGACACTGGTCGAGACGCCGGCGGCATGGGCAAGCCCGCTCTTCGTCCATCCGTGCCCTTCGGCTGCCAGCTCCATCGCCCGCTCGCGGGCGGGGGTAAGGCGCTCCGGCCTGCCTTCGGTCAGCCGCAGCCCCTCGATCATCGGTTCGGGATCGAAAGCGGCGGGCGCACGCAGCGCCATACGTGCCACAAGACCGGGCGGAGAAAGCGTGTAGGCGGCAACCCAATCGATGAAGCGGCGCATCTCCGCCTTCAGCGGCGGGCATTCAAAACTCTTGGTGATGGGCCGCAGCTTCTTCGGATCGACACCCTTTTCGCCGGCATCGTCCCACACCACACCGAAGACTTGCCGGGGACCAAGCGGCACCTGAACGACGGAACCGGTTTCCACCACCATATCTTCAGGCACGGCGTAGCTGTAGGGCCCGGGCGCCGGCATGGGCACAAGAACGGGCACCGTGCGCGTGGGCGACGGCGGGTCGAACAGAGCCCCAAACAGATCGGACGAATCTTTTGCCATGATGTGGCGACCATGCCCCGGCGACAGGAAAAAGGAAACCGCCCGGATGTAGTGGGCACGCCTTGCAAAGTCCACCTCTTAACCAAATGCTGATCATAAGCGCATAGTTTCGGGACATGGAATGGAGCGCCACGTGACCGAAATCCTGACATTTGCTGAACCTGATCTCCTGAACGAGCGTCAGTCCTGGCTCACCGCCCTTGCCGGCGAACGACGGCTTTCGGACAATACCGTCGAAGCCTATGAGCGCGACACCCGCCAGTTCCTGACTTTCCTCACCGGTTACATCGGCAAGCCCGCGGCTATAAGCGACATAGCCGATCTGCGTCCGGTGGACCTTCGCGCCTTTCTGGCCAACAGGCGCAAGGAGGGTGCGGGCGCGCGATCGCTCGGCCGGCATCTGGCCGGCTTGCGCTCCCTGCTGCACCACCTGCAGAAAAATGGCCTCGTCAACGCGGCTGGCGCGACTGCCATGCGCGCGCCAAAACAGCCGAAATCCCTGCCGAAACCGCTGACCGACCGGCAGGCGCTGAAAATCACCACTGCCGAGGCGCAATTGAACGAAGAGCCCTGGATCGCCGCCCGCAACGCGGCAGTCCTCTCACTGCTTTATGGCTGCGGCCTGCGCATTTCCGAGGCGCTGGGTCTTACGCCATCTGATTTCCCACCCGGTGCCCGCAGCCTGCGCATTACCGGCAAGGGCAACAAGACGCGGATCGTGCCCCTGCTGGCGGTGGTGACGGAAGCGGTCGACGCCTACAAGAAGCTCTGCCCCTATACCCTGTCGGCGAATGAGCCCCTCTTCCTTGGCGCACGCGGCGGCAAGCTGCAACCCGCCATCATCCAGCGGGAAATGCAGAAGCTGCGCGGCGCTTTCGGCCTGCCGGAGAACGCCACGCCACATGCGCTGCGCCATTCCTTCGCCACCCATCTTCTGGCCGGCGGTGGGGATTTGCGCACCATTCAGGAACTGCTCGGCCACGCCAGCCTTTCCACCACACAGGTCTATACCGGTGTCGATACCGCAAGATTGCTGGAAATCTACGACAATGCCCACCCGCGCGCATGAAGCAGGAAATGGTTAACCATAATCATTAACCAGACGTCCAAGCCGCCGTTCTATAAGCGAAGGACAACCGGATTGGACCGATGCACAGCCTGATAAGACCACAAAATCTCACCGCCACCCTGATGGGCAAGACCGGCGATGCCCTGCTCTGGCTGCTTGCGGCCCTGCATGTCACAGCCGTTGCAATCCTGCTCATGACCCTGTTTTCGCTGGGGCAAGCGGAAGCCGCAGAGCAGCAGCAGATCACGTGCACGGGCAATGACATTCTCGTGGAAATGCGCAAGACCGATCCTGAAGGCTTCGCAAAGATCGAACAGGAAGCGGCCGCGATCCCGAACGGCAAGGGTAATTTCTGGCGTATCGAAAAGGCAGGCACGGCGCCGTCCTATCTTCTCGGTACCATGCATGTCACCGATCCGCGTGTTCTGGAAATGCCGGCCGCCGCCAGCCCCGCCTTTGAAAAAGCCGCGATTGTCATCGTGGAATCGGACGAAATCGTTGACGACAAGAAGGTCGCGACTTCGCTGCTGAGCAAGCCTGAGCTCACCATGTTTCTGGATGGCAAATCGATCACCGACATTCTGTCGCCCGATAATGTCGCCCGCCTCGAAAAAGGCCTCAAGGAACGCGGCATCCCGCTGAATGCCGTTTCGCGGATGAAGCCGTGGATGCTTTCGAGCTTCGTCGCCCTTCCCGCCTGCGAATTCGCCCGCAAGGCGACCGGCCTTTCCTTTCTGGACAAGAAGCTGGCCGAAGATGCGATTGCGGACGGCAAACGCCTTGTCGGGCTGGAGACCATGGTCGAGCAGCTGACGGCCATGTCCGAACTGCCGATGGAATTTCATCTTCAGGCGCTGATCGAGACGCTGGAACTCGGTGAGCGTATGGATGACGTGATGACGACCATGACCGATCTTTACGTCGCCGGCGATATCGGCATGACCATGCCGATGCTGAAAAGCCTCGATCCCAAGAAGGCCGCGGCTGAAAACAAACAGGGCTACGCCGCCTTTGAACAGCGCATCATTACCGACCGCAACCACGTCATGGCGGAACGGGCAGCCCCCGAGCTTGCCACGGGCAATGTTTTCATGGCCGTCGGCGCGCTGCATCTGCCCGGCGAGGAAGGCGTTATCGAACTTCTGCGCGCCCAGGGTTTCACCCTCACGCGGGTTGACTGACCCGCTCACGCCCGATGCTGACGGGCCGGACATTGGAGCAGAAGGGCCGCATCGTCGCTGGTACGATGCGGCGGTGAAACGGCTCGACGACAAGAAGATAGAGCCGCCCAAACAGGTTCTTGCGCCTGACGATGGTGGTGACAATCACCATCTGGCCGTTCCCCTTTTCTTCAAGATCGACAACGATCCGGAAATCGAGATGGCGGTCGTCGAAGCCAAGCACTGTCCGCTCCTGGGTGGAAGAAAGAACGGGAAAACCGCCCGCCGACGTGCCAGCCGCCAGTTCGACCGTTCTTAAACCGAAAAGCGATACGACACGGTTTCGAAGCGCCATAAGGCTGCTGATCCACGCCGGAGGATGATCGAGAAGGAGCCTGCTCGCATCGAGAGAGGACGGCTCCGGCGCCACCATCTCTCCCTGATAGCGATCCCGCCAGTCTGCGCCCGGCAATATGTCTTCGATATCCTGCATTCCTGAACCCCGGCCGCACCATGCGACAAGGGCCACCTTCCTCTTTTTCCAAGGAACCGGGAACGCGACAAACCGCCGCTTAGCCGTGCGTCATGCGTTTCAGGACATTGGTGCGCCAGTAGAACTGGTGAACCAGAACGGCGCCAATGTGACCGGCGATCAACACCCACATCAGCGCCTTGAAGGGACCGGAATGCAACTGTCCGGCCGGCTGAGCACCGAAATAATAAGCAGCGATACCGGACAGGGGCAGGACGATGAACAGGGCATAGAAGGTGAAATGCGCAACCTTCGCGGCGATCTGAAACGGTCGCGGTTCTTCGGCGGGATGCGGCGGCACGCCTTGGAAGAAGCGCAGACAGAGGCGCAGAACCGCAAGAAACAGCACGGCAAAACCGACATAGGCGTGGATATTGGCTGAAGAAATCTGCTCCGGCGTCAGTGTCTCGCCCCGCCGCATCAGCCGATAGGCATGTTCCATACCATCGGGAAACAACAGGTTGAAGAAGATCAGAAGCGCCATCGCCCAGTGAATGACGCGCTGTGGAACCGAAAAGGAAACTTGAGTTGAAAATGCCATTTTATTGCCTTTTATCAAAAGGTTAGACAGGCTATGGCGCAAGTATGGAAAACCCCGGCCTGCATGGCAAGCCGGGGTTTGGCAGATAACTGAAATTTAATGTTGGAGCAGCGGGCTCCAGAACCGATCACATATGGATCGGCTTGAAGAAGGTCGCCAGCGCTGCTTCCTTCACCGCTTCCGACATGGTCGGATGCGCATGGCAAGTGCGGCCGAGATCTTCCGAAGAACCACCGAATTCCATCAGCACGGTGATCTCGTGGATCATTTCGCCAGCGCCGAAACCGACGATATGGCCGCCGAGAACCCGGTCGGTTTCCTTGTCAGCTAGGATCTTCACGAAACCATCCGTCACCTGCATGGCGCGGGCGCGGCCATTGGCGGTGAAGGGGAACTTGCCGACCTTGTAAGCGACGCCAGCGGCCTTCAGTTCTTCTTCGGTCTTGCCGACGGAAGCGATTTCGGGCTGCGTATAGACGACTGCCGGAATGACGTCGTAGTTCACATGGCCACGCTGACCAGCGAGAATTTCCGCGAGCGCAACGCCCTCGTCTTCCGCCTTGTGCGCCAGCATCGGGCCCTTCACCACGTCGCCGATCGCGTAGATGCCGTCGACATTGGTCTTGTAATGGCCGTCGATTTCAACGCGACCGCGGCTGTCCAGCACGACACCGGCTTCGGCAAGGCCGAGACCTTCGGTGTAGGGCTTGCGGCCGGTGGAGATCAGCACGACGTTTGCTTCCAGCGTTTCGGCAGCGCCGCCCTTGACCGGCTCGAACACCACCTTCGCACCGGCGCCCGTCTTTTCAACGGCCGTCACCTTGGCGCCGAGCTTGAAATCGAGACCCTGCTTGGCGAGCAGACGCTGCGCCTGCTTGGAAACTTCGCCATCCATGCCGCCGAGAATATTGTCGAGGTATTCAACAACGGTGACCTTCGCGCCGAGGCGCGACCAGACCGAACCGAGCTCGAGGCCGATCACGCCGCCGCCGACAACGATCAGCTTTTCCGGAACCTTGGAAAGGGCGATCGCGCCGGTGGAGGAAACGATGACGTTTTCATCGATATCGACCTGAACGCCCGGAATGCCGGCAACATCAGAACCCGTGGCGATGACGATGTTCTTGGCTTCGATTTCCTGTGTCTCACCCTTGTCATTGGTGACGGCGACCTTGCCGGCGGAAACCACCTTGCCGGTGCCTTGGAAGGCATCGATCTTGTTCTTCTTGAACAGGAAGGAAACGCCATCGACATTGGCCTTCACCACGCCGTCCTTGTGGCCCATCATCTTTTCAAGGTTCAGCTTCGGAGCAGCAACTTCGATACCGAGCGTATCGACGCCATGGGCAACATGCGCAAAGGTTTCGGACGCGTGCAGCAGCGCCTTCGACGGGATGCAGCCGACATTGAGGCAGGTGCCGCCATAGGTCGCGCGCTTTTCGATGACGGCGACCTTGAGGCCGAGCTGTGCCGCCTTGACCGCGCAAACATAACCGCCGGGGCCCGTGCCGATTACAACTACATCATATGCCATGTTCGTTTTCCTGATTGATGTCGGGCAAGATGCGGATCATTGCCCTGCTTGCGTTTGACCTGAAACTCAGGCCGCTTTTTCCGTTGCGAGTTTTATACCGAGAGCGATGAACACCACACCACTGGTGCGGTCGATCCATTGGCTGGCGCGCTGAAATGCCGCGCGCATGCGTGGCGTCGTCATGAACAGGCTGACGCCGACGAACCACAGGATGAGGCAGCTTGCCATGACGACCCCGTATCCGAATTTGATGGCGACCGGCGTATGCGCGTGAACCACCGTCGAAAAGATCGACAGGAAGAAAAACACCGGTTTGGGATTGAGCGCATTGGCGGCGAAGCCGAGCGTGAAGGCCTTGAGCCCTGTCTGGCCGCTTTTGGCCCGAACCTCGCCTTCAGCAGCGGTCGGCAGTTCGGTCTTGCCAGCGCGCAGCGCCTTGATGCCGATATAGATCAGATAGGCGACGCCGAGCCATTTGACGATGTTGAAGAGATAGATCGACTGGGAAATGATGAGGCCAAGTCCGAGGATCGTATAGGTGACATGGAACATCAGCGACGTTCCCACACCGAAACTGGTGATGATGGCCTGCTTGCGCCCGTGCACCATGGCCTGACGCATGACCATCGCCAGATCGGCCCCGGGAGAAACGATCGCGAAAAAGAAGATCGCCATCAGGGATGCAAGTTCGATGAGATATTGATGCATGAGCTCGACCTCAGATCAGCGCGACAAGCATGAGGACCAGACCGACGAGGGAAACGACCCACGCGATCGACCGCATATAGGGAACGCCTGCAAGATAAAGCGGGATGTAGACGACGCGCGCCACGGTCCATATCCAGCCGCCCGTCAGCCCCCAGCCGGAGGCGTCGCCGACGATCGCAAGAGCGAGAACCAGACCGACGAAAGCCGGATAGGTTTCCCGAAAATTATCCGAGGCGCGCTGCGCGCGTCCCGCAAAGACCCCTTTGAGGTCCGGACGCGCATCACGCGCACCCGCATTCCAGGCAAGACCAACTTCCCGCGTGACGGACATGGCCTGAATGCAGATATGCAGGAGAAGAAGAATGACGCTGAGCGCCAGCAGGAACACAAAAGGTCCATTCCCGCCGGCCAGGTTTTCCATCCCTCTTCTCCCCTATCTGGTCTTAGAGATCGAGAACCAGACGTTCCGGATCTTCCAGGCTTTCCTTGACGCGAACGAGGAAGGTCACTGCTTCCTTGCCGTCAACGATACGGTGATCGTAAGAGAGCGCAAGATACATCATCGGACGGATGACGACCTGACCGCCGATGGCGACCGGACGCTCCTGGATCTTGTGCATGCCGAGGATACCCGACTGCGGTGCATTGAGGATCGGCGAGGACATCAGCGAACCGTAAACACCGCCATTGGTGATGGTGAAGGTGCCGCCCTGCATGTCGGCCATGCCGAGCGAACCGTCACGCGCTGCCTTGGCGAGGCGGCCGAGTTCCTTTTCAACGCCTGCGATGGAGAGCTGGTCGGCATCGCGAATGACAGGAACGACGAGGCCCTTGTCGGTGCCGACAGCCATGCCGACGTGACAATAGTTCTTGTAGATGATGTCCGTGCCGTCGATTTCAGCGTTGACGGCGGGCAGTTCCTTCAGCGCGTGGGTCACGGCCTTGGTGAAGAAGCCCATGAAGCCGAGCTTGACGCCGTGCTTCTTCTCGAACACGTCCTTGTAGCGGTTACGCAGGTCCATGACGGCGCTCATGTCCACCTCGTTATAGGTGGTCAGCATGGCGGCCGTGTTCTGCGCATCCTTCAGGCGACGGGCAATCGTCTGGCGCAGGCGGGTCATCTTCACGCGCTCTTCGCGAACCTGATCCTGTTCGGCCGAAACCGGACGGGGGGCAGCAGCGGCAACCGGAGCAGCGGCGGGTGCAGAAACACCCTTGGCGACGGCAGCGAGAACGTCGCCCTTCAGAACCTGGCCACGCTTGCCCGAACCGTCAACCTGATCGGCAGACAGGTTGTTTTCAGCAAGCAGCTTGCCGGCGGCAGGTGCCGGCGGCATGGAGCCGGTTGCCGGAGCGGCAACGGCGGCAGGTGCCGGTGTGGCAGCCGCAGCAGGCTTTGCGGCAGGTGCAGCGGTTGCAGCGCCGGCGGCACCTTCGGCGATCTGGCCGAGAAGCGCGTCGAGACCGACGGTCTCGCCGTTCTGCGCAACGATTTCGGTGAGAACGCCGGACGCAGGCGCCGGGACTTCAACGGTAACCTTGTCGGTTTCCAGTTCAACGAGAGGTTCGTCGGCCTTGACGGTATCGCCGACCTTCTTGAACCAGGTGCCTACGGTCGCTTCGCTGACGGATTCGCCGAGGGTTGGTACGCGGATTTCAGTGGCCATGATCTAGTTCCGTTATTCAGGTGTCTTTTTTGCGGGGCGATGCGGGAGAGTTCTCACTCTCCCAGCGCGTCTTCCAGGAACGCAGCAAGCTGCGCCAGGTGCTTGGACATCAGGCCGGTCGCCGGAGAGGCGGCAGCCGGACGGCCCGTGTAACGGACCTTCTGGTACTTGGCGTCGATATGCGCCAGAACCCATTCCAGGTAAGGATCGATGAACGACCACGCACCCATGTTCTTCGGTTCTTCCTGGCACCAGACCATCTCCGCATTGCGGAAACGGGAAAGCTCGTTGATGAGCGCCTTCGCCGGGAAGGGATAGAGCTGTTCGACACGCAGCAGATAGATGTCGTCGATACCACGCTTTTCGCGTTCCTCGAGCAGATCGTAATAGACCTTGCCCGTGCACATGACGACGCGGCGGATCTTCGAATCCTTCTGCAGCTTGATCGGGCCGTCCTTGATGACTTCAGCATCGTCCCACAGGAGACGGTGGAAGGAGGACTCGCCTGCAAGCTCGGCCAGCGAAGAGGTGGCGCGCTTGTGACGCAGCAGCGACTTCGGCGTCATCAGGATCAGCGGCTTGCGGAAGTCGCGCTTCACCTGACGGCGCAGGATGTGGAAGTAGTTGGCCGGCGTCGTGCAGTTGGCTACCTGCATGTTGTCTTCGGCGCACATCTGCAGCCAGCGCTCCAGACGGGCGGAAGAGTGCTCCGGCCCCTGACCTTCGTAACCATGCGGCAGAAGGCAGACGAGACCGGACATGCGCAGCCACTTGCGTTCACCCGAAGAGATGAACTGGTCGAACACTACCTGCGCGCCGTTGGCGAAGTCGCCGAACTGGGCTTCCCAGAGCGTCAGCGCATTCGGGCGGGCAAGCGAATAGCCATATTCGAAACCGAGGACAGCTTCTTCCGAGAGCATCGAGTTGATGACTTCGTAACGGGCCTGCGTCGGCGAAAGGTTGGCGAGCGGAATATAACGCTCTTCGGTCTCCTGATCGTAGAGAACCGAGTGACGCTGCGAGAAGGTGCCGCGTTCGCAATCCTGACCGGAAAGACGAATCTTGTGGCCATCGGCAACGAGCGAACCGAAAGCAAGCGCTTCCGCCATCGCCCAGTCGATGCCTTCGCCCGTCTCGACCATCTGCGAGCGGTTTTCCATGAAGCGCTGGATCGTGCGGTGGGCGCTGAAGCCTTCCGGAATGGTCGACAGTTTCTTGCCGATTTCCTTCAGCTGCTTCATCGGCACGCCGGTCTTGCCGCGACGCTGCTCATCGGCATTGTCGGCGGCGCGCAGGCCGGACCACTGGCCATCCAGCCAGTCGGCCTTGTTGGGCTTGTAGGACTGGCCCGCCTCGAATTCCTGTTCCAGATGAGCGCGCCAGTCGGCCTTCATCTTCTCGAATTCGCCTTCGTTCATCAGGCCTTCCGCGATCAGGCGGTCGGCATAGATGCGCGCGACCGTCTTGTGGCCACGGATGACCTTGTACATCTTCGGCTGCGTGAACGCCGGCTCATCGCCTTCGTTATGGCCGAAGCGGCGGTAGCAGAACATGTCGATGACGACAGGCTTGTGGAACTTCATCCGGTATTCGGTCGCGACCTTGGCCGCATAGGTAACCGCTTCCGGATCATCACCGTTGACGTGGAAGATCGGCGCTTCGATCATCTTGGCGACGTCGGACGGATAGGGCGACGAACGCGAGAAGGCCGGGTTGGTCGTAAAGCCGATCTGGTTGTTGATGATGAAGTGCATGGTGCCGGCAACGCGGTGGCCGCGCAGACCGGAAAGGCCGAGAATTTCGGCAACCACGCCCTGACCCGCAAAGGCGGCATCGCCGTGCAGCAGCAGCGGCAGCACCTTGGCGCGTTCGGAAAGCGGAATGATGTCGCCGTCCCATGTCTTGGCCAGCTGGTCCTGCTTGGCGCGGGCCTTGCCCATGACAACGGGGTTGACGATTTCAAGGTGCGACGGGTTGGCCGTCAGCGACAGGTGAACCTTGTTGCCGTCGAATTCGCGGTCGGAGGAGGCACCGAGATGGTACTTCACGTCACCGGAACCTTCGACGTCGTCAGGCTTGAACGAACCGCCCTTGAACTCGTGGAACACGGCGCGGTGCGGCTTGCCCATGACGTTGGTGAGAACGTTCAGACGGCCACGATGGGCCATGCCGAGCACGACTTCTTCCAGACCGTCCTGGCCACCGCGCTTGATGATCTGCTCCAGCGCCGGGATCAGCGATTCGCCGCCATCGAGGCCGAAACGCTTGGTGCCCTTGAAGCGCACGTCGAGGAACTGCTCGTAACCTTCGGCTTCAACCAGCTTGGACAGAATGGCCTTCTTGCCTTCGGCCGTGAAAGCAACGCCCTTGTCCGGACCTTCGATGCGTTCCTGAATCCAGCCTTTTTCTTCCGGGCTGGACATGTGCATGAATTCAACGCCGATGGTGGAGCAGTAGGTGCGCTCCAGAATATCGATCATCTCGCGCACGGTCGCATATTCGAGGCCGAGAACGTTATCGATGAAAATCTTGCGGTCGTAGTCGCTTTCCTCGAAGCCGTAGGACTTCGGTGACAGCTCGTTGTAATCTTCAACCGCAACGGCGATACCGAGCGGATCGAGCTTGGCGTGCAGGTGGCCGCGCATGCGATAGGCGCGGATCATCATGATGGCGCGAACGCTGTCACGGGTCGCCTGCAGCACTTCGGCTTCGCTGACCGGCTTGCCGGTGTCTGCGCTCTTGGCTTCAGCCTTCGCCTGAACCTTTTTCTCGATGGCCTTTTCGACCGTGGCCCAGTTACCGTCCAGTGCGGATACCAGTTCGCCATTGGCCGGGATCGGCCAGTTGGCGCGCTTCCAGGAGGCGCCCTTGGCCGCCTTCTTCACGTCTTCCGGATTATCGGACAACGCCTTGAAGAAGCTCTGCCACTCCGGCGACACGGAAGAGGGATCCTCTTCGTACCGGGCATAGAGCTGCTCGATATAGGCTGCATTCGCGCCGTCCAGAAACGACGTGATCTGAAACTGCTCGTTCGCTTCTTGCCTTGCCATTGTGTTCTTGCGGACTTATCCGTCCGCCTCCTCGATGCCGTTAGGGCCGTTCGCCGGCCTGCCGCTTTGATTACTGCTGTCTGCCGCCGGGGCGGTATGCCGTCTGTCTGTCTTCTTGCGGCATCGGGCAGCGAGGCATTAAAGCCGCGCCGCCCGTACCGATGTCATGTGGTCTCAGCCCTTGAGGACTTCAACCAGCGTCTTGCCGAGGCGCGCCGGGGAAGGCGAAACCTTGATGCCAGCCGCTTCCATGGCTGCGATCTTGGATTCTGCGTCACCCTTGCCGCCGGAAACGACAGCGCCGGCGTGGCCCATGGTGCGACCCTTCGGAGCCGTACGGCCTGCGATGAAGCCGGCCATCGGCTTCTTGCGGCCCTTCTTGGCTTCGTCGATCAGGAACTGTGCTGCATCTTCTTCAGCCGAGCCGCCGATTTCGCCGATCATGATGATCGACTGCGTGGCTTCGTCAGCGAGGAACATTTCCAGCACGTCGATGAACTCGGTGCCCTTGACCGGGTCGCCGCCGATGCCGACAGCCGTGGTCTGGCCGAGGCCTTCGTTGGAGGTCTGGAACACGGCTTCATAGGTCAGCGTGCCGGAGCGCGAAACGATACCAACCGAACCCTTGCGGAAGATGGAGCCCGGCATGATGCCGATCTTGCATTCTTCCGGCGTCAGGATACCCGGGCAGTTCGGGCCGAGCAGGCGCGACTTGGAGCGGTCGAGGCGAGCCTTGACGCGAACCATGTCCATGACCGGGATACCTTCGGTGATGCAGGTGATGAAGGGGATCTCAGCTTCGATCGCTTCGATGATGGCGTCCGCAGCACCTGCCGGCGGAACGTAGATCACGGATGCGTCTGCACCGGTCTTTTCCTTGGCTTCAGCAACCGTTGCAAAGATCGGCAGGCTTTCGCCCTTCGATCCGGTCCAGGTTTCGCCACCCTTCTTCGGGTGAATACCGCCGACCATCTGCGTGCCGTAATAGGCAAGCGCCTGTTCGGTGTGGAAGGTGCCGGTCTTGCCGGTCAGGCCCTGTACGAGGACCTTGGTGTCTTTATTGACGAGAATCGACATTATATCCGGTCCTTCAAATTAGCCGTTCACCGCTGCGACGATCTTCTTCGCCGCATCGTCGAGATCGTCAGCCGCGGTGATCGCAAGGCCGGACTCGTTGAGGATCTTCTTGCCAAGCTCGACATTCGTGCCTTCGAGGCGCACGACGAGCGGAACCTTGAGACCGACTTCCTTGACGGCTGCGATCACGCCTTCGGCGATGACGTCGCACTTCATGATGCCGCCGAAGATGTTGACGAGGATGCCCTCGACCTTCGGGTCAGCCGTGATGATCTTGAAGGCTGCAGCAACCTTCTCCTTGCCGGCGCCGCCGCCGACGTCGCAGAAGTTAGCCGGCTCTTTGCCGTAAAGCTTGATGATGTCCATCGTCGCCATGGCGAGACCGGCACCGTTGACCATGCAGCCGATGTTGCCGTCGAGAGCCACGTAAGCGAGGTCCCACTTGGAGGCTTCGATTTCCTTGGCGTCTTCTTCGGTCTCGTCGCGCAGCGCCTTGACGTCGTCATGGCGGAACAGCGCATTGCCATCGAAAGACATCTTGGCGTCGAGAACGCGCAGATGGCCATTTTCCATGACGATCAGCGGGTTAACCTCGAGGAGAGCCATGTCCTTCTCGTTGAAGGCCTTGTAGAGGATCGGGAACAGCGCCTTGGCGTCTTCCGCAGCAACACCATCAAGCTCGAGAGCCTTGGAGATCGCGGCAACGTCAGCGTCGCTCACACCCTTTTCCGGGTTGATGGCGATGGTGTGAATCTTCTCGGGCGTGTCGTGGGCGACAGCTTCGATATCCATGCCGCCTTCGGTGGAAACCACGAAAGCGACCTGGCCGACGGAACGGTCAACCAGCAGCGAGCAGTAGAGTTCGCGGGCAATGTCTGCGCCGTCTTCGATGTAGAGACGGTTGACCTGCTTGCCGGCGTCGCCCGTCTGCGCCGTTACCAGCGTGTTGCCGAGCATGTCCTTGGCGTGGGAAACGACTTCGTCGATCGACTTTGCCAGGCGAACGCCGCCCTTGGCGTCAGGGCCGAGTTCCCTAAACTTGCCCTTGCCGCGGCCGCCCGCGTGGATCTGGCTCTTGACGACGTAGAGTGGGCCGGGAAGCTGCTTTGCGGCAGCTTCGGCTTCTTCGACCTTGAGAATGGCGACGCCTTCAGCAACCGGCGCGCCGTAGCCCTTCAGAAGAGCCTTGGCCTGATATTCGTGAATATTCATGGAATAATCCCTGTTTGGAGCCGCTAGGCTATTACTTCAGCGACGGAGCGATGTTGACGCAGGCTTCGCAAAGACCAGCGACGGCGCCGACGGATTTCTGGAAGGCGGCTTCTTCTTCCTTGTTGAGTTCGATCTCGATGATGCGCTCGATACCGCCGGCACCGATGATGGTGGGAACGCCGACATACATATCATCAACGCCGTACTGGCCCGAGAGGTGGGCGGCGGCGGGCAGAACGCGCTTCTTGTCCTTGAGGTAGGATTCAGCCATTTCGATCGCCGAAGCGGCCGGCGCGTAATAGGCCGAACCGGTCTTCAGCAGGCCGACGATTTCCGCACCGCCATCACGCGTGCGCTGGATGATCTGCTCGAGGCGCTCGGCGGTCAGCCAGCCCATCTTGACGAGATCCGTCAGCGGAATGCCGCCAACCGTGGAATAACGGGCGAGCGGCACCATCGTATCGCCATGACCGCCGAGAACGAAGGCGGTGACGTCCTGGACCGAAACATTGAATTCTTCAGCGAGGAACAGGCGGAAACGGGCGCTGTCGAGAACGCCGGCCATGCCGACGACCTTGTTCTTCGGCAGGCCAGAGAACTTCTGCAGCGCCCAGACCATGGCGTCGAGCGGGTTGGTGATGCAGATGACGAAAGCGTTCGGGGCATATTTCTTGATGCCGGCGCCGACCTGTTCCATCACCTTGAGGTTGATGCCGAGAAGATCGTCGCGGCTCATGCCTGGCTTGCGGGCAACGCCAGCGGTGACGATGCAGACGTCAGCACCTTCGATGGCTGCGTAATCGGAAGCGCCGGTGAGCTTTGCATTGAAGCCTTCGACCGGGCCGGACTGGGCAATATCCAGACCCTTGCCCTGCGGGATGCCGTCAGCAATATCGAAGAGGACGATATCGCCCAGTTCCTTCAGGCTGGCGAGATGCGCCAGCGTGCCGCCGATCATGCCAGAACCAATAAGTGCAATCTTTTTGCGAGCCATCGAATGCTTCCTCTTGAGCTTCAATTCAATTTCACCGCGCCAAACCGGCAGCCAAATTGTCGCACTCCGATTAGCCCCATTGGCTAAAATAGGCAACAGATTCTTTTGTGGTGAATATTTTCAATCGTTTAGATCATTATTTTCTTACGTAAACGTAAGAAAATGCGTCACGAAAGTGTCAAACTTTCTGCCGTTTTTCGTGATGAAGCGCCAGGTAATCTGCACTGCGCATCTCGAACAGGCGCGAGGCAGTACGATCGAACTCGAAACCTTCGGTTCCCTTGCGTTTCCCGAGCAGGTCTTCCGGCATGGCTGCGGCTGATGCGAAAAGCCTGACGCTATGGTCGTAAAGCGCGTCAATGAGGATAATGAAACGCTTGGTCTCGTTCCGCTTGTCCGCGTTGAGCAGCGGGATATGGTCGATGAAGACCGTATCGAAACGATTGGCGATGGCCAGGAAGTCGGAAGCCCCGAGCGGCTTTTCGCAGAGATCTGAAAACGAGAAGCGCGCCACCCGGCCGCTGGCGCGTGGCACCAGAATGGAGCGACCCTTCATGGGTATTTCCGTTGGGACAACGAGATGACCGCCGGTCATGTGCCGCCAGGCCATGTCCATCGCCTGATCCGCCGAACCGTCGAGCGGCGTGACGTAGACCGGAAGGCTTTCCAGCTTCTCCATCCGGTAGTCGGTGGGGCTGTCCAGCGTCACCACGTCAACATATTTCTTCAGCAGATCGATGAAGGGCAGGAAAAGGCCGCGATTGAGACCATCCTTGTAGAGATTGTCGGGTACGACGTTAGAGGTCGTCACCAAGGTGCACCCATTGGCGAAGAGTTCGCTGAACAGCCGGGCGAGGATCATCGCATCGGCAATATCCGTGACCGTAAATTCGTCGAAGCATAAAAGCTCCGCTTCCGCCAGAAGCTCCGCCGCGACGGGGGGAATGGGATCGGCCTGTTTGGTTTCGCCATTCTTCAGCTTCTGCCGATGCGCATGCACACGATTATGCACATCCGCCATGAATTCATGAAAATGGCACCGCCGTTTGGAAGAGACGGGAGCCATCTCGTAGAACATGTCCATCAGCATCGTCTTGCCGCGGCCGACGCTGCCATAGACATACAATCCCTTGACGGGGGCGGCAGGCCCGGACTTGCGCGCGAACATCCAGCCGAGCGCGCTCTTCTTCTTGGCGGGCTTGCGCGCCTTCAGATCCGCAAGGATACGGTCAAGATGCGCCGCCACGCCAAGCTGGGCGGCATCGGCCTGCAAGGTGCCAGCTGCCGTCAATGCGTTGAGCTGTTCAACGACACTATGATTGTAATCAGGCAAAGGCTTCATGGATAAACGCCTCGGGCGCGGGCGCACAAAGGCACCCGCGACGAATGAACAGGCTTAGAGCGAAAAGAGCGTTCCGGCTGCACCGGAAAGACTCATCGGCTGAGGCTGAGCGGCTGGCCGCTATTGGTCGTGCCGTCAAAGCGCGCATCGGCGCTCTTGTAGACGCGGCCGATCGTGTCACCCGAACGGTTCTTGAAGAGAACCATCTTGCCGGACACTTCCCAGGACCCCATCGCCGTCAGCTCGCCCGCGCAACCGCGCGTGCCGCCACGCGAGCCGCTGCCGAGATTGGTGAGCGTCAGGAACATGTCGCAATTGGCGCCGCCATTGGAAACGCGCCAGTTGCCGACCATGGATTCCTTGGTAACGTCAAGTGCGGCTGCCGGCGGAGCGGCGGAAGCAACATTGGTTCCGCCTGGGGCCGCCGAGGCAGGTGCCGACGGGAACTGGCTGCCGGTGGCGCCACCGGGCGGCGGCAGAGCGCCGGACTGGACGGAAGGCACCGGCTGCGCCTGCAAAGGCGGCGTATAACCGGGATTGTTGCTGGTGTTGTTGTTGTAATCGTAGGAGGTACGTTGGCAACCGGCGAGAGTCATCACAACCGCAAGGCCCGTCACCACATATCTGAATTGCATATCAAGCTCCCGATTCTCTCGCTTCCGGAAAGATCATGATCAAACAAGAAGGCTGAATTATTACCAAAGCCTTATCTTGCGCAAGCGATGGCCGGGATAATTACCATTTCGGTCGATTTTTACCGAATTTTCCCACGCCGGGTTGTAAAAAGGGCCACGGTCGAGACCGCGGCCCGATAGATTTTTCGTTGTCAGCGAATCGCCTTTAAACGCGGCGCTCGACCATCATCTTCTTGATTTCCGCGATCGCCTTGGCCGGGTTCAAGCCCTTCGGGCAAGCCTGCGCGCAGTTCATGATGGTGTGGCAGCGATAAAGGCGGAACGGATCCTCGAGATTGTCGAGACGCTCGCCGGTTGCCTCATCACGGCTGTCGATGAGCCAGCGATAGGCCTGCAGCAGAACAGCGGGACCAAGGTAACGGTCGCCATTCCACCAGTAGCTGGGACAGGAGGTGGAGCAGCAGGCGCAGAGAATGCACTCGTAGAGACCGTCCAGCTTCAGGCGGTCCTCGTGGCTCTGTTTCCATTCCTTGGCGGGCGTCGGCGAAACCGTCTTCAACCAGGGTTCGATGGAGCGATGCTGGGCGTAGAAGTTCGACAGATCGGGAACGAGGTCCTTCACCACAGGCATGTGCGGCAGCGGATAGACCTTAACCGTACCCTTGATCTCTTCCATACCCTTGGTGCAGGCGAGCGTATTGGTGCCGTCGATGTTCATCGCGCAGGAACCGCAGATGCCTTCACGGCAGGAGCGGCGCAGAGTCAGCGTCGGGTCGATATTGTTCTTGATGTAGAGAAGCGCATCGAGAACCATCGGTCCGCAATCGTCGACATCGATATAATAGGTATCGATGCGCGGGTTCTGGCCATCATCCGGGTTCCAGCGATAGATCCGGTACTCGCGAACGTTCCTGGCGCCGTCTGGCTTCGGCCAGACTTTGCCTTCGCTGATCTGGGAATTCTTGGGGAGAGCTAGTTCAACCATATCCAGTTCCTCAAATCAGTAGACGCGAGCCTTCGGCTCGATCTTTTTCGGATCGATGCCGTCGGCGATCAGGTCGGTGTGAACAGGGCGGTAGTCGAGCTTGACATCACCTTCGGGGCTGACCCAGGCAAGCGTGTGCTTGCGCCAGTTCACATCATCGCGACCGGCGAACGGACCGTCGACGAAATCCTCACGGGCGTGCGAACCGCGGCTTTCCTTGCGCGCTTCCGCGCCATAGACCGTGGTGATCGCATTGGCCATCAGGTTGTGCAGCTCGAGCGTTTCGACCAGATCGGAGTTCCAGACCATCGAACGGTCCGTGACCTTGACGTCAGGCAGTTCCTTCCAGATGGCGGAAAGACGCTTGCAGCCGCTCTCGAGCGATTCCTGCGTACGGAACACCGCCGCATCGTCCTGCATGGCGCGCTGCATCTTGTCGCGCAGCACCGCCGTCGGCGTGGAGCCGTTGGCATAACGCAGGCTGTCGAAGCGTTCCATGATCTTGTCGCAGGCAGCAATGTCGAGCTCCGGAACCGGCGCATCGCGGTCGATGACCTGGGCAGCGCGGATTGCAGCGGCACGGCCGAAGACCACGAGGTCGATCAGCGAGTTGGAACCGAGGCGGTTCGCACCATGAACCGAGGCGCAACCGGCTTCGCCAACAGCCATCAGGCCGGGCGCGATGCGTTCCGGGTTGTTGGCATCGGCGTTCAGCACTTCACCCCAATAGTTGGTCGGAATGCCGCCCATATTGTAGTGAACCGTCGGCAGGACCGGGATCGGCTCGCGCGTTACGTCGACGCCGGCGAAAATCTTCGCGCTTTCGGAAATGCCTGGAAGACGCTCATGCAGGATCGCCGGATCAAGGTGGTCGAGATGCAGGAAGATGTGATCCTTGTTCTTGCCGACGCCGCGGCCTTCACGGATTTCCATCGTCATGCAGCGCGACACCACGTCACGCGAGGCAAGGTCTTTTGCCGAAGGCGCATAACGCTCCATGAAGCGCTCGCCTTCGGAGTTGACGAGATAACCGCCTTCGCCGCGCGCGCCTTCGGTAATGAGGCAGCCTGCGCCATAAATGCCGGTCGGGTGGAACTGCACGAATTCCATGTCCTGAAGCGGCAAGCCGGCACGGGCAATCATGCCGCCGCCGTCGCCGGTGCAGGTGTGGGCAGAGGTCGCCGAGAAATAGGCGCGGCCGTAACCGCCGGTCGCGAGAACCACCATCTTGGCGGAGAAGCGATGGATCGTGCCGTCATCGAGGTTCCACGCCACGACGCCCGTGCAACGGCCGTCTGCCGACATGATGAGGTCGAGCGCGAAATATTCGATAAAGAATTCCGCGTTGTTGCGCAGCGACTGGCCATAAAGCGTGTGCAGGATGGCGTGGCCGGTACGGTCAGCAGCGGCGCAGGTGCGCTGCACCGGCGGGCCTTCACCGTAATTCTGCATATGGCCACCGAAGGGGCGCTGGTAGATCTTGCCTTCTTCGTTACGCGAGAAAGGCACGCCGTAATGCTCAAGCTCATAGACCGCCTTCGGCGCTTCCATGGCGAGATATTGCATCGCATCAACGTCACCCAGCCAGTCGGAGCCCTTTACGGTGTCGTAAAGGTGCCACTGCCAACAGTCGGGCGTCATGTTGGTGAGCGAGGCCGCGATTCCGCCCTGCGCCGCAACCGTGTGGGAGCGCGTCGGGAAAACCTTGGTGATGCAGGCCGTGCGGAAACCCTGTTCCGCCATGCCGAGCGTTGCGCGCAGACCCGCGCCACCGGCGCCCACCACGATCACGTCATAGGAGTGATCGACATAGGTGTAGGCCTTGCCATTCTGGGAAGGTGAACTGATCGATGCCATGGCGGACTTATCCTGCGAATGCGATTTTCAGAATGGCGAAGATGGAAAGGCCGCCAATCAGAATCGCGAAAAACGTATTGAGCATCAGAAGAACGAGCTTCGAAACCTCGGCGTGAACGTAATCTTCGATGATGACCTGCATGCCGAGCTTCATGTGAATGAGGCCGGACACCAGCACCAGAGCCATGATAACCGCAACAAGCGGGTTCGACAGCGCGGCGACGACTTCCGGATAGGGCGCGCCGGCATATTTGATGAGGAAGATCACGAAGAAGATCAGCAGCGGAACGTTGGCAACCGCGGTGACGCGCTGGCGCAAGAAATGGTCGGTGCCTTCCTTGGCGGAGCCGAGACCGCGAACCTTTCCGAGAGGTGTACGCATATCCATGAAAAATCTCCTCAGCGCACGATCAGGGCGATGACCCAGATCAGCGCGGTCAGACAGATCGACACCACCCACGAGGCCTTTGCCAGCTTGGTGGTAAAGTGCTTTTCGAAGCCGTAGCCCAGATCCCACATGAAGTGGCGAAGCCCGCCTAGCATGTGGTGCACGAGAGCCCAGGTATATCCGATCAGGATGAGTCTGCCGATGATCGTACCCATCGCCCAGTTGACCCAGTCGTAATAGGCAGGACCCGAGGCGATTGCGATCAGCCACCAGGCAACCAGAAGCGTTCCGAAATAAAGCGCGCCGCCTGTGATGCGGTGCACGATGGAAGCAACCATCGTCGGAATCGGCTTGTAAATTTGAAGATGCGGCGACAGAGGCCGGTTATTAGTCGCATTCGCCATCAGAACCTCGCGGCGTTTTCCCGTGCGCCCATCAGACAGGACGCCCCCAAGCAACAGCACATGACGAAAGAATGTGCATTGCACCAACCGCGACGTTTAATCACATGGGAGCATCACCACAAGCACATTTCATGGCCGATTCCAATTTAATCGATTGGTTCACGAATTTTTTTTGGAATTTTTTTGCGTCAAAATAAAAAATCGAGCGTTTCCAAGATTTACGCCCTCAAAATATTTACCTTTACGTAATTCATGAATCGTGTAATTTACCTTTTGTTAATGAGGAAAATCCGGAGAATGAGGCTCATGTTACAGCGCCGAATCGCTGCTTTAACCATGATGGTTGCAGGCGTCATTTTCACAGTAATGCCTCCGGCGGCGGCAGATGATTATTATGGTCGCCGTGATTATCAGCATCATTATCAACATCGTCAATCGCAGGTGAGCTTCTCAACGGACGGGCTGCCATCCACCCTCTCCGGTGGCACTTATGTGGGCGCGATATCGGCGCTGCGCGTTCGTGGCAATGGCAATTATTTCGCAATTGGCGGCGGGCTTTCACGGAAAGGCGCAACGCTCACAAGAGGCTCGCAGCTTGCGCCAAAGGCGAAGATCATCAATGTCCGTGCCGAAACCGCTGACGACGCCTGCGCCTATGAACATGGCGTCTGCATTATCCGGCCCTAAAGTATTTCCGGCGAAAGCATGACGCGGTTTTACTGCAAATGTGCGATGCACTGATCAGATAAAACGCCAGACGGTGGTCTTCTTCACTTCGCTGTCTTCCAGCGCCCGCGTCACCGGCACCTGATAGGTCGCCTCCGCCCGGAGCCGCTCTTTGGGCAAATAGGCCCGCCCCGGATCGCCGACGAGCACGCTCACGCCCTTTTCCGTCAGTTCCAGAAACCACGGCACGAGAAGATCTGCAAAGGCGCGATCGTAAAACACGTCGCCCGCTAGCAGAACATTCGCTTCGACCGGCTTCCCGACCAGATCAAGTCCGGTGAAGGCAATGTCCACCTCATTGAGAGCCGCATTCAGCCGAATGGCGGTCTCTGTCCACGGATCGATATCGGCCGCCAGAACCGCGTTGGCGCCCGCCTTTGCCGCAGCGATGGCGACCAGGCCGGAACCGCTGGCGAAATCCAGCACGCGCCTACCGGAGACGCTGTCGGGATGATCGAGAACATAGCGGGCAAGCCCCTGCCCGCCGGCCCAGGCGAAGGCCCAGAAGGGCGGCGGCAGGCCGATCGCTTCCAGCTCCTCCTCCGTCTTCAGCCACAGCTCATGAGCCTCCGTGGCAAGATGAAGACGCAATTCCGGCACATGCGGCGGGCGCATGATGCCGGTGTTGTCGAGAATGAAGCGTTCGGGATCGGTCCTCACCGAGGGGTCAGTCCGGTGATTTCGGTGGATTGGCGAGGTTACCCATGCGGCAAACCTCAAGATATTCCTCCTCCGTCACCGGCTGCACGGAAAGCCGCATGGAGGTGACGAGAGACATCTTTTCCAACTTGGGATTGGCCTTCACATCCTTCAGCGAAACCGGCTGCGGCATATCGCAAACGGCGCGGATATCCACGCAATCCCACTTCAGATCGCCTTCAGCGGTCGAGTCCGGATGCGAAAGGGCGCAGACTTCGACGATGCCGACGACATCCAGCCCTTCATTGGAGTGGTAGAAGAAACCCTTGTCGCCGATCTTCATGGCCCGCATGTTGTTGCGGGCCTGATAGTTGCGCACGCCGGTCCATTCTTCGCCGGCCTCGCCCTTGGCCTTCTGCATTTCCCAGGACCATTTGAACGGCTCGGACTTATAAAGCCAGTAATTCGCCATGTCCGGTCACGCTCCCGGATTGTTGAAGACCCAATTATAGGGCTTCACATCGACGCTTTCGAACAGGCCGGCCTTTGCATAGGGATCGGCATCGGCAAGGGCCTTGGCCGCATCGATATCGGCAGCTTCCACGATGACGAGGCTGCCATTCGGCTTGCCTTCGGCATCGAGAAACGGACCGGCGATCTTCAGCGTGCCCTCGGCATTCAGCCTGTTCAGATGTTCCAGATGCGCCGGGCGCGTTTCCATGCGCACGTTCAGATGGCCGGGCTTGTCCTTGCAGATAAAGGCAAACAGCATTTTCGTCTCCTCGCTGGAGCATGTCTCCCAAAAGTATCAGCGGCTTTGGGACCAAGACATGCGTAAAATATTGTTCGACCGCCCCACCCTCATTCGGTGGTGATCGGCCGTGTCATCAATTGTTGCATGGCGCTCGCCACATCCAGATTGCCATCGATGATGGCGGCCACCGCTTCGGTAACCGGCATGTCGACAGCGTGACTTTCTCCGAGTCGGGCGGCGACGGCAGCCGCAAAAGCGCCCTCCACCAGCCCGCCGGACATGTCCTTGCCCTCCCCGCGGCCGAGCGCGATGCCGAACCGCAGGTTTCGCGACTGATGGCTTGTGGCAGTCAGCACCAGATCGCCGAGGCCCGAGAGGCCGCGCACCGTATCCGCCTTGCCGCCCATGGCGACAATGAGACGCGACATTTCGGCAAGCCCGCGCGAGATCAGCGCCGCCCGGGCGGAATCGCCAAGGCCCGCGCCTTCGACGATGCCGGCGGCAATGGCGAGAACATTCTTCAGCGCCCCCCCGAGCTGCACGCCGATGCGGTCGGTCGAGGCATAAAGCCTGAAGGTCCTGCCGGAAATCGTGGTTGCCAGCCGTTCGGCGATGGCAGCGTCTTCCGCCGCAATCGCCATGGCCGTCGGCAAGCCACGGGCAATATCGGCCGCGAAGCCCGGACCGGACAGAACCGCAATCGGGTGATGTGGCAGTTCCGCTTCCAGAAGTTCCGTCAGCAGACGGCCGGAACTGCGGTCGATGCCCTTGGCGCAGGTGACAATGATAGAGTCATTAGCCAGATAAGGACCATAGTGACGGGCCGCATCGGCATGGGCCTGAGACGGCATGGCGAAGAGCACAATGCTGGCACCGGCAAGCACGTCGGGCTCGGCGGAAAATTCAAGCGCATCCGGAAGGTCAACACCCGGCAGGGCCGCCTCGTGCACGCGATCACTCCTGAGGTCAGCCATCAGGGACGGATCGCGGCCGAGCAGGGTCACATCATGCCGGTTTTCCAGCGCAATGACGACGGCTAGCGCGGTTCCGAAGGCGCCGGCGCCGATGACGACGATTTTTTCCCGCTGCATCAGGCCTTTGCTCCCCTCTTACCGAAACCGATCAATGTTTCCGCGCTGCCATCCAGCGGCCAGCGCGAGCGCGGCGGAATTTCCAGCGGATCGGATGCTCGGCCGTCCGCCATTCGCTCCAGTCCGGCCCAGGCGATCATCGCAGCATTGTCAGTGCAGAGCCGGTGCGGCGGCGCGACAAAGCGAAAGCCATTGATATCGCAAAGCGACTGCAGGGTCTGGCGGATTTCCTTGTTGGCGGCGACACCGCCAGCCACGACCAGCGCAGGCTGGGTCTCCAGCTGCGGAAACTCCTGGCGGAAACGCGCAAGGCCACGGCCGATGCGATCCTTGAGAGTGCGCGACACCGCATTCTGGAAGGAGGCGCAGATATCGGCAATATCCTGCTCCGAAAGCGGCGCGATGGCGGTCGCCGCCTGCCGCACCGCTGTCTTCAGGCCGGAAAAGGAAAAATCGAGCCGTGCTTCGCCGACCATCGGACGCGGCAGCGGAAAGCGGTTGGGATCCCCCTTCGCCGCCGCCTTCTCGACCGCAGGACCGCCTGGATAGGGCAGGCCCAGAAGTTTCGCGGTCTTGTCGAAGGCTTCACCCAGCGCGTCATCGATGGTGGTGCCCCAGCGCTCATATTCACCAACGCCACGCACCAGCACCAGCTGGGTATGGCCGCCGGAAACCAGCAGCATCAGATAGGGAAAAGACAAACCGTCGGTCAGCCGCGCCGTCAGCGCGTGGCCCTCCAGATGGTTGATGGCGTAAAGCGGCTTGCCGGCCGCCTTGGCGATGGCCTTGCCCGTCATCAGCCCCACCAGCAGACCACCGATGAGGCCGGGACCGGAGGTGGCGGCAATGGCGTCGACATCGGCAAGAGTCACGCCTGCCTGCTCCAGCGCTTCTTCCACCAGCGTGTCCAGCGCCTCGACATGGGCGCGCGCGGCAATTTCCGGCACCACGCCGCCATATGCGCTGTGTTCCTCCAGCTGCGACAAAACGACGTCGGAGACGATCTCGCCACGCCCGTCCGCATGCCGAACCACAATGGATGCAGCGGTTTCGTCACAGCTTGTCTCTATGCCGAGGATACGAAGAAAGGGGGTCATCAAATCTGTTCGTTCATTGCGATCATGCGCTGAGTTGGTCTAAGACAACTCCGGTAACAATGGATAGACGCGGATGCAAACAAAACCTTTCCGAATCGGCACGCGCGGCAGCCCGCTGGCGCTCGCGCAGGCTTACGAGACGCGCAACCGGCTGATGGCGGCGCATGGCCTGCCGGAAGAAATGTTCGAAATCGTCGTGCTATCCACCAAGGGCGACCGGATAACCGACCGCGCCTTGTCGGAAATCGGCGGTAAAGGCCTGTTTACCGAGGAGCTGGAAAGCCAGCTTCTGTCTGGCGAACTCGATATGGCCGTGCATTCCTCCAAGGACATGCCGACCGTTTTACCCGAAGGCCTTTATCTGTCCGCCTTCCTGCCGCGGGAAGATGTGCGCGACGCCTTCATCGGCCGCACCGCGCCGAAGCTGCTGGAGCTGCCGCAGGGCGCCGTGGTCGGCTCCGCATCCCTGCGCCGCCAGGCGCTGATCCGCCGCCTGCGGCCGGATCTGAGCGTCATCATCTTTCGCGGTCAGGTCGATACGCGGCTGCGCAAGCTCGAAGAAGGCCAGGCGGATGCGACGCTGCTTGCCTTTGCCGGCCTGAAGAGGCTCGGCAAGGACAATGTTCCGACGGAAATTCTCGACCCAAAGGAATTCCCCCCTGCTCCGGCGCAGGGCGCAATCGGTGTGGAGAGCCGCATCGGTGACACCCGCATGGACGAGCTGCTTGCCCCCATAAACGACAGGCCCACTTATGATGCGGTGACCTGCGAGCGCGCCTTCCTGGCCGCACTCGACGGTTCCTGTCGCACCCCGATTGCCGGTTACGCCACCTGCGAGGGCGAGGAACTCTATTTTTCCGGCTTGATCCTCACCCCTGATGGCCAGACGAGCCACAACATCGAAATCTCCGGCAACCGCAAAGATGCGGCAAAGCTCGGCCGACAGGCCGGCGAAGAGGTGCGTGCCAAGGCGGGCAGCAATTTCTTCGAAGGCTGGAACTGAGCCTATGCGGATCGTCGTCACCCGGCCGCAACGTTCGGGCGAAAGGACGGCCGCAAAACTTGAAGCGCTCGGCCACGAGCCGGTGCTTTTGCCGCTGTTTCATCCAGCCCATCATGGCGAACGCGCCATCTCGGCGCTATCCGGCCCGCTGGCGGCGATTGCGGTGACCAGTGCCGAGGCATTGCGGGCACTGGAAACATCATGGGACCGGCTGGCCCCGCATCTGTCAAAACCGCTCTTCGCCGTCGGCGCAACAACGGCGGAAGCGGCGAAAAAAGCCGGCTTCACGCAAATATTCATCGCCTCCGGAGACGCCCTGGGTCTGATTGCTCTCGTAACGCAGCGCCGCGCACTTCTTTCCGAAGGACAGCCCCTGCTCTATCTCGCCGGCAAGCCCCGTGGCTCCGTCTTCGAGGAGGGCCTTGCCGCTGCGGGCATTTCCTTTAGAGTGATCGACTGTTACGTGATGCTGCCCTCGGATATCTCCGAAAGCATGCTCCAGACGGCGCTTGTCGAAAACGCTGCCGATGTGGTCCTGCTCTATTCCTCGGAAGCGGCGCGGGCCTTTTTCAACCATGCATCAACGGACAGATACGCGGCAGCACTGGCTGGGACACAATTCATCTGTATCAGCCACAACGTGCTTTCTCTGGTTCCGGAAATCTTTCGCGCAAACGCCATCGCCGCCAGAGAACCGAGCGAGGCAGCGATGTTCGAACTTCTGCACCATAACTCTGGAACCTAATTCGAGCTCGCCTCTTTCCTTTGCCGCCGCCACTGACTAGGTTTACATTACTGCAGGCAAAAATGAGGTTGTCATGGTATCGGGAAAGCCGCCACGCCACTCCAAGTCCAAAGCCGAACCGGTCACCATCGACCTGGACGCCAAAGACGTGAAAGCAATTTCCGCCGACGTGGACGCTGCCAAGACGGACGAAAAGCCCGGTGACAAAACACCTGCGGACACCGCAACGCCGGGTGTTTCGGAAACAAAGCCGGAAGCAGCCACAACGGGCAACCCCGCCCCCGTCTGGGACCAGCCCAAGAAAACCCCTATCGAGCCCGAACCCAATGTCGGCAAAACGGAATCCGTAGCCGCCGCGTCGAAGACCGAGAGCCCTGAAGACAAACAGAAAGAGCCCGTCTCGACGGCCCCTGTTCCGCCCAAGGTCGACGCAACACCGATGGCGGGCACCGACGGGACGAGCGCCACTGCGGCTGCAGCAGCGGGTGCGAAGCCGGCCTTTGGCTCCACAGCTTCCTCCAGCGCATCTGGCGGGGCCACCGCTGCAAAACCATCGACCACGACCTCATCTTCAGGACCGGCCAATTCAGGACCGGCGAAGCCATCCACATCACAGCAGGCGGAACGCAAACAAGCGGCGACCTCCGGCCTGATCGCGGCGGGTATCGTCGGCGGCCTTGTGGCGCTCGCCGCCGCCGGCAGCATGCAATATGCCGGTATCCTGCCCTCCGTTAATGCAGGCAGGGCCGGAGGCGAGGAGATCGCCGCACTAAAAACCGATCTGGGCAATCTTCGGCAGCAGCTTGCCAATGCTCCCGCGGCGGACACCTCGGCACTGGAACAGCGCATCGCAACCCTCGAAGGCGCAAAGGGTGAAGCCCCGCAGGTGGATGGGCTTTCTGAAAAAATTACCGTGCTGGAATCTGCCCTGCAGTCGGAGCGATCCGCGCAGGCCACGGCGACCGCCGAACTGACACGCCGTCTTGCGGATGCGGAAGCCAAGATCAACGAGCCACGCGACGATATCGAAGTCGCCCGCGCCATTGCCTCGGCCGCGCTGAAGGCCGCGATCGATCGCGGCGGGCCGTTCCTCACCGAACTCGATACGCTCTCCAGGGTCACATCAGATGATCCGGCGATTGCATCGTTGCAATCCTTCGCCGCCACCGGCGTACCGTCGCGTTCGGAGCTGATGCAGAAATTCCCCGATGTCGCCAATGCGATGCTGTCAGCCATCAACCAGCCTGACCCCAATCAGGGCATCATGGAGCGCTTGACCGAAAGCGCCTTTTCGCTGGTGAAGGTGCGCCCGGTCGGCAACATCGAGGGCGAGACCCCCGAGGCCATGATCGCGCGTATGGAAAACAAGCTGCGCAACGGCGACCTGCAGGGCGCAGCACTTGAGTGGAATGGTCTTCCCGATGCCGCCAGGACGGTATCCGCCGATTATAAAAAATCTCTGGATGCGCGCATCGAGGTCGAGAATCTGGTGGGCGGCACGTTGAACCGCGCCATCACCAGCACTGGCAGGCAGGGGTGAGCGCATGACCAGAATTCTGACTTTCGCCATTATCGTTCTGGCTCTCGGTTTCGGTTTCTCCTGGCTGGCCGACAGGCCGGGCGTGCTCTCCATCGTCTGGCAGGGCCAGTTGATCGAAATGAGCCTGATGGTCGCCGCCTCCATCATCGCCGCGCTGGTTGCCGCCATCATGCTGGTCTGGTGGGTCGTCAACGCCATCTGGACCTCGCCCAATGCCGCACGCCGGTATTTCCGCGCCCGGAAGCGCGACCGCGGCTATCAGGCTCTGTCCACCGGCCTCATTGCCGCCGGCGCTGGTAATGCCATCCTCGCCCGCAAGATGACGGCCCGCACGCAGGGGCTGCTCAGCGCCGATCAGGAACCGCTGATCCATCTGCTCGATGCGCAGGCCGACCTCATCGAAGGCAAATATGACGAGGCGCGCCGCAAGTTCGAGGCGATGGCCCGTGACCCTGAAACGCGCGAACTCGGCCTTCGCGGCCTTTATATCGAGGCGCGTCGGCAGGGCGCCTATGAAGCCGCCCAGCAATATGCCGAGGATGCAGCGGAAAAAGCCCCCTACCTGCCATGGGCGGCACAGGCGACGCTGGAAAACCGCTGCCGCAACGGACAATGGGACGATGCCATCCGCCTGCTCGACCAGCAGAAAGCGGCAAGCGTCATCGAACGCGGCGAGGCGGAGCGGCTGAAAGCCGTGCTTCTCACCGCCAAGGCCGGTGAAAAGCTGGAAAGCGACCCGGTGGGCGCGCGCGAGGATGCCAAGCACGCTCTCAAGCTCGCAAAAGGCCTCGTTCCGGCGGCACTGATTGCAGCGAAGTCCTATCTGCGCGAAGACAATCTGCGCAAGGCCGCCACGGTTCTGGAACCCGTCTGGAAGAACGATCCGCATCCGCAGATCGCCGAGCTTTATGTCCGCGCCCGCAGCGGCGATACCGCCATCGACCGGCTGAAACGGGCGGAGCGGCTTGAGAGCCTGAAGCCCAACAACATCGAATCCCTGTTTGCCGTGGCGCAGGCAGCGCTCGACGCCAAGGAATTCGCCAAGGCACGGGCCAAGGCCGAAGCCGCCGCCCGCATTGAGCCACGCGAAAGCATCTTCCTGCTGATGGCCGATATCGAAGAAGCGGAAACCGGCGATCAGGGCCGTGTGCGCTACTGGATGGCACAGGCGCTGCGCGCGCCGCGTGACCCGGCATGGGTGGCGGATGGTATCGTCTCGGAAAAATGGCTTCCGGTCTCCCCCATCACCGGCCGTCTCGACGCCTTCGAATGGAAAGCGCCCTTCGGTCAGCTCGAAGGCCCTGTTGAAGATCTGGCGATCGAAAATGCGATTGCCGCGGCACCCGCAAGAGCCGAACCGGTTGCGAAGACGATCGTTGTCGAAGCCGCGCCCGAGACCCTTGCGGAGCCAAAACCCGCCCCGGCCGCGCCGATCGAGGTAAAGCCGACTGTTTCAATCCCGAAGGAGAAAAAGCCGGTCACAATCGAAGCGCCGGTGGAAACCGAAGTGGCGGATGACAAGGCGGCGGAAGCCGTGCCCTTTTTTGGCGGCGCACCGGATGATCCGGGCGTCAAGAAGCCAGGCGCGGAAGCCGAACCCAAGACCCGGCTCAAACTCTTCTGACCAGCAGGCTATCGATGTTCCAGCAAATACAGTCGTTTATTCAGAACCTCGTTGGCCCGCAGGCGGGTGATTTCAGCCCTGATGATCTGAGGGTGGCGGTAGCCGCCCTCTGTTTCCAGGTGATGGAAGCGGATGGCACCGTCTCGAAAAGCGAGCGTGATCGCCTGCGCCAGATTCTTCACGAATATTACCATCTCGACGGTGGCAAGCTTGATGCCCTTCTTGCCGCCGGCCAGGAGGCCGGCAAGGAAGCCGTCGATTATTACCGCTTCACCACCGATATCCGTCGCCACCTCGATGAGGATCAGCGCGTGGAGCTTATTGGCATATTATGGGATATTGTTTACGCTGACGGCGAACGAAGCGAAATGGAAGACCATGTGATCTGGCGAGTCGCCGATCTACTCGGTGTTTCCGTGCGCGACAGGGTTCTGCAACGTCAGCAGGCCGCCACGAGGTCCGGGCCCGCTGAAGAAAGCGAAAACGAAGACGATGCTGTTTGACCCTTCCAGGCAACAGGAACAACAACCTTCGCTGCTCATCGTCCTGCATCAGGAACGTTCCACGCCCGGCCGCGTCGGCCAGATCCTGGTGGAAAAGGGTTATCGCCTCGATATAAGGCGGCCCGCGCTCGGCGACGACCTGCCGCAAACGCTGGAAAAACATGCGGGCGCCATCATCTTCGGCGGCCCGATGAGCGCCAATGATCCGCATGATTATGTCAAAGCCGAAATCGACTGGCTGAAGGTGCCGCTGAAGGAAAACAAGCCCTTTCTCGGCATCTGTCTCGGCGCGCAGATGCTGTCCAAACATCTGGGCGGCAAGGTCGAGGCAGACAGGGACGGCAAGGTGGAGATCGGCTGGTATCCGCTTCACGCCACCGAACACGGTCGGCTTCTGATGCCGCATTGGCCGAAGATGGTCTATCATTTCCACCGCGAAGGCTTCGAACTGCCGCGGGGAGCCGAGCTTCTGGCGGCAGGCGAGACCTATCCCAATCAGGCCTATCGTTATGGAAAAAATGCCTGGGGCCTGCAGTTTCACGCCGAACTGACCCGCGCCATGATGCATAGCTGGGTGGTGCGCGGCGCGCAGCGTTTCGGCATGCCGAATGCGCAGGTCGGCAGTCAGCATCTGGAAGGCCGCATGTTGTTCGACACGCCGCTCAGGGCATGGCTCAGCAATTTTCTCGATCTGGTTTTTGAGGGCAAGGCACAGCGCTGAGGCCCATCGCAGTTAGTGCGGCGCGTCGAGACTATCGATCTTGCGCAGCTTGGAAAAACCAAGCGCCCAGATGACCGCGACAGCAAGCGTGCCCGCCCCGCCGATGACAACGGCTGGCACGGCACCCACAACATGGGCCATGGTGCCGGCGCGGAATTCACCCAATTCGTTGGAGGCTCCAACGAAAACCATATTCACCGCATTCACACGCCCGCGCACCTCATCTGGTGTCCAGAGCGCGATCAGGGTCTCGCGCACATAAACCGACACCATGTCCGATGCTCCCATGACCACCAGCGCGGCAATGGACAGCCACGCGGTTTGCGAAAGCCCGAAGACCACGGTGGAAACGCCGAAGAGGCCGACGCCGACGAACATCAGCAGGCCCGCATGGTGGCGAATGGGCTTGAATGCCAGAATGACCGCAACGGTGATGGCCCCGATGCCGGGTGCGGCGCGCAGAAGCCCGAGACCCCATGGGCCGAGCGTCAGCACTTCCTTGGCAAAAATCGGCATCAACGCGACGGCACCGCCCAGCAGCACCGCGAAAAGATCGAGCGAAATGGCGCCAAGAACGATCTTCTCCTGCGAGATGAATTTGAAGCCGGCCAGCATTGTTTCGAGGGTGACGGCTTTTGCCGGACCACGCTGTTCCGGCTTGCGGATCGTCACCGCCAGCGTTGCGGAGAGGATGAAAAGCACAAGCGCCACGCTATAGGCGATGGAAGCGCCGAGACCATAAAGCAGACCGCCGGCAACAGGCCCCAGAATGGACGCCATCTGCCAGGAAGAGGAATTCCAGGCGATAGCGTTCGGCAAATCCTCGACGGGCACGAGATTGGGCGCCAGCGACTGGACAGCCGGTCCCATGAAGGCCCGCTCTATGCCGAAGACAACGAGAATGGCGAAGACCGGCCAGGGAGAAAAGCTGTGTGTCAGCGTAAGACCCAGAAGAGCCACAGCACACAGCGCCGCGACCAGAAGACATATGGCCATGATACGCCGGCGATTGTGCCGGTCGGCGACCGTTCCGGTAACAAGGATCAAAAGCAGAGACGGCAGAAACTGGAAGAGACCGATCAGGCCGAGATAAAAGGCGTTGCCGGTAACCTCATACATCTGCCAGCCGACAGAGACGCTGACGATCTGAATGGCAAAGGCCGAGAAAAACCGAGCGCTGAAAAAACGGCGATAGGAACTATGCCGGAATGCACCGAAGCGGTTTTCGGCAGAAGGCAGGGACATCGGCTGGGTGCTCGCGAGACAATATGAGATGTCTGCAATAGAGCGATATGACAGGAATCGCCAGCCCTCCTCTTCAGCGGGACGACGAAAAGTGTGAGCGGTTTTCGTCTGAAATCCCGCTGCAAAGCCATGAACCAGCTCGCGATGACCGCAGACCGGTCAGACCAAAGATCATTACGATCCGGCGCAACACTTGCCGGTTCACGCGTCAATGTCTAAATGTCTTGCAACCAAGATACGGAGATATTGATGCTTGCCCTGTTTCAGACCATCGATCTGGCCTTGAACCTCTATACGTGGGTGCTGATCGCCAGCGCCATTTTTTCCTGGCTTTACGCCTTCAACGTCATCAATTCCCGCAACCAGTTCGTGAACGCCATCGGGAGTTTCCTGGTCAATGTCACGGAACCGGCCCTGCGCCCCATCCGCCGCATTCTGCCCAATCTCGGCGGGATCGACATTTCGCCGATCATCCTGCTGCTGATCATCTTCTTCATCCGCTCCTTCATGTGGAACACGCTTTATCCGATGACCGTTTGAGCAGTCTCTGGAAAAAGCACGATGATCATGTCCGCCTGTCCGTTCGCCTCACACCGAATGGCGGGCGGGATGCGATTGACGGCGTGGAGCAGGATGCGGACGGAAACGCGCATCTGAAGGCCCGCGTCAGCGCCGTGCCGGAAGGCGGCAGGGCGAACAAGGCCCTGATTGTTTTGCTGGCGAAAAAACTCGGCCTGCCCAAATCCTCCATCACCTTCATTTCAGGCGAAACAGCGCGCAAAAAAATCCTCCGGATCGATACCGACCCGGAGGATTTCGAAAAGCTCTTTAAAAAGCTGGCGGGTTAGGCCTATCAGCCCTGCGCCTTGTAGCGCTCAATGGCTTCGACGATCAGCTTCTTGGCGACATCGACATCCTGCCAGCCGCCCATCTTCACCCACTTGCCGGGCTCCAGATCCTTGTAGTGCTCGAAGAAGTGCTCGATCTGCTTCAGCGTGATTTCCGGCAGGTCCGTGTAGTTGTGGACCTTGTCGTAACGGCGCGTCAGCTTCGGAACCGGCACGGCGAGGATCTTCTCGTCCTTGCCGCCATCATCTTCCATGATCATCACGCCGATGGGGCGAACGTTGATCACGCAGCCGGGAACCAGCGGGCGGGTGTTGCAGATGAGAACGTCGATCGGGTCGCCATCGTCGGACAGCGTGTGCGGCACGAAGCCATAGTTACCCGGATAGGTCATTGGCGTGTAGAGGAAGCGATCGACGATCAGCGCACCGGCGTCCTTGTCCATCTCGTACTTGATCGGCTGGCCGCCAACCGGCACTTCAACGATAACATTTACGTCTTCCGGCGGATTCTTGCCTATGGAAATTGCATCAATACGCATTCGCTTCCCTCATTCGGCGGGTTGGATTTGGTTTTCGATACTGGGAAAGTCGCCGCATTGCAACATGGCTTTGGCTGGATAAGGCAGAATGGGCGATTTGATGTCATCGCGACGAAGCATCGCCCTCTACAAAATGAAAACGGCGCGAACTCCCTCTATCAGTTCCAGACGAAACCGACCTTGCGAAGCGACTTGCCATCGAAATCTTCCATGCCTTCGGCAATATCCCGGCCGCCATGCGAGCGGAAAAAGCGATTGGCGACGTCGCTATCCTCGAGGCACCAGACAACGATGCCGTTGCAGCCGAGTGAAGTCAGCAATCTGCGCGCTTCCGTGAAAAGCAGCGAGCCGAGGCCAATACCCTGATATTCAGGCCGGAGATAAAGTTCGTAAATCTCGCCGTCCTGCGGCAGCCCACGCGCCCGGCTTAAGCCCAGCGTCGCATATCCGGCAACCACACCGGCCACTTCCACCACCAGCATGGTTGCGGAGCCCTTGGTCGCCTTTTTCCACCAGACTTCGCCACGGCGCTCCAGCATCTGCGTCAACGGCTTGTGCGGGATAAGCCCCGCATAGGCCTGTTGCCACGACAGACGGTGCGCCTCTGAGATGGCGCGCGCATCATGCGGTTCAGCACGGCGAACATCGATGGATAACGTTTTCATAACGCGATTCTGGCCCCGGCCACGGAAACTTACCAGTCATAAAGGTTAACGCCGGCAAGCTTACCCACAGCCTATTCATGTGGACGACCAGAAAAAATTAACGCATCCTTAACCTTTGGCAAAGCGCCTTTCGACTCATGCACACATAAAAAAGAATGCATAAAAAAACCCGGCGCGAGGCCGGGTTCTTTGAAATTCGTGGCGTAGAGCCAATCAAACAGCGAGCTTTGCCTTTTCGAAACGCTTGCGGTCGTTCGCGTCCAGGAACATCTTGCGCAGGCGGATGGACTTCGGCGTCACTTCCATCAGCTCGTCTTCCTGGATCCAGGAAAGGGCGCGGTCGAGCGTCATGCGGATCGGCGGCGTCAGCTTCACGGCTTCGTCCTTACCGGCGGCGCGGATGTTGGTCAGCTGCTTGCCCTTCAGCACGTTCACTTCGAGATCGTTGTCGCGCGTGTGAATGCCGATGATCATGCCTGCATAGACCTTTTCACCCGGCTCGATGATCATCGGGCCGCGATCTTCAAGGTTGAACATGGCGTAAGCGACTGCCTCGCCCGAACCGTTCGACAGCAGAACGCCGTTGACGCGACCGGCGATCTGGCCCTTGAAGGGCTGATAATCATGGAACAGACGGTTCATGATCGCCGTACCGCGCGTGTCGGTCAAAAGTTCCGACTGGTAGCCGATGAGGCCACGGGTCGGGGCATAGAACTTCAGACGAACGCGATTGCCGCCGGAAGGACGAAGCTCGGCCATTTCAGCCTTGCGCTCGGACATCTTCTGGACGACGACGCCGGAATGCTCTTCATCGACGTCGATCACGACTTCTTCGATCGGCTCCAGCAGGGTGCCGTTCTCATCCTTGTGCATGACGACGCGCGGACGCGAAACGGCAAGCTCGAAGCCTTCGCGACGCATGGTTTCGATCAGAACTGCCAGCTGCAATTCGCCACGGCCGGAAACGAAGAACGAATCCTTGCCTTCAGCCTCTTCGATCTTCAGCGCGACGTTGCCTTCGGCTTCCTTGAACAGACGGTCGCGGATGACGCGCGACGTTACCTTGTCGCCTTCGGTGCCGGCGAGCGGGCTGTCGTTGACGATGAAGGACATGGTGACGGTCGGCGGATCGATCGGCTGCGCGGTCATCGCCTCGGTGACCGAGGGGTCACAGAAGGTGTCGGCAACCGTACCCTTGGAAAGACCGGCGATGGCGACGATGTCACCCGCATGAGCTTCATCGATCGCGGTGCGCTCGATGCCGCGGAAGGCGAGGATCTTGGAAATACGACCGGTTTCGATCGTCTTGCCATCCTGGCCAAGCACCTTCACGGCCTGGTTCGGCTTGATCGAACCGGAGGCGATGCGGCCGGTGATGATACGGCCGAGGAAGGGGTTGGCTTCGAGGATCGTGCCGATCAGACGGAACGGACCTTCTTCGACTGTGGGCTCCGGAACATGTTCGAGAACCAGATCGAGCAACGGTGCAAGACCCTGATCCTTCGGACCTTCCGGGTTGACGTTCATCCAGCCGTCACGGCCAGAACCGTAAAGGATCGGGAAGTCGAGCTGCTCGTCGGTAGCATCGAGGTTTGCAAAGAGGTCGAAGACTTCGTTGATGACTTCTTCATGGCGGCCATCCGGACGGTCGATCTTGTTGATCGCGACGATCGGACGAAGACCAACCTTCAGCGCCTTGCTGACGACGAACTTCGTCTGCGGCATCGGGCCTTCGGAACTATCGACCAGAACGATCGCGCCATCCACCATCGACAGGATACGCTCGACTTCACCGCCGAAGTCGGCGTGGCCGGGGGTGTCGACGATGTTGATGCGAACACCCTTCCACTCCACCGAGGTCGCCTTGGCGAGAATGGTGATGCCACGTTCCTTTTCGAGGTCGTTGCTGTCCATTACGCGCTCGGCGACACGCTGGTTGTCGCGGAACGAGCCGGACTGCTTCAGAAGCTCGTCCACGAGCGTCGTTTTTCCATGGTCAACGTGCGCGATGATCGCGATGTTGCGAAGTGCCATTGTTCAAAATCTCTGAGGTTGGGCGCCACTATCGTGAGATGCGCCAATTTAGTTTGGCGCGCTCATAACCTTTTTTTTGCAAATGCGAAAGGGGGGGCCTTGTCATAAGCCCCCTGCGCTCCGGTTCTAGCTCAGAAATATGACAGTCTTTTATAACGTGCTCTTACACCAGGCCGCGCTTCAACAGCATGGCGTCCGGGCTCGGCATCTTGCCGCGAAACGCGAGATAGGCCTCCTCCGGATCGATGGAACCGCCGACAGAATAGATATTGTCCTTCAGCCTGCGCGCCATCTCGCCATCGAAGGGATTGCCGGTTTCCTCGAAGGCCGAAAACGCATCGGCATCCAGCACTTCCGACCACATGTAGGAATAATAGCCGGCGGAATAGCCATCGCCCGAGAAGACGTGCTGGAAATGCGGCGTCGCATGCCGCATGACGATGGACTTCGGCATGTTGAGGGCGGAGAGCACCTCGCCTTGTACGACCATGGGATCGCTCACGCTGTCCCGGGTGTGGAACGCCATGTCGACGATAGCCGAAGACGTGAACTCCACCGTGCTGAAACCGGCATTGAAAGTTTGAGCGGCCAGAACCTTGTCCAGTAGCGCTTTCGGCATCGGCGCGCCGGTCTCGTAGTGGAGCGCGTATTTTTCTAGAATTTCCGGCACCGTCAGCCAATGTTCGTAAAGCTGCGACGGCAATTCGACGAAATCGCGCGAGACCCCCGTCCCGGAAACGGAAGGATAGGTCACATCAGATAACATGCCATGCAGCGCGTGGCCAAATTCATGGAACAGCGTGCGCGCATCATCAAGCGAAAGCAGCGCGGGCTTACCCTCAGCCGGTTTCGCGAAATTGCAGACATTGTAGATGATCGGAATTTCACCGACCGTTCCGCTCTTCAGCGGCAGCTTGTGCTGCGACTGGAACGAACTCATCCATGCGCCGGATCGCTTGGAGGGGCGGGCAAAATAATCGCCGAGGAACATGGCCTTCAGATCGCCCCTGTCGTCGCGAATTTCGAAAACCCGCACATCCGGGTGATAGGCGGCAACGCCCTTCACTTCAACGGCACGAATTCCAAACAGCCGCGCGGCGACATCGAAGCAGGCCTCAATGATCTTTTCGAGCTGCAGATAGGGCTTCAATTCCGTCTCGGAGAAGCTGAATTTCCGCGCGCGCAACTTTTCGGCATAGTGCCGCCAGTCCCAGGGCAGCACCTCGTGATTCCGGCCCTCCTCGGCGATGATGGCGGCAAGTTCGGTCTCTTCCTCGCCCGCGCGGCGCACGGCCTTTTCCCAGACCTGACCCAGAAGGCCGTTCACGGCATCCGGCGTCTTCGCCATCGTGTCATCAAGCTTGTAAGCGGCAAAATTCGCGTAACCGAGAAGCTTGGCCTTCTCCTCGCGCAGTTCGAGCGTGCGGTGAACGGTCTCTCGATTGTCGGTCTCGCCACCGTTTTCGCCGCGCGCCACCCATGCCTTGAAGGCCTGCTCGCGCAGATCACGACGTTCGGAAAAGGTGAGGAAAGGCTCGATGATGGAACGGGAAAGGGTAACGGCAAATTTGCCGTCCTCGCCATGCTCACGGGCCGCACCCGCCATGGCGTCGCGCAGAAAGCCGGGAATGCCGGCAAGTTCCTCTTCGGTGGAAAGCAGGAGCTTCCAGTTCTTTTCATCCGCCAGCACATTCTGCCCGAACTTTGCACCGAGACCGGCAAGCTCCTCATTGATCGCCGCCAGCCGTTCCTGCCGGTCTTTCGGCAACTTCGCGCCGGAACGTACGAAACCCTTCCAGTGCCGCTCGAGAACACGGCTTTCCTCGCCCGTCAGCCCCAGCGTCTCGCGCTTTTCCCACAATGTGTCGATGCGCTTGAACAGCGCTTCGTTCATGCCGATCTTCGAATAGTGCCGCGACATTTTCGGCGCAATCTCCCGCTCCAGCGCCTGGATCACGCCATTGGTATTGGCGCCTGCCCTGTTCCAGAACAGCGCCGAAATGCGCGAAAGCTCATCGCCGGCGATTTCAAGCGCGGTTACGGTGTTTTCGAAACTCGGCGCCTGCGAATTGCCGGCAATTGCATCGATTTCCTGTTCATGGGAGAGAAGCGCTGCCTCGAAAGCCGGAGCGAAATCCTCATCCTTGACCGCATCAAATTTGGGCAAACCGTTGTGACCGTCCCAGGTCACGAGGGCGGGATAAAGCGTCGTCTTGGATGGCATTTCGTCTTCCTTGTGTACAATTCCGGTTTAAGCCCATATGGGCACGCCTCCACCGCCAATTCAATATGCCCGGCGGAGATGACAGGCCGCGTGAAAAAAACGGGGAAGTCCGATCTTTTTTGCTTCAGCGTAACAATCGGCGACTATATTGCGGGCCGTCCGACAACCGAACTGACGCATACTTTACTCGATTTTCGACAATATGATTTGTGTACCATTGATTATCGCCCGGAATTTAGTAAGGCTGACTTACGAAAAGGCGAGACATGGGCACGAAACGCGAAAAAGATTCATTGGCATTCTTGCTGAACAGCAGCGCACGCCTGCTGAACAGTGCGTTTGAGCGCCGAATTTCTGAAGCTGGACTGGGTCTTACCCCCGGCGAAGCCCGCGCATTGCTGACGGTTGCCGTCGTTGATGGCAGCAAGCAGTCGGATATCGCCGCCCGGCTAGGCATCGAGCCGATGACGATCTGCGCCTATCTCGACAAGCTGCAGTCCCTCGATCTCATTGAGCGCCAGCAGGACCCGCAGGACAGGCGTTCCAAGCGCATCGTACTGACGAAGAACTCCACCGAGATGCTGGAAGCCGTGCGACAGGAAATCGATGAACTCGTCCGTCACGCCACGCAGGGCCTGAACGAGGAAGAGGTCGCGCTTTTCCGCAGCTTCCTGCAGACGCTTCGCAACAATCTCCAACCGGAACAGCCCGGCCCGAGCTGCTGACCGCAATGTCACCAGAAACGATCATGTCCAGAAAGCGCACGGCCATGCTCGGTGCGCTGCTGACGGCGCTGGCGCCAATTTCCATGGCCATCTATACACCGGCCATGCCGGAGCTGACGCGGGTTTTCGCCACGACAGAGTCCGCCATAAAACTCAGTCTCTCGCTTTATTTTGCGGGTTTCGCGATCGCGCAACTGCTCGCCGGCCCAGCCTCCGACGCCTTCGGGCGGCGCAAGGCAAGCCTCGTTTTCCTGTCCATCTTTCTGGGCGGAGGATTGCTTGCCATTTTCGCACCGACAATCGAAGTGCTGCTCCTTGCCCGGCTTATCCAGGGTATCGGGGCCTCCGTCGGCATGACGGTGGCGCGCGCCGTGGTGCGCGACCAGTTCACCGGCGCCGATGCTTCCAGCATCATGAACCTCATCGGTATCATGCTGGCCGTTGGCCCCGCCATGGGCCCGACAATCGGCGGGCTTTCACTTGCGGCTTTTGGCTGGCAATCGGTATTTTTCCTCATGGCCGGCCTCGGAGCTCTGGCCATCTTCTCCGTCGTGGTTTTTCTGCGCGAGACGACGATCCCGGACAAGAGCCTGATCCGCCCGCGCCGCCTCCTGTCGGCCTATGGGACCTTGCTGAGCACGCCGCGTTTTCTTCTGGCCGCACTGGTGCTCGGCGGGTCGATCGGCGCGCTTTATGCGCAGGCCACCATGCTGACCTTCATCCTCATCAACGAGGTCGGCATGACACCCACCGCTTTCGGTGTTGGCATGCTGATGCAGACTGGTGCTTATTTCTTCGGCTCCATTGCCCTGCGTTATATCGCACCGCGACTGGGTGACCGTCGTTCGGTCGTCCTCGGTCTCTGTTTTTCGGCGGCAGGCGGTCTTCTCATTCTGCTGTCAGTGTTCCTGATACCCCCATCCTTTCTCTCGATCATGGGACCCGTGGCCGTCGCGACGATCGGCATTGCCTTGCTGACGCCTTCGATGGTAACGGCAGCCCTTGCCCCTTTTCCGCATATTGCCGGCTCGGCCTCGGCAATGATGGGCTTCATCCAGATGGGCTCTGGTTTTGCGGGCGGCGCTGCCGCCTCGGTCATCGGCTCGCCACTCACCGGCTTCGGCATCATCATTCCGGTGATGGAATTCACGGCCGTTGCCAGCTATATCGGCTTCCGCATCGTTTCCAGAAGAGAGACATAAAAAACCCGCCGGCGTCACCGCCCGCGGGTTTCATTATTTCCATTCCAGCAGAATTATTTGCTGAGGTTACGCTTGGCCAGTGTGCGCAGGCGCAGCGCATTGAGCTTGATGAAGCCCGCTGCATCCTTCTGATCGTAAGCCCCGTGGTCGTCCTCGAAGGTCACCAGCGCGTCGGAATAAAGCGACTTGGCGCTCTCGCGGCCGGTTACCATGACATTGCCCTTGTAGAGCTTCAGCGTCACTTCACCTTCGACATGTTCCTGGCTCTTGTCGATCAGTGCCTGCAGCATTTCACGCTCGGGCGAGAACCAGAAGCCGTAATAGATGAGCTCGGCATAACGCGGCATCAGCTCGTCCTTGAGGTGGGCCGCGCCCCGGTCGAGCGTGATGGATTCGATGGCGCGATGTGCAGCCAGCAGGATGGTGCCGCCGGGTGTCTCGTAAACGCCGCGCGACTTCATGCCGACAAAGCGGTTCTCGACCAGATCGAGACGACCGATGCCGTTTTCACGGCCATAATTGTTGAGCGTGGCGAGAAGCGTCGCGGGCGACATTTCAACACCGTTGATGGAGCAGGCATCGCCCTTGCGGAAACCGATCTTGATGACGGTTGCCTTGTCAGGAGCGGCTTCCGGAGAAATGGTGCGCATATGCACGTACTCAGGCGCTTCCTGTGCCGGGTCTTCCAGAACCTTGCCCTCGGAAGAGGAATGCAGGAGGTTGGCGTCGACGGAGAAAGGCGCTTCGCCCTTCTTGTCCTTGGCGACCGGGATCTGGTGCTGTTCGGCGAAGTTCAGGAGGTCGGTACGGCTCTTGAACGTCCAGTCACGCCAGGGCGCGATGATCTTGATGTCAGGGTTCAGCGCATAGGCCGAAAGCTCGAAACGAACCTGGTCGTTGCCCTTGCCGGTGGCGCCATGGGCAATGGCGTCCGCGCCGGTCTTCTTGGCGATTTCAATCAGATGCTTGGAAATCAGCGGACGGGCAATCGAAGTGCCGAGCAGATAGACGCCTTCGTAGACGGCGTTGGCGCGGAACATCGGGAACACGAAATCACGCACGAACTCTTCGCGGACGTCCTCAACGAATATTTCCTTGATGCCCAGCATCTCGGCCTTCTTGCGCGCCGGCTCAAGCTCCTCGCCCTGACCGAGATCGGCAGTGAAGGTCACGACTTCAGCGCCGAGTTCCGTCTGAAGCCATTTCAGGATGATCGAGGTGTCGAGACCGCCGGAATAGGCGAGAACGACTTTCTTAACGTCTTTCGGGAGTGCCATAGTGATGTCCATCTGCATGATGACGGCATCAGGACACCGCCATTTCCTCGGGATTTCGGCACTTTTACAGTGCAACCCGAAATGTGTGAAGCGCTTTTCCGTGAGATAAGCGACAAAACAATTGATGGGCGCGTATGACGATGGGCGATGACCGGCCGCGCCGACGGGAACGAAGCAATTGTCACATGCATTTAGAAAATTCGCGCTTTATCATAAAGCGGCGCGATCGACTTGAAGACCGTGAATGAAGCCACTCAGGTTCAGGCAACGTTGCAAACCGCTGGAAACAGCAGAAACGACGCGAAGGAGAAACCTATGACGACCATCCACCCCGCATTCAAGGAAGATAATGTCGCTGTCATAACAGGTGCGGCATCCGGCATCGGACTTGCCGCCGCCCGCAAATTCGCCACCTTTGGCATGAGCGTCGTGCTCGTCGATCTCGATGGCGAAAAGCTCGCCGCAGCCCATGCGGATATTCTGACCGTCGCCAAGGACGGTGAAGCGCAGATCGTCGCCATCCCGACCGACGTATCGAAACTCGATGAGCTGGAGGCGCTCGAACGCGCGGTTATCCAGCGTTTCGGGCGTGTCCACGTCCTCATGAACAATGCCGGCATCCAGCCGGGCAGCGCCATCTTCGGACCGCAGTCCAACTGGGAAAAAATTATCGGCGTCAATCTGATGGGCGTCGTGAACGGTAGCCGCGTTTTTGGCCAGGGCATGATCGCCCACGGCGAGCCGGCGCTCATCATCAATACCGGCTCGAAACAGGGCATCACCACGCCTCCCGGTGATCCCGCCTATAATGTCTCGAAGTCCGGCGTCAAAACCTTCACGGAGGCGCTTCAGCACGAATTGCGCAATGTTCCGAACGGCGCGGTTTCCGCCCATCTCCTGATTCCCGGTTTCGTCTTCACCGGCCTCACCGCCCATGGCAGGACGGAAAAGCCTGAAGGAGCATGGACCGGTGAACAGACCGTCGATTTCATGGTCGAAAGCATTGGCAGGGGCGATTTCTACATTCTCTGCCCGGATGGCGAGGTAGACCGCCCGACGGATGAAAAGCGCATTCTCTGGGCGGCCTATGACATCGTCCAGAACCGCCCCCCGCTGTCGCGCTGGCACACGGAATATTCCGCCGCCTTCACCAGCTTTTTGAAAAACTGAACTTTCAGCCGCCGTGCCTGAAAGGTGCGGCGGCTATTCTCTCCCGCAGGCGCGTCGCCGTTCAAAAACATTGGCAGAAGCACGAAACCGCGTTAAGCAACGGCAATCTCCAGAATTTACGGGTGCCGCGATGGATTTCGTTCCAAGCCTGCCAACACTGATCGCCTTCACCATCGCCATTCTGCTTCTGGCGGTGACGCCGGGTCCTGATATGACGCTCTGGATCAGCCGCTCCCTGCGCGAAGGCCGGGCGGCGGGCTTCATGACGCTGGTGGGAACAAACATCGGCATCACCGTGCATACGATGCTGGTCGCTTTTGGCGTCGCCGCCCTCATCGTCGCCTCACCGACCGCCTTCATGATCCTGAAAACAGGCGGCGCCGCCTATCTGGTGTGGCTCGCCATCCAGGCGATCCGCAAGGGCTCGGATTTCGTGATGGTGAAAAGCACCGGCGAAAGGGCGCAGGCCTCCCTGAAATCGGCCTTGCTGAACGGCATCTGGGTCAATCTGCTCAACCCCAAGGTCATCATCTTTTTCATGACCTTCCTGCCGCAATTCGTCAGCGCCTCCGATCCGCATGTGACCGGCAAGCTGATCTTCCTCGGCATCTGGTCGATCATCGTCGCACTGCCGATCGGCATCGGCATTGTTGTCGCCGCCGATGTTCTCTCCGCCTGGCTGCAACGCAACCGGAAGGTTCTGCGTGGATTGGATTACACGATCGCCGGCGTCTTCTCGATTTTCGCGGTCAAGATTTTCTTCACGCAAACGCGCTGAGGGCAAACAAAAAAGGCGCCGGAAGGCGCCTTTTTGCGATCAACCGATGAGCAACTCGTCATCATCAAGCTTCTGGCCGCGTATCTTGCGGAACATGTCGATCAGGTCTTCGACCTCGAGATCCTTGCGGCTGTCGCCGGAGACGTCGAGCACGATTTCACCGGCATGCAGCATGATCGTGCGGGTGCCGTAATCCAGCGCCTGACGCATGGAATGGGTGACCATCAGCGTCGTCAGCTTGCGCTCCGACACCACCTTGCGGGTCAGCTCCATCACGAATTCCGCCATGCCGGGATCAAGTGCGGCCGTGTGTTCATCGAGCAGCAACACGTCCGAGCCGGATAGCGTCGCCATGACAAGCGACACAGCCTGCCTCTGGCCGCCCGACAGAAGATCCATGCGGTCCTTCAGGCGGTTTTCCAGACCGAGGTTGAGCGAGGCGATACGCTCCTTGAAGAAATCCCGCCGCCCGCGCCCAAGCGCCGGCAGAAGGCCGCGGCGTTCACCACGCGATGCCGCGAGCGCCAGATTTTCCTCGATGGTGAGCGCGCCACAGCTGCCCGCCAGCGGGTCCTGAAACACGCGCGCCACCCGTCCCGCCCGGCTGGCGGTCGACTTGCGGGTAACATCGGCGCCACCGATCATCACCTTGCCCGCCGTCGGCAGGACATCGCCCGCCAATACGCCGAGCAGCGTTGATTTACCGGCACCGTTAGAGCCGATGACGGTGACGAAGGAACCATCCTCGATGGTAAGGTCAATCTTGGACAGCGCCTGCTTTTGCAGCGGCGTGCCGCGCCCGAAAACGACCTGAATATCGGAAAGGGAAATCACGATGTTGCTCCCCCGCGGCGCAGTCGGGGCAGGATCAATGCGATGGCCACCAATACCGCTGTTACGAAATTGAGATCGGATGCCTTGAGACCCAGCACATCGCTCGACAAAGCGAGCTGGATGGCGAGACGATAGGCGATGGAGCCGAAGACACAGCCGATAAGGGCAATCAGAATGCCGCGCGCACCGAACAGCGTCTCACCGATGATGACGGCGGCAAGCCCGACGACGATGGTGCCGACACCGGAGGTCACATCGGCAAAACCATTGGTCTGTGCGAAGAGTGCGCCGCCAAGGGCGACCAGAGCGTTTGAAAGCGCCATGCCGAGATAGATCTGGTTACCGGTCTTCACGCCCTGCGCCCGCGCCATCCGCGCATTGGCACCGGTGGCCCGCATGGCGAGGCCGGCATCGCTTTCAAGAAAACGCCAGACAAGAATGACCGCGATCAGCACCAGCGCGCCGACGAAGAGCGGCCGCACCAGATATTCCGACAGGCCGAGGCCGTAAAACGGTGAGATCATCGTGTCCTGATTGAGCAGCGCCACATTCGGTTTCCCCATCACCCGCAGATTGACGGAAAAAAGCGCGATCATCGTCAGGATCGAGGCAAGCAGGTTGAGAATCTTGAAACGGACGTTGAGCGTTGCGGTCACGATCCCGGCGGCGGCACCGGCAACCATTGCAATCGCCGTCGCGACCCAGGCATTCAGACCGGCGATGATCAGCACGGCAGCCACAGCGGCGCCAAGCGGAAAAGAACCGTCCACGGTCAGGTCAGGAAAATCAAGCACGCGGAAAGCGAGGTAGACGCCGATCGCCACGAAAGCGAAGACCAGTCCCAGCTCCACGGCACCCCAGAAGGCGATTTGGCTCACGGTAATGTCCTTGTTATTGCCGCCATCAGGCGGATACGGGCACCGTCTCGTGCCACGTAAAACGGGCGGCGAAATGCCGCCGCCCGCAATTCAGTCTGGTTTCGGTTCAGTCGATGACCTTGGTGGCGCGCTTCGTGACGCTTTCGGGGAAGGTAACGCCAGCCTTTTCAGCGGCCTTCTTGTTGATCACCAGATCGGTACCGACAGCAACGGTTGCCGGAATGTCGCCCGGCTTTTCACCCTTGAGGATGCGGACAACGACCGCGCCGGTCTGTTTGCCAACGTCGAAATAGTTGAAGCCGAGGGCCGCAACCGCACCGCGGGCAACGGAATCCGTATCGGCGGCGTAGAGCGGGATCTTGGCTTCGGAAGCAACGCCGGCTGCCGCCTCGAAAGCGGAAACGATGGTGTTGTCGGTCGGAACGTAGATCACGTCAGCCTTGCCGACCAGCGCGCGGGTTGCGCCCTGCACTTCGGCGGACTTGGTGGCGACGGATTCGACGATCTTGAGGCCAGCCTTTTCAGCTTCAGCCTTCAGCAAAACGAGCGTCGAGGCGGAGTTGGCTTCGGCCGAGTTGTAGATGAAGCCGATGGACTTGGCGTTCGGCGAGATTTCCTTGATGAGCGCCAGATGTTCGCCAACCGGCAGCATGTCGGAAAGGCCGGTCACGTTGCCGCCGGGCTTTTCCATGCTCTTGACGAGCTGCGCGCCGACCGGATCGGAAACTGCCGTGAAGACGACCGGAATGTCGCGCGTGGCGGCAACGACGGCCTGGGCGGACGGCGTGGAGATCGGCACGATAACGTTCGGAGCGTCGCCCACGAACTGACGCGCGATCTGCGCTGCGGTGCCGGGATTGCCCTGCGCGGACTCGTACAGGAACTTGAGGTTCTCGCCTTCCTTGTAACCGGCTTCGGCAAGGGCGGCCTTCACGCCATCGCGAGCGGCATCGAGCGCCGGATGTTCAACAATGGCGGTGACGGCGACGGTGACGTTTTCGGCCTTGGCGGGCAGAACGAGGGCGCTCGCGGCAGCGAGAGCCAGAATGAATGCGCGCATGGATATCCTCCTGTTGGTTCCCTGTTTTCGTCTTCTTAGGAACAAGACAGTCTGAAATCAATCAGAGAACCGCAGCAAATCAAGCTTTATGGCGCAATTGCGGCTGATTCAGTCATCCGCACCGTGGTTTGCGATCATCATCGCCTCGAAAGCCAGCCTTTCGGTCTTGCGCATGCGCTCGGATTCCGACTTCAGCTGACCGCAGGCGGCGAGGATATCGCGGCCGCGCGGCGTGCGGATCGGCGAGGCATAACCCGCCTGATTGATGAAATCGGCGAACTTCTCGATCTGCGCCCATTCGGAGCACTGGTAGTTCGTGCCCGGCCATGGATTGAACGGAATGAGGTTGATCTTGGCCGGAACGCCCTTCAGAAGCTGCACCAGCATCTTGGCATCTTCCAGGCTGTCGTTGACATCCTTCAGCATCACATATTCGAAGGTAATGCGGCGAGCGTTGGAGAGACCCGGATAATTGCGGCAGGCCTCGATCAACTCCTTCAGCGGATATTTCTTGTTGATCGGCACCAGCATGTCACGCAGGTCGTCGCGCACCGCATGCAGCGAAATCGCCAGCATGACGCCGATCTCATCGCCGGTGCGGAAGATTTCCGGCACGACGCCGGAGGTGGAGAGCGTGACGCGGCGCTTGGAGAGCGACAGGCCATCGCCATCGGTCGCAATCAGGAGCGCGGTCTTCACATGCTCGAAATTATAGAGCGGCTCACCCATGCCCATCATCACGATGTTGGAAACCTTGCGGCCTTCGCTCGGCACATAGGCGCCTACCGGGGTCGAACCATCGGGAAAATCGCCGAGCCGGTCACGAGCCAGCAGCAGCTGGGCCAGAATTTCCTCAGCCGTCAGGTTGCGCACCAGGCGCTGCGTACCGGTGTGACAGAAGGAACAGGTCAGCGAACAGCCGACCTGGCTCGATATGCACAGCGTGCCGCGCCCTTCTTCGGGAATATAGACCGTCTCGATCTCGACAGGACGTCCCGCACCACGCGGCGGAAAGCGCATCAGCCATTTGCGGGTGCCGTCATTGGAGATCTGCTCCTCGACGATTTCCGGGCGGGCAATGGTGAAGGCCGCCTTCAGCTTCTCGCGAAGCTCCTTGGCGACATTGGTCATATTGTCGAAATCGGAGACGCCGCGCACATAAAGCCAGTTCCACAACTGGCTGACGCGCATCTTCACCTGCTTCTGCGGCACGCCGATCTCGGCCAGCGCCTCGCCCATTTCCTCACGCGTCAGGCCAATCAGTGACGGCTTGCCGGACATCAGATCGCTATTGGCGATCAGCGGGGTTTTGACTGCCAGGCCGGCAGGGGCTTGCATTACGGACATCACGCTATCCCATCATTCCATGCATCGCACGACCGACCTGTCGGATAGGCGGAAAATCGTCTGCATGTCGAGAAAATCAAAGGCGGAGCACTTTTCGCGCATCCGCCTGTCAATGTTGCCGCGCCTTTAGCATCAAACTGGCAAAAACGCAAATGGCCGGTCAATGACCGGCCATTTTCAGATGCGATGAAGCGCCAGGATTACTTGCAGCTCTCGATCTGCTTGAGAGCTGCCGAAATACCCGACAGCGAATAGGAATAGGATGTCGCGGTGCCGCGGCCTGAGACTGCCTTGACGGTCATGGACTTGCCGCCCTTCATGGCAGCAACGAGAGCCGGTTCTTCAGCGGCGTTCTCAACCCAGGCAGCCTTGTCCTTGGTGAACATGACGAAGTTCTTATTGTCGATCGTCACATTGACCTTGGAGCCCTGCTTCAGCGGATAACCCACCATGGCCTGCGGCTCGTAGGAGATGTTCTGGCCGGGGCGCTGCGACACGATGAAGAAAATATCGCCGTGATCGACGCTCGCCGGTTCCTTGGCGGTCGGAATGGAAAGAACGTAGCAGACGGTGCTGTTGCCCGATTTGTACGAATAGGCACCCCATGCATTGAACTGCTGGATGCGCGTGGGCGACTGTGCAGATGCTACGCCGACGCTGGTCAGCAAAATGGCCGCTGCGGTTGCTACACTTCTTACAAACATAGAATTTCCTGCCGGGTTATTGTCTTCCATTGGCCCGAAGCAGCGGCGAGCCCAGTTTCTGGATCGGCCACGTTCAGGTGCGGATCGTCTTTTCTCATTGTGGTCGGAAAGCGGTTACCAAACCGTCAACAACACGCATAAAATGCCGGAAACGTCTTGCGGTGTTACAGATTGGCGACTTCCCGACGCCCTGAGGAGAACGGCGTGGCACGCCCTTCCCTCGTGTGTAAGACACATAAATTCAGGCAAGAATTTGTCACCCGCCGGGCTCTGCCGGACGGACACATCACAGAGACGTTACCCGGCTTCCCGCTGTCGCTTCAGCATGGCGTCAGCGGCCTCGTAGTGCTCCATCTTGATATGAGCGCGGATCATGGCAAGCGCTGCCGTGATGACGGCAATATCATCGGTAAAACCGATGACGGCCAGCACGTCAGGCACGGCATCCATCGGCATGATGAAATAGGCAAGCGCCGCCAGGATGATACCCTTTGCACGCAGCGGCGTGTCACGGTCGATCGCGCAATAATAGGCCGCCGCCGCATCGCGCGCGAAGGGCACTTTTGACATCACACGCTTCAGCTTGGGCCAGAATTTCGCCCGCACCGCATTTTCACGCTCCTGCTGCCTGTCGGTTTCACCCGGCAGAAGAATTTCACCGATTTTCACATCATCCATGATCGACGGTCCTCCGGTCACGGCTATTATATGGGATTTAAGGTCCGCCGTTCAATTGCTTCGGCCCGCAGCCGCCTTCTGCATGGCTTCGGCCAGAAGAAAATCCCGCTCCGTCACTCCCTGTGAATCATGCGTGGTGAGGCAAACCTTGACCCGCGAATAGACATTGGACCATTCGGGATGATGATTAAGCCTTTCCGCAACAAGTGCGGATTCGGCCATGAAACCGAAGGCTTCCGCAAAACTTGAAAACTTGAAGGAACGGATGATCGCCGCCCCGTCTTCTCGCAGGGACCAGCCCTCGAGTTTCGACAGGGCCTGCCGGATGGCGTCCGGCTCGAGTCTGGGATATTTCATGAACTTGCCTCCGCTTGAGACCCATTAACGCTTCAACGACCGGATCGACGCATATTCCATGAAACATACAGCTATTCTTTTTGTCTGCATGGGCAATATCTGCCGCTCACCGATTGCCGAAGGCGTTTTGAGACATCTTGCCGATGACGCGGCCGTGTCTGACCAGCTCGCTATCGATTCCGCCGGCACCGGCGGCTGGCACGCGGGTGAAGCGCCTGATCCCCGGTCCATCGCCATGGCGCGACGGCACGGCATCGATATTTCAAGTCAGCAGGCAAGACAGGTCACCCGGACAGATTTCGAGACTTTCGACCTGATACTCGCCATGGACGAAAACAATCTGGCGAACCTGCTTCAATCGAGCCCGGAAAAGCATCGGCACAAAATCCATCTCTTCATGGATTATGCCGTTGGCCGTCGTGAGAACGTCCCCGATCCCTATTACGGTGCCGAGGACGGGTTCCTTGGCGTCTACAACATGCTCTTGGCAGGATGCAGGTCGTTGCTCGAAAAGATGGAGCTGGACCGGGCCTCGTGAAGCGGGAACGCCTCTTCAACGATATAGGGCCCGCCGCCCACCGATTCCTTCGACGACATCAGCACAAAACGTCCGACCGTGAAGGGCGAGGTGCGGAAGTTGCCGCGTCCGGAAAGATAATGAACGACATCGTCCAGGCGCGATGAGCGCAGCCGCGCCAGCGTGACATGCGGCATGAACTTGCGCGGATCGGGCGGGAGACCGATCCTCTGGCAGATTCTCTCGACTTCCGCCTGCAGCGCATGCATTTCCGGAGAGGGAGAAACCCCGGCCCATATGGAATGCGGTTTCTTGGAGCCGAAGGACCCCATACCGGTGAGATTGAGCTGGAATTCCGGCCTTTCGATCCGATCCAGCCTGTCCACGACCTCATCGGCGGTCCGCCCGTCGATGTCACCGATAAAACGCAGGGTTATGTGATAATTCTCCACATCGATCCACCGGGCTCCCGGCAGACCACCGCGCAACAATGAGAGGCTCATAGCCGCATTGCGCGGAATTTCGAGGGCGGTAAACAGTCTCGGCATGGCGAGCTCCCCGAATCTCTTGGCAGAACAAGCATAGCGAATCACGCAATGCAGATGGGCGCAAGTGCTTATTTTTTTTGCGCACCGATTGTCTTGATGAAGCTTTCAACAGCCGGCAAAGATTTTTCAACCATCATCGCCACACCACTGGTATTGGGGTGCATCTTGTCATCCAACTTCAGCGCATCATCCGTCACCACGCCATCCAGAAAGAAGGGATAAAGCGGCAGGTTGTATTTTTCGGCAAGCTTCGGAAAGATCGGATTGAAGCGCTTGGCGTAATCTTCGCCCATATTCGGCGGCGCCATAATGCCGACCAGCAACACGGCTATGTTGCGCTTCTGGAAGCCGGAAATGATGGTATCGAGGTTCTTTTCGGTCTGTTCGGGGGGAATTCCGCGCAGAGCGTCATTGGCGCCGAGTTCCAGAATGACCCCATCAGTACCATCGGGAACCGACCATTCCGCCCGCGCCAGGCCGCCGGAAGAGGTATCGCCGGACACACCGGCATTGGCGATGGCGACATTGACGCCCTTGCCCTTTAATGCAGCCTCAAGCTGTGCGGTGTAGCTGTCGGTTGGGGGCAGCTGATAGCCAGCCATCAGGCTGTCGCCGAGGCCGACCAGTTGCCATGTCCGCTCCTGAGCCGTGACAACAGTGGCGGAAAAGGCGGTAGCGAAAATGACGATGAAGTGAAACAGGGCAGCTTTAAATCTCATCACGGCTTTCCTAACTTGGTTCCCATTGTCTGAAATACCGACCGCATCGACCGCCAGACCGTTTTCATCACCCTATATAGGAACGAGAATTGTGACGAAAAGCATCATAGAGCTGAAGAAAGCCGACCTCACGCTCGGCAATGCCGCCGCCTCCGTTCACGTTCTCAAGAACATCAATCTTTCAATCGGAGAGAGCGAGGCGGTTGGTATCGTCGGCCCCTCCGGCTCGGGAAAGTCGACGCTTCTGATGGTGCTTGCCGGTCTCGAGAGGCTCGATAGCGGTGAAATCATCATCGCGAATACGGAACTGCACAAGCTCGGCGAGGACGCGCTGGCGGATTTTCGCGGCCGGAATATCGGCATTGTTTTCCAGTCCTTCCATCTCATCGCCAACATGACGGCACTGGAAAATGTCGCCGTTCCGCTCGAACTGGCAAACACCCCGAACCCCTTCGAGATCGCCAGGCGCGAACTCGTCGCCGTCGGTCTCGGTGAACGCCTGAACCATTATCCCGGCCAGCTCTCCGGCGGCGAACAGCAACGTGTCGCCATCGCCCGCGCGCTTGCCCCCTCACCGGCCGTACTGATTGCTGATGAACCGACCGGCAATCTCGATACCGATACCGGCAGGCAGATCGCTGATCTTCTTTTTGCCAAACAGGCCGAGCGCGGCATGACGATGATCCTCGTCACCCATGATCCGTCGCTTGCCGCCCGCTGCTCACGGCAGATCAAGGTGCGCTCCGGCGAGATAGAGGGCGACAGCGCGAAGCCCCAGATTGCGCGGGCGGTATCGGCATGACTGGATCTGTTCTCCCGTCTTTTGCCAATGTCAGAAACGCCGCGAGGCTCGCACGGCGAGAAATTCGCGGCGGCCTTCGAGGCTTTTACATTTTCCTTGCCTGTATTGCGCTTGGAACCGGCGCCATCGCCGCCGTCAATTCCGTCTCACGCGCGGTCACCAGCGCCATTGCCACGGAAGGTCAGTCCATACTGGCAGGCGACGTGCGTTTCGAACTGCGCAACAGGGAAGCAACGCAGGAAGAACGGGCCTATCTCGATGGGCTAGGCACCGTCGCGGTTTCCACCGGGCTGCGCTCCATGGCGCGCCTTGCCGACGGTTCCGAACAGACGTTGACTGAGGTGAAAGCCATAGACGGCTCCTATCCGCTCTTTGGCACCTTCGTTGCCGAACCCAACCGGCCGTTAAGCGAGCTTCTGGCTGGCACCGGCGACACCTATGGCGCCATCGCCGCACCGCTTCTGCTGGAACGGCTCGGCATCAAGGTCGGCGATGAAATCCTGCTCGGCAATGTGAAGCTGAAACTGACCGGCACCGTGGTCGACGAACCGGATGCGCTGTCTGACGGCTTCGGTTTTGCTCCAAGGCTGATGGTCAGCCGCGATGCCCTTTTTGCTTCTGACCTCGTTCAGACCGGAAGCCTGGTCGAACACGCCTACAAGATCAGGCTGAACGATCCTTCGTCACGGCCAACGATGAACGACGCGGCCAACAAGGCCTTTCCCGATGCCGGTTGGTCCATCCGCACCAGCGACCGGGCGGCACCCTCGCTCACCGAAAACGTCAACCGCTTCTCGCAATTCCTGACGCTGGTAGGCCTCACCGCCCTCATCGTCGGCGGTGTCGGCGTCGCCAATGCCGTCCGCGCGTTTCTGGATTCCAAACGCACCACGATCGCCTCGCTGAAATGCCTGGGCGCACCGGCCTCCGTGGTCACCATGACCTATCTCTTCCAGATCGCCTTCATTGCCGCCGTCGGCATCGTCATCGGCCTTGTGGTCGGCGCCGTCGCGCCACTCATCGCCATGCGGTTTCTGGAAGGCGTATTGCCTGTACCGGAAGAGCTCGCCTTTTACCCCGGCGCTCTCGGTCTCGCCGCCCTGTTCGGCCTCCTGACCACGTTCGCCTTCGCCATCGTTCCCCTTGGCCAGGCGCGTGAGGTTCCGGCAACCGCGCTTTTCCGCGAGCAGGGTTTCGAAGAAGGAAGCTGGCCGTCCTGGCCCTATCTGGCCGCAACCGGTCTGCTGCTGGCGGCGCTTGCCGCCCTCGCCATCTTTTCGGCGGAAGACCGCTTCATCGCCTCGATCTTCCTTGCGGCCATCGCTTTTGCCTTCGTGGTGCTGCGACTGGTGGCTGCGGGCGTAAAGGCCATCGCCAAGCGCAGCCCGCGCGTTCATTCGGCTGCGCTGAGGCTGGCGATCGGTAATATTCACCGGCCGGGCGCACTCACCCCCTCGGTCGTTCTTTCGCTCGGCCTCGGGCTGACCCTCCTCGTAACGCTCACCCTGATCGACGGCAATCTGCGTCGCGAACTGACGGACAGCCTGCCGGAACAGGCACCGAATTTCTTCTTCGTGGATATTCAGGGCAGCGAAGTTCAGGGCTTCCGCGATCTTTTGAAGCAAGAAGCGCCGGAAGGAGCCCTGACCGAAGTACCGATGCTGCGCGGCCGCATTCTGGCGCTTAACGGCGAGGACGTGACAAAAATGGACGTGCCATCTTCCGGACGCTGGGTGCTGCGCGGTGACCGGGGCATCACCTATTCCCAGGAAATTCCTGAAAACGCGACGCTGACGGAGGGAACATGGTGGGGGCCGGACTATAGCGGCGAGCCGCTGGTCTCCTTCGCCGCGAAAGAGGCGGGGGATCTGGGCCTCAAGATCGGCGACACGGTCACCGTCAACGTGCTCGGACGCAGCATAACGGCCAAGATCGCCAATCTGCGCAACGTCGAATGGGAATCACTGTCGATCAATTTCGTCATGGTGTTTTCACCGAACACCTTCCGCGGCGCGCCGCATGCGTGGCTGGCAACGCTCGCCGACCCTTCCGCAACCGCCGCCGACGAAGGCCGCATATTGCGCGCTGTCACCAACGCCTATCCGACGATCACCAGCGTGCGCGTGAAGGATGCGCTCGACGTCGTCAACCGCCTTGTCGGCCAGCTTGCCACCGCCATTCGCGCCGCTGCCGCCGTCGCGCTGATAGCCTCCGTCCTCGTTCTCGCCGGCGCTCTCGCTGCCGGCAACCGCGCGCGAACCCACGACGCGGTCATCCTGAAAACGCTGGGCGGCACACGAAACCTGCTCATCCGCGCCTTCTCCTACGAATATATGATGCTCGGTCTCGCCACCGCCGTCTTCGCGCTTTTCGCCGGCGGCGTCTCCGCATGGTTCGTGATCGCCCGCATCATGAAGCTGCCCTCCAGCTTCCTGCCGGATGTGGCGATCGGAACCCTCGTCGTCGCCCTCGTCATGACTGTCGGCATCGGGCTCATCGGCACATGGCGCATTCTCGGCCAGAAGGCGGCGCCGGTTCTGCGGCAGGCGGGAGAATGATCATCGGTTGTGCCCCGCTTAACTTTAGCGATTAATTCTTTGTAATGATCGCCAAAACGTGAGCGCTTTTCGCGCATATGGTGTCTTTTCAACTGGAAAAGGCCTTGTATCGGACACGTTCTGCCATCATATTCTTTGGCAGGCTTGCTGAAGCTCCGCAGCGGCGCCCGGGAGGTATCCCGACACCGTAGCAATTACGGAGCTCAAAAGAGGACACAATGGCTGACTTCAATAACTACCAGAACCGCATGGCGCAGACCCGTGCACAGACTGGTGCGATGATCGATGAAGGTCTCCGCGCCTATATGCTGAAGGTTTACAACCTGATGGCGCTGGCTCTGGTCATCACCGGCGTTGCGGCTTTCGCAACCTATTCATTCGCTGCGTCCAACCCTGCCTTCCAGCAGCTGCTTTATGCATCTCCGCTGCGCTGGGTCATCATGCTCGCACCGCTGGCACTGGTTTTCTTCCTTAGCTTCCGTATTCAGAATATGAGCGTTTCCGCCGCGCAGACGACATTCTGGGTCTATGCCGCGCTGATGGGCGTGTCGCTGTCGTCGATCTTCATCGTCTTCACCGGCCAGAGCATCGTCCAGACGTTCTTCGTGACCGCCGCTTCGTTCGGTGCGCTCTCGCTTTACGGTTACACGACAAAAAAGAACCTTTCCGGTCTCGGTTCGTTCCTGATCATGGGTCTGTTCGGCCTGATCATCGCTTCCATCGTCAATATCTTCCTTGCATCCTCCGCACTGCAGTTTGCGATTTCCGCAATCGGCGTACTGATCTTCGCAGGCCTGACCGCCTACGACACCCAGAAGATCAAGGAAATGTACTTTGACGGCGACGATGTTGCCGTGGCTGGCCGCAAGGCCATCATGGGCGCGCTGACGCTCTATCTCGACTTCATCAACCTCTTCACCTTCCTCCTGCAGTTCCTCGGAAACCGCGACGACTAAGGTTAAGAGTTCTACTGACAGACATGCGAAAGGCGGCCCTTCGGCCGCCTTTTTATTTGCGAAGATTTCCTCACCCCTATCCGCGAGAGCAGGCTGTTCCTGCGAATAGTCCGCTCCTGTTAAAGCTCATTCAATGAGCTTCAGAACCTTGTCGAAAACTTTCAGAACCTGCGGCAATTCATGGCCACGTTTGAGAATGCGGCCATCCGTATTCACCACGCAATAGGCACCCTGTTTTGCCCCCAGCTTGGGGTTTTTCTCGATCCTGAAAAGCGGCATTTCACCTGATCGCTTGAAGACGGAAAACACCGCCTTTTCCTTCAGGTGATCGATGGCGTAGTCACGCCACTCGCCCTCTCCCACCATGCGGCCATAGATGCGCAGAATCGCATCCAGCTCGCGCCGGTGAAAGGTGACCGGCAAAGGGTCCTTGTTCTTTTTATATTCCCGGAGATCGATAACGGTGGAATTGTCACGTGAAGCGGTCTGCACCTGCTGCACATCCGGTTGATCGGTCATCCAATACCTCCGATTCCACCCAAATCATCCATGCAGTGTGAGCCTGAGGGGGCGAAATTGCAAGTCTTTGCACTACCATGGCGCACAGGACCGGCAATTCCAGGAAAGGTTTGACAGGCCTCGAATTGCAGCCGATCCAGAAGGCGCCAGCACGGAATGGCGCCCCATCCATCCCTCTGGAGGGACTGCCGACAGCAAAGGCAGAGGTTAAAAATGGTAACCATTTAGGCAGCCATTTTCACATGGCCTGCCGTATTTCGGTCAAACCATGGCCCGAATTGGGTGGAATAGTCCTATTGTCAATTGATGCCTAGGCACCAAGATGACCCGGTCCGGTGCATTGACCCTTTACCCCCAGCCCCCAATGCCCGGACCGGATCTTCCATCGCCCACAGGCGATCAGGGGGTTTCATTTCCAAGCAGGATACTTGCGCCGACAATTGCCGCGGGATCGCCGCCGGCATTTGCCGTCTGCAAAAGCACCGCGCAGCCGCCCTTTTTCACCTTTGCCACCACGCTCGCCGGAAGCTTCACTGTCATCGGTGAACCATCCCACATGCCGACGGTTTGCACGTCATAGACGCTGTGCCAGTAGGACATTTTTTTCCCCTGGTTATCCCCCTTCTGCACATCAACCGTCTGTTCGCGCGTGAAATAGGCGACTACGACATCGGCCCTGCCGCTGCCGGCACCGATATCGATCTCCACCTCGTTTCCGGAAAACTTCGACGAGACCGGGACATTCAGTCCCTTGCCTTCGCGCTTGAAAGCATCGAGCCTGTCGTAAATTCCACGGACATCCGCGCCCTTGACGTGGTCGCGACCATTCAGAATGGCCTGCGGCGTATAGACCCCGTTACGGCCGAGTGCGCGCATATAGCCATATTGCCGATCGGTATTTTCCTTCGATGCCAGCGAATCCGTCCAGCCCAGATAGTTCCAGTAATCGACATGGTAGGAAAGACCGACGACATCGCCCTTCTGGATCATCTTGCGCAAGGCTTCATCCGCCGGCGGGCACGAGGCACATCCCTGCGATGTGAACAATTCGACGACGCCCTTCACAGCTTCCTGCGCCTGCGCGGAGGTGACGAGAAACGTGCCGAGAAGACATATCGACAGGGGGAATTTCAGCGGCATTACAAAAACCTTTGTCCGGAAGAGATCCAGACGAATTGATGCGATCAATCCTGCCGGGATGCAAACCGGAAAATAACGTCTATTGCCCTTCAATAGAAAGTCACGAAGGGGTGAGCGACAATCACAAAAAAAGAGACTTGAAACGGAAAGACGCCGGGATTCCGCCCGGCGCCTTAGATTTTCAAAGCTTTACGCGACCAGATCGCGAAGAACGGTTTGCAGAATGCCGCCATTGTTCATGTAGATCACTTCATCAAGCGTATCGATGCGGCAGAGAAGCGGAACTTCCTTCACCGTACCGTCGCTGTAGGTGATCTTGGCGATCTTCTTTTCACGCGGCTTGATTTCACCTTCGAGACCATCGATCTCGACGATTTCGTCGCCCTTGAGGTCGAGGCTCGCCCAGGTCGTGCCTTCCTCGAAAACGAAGGGAACGACACCCATGCCGACGAGGTTCGAACGGTGGATGCGTTCGAAGGACTGCGCGATGACGGCCTTGACGCCGAGCAGGTTGGTGCCCTTCGCCGCCCAGTCGCGGGACGAGCCGTTACCATATTCGACACCGGCGAAGATGACGAGCGGAACGCCTTCCGCCTTGTATTTCATCGCGGCGTCATAGATCGACATCTCTTCCTTCGACGGATAGTGGATGGTGTAGCCACCTTCCTTGCCGTTCGGGCCGAGCATGTGGTTGCGGATGCGGATATTGGCGAAGGTGCCGCGCATCATCACTTCATGGTTGCCACGGCGCGTGCCGTACTGGTTGAAGTCGGCCACGGCAACGCCGTGCTCCGTCAGATAGGCACCAGCAGGCGAAGCAGCCTTGATCGAACCGGCCGGAGAAATATGGTCGGTGGTGATCTTGTCGCCGAAGAGACCGAGGACGCGCGCGCCCTTGATGTTCTTGAGGCCGGTGCCCTTTTTGCCCATGCCGACGAAATAGGGCGGGTTTTGAACATAGGTGGACTGGTCGTCCCAGGCATAGGTCTGGCCCGGCGGAACCTGAACGGCCTGCCAGTTCGCGTCACCCTTGAACACGTCAGCATACTTGGTTTCGTAGAGCTCACGGGTGACGTATTTCAGGATGAATTCCTGGATTTCCTTGGAGGTCGGCCAGATATCCTTGAGATAGACCGGGTTGCCGTTCTGGTCGTCGCCGATCGGCTCCTTGGTCAGATCCTTCTGGACGGTGCCGGCAAGCGCATAGGCCACGACGAGCGGCGGCGAGGCCAGATAGTTCGCCTGCACGTCAGGCGAGATGCGGCCTTCGAAGTTGCGGTTACCAGAGAGAACACCTGATGTGATCAGGCCCTTGTCGTTGATCGTCTTGGAGATCGCAGGCGGCAGCGGACCGGAGTTACCGATGCAGGTCGTGCAGCCGAAGCCGACGAGGTTGAAGCCGATCGCATCGAGATCCTTCTGCAGACCGGACTTGTCGAGATATTCGGCAACAACCTGCGATCCCGGTGCCAGCGAAGTCTTCACCCACGGCTTGGACTTCAGCCCCTTGGCGACAGCGTTGCGGGCGAGAAGGCCGGCAGCGATGAGAACCGAGGGGTTGGAGGTGTTCGTGCAGGAGGTGATGGCGGCAATCGCCACATCGCCGTGACCGAGATCAAAAGCTTCGCCTTCGACAGCATAGCGGCTGTTGATCTGGCCGGGCTTCTTGTAGTCGTTCTCGAGAGCCGTTGCGAAATTCGGCGCAATGGTTTCGAGCGGCAGACGGCCTTCCGGGCGCTTCGGACCGGCCATGGAGGGCACGACGTCACCAAGATCGAGTTCCAGCGTGTCGGTGAAGACGAGGTCGGAACCATCGCCGGTGCGCCACATGTCCTGCGCCTTGGAATAGGCTTCGACGAGCGCGATACGATCCTTGGCACGGCCGGACATGGTCAGGTAGTTGATGGTTTCGCCGTCAACCGGGAAGAAGCCGCAGGTCGCGCCATATTCCGGGCCCATATTGCCGATGGTCGCACGGTCGGCCAGAGACATCGAATCAAGGCCGGGGCCGAAGAATTCGACGAACTTCGATACCACGCCCTTCTTACGCAGCATCTGCACGACCGTCAGAACGAGGTCGGTCGCGGTGACGCCTTCCTTCACCTTGCCGGTCAGCTTGAAGCCGATGACCTCGGGCAGAAGCATGGAGACCGGCTGGCCGAGCATGGCAGCTTCAGCCTCGATACCGCCGACACCCCAGCCGAGAACGCCGAGACCGTTGATCATGGTCGTATGCGAATCCGTGCCGACGCAGGTATCCGGATAAGCGATCGTCTCGCCGTCCTCCTCCTTCGTCCAGACGGTCTGGCCGAGATATTCGAGGTTGACCTGGTGACAGATGCCTGTGCCGGGCGGAACCACGCGGAAATTCTTGAACGCCTGCTGGCCCCACTTCAGGAAGCGGTAACGCTCGCCGTTGCGCTCATATTCCAGTTCAACGTTGCGGGCAAAGGCGCTCGGCGTGCCGAATTCATCGACGATAACAGAGTGGTCAATGACGAGATCGACGGGAACCAGCGGATTGATCTTTTCCGGATCGCCGCCAAGAGCCTTGATACCGTCACGCATGGCGGCAAGATCAACCACGGCGGGAACACCGGTGAAGTCCTGCATGAGAACGCGGGCGGGGCGGTAGGCGATTTCGGTTTCGGTCAGGCCCTTGTTACCAAGCCATTCGGACACCGCAAGGATATGTTCCTTGGTGACGGACTGGCCGTCCTCGAAACGCAGCAGGTTTTCCAGAAGAACCTTCATGGAATAGGGCAGCTTGGAAACGCCCTTCAGGCCATTGGCTTCAGCCTTGGGAAGGCTGAAATAGACGTAATCCTTACCGCCAACGGTAAGGACGGAACGACATTTGAAACTGTCGAGTGATTTGGGCATGGATAAAAACCCCGCTTACACTGATAGCCAACACGTTCGTGCGGACACCTATGCACTCATGCACATCAGGATGCGGGTACGACCATTTCCGCTGTCCGCACGTGAAAATTGCTCCTCGCAATCGTCAAGTCCGGCGCAAGATGATGTTCACGCCGGCCGCTGGCGTGTTGACACCCATATAGATAATTTCAGACAAACGTGCCAGACCATTCAACCAAGCTAATCGATTTTTTTATCGAGACGACGAAATCTGAAACGGAACCGCAGCATGGATTTGACGGCGGAAAATCTTGGCGTGCGACGCGGCGAAGATTTCATATTCATGAATATTTCCTTCAAGTTAAGCGACGGAGAGGCGCTGGTGCTGACCGGGCGCAACGGCTCGGGAAAATCCACGCTGCTGCGCACGGTGGCGGGTCTGCTGCGTCCCGAGCAGGGACGGATTAAGATAGCCGGCGAAGGAATTGAGCCGGACATGCGCCCCTCGGAGGCCTGCCATTATCTCGGCCATCGCAATGCCATGAAAACCGAACTGACCGTTTCGGAAAACCTGCGCTTCTGGAAGGATTTCCTCGGTGACTTTCCCGGCGGCAGGGGCATGGCGATTGATGAGGCCGCGGAGATCGTCGGCCTTGCCGGTATTACCCACCTGCCCTTCGGTTATCTCTCCGCCGGCCAGCAGCGGCGGTTTGCCATGGCGAAGCTTTTGATTGCCTGGCGACCGGTGTGGATTCTCGATGAGCCGACCGCGGCGCTTGATAAGGCTGCGGACGGAATGTTTACCGATCTTGTGAAAAACCACCTTAGAAGGGGCGGGATTGTACTTGCTGCGACCCATCAGCCGCTGGGGTTGGAGAATACGCAGGAATTGCAGATGACGGGGTTTGCAGGGGTGGAGGCTTGGGCATGATGGTGATGTGCGTGCGGCTTACCCCCCTCTGCCCTGCCGGGCATCTCCCCCTCAAGGGGGGAGATCGACTCGCGGTTAGGTCTCGACAATCTCAACGTTTGAGAATGAAGCGTCGGGAAAGCCTCCTGCTGATCTCCCCCCTTGAGGGGGAGATGCCCGGCAGGGCAGAGGGGGGTAACGCCGCGAACACGAGGACGCCCCAATGACCGCCCTCTTCCTCCGCGATATCAAACTCTCCATCCGCGCCGGCGGCGGCGCGCTGATCGGCGTGCTGTTCTTCATGACCGTGGTTGCCGTCATCCCGTTCGGCGTCGGTCCCGATCTCAACCTGCTCGCCCGCATCGGCCCGGCCATCGTCTGGATCGGCGCGCTTCTATCAGCTCTTCTCGGCCTCGACCGGCTGTTCCAGGCCGAACGGGATGACGGATCCCTCGATCTGATCCTGATGCAGGAAACCCCGCTCGTCCTGACCGTCTTCGTGAAATGCCTGGCGCACTGGGTCACGACCGGTCTGCCGCTGGTGCTTGCCTCGCCGCTGCTCGGCCTGTTCATGAACATGGACGAGGTGGCGATCGGCGCCGTCATGCTCACCCTTCTCGTCGGTTCACCCGCCATTACCTTCATCGGCGCGGTGGGCGCAGCGGTTGCCGTTGCCCTGCCGCGCGGCGGCCTTCTGGTCTCCATCCTCGTCCTGCCGCTCGCCATTCCCGTCTTGATCTTCGGCGTCAGCGCTTCCTACGCAGCCGTGCAGGACCCGGCGCCCTTCATGCCGCCATTTCTCATCCTCTGCGCGATCACGTTATTTTCAGCCGTGACCGGCCCTTTCTTTGCCGCTTTGGCATTGCGCAATGTTATGGATTGATGAAGCACCGATTGACAGGGATCAATTGCGGGACGGCCATTCTCGGGTTACACAAACGGCATGAACGAGCAGACCTTCACCATCACCAAATTCAGTGATCTCGCCAACCCCACGCGGTTCCTGGCGCTGGCGGCACGCATTCTGCCTTGGCTCGCGGCTCTGACAGCACTGGTACTGGCATCAGGCCTTTATCTATCCTTCACCACCGATGGCGATTACCAGCAGGGTTATACCGTGCGCATCATGTATGTGCATGTCCCCTCCGCCTGGCTTGCCATGATGTGTTATTCGGTCATGGCGATCTCTGCGATCGGCACCCTCGTCTGGCGTCACCCGCTCGCGGATGTCAGCCATAAGGCCGCCGCCCCCATCGGCGCCGCCTTCACGCTCATCGCACTCATCACCGGCTCGCTCTGGGGCAAACCCATGTGGGGAACCTGGTGGGTATGGGACGCACGGCTGACCTCCGTTTTCGTGCTTTTCCTGATGTATCTCGGGCTCATCGCACTCAACCGGGCCATGGATGATCCGTCCAGGGCGGCCCGCGTCAGCGCCGTGCTGATCCTCGTCGGTTTCGTGAATATCCCCATCATCAAATTTTCGGTCGAGTGGTGGAATACGCTTCACCAGCCGGCAAGTGTCATCCGCATGGGCGGTTCCGCCATCGATGCGGAATTTCTCTGGCCGCTTCTGACGATGGCCATCGGGTTCACGCTGCTGTTCTTCACCTTGCATATCGCCGCCATGCGCAATGAAATCTGGCGTCGGCGTGTCGCAGCGCAACGGCGGCTTGCCGCCCGCATCGCGAACCGGGAGGGCTGAGAGGATGACACACGCCTTTTATATCGGCATGTCCTATGCGGCCACCGGCCTCGTCGTTCTCTGTCTCATCGCCTGGGTCGTCATGGACGGCCAGGCGCGCAAACGGGAACTGAAAGAACTGGAGGCCTCCGGTGTGCGCCGCAGGGCAAGAGCCGGTTCCGCAGGTGACGCGCAATGACGCAGGCCAACCACGACGACACCAAAGCCAAAACGACGGGCCGTGCACGTTATGCGCTGGCGCTTCTCCCGTTGCTGCTGTTTGGCGGTTTCGCCCTCATCGCCGGCAAGATGCTCTACGATCAGGACGTGAACGGGCTTGACATCAGCGCCATTCCCTCGGCGCTTATCGGTACCAAGGCACCCGCCCTGTCGCTACCGCCGCTGGAGGGCTCGAACCTTCCGGCGCTGACCGATACCGCCATCAAAGGCAGGCTGACGCTGGTCAACGTCTTCGCCTCCTGGTGCATTCCCTGCCGGCAGGAGCACCCGCTGCTTCAGGAATTGGCGAAGGACGACCGCATCACCGTCGTCGGCATCAATTACAAGGACAAGCAGGATAATGCGCTGCGTTTCCTCGGCGAGCTCGGTAATCCCTTTGCGGCGATAGGCGTCGATCCGAACGGCAAGGCGGCGATTGACTGGGGTGTCTATGGTATTCCCGAAAGTTATCTGGTCGGCGCGGATGGCACGATCCTTTATAAAAAGGTCGGCCCCTTCGATGCCCGCAGCGTCGAACGGGACCTGCTGCCAGCCATCGCGGCCGCAGCCGGGAAATAACCCACTCCGCAAGGTATCACCCCTTGGTAACGACCCTCAGCGACGGGCCTTCAGCCGGCAGACGCATGCCTTCCAGCACGACTTGGTCGCGACCGCCACGTTTTGCGGCATAGAGACTATCATCGGCACGCTTGATGGCATCGTGGATTGAATGATCCCCCCTCGCGACGGCCGAGACACCGAAGCTTGCCGTGATCTGGCTGGTTACACCCCGGTTGCGCCAATCGAGCGACGAAAGACCTGTACGCATGCCATTGGCAAGTTGGCCGGCTGCGGCAGCCGTCTGGCCGGGCAGGAAGACAACGAATTCCTCACCGCCAAAGCGCGCCACCAGCGCATCCCCGGGCGCGTTTTTTCTGAGAAGATCGGAAAGGCCGATGAGAACGATATCTCCTGCCGCATGACCGTAGACGTCGTTGATGCGCTTGAAATGATCTATGTCGCAGACAATGACCGCGCCCTCAGGCGTATCGTTGCGAAAATCGGGAACACGGTGATCAAAGCCGCGGCGGTTCAGCACGTCAGTCAGAGGATCATGTTCCGCCGCATGCAGATGCCGGTCGACGGTGACGGAAATCTGGCTCGCAAGCACGGAAAGCGCAAGCAGGAAACCGAAAATGCTCGCGGCGAGCTGCATGTAGAAGGCATAATCCGACTCGAAGAATTCGCTGAGCTCGATCATTGAGCCCCCCGGCGTCATCACCAGCAGCATGCCGATGCGCACCAGCGTTTCCACCACCACAAGACAGGCAATTCCCACCATCAGCCTGTCGGCGAGCGCGACGGGGCGCTTTCGCACGAGCCAGACCGGGATCGCAAGCAAAAGGGCGCAGACGAGATCGCCAATGACGAGCTCGCGTTTCAGATCCGGCGTGATGAAAACATGGAAAGAGACCAGCAACACCGCAACCACGACGATCGACAGTCGGGCCGCGGTATGAAGCGGCCGGTCAAAATGGGTAAGCAGCGCGTGGCCATAGAGGAAGAAGGCGGAGAAGAACAACAGGTTCGAAAGGATCGCCTGGACTTCGAAAGGCAGGCCACCGAGCACCAGAGGCGTCGCAAAACCAAAGGCCGCCGAAAGATATCCGATACCCCAATAGCGGGCGGAAGCGTGACCGATCCTCTGCAGGAACAGGAACACCACGCCGAATGTCAGCATGATGAAGGGGAGAAGATAGGCGAAATTATCTTGCAACGGGTTCTGCCAGGAAGAGACGGGTCTTTGAACCCGGACGATACCGCAATGCCCTTAAAAAAAGCCTGCATGTCTCGCGTGGTTTCAGTCCATCCCGGCCAAAATCCTGGCGGCTGCGTTCACATTTGCGGGAGCGCGTTCTGCCATTCCTTGATCGCCTCCACAGGCCAGACCAGCATGACGACGTTCAGCGTCAGATTATCGCGGATCAGCCAGCCGGTGAAGATTTCGAAGAAGATGGCGATCACAACCGTCAGCCACACCGGCACGCGGGCGGCGAAGAGGAAACCCAGCACCATAAAAACCGTATCCATCGCCGAGTTCAGGATGCTGTCGCCGGTGTAACCCAGCGCCATGGTCGCCGTGCGGTAACGATCGATGATGAGAGGCGAGTTTTCAAGGATCTCCCATGCCGCTTCCACCAGAACCGCAAGTGACAGCCGCATGGAAAGCGGTTTGTTGCGGAAGAGCAGCCAGGCGAACCAGTAGAACAGGAAGCCGTGAATGATATGCGAGGGCGTATACCAGTCGGCCAGATGCTGGGAATTGCCCAGTGTGTTCACGCCCGGCTCGAACAGCTTCACATAACCGCATTCGCAGATCGGAATGCGGCCCATGGCATAGAGAATGACGATCTGCAGGAGAAGCAGCCCGGCGGCCACGCCGAACCATTTGAGCGAGCGCGAACGGGAAGCCGACATCTCTGCAATTGTCATTTTTCGTCCTTGTTGAGCGGTTCCAGCGAATGGCGCATGACGAGCGGCATTTGCGCCATGGTGAAGATGATGGTGATCGGCATCGTGCCCCACACCTTGAAGGCGACCCAAGTGTCGGTGGTGAACATGCGCCACACAACCTCGTTCATCACCGCGAGGAAGAGGAAAAACACGCCCCAGCGCAGCGTCAGCTTGCGCCAGCCCTCATCCGTCAGCCTGAAGGCCGAATTGAAGACGTAACCCAGCAGCGATTGCCCGAAGAACAGGCCGCCCAGCAGAATGACGCCGAACAGCGTGTTGACGATGGTCGGCTTCATCTTGATGAAAGTGTCGTTCTGCAGCCACAAGGTCAGCGCGCCGAAGACGAACACCACGATGCCTGATATCAGCGGCATGATCGGCAGTTTCCGAGTCAGCGCCCATGAAACCGAGAGAGCCAGCGCCGTTGCGATCATGAACAGGCCGGTGGCAATGAAGATCGGCCCGCCGAATTCCGTCAGCACGGGGAAGGTGGAGGCCAGCCATTCGCCCCGGGAATTGGCGAAGAAGAACACCATGAGCGGGCCAAGCTCGAGCACGAATTTCAGGAGCGGGCTGATTTCCGCAACCATCTTTTCGCTTTCCTTGGAATTGCTTTCAATATCCATACTCACACTCCCGCAATGGCCTTGGCGAAATCTTCCGCCTCGAAGGGCTCCAGATCATCAACACCTTCACCCACGCCGATGAAATAAACCGGCAGCTTGTGTTTGGCAGCGATGGCGACGAGGATACCGCCCCGCGCCGTGCCATCCAATTTTGTCATAATCAGGCCCGAAACGCCCGCGACATTGCGGAATATTTCCACCTGGTTCATGGCGTTCTGTCCCGTCGTTGCATCCAGCGTCTGCAGCACCGTGTGCGGCGCGTCCGGATCGAGCTTGCCGAGCACGCGCACGATCTTTTCCAGCTCCGCCATCAGTTCCGTCTTGTTTTGCAGACGGCCGGCCGTATCGATGATGAGCACATCGCTTTTCTGCGCCCGCGCCTGCTCATAAGCGTCGTAGGCAAGCCCCGCCGCATCCGCGCCGAGCTTGGTGCCGATGAATTGCGACCCGGTCCGATCGGCCCAGATCTTGAGCTGTTCGATGGCCGCCGCGCGGAAGGTATCGCCGGCCGCAAGCATGACCTTGAGGCCAGAGCCCGAGAGCTTGGCGGCAAGCTTGCCGATAGTGGTCGTCTTGCCGGTACCGTTCACGCCGACGACGAGAATGACATGCGGCTTGTGCGAGAGATCGAGTTCCAGCGGCTTGGCGACAGGCTTCAGGACCTTGGTGATCTCACCCGCCATGATGCGCGCCACATCTTCGCCGCTGACATCCTTGCCGTAACGTTCGGAAGACAGGGCGCCGGTGATGCGCATGGCGGTCTCCACACCCAGATCCGACTGGATGAGAAGGTCTTCCAGCTCATCGAGCGTGTCCTCATCCAGCTTGCGCTTGGTAAAGAGCGCCGAAATCTGCGTCGTCAGCTGCGACGACGTGCGGGCAAGCCCGGCCCGCAGGCGCTGAAACCATGTCAGTTTTACCTGCGGTGCGATAGGGGCGGGTTCCTGCCGTTCACTTGCCGACGAAAAACCCTTGGGCAATGCCGTTGGAACCGCAGGTTCGACGGCACTCGCAGCCTCCGCCTCGTCGAGCAGCGCATCCATCGCATCCGCATCCAGCACGACATCCACAGCTTCCGACAAAGCTTCGTCCTGCTCTTCCGCGGCGGCTTCCGCCTGTAGCAACGACAATGGAACCACGCCCATATCGCCGGAAAGCTCGGCACCGGGAAGAAGCGGCGCGTCCTCTTCCTCATCTTCTTCGGAGAGCACTACATCCGTCGCCTCGTCCGGGGCCGGGCCACCGGCCGTCTCCATCTCCAGTTCGGAAACCGGGTCCTTGTCGACAGCGCCATGCACTTGCGCGTCGCTCAGCGCCGCTTCGAAGGAGGCGTTTTCATTGCCGCGCTCAGACGCGGCGTCCTCTTGCGGCCGCTCTTCCGTTTCGGCCTTGTCCTTGCCGAACGAAAAGACTTTTTTGATGAAGCCGAGGGCCATGGTCGTTCCCGTGTCTTTTCTCTTTAGCCGCCTCAGGCCGCATTTGCCGCCAGAAGCTTCATGTTCAGATGTTTGCCGTTGTGGCCGGTAATCGCAACCTGCGCAAGAGTACGCGCAGGAAGATCAGGCGCCGCGACCAGCGTGAAATTATTGGTATGGGCAAAACCGTTGTTTTCGACGAGGATCGTCTGCATCGAACCGACCATACCTTGCAGATGCGTGAGCCGCAGCGCTTCTCCGCGTTCACGAAGCCTCGCCGCCCGCTCCTTCACCAGCGCGCGGTCGAGCTGCGGCATGCGAGCCGCCGGCGTGCCGGCACGCGGGCTGTAGGGAAATACATGCAGGCTGGAAATGCCGCATTCTTCCGCCAGCGTCGCGGCATTTTCGAACATCTCTTCCGTCTCTGTCGGAAAACCGGCGATCATATCCGCGCCGAAGGCGATCTCCGGCCGCAGCGCCCGCACGTCGCGACAGAAGCGGATGGCATCGGCCCGTGAATGGCGGCGTTTCATGCGTTTCAGGATCATGTCGTCGCCATGCTGGAGGGACAGGTGCAGATGCGGCATGAAACGCGGCTCATCAGCAATCAGATCCATGAGATGATGATCGGCCTCGATACTATCGATGGAGGAAAGGCGCAGGCGCAGAATATCCGGCACCTGCTTCAGCAATGTCTTGGCAAGATAACCAAGCGACGGCTCACCGGGCAGGTCAGCGCCATAGCTGGTCGCATCCACCCCGGTCAGCACGATTTCGCAATAGCCGCTTTCCGTCAGCCTGCGCGCCTGATCCACAACCGCACCCATGGGCACCGAGCGCGAATTGCCGCGCCCATAAGGAATGATGCAGAAGGTGCAGCGATGATCGCAGCCATTCTGTACCTGAATGAAGGCGCGCACATGCCCGTCTATGTGCTTCACCATCTGCGGCGCTGTCGCCTTGATGCTCATGATGTCGTTGACGCGCAGCTTTTCTTCCGCCGAGACGCCGAAATCCGGTAGCGCGCGATAGGAGGCGCTTTTCAGCTTTTCCTCATTGCCCAGCACCGCATCCACCTCGGGCATTTCGGCAAAGGTCTGTTTTTCCGTCTGTGCGGCGCAGCCGGTAACAATGATGCGTGCATGCGGATTGTCGCGCCGTGCGCGGCGGATGGCCTGGCGCGCCTGACGCACCGCCTCGCCCGTCACGGCACAGGTATTGACCAGCACGGCATTGTTGAGCCCGGCTTTTTCGGCCTCCGCCCGCATCACTTCCGATTCATAGGTGTTGAGACGGCAGCCGAAGGTTATGACCTCGACGCCACTCATACGGCCCCCTGTTCGGCCGCAGCATCACGCGACCAGACGCCGGTAACGGGATCGACCATGCCGGACCATTCCCATTCGGCAGGGCCGGTCATGATGACGTGATTGTCCTCACGCCAGTCGATGGTCAGCGGCACGCGGATGGGGCTGGAGGCGACATCGATGGTGACCTTCCGGCCGGTACGGCCGGTGCGGGCGGCGGAAACGGCTGATGCGCAGGCGGCCGAACCGCAGGCGAGTGTCAGCCCTGCGCCGCGCTCCCAGGTGCGGGTGCGAAGCGCACTGTCGGAAATCACCTGCGCCAGCGTGATATTGGCCTTCTCCGGAAACATCGGATGGTTTTCGAGCAGCGGCCCGAAACGTTCGAGGTCGAATTCCATCGGATCACGATCCACCCAGAAGATCGCGTGCGGATTGCCCATGGACATCACAGCAGGCGAGTGCAGGATCGGCGCATCGATCGGGCCAATCTGCAATTCGATGCGGCTGGTATCGTGGAACTCCTCCGAAAGCGGAATGTCGCTCCAGCGGAACCGCGGCAGGCCCATATCGACTGATATCATGCCATCTTCATGTTCGACGGCGTTCAGGATGCCCGCCACCGTCTGGAAGGTGAAGCTAGTCTTGCCCGTTTCGGAAGACAGCGCCTGCACCACGCAGCGCGTGCCATTGCCGCAGGCCTGCGCCTTCGTGCCGTCGCAATTGAGAATATCGATGAAGGCATCCGTGCCGCCAACACGCGGATCGTGGATCGCCATGATCTGGTCGAACTGTGTGGCAGCATCGGCGTTCAGCGCAATCGCCGCCTCCGGCGTGACCATATCTTTACGGCCGCGCATGTCGATAACGAGGATCTTGTTGCCAAGCCCGTTCATCTTCGCAAATTCGACCGTATCCGCCATCGCCTTAAACCTGAAAACTGTCTGAAAACCGGTTTGCATTCGGGATTTGCCCCGCGCTTTCGCCCTATATGGCGGAAAGACCGGCAAATTACCAGACTGTTGCGGCGCAAACGGGGCTGCGGTCAGACGGAAGGCACGTCGAAAACTTCACCGGGACGCATTGGCCGGAAACGGCTTTCGTCGACCCCCTGCTCCGTCAACGCAACCTTGAGGGCCGCAAGCGGCGCATCCACGGCCTCGTCCGTCAACTGTACTGTCCCCCAATGGTGCCCGCAAACATGCGCCGCGCCGCAAAGCTTCATTCCTTCCACGGCTTCCGCCGGGTTCTGGTGCTGGCCCTTCATGAACCAACGGGGCTCATAGGCACCGAAAGGCAGGTTGGCGAGACGGAACTCACCGTGCTTCTTGCGCGCGGCGTGATAGTTGAGGCCCTCGTGAAAGCCGGTATCGCCTATATGGTAGATTTTACCGCCTGGCGTTTCGATGACGAAGGCGGCCCAGAGCGCCATGCGTCGGTCGTTAAGACCGCGGGCCGACCAGTGGTGGCACGGTTCGAAATGAATTTTCACCGAACCTGTCTCCACCACATCGCCCCAATCGCCGACCTTGATACGCGCCGCCTCGACACCGGTGCGAATAATCGCGTCATTGCCGAGCGGCGTGATGAAAAGCGGCTTGTGCGCCACATGCAGGCGCTTCAACGTTTCCATATCCAGATGGTCGTAGTGATTATGGGTCACCAGCACCAGATCGATGGGCGGCAGATCCTCGAAACGGATGCCGGGCGGATTGACCCGTTTGGGACCGGCAAAACTGAAAGGGCTGGTGCGCTGCGACCACACCGGATCGACGAGAATATTCAAACCCGCCGTCTGGATGAGAAATGAAGCATGGCCCACAAAGGTGACGCGCATGTCCCTGCCTTCGATGCGGGCTTCCGGCTTTGCGAAGGGAAAGGGGCTCGGATAGCTTTCCGGCCATGTGGCGCGCTCGCCATTGAAGCGCCATTTCAGCAGCCCCATGAAATTGCCGGGCGGCGAACCGCCGGGGTTGAAGAAGCGCATCCCGTCGAAATGATCGGAGATCGGGCCGCTATAATAGGCGCTGGCGCTCGAACGGCGGGCATAAAGGCCACCACCCGCCAGAGCGAGCAGGCCAAGAGCGGAAAAACGAAAAAATTTTCGACGGTTCATGACAAATGTATAGGGAGCGAAAGAGGGCCGTTCAAGCACCGCCAATGGTGGCCGGCGACCAATCACGCAAAGATGAAATGCAGGCCTTCGCGCCTGAAACCCGGCACCGCCTTGACTTTTCCCGCGCTTTCCTGTTTATCGCCGCCAATCAGCTGGCAGTTTCACGACTCCAAGCCGCCGACCGGGACCCGCAAAGGTATAAAGAGATCCCGGAGGTCAACACCCGACAGCGCGATGCGCCCTCGGGTGCTTTTTGGCTTTTCGTCTTGTTTTTGGCAGCGAAAGCACCGACGTTTCGGAAACCCCGGAACGAAGAAGGAAGAAACGATGTTTGAAAACCTCCAGGACCGCCTTGGTTCCATTCTGAATGGACTGACCGGCCGTGGCGCGCTGACGGAAGCCGATGTTGCTGCCGCCCTGCGCGAGGTTCGCCGTGCGCTTCTGGAAGCGGACGTTGCGCTGGAAGTCGTGCGTTCCTTCACTGACAAGGTGCGTGAAAAGGCTGTCGGCGCAGCCGTTCTGAAATCCATCAAGCCCGGCCAGATGGTCGTCAAGATCGTGCATGACGAGCTTGTCGAAATGCTCGGCACCGAAGGCGTCTCGATCGACCTGCATGCGGCCGCCCCCGTCGTCATCATGATGGTGGGTCTGCAGGGTTCGGGCAAGACCACGACAACAGGCAAGATCGCCAAGCGCCTGACCGACCGTGACAAGAAGAAGGTGCTGATGGCATCTCTCGACACGCGTCGTCCGGCCGCACAGGAACAGCTTCGCCAGCTCGGCGTGCAGACCGGCGTCGATACGTTGCCGGTCATTGCCGGCCAGTCGCCGACAGATATCGCCGCGCGCGCCGTGCAGGCTGCAAAGCTCGGCGGCCATGACGTCGTCATTCTCGACACCGCCGGCCGTACCCACATCGACGAACCCTTGATGCTGGAAATGGCCGACATCAAGAAGAAGTCCAATCCGCACGAAATCCTGCTCGTCGCGGATTCGCTGACCGGTCAGGACGCCGTCAACCTTGCACGCAATTTCGATGAGCGCGTCGGCATCACCGGCCTCGTACTGACCCGTATGGACGGCGACGGACGCGGCGGTGCGGCCCTCTCCATGCGCGCCGTCACCGGCAAGCCGATCAAGCTGATCGGTATCGGCGAGCGCATGAATGAACTCGACGAGTTCCATCCGCGCCGTATCGCCGACCGTATTCTCGGCATGGGCGACATCGTCTCGCTGGTCGAGAAGGCCGCCGAAAACATCGATGCGGAAAAAGCCCGCGCCATGGCCGAGAAGATGGCCAAGGGCAAGTTCGACCTCAATGATCTGGCCGACCAGCTTGGTCAGATGAAGAAGATGGGCGGCATGGGTGGCATCATGGGGCTGATGCCCGGCATGGCTGGCATGAAGGACAAGATGGCTTCGGCCGGCATGAACGACAAGATGTTCGACCGCCAGATCGCCATCATCTCCTCGATGACCAAGGCGGAACGCGCCAATCCCGATATTCTGAAGCACAGCCGAAAGAAGCGCATCGCCGCCGGTTCCGGCACCGATGCCGCTGAAATCAACAAGCTTCTGAAGATGCATCGCGGCATGGCCGACATGATGAAGGCCATGGGCGGCAAGGGCAAAGGCGGCATCATGAAGCAGATGATGGGCGGCCTTGCCGGCAAGATGGGCCTCGGTGGTCTTGGCGGCGGCATGCCTGATCTGTCGAACATCGATCCGAAGCAGCTTGAAGCGCTCCAGAAGCAGGCAGAAGCCGCCGGTCTCGGCAAGCCGGGCGGGATGCCCGGCCTCGGCGGCATGCCGGGCGGATTGCCGGGCCTCGGCAGCGCCAAGCTGCCAGGTCTTGGCGGCATGCCGGGCCTGCCCGGCTTTCCGAAAAAGAAGTGAGGGGGACACCAGTGAACAATGCAGAGGTGAAAGCCCAGCTTTCCGAATACCGACAGTCGATCGACAATATCGATGCCGCACTGGTTCACATTCTTGCCGAACGTTTCCGCTGTACCAAGGCGGTGGGCGTGCTGAAGGCAAAATACAATTTGCCGCCGGCCGACCCGGCGCGCGAGGAATACCAGATTGAACGCCTTCGCCACCTGGCAAAGGATGCCAATCTGGATCCGGATTTCGCCGAGAAGTTCCTGAACTTCATCATCAAGGAAGTCATCCGGCATCATGAAGCAATCGCCGCCGAACATGGCGGCACCGAAAAGACCGCCTGAAAGGCGGACAAGCCATCCTAAGGAGTAAATGACATGGCACTTAAAATTCGTCTCGCACGCGGTGGTTCCAAGAAGCGCCCGTACTACCAGATCGTCGTTGCTGACGCCCGTTCGCCCCGCGACGGCCGTTTCCTCGAGAAGGTCGGTTCCTGGAACCCGATGCTTGCCAAGGACAACCCGCAGCGCATCGAGCTGAAGGCTGACCTCATCAAGGAATGGATCGCCAAGGGCGCACAGCCGACCGACCGCGTTCTGCGCTTCCTCGCAGAAGCCGGTCTTGCCGAGCGCGCCGCTCGCAGCAACCCGGAAAAGGCAAAGCCGGGCAAGCGCGCTCTGGAGCGCGTCGCTGAAAAGAAGCAGAAGGCTGAAGATGCAGCCGCTGCTGCTGCGGAAGCCTCTGCCGCAGAATAATCTGCGCAGAATCTTTTGAAGAACGGGTGGCGTGGTTTTCCATGCCGCCCGTTTTTTGTTTATTTTGGCGTCAACAAACCTTAAAGCTGACGCAACCACCACCAGAAGACGGACGGCCCGATGGCAAAGCTGGAAAACCCGGTACTCATGGCAAAGATCGGCGGCGCGCAGGGCCTGCGCGGTGAGGTCCGTGTCAGCACCTATACGGCCGATCCGATGGCGCTCGGCGATTATGGCAATCTGGTCACCGCCGATGGCCGCATCTTCGAAATTCTTGAGGTGCGCGAGGGCAAGAACGTTGTCGTCGTTCGTTTCAGGGGCATCAACGACCGCAATGCGGCCGAAGGCCTGAACGGGCTGGAACTGTTCATCGACCGCGATAATCTGCCCGACGACGAGCTTGACGATGACGAGTTTTATTATGCCGATCTCGAAGGGCTGGAAGCCGTTGATGCCGAAGGCAAAAGCTATGGCGCCGTCAGCGCCGTCTATGATTTCGGCGCGGGCGATCTGCTGGAGCTGAAAGGTGCGGGCCGTCGCCCTGCCCTCATACCCTTTTCGGAAGCAGCCGTGCTTGAGATCGATCTCGAAGCCGGGCGCATTCTCATCGACCCGATGGCCGCCGGACTGATCGACAATCCCGACGACAAAGACGAAACCGGCGCATCGCCTTTCGGCAAGAAATAAAGCAATGACTTTCAAGGCCACCGTTCTGACGCTCTACCCGGAAATGTTTCCGGGACATTTGGGATATTCGCTGGCGGGCAAGGCGCTGGAACGCGAACAATGGTCGCTTGAGGCCGTGCAGATTCGCGAATTCGCGACGGACAAGCACAGAAGCGTCGATGACACCCCGGCAGGCGGCGGTGCCGGCATGATACTAAAACCCGACATTCTTGCTGCAGCCATCGACCATGTTTCGGATGGCGATACGCGACCGCGCCTGCTGATGAGCCCACGCGGCAAACCACTATCGCAGGACCGTGTGCGCGAACTGGCGGTTGGCGACGGTGCGATCATCGTCTGCGGCCGTTTCGAAGGCGTCGATCAGCGGGTCATAGAGGCACGCGGGCTGGAGGAAGTGTCGATCGGCGACTACATCCTCTCAGGCGGCGAGCCGGCCGCACTGACGCTTCTGGACGCCATCGTCCGCGTCCTGCCGGGCGTCATGGGCAACGATCTGTCAGGTGTGCATGAAAGCTTCGAGGGCGGGCTGCTGGAACATCCGCATTATACCCGTCCGCAGGCATGGGAGGGCCGCGATATTCCCGCCGTCCTCACGTCAGGCAACCACGCCGCCATCGACAAATGGCGGCACGAACAGGCGCTGGCGCTGACGAAGGAAAGACGGCCAGACCTTCTTAAAAAGGCTCAGGCCGAGACGAAATAATAGGCCGTCAGCACCAGGCCGACCGCGATGACCAGCCAGCGAATGATCCATTGCGGCACGCGCCTTGCCGTGTGCACGCCCGCATAGCCGCCAAGTGCCGCTGCCGGGAACATGATGAGCGCCGCCCACCAGGATACGACGCCGCCGCTGACGAAGATCGTAATCGCGATGATGGCGATCACCACCGACAGCAGGTTCTTCAGCGCGTTCAGATGATGATAGCTGCCGCCCGAGGTGATCCCGAGGATGGCGAGCATCATGATTCCCATGCCGGCACCGAAAAAACCGCCATAGATGGAGGCGAGCCCCTGAAAGACGAGGCTCGGAAGATTGCCGGGAGACCGCTCCGCACTGACCTTCGGACGCAGCCACGGGCCAGCGGCGAAAACGGCGGTGGCGGCGAGAAGCAGCCATGGAACCAGCTGGCGGAAGGAAGGATTGTCGAGCGACAGCAGAAGCAGCGAGCCGGCCAGCCCGCCGACGACGGAAACGGCTGACAGCAGGATCGCCTCGCGCCAATGCGCACGGATTTCCGGCCCATAGGCGATGACCGAGGTGATATAACCCGGAAACTGCACGATAGCCGAAGTGGCATTGGCAACGATGGGCGGCAGGCCGGCCAGCGTCATCGCCCCGAAGGTCAGGAAAGTGCCGCCGCCGGCAATGGCATTGACGACACCCGACAGAAAGCCGGTCGCAAACAGCATGAGAACGATGAATGTGGACATGGCCCCTCCCAAGGTTTTCATGCCATATCCGGCAGAAAGCCGCTTCGCAACTGCAGGAACGCGGTGCGCAATTGATAAAATATTGTCACGAAAGGGATGACAAACGGCGCTGCCTCGTGTATGTGCCCGCGTGGAATTGGGGTTTACCCCTTTAACCGCAAGCAAAGAATGGCGAACCCGCTCCTGCCGCAAGGCATGATCCCAAGGCTTTGACCGAAGGACGAACCGTTGAGCGCTCTGGCTGTTTCAGAAGAAATCAGAGGTTAACATGACCAATATCATTCAGCAGCTGGAAGCCGAACAGGCTGCCAAGATCGAAGCAAAACGCACCCTGCCTGAGTTTTCTCCGGGCGACACCCTGCGCGTCAACGTTCGCGTTACCGAAGGTAACCGTACCCGCGTTCAGGCTTACGAAGGCGTTTGCATCGCCCGTTCCGGCGGTGGCCTTTCCGAAAGCTTCACCGTTCGCAAGATCTCCTACGGCGAAGGCGTCGAGCGCGTATTCCCGATCTACTCCCCGCTGGTCGAAGGCGTTGAAATCGTTCGCCGCGGTAAGGTTCGTCGCGCGAAGCTCTACTACCTGCGCGACCGTCGCGGCAAGGCTGCCCGTATCGTTGAAAACACCGGTACGCGCGCCCGCAAGCTGAACGAATCCGAGCGCCAGGCAGCAGCCGAAGAAAAAGCACGTCTGGAAGCCGAAAAGGTAGCAGCAGCACAGGCTCTCGCCGCCGAGAAGGCAGCAGCCGAAGCCGCAGAAGCCAAGGCAGCAGAAGAAGCAGCAAAGGCTGCTGAAACCGCAGCCGAATAAGATTTCCATTTCGATGGATTAAAGAAAAGGCGGCCTTCGGGCCGCCTTTTTTGTGGTGTCTCGCTGCAAACCTAAAGCCGCAGACTGAGAATTGGCAAGCGGCCTGGAACTATGTTGCACGAGCGGTTTTATGCAGCTTGGAAAATCGAAAGAAAACTCGCCTTACTGCCCGCCTGCCGCGCGACCTTTCAGTCATTTCTCATGAAAGGATGCAGAAAGATTCCAATCAACTACAGATACTTACTTAATTTTTTCGTGTGGGTGTTTTAGCCCATCCTCGAATAGCATTGCCTAATTCCCTTTATTGTGCAATTTTCTTGCTGTTTTAGGTGTTATTATGTTTTTATTTAATTCTTTTTTAACAAGAAATAAGTCCGCTTTCCTGGCAGTTGGCCTCGCCAGCGCGTTGATGAACATCCTTAATCTTTCCGGCTCACTTTTCATGCTGGAAGTTTACGACCGCATTCTGCCCAGCAAGAGCATTCCCTCTCTTGTGGCGCTGGTCGTTCTGCTGATCGTTCTCTACGCGTTTCTCATGGGGTTCGACGCGCTGCGAGGCCGTATATTGGCGCGCATCTCGGACAATATGGACGACGCGCTCAATCAGAAGCTTTTCAGGGCGTCGATCAGCGCCCCGCTCCTTGCTTCCGGGAAGATCGATGGGCTGCAGATCGTCGGTGATCTCGATCAGATCCGCCAGTTTCTCTCAGGGCCGGGGCCTGCGGCCTTTTTCGATATTCCCTGGCTGCCCATCTATCTCCTGATCTGTTTTGCCCTGCATCCGTGGATCGGGTTCGCTGTGCTCGGCGGAGCCGTGGTTCTCATCGTGCTGACGCTTCTGACCAATTGGCTGACCGAAAGGGCGACAAAGCAGGCTTATACTGCGCGAGGGCAGAGAAACGTCCTCGTCGGCAGCAGTCAGCGCAACATTGAATCCATCAAGACCATGGGCATGATGGATGCAGTGACGTCCATGTGGGACGAGTTGCACTCCAGATATCGCTCCGTCACCCTGTCGACTTCAGATACGGCCGGCATGCTCGGTGCCATGTCGAGAACCTTCCGCCTGTTGCTGCAATCCGGCGTCATGGCCATCGGCGCCGTGCTTGTCATCGACGGCCATGCATCGGCGGGCAGCATCATCGCAGGTTCGATTCTCTCTGCGAAGGCGCTCGGCCCTGTCGAACATGCAATCGCGAACTGGCGCAGCTTCATGACCGCAAGACAGGGCTGGAAACGCGTCAACGAGTTCCTGGAGCTGGTGCCGGAACCCACACCGCCGCTCTCCCTGCCGCGCCCGCAATTTACCGTCGCAGTCGATCGTGTAACGGGTGGGCCGCCCAATGGCGCACGCGATACGGTCGCCGATATTTCCTTCACGCTGAACGCAGGCGACGGGCTAGGCATCATTGGCCCAAGCGCGTCCGGCAAGTCCACGCTGGCACGCCTGATGACCGGCATCTGGCCCTATGAACGTGGCTCCGTCCGCTTTGATGGGGCCGCACTCAACCAGTGGGATTTCGAGTTTCTCGGCAAATCCATCGGTTACATGCCCCAGCAGGTGGAACTGATGCCGGGGACGGTGGCGCAGAACATTGCGCGCTTCGACCGCAATGCGACTGCGGAAGCAATCGTCGCCGCAGCCAAGGCTGCGCAGGTGCATGAGCTGATCCTGAACCTGCCCAACGGTTACGATACCTATATTGGCGACCGCGGCGAGGCTTTGTCGGGCGGGCAGAAGCAGCGCATCGGCCTTGCCCGTGCCCTGTTTGGCGAACCCTTCTTCGTCCTTCTCGATGAGCCGAACTCCAATCTGGACAGTGAAGGCGAAGGAGCCCTGCGCAATGCGATTGGCGACATCAGGGCGCGCGGCGGCATCGTCGTCGTCATTGCCCATCGCCCCAGCGCCATCGAAAGCGTCAATCTGGTGATGGTGATGAGCAACGGCCGGATGCTGCGCTTTGGCACGAAGGAGGAGGTGCTCGCGCAAATCCTGCGGCAGAACATCCGCCAGGTGCCTGAGGAGGAAGAAACGCGCAAGATTGAAAACCGGGTGAGCGAAAATGGTTGAAGCGGAAAAACCCGGCATGACGAATGCGTCCATTCTCAGACATTCGACGGCAGTGGTCGTTCTCGCCCTTGGCCTTTTGGTCGGATTGGGCGGCTGGGCTGCTTTCGCAAAGCTTGCCGGTGCGGTGGTGGCCACGGGCCGGGTTGTCGTTGAAGGCAATTCAAAAAAAATCCAGCATCTTTCCGGCGGCATCGTCAGCGAGATCAATGTCGCCGAAGGTGACAGGGTAGAGGCCGGCCAGATCCTCCTGCGGCTGAGCGCCACCGTCGTTCAGGCGAACCTCTCCATCATCGAGAATACGCTTGCGCAGCTCTACTCGCGTCGGGCCCGTCTCCGTGCAGAGATTGCCGAAGCACCGTCTTTCACTGTAACGGAAGACCTGGCGGCGCTGACGAGTTCGAAGGCGGCCAAGACCTTCATCGACAGCGAACAGAACCTTTTTAATAGCCGTCGCAACGCGTTGGTCGGCATGAAAAAGCAGTTGGGAACGCGCAAGGACCAACTCGGTGACGAGGCGCGTGGCCTCGAGGTGCAGGTGGAGGCGACGGACAATGAGCTTGCCATTGTAAAGGACGATGTTTCCAAGACGGACGAGCTCTTCAAAAAAGGGCTCGTGACGCTCCAGCGCCTCAATCTCCTCAAACGCCAGCTGTCCAATCTCGAAGGCCAGCAGGGCCAATATATCGCCGCTCGTGCGCAAACGGTGGGCAAGCTGAGCGAACTGGATCTGCAACTGCTTCAGCTCGACGAAGACCGCAAATCGGAAGTCACGAAAGATCTGACATCAATCGAAGCGACCGTTGCGGAATATGAAGAACGGCTGGCGGCGACGCGCGACCAGCTGGATCGCCTCGACATCCGCTCGCCGATTGCCGGTCGCATCTACCAGCTTTCAGTGCACAATATAAATGGCGTCATTCAATCCGGCGAAGTGCTGATGCTGGTGGTGCCGGAGCGGGATGAGCTTGCGATCGAGGCCAATATAACCCCGCGAGACATCGATCAGATTTACGTCGGGCAACCGGTCACCGTTCGCTTTACGGCGTTCAACCAAAGCACGACGCCGGATTTGAGCGCGGAGGTTGCTGTCGTTGCCCCCGATCTGCAGACGGATTCCCGAACTGGCACATCTTATTACGCGTTGCGCATCAAACCCAACAAGGCCGGCATGACGCACCTACCTGGCGGGAAGTTGTATCCTGGCATGCCGGCAGAAGTATTTATCCAGACCAGCGAGAGGAGTGTTCTTTCTTATTTCGTAAAACCATTCCAAGACAGGCTCAGAAAAACCTTCGTTCAGGAATGATTTATTTCAGAAAAAGCGGCTTTTAGAGAAAATTTCTCAATACACCAAATACGCGATTTTTCGAAAAAAACGTATTTCTTATATTGTATTATCGTTTTTTATGTATTAAATATTACCCGCAATAATTACTATTAATTTAATTTCAATTCATCAATTTCTCAAAGATTTATAGGAGTTTAAAATGGCGTTAAAAGTAACTTTCGGTAATGGCGGCGCCGCTTCGGTTTCCTCGCTTACCAGCCTGATCGACCAGGAAGCTTATAAGCTCCTCACGGAATCGACCGCTCAGGTCAAGAACGGTTCCTCGCTCGAATCCGGTAGCGTCAATGTCGGCGCTGTATCAGTTCCCGGCACCGGTGCAGGTGGTACGGTGGATGTCGGTTACGATGCCTCCTCGAACGGCTTCAAATTTGACGTATCGTCAGCATGGAATTCGGTAAAGAACGCTCTCGCCCAGTCCGACACCTCTGAAAACCTTATCTTCAAGGATTTCGTTCAGGTCGACGTTCATCTTGGCGGCACCGGTTCGTCCACCGTGGAAGTTCTCAATGCCAAGCGTGGCAACATCACGACCGGCGCTGGCAATGACACGGTCACCGTCTCTGTCGTTTCAAATGAAAAGACCTGGGTAAACAATTTCAACATCGATACCGGGGCAGGCAACGACACTATCAAAGTCAAGGCTGGCGCGGCATTTAACGACGCCTCTTCGGCTGGGACGGGCGGTCTTGCCGCCAATACAGGCGCTGTGAACGGCGGCGCTGGTATCACGGACGGCAGCTTCACCTCTGTGAAGATCAATGCGGGTGCCGGCAACGATTCCATCGACCTGAGCGAGGTAAAGCTTGCTTCGTCGCTGGTAACCGGCGGTAAGGGTATCGATCACATCATCGCAAGCGGTGGCGCCGATACCTTCGTCTTTAATCTCGGCGACATGGCCAAGAGCTTTGCGACTGATACCATCGAAGGCTTCAACGCCGCCGTGGACAAGCTCAAGCTGGTCGGCACGGTGATCGATAACTGGGCGGTATCGACGATCGATAACGACACCATCCTCAGCTACAACGTCACTGGCGAGCACAAGGGCGAAAAGATCGTTCTCTCCGGTGTTCACCTGACCGGTAGCGATTGGTTCACCGCGTAATTCTCTCGAAGAGAATTTCATTATTTGCCGCTTAAAATGATCGTGGCCCGGAAACATCCGGGCCACGATTTTTTACAGGTGCGACGGTCGGCAATCGTGTCAGCTGTCGCGATCTTCCAAAGTCAGGCGGCCCCGACCTGATTGCCCATTCTGCGCGTTGCGACGATGACAAGCACCCCGGCAAGCGCCAGGCAGAAAGCAAGGAAGAACATCGGCGCAATGGTGCTGCCGGTCTGATCCTTGATCCAGGGCACCACATTCTGCGCCACGAAGCCACCCAGATTGCCGACGGAATTGATCGCAGCGATACCGGCAGCCGCACCTGCTCCCTTGAGGAAGCGGCCGGGCAGGCTCCAGAATACCGGCTGGCCGGCAAAGATGCCTGCGGCGGCGATGCAGAGGAAAGCGAACTGCAGGACCGGATCACTGAGCAATGCCGACATCAACAGGCAAAACGCACCGATGAAGGCAGGGCCGACGATATAGGGCGTCTTGTTCTTTGCCTTGTCGGCTGCCAAAGGCACGACGAACAGGGCAACGGCGACGATCACCCAGGGGATGATGTTGATGAAGCCGTTAGCGGTGTTGGAAACGCCGAAGCTCTTCACGATCGTCGGAAGCCAGTAGCTGAGACCATAGGCGGCCAGCGGAAAGCCGACATAGCAAAGCGCCATGAACAGAACGCGCGGATTGACCAGCGCCTTGAAGCCGTCCTCCGCATGCTCTTCCATGCCCTTGTTCTCTTCGGCCAAGCGGTTCTTCAGCCAGGTTTTCTCATCCTGCGTCAGAAACTTCGCCTTTTCCGGCGTATCATCAAGATAAAAGAAGGTGGCGATACCGGCGATGACGGCCGGAATACCCGTGGCGAGGAATACCCATTCCCAACCGGCATAACCGAGGAAACCATCCAGATCGAGCAGCATGCCGCCAAGCGGCGCGCCGATAGCATTGGCAAGCGCGCTGAAGATCATGAACAGGCCGATCATGCGGCCACGATAATCGCGCGGGAACCAGAGCGTCATCAGGAACAAAACGCCGGGGAAGAAACCCGCCTCGCAGAGCCCGAGCAGGAAGCGCAGGATGTAGAACATCGTGGCGTTCTGCGTATAGGCAAGCGCGATGGTGACGGCGCCCCAGGAAACCAGAATGCGGGCGAACCATTTGCTGGCGCCGAAACGGTTGAGGAAAAGGTTGCTCGGCACCTCGAAGAGGAAATAGCCGATGAAGAACAGCGAAGCGCCAAGGCCGTAGGCATATTCGCTGAGGCTCAGCGCATCAACCATCTGCAGCTTGGCATAGCTGACATTCTGGCGGTCGATATAGGCGATGAGATAAAGAAGGCCAAGAAACGGCATCAGCCGCCAAGTGATCTTCGAGATAAGGGCTTTTTCGGATACCATATGCTTTTCCCTCCCTTCGATTGCTCGTCGAAATGCAAATGATAAGGGAACCCATCTATATGTGCGTTGCAAAATACGCAAGTTGCACTGCATCATAACCAGCGGCGACAACTAGAAGGCAGGCCCGTCAGGGGCTTCGGCCATGATGCAGTGCATATAGAAAATGCCGAGCCGTCGCGTTCAAGGCTGTACGCATTCATATTGCCGTAAAACCGGCGATCTGCTATGAACGCTGCCATGGGATCTAAATTCGGATGTCTCGCGCAGAATGTTTATGTGCTGCAGGACCACAAGCGTCTGCCGGCACGGTTCTTTGCGCGCGTTTCCGGGGCGCTCACCAGCCGACTTAGGCTCGCCTGACAGCAGCACGCTGTCCACCGCCTTACTGAACCCTCATTACCCTTTTATATGACAAGGCACAGAGCCATGAGCGCACCCCGCACCCTGTATGACAAAATCTGGGACGACCACGTCGTCAATCGTGATCCCGACGGAACCTGTCTTCTCTACATCGACCGTCACCTCGTCCATGAGGTGACGAGCCCGCAGGCCTTCGAAGGCCTGCGCATAGCCGGTCGCCCCGTGCATTCACCTGCCCGCACGCTGGCCGTCGTCGACCATAACGTTCCAACCACGGCCGACCGGCTGGAAGGTATCAAGAACGAAGAAAGCCGCATTCAGGTAGAAGCGCTCGCGCAGAACGCTAGGGATTTCGGCGTCGAATATTATTCCGAGCGCGACAAGCGCCAGGGCATCGTTCACATCGTCGGCCCCGAACAGGGTTTCACCCTGCCGGGCATGACGATCGTCTGCGGCGACAGTCATACCTCGACCCACGGCGCCTTTGGCGCACTGGCGCATGGCATCGGCACCTCGGAAGTGGAGCACGTTCTGGCGACCCAGACGCTGATCCAGAAAAAGGCCAAGAACATGCTGGTGCGTGTCGACGGCAAAATCCCGGATGGTGTTACCGCCAAGGACATCATCCTCGCCATTATCGGCGAGATCGGCACGGCTGGCGGTACCGGTCACGTGATCGAATTTGCCGGCGAGGCGATCCGTTCGCTCTCCATGGAAGGCCGCATGACGGTCTGCAACATGACCATCGAGGGCGGAGCCCGCGCAGGTCTTATTGCACCTGACGAAACCACCTTTGATTACATCAAAGACAAGCCGCGCTCGCCGAAGGGCGAAACGCTGGAACAGGCCATCGCCTATTGGAAAACGTTGAAGTCCGACGAAGGCGCACATTACGACAAGGTCGTGGTACTGAACGCGGCCAATCTGCCGCCGATCGTCTCCTGGGGCTCGTCGCCGGAAGACGTGACCTCCGTTGAAGGGATCGTTCCCAATCCGGATGATATCGAGGAAGAAAACAAGCGTACCTCCAAATGGCGTGCGCTGGAATACATGGGCCTGAAGCCCGGAACGCGCATCACCGATATCGCCATCGACCGCGTCTTCATCGGCTCATGCACCAATGGCCGCATCGAAGATTTGCGCGCGGCGGCGAAAATCGTCGACGGCCGCAAGGTCGCCCCCACGGTCTCGGCAATGATCGTACCCGGCTCCGGTCTTGTGAAGGAACAGGCGGAAAAGGAAGGTCTCGACAAGATTTTCCTCGAAGCCGGTTTCGAATGGCGCGAACCGGGATGTTCCATGTGCCTTGCCATGAATGACGACCGCCTGAAGCCCGGCGAACGCTGTGCCTCGACCTCGAACCGCAATTTCGAGGGCCGCCAGGGCTATAAGAGCCGCACCCACCTCGTCTCCCCTGCCATGGCAGCAGCGGCGGCGATCGCCGGTCATTTCGTCGACGTGCGCGAGTGGCAATAGGTTCCTGACACCATCGTTTCAGGAAAGCCACCCGTCCCACACAGGGGCGGGTGGCTTTTTATTATGCCCCCTGCAAACGCCGTTGCGGCTGCGTGCCGTGCAGAAACACAGCAAAAGTATCCCAGGGCGGCGTGATGGAGAGCTGGCTCAGAATACGCGCGACCTCCCCTCTGTGAATGCCGGCATGCAGGACCATATGCGAGATCATCTCGGCACGGGACATGTAACCTTTGTCACCATCCGTAAAGGTGAAGGCGACAAATTCGCCAAGCGATGCCGGTGATGTTTTCCCGATGTAGTCGAGATACCAGCCATCCAGAGCAGCGACATCCTTCGCAAGATCATCCAGCTGCGGTGTTGCCTCGGTATTGTCGGAGAGAAAACCGTGCGCCGCTCCGGTGAGATGGCCCGAAAAAATCCTTGCGACCACGTAATAATGATTGATCAGCCGAATTGCCATTTGCCGCTCGGATGCGTTCTGGACGGGATCGAGTTGTTGCAGCTTCTCGAACAAGTCCCTGTTCGCCCATGCGTGATAGCCGAGCAGGCTCCTGAGCAAATCCCTCATGACAATATCCTTTACATCTGAAAAATGTGAGCACTATGTTTATATTTTCGTCATGGAGGATGCCTTGTCTACTCGCATTGCAAAGCGGAAAACCGAGATGCGCAAGGAGCCGCGTCAGGAGCGTTCCAGGGCAACGGTCGATGCTGTCATCCATGCGGCGGCTCGCATTTTAAGCGATCACGGCTGGGCGGGTTTTACCACGAACAGGGTCGCCGAAACGGCCGGCGTCAGCATCGGCTCGCTCTATCAATATTTCCCGGACAAGGTTTCGATCGTGGAAGCGGTACGCCATCGTCACCTCGAGGACTGTCTCTCCATCATGAAGAGCATCGCGCAAAAGCGGCAATCGCTCGCTAGATTCGTTGAAGAGCTCGTGACCGGCATGATCGGGGTCCACAGCATCCATCCCGGCCTTCACAAGGTCCTTCTGGATGATGCGCCGAGCCACCAAGGAACGAACGATCCCAACAGCGCTTTCGAACAGGAATATCTCGGTCTCTATGCGGCAGCGATCGCGGCACATATGACAGCCGGTTCAAAGGTCGAAAGCGGAACCGCAGCGCGGATCGTATCGGATGCCATTGACGGCATCATTCACAATGCCGCCCGCCGCGGAGAGCTGCAGTCGCCCAAAGTCAGGCGGGAAATGATCGCACTGGTTCACGCCTACCTGTCGCAGGCAACCGGCGAATAGGAGGCCGCAAGCTTATTCCGAAATGATCTTCACCCGTTGCCCGGGCTGGATTGTGGCGGTGGCGCTCATGGCGTTGATCATGCGGAACATGTCCAGCTTCCGGTCGGTTCCCATCATCCGCGCCGCCATCGTCGCCACGGTTTCACCGGGCTTCACCGTCACCACCCGCACCCTGAGCGGCTTCAGCGAGGCTATTTCCTGCGGCGTCATCTTGCGGAAGCTGGTGCGCAATGTGTTGGCGATGGAATCGAGCTGGGTATTGCCCTTCGGCACGGCCGTCAGGAAACGAAATATCTGCTGGCCGACGCGAATGACGGTCACGTCGAAATCCCATTTATCCGCGCTTGCCCGCGCCGTCGCAGCCTCCAGACCGTTGATCTGGGTTTCCTTGACGGTTTCCGGCAACAGGCCGGCAACCCAGCCGCTGGTCAGATAATTGGCAAGGCTTGTCTGTTTCGGATCGGCGACGCCGTCGAAGCGGATGGCCATATCGCCCGGCCCCGTCGCCAGAACGGCCTCAACCTTGTTGTCGATGACGAAACCTTCCGGCACATCGAAACGAATGCCGAGCGTTCCGTGCAGGAATGTCTGGCCCCGGACATACCCTTCCTGCGGGCTGTCGCCATAAAGCAGGCCGTCTATGCCGTCCAGAAACCACTCGCGACCACGATCCCCGACCTGGCCGTCCTGGCCGAAGGCGCGGGCATGACGGCGCGCAAGCTCGATACGCTGCGGCGTGTTGGGGTGGCTGGAAAGGAAGTCGAGGCTCTGGTCGTTTTCAGGATCGGCCGAGGAAAACCGCGCATAGGCCGCCATGGAATCCAGAAAACGCGGCGAGGCAAAGGGGTCATAACCGGCCTCGCCCAGCATCCGCACGCCGATCACATCCGCCTGCAATTCCTGCTGACGCGAAAAGGCCGCGAGCCGCAGCTTGCCGCGCGCAAGCGCCTGCTTGCCGGCGAGATCACTCGACAGCACTTCGGCAACCACGCGGCTGGCAATCACCTCCGCCTCTTCCCGGCGCTGGCGTTCAATGCCATGGTTGGCGGTGACATGGCCCATTTCATGCGAAAGCACGGCAGCCACTTCCGAAGCATCGTTGGCAAGCGCCAGAAGCCCACGCGTCACGTAAAGATATCCGCCCGGCAGCGCAAAGGCATTGATGGCCGGCGAGTTCAGGATGGTGATGCGGTAGGACTGTTGCGGATTTTCCGAAACCGCCGTCAGCGCGCCGGCGATGCGGGCGACGAGCCTTTCCGTCTTGGCGTCACGATATTCGCCGCCATAACTCGCCACGATGCGCGGATGCTCGCGCGCACCCATCTGGGCGCGGGGATCATTCTTCTGCACTTCTTCCACGGTCTGCGGATTATCCGAGGGACGCAAGGTGGACTGGTAGGCCGGGCTGAAGAGAGACTGGCACGACGACAGGAACACCGCAGACGCTGTCAGCACGGAACAGGCGGCAGCCATCCTGCCCGAACGGCGAAGGCCTGAACGGGAGAAGAGCCTCCACTGTGCAGTCATGCTATTTCTCATTCTCTATGCCTGCCCCTAACGTTCCTGATCATCCGTTAATTGCAGACCAGAATAACAGATTCGCCCCAACGGGCGATGAATGCCAAAACGGTAAAAACGATCCATCAAGTCCGGAATATTCCTGAAGAACGCAATAATTCCCATCTTTTCTCGGGCAACAACTTGAAACTGGCAAGTGCAAATTAGCGCCATTGAAGTCATCTAAAGCGATTGCCAGCGGCACGCGTCGAAAATAAGGCGATCACCCGTTCAGAAAACTGTCGACCGCCTTCACATTTTGTGTGGCGAAGAAATCTGCGGTCGAACCGGTATAGACAACACGGCCGCGTTCAAGAAACACCACCCGCTGCGCCAGCTTCTTTATGTCTTCGGGATGGTGGGTGACAATAATCACCGTGTTTTTTGTTTCGGCGTGCAAGTCGAGAAGCAGGGAGGTCATGCCCGCCCGCAATCCCGGATCGAGTGCTGCAAAAGGTTCGTCGAGCAACATGACAGGTTTTTTCCTGACCAGCGCGCGCGCCAGCGCCGCCCTCTGTCTTTCTCCACCGGAAAGCGTGCCCGGCAAGCGTTTGTCGAAACCCGCAAGACCGACACGGACGAGGGCCATCTCAATCTCTTGCCGGTCTTCCACCCGCAATTTCAGCCTGGGGCTGACACCGAGAGCGACATTGGTGAAGATATCGAGATGGGCGAAAAGATTATTATCCTGAAAGATTGATGAGACCGGTCTTTCCGAAGGATCAAGCGCGGTCATGTCCTGCCCGCCGATCATCACGCGCCCGGAATCCGGTTCCTCGAAACCGGCGACGAGATTGAGAAGCGTGGATTTTCCCGAGCCGGATGCCCCGACAACGGCGGTTATCTGCCCCTTAGGGAACGAACAATCAAGTTCGAAATCCTGTGTTCCAAGCCGTAGCCTGACCTTGTCCAGTTCAACGGCAAAATCATCGCCTGTCATATGCTCGCCCTTGCTGATTGGGATTGCCGTGAAACGCCGCCTGCGGCAAGCAGCAGGCAGACAATGCCGAGAAGGAAGGCATAACCGGCGGCATCATTGGTGCGATAGCTGCCCATATTGCTATAGACCAGCCACGGCAGGGTGACGAAATTTTCCGAGCCGAACAGGGCAACCGCGCCTAAATCGCCGAGCGACAGGGCCATGGCGAAGGAAAACGCCATGGCCAGCGACCGCCACAGAACCGGCAGATCGGCAAACCGCAGCCGCGTGAGGCCCTGAAGCCCGAGACTGGCGGAAAGCCGGCCGGTGCGTAAAAAATGACTGGTGAAGGCCGGCTCCAGCACCCGCATGGCAAGCGGCAAAGCCATCAACATATTGATAAGCGCCACGAGAACGGGAGCATAGAAGCTGACATCACCGAAAACCCGCAATAACAGGAACCACCCGCTTCCCAACACGACAGGCGGCACCAAGAGCGCCAACGAAGACCCCGCCCCAAGCATGGCGGAGAGCAAGCGCAGAGGCTGCCCCACCTGCCGTCTGGAGCCTACAGCCTGGCGCGCGCCGATGATCGCCATGCAGTAGAGCACGACAAGGGCTGCGGAAAGCGCGGCGATTGCAAGGCTGGTCGCCGCCGCGCGCAGAAAAATCGGTGCAGACAGAAGACGCGGCAGATCGGCACTCAAACCCGAGACAGCTATGGCGACAAGCGGCAGGCCGATCAGCAGAATAGCGAAGACAATGGCCGCCCCATCCCACAAACGTGCGCCGATGCTCTTGCCATCGAAACGGCGAAGGGAACGACCAAGCGAAGGGATTTCCGCTTCGGGCGACGGCAAAAAGGCGAGAAGGCCGAGCAGAATTGCGGTGAGGGCAATCTGCAAAACCGAAAGCGCAATCGCCCGCTGCGGATCGAAATCGAACCGCAGCGCCTGATAGATCGCCACCTCCAGTGTCGTGGCTGCCGGCCCGCCGCCTAAAAGAAGCACGAGCGTGAAGCTGGTGGCGCACAACATGAAGATAAGCCCGGCAATGCCGGGAACGAGACGCGCGACCGCCGGCCATTCGATAAAACGGAAAACCGAGACCGGCCCCATGCCGAGGCTTGCCGCCATGCGCCAATATTCGCCTGGAATACGTTCAAGCCCGGCCAGCATCAGCCGGACCGAAAGCGGCAGATTGAAAAACACATGGGCGATAAGGATGCCGGAAAGGCCGTAAATGCTGAAAGGTTCATCCGCACCGGCAAAAACGAGGGCCGTATTCAAAACACCCTGCCTGCCCCAGATGGTGATGATGCCGAAGGCGCCAACGATGACAGGCAGACCCATCGGCACCGCCATCAGCCTGATGATCCAGATCCTTCCCGGAAACTCGCGTCGCCGGGAAAGCGCCAGCGCCACCGGCAGGCCAAGAACAATGGAAAGAAGGGTGGAAAGCGTTGCCTGATAAAGCGTGAAACGCAGGATGCGCAGCGTATAGGCATCCATGATACCGGCAGCAGACGCGCCCGCATCAAAAGACAGGAGGGCCGCAACGGCGAGCGCCATGAACAGGAAAACGGCGGCAAAAGCCGCCGTTCCGAAAATGATCGATCGCCGATAATCGCGACGCAGCATCATGTGCGGGCGTGCCTCCTCCTCAATTCATGCTCATGGCCGTGAGCCATTCATCGATCCACGCCTTGCGGTTCTTCGCCACCTCTTCCGGGTCCATCAAGAAGGTCTTCTGCGGCACGACGAGCTTGGAAAACGCCTCGGGCAGGGGATTGGACGTTGCCGCAACCGGCATCATCCAGTTGTTTTCCGGAATGGCATCCTGAAAACCTGATGTCAGCGTAAAAGCGAGGAACTGCTTTGCCAGATCTTTGTGCGGCGCGTTTTTGAGAAGGCCGGACACTTCGATCTGGATATAATGCCCTTCGGAAAAAGCCGCGGCCTGATAACGATCCGTTTTTTCGGCGACCATATGATAGGCGGGCGAGGTGGTGTAGGAGAGCACCATCGGCACCTCCCCCTTGGTGAAAAGGCCGTAGGATTCCGACCAGCCCGGCGTGACGGTGAGAATGCGCTTCCTGAGCTTTGCCCATGCTTCCGGGGCCTTGTCACCGTAGACCGATTTTACCCACAACAGCAGGCCGAGCCCCGGCGTGGAGGTGCGCGGGTCCTGAATGGCGATCTTCTGCGAGGGGTCGCCTTCCACCAGCTCTTTCAGGCTCGCCGGTGGGTTCTTCACCGTCTGCGTGTCATAGATGACGGCAAAATGCCCGTAGTCGTAAGGCACGAAAACATCGTCCCTGTAACCGCCCGGCACCTTGGCCGCCGACGCATCGACGCCGCTAACATCAAAAAGACCGGTCTGTTTCGCCTCGGCAACAAGATTGGTGTCGAGACCAACGACCACATCCGCCCTGGACCCTGCGCCTTCAAGCTTCAGACGGTTAAGAAGCGCCACACCATCCGCAACACCGACGAAATTGACCGTGCAACCGCAGACCTTCTCGAAGGCTTCTTTTACCTTGGGACCGGGACCCCATTCGGAAACGAAACTCTCATAGGTATAGACTGTCAGTTCCTGTTTGTCCTGCGCGGCGGCAAGACCGGGCAGGAACAGCGAAGCGGCAACAAGGGAATTCAGGAAAAGACGACGGCGCACGGGTATCTCCTCAAAACAAAAAGGGAAATAGCCGCCTGCCTTGAAGCCGTCTAATCCCTCCGCCGGTATGAACCGGATCAGGTTCTTCGGGTTGGCAAGCCTCTCAGCCTTTTGCACGCAAGCGCAAAAGACACCCCGTTAGATCAAGATGATGGTGTAGTCCGGTCGTCCCTGCTTGGCAAGATGGCCGCCGTCAGCCCTGCTCCGTCATATGCACCAGCTCCCAGACGTGCCCGTCGGGATCCTGAAAACTGCCGGCATACATGAAGCCGTGATCCTGCACGGGTTTCCAATCACTGCCACCGGAGGCAAGCGCCGTTGCGATCATCCGGTCGATTTCGTCGCGGCTTCCCGCCGTGAGACAGGTCAGAACCTCGGTGGTGCGCGTCGCATCGGCGATGTCGCCGTTGATGAAATCGCGGAAACGCCCTTCCTGAAGAAGCATCACGAAGATGTTTTCTTCCACGATCATGCAGAGCGTGCGGTCGTCAGAATATTCCGGATTGAAGCTGAAACCGAGAGCCGTGAAGAAGCTTCTTGATTTCTCGATATTCTTGACCGGCAGATTGACGAAAATCATGCGCATTTTCACAACTCCTCCAAACGAACCAGCATAGAACGGCAATTCCGCTTTTCTGTCAAAGACCGAAGGAGGGTCGATCAAACGAGGGGCCTGCGGCCTTCAGCCTTCCAGTTCCTCGCGCAGCATCTCCAGCTCCAGCCATTCTTCTTCCATGGTCTCGAGCTTTTCACGCAGCTTCGTCATTTCCTTCGCCAGCGTGTTGAAAGTGGCCGGATCCTTGGTGAAGAGATTAGGATCAGCCATGCGCTCCTCGCGCTTGGCGATTTCGCCTTGCGCCTTTTCCATCTCCTTCGGAAGATTTTCGAGCGCGAATTTCTGCTTGAAGGAAAGCTTGCCCTTGGCCTTTGAAGGATCCTGCGACGCGGAGGCCGAAGGTGCGGCCTTCGCTTTTTCCTGCTTCTCAGCCTTGCGTTTTTCTTCCGCAGCACCCTTGCGCTGCGCCATCATGTCCGAATAGCCACCGGCATATTCGATCCATCGCCCATCCGGCTGGTCCGGATTGACCGGGGCGATGGTGGAGGTGACGGTGCGGTCAAGGAAATCGCGGTCGTGGCTGACGAGAATGACCGTGCCGGAAAATCCAGCGACGATTTCCTGCAAAAGATCGAGCGTTTCGATATCGAGATCGTTGGTCGGCTCGTCGAGGATCAGAAGATTGGTCGGCCGCGCCAGGATGCGTGCCAGAATAAGGCGCGCGCGCTCGCCGCCGGAAAGGTTGCGGATCGGCGTACGGGCCTGTTCCGGCTGGAACAGGAAATCCTTCATATAGCCCGTCACATGCTTCAATTCGCCGTTGACCAGCAGGTTTTCGCCGCGACCATCGGTCAGATAATGCGCGAGCGTATCGTTGGGATTGAGATCCTCACGCTTCTGGTCGAGCGTCGCGATCTCCAGATTGGTGCCGAGCTTCACCATACCGCTATCGGGCTCAAGCTGGCCGGTGAGCATCTTCAGAAGCGTGGTTTTACCGGCGCCATTGGGGCCGACGAAACCGATACAATCCCCGCGATGGACACGCAGCGAAAACGGCGCGACGATCACGCGCTCGCCGTAAGCCTTGGTGATGGCCTCGGCCTCGATGACCAGTTTGCCGGATTCGCGCCCTTCGGTGACGGTCGCCTGCACCGTGCCCTGCGGCCCCTTGTGGCCACGATATTCCGCGCGCATGGCCTGAAGCTCACCGACGCGGCGCATGTTACGCTTGCGCCTCGCGGTCACGCCATAACGCATCCAGTGTTCTTCGCGTTCGATGGCCTTGCCGAGCTTGTGCTGCTCCAGCTCTTCCTCTTCCAGCACCTTGTCGCGCCATTCCTCGAAATGGGCAAAGCCGCGATTAAGACGGCGGGACTGGCCACGATCGAGCCAGACGGTCGAAGTCGAGACTTTTTCGAGAAAACGGCGGTCGTGCGAAATCAGCACCAGCGCGCTGCGCGTCTGCTGCAAATCGCTCTCAAGCCATTCGATGGTCGGCAGATCCAGATGGTTGGTGGGTTCGTCGAGCATCAGGATATCAGGTTCCGGCGCCATCACGCGGGCAAGGGCCGCACGTCGCGCCTCACCGCCGGAAAGGCTTGCCGGATGTTCCTGCCCCGTGAGGCCGAGATGTTCAAGAAGATAGGTGACGCGATAGGGATCGTCGCCGGGTCCGAGCCCAGCCTCGGCATAGGCCTGCACGGTGTCGTAACCGTTGAAATCCGGCGCCTGTTCCAGATAACGGATGGTCGCGGACGGATGCCGGAAAACCTCACCCGACTGCGCTTCAACGAGACCCGCAGCGATCTTCATCAGCGTCGACTTGCCCGAACCGTTGCGCCCGACAAGGCAGATGCGATCGCCCGGCTCTACCTGGAGATTGGCGCCATCGAGCAGCGGGGTCACGCCGAAGGTCAGCTTGATGTCATCGAGTTTCAAAATTGGGGGTGCCAAGGTGTCAGGCTCCGGTCAGATCATAAGGGCGGGCGAGCACGATGGCTTTTCCGCTTTTCAGCGAGAAATGCACGGGGCCGCCATTCGCGACATTGGAAATAGTGCGGGAGGAGCCGAAAGCAAGCGCGAAATCCTTCAGCGGATAACGCACATTGCCGATATCAAGCCCCGCAAGGGCGGTAAATCCGGCAACAGAAAACAGCGAAGCGGGCGGCAGATCGACATCCAGCAAACCGGGAAGCAGCGGCCGGGCCTCTTCTTCACCTGACGTCAGCGTAACGTCGATACCACGTTCGGCCAGCGCCACCGCGTAAAGAAGGTGCTGCAGCGCATGGTCGCTTCTCTCGCCTCCAAGCGCACCGACAAGCACCAGCGAATGCGCTCCACGGGAGAGAGCTTCCGATACCGCGATCTCGCCATCCGTCACCGCCTTTGCGGCCGGGTACGGCTGCCGCGCCACATCTGGCCAGGCGTCCAGCAACTCTTTGCTGGCGGAATCGAAATCCCCGACCCACAGCTCCGGCGCAAGGCCAAGCGGCCGGGCATGGCGCATGCCGCCATCGGCCGCAATCACACGGCTATCCGCGACCGCCTCTTTCAGACGATCGGTCACCGTGACATCGCCGCCAAGCAGAATGGTGAAACGCTCTTTATCCATGCCCTGCCTTACCGCACCTCGGCCAAAAATGGAAAGCCGAAACCCCGATGAAATCAGCCTATATTGATTTTCGCCGGCTTCGGGATTATGAAACGCCTCAGTGGTGATTTGCCGACCGGCTTGCAGCCACTTTAAAGAAGTCGCTAAAGGGTCGAGGAAAAAGGCAATTTCCTGGGACCGGTCGCGATTTCGCTGCCGGTTTTTTTGTTTTCGCAACGTTCTTTACGTGATCCGGAAAAGAGAGTTCGACATGCCGATCAAGATTCCCGATACGCTTCCCGCTTTTGAGACCCTCGTTCACGAGGGCGTGCGGGTCATGACCGAAACGGCTGCTATCCGGCAGGATATCCGCCCGCTCCAGATCGGGCTTCTCAACCTCATGCCGAACAAGATCAAGACGGAAATCCAGATGGCACGCCTCGTCGGCGCTTCGCCGCTGCAGGTGGAACTGTCGCTGGTGCGGATCGGCGGCCATCGCGCCAAGAACACGCCGGAAGAGCATCTCCTGTCCTTCTACGAGACGTGGGAGGAAGTGCGCCACCGCAAGTTTGATGGTTTCATCATTACCGGCGCCCCCGTGGAGACGCTGGCCTATGAAGACGTGACCTACTGGAACGAAATGCAGAAGATTTTCGAATGGACGCAGACCAATGTCCATTCGACGCTGAATGTCTGCTGGGGGGCGATGGCCGCCATCTATCATTTCCATGGCGTGCCGAAGCACGAACTGAAGGAAAAGGCTTTCGGGGTCTATCGTCACCGCAATCTTTGCCCCTCGTCGATCTACCTGAACGGCTTTTCGGATGATTTCCAGGTTCCTGTCTCGCGCTGGACTGAAGTACGCCGCGCCGATATCGAAAAACATCCGAGACTCGAAATCCTGATGGAGTCAGAGGAAATGGGCGTTTGTCTGGTGCATGAGAAGGAGGGCAACCGGCTCTATATGTTCAACCATGTCGAATATGATTCGACGTCGCTTTCGGATGAGTATTTCCGGGACGCGAATGCCGGCGTGCCCATCAAGCTGCCGCATGACTATTTTCCGCACAACGACCCGGAACTTGCCCCGCTCAACCGCTGGCGCAGCCATGCCCATCTGTTTTTCGGCAACTGGATCAACGAGATATACCAGACGACGCCCTATGATCTAGAAGCCATCGGGCAACTGGCCGCTTAAAGCGCGTCGCGTTTGGTCAAACGCATGCGACGCGCTTTCTTCTTTGTTTTAAGCATGTCTTTGTCCCAAAACCGCAGGACACTTTTGGGAGACATGCTTTGAATTGCGGGATTGCGAATTGCCGGAAAATGACGCAACGTCCGCCGGCAATTCATGGCAACCGGGAGAATGATGTTATGGGCGACGCGGCGGCACGGGAGAATTTCGGTTTCACGGCGACCGGCGAAAAAGTCGAACGCGTCACCATCTCGAAAGGCGGGCTGACGGCCAAGGTCATCACCTGGGGTGCCGTCATTCAGGATCTGCGTCTTGAGGGCCACCAGCCGCCGCTCGTGCTCGGCTTCGACAAGTTCGAGGATTACAAATATTCCTCCTATTTCGGCGCCACCCCCGGCCGCAACGCCAACCGTATCGGTGACGGCCGGTTCTCGATCGACGGGCACGAATACCAGCTGGAACTGAACGAAAAGGGCGTAACCCATCTGCATGGCGGCAGCGACGGCATGGGCAAACGCAACTGGATGCTGATGGAACATGGCGAAAGCCATGCGATTCTGCAGATAATCGATCCCGATGGCCGCGCCGGTTATCCGGGCAATTGCACGGTCACGGCCACCTATACGATCCTCGACGGCGGTGTGCTTTCGGTGGTCTATGAAACGGTGACCGACAAGCCGACCATCGCCAATGTCTGCCAGCATTCCTATTTCAATCTCGATGGGGCAGATACCGCACTTGGGCATGAGATCAGCATCGCTGCTGACTTCTACCTGCCCACCAACGACAAGCAGATACCGACGGGCGAAATCCGCTCCGTCGAAGGAACCGTGTTCGACCTTCGCCAGACAACACCGATGCGGCGCAAGGAGAATGGCGAGCAGGTCCTCTACGACCATAATTTCTGCCTTTCGCCCGAACGTCGCGCCAAGCGCAAGGTCGCCCGCGCCTATTCGCCGGCCTCCGATATCGCTCTTGAGGTTCACACCACCGAACCCGGTGTACAGCTTTATTCGGCCTTTAAACTGGACGTCCCGGTTCCCGGCCTCGATGGCCGTCACTACGGCCCCTTTGCGGGTTTCTGCCTGGAAACGCAGATTTGGCCAGACGCCGTCAATCACCCGGATTTTCCGCATGCAATCCTGCGGCCGGGCGAAACGCTGCGTCAGGAAACCGACTATATTTTCAAGAAAGGCTGAACCAGCGCGCTAGGGTCAGTCCAGCACGCAGCCGACATAGCCGCCGGAGGCGCGGGCGCGACGCTCGATAAGGCCGGCAAGCCGTTGCAATCCGCGTCCCGGCTTGCTGGCGACGCGGTCGATGGGATTAGGTAGTGAAACAGCCAGCAGCGCCGCCTGGCGGGAACTGAGCTTTGCGGCCGGCACCTTGAAATGGTGCTGTGCTGCGGCCTCAATGCCGTAGATGCCAGGTCCCCATTCGGCAACGTTGAGATAAATCTCCATCATCCGTTTTTTGGACCAGACGAAATCGGCGGCGATCGCCAGCGGCAATTCCAGCCCCTTGCGCAGGAAAGAGCGGCCGTTCCAGAGGAACAGGTTCTTGGCCGTCTGCATCGGAATGGTGCTCGCGCCACGGGTGGAGGCCCCGTCGAGCGCATTGCTGACCACGGACTGCATCTGGTTCCAGTCCACGCCGCCATGGAAACAGAATTGCCCGTCCTCGGACATCATCACCGATTGAACAAGGCGCGGGGAAATATCCTCGAGCGGCACCCAGCGTCTGTCATAACCCTGAAAGGTCACCAGATCGGCGAGCATCAGCGTCGAGACCGGCCGGAAAAACGGCAGTGCATAGACCGGGATCAGCAGATAGGGCAGGATCAGCAAAGCCAGCAAGGTCATGATGATGCGCTTTGCCAACGTGCGAAAATCCACCTTCGGACTGCTCCGGTCTTCCGCCAGCACGGCGTAATCTGCGTCGCTTTCAGGCGTACTGCTCAATATTCGTCAAAGCCCCGCACCAATTGAAGCCTTTCATAGTCCATTGCCGCCTTCAAGGCGAGTCCGGTCAAATAGTTGCGCCTCTGGAATCACGAAAAGGTTTGCCTGCATTCGCGCGGCATGCCAAAGAGCGCGGCATGGACGCTGCGATGACAAATTTCGAAACGAAGCTGCGCGAAAACGCGGCTAAAACCGAAGCCCTGCTTGGCCGCCTGCTTTCCGGCGAAGCACGCGCAGACGAGATCACGCGCCCACAAAACCTGCTCGACGCCATGCGCCATGGCGTGCTGAACGGCGGCAAACGCCTGCGGCCCTTCCTCGTCATCGAAAGTGCCGCCCTTACGGGCGGAAATGCCGAAGCCGCCCTTTATGTCGGCGCCGCGCTGGAATGCCTCCATTGTTATTCGCTTGTTCATGACGATCTGCCCGCCATGGATGACGATGACCTGCGCCGCGGCCAGCCGACGGTGCATCGCAAATTTGATGAGGCGACCGCCATTCTCGCCGGCGACAGCCTGCTGACGCTTGCCTTTGATATCATCGCCTCGGACGAAAATCCGCTCGCGGCCGAACGCAAGGCCGCGCTCGTGCTTTCGCTTGCCCGCGCAGCGGGCATCGGCGGCATGGCCGGCGGCCAGGCCCTCGATCTCGCTGCTGAAAAGACAGCGCCGGATGAGGCCGGCGTCATTACATTGCAAGCTATGAAAACTGGCGCACTGCTGCGTTTTGCCTGCGAAGCGGGCGCAATCATCGCCGGAAGCGATGTTTCCGAAAGGCAAAGGTTGCGTCACTTCGGCGAAAAGATCGGCCTCGCCTTCCAGCTTGCCGACGATCTTCTGGATTTGACGGCCGACGCCGCCACCATGGGCAAGGCGACCGGCAAGGATGCCGCGCGCGGCAAGGGAACGCTCGTGGCATTGCGCGGCGAAGACTGGGCGCGCCGCAAGCTGCAGGAGCAGGTGGCGGAAGCTGCGGAACTGCTGGCTCCCTATGGCGAAAAGGCCGCGATTCTCATCGCGGCCGCAAGATTCATCGCTGAACGGAAAAGCTGAGCCGGTTCTCCTCTCAGCTTCCCATCATCCAATCAGCCCTTGAGCGGCGAAATCAGCACTTCGACGCGACGGTTCTGGGCGCGACCGTCAGACGTTGCATTCGAGGCGATCGGCTGCGACGGGCCGAAGCCGAGCGTCGAAATACGGCGCTGGTCGACGCCGCGCGCGCCGATATAATTCGCAACCGATGCGGCGCGACGCTCGGAAAGCGCCTGGTTATGCTGCAGGCTGCCGGTGGAATCGGTGTGGCCGTTGATGTCGATGAGCGTGCGGTTGAACTTGTTCAGCACAATGGCGACAGAATCGAGCGTCGGGTAGAATGGCGGAATGACCTGATCCTGGTCCGTCGCGAAGGTGATGTTCGACGGCATGTTGAGAACGATGCTGTCGCCGCGGCGAGTAACCGAAACACCCGTTCCCTGAAGCTGGGCGCGAAGCTCGGCTTCCTGACCATCCATGTAATTGCCGATAGCGCCGCCGGCGAGCGCGCCGATGCCCGCGCCGATAAGCGCGGCATTGCGGCGACCGGTCGGCGAACCGCCGACAGCCAGACCACCCAGAGCACCGACCACGGCGCCGATGCCGGCACCGCCGGCGGTGTTCGACATCTTCTGCTCACCCGTATAGGGATCGGTGGTGGTGCAGGCGGAAAGATAGGTCCCGCAAAGGGCGACGATCGCGATTTTTTTGATCATGTGTTTTTATGCTCCGAGAGGTTCAGGAGGTATGACAGTGGAATTCCGGCCTTTTCACGGTACTCTTTACTCCGCCGCATCTTTCCGGCCAAAACGCTTTTCGATGTAATCGATCACAAGCGCTTCAAAATCGGCGGCGATATTGGGGCCACGCAGGGTTAGCGCCTTCTCTCCGTCGATGAAGACGGGCGCTGCGGGGCTTTCGCCGGTTCCGGGTAACGAAATGCCGATATCGGCATGTTTGCTTTCACCGGGGCCATTAACGATGCAACCCATGACGGCGACATTGAGCGCCTCGACACCAGGATATTTCTCACGCCAGATCGGCATGTTCTTGCGAATATCGTTCTGGATATTCTGGGCAAGTTCCTGGAAGACGGTGGACGTGGTGCGCCCGCAGCCGGGACATGCCGCAACGACCGGAATGAACTGACGGAAACCCATGACCTGCAGCAATTCCTGCGCCACCTGCACCTCGCGGGTGCGGTCGCCATTCGGCTCCGGCGTCAGCGAAACGCGGATCGTATCGCCAATACCATGCTGCAACACGTAACCCATGGCGGCGGATGAAGCGACGATGCCCTTCGAGCCCATTCCCGCTTCGGTGAGACCGAGATGCAGGGCGTGGTCGGAGCGTTCCGACAGCATCGAATAAACGGCGATGAGGTCCTGCACCTGGCTGACCTTGGCCGACAGGATGATGCGGTTACGTGGCAGGCCGATCTCTTCGGCAAGCTCGGCGGAAATCAACGCCGACTGCACGATCGCCTCGCGCGTGACCTGACGAGCGGAGAGAGGGAAGCCCTGCTCCTTGTTCTTGTCCATCAGGGTCGTCAGCAATTCCTGATCGAGCGACCCCCAGTTGACGCCGATTCGCACCGGCTTGTCGTATCGGATCGCCATTTCGACGATCTCGCCGAACTGCTTGTCCTTCTTGTCCTTGAAGCCGACATTACCGGGATTGATGCGGTATTTCGCCAGCGCCTCGGCACAGGCAGGGTGATCGGCGAGAAGCTTGTGACCGATATAATGGAAATCGCCGATCAGCGGCACATCCATGCCGAGACGCAGCAGCCGCTCGCGGATTTTCGGCACGGCGGCAGCGCTCTCATCGCGGTCGACGGTGATGCGCACCATTTCCGAACCGGCCTGGAAAAGCGCCGCCACCTGCTGCACGGTGGCGTCGATGTCAGCCGTATCGGTATTTGTCATCGACTGCACGACGACGGGCGCACCGCCACCGACGATGACACCGCCCACGTCTACGGCGACGGATGCGCGGCGGGGCTTCGGATCGTAATCGGCATGTGACGTCATGGCGGTCTCTGGAGCTTGCGGCAAGGTCTGGCAATTGAGGTGAAACAAGGGGGCCTCCTTGTCAACACCCAACGCGCTGGAGCTTCTACTTTACCGCAATCATGGCAAAATTCGAGACGCCTATTCCTTGCCCGCACCATCAGCATGCCGGGCGAGCCGTGAAAGTAGCAGAACGACCACATGCAGCAGCGGCAGAGCGAGAAACACGCTGGCAAGACCGGTATGTTCAGCGATGAAGCCGATCGCCGAGGGCGCTACCAGAATGCCGGAATAACCCATGGTGGTGACGACCGAAAGGCCGATGCCAGGCGCCAGTCCCGGCATATTGCCCGCCGCCGAAAAGGCGATCGGCACCATGTTGGAAATACCGATACCGGCAATGGCGAAACCGATAATCACGAAAGTGGAATTTCCCGCAAGGCCGGCAATCAGAAGACCGGTGATCGACATGACCGAGCAGAAACGCAGGGTTCGGACCGCCCCGAACCTGTCACGCACCAGATCGCCGGCAAACCGCATGATCGCCATGGTCATGGAAAATGCCGCGAAAGCGAAACCGGACTGCGAGACGGAAGCGCCCAGTTCGTTGCGCAGATAAAGGGCACCCCAATCGAGGATGGCACCCTCCGGAATCATCGAGAATAACGCCATCAGGCCGATGATCCAGGGCAGCGGCGTCAGCGGCAGGCCGCCTTTCGGGCGTTCCTCCTCAGGATGCGGGCGATCCGCGAGAACCCGCGGCCATGCAATGACCAGCAACACCAGCGCGATGACCGTCAACGCAACGGCATGCCCCTGCACACCGATCGCCGTGATGAGATAACCGCCAAGACCAGCGCCGATCAGACCGCCGAGGCTCCAGAAGGCATGGCACGACGACATGATGGCGCGGCGCATATCCCGTTCCACCGCCACGGCATTGGCGTTCATGGCGACATCCATCGCCCCCGTCAGCCCGCCGAACAGAAATACCGCGATCACCCCCGCCCACACCGTGCCGGCCCAGGAAATGAAAAGCAGCGTCGGCAGAAAGATCGCGGCGGTGACGAGGCTCACCGTGCGCGAGCCGAAACGGGCAATCTGGGAACCGGCAATGGGCATGAAAACCAGCGAGCCGATGCCGAAGACCAGAATGATGAGGCCGAGCGCGCTTTCACTGAGGGAAAGGCGCGCCGCAAATTCCGGAATCTTGGGCGCCCATGACCCCATCATGAAGCCATTCATCAGGAACAACAGGGAAACGCCCAGCCTGTGCCGTGTCAGATAGGACGAACGCATGCCTGTCGGCGAAAATGTCGTGGGGCCATTCATCGGCAATATCCTTCAGACTTGACCGTGGGAAAATCGGGCGGCGTCATCGTCGCCGCAATGAATCTGTACGCCCTTTGCCGACAGCGCCTCGACGAATACGCGGTCGGCATCCTGCTCCAGCACGAGGGAAAGAGGTGGAGAAAAATCATGCACATGGAAAGCAGCCTTATGGCCGAGCTTTTCCGTGGTAATCGCTGCGACGATCCGCTGGCTGGCGCTGCAGGCAAGCCGCTTGAACACCGCATCTTCAAAAACATCCGCCGACAGACCCGTCTCGGCCGCAACGCCGCACACACCGAGAATGCAAAGATCGGGCCGCATCAGTTCGAGCTGCCGAAGCGCCATGGCGTCGATAGCCGCACCTACAGCCGGATCGACTTTTCCGCCGATCAGCACCAGATCGATATTGGCCCGCCCCGTCAGTTCGGCGGCAATGGCTGGCGTATTCGTCACCACTGTCAGGTTGAGACCGGCAGGGATCGCGCGTGCGATGGCGAGATTGGTGGAGCCGGCATCGATGAAGACGACCATGCCGGGTTCAAGCAGCGGGACAGCGGCACGCGCCAGCATGGCCTTGCGGTCCGCATCCTCGGCAATGCGCGTCTTCAGTGGCACCGTCTTGCTGTCGGAAAGCAGCGCCCCGCCATAAACGCGCAGGCATTCCCCGCGGGCCGCCATCTCACGCAGGTCACGACGCACCGTGTCTTCGGAAACGCCGAAGTTCTGCGCAAGATCCTGCGCCAGCACACGGCCGCTTTGCCGTAGCTGCGCGAGGATAAGCGCCTGCCGCTCGCTGACGAAATGATCACTCATGGAGACTCATGCATAAACAGGAACAAACGTGCACGAACATGCATATTCGAGTTTCCACCGAAGCGCAATAAAAAACGCCCGCCGAAAAAGACGGGCGTCTGACTGTGTAATGAGAGATTCGAACGGCTTTTATTCGGCGTAAGCGATCAGCAGATCCTTCGCATCGATCTGGTCGCCGGGGCGCACCAGAACTTCCGCGATCTTGCCGTCGCGTTCGGCGTGAAGCGCGGTTTCCATCTTCATGGCTTCGATGGAGAGCAGCACGTCACCGGCCTTGACCTCCTGACCCTGATTGACGAAGACGCGGCTGATAACGCCGGGCATCGGTGCACCAATATGGACAGCATTGCCCGGTTCGGCCTTGCGGCGCACGGCGGAGCCGGAAGCACCATGGGCACGATCCGGCACCTTGATGCGGCGCGGCTGGCCGTTGATCTCGAAGAACACCGTCACCATGCCCTTGTCATCAATGCCGGACGAGGCCTGATTGACGATGACAAGCGTCTTGCCGCGCTCGATATCGGCAAACAGCTCCTCGCCATCCTCCATGCCGTAGAAATAGGCATGGGTGGGCAGCACGGAAACGGGGCCGTATGTCTCGGCGGTGAGCGCGAAATCGGTGAACACCTTCGGATACATGAGATAGGACGCGAACTCGAAGTCGTCGACCTTGCGCTCCAGCTTGGTCTCGATCACCTTCCGCTCCGCGTCGAGATCGGCATCTGCCAAAAGCGAACCCGGACGAACGGTATAGGGCGCTTCGCCCTTCAGCGCCTTTTTCTGCAGGGCTGCCGGCCAGCCGCCTGGCGACTGTCCGAGATCGCCTTTCAGCATCGAAACCACCGATTCCGGGAAAGACACTTCACGATCGGGGTTTTCGACATCGGCGACCGTCAGATCCTGGCTGACCATCATCAGCGCCATGTCACCGACGACCTTGGAGGACGGGGTTACCTTGACGATATCGCCGAACATGCGGTTGGCATCGGCATAGGCCTGCGCCACCTCGTGCCAGCGGCTCTCCAGACCCAGCGACCGCGCCTGTTCCTTGAGGTTGGTGAACTGGCCGCCCGGCATTTCGTGCAGATAGACTTCCGAAGCCGGTCCCTTGAGATCGCTTTCGAAAGCCGCATACTGGTTACGAACAGCTTCCCAGTAGAAGGAAATGCGGCGGATCCATTCCGTATCAAGACCCGTATCGCGTTCCGACCCTGCCAGCGCCTCAACGATCGAACCAAGGCATGGCTGCGAGGTGTTGCCAGAGAAGGCATCCATCGCAGCATCCACGGCGTCGACGCCGGCATCCACAGCGGCCAGAACGGTGGCGGCGGAAATGCCCGAGGTATCATGGGTGTGGAAATGGATCGGCAGACCGGTCGCCTCGCGCAACGCCTTGAACAGAACCTTGGCGGCAGCCGGTTTCAACAGACCCGCCATGTCCTTGACGGCGATGATATGAGCGCCGGCTTTTTCAAGCTCGGCGGCAAGGCCGGTATAATATTTGAGATCATATTTCGGACGCGCCGAATTCAACAGATCGCCGGTATAGCAGATGGTCGCTTCGCAGAGCTTGTTCTCCTCGGCAATCGCATCCATCGAAACGCGCATATTCTCCACCCAGTTCAGGCAGTCGAAGACGCGGAAAAGATCAACTCCGCCCTTTGAGGCCTGGCGGACGAAATATTTCACGACATTATCAGGATAATTCTTGTATCCGACGCCGTTTGCGCCGCGCAGCAGCATCTGCAGCAGCAGGTTCGGCGCGCCTTCGCGGATAAGCGCCAGGCGCTCCCACGGGTCTTCAGTCAGGAAGCGCATGGAAACGTCGAACGTCGCACCACCCCAGCATTCCAGCGACAGAAGTTGCGGCAGCGCCTTGGCGTAAACACTCGCGACATGGGCGATGTCATGGGTGCGAACGCGGGTAGCGAGAAGCGACTGGTGCCCGTCGCGCATGGTCGTATCGGTGACCAGCACGCGCTTTTCATTACGCATCCAGTCCGCAAAGCCCTTCGGGCCAAGCTTGTCCAGCAGCTGCTTTGTGCCGTCAGGTGTCGGCGCATCGATATAAGGCACGATGGGCTTCGCCGCCTTTTCGGACGGCCTGGCGCGACCCTTGGTTTCCGGGTGGCCGTTGACGGTCACGTCGGCGAGATAGGTCAGAAGCTTGGTGGCGCGGTCCTGACGCTTGACCTGTGCGAAGAGCTCCGGCGTCGAATCGATGAACCGGGTCGTATAGGTGTTGTTACGGAAGCTGTCGTGACCGATGATGGCTTCGAGGAAGGTGAGGTTGGTCGCCACGCCGCGAATACGGAATTCGCGCAGCGCGCGGTCCATGCGGTTGATCGCCTCATCCGGTCGCGGCGCCCAGGCCGTCACCTTCACAAGCAGCGGATCGTAATAGCGGGTGATGACAGCGCCGGTATAGGAGGTGCCGCCATCCAGACGGATACCGAAGCCCGAAGCGGAACGGTAGGCGGTGATACGGCCATAGTCCGGAATGAAATTATGTTCCGGGTCTTCGGTCGTGATGCGGCACTGCAGCGCATGGCCATTGAGACGGATGTCCTCCTGGCGCGGAACGCCGGATTCCGCCGTGCCGATGGCGGCACCTTCGAGAATATGAATCTGCGCCTTGACGATATCGATACCAGTCACGACTTCGGTGACGGTATGCTCCACCTGAATACGCGGATTGACCTCGATGAAGTAAAATTTGCCGGTATCGGCATCCATCAGATATTCGACCGTGCCGGCGCCGATATAATTGGTCGCGGCGGCGATCCTCAGGGAGTAGGCGGCCAGTTCCTGGCGCTGCGCTTCGGACAGATAGGGTGCAGGCGCACGCTCGACGACTTTTTGATTGCGCCGCTGGATCGAACAATCACGCTCGAACAGATGCACGACATTGCCATGCGTATCGCCGAGAATCTGGCTTTCGACGTGACGCGCACGCTCGACCAGCTTTTCGAGATAAACTTCATCCTTGCCGAAGGCGGCTTTCGCCTCGCGCTTGGCCTCCGTCACCTCGCGGGCGAGGTCCTGCTTTTTGCGGATGGCGCGCATGCCGCGACCGCCGCCGCCCCAGGAGGCCTTGAGCATCACGGGATAGCCGATTTCTTCGGCCATGCGTTCCACTTCCGCTATATCATCAGGCAGCGGATTGGTGGCGGGAACAACGGGGACATCAACCGAGATCGCCAGATTGCGGGCGGCGACCTTGTTGCCGAGCTGGCGCATCGTATCCGCCGTCGGTCCGATGAAGGTGATGCCGGCCTTGTTGCAGGCCTCCACGAATTCGGGGCTTTCAGACAGGAGACCGTAACCGGGATGGATCGCGTCTGCTCCCGAGAGCTTGGCCACGCGGATAACCTCCTCGATCGAAAGATAGCTCTCGATCGGCCCCATGTCCTTGGCGAGATGCGGCCCTCGGCCAACCTGATAGGATTCGTCCGCCTTGAAGCGGTGCAAAGACAGCTTGTCCTCTTCCGCCCAAATCGCAACGGTTTTAATCCCAAGCTCATTCGCTGCCCGGAAAACGCGGATCGCAATTTCGGATCGGTTGGCAACAAGTATTTTCGATATCTTCAAGACGGTCTCCCCACACGCCAAAACAAAACTTCTGCTGCACTGCGGAATTAAGCAGCAAAACCCGGTCTTGGAAAGGGCAATTCCGGCGAGAACTGTCCTGTTTGCGCTAGCTCAGCAATCCATGACGAAAAGCAAGCGCTACGGTGTGCTGTCGGTTCTTGGCGCTGAAACGGCGCTGGATTCCGTTGATATACCAGTCGACCGTGTGGTTGGAGATCGATAGCTGACGTCCGATTTCCGTCGAGGTCATGCCGTCTGCCATCAGCGTCAGCACCTCCATTTCGCGCCTCGTAAGCTCGAGAGCGGAAACGTCGGGGGCATTGCTGAAGCCATGAGCCTGCCCGGAAAGATCGAGCAGGCGCCAGAACACGGCACGCGTGGCAGCATCAAGCAGCTCCACCTGCAAGGAGGGCAATTGCCGATCCTGACCGCCAATGAAGACCGCACCGATGAATCCCGCACGACCGTGCACGGGAAAGGCATAGCCGCCCTGCAGACCGTAGCGGCCTGCGTCGTGGAAAAAGACGCTCGCCCTTTTGCGATGCATCGCACGCGGCAGGCCCTCAAGCGCTTCCTTCCATTGAAACGGCTTGTGCACCATGCCGATCACCTTGCGGACGGGATCGACGAGATTGTACTTCTTGGCCCTGTAAACCTCCAGCCAGCCTTCAGGCAGATGTTGCGCGAGAATGTGTCCACTGGAGGCGATCTCCCCGGTCATCCGCCTGCTGACGAGAAAATATTCGAAACCGTATTCGCGAATGAGCGTTGCAAATTCGGAGCGAACGCGGTCGGCGCTTCCCGCCTGGTAACACGCTGAGATGAAGTGAAGAATATCATGCATAAAGACACGGGGTCCGGAGCTTGGCTTGAAGGGAATGACACGGAGGACATGGTCCCGCGATGACGTCATGTTACTCGGGCGCCGGTCGGTTGAGATTGAACATATCGTCGTTATCAATCCCTGAAACGAAGATGCTAAATCTTGTGACGGCAGGCCCCGGGAAACATCGGGTTCGGTTTTTTCGGTTCGCACGCGCGGTCAATCTGTTAAGCCGCCATTCAGACAGAAAGAGCGATAATTACACAAAATTCGCCGTCTCATGCAACCTTGCTAAAGTAGCATGGCGTTGAGGCCGAACAATAAACCGCTTGAAAAGACGCACGGACTGGATTGAAAATTTGACCTTGTTTCAGGTTTATACACGCGCTCTGCGCTATCTGACCGTTCATAAATGGCGTGTGACGGTTGTCGTCATTGCCAACGTCATTCTTGCAGCGATCACCATCGCCGAACCCGTACTGTTCGGCCGGATCATTGACGCCATCTCTTCCGGCACCAATGTCACGCCCATTCTCATTCTGTGGGCGGGTTTTGGCGTCTTCAACACCGTCGCTTATGTCGCGGTCGCCCGCGAGGCCGACCGGCTGGCCCATGGCCGGCGCGCTTCGCTGCTGACGGAAGCCTTTGGGCGCATCATCTCCATGCCGCTCTCCTGGCACCATCAGCGCGGCACGTCGAACGCCCTGCACACGCTCCTGCGCGCCAGCGAAACGCTGTTTGGCCTCTGGCTCGAATTCATGCGCACGCATCTGGCCACTTTCGTCGCGCTGGTGCTGCTTGTGCCGACCGCCATGTCCATGGACATGCGCCTCAGTTTCGTTCTGATTGGCCTCGGCATCGTCTACTGGTTCATCGGCAAGTGGGTGATGGGCCGCACCAAGGATGGCCAGGCTTCGGTAGAGGAGCACTATCACAGCGTTTTTGCCCATGTCAGCGATTCCATCAGCAACGTGTCGGTGCTGCACAGCTACAACCGCATCGAGGCTGAAACGAAGGCGCTGAAATCCTTCACTGAAAAACTCTTGAGCGCACAATATCCGGTGCTTGACTGGTGGGCCTTTGCGAGTGCTCTGAACCGCACGGCCTCCACTGTTTCGATGATGATCATCCTCGTCATCGGTACCGTTCTGGTCAAGAACGGCGAATTGCGCGTCGGCGACGTCATCGCCTTCATCGGTTTTGCCAATCTCCTGATTGGCCGTCTGGATCAGATGCGGCAATTCGTGACGCAAATTTTCGAAGCCCGCGCCAAGCTCGAGGATTTCTTCGTTCTGGAGGATTCCGTCAAGGAACGGGAAGAGCCGGGCGACGCCCGCGAATTGTCGAATGTCTCCGGCACCGTGGAATTCCGCCACATCAATTTCGGTTTCGCCAACACCAAGCAGGGCGTTCATGACGTCTCGTTCACGGCGAAGGCCGGCGAGACCGTTGCGATCGTCGGTCCGACGGGCGCCGGCAAGACAACGCTCATCAACCTTCTGCAGCGCGTCTACGATCCCGATTCCGGCCAGATCCTGATCGATGGCACCGATATTTCGACGGTGACGAAAAATTCGCTCCGCAATTCCATCGCCACAGTATTTCAGGATGCCGGGCTGCTGAACCGCTCCATCCGCGAAAACATCCGCCTCGGCCGTGAATCGGCAACCGATGCGGAAGTGATGGAAGCAGCGGCGGCAGCGGCGGCAACGGATTTCATCGACAGCCGCATCAATGGCTATCTGACCCAGGTCGGTGAACGCGGCAACCGCCTGTCCGGCGGCGAGCGCCAGCGCATCGCCATTGCGCGCGCCATCCTGAAGAACGCTCCCATTCTGGTTCTGGACGAAGCGACCAGTGCGCTGGACGTGGAAACGGAAGCCCGCGTGAAGGCCGCTGTCGACGCGCTGAGAAAGAACCGTACGACCTTCATCATCGCCCACCGCCTTTCCACGGTCCGCGATGCCGATCTCGTCCTCTTCCTCGATCAGGGCCGGATCATCGAAAAGGGTACTTTCGATGAGCTGAGCCAGCGCGGCGGACGCTTCACCTCGCTGCTGCGCACCAGCGGCCTGCTGACAGAAGATGAAGGCCAGCAGCCCCGGCCAAAGGCCATAGCTTCCTGAGTGTTTGGCTGACAGAATGAGAACAGGGCGGACAGCATGCTTGTCCGCCCTTTTTTCTTTGCCCGCTTCCCGACGGCAGTGCCAGATCACAGGTCTCCTATCGGAGAATTCCGGTCAAGGAACTGGCCAGCCAAAAATCGATCTGCCCGAATGGGAGGACATTTCCCAGAAAGGCAACGATACCTGCTGCGAGATTAGTTAGGAAAACTCCGAGCACCACGCCAAGCGTTACTCCGACGCTCGTCTTCCGCGGGTAGCGCGCCAACCAACACGACAACGCCAGGGAAAGAATGGCGAGCAACACCAACAGTGCAGGTTCTGTGAAAGAGGTGTTGAATTGCAAGGTAACTCCCTTTCCGATCGACCGAGAATATCGCGAAACACGCGGAGACCAATCAAGATTCCTGAGTGCAAATCCTGAAGCCGACCATAGATGACAGGTTCCTGCCGTTGCCCGTCTTCAATAATTAATCACTCGCAACTGCTGCTTTTTTCCGAAAAGATTGACGACAGGTCGGACCGGACAAATCCGGCACTGCGCCGTGAAGGCCTGCCTGCATGACCTTATCTCGGTGCCGCAGGACCTTTCAGCCGACCGCTGCGAAGGAGACCGGGCTTCCGGGCCATGATCCGGCCGATGTGCCAAGTTGGAAACCAAGCTAGCACCATAAAAATTCAGGCCCCTGCGTCACCACAGGAGCCTGAGTCTAAAAGCGAACAGAGGCCTGATCGTCTCAGTCGAAGGGGATCACCCTGTCGCCTGCCGACAAAGCCTTGCCATCGACGGATACGGAGACTTCCGCCCCACCGGCCTTGCGGCTGACGGCGATGTCCCTTGCCTTCCCGTCGAGCGTGATCTTCACCGAGAAACCGCTCCAGTCCTCCGGCAGAGACGGCGCAATATGCAGCTTGCCGTCGGTGCGTGTGATGCCGAGAATACCCTCGACAGCGGCGCGGTAGAGCCAGCCGGCCGAACCCGTGTACCAGCTCCAGCCTCCACGGCCCGCATAAGCGCCTTCACCGTAAACATCCGCGGTCACCACATAGGGTTCGACCCGATAGGTTTCTGACGATGCCGCATCGAGCGCATGATTGACCGGGTTGAGCAGCTTGAAGCAGTTCCATGCCTCCTGCGCCCTACCCTGCTTGGCGAGGGCAAGAACCACCCAGGTTGCGGCATGGGTATATTGCCCGCCGTTTTCACGCACGCCCGGCGGATATCCCTTGATGTAACCCGGATCATGCGGTGCACGCGAGAAGGGCGGCGTGAACAGCCTGATAATGCCGGTCTGCTCATCGACCAGATGCTCCATGACGGCATCCATGGCCTGCCGCGACCGACCCTCTTCGCCTTCGCCGGAGAGAACGCTCCAGCTCTGGCCAAGGGAATCGATCCGGCACTCCTCGCTTTCGGCGGAACCGAGCGGCGTGCCGTCATCGAAATAACCGCGCCGGTAATAGCTGCCATCCCAACCCGCTGTTTCCAGCGCGTTGCGCAGCCTTTCCCGATGCGATGCCCATTTGCCGACGCGGTCGGCATCGCCACGCTTTTCCGCAATCTCGATGAAATCGCGCAACGCCCCGGAAAGGAACCAGCCGAGCCAGACGCTGGTGCCCTTGCCGCCGACGCCGACGCGGTTCATGCCGTCGTTCCAGTCGCCGCCGAGGATCAGCGGCAGGCCATTTTCGCCGGTGCGATGAATGGCGAGATCAAGCGCCAGCGCCGCATGTTCGTAAAGCGTGGCGGATCTGTCGCTGATCTCCGGCTGGAAGAAAGCATCATGCTGGCCGGGCATCAATGCCGCCCCCTTCAGGAAGGGGATGCTTTCATCGAGGATCGCGACATCACCCGTGGCCGAGACATATTGGTTGATCGCATATGCGAGCCAGACCACGTCATCCGAGATGGTCGTGCGAACACCGGCGCCCGTCAGAGGCAACCACCAGTGCTGCACATCGCCTTCGGGGAACTGGCGACCGGCTGCGCGCAGGATCTGCTTGCGGGCGAGATCCGGCTGGTAGAGCAGGAAGGCTAGCGTATCCTGAAGCTGGTCGCGGAAGCCGAAGGCGCCGCTCGACTGGTAAAAGGCCGTGCGCGCCAGAATGCGGCACGCCAGCGCCTGATAGGGCAGCCAGTTATTGACCATGTGATTGAAGCCGGCATCGGGCGTGGAAACCTGCAGCTGGCCGGTAAAGCCGGTCCAGAATGCCTTGCTCTCGTCCAGCACCGTCTGGAAGTCCGCGTTGCGAACATCCTTCACCAGCGCTTCGGCCTCTTCCGCATTGTCGGCATCGCCGAGAATGAAGGTCATGTGCCGTTCTTCACCGGGCTTCAGATGGATTTCCTGCATCAGCGCCGCGCAGGGATCGCCATCGACCTCGGTGCTGCCGCTGAGTGCGCTACCCGACACGATGCCCTGCGGGGCCTGTGCCGAACCGAAGCGGCCGATGAATTCCCGGCGGCTGGTGGTGAAGCCGCTCACCTCACTGTCAAGCGTCAGGAATGCCGTGCGGGCGCTATAGTCGATGCTGTAGGGGTTCGACGCGAAGATCGCATTGCTGCCGGCATCGTGTCTGCTCAGAATGAACGGCGCGGATTTCTGGGCGTTGTTGCCCAGCACCCATTCCACATAGGCGTAGACCTTCAGGCGCCGGCTTTTTGAACCCTTGTTGCGAACGATGACCTGCGAGAACTTGACCGGTTTTTCGCGATCAACGGTCTGTGTCACTTCGACTTCAAGTGTATCGGCCACGCCTGTCAGCACGGAGTAACCTAGGCCATGGCGGGTTTCGAACATGGCTTCCGGATCGCGCGACAGCGCGGCGCAGGGAGTATAGAGCTTTCCTGTCTCCACATCGACGACATAGAAGGCCTCACCCGGCCGGTTGACGACCGGATCGTTGCTCCAGGGCGTCAGCTGATAGTCGCGCGAATTGCGGCTCCAGCTGAAGCCGGCGCCTTCGGCCGAAATGTGGAAGCCGAAACTCTCGTTCGAGATGACGTTGATCCACGGATGCGGCGTGGACTGCCCGCCATTGAGGCGCACAACATATTCCTGGCCGTTCCTGGCGAAGCCGCCAAAACCGTTCCAGAAATCGAGATCACCCGCATCTTCGACCTGTTCCGCAACCGGGAAGGACGGTACCGGCAGACGGGCCTGCGCAGCGTCGCTTGTGCCATCGGGGCCGCGATGGGCCGCAAACAGCGAGACCGCACGGTTGATCTGGTCGACAATCTTGCCGTTGCGCACGTGGAGAACGACGCGGGAAGCGGCGAGAAGCGCGCTCCACGTCTCTTCGTCCATCAGGTCGCGGCGCACGGAGAAGACGTGCGGACGACCGCCATCGGCGGGATTGATGCGGCGCTGCGCCTCGGAAATATGATCCAGCGCATGCTGCATGTCCTGTGCATAGGATGCAGCCCGTTCGTTGACGATAACGAGATCGAAGATCACGCCGCGTGAACGCAGATATTCATGGGCGCTCAGCGCCTCACGGGCGATATCCATGTCCATATCGTCGTTGATGCGCAAGCTGAAGATCGGGAAATCGCCTGAAATCGCGAGCGGCCACAAAGCACGCTGCGAGGCAAGGCCGGTTTTCAGCGTTTCCGAATCCGCACGCAGATGCATGTCCGGATAGGTCAGATAACGGCCGAGATGCTGGAAGGCGGCCGCCTGCTGCGAGGTGACGCCCACATGGCGCATCTGCACCTGCGTGCGTGTCCAGGCGTGCACGAGTTCATGGGCAAACGCGTCCGGATGACGATAACGGTCGATCGCCTTGTCGACCTCCTCGCGGCTTGGCGCGGCAATCGTCCAGAAAATCACGCTCACCTTCTTGCCCGCCGGCACGCGTACGGTGCGGCGCAATGACAGGATCGGATCAAGCGTGAAGCCGTCGTTGCTGGAAAGCGTCGCACCGGCATCGAAAGCCGCCGCTTCGCGCAGCGAGCGGCCGCGGCCGATGAACTTGGCACGATCGGTCTCGAATTCCGTCGGGCGCGACGGGCCGGCATTGTCGGCGGCAAGATGCGCGATGACGGTGCCGGGCTCGTTCGGGCTGCGACGGTTGCGCCAGGCGCGGATGACATCACCGCGGCGGCCGATCTCGGTCTGCACGAACATGCGCGAGAACAGCGGATGGGCGTTGTCGTCATCTTCAGACGCAATGACGGGCTCCATATAGGAGGTCACTTCGATATAGCGATCCTCGGAACCGACATTGAGCAGCGTGACGCGGCGGCCTTCGGCATCGTGCTCGGTGGCGACAATGCATTCGACCACGCTCTGCAGATCGCCGGTGGTCTTGTGGAACTCGGCCTTGTCGTCGGTGAAGATCGTCTTGGTCTTTTCGCCTTCGATAACACGCGGCTCTGCCGTCGCACTCCACCATTGTCCGTTGGTGGTGTCGCGCAGGAAGATGAAGGTGCCCCAGCGGTCTTCGGTCGGATCGGCCTTCCAGCGGGAAATCGCCTGACCGTTCCACTTCGAATAACCGGCACCCGTCGAGGTGAGCATCGTCGAATAATGGCCGTTCGAAAGGAACACCACTTCGCGGTCGCGCGCGGCCGGGTCGACGATGGAGCGCACTTCCGCACGCAACAGGTCCGCCTGTTCCTTGCCGGGGGTTTCCGGCTCGTATTTCGCGCTCATGACGGGCACTTCGCGCGGTGCCTTTTCCTGCAACAGCAGTTCGGCCGCTTCAATCACCGGATCGGAATGGAAGAGTTCGCGCAGCACGCCATCGAAAGCGACGTTGGCGACGGCCGCAATCGACATGCCGTGGTGGTGGGCATAATAGTTGTAGACCACCGCGCAGACCTTACCATCAGGCACACGTGTCGGTGTGAAATCCACCGCATCATGGAAGCCGTACTGGCCAAGCGCGCCAAGCTTGCGCAGCTTGTCGAGGTTCTCAAGCGCACCATCAGGATCGTACTGGCTGGCGAGGATCGACGCATAGGGCGCGATGACAGCATTCTGGCCGAGACCGCGCTTGAGGCCAAGCGTCGGCACACCGAAGTTGGTGTACTGGTAGTTCATGTTGTGATCGCGGGCGTTGAACGCCGCTTCGGAAATGCCCCATGGCGTGCCGAGGCGGCGGCCGTGGTTCATCTGTTCCTTAACGATCAGATTGTTGGTCTGGTTGAGAATGCCGCCCTGACGCTCCTGCATGACGAGCGGGGGCATCAGATATTCGAACATCGAACCCGACCAGGAGACCAGCGCGCCCTGCGCACCGATCGGCACGACCTGACGGCCGAGACGGTACCAGTGCTCTGTCGGCAGATCGCCCTTGGCGATGGCAAACAGGCTGGTCAGACGGCATTCGGACGCCAGAAGGTCGTAGCAGGCCTCGTCCAGCTCCTTGCTTTCGACGCGATAGCCAATCGACAGAAGACGGCGATCCTTGCGGTACAGGAACGTGAAGTCCATCGAGAAAGCGAGGTTGCGGCTGCGGTCGCGCAGCGATGCGAGACGCTGGCGCAACGGTTCCATATTGGTGAGATCGATGGCGCTGTCGGAAATATGCGCCTCACAGCAATCCACCAGCAATTGCGCCCAGCGGGTCACTTCCGCGCTCTGCGCAGACTTCACTTCGTGATCGACATTGGTAGCGAGTTTCTGGATGTCGCGCGCAAGCACCGCCAGATTGATGACGCGGATCGATGCGAATTCATGCTCGCGCTTGACGGACGCCAGAGCGTTCGAGAACCCGATGATACGCTCTTCGAGACGGCGATGCAGCGGACGCAGGTTCTTGCGGTCGTCAGGCAGCGCTTTCAGCGTTTCGCGCAGGATGCCGGCCAGATCGCCGATACCGTCCAGATTGCCCTGAAGATGCGCGGAAGGCGCTTCCGCCCACTGGCGGCAGGCCGACGAAACTGCAATCAGGTGACCGGCAAGATTGCCGCTGTCCACCGCCGAAACATAGCGGGGTCCAAGCGTCTGCAACGTGTCCGTATGGTACCAGTTGTAGAGATGGCCGCGATGTTTCTCCATCTTCTCGACGGTCTGGATCGTGTTCTCGATCCGCTCCAGAGTATCGGCAAAGCTGATCCAGCCGAACTGGCGCGCCGAAATGATGGAAAGCAGGTAGACGCCGATATTGGTGGGCGACGTGCGCGAAGCGACGATCGGCTCCGGCGTTTCCTGGAAGTTATCAGGCGGCAGGTGGTTTTCCTGCGGCGTCACGAAGGCCTCGTAATAACGCCATGTGCGGCGCGCGATCTTGCGAAGCTCGAAGGAGACGTGTTCCGAAACGAACAGCCGGTCTTCGGTTTCAGCCGACTGGCTGACATACCAGGCAACGGCAGGCGACAGAACCCAGAGAAGCGTGAAGGGAATGCCGATCAGGAAGGCATTGTCACCCGGCAGCGCCGCGAACAGCAGGCCGAGCATCGCCACTACGGGCGCATGCCACATCTGTCGATAATAATCGATGATGCTGCCCTGCGCGCTCGACTGCATGCTGGCGGCGGTACGCCATTCCAGCATCAGCTTGTGGCTGACGAGCAGGCGGTAAAGCGAGCGGGCAATCGCGTCGGTCATCATGCAGGCGGCATCGGCGATGAAGACGATGCGCAGCGCCACCTGTGCGTTGGTCGCGCGGATTTCCGACCAGATGGTGTGGAAATGCGCCTGCGGCACGATATCGGTGGAGCGCGGCACGAGACCGGAGAGCAGGGAAAGCGTGGGGGCTACGAACAGCGAGAAGATCAGCAGGATCTGCCAGATCAGCGCACCGAGCGGATCCATGAAATACCAGCCGAGGATCGAGGCAAAGAACCAGGCGATCGGCGTCAGCGAGCGACGCAGGTTATCGACCATCTTCCAGCGGCCGATCGCGGTAACGCCACGGGCACGATCGAGGATAAAGGGCAGAAGCTGCCAGTCGCCACGCGCCCAGCGATGCTGGCGCGAGACTTCAACCTCATAGCGGGTCGGGAAATCCTCGACCAGTTCCACGTCGGTCACCAGCGCGCAGCGCGCGAAGGAGCCTTCGAGCAGATCGTGGCTGAGAATGGAGTTTTCCTCGATCCGGCCCTTCAGCGCCGCCTCAAAGGCATCCACATCGTAAAGGCCCTTGCCGGTGAAGGTGCCCTCGGACGTCAGGTCCTGATAGACGTCGGAAACGGTGAAGACGTAAGGATCGATACCGCGGTTGATCGAGAAGACCCGCTGGAAAACGGATGCGTCCTTGCCGGTGGTGAGCGAGGGCGTTACGCGCGGCTGCAGCAGACCGTAGCCTTCGACAACCCGTCCGGACACCGGGTCAATCACCGGACGATTGATCGGGTGGTGCATCTTGCCGACAAGCTTGGTCACCGCATCGCGCATCAGGCGCGTATCGGCATCCAGTGTCATGACGTATTTCACGCCCTCCGGCACGACATTGGCGCCGCCGAGGAACGTTGTATCCTTGTCGCCGCGCAGCAGCATGTTCAGCTCATGCAGCTTGCCGCGCTTGCGCTCCCAGCCCATCCAGCAGCCTTCAGCCGAATTGTAGATGCGGCGGCGGTGCAACAGGTAAAAGCGTGTCTTGCCGTCAAAGGCATAACGGCTGTTCAGCGCCGCAAGCTCACGCTTGGCATAATCGAGAATTTCGAGGTCATCGTCGGACTGTTCATACTGCGCATCGCGCCAGTCGCTCACCAGCGAGAAATAAATCTCGCCATGCGGATTGGCGAGATAATGCACCTCGATATTGCGCATCATCTCATCGACACTGTCGCGGCTGGTCAGCATGCAGGGCACGGCAACCAGCGTGCGGGCGTCCTGCGGAATACCGTTCTTGAACTCGTATCCGACCAGCCGGAACGGCTTCACAAAGAAGGTGACGAGCGTGTTGAAGAGGCCGGTCGCGCCCTCGGATGCCGGCAATGCGAACATCAGCAGGAAGGCGGTCACCACATACCAGGGCATGCCCGCCTGCGCCAGGAACCAGCCAACGGCGAGCATGGCGAGCGCGGTGATTAGAAACACCGGCGCCGCAATCGCAAGCCAGTTGAACTTGCGCATCGCCCGGACGATACGCTGCGACACCAAAGGCCGGTAACCCAGCGCCTTCTCAAGCTCGAAACGACGCTGGCCCACGAGCACGGAGCCGACATTGACGGGATGTGTCTCGTCCGCCTCCACAGGCGTATCAGCGCGCGCCATTTCGACAGCGGCACGCGCAACCTCAACTTCAGTCTTGGGAGAACGGCGCGCCAGAAGTTCGATAGTATTGCGGTAGGTGTTTCGCGAACCGAAATCGAGCGTTTCGTAATCGGTCTCTTCGCGCAGAACCTTGTCGATGTGGCTGACTTCCTCGAACCACACCGACCATTCGGTATCGTCGATTTCGCGCAGGCTCTTGACGATGTTGCCCATCGTCACGTTGCCGGATGCAAGACGGTTATGTTCCGACATCATGACGTTTTCGGCGTCCGTGCCGGCAGCATGCAGGCGCTCTTCGAGCCATGCCACCGCAAAACCCGATGTCTGGGAGCCGTTGCGGAGACGATAAAGGAATTGCGTTGCGAAAGTCGGGTCGTCGACCAGCGTATCGACCTGCTTCAAAAGGGCCGCGGAGGCCTCCGCATCGTTGAGACGAATGATCTCGTCAACGACCTCGTTCGCCTTCTGGCGCATGCGGCGCGAACGCTCCACACGGATGGAGATGCGGCGAAGATTTTCGATGAGGACAAAACGGATGATCGACGGCAGCGCCCACAATTCGCCGATCTGCAGCGTCTTTGAGGTCTGGTAGCCATCCACCAGCGCCGTCATGTTCTCGCGCGAAACCGTGCTGTGGGTATGGGCGACATAAAGCCAGCCGAGCGCCATGACCCGCGGGATCGTCACCCCGCCCACCGTCATCGTCGGCAGCTGGCGATAGAACTTGCGCGGAAAATCGCGGCGAACTTCCTGGATCGCCTCTTCGATGACGTAGTGATTGTCGAGCAGCCATTCCGCCGCCGGCGTTATCGTCGCGCCATTTTCCGCGTCGACCGCCGTTGTGCGGTAGACCCGCAGAATTTCCTTCTCGTTCTCGCGATGACGCTCGAAGAAATCGAACTCCATGAAGCCGGGAAGGCTGTCGGCGCCATCGCGCGAAAGCGCGGCGCCCGCATCATGCAGTTCCTCGACCGTCATATAGGACGCGCGGATCGAATCGTTATGATCGATCTGCTTCGTCTCGGAATCACGGGCGGCGGCGGTCGGGGTAATATGAAATGACATCGGGCTCGTATTCTGAACTTTAGGGAAACTTGTTCGACTTGACCGGCATTTCGTCCATGGCGGGAACACATACGAAAATCAGGCCACGCTATATTTATGACTTATCCTGAACCTTCGGTGAACCGGACCGGACGCCGTGCGGAACGGATCGTCAGGCGGGTGGTATCCGCAGGTGCAGCATGTTGCAGTGAAATTATTCCGATACGATCGGAAAACCGCAGATCGGTGCGGACAGGAGATTTTCGATAACAGGAAGAAAATGGCATCCTGCGGCCCGGCAATGCCGTTCCGACCGAATTTCGCACCCTCCCCGACGGCGAAAATTGTTCGCGCAACGTCGATAATCCCCCGTTGACAACCTGAAGGGCAACGCGGAACCGAGACTGCCCGCGCTACATCCGAAAGAAGCTAATGCCCCAGGACGTCAATAGTTCCATGCCACCTGTCGCGGCACGATGCAAGCGCTGAATTTCAGGCCATTTCCGCGCCGATGACGACACTTTAGAATACATAAATATGCTGATATGTCCTTTGGGAAAGACGCCGGAAAAAACGGCCAAACCCGGGATTCTGAAAATGACGAAACAGACCGCGAATATCGCATCCTTTGCCAACCATATGCCGGATGTGGTGGCCATACGCCGCCACCTGCACCGCAATCCGGAAATCGGTCTTTCGGAGTTCAAAACCTCGGACTTCATTGCCGGGCAATTGGTGGAAATGGGTTATGAGGTGACGCGCGGGCTCGCCGGCACCGGTATCGTCGCCACGCTCAGCAATGGCGACAGCACGCGCACGCTCGGCATCCGCGCCGATATCGACGCCCTCCCGATCCACGAAGAGACGGGGGCGGATTATGCAAGCGCCAATCAGGGCGTGATGCATGCCTGCGGCCACGATGGCCACACCGCCATGCTGCTCGGCGCGGCAAAGATCATCGCTGAGCGCAAGAATTTCGATGGAACCCTGCATCTGATCTTCCAGCCGGCGGAAGAAAATTTCGGCGGCGCCAGAATCATGATCGAGGACGGGCTATTCGAACGTTTTCCCTGCGATGCGGTTTTTGCCCTGCATAACGATCCCGGCCTGCCCTTCGGGCAATTCGTGCTGCGCGAGGGGCCGATTCTCGCCGCTGTCGACGAGTGCAAGATCACCGTCAACGGTTACGGCGGCCACGGCGCCGAGCCGCAGGACGCGGCCGACCCCATCGTTGCCGGCGCGAGCATCATCATGGCCTTGCAGACGGTGGTATCCCGCAATATCCATCCGCAATTGTCGGCGGTCGTCACCGTTGGCGCGTTCCATGCGGGTGCTGCCAGCAATGTGATTCCCGAGACGGCGGAAATGCTGCTGACCATCCGCTCCTTCGATCCGGGCGTGCGCGATGAGCTGGAAAAGCGCATCCGGGCGATAGCCGAAGGCCAGGCGGCCAGCTATGGCATGAGCGTCACCATCGATTACGAGCGCGGGTATAACGCAACGGTCAACCACAAGGCGGAAACGGATTATGTCGCCGATCTCGCCCGCCGCTTTGCCGGAACTGAAAGGGTGGCTGAGATGCAGCGCCCGTCGATGGGCGCGGAAGACTTCGCCTATATGCTGGAGAAGCGGCCCGGCTGTTATTTTTTCCTCGGCACCGCGCGCACCGACAACGACCCGCCGCTGCACCATCCGAAATTCGATTTCAACGACGATATCCTGCCGATCGGAACCGCTTTCTGGGTTGATCTGGCCGAGGATTACCTGAAGGCATGAATGGACATGAAAAAGGCCGGTCGGAGGAGCGACCGGCCTTTTGTTCTCAAATACCCTGATGAGAAAGTCGGGAGGATCAGGGAACGAGACCGAATATGACGGCAGCGACAAACGCCACGCAGACGCCGACAAGAGCCGCATGAACCGAATCTTTCCAGTTACGCGGCGACTGGGGCTGCGAGACAAAGTCTTTCACTTTTCCTGCCTTGGAATAAGACATTGTGCACTCCCTTCCTGCTCGGCCCTTCAAAGCGGGCATTGCTTATTTCACGTAGAGAATAGCTTTATTCCCCACTGTTTCAGTAGAGATAAAATTCCATAAGATTGGCGCATCGGGAAAAATACGGATTGCGACTTGCCCACCGGCAAGCATCAATCTACCCATTGCCCGGGATCAACGCGCTGGAGGGCATTTCCGTTCAAAACCAGCGGCGGGCACGGAAAAGACCATGACGGATATCGACGCCATCATCATCGGAGCCGGGGTGATCGGACTGGCGACAGCACGCGAGCTGGCGATGCGCGGCCTCTCCGTCATCATCCTCGAAAGCGAAAAGGAATTCGGCTCGGCCACTTCCTCCCGCAACAGCGAAGTCATTCACGCCGGGCTCTATTATCCGGCCGGAAGCCTCAAGGCCCGGCTTTGCGTGGAAGGCAAGGCGCGACTCTATGCTTTCTGTCAAAGCCACGGCGTCTCATATCGCCGCTGCGGCAAACTCATCGTCGCCGCGAGCGATGAAGAGACGGCCATGCTCACCACCCTCCGCGAAAAAGGCAAAGCCAACGGTTGCGACGACCTTGAGCTGATCGATGAGCGACAGGCAGTCTCGCTCGAACCCGCGCTCACCTGCGTCGCAGCCCTGACATCGCCCTCGACCGGTATCATCGACAGCCATGGTTATATGCTGGCGCTCCTTGGAGACGCGCAGGATCATGGCGCAGCCCTTGCCCTGAACGCACCCTTCGAAAAGGCAGAAGTGATCGGCGATGGTTTCCGGGTTCACGTCGGCGGCGCGGAGCCCACAAGCCTGACATGCCGGCTGCTCGTCAATTCCGCCGGACTTGTTGCGCCGATGGTGGCAAGAAAGATCGAAGGATTGTCGGAGGATTTGGTCCCGCAAGCGCGTTTTGCCAAAGGCAGCTATTTTTCGCTGGCCGGCAAGTCGCCCTTTTCACGGCTGATCTACCCCGCACCTCACACCCATGGCCTTGGCGTGCATCTCACTCTCGATCTTGCCGGCCAGGCCCGTTTCGGGCCGGATGTGGAATGGGTGGACACCATCGATTACGCCGTTGATCCCCGCCGCATGGAGGGTTTTGGCGACGCGATACGGCGTTATTGGCCGGGCCTTCCCGACCATGCGCTGATTCCGGCCTATTCCGGAATCCGGCCGAAGATTTCCGGTCCGGACGAACCGGCCATGGATTTCCGCATTGACGGGCCGGAAACCCACGGCGTTGCCGGCCTCGTCAATCTCTTCGGCATAGAAAGCCCCGGCCTGACCGCCTCGCTGGCGATTGCCAACGAGGTCGCGGCACGACTCGAGGCTTGATCTCAACCTCATTCAGCCGAAACGGGACAGCGCGCCCACCATGATGTCAGGATCGACATTGCCGCCGGAAGCCACTGCAATCGCCGTTTCGCTCTCCAGTTCATCGCCGTGGAAGAGGGCCGCCGCCAGCGCCACCGCACCACCGGGTTCGACGACGATCTTCAGCCGGTTGAAGGCGAGAACCATCGCCCGCAGCGCTTCCTCCTCGGTCACGGCAATGCCCTTTCCGCAAAGCTCCGCCATGATCGGGAAAGTAATGTTTCCGGGCTGTGGCGTGACGATCGCGTCGCAGATCGAACCCGAGGTCGTGGCGTTACGCTCGATCTTGCCCGAGGCAAGGGAGCGGGCCACATCGTCGAACCGCTCCGGTTCTGAAGTCCTGACCCTGTAGTTCTGAGCTTTCGCCGCAAGTGCAAGGGAGATGCCGGATGTGAGGCCACCGCCACCGCAAGGCACCAGAACCTCGGCTGCATCGATACCCAGCTCCGCGCCCTGTTCGGCAATCTCCAGCCCCACCGTCCCCTGCCCGGCAATAACCAGCGGTTCGTCATAGGGCCTGATCAGTGTCAGCCCACGCTCGCGCGAAATGCGATCTCCGATGGCATCGCGATCTTCGTTCGCCCGGTCGTAGAGCACCACGTCCGCACCATAGGCGCGGGTATTGTCGATTTTGATCTTCGGTGCATCCGACGGCATGATGATGACGGCGGGAACGCCGTGCAGGCGGGCTGCAAGGGCCACGCCCTGCGCATGGTTGCCGGAGGAAAAGGCGATAACACCCTTGCCGCGCACCTGCGCGGGCAGGCCGGAGACGGCCGACCAGCCGCCGCGAAACTTGAAGGAACCCGTCCTCTGCAGGCATTCGGCCTTTATGAACAGCTTTCGCCCGGCAATCTCATCCAGAAAAGGTGACGACAGCAATGGCGTCCGCACCGCGTGGTTGCCGATACGCTCGCGCGCGGCCTCTATCATCGAAATATCTGTCATGTCCTGCCCTCGATAATGCGGATGTAACGCGGATTCGCGGATACATTAGGAGGTCGCAATCAAATGCGAAACAGTCCGAAAGGAAAAATCCCCGGACGTGGCCGGGGATTTTTGTCAGGTGCGATCAATGATTGTGCCGGGGCATCTTCTCGGCGATCCGGCGGAAATCCGCAGCTCCTTCCAGAACCGCGCCGTCCGAAAGCTGGGTCACCGACTGACGATAAATGCGCTGCCAGGGCGTCGCATCCGCGGGAACAGCGGGAATGCCGTCAGCCTTGCGGGCCGCAAGCTCCTCATCCGGCACCAGCGCATTGCACTCGCCTTTGTTGAAGTCGATGCGGATCACATCGCCCGTGCGGAGCCATGCCAGCCCGCCGCCTGCGGCACTTTCCGGCGAGGCGTTGAGGATCGACGGGCTGTCCGCCGTTCCCGATTGCCGGCCATCGCCGATCGTCGGCAGGCTGGTGATGCCTTTTTTCAGGAGCGCATCCGGCGGCTGCATGTTCACGACCTCAGCCGAACCCGGCCAACCGAGCGGCCCCGCACCACGAATGACGAGAATGGTGCGTTCGTCGATATCGAGAGATGGATCATTGATGCGGGCGTGATAGTCTTCCGAACCATCGAACACCACACATTTGCCCTCGAAAATGCCCTCGCGGCCCGGCTCGCTCAGATAACGCTGACGGAATTCCGCCGAGATAACGCTCGTCTTCATGATGGCGAAATCAAACAGATTGCCCTTGAGGACGAGGAACCCGGCCCGTTCCTTGAGCGGCTTATCGTAAGGCAAGATCACGTCGCGGTCGGTCGATTCCCGCCCGTCCAGATTTTCCGCCACCGTTTTGCCGGTCACGGTCGGACAGCTTCCCTCGAGCTTGCCCGCTTGCAGAAGCTCCCACATGATGGCGGGCGTACCGCCGGCGCGGTGGTATTTCTCGCCCAACCATTTGCCGGCGGGCTGGACATTGGCAAGCAGCGGAATGTCGTAACCGTGGACCTGCCAGTCCTCTTCACGAAGCTCGACGCCTGCATGCTTGGCCATTGCTGCCAGATGCGGCTGGGCATTGGTCGATCCGCCGATTGCCGAATTGACGCGGATCGCGTTCAAAAACGCCTCGCGCGTCATGATGTCGGAAGGCTTGATATTCTCGACAACCAGTTCGACGGCGCGGCGGCCGGTGCGATAGGCCATCTGGCCGCGTTCGCGGTAAGCGGCCGGGATTGCGCCGCAGCCGGTCAGCGACATGCCGAGCGCTTCGGCAATGGCATTCATGGTCGAAGCCGTGCCCATGGTGTTGCAGTGACCGACCGAAGGAGCGGATTCGAGCGCCGCCTGCAGAAATTCCTCGCGGGTGATTTCACCGGCGCCGTATTTGCGGCGCATGCGCCAGATGACGGTACCGGAACCAACGAGATCACCGTCATGATACCCGTCAAGCATCGGCCCGCCAGATAGAACGATGGCCGGAATATCGACGGTGCTTGCCGCCATCAGCGCCGAAGGCGTGGTCTTGTCGCAGCCCGTGGTCAGAACGACGCCGTCGAGCGGGTAACCGTAGAGCACTTCCACGAGGCTGAGATAGGCCAGATTGCGGTCAAGCGCCGCCGTCGGGCGCTTGCAGTTCTCGAACATCGGATGGGTCGGAAACTCGATGGGAATACCGCCCGCATCGCGGATGCCGTCACGCACCCGCTTGACCAGTTCCACATGGACGCGGTTGCAGGGCGTCAGGTCACTGCCGCTCTGGGCGATGCCGATAACCGGCTTGCCGGAACGCAGTTCTTCCGGCGTCACACCGTAATTCATGAAGCGCTCCAGATAGAGCGCCGTCATGTCGAGATGGTCAGGGTTGTCGAACCAGTCCTGGGACCGCAGGCGGCGCATGGGTGTCTTGTCGTCGCTCATGAGATCGCTTCAGCCCTGTTCGCGGTTGTTGAGTTTTTCGAGGTAAAGCAGGATGCCGCTATGGTCGATATCCGCCCCGCCATCGCCGACGAAATCATCGAATTCCCGCGTCACCTGCTGGGTGAGCGGCAGGGTAAGTGACAGGTCCTTCGCCGTTGCCAGCACGCCGTTCAGATCCTTGAGCTGGAATTTGGACGGACCGCCCGGCACGAAATTGCGCTTCACCATGCGTTCGCCATGCAGTTCCAGGATCCGGCTTTCGGCGAAACCACCACGTATGGCGTTGCGGAAACCTTCACGGGATGCACCGCCCGCTTCCACCAGCATCATCGCCTCGGCAACCGCGCCAATGGTGATGGCAACGATCTGCTGGTTGGCGAGCTTGCAGAGCTGGCCGGCACCCGAGGGACCGACATAGGTAAGCCTGCCCATCGGCGCGAAGACATCCGCAAGATCCGAGATCAGCGCCTCGTCGCCACCGGCCATGATGGCGAGCGTACCGGCTGTCGCGCCCGGCACACCGCCGGAAACCGGCGCATCGATGTGATGAATGCCCAGCGCCTCAAGCCGAGATGCATGTTCACGCGCGATCGGCGGCGCAATCGAGCTGCTGTCGATGACAACAGCGCCCTTTTTCAGCGCTTCGGCCACACCAGCCTCGAACAGCACTTCGCCCACGGCCTTGCCATCGCTCAGCATGGTGATGACGATATCGGCACCCGTGGCGGCTTCGGCCGGAGATGCCGCGAGAACGGCACCATCGGCAACCAGAGCCTCGGCCTTATCAACGCTGCGGTTCCAGACTGTGACCGCAAAGCCAGCGCCCAGCAGGCGTCGGGCCATCGGCCCGCCCATCAGGCCGGTGCCGATAAAGGCAACCGACCGCTTCTTCTCCTCCCCGCCAACACTCATTTCAGTGAACCTCCCAGCTCGTCCTCGATATGAACCTGAATGATCTCTTCGAAGGAGCTTTCAGCCGTGAAGCCCAGCTCCCGGGCGCGCTTGGCCTCAAAACCGGGCGCCCAGCCCTCACACATGCGCATGATCATCTCGTTCGGCTCGCGGCGGATGAGAGCGACAGCCTTTTCGCCCGCGACCTTGCGCAGCGCTTCGATCTGTTCGCCGACGGTGGCGCTGAGACCCGGCATCGACAGGTTGCGGCGCGGACCGACCTTTTCGACGTCGATCGTGGCGCCATGGATGAGGAAACCGACAGCGGAACGCGGCGAGGCATGCCAGTGGCGAATGCTTGCCGGCACCGGCAGAACCGCTTCCTGGCCAACCAGCGGCTCGCGCAGGATATTGGAGAAGAAGCCGGAGGCAGCCGCGTTCGGCTTGCCGGGACGAATGCAGATGGTGGGCAGGCGAATGCCGATACCATCGAAGAAACCGCGACGGCTGTAATCGGAGAGCAGCAGTTCGCAAATCGCCTTTTGCGTACCGTAGCTGGTCAGCGGCGTGGTGTGGAATTCATCCGGGATCGGATAGGGGAGCGGCGCACCGAAGACGGCGATCGACGAGGTGAAGACCACGCGCGGCTTGTAACCATCCTTGCCGTTGGCAATGCGGATGGCGTCGAAGAGATAACGCGTGCCATCGAGATTGATGCGGTAGCCCTTGTCGAAATCGAGTTCGGCTTCACCGGACACGATGGCGGCAAGGTGAAAGATGACATCGGGGCGGGCTTCGACCAGCTTTTCGGCCTCGCCCGGCGCGGACAGATCGGCCGCGCGCGCATCAACCGCACCGGAGAAGCCGGCGGGCGCTTCAGGCTGAAACACGTCGATAAGCGTGAACCTGTCGATCGACTTGCCGCCAAGCGATCCGTCCTTGACGAGACGCTGCGTCAGCTTGCGGCCAACCATACCTGCGGCGCCGATGATTGCGATATGCATGTCTTCCTCCTCTTTGTCCCGGTCATTCTCCCGAGACCGAAAAATCACCATCGGCCAGTCGACCGATAAATTAGCTTGTAAGGTTGTCTGATAACCTTATATGATCGAGTTGAAAATAGTATTTTTTCACAAACCGGCAAAAGCAAGGGTGAAAGAGCCCTGTCCGGAAATTTAGGGCGGATTGGACGGAGAGGGTGGAATGACGATCGTGAGCGAACACGATATCGAGGAATTGCGGTTCTCGCTGAAGAACAGGCTGGGCGAGGCTTTGCTGCTGACATCGCAGGAAGACATGCTGCGTTATTGTCGCGACTGGCACGGCGACGTCACAAGTTCGGCCGTGGCCGTGATCCGCCCCCGATCGACCAAGGAAGTCTCCGACACCGTTCGCGCCTGCGCCGAACTCGATCTCGCCATCATTCCCCAGGGGGGCAATACCGGACTGGTGCTCGGCGGCATTCCCGATGCGCCGAAGCGTCAGGTTGTGCTGAGCCTTGAGCGCATGAACGCCATCCGCACCATAGACAGCGACGATTTTTCGGCTGTCGTCGAAGCGGGCTGCATTCTGTCGGAATTCAAGGATGCGGTGCAGGACAAGGGAATGTTCTTCCCGCTGTCGCTTGGCGCACAGGGCAGCTGCCGCATCGGCGGCAATGTTTCCACCAATGCCGGCGGCATCAACGTTCTGCGTTACGGCATGACCCGCGAGCTGGTGCTGGGTCTCGAAGTGGTATTGCCTGACGGCAACATCTGGAACGGCCTGTCGACGCTGCGCAAGGACAATCGCGGCATTGACCTGAAGCAGCTATTCATCGGCGCAGAAGGAACGCTCGGCATCATCACCGCCGTGTCCGTCAAGCTTTACCCCAATCCCGAACATGTCGAGACGGCGCTGCTCGGCCTCAATTCGCTTGACGATGCCATCAAGCTTTACCGCCGCGCCCGCCGCGAATGCTGCGACCTGATGTCCGCCTTCGAATTCATGCCGCCGGTTGCCTTCACACTGGCGATTGAGGCGATCCCCGACCTCAAAATGCCGATCGCCGGCGATTACCCGGCCTATGTGCTGATGGAAATTTCCGGCTCCGGTTTGGTGGACACAGCCGACCTTATGGGGCGTTTCCTAGAGGGCGTCATGGAAGACGGGCTGGTGCTGGACGGCGTCATCGCCTCCTCGCGGGCACAGGCGCAATCGCTGTGGCTCTTCCGCGAGGGCATGAACGAAGGTCAGGCGCTGCGCGGTTCCCATATGCGCACCGATATTTCGGTGCCGCTGTCGAAACTTGCGGCCTTCGTGGCCGAAGCCGAAGCGGAACTGGCGGAAAAACTGCCGGAGTGCCTGGCGGTTTCCTACGGCCATGTCGGAGACGGAAACGTCCACCTCAACGTGCTGCCGCCGAACGGCGCGACGCCGCAAGAGCGCGAAGCGTTCATCTATAAGTCCAAGACACTCGTTAACGAGGTCCTTGACCGCTATGTCGGCAGCATCAGCGCCGAACACGGCATCGGCCGCCTGAAGCGTTCCGATTTCGAAAGCCGGCTATCCGATGTGCAGCGCCGGATGATCACTGGCCTTAAAAACACGTTCGACCCCGATTTGCGGATGAATCCCGGTTGCCAGATAACCCTGCAACCGGATAGCTAATCGAGGAACGGCAAAGGCGGCTGAAAACGCCGCCTTTGAAAACCCCGTTGACGGCGAAGGAGGAAGTCGCCTGCCGCGGGAAAAAGAACCAATCGTTTCTGTGGAACGGGAGCAACCATGACGCTGGAGTTCAATCAGATACATCGCAACGACCATCTGCCCGGCCGGATCGCCGCGGAGATCGCGCGCGAAATCAATGATTCGAAGCTCGGCCCGGGCGACAGGCTGCCAACCGAACATGTTCTGGCGAAGACCTTCGGGGTCAGCCGCTCGGTCATCCGCGAAGCGATCGCGCAATTGCGCAACGAGGGGTTTGTCGAAACCCGGCAGGGTGTGGGCGCATTCGTCACCGATCCCCGGCAGAGACTATCCATCCGCATCGAACGCTCCCGGCTGAACGACCCGGAGAATTTCCGCGATCTTTTCCAGCTTCGCATGCCTCTGGAAATAGAGGCAGCGGGTCTGGCCGCACTGCATCGCAGCCCACAGCAACTGACGCGGCTGGCGGCCGCTTTGGAAAAGATGAAAACCGCCGATGACTGGTCAACGGAAGGCGTTGCTGCCGATCTCGACTTTCACCGCATTCTGGCGGAAGCGACGCAGAACGAATATTTTCTGATGTTCCTCGGCTTCATCGCGGAACGCATCAGTTCCGCGATCAACATCGCATTCTCCCGCGCGGTTTTTGGCGAAATTCTCGAGGTGACGATCGCCGAACATGTGGCAATCTATGAGGCCGTCGAGAAGGCAGACGCCGCTGCTGCCAAGAACGCCATGCGCAAGCATCTGATCGGCGCCGCAAGCCGGGTCAATCTCGAACTGGATATCTTCTAAGAGCAGCGAAAGACCACGCCGGCAAAGCTATAGGACAGGTTTACGGCTTTCCGGGAATTGAGACGCGAAAGACGACAAATTTGTCGGCAAGGCCGCTAGACTCGTAGCAAAAGTCATACTAAGAAGAATGGGATTAAGTTGTCAGACATCCAGACAATAAGACCGCAGGAGGCGGCCTGTCGGATGCTGAAGGGGAGGACTACATGACCGGCACAAGGTCCATCGACGCTACTGCAATTTTGCCTGAAGATTTCGAAAACGCGCTGCTCGTCGGCCGCGTCTGGTCGAAAAGCGAGGGCGGCCCCTGCCCCGTCCTGCTCAAGGGCGGCGTGCTTTATGACCTCACTTCGCTTTCCCCGACCATGTCCGAACTTCTGGAAAACACGGATCTGGTGGAGCGGCTCGCCGACACCGGTACATTCGTCGCACTCGGTGCGCTGGAGGCGTTTCTGGACGGTTCCGCCGGCGAACTTCTTGCCCCCAATGACATTCAGGCCGTCAAGGCTGCAGGCGTCACCTTTGCCGACAGCATGCTGGAACGGGTGATCGAAGAGCAGGCCAAGGGCGATCCGCTGCGCGCGCAGGAAATTCGCGGGCGGCTGGCCCCGGTTCTCGGCGACAATCTCAAGGGACTTGAGGCCGGCTCGGAAAAAGCCGCCGAAGTCAAGAAACTGCTCCAGGAAATGGGCCTGTGGTCGCAATATCTGGAAGTAGGTATCGGCCCCGATGCGGAGATCTTCTCCAAGGCGCAGGCCATGGCCTCGGTGGGCTGCGGCGCCCTGATCGGCGTTCACCCGAAATCGCAGTGGAACAACCCGGAACCGGAAGTGGTGCTGGCCATTACCTCCGATGGCCGCATCATCGGCGCAACGCTTGGCAACGACGTCAACCTGCGCGATTTCGAAGGCCGTTCCGCCCTGCTGCTCAGCAAGGCCAAGGACAACAACGCCTCCTGCGCGATCGGTCCTTTCATCCGCCTGTTCGACGGCAACTTCACCATTGAAGATGTGAAGAAGTCGCAGATCTCGCTTCTGGTCGAAGGCGAAGACGGTTTCACCATGACGGGCGCCAGCCCCATGGAGGCGATCAGCCGCACGCCGGAAAACCTTGCGTCGCAGCTTTTGAACCGCAACCATCAATATCCTGACGGTGCCGTCTTTTTCCTTGGCACGATGTTCGCGCCGGTAAAGGACCGCCATGGACCAGGTCTCGGTTTCACCCATTCAAAGGGGGACCGTGTCGAAATCTCCACGCCCAAGCTCGGTAAGCTGATCAACTGGGTCACGACGACTGACGAATGCCCGGAATGGACATTCGGCACCGCGGCCCTGATGCGCAACCTGGCGAAACGAGGGCTGCTCTAGATATTTCTTCGGGAGGGGAAAATGCAAAAGACCATCAATCTCTTTTACCGGATTCTCGAAATCATTCTCGTCCTGCTGCTCGCCGGCATGTCGATCATGGTCTTCGTCAACGTCGTCATGCGTTACTCGATGAATTCCGGCATCAACGTCTCGGAAGAACTGTCGCGCTATTTCTTCGTGTGGCTGACCTTCCTCGGCGCCGTGCTCACCTTCCGTGAGAACAGCCACATGGGCATTGAAACGCTGGTGATGTTCCTGTCGCGCCGTGCCCGCATCGTCTGCATGATCGCGTCGAACATCATCATTCTGGCCTGTTCCGCCATCTTCTTCTGGGGAACCTGGAAGCAGTCAGGCATCAACGCCAGCATGCATGCCCCCGTCACCAAGCTTTCGATGATCTGGGTCTATGGCATCGGCATGTTCACCGGCGGCCTGATGTTCATCATCGCGCTGGAACGCCTCTACCGTCTTTTGACGGGCCGCGTGACAGAGGACGAAATCGCCCAGTTTGCGGGCGAGAACCTGACGATCGAACAGCTTTCGGAGCGCTGATACCATGACACTTCTCGTTTTTGTCGGCTCTCTCCTGGGAGCCATGGCGATTGGCGTTCCCGTCGCTTTCTCGCTGATGTTCTGCGGCGTCGTGCTCATGTGGTACATGGGCATGTTCAACACTGCGATCATCGCCCAGAACATGATTTCGGGCGCGGATACCTTCACGCTGCTGGCCATCCCGTTCTTCATTCTGGCTGGCGAATTGATGAATTCGGGCGGCCTGTCGCGCCGCATCATTGATTTCGCCATCGCCTGCGTTGGTCATATCAGGGGCGGTCTCGGCATCGTTGCCATCGTGGCGGCCATCATCATGGCCAGCATCTCGGGTTCGGCGGCAGCCGATACCGCAGCCCTTGCCGCAATCCTCATCCCGATGATGGCGAAGGCCGGTTACAATATTCCGCGCTCCGGCGGCCTCATCGCTGCAGGTGGCATCATCGCACCGGTGATCCCCCCGTCCATGGCCTTCATCGTTTTCGGCGTCGCCGCAAACGTCTCGATCACCCAGCTCTTCCTGGCAGGTATCGTTCCCGGCATTCTGATGGGCATTTCGCTGATCGTCGCCTGGCTGATCGTCGTTCGCAAGGATGACATCAAGCCGCTGCCGAGAACCACAGCCAAGGAACGTCTCGTCGCAACCGCCCGCGCCGGCTGGGCGCTCGGCATGCCCGTCATCATCCTCGGCGGCATCAAGGCCGGCATCATGACACCGACGGAGGCCGCCGTCGTCGCTGCCGCTTACGCGCTGTTCGTCGGCATGGTGATTTACCGCGAACTGAAGCCGGCGGACCTGTTCCACGTGCTTCTGCGCGCCGCCAAGAGCACCTCGATCATCATGTTCCTCGTCTGCGCTGCACTCGTCTCCGCGTGGCTCATCACGGCGGCGAACATTCCGAACGAAGTCGCAGGCTATATCGAGCCGCTGATCGACCGTCCGATGCTTCTGATGATCGTCATCATGGTGTTGGTCTTCATCGTCGGAACCGCGCTCGACCTGACCCCGACCATCCTGATCCTGACGCCTGTTCTGATGCCCATCATCAAGCAGGCAGGCATCGACCCGGTCTATTTCGGTGTACTCTTCATCATCAACAACGCCATCGGCCTGATTACCCCTCCGGTTGGCGTCGTGCTGAACGTCGTCAGTGGTGTCGGCCGCATCCCGCTCGGCAAGGTCACAATCGGCGTCTGGCCGTTCCTCGTCGCCGAAACCATCGTGCTGGCGCTGCTGGTGATATTCCCTGACATCGTCATGGTTCCGCTGCAGTACCTTCGTTAATCGATACTTTTTCTCGACCACAATCCAAGGGAGGATATTATGAGAAAGCTTCTTCTGACCACTACAGCGATTGCCTTCGCCGTTGGCGCCGCTGCCCCGGCAATGGCCGAATTCAACAGCCGTAACATCCGCGTTTCGAACGGCATCAACCAGGACCACCCGGTTGGCAACGGCATCAAGGCCATGCAGGCCTGCCTCGATGACAAATCCGGCGGCAAGCTGAAGCTCACGGCATTCTGGGGCGGCGCGCTTGGCGGCGACCTTCAGGCAACGCAGGCCCTGCGCTCCGGCGTTCAGGAAGCTGTCGTAACCTCGTCCTCGCCGCTCGTCGGCCTCATCCCGTCGCTCGGCGTCTTCGACCTGCCGTTCCTCTTTGCGAACGACAAGGAAGCCGATGCCGTCATGGACGGCGCCTTCGGCGACATGATGAACAAGAAGCTGGAAGAGCAGGGTCTCGTGAACCTCGCCTACTGGGAAAACGGTTTCCGCAACCTGTCCAACTCCAAGCATGCCGTGAACAAGTGGGAAGATTTCTCGGGCCTCAAGGTCCGCGTGATGCAGAACAACATCTTCCTCGACACCTTCCAGAACCTCGGCGCCAACGCAACGCCGATGGCCTTCGGTGAGGTGTTCTCGGCGCTTGAAACCAACGCGATCGACGCACAGGAAAACCCCTATGTTACGATCGACACCTCCAAGTTCTACGAGGTGCAGAAGTACATCACCGAGACGAACCACGCCTATACGCCGTTCCTCTTCCTCTTCTCCAAGCCGATCTTCGACAGCTACACGCCCGAAGAGCAGACGGCCCTGCGTGAATGCGCAGTCGTCGGCCGTGACGAAGAACGCAAGGTCATCCGCGAACTGAACCAGAAGTCGCTGGAAAAGATCAAGGCTGCCGGTCTCGAAGTGAACACGCTGTCTCCGGAAGAGCAGACCCGTATTCGCGAAAAGTCGATGGTCGTGTACGAAAAGCACAAGGCTGAAATCGGCGCTGACGTCGTTGACGCCGTTCTGGCGGACCTGAAGAAGATCCGCGGCCAGTAATCCTTACCGGATAAAATTGAAAACACCCGGAGGTTCCACCTCCGGGTGTTTTTGTTTGTGAAAATGGCCGACAGAAAAAAGGCTGCCGAAGCAGCCTTTTCAAAAGATCACGCCGTGCGGTTCTGCCGGTTGGCGATGAGGTCTTCGACCACCGCCGGATCGGCGAGCGTCGATGTATCCCCCAGCGCACCAAAGTCGTCCTCGGCGATCTTGCGCAGGATACGCCGCATGATCTTGCCGGAACGGGTCTTGGGCAGGCCCGGCGCGAACTGGATCTTGTCAGGTGTCGCAACCGGCCCGATCTCGTTGCGCACGTGTTTCACCAGCTCCTCGCGCAGCGCATAGTCGCCATTCTGGCCCGCCATCAACGTGACATAACAATAAATGCCCTGTCCCTTGATGGGATGCGGATAACCGACCACGGCCGCTTCCGAAACCTGATGATGCGACACCAGCGCCGATTCCACTTCGGCCGTGCCAAGGCGATGACCGGAAACGTTCAGCACGTCATCGACGCGGCCGGTGATCCAGTAATAACCGTCCTCATCACGACGGCAGCCGTCACCGGTGAAGTATTTGCCCTTGTAGGTCGAGAAATACGTATCGATGAAGCGCTGATGATCGCCATAGACGGAGCGCGACTGGCCCGGCCAGCTGTCGATGATGCAGAGATTGCCGTCAGCCGGCCCTTCCAGCACGTTGCCTTCGGCATCGACAAGTTGCGGCTGCACGCCGAAGAACGGCCTCGTCGCCGAGCCGGGCTTCAGATCGGTCGCGCCCGGCAGCGGCGAGATGAGAATGCCGCCGGTCTCCGTCTGCCACCAGGTGTCGACGATCGGGCTCTTGTCTTCGCCGACCACATGGTAATACCACTCCCATGCTTCCGGGTTGATCGGCTCACCCACCGTGCCGAGAAGACGGATGCTGGAGCGCGACGAGCGCTGAACGAACTGGTCGCCCGCCCCCATCAGCGATCTGAGCGCCGTCGGCGCCGTGTAGAAGATATTGACCTTGTGCTTGTCGATGACTTCCCAGAACCGGCCCTGATCGGGGAAGTTGGGAACGCCTTCGAACATCAGCGTCGTCGCGCAATTCGCTAGCGGCCCATAGACAATATAAGAGTGTCCGGTGACCCAGCCGACATCGGCGGTACACCAAAAGACCTCTCCATCCTTGTAGTCGAAGACATATTCATGCGTCATCGACGTATAGACGAGATAACCACCAGTCGTGTGCAGCACGCCCTTCGGCTTGCCGGTAGAGCCGGAGGTATAAAGGATGAACAGCGGGTCTTCAGCGCGCATCTTCACCGGCGGGCAATCCGGCTTAACGGTGGCGATTTCCTGATGGTACCAGATGTCGCGGCCGGGAGCCCAGCCGGTCTTGCCGCCGGTGCGGCGCACCACCAGAACCTTGTTGACGATGACATATTGCTTGGCGGCGATATCGATCGCCTTGTCGGTGTTTTCCTTGAGCGGGATAGGCTTGCCGCCGCGCACGCCCTCATCGCAGGTGATGACGAAGGTGGACTGGCAATCGACGATGCGGCCCGCCAGCGCTTCGGGCGAAAAGCCGCCAAAGACGACCGAATGGATGGCGCCGATGCGGGCGCAGGCGAGCATCGCATAAGCCGCTTCGGGTATCATCGGCATATAGATGGTGACGCGGTCACCCTTCTTGACGCCGTGCTTCTTCAGCACATTCGCAAGACGGCAGACATAATCATAGAGCTGGTTATAGGTGATCTTCTTGTCGATATAGGGGTTATCGCCTTCCCAGATGATCGCCGTGCGCTCGCCATGCGTCTTCAGGTGACGGTCGATACAGTTATAGGAGACGTTGGTGAGGCCGTCCTCGAACCACCTGATCGGCACCCTACCCTTGAAGGACGTATTCTTGACCTTGGTATAGGGCTTGAACCAGTCGATCCGCCGGCCGTGCTTGTCCCAGAACTTTTCCGGATCCTCGACGCTCTCCTGATACCATTTCTGGTAACGCTCATTGTCGATGAGCGTGCGGGCCTTCGCCGATTTGAGCACCGGGTAGATTTTGGCAGACATGAACTCCTCCTGGAACCAGATATGGCTAGATATGCGTGACCTTGAGACTCCCACCTCAGGCATGTGTTGAATTCATAGCAGTTCAAATGCGCACGGCAATTAGACAAAGGTCATTTGTTTCGCAAAGAATTGCAATTATGATGCAATCCGGTTATAGAGCGCCAATATCCCGGAAATCAGTGGTTGATACCACGCCCGCGACACCGGCGCGGACGGACAGAAGGACTGTATCTATGGCTCAACAATTGCTCATGCCAAAAGCTACGGCTGTATGGCTGGTTGACAACACCGCGCTGTCGTTCGATCAGATCGCCACGTTCTGCAAACTGCATCCGCTTGAAGTCAAGGCAATTGCCGACGGTGAAGCCGCGCAGGGCATCAAGGGCCTCGATCCGATCGCGACCGGACAGCTTTCCCGCGACGAGATCGCCCGTGCCGAAGCCAATCCGAACCATAAGCTGAAGCTTTCCGAGCCGAAGGTCCGCGTGCCGGAATCCAAGCGCCGTGGCCCGCGCTACACGCCGGTTTCCAAGCGTCAGGACCGTCCGAACGCTATTCTCTGGCTCGTTCGCAACCACCCGGAACTGAAGGATGCGCAGATTTCGCGTCTCGTCGGCACCACGAAATCGACGATCGAGCAGATTCGCGACCGTACCCACTGGAACTCGGCAAACCTGACGCCGATGGATCCGGTAACGCTCGGCCTCTGCAGCCAGATCGATCTCGACCTTGAAGTCGAACGCGCCTCGCGCGGCCGCCCGCTGCCGACAGCCGAAGAGCTGGACAACACACTGCAGCCGGCAACCGTGACGGAAGGTCTGGATTACAACTTCCAGCGCGAAGAAGACGAACAGATCGACGCCGATGCGGTCTTCAAGAAGCTCTCCTCGCTGAAATCCACGCAGAAGGACGAAGACGAGGACGATCAGTACTGATCGTCGTTTTCGAATGCTTGAAACCCGGCCTCAGCGCCGGGTTTTTTGTTTATGGCCTTATCGCGTACCGAAGATGGCCGAACCCACACGCACACTGGTCGCGCCGAATTCGACGGCCGTTTCGAAATCCCCGGACATGCCCATGGAAAGCTTCTCAAGGCCGCACTCCCTGGCAAGCTTCGCCAGCAGCGCAAAATGCGGACCGGGATTTTCATCAGCCGGCGGAATGCACATCAATCCCTCAACCTGCAATTTCAGCTCATCCCGGCAAAAGGCCACGAAAGCAACTGTCTCACGCGGATCGATGCCCGCCTTTTGCGGCTCAAGCCCGGTATTGACCTGAACATAAAACCGGAGGCTGCGGCCCTGTTTGGCGCATTCCTCGGCAAGCGCGCGGGCGATCTTTTCGCGGTCGACGCTCTCGACGACATCAAACAGCGCCACGGCATCCGCCGTCTTGTTGGATTGCAACGGGCCGATCAGACGCAACTCTATGCCGTCAGTCTTCTCTTTGAGTTTCGGCCACTTGCCCTGCGCTTCCTGCACGCGGTTCTCGCCGAATACGCGCTGGCCGGCATCGATGACCGGCTGGATCGCCTCCGCATCGAAGGTCTTCGAGACCGCGACAAGGGCAACATCCGCAGGCTTGCGGCCGGATTTTTCCGCGACATCACCAATGCGCTGCCTGACATCCTCAAGACGTGCTTCGATTTCCATCACAAGACCTTCATTTGAACCATTCGCAACGCTAACTAGACGCCGATTGCCTTGATGCCAAGCGGGTTTAGCACCATTTGAGGCACGCTGGCCAAGATTGAACGCCCGAATGCCCCGCCAAACTTGACGCCCCGGTCGTTTCATGGTGAAGGTCAGCGCAAATTTTTCCCCTCGATACCCGGAATTCTAAACAATGGCCATCGAACGTTACAATCCTCGCGACGCCGAGCCGCGCTGGCAGCAGAAATGGAACGAAGACAAGGTTTTCGTCACCGACAACAGCGATCCGCGTGAGAAGTATTACGTTCTAGAGATGTTTCCCTATCCGTCGGGACGCATCCATATGGGCCATGTCCGCAACTACGCCATGGGCGACGTCGTCGCCCGCTACAAGCGTGCCCGTGGTTTCAACGTCCTGCATCCGATGGGCTGGGACGCCTTCGGCATGCCTGCCGAAAATGCCGCCATGCAGAACAAGGTTCATCCGAAGGATTGGACCTACCAGAACATCGCGACCATGCGCGGCCAGCTGAAATCCATGGGCCTGTCGCTGGACTGGACCCGCGAATTCGCCACCTGTGACGTGGAATATTACCATCGCCAGCAGGCGCTATTCGTCGATTTCATGGAAAAGGGTCTCGTCTATCGCAAGCAGTCCAAGGTCAACTGGGACCCGGTCGACCACACCGTGCTGGCCAACGAGCAGGTGATCGACGGTCGCGGCTGGCGCTCCGGCGCGCTGGTGGAACAGCGCGAACTGACGCAATGGTTCTTCCGCATCACCGATTTCAGCCAGGACCTGCTGGACGAGCTGGATACGCTGGATCAATGGCCGGAAAAAGTGCGCCTGATGCAGAAGAACTGGATCGGCCGCTCTGAAGGCCTGTCGCTGCGCTGGCAAACCGTCACTGACACGGCGCCGGAAGGTTTCTCCGACATCACCGTCTATACGACGCGCCCGGACACGCTGTTCGGCGCATCCTTCCTGGCGATCGCCGCCGACCATCCGCTGGCGCGGGAACTGTCTGCGCAGAATCTTGCGATTGCCGAGTTCTGCGACGAATGCCGTCGCCATGGCACCTCCTTGGCAGCGCTGGAAACCGCGGAAAAGAAGGGTATCGATACCGGCGTCAAGGTCGTGCACCCGCTGGACCCGACATGGGAACTGCCGGTCTATGTCGCCAACTTCGTATTGATGGACTATGGCACCGGCGCGATCTTCGGCTGCCCCTCCGGCGACCAGCGCGATCTGGATTTCGCCCGCAAATACGGCCTGCCGGTCGTCGCCGTCGTCGCACCGGAAGGTCCGGATGCCGCAAGCTTCACCATCGAAGACACCGCCTTCACCGATGATGGCGTGATGATCAATTCCGGCTTCCTGAACGGCATGAATACGACGGACGCTTTTGAGGCGGTCGTGCAGAAGCTCTCTGCTGAGATGCTGGGCAACACGCCGCAGGCCGAGCGCAAGGTCAATTTCCGCCTGCGCGACTGGGGCATTTCCCGCCAGCGTTACTGGGGTTGCCCTATCCCGGTCATCCATTGCGAAGTCTGCGGCGTGGTGCCGGTTCCGAAAAAGGATCTGCCGGTCAAACTGCCCGACGACGTGACTTTCGATGTGCCCGGCAACCCGCTGGACCGGCACCCCACATGGCGCCATGTCTCCTGCCCGCAATGCGGCCATGACGCACGCCGCGAAACGGATACGATGGATACATTCGTCGATTCCAGCTGGTATTACACGCGCTTCACCGCGCCGTGGGAAGACGCACCGACCGACCCGAAGGTCGCCAACCACTGGCTGCCGGTGGATCAATATATCGGCGGTATCGAGCATGCCATCCTGCACCTGCTCTATTCGCGCTTCTTCACCCGTGCGATGCGCGAAACAGGGCATGTGGATGTCAAGGAACCCTTCAAGGGCCTGTTCACCCAGGGCATGGTGGTCCACGAGACTTACAGCCGCGGTGAAGGCACAACGCGTGAATGGGTGCCGCCTGCCGAACTGCGGATCGAGGAAAACGACGGCGCGCGCCGCGCCTTCCTGCTCTCTTCCGGCGAAGAGGTGAAGATCGGCTCCATCGAGAAGATGTCGAAGTCTAAGAAGAACGTGGTCGACCCTGACGATATCATCGCATCCTACGGGGCGGATACCGCGCGCTTCTTCGTTCTCTCCGATTCGCCACCTGATCGCGACGTCATCTGGTCTGAAGCCGGTGTGGAAGGTGCAAACCGATTCGTTCAGCGCGTCTGGCGGATCATTGGCGAAGCAGCCGAACAGTTGAAGGACGTGAAGCCGAAGCCGGCAACCGAAGGCGAAGGGCTGGCAGCCTCCAAGGCGGCTCACAAGACGCTGAAGGCTGTTCAGGAAGATCTGGACAAGCTCGCCTTCAACAAGGCCATCGCCCGCATCTACGAACTGGTCAATGCGCTGGCCGGTCCGCTCGCCGATGTTGCTTCTGGCGGAAAGCCTGACGACGTCAAGGCAGCGGCGCGCGACGCCGTCGAAATCCTCATCCGCATCATTGCCCCGATGACACCGCATCTGGCGGAAGAATGCTGGTCGGCGCTGGGCAATACGGGCCTCGTGGCCCAGACACCATGGCCAAGCTTCGTCGCTTCGCTGGTCGAGGAAAACGACGTGGTCATGCCCGTGCAGGTCAATGGCAAGAAGCGTGGCGAATTGACAATCGCGCGCGATGCGGATCAAGATGCGGTCCGAACGGCCGCCCTTGCGCTGGATGCCGTCAAATCGATTCTTGCCGGTGGCGAGCCCAAAAAAGTCATCGTGGTTCCGCAGAGGATTGTGAACATTGTTGTCTGACGTTTTTTCAAGATGGAGCCGCGTCGCGGCAGCGATTTCCGTCGTGACGATGGCTGGTCTTCTGGCGGGCTGCCAGGTGCGCCCGCTTTATGGTGAGGCTTCCGGAACCAAGGAGAGGCTGGCGGCCGTCAGCGTCTCCGAGACCGGTGGCAGGGTCGGGCAGGAAGTCCGCAATCAGCTGATCTTTCTGATGGCCGGCGGCGCGGGCCAACCGGCCACGGCGCAATATAACGTCAAAGTTTTTGTAAGCTCGAGCGCCACGTCAACGGAAGTGCAGAACTACGACCTGACGACCCGGGCGAACAACAATTACGACGGCCCCTATCCCGGCCGTGTCGTGATGAGCGGTCAATATGTGCTGACGCGCGTTTCCGACGGTCAGATTCTGCGCTCTGCACGCCGCAGCGTGACGGCGCAGGTGGACTTGCCGCAGCAGGAATTCGCCAAGATCCGTGCAACTCGCGACGCCGAGAATCGTGCCGCCCGGGAACTGGCTGAAATCATCCGCACCGATATCGCCGCCACACTCGGCCGCTGAGAGCGGCGGCCGTGACGGAGATAAAGTCCCATGAATTCGAGCGCTTCGCCGAAAATCCGGCGGAGCGCTTTCGCATTTTCGTGCTCTACGGCCCGGATCGCGGCCTCGTGTCGGAACGGGCGACCCTCATCGCCAAAAAGACCGGTATCGATCCCGACGACGCTTTCGCATCGCTAAAGCTGACCGCATCCGATCTGCAGGGCGACCCTGGCCGCCTGCTCGATGAAGTGAACGCCATCGGTCTTTTCGGCGGTGAAAAACTCGTCTGGGTCAAAGGTGCCTCAGCCGAAAAGGCGCTGGTGGATGCCCTCCAGATTCTGGCGGAAACGCCGCCGGAAGCGAGCTTCCTGATCATCGAAGCGGGCGATGTCAAAAAAGGTACCGGACTGCGCAAGATCGCGGAGCCTGCGCGCTCCATCGCCGCGATCCCCTGTTATGCCGACGATGCCCGCTCGCTGAATGCACTGATCGATCAGGAACTATCCGCAGACAATCTCCGCATCGCGCCTGCTGCGCGGCAGAGGCTGATAGAATCGCTCGGCGGCGACCGTATCGCTTCGCGCAATGAAATCCGTAAGCTCGCGCTCTATTGCCGTGGCGCGGACGTGGTCGAAGAAGACGACGTTCTCTCCATTATCGGCGATGCCAGCACGGTCTCCGCCGACGATGCCGTTGACGCCATCCTGAAAGGCGACAGAAACGCCTTTTTCCATGCGACGCAGAAGATCGTCTCTTCGAAGACGCCGATCTTCCTTGTGCTCCAGGGATGCCTCAAGCAATTCCAGCTGCTCGACCAGATGCGGGCCGAAATGGATGAGAAAAAACTGCAGGCCGGCCAGGTCATGCAGACGCTTGGACGCCACATCCACTTCCGCAGAAAACCCGTCATCGAAAGAGCGCTGCGAACGTGGCAGCCAGCGGCGATTGCCCGCGAGATGAACCGTCTGCAGGCCGCCATCCTGCAAAGCCGCCAGCGGCAAAGCCTGGAGGAAAGCGTGGCCCTTCTGACATTGCTCTCCACCACGCTCCAATCCGGCCGCGGCGGATAAACAAAAAGCCCTCGTGCTGGGTGCAACGAGGGCTTTTCAAATATTTGTACAGGACCTTCGTAAATCCGAGGTCAGTCGCCCTTACCGGGCTCGGCAGAGAAATAAAGCTCCAGCTTGCCTTCAACTCCGTCCATTTCCTTGGCTTCCGCCATCGGGTCGCGCTTGATTGTGATGTTCGGCCAGATTGCCGCATATTCGGCATTGAGCTTCAGCCACTTGTCGAGACCCGGCTCCGTATCGGGCTTAATAGCCTCGGCGGGACATTCCGGTTCGCACACACCACAATCGATGCATTCATCGGGATTGATCGCGAGGAAATTTTCACCCTCGTAAAAGCAGTCGACGGGGCAGACCTCAACGCAATCGGTATATTTGCAGCGGATGCAATTGTCGGTCACGACATATGTCATGATGAACTCCAGAATATGCAGGCCGGGTCTTTGGGCTTCGGAACACAAGCCGTCGCCCGGAATTCAGACAGGGCAATTTCGCAAGTGACGTAATGCCTTTGACTACAGATAGCAAGGATAAACAATTCTGAAAAACGGGTGCGACTTGGAGGTTTATTCTAATCTTTGCTTCCGTCGCTATCAGACAGAAACCTGTCGAGCGCCCTGCGCTCTTTTTTAGTCGGACGCCCGCTGCCCGGCTGGCGCAACGCCTGCTCGAGAGGCGTCAGCCTGTCGGAAGGTTCCCGTGGCGGTGTCTGGTCGTCATAGAGAAGTCTGGCTTCCTCATAGGGCCCACGCCGTGTTCCGCCGGACTTGACGACGAGCAACTTGTCCATGCGCTCGAAACCGATATCGAGCCTGTCACCCGCCTTCACCGCATGGCTGGGCTGGCGGATGGTAACCCCGTTGACCTTGACGTGGCCCGACTGAATGTAGCCTTGGGCAAGCGAACGGGACTTGGCCATACGGGCAAAGAACAGCCACTTGTCCAGACGCTGTCGCGTGCTTTCCAGTGGCTGTTCGCTGCTTCCCATAGGCTTACTTCTTCAGCTGCTCCTTGAGAGCAGCGAGCTTTGCGAAAGGTGAATCCGGATCGAGCGGCTTCTCCTTGCGCGGCGGCTTGGCTTCGAAGCGCTGCTGCCCCTGCGGCTTTCCGCCACGGTCATTGCGTTCCGGCCGGTCCTTGCGCTCCCCGCGATCATGACGATCATTGTTGCGGTTGTTGCCACGGTCGGGACGTCCGCCATCACGCTTGCGCTCGCCGTCGCCACTGCGATTGGCAGCTTCGCGGTTTGCACCGTCACGATTGCCGGGACGGCCTTCACCGCGACGCTCACCCTGTTCGCGGGCTCCCTCACCACGGCCTTGACCGCGATTGCCGGGACGACGGTTTTCGCCACGCTGATTTTCGTTGCGACCACCCGGACGCCACAGAAGGACAGGCTTGGGCTCGGCGGCCTCGGCGTTTTCCGACGCAGCCTCGGCTGCAGCAGCCTCTTCGCTGGCAGCTTCCGCAACCGGCGCCTCGGCAGCTTCGCCTTCCGCAACAGTCGCCGTTTCGGACACCTGCTCTTCGGAAGCCGGCTCGTGCTCCTCGGTCTCGATGCTTTCCTCTTCTGCCGTCGCCGCTTCTGCAGCAACCGGGGCAGAGGCACCGGCGTGACTGGCGAGGAAGGCCTGCGCCTCTTCCGCCGTCACCTGGTCGGCGCGGTAACCGAGACCCTTCAGAATTTCTTCCATGTCGTCGAGCGTCGCGCCGAGAATGGAAAGCATGGCTGTCGTGGTCGTGAAACGGCGACCGTCATAGGCGCCTTCCGGACGCGGCTGCTGGCCGGGCTTCCATTGCAGGAGCGGACGGATGAGATCAGCCAGACGCTCGAGAATGTCGATACGCACGGCGCGCTTTCCGAGGAAACGGAAACCGGCGAGCTTATAGAACATGCGCTCGAAGCTGGCATCGGTGACGACCGATGTACGGCCGGCGGCAAGCACCGGAATGAGATCGCCGTAACCCGGCTTGCCAAGGCCATCATTCTTCAAAGCCCAGAGCAGCGTGACGAGCTCCGCCGGAGCGGGCTTGAGAAGCGCGGGCAGGAAAACATGGTAGGCGCCGAAACGCACGCCGTAACGGCGCATGGAGGCGCGCGCGTCCTGGTCGAGAGACTTCACGTCTTCGGCAACGTCGCGGCGGAACAGCACGCCAAGATTTTCGACCAGCTGGAACGCCAGGCCCTTCGCCAGACCCTGAAGGTCTTCGGCGCGGGAAATATCGTCCAGCGGCTTCAGCACGGTCGCAATCTGATGATTGACGAAACGCTCGACGCGCGCCAGCGCGTGATCACGGGCATTGCCGCTCAACTGCTCGTCGGCAAGCAGGATCACCCGCGGCTTCATGATGTTGTCGCCGGCCGAAAGGCGGGCTACCGGCTCGCCCAACCAGCGAACCAGACCATCGGAGCTCAAAGCGAGATCGCCATTTCCACTGGCATGCAGACGCGCAGCACGCGCCTCGTATTCGAGCGCGAGCGCCTTCTGCGCCGCAGCCTGCACGGCCTTCTGATCCGGCCCTTCCATTCCCGGCACCGGCGTGAACCGGAACCCGGCCAACTGGCCGACGTGATGTCCTTCTACAAAGACATCACCATTTACACTGATTTCAGCTTCAAGCATCGCATTCTCTCTCAGGCGCCTCATGAGCACAGATGTCCTGCGATCAACAAAGCGTTTCGTCAACCTTTCATGTAGCGCATCGGACAATCGATCCTCGATTTCCCGAGTCTTTTCTTGCCAGTGTGTCGGATCGGCAAGCCATCCTGGGCGGTTCGATACATAAGTCCATGTTCTGATCTGCGCAATCCTCGCAGACAAGGTATCGATCTCTCCATCCGTCCGGTCGGCGCGGCGCACCTGCTCGGCCATGAAATCCTCATTCACCGCCCCCCGTTTGACGAGGTCGAAATAGAGCGTGGAGATCAGGTCGGCATGCTGTGCGGGGGCGATGCGGCGATAATCGGGCAGCGCGCAGGCCTCCCAGAGCTTTTCCACCCGCGAATCGGTGGTCGTCACATCAATGATCTCAGGATAACGCGACAGATATTCCAGCGCCTGCTGGTCAATTGCCGGCAGAGCGCGCGAAAGTCCCTGGATCGCCGGTGCGGCGTCGAGGCTCAGGCGCAGATTGGCGATGGAGGAAAAATCGAAATTTTTCGTCCGCCATTGCAGCACCTTCACCGCGTCGAACTGATGGGTTTCGATCCGCTCCACCAATTCGTCATCGAACGGATCGACACGCCCCGTCACACCGAATGTACCGTCGCGAAGGTGGCGACCGGCGCGGCCGGCAATCTGGCCGATCTCGCCGGGATTGAGATTGCGGAACTGATAACCGTCGAATTTGCGGTCCTGTGCGAAGGCGACATGATCGACATCGAGGTTGAGACCCATGCCGATGGCGTCCGTCGCGACAAGATATTCGACATCGCCGGACTGGTAGAGACCCACCTGCGCATTGCGCGTGCGTGGCGAAAGCGCACCCAGCACCACGGCTGCGCCACCGCGCTGGCGGCGCACCAGTTCGGCAATGGCATAGACCTCATCGGCGGAAAAAGCGACGATCGCCGTGCGCTGTGGCAGACGGGTTATCTTCTTCTGACCCGCATAAAAAAGCTGCGACAGGCGCGGACGTTCCACCACGGTAATTCCGGGCAGCAGCTTTTCGAGGATAGGGCGCATCGTGCCCGCGCCGAGCAGCAGCGTTTCCTCCCGCCCGCGCAGATGCAGCACCCGGTCGGTGAAGATATGCCCGCGCTCGAGATCACCCGCCAGCTGCACCTCGTCGATCGCGACGAAGGCGGCCGTCGTCTCGCGCGGCATGGCTTCAACCGTGCAGACGGAATATTTGGCTTTGGGAGGTGAAATCTTTTCTTCGCCGGTAATCAGCGCCACATTCGGCGCCCCAACCTTTTCAACGAGGCGGGTATAGACCTCCCGCGCCAGAAGACGCAGCGGTAGGCCGATGACACCGCTGCCATGCGCGACCATCCGCTCGATCGCGTAATGGGTCTTGCCGGTATTGGTGGGGCCGAGAACGGCCGTGACACCGCGGCCGCTCAGGATCATGGGGCGAAAATTCAACGTACTATCCGCGAATCGACTTCATCTGCTTGCCGTGCCGCTCACCATTGCTGATGCGGGCCGCACGCACCACACATGGCAACGCCCGCTGACAAAGGCAATAGGCCTTGCCCGCAAAGTGGCGCAAGGCGACCGATCCACGGAATTTTCCGTGCAGATTCAGCAAGTTGAAGAAACAAAAAGAATCCGGCGAAAATCGAATCGATTCGGCTACGGAACAGTCTGCGAACGAATCGAATACGAATCGCTGACTCCGCATGATTCAGCTTTTGTTCTCCGCAATATCTGGTTGGCGAGCGCGCGGCCCATACCAGATTATGAATCCGGATAAGTCCTTGGCCGGATTCATCTTTACGGAAGGGCGTCGGGGCAGAAAATACCGGGATAGGCTGTCAAGCGGCAATCCCGGAAAAGCCGATCCGAAATATATGCGAAGGGCTGGATCAAAGCGCCTCGCCGACAAGCAGACGCGGCGCATTCGCATCCGTCGTGCCGGCGGCCTGACCGATGAAATAGGATTTCAGACCCGGCAAACGATCCACGACGCCGAGACCGAAATCACGCATGACACGGATAGGACCAATATCATTGGAGAAAAGCCGGTTCAGCACATCGGTCGTCACGCCCATCCGCAACGTATCGAAACGCCGCCAGGACTGGTAACGCTCCAGAACATTGAGAGAGCCAATATCGAGGCCCAGACGGTCGGCCTCGACCACCGTTTCCGCGAGCGCCGCCACATCCTTGAAGCCAAGATTGAGACCCTGCCCGGAAATCGGGTGAATGCCATGCGCCGCGTCACCCGCAAGCGCAAACCGTGGCGCGACGAAGGAGCGCGCCAGCGTCAGCCCCAGCGGGAAGGCGCGGCGGGGACCGACGGGACGCAGAGGACCGAGCTTGTGACCGAACCGGCGCTCCAGCTCTTCTTCAAACACCAGATCGTCGGAGGCCACCAGCCTGTCGGCATCGGCCGTGCGTTCGGTCCAGACGAGCGAAGACCGGTTTCCCTTCAAGGGCAGGATGGCGAAGGGGCCCGATGGCAGAAAATGCTCCTCCGCACAACCCTCATGCGGCCGCTCATGCTCAACGGTCGTCACGATACCGGACTGATCATAAGCCCAGTGCACGGTCTTGATGCCAGCCATGTCCCTGAGTGCCGAGCGAACCCCGTCACAGGCAATCAGCAATCGCGATTCGAGCATTGACCCGTCGGAAAGGCTGATGGCCGTCGACTGCGGCCCCGCGGCGAAATCGGAAACACTGAGACCGTGGCGGATTTCTATGCCAAGGCGTTCGCACAGGCCCCGCAACGCCCCCACCAGAGCGACGTTCGGAACCATATGGGCAAACGGCCTGCCCTCTTCTACGGCACCGTCGAACGTCAGGAACACGGGACGCACCGGATCGGCGGTCTTCGAATCGGTGACGATCATCTTGTGGATCGGCTGGGCTTCCGGCTCAATCTCGCTCCAGATGCCGAAAACATCGAGCATCCGGGTGGCCGCCGCGATGATGGCGGACGCACGGACGTCCTTTACCCAGACATCCTCGGGAGCGGCCTCGACCACCTGCACATTAAGATGCCGGGCCGCCTGCTTGATTGCAACAGCAACGGAAAGACCGACATATCCGCCGCCTGCCACCACTACGTCCAGCATCACGCTTCTCCTCAAATCTTGTGCACGCATCATCGGCGCACTATAGACCATGTGACGTCTTCCTACAGCCGGAGCAGGCCGAAAAAATGTCGCATCCCTCGCAAACGTCAGACCCGATGGCCAATCTCATCGCCACGCTCGATCTCGAGAAGCTGGAGGAGAACCTGTTCCGGGGCGAAAGCCCGCAAATCGGCTGGCAGCGGGTTTTCGGCGGTCAGGTCATCGCGCAGGCCCTGATTGCCGCCCAAAGGACCGTGGATGACGACCGTTTCGTGCACTCGCTGCATGCCTATTTCATGCGCCCGGGCGATCCGCTGGTGCCCATCGTATACCAGGTAGAGCGCATCCGCGATGGCGCGAGTTTCTGCACCCGCCGTGTCGTCGCCATTCAGCATGGCAAAGCGATTTTTTCCATGTCTGCTTCGTTTCAGATTTTCGAGGATGGTTTCGACCATCAGATCAAGATGCCTGATGTGACGCCGCCCGAAAAGCTGATGAGCGAAGAGCAGATGCAGGCGGCCTTCCTCGCCAAGGCGCCCGCTTCAATTCGCAAATACTGGAGCAACAAGCGGCCGATCGAGATAAGGCCGGTTTCGCTGACCCACTATATCTCGAAAGAAAAGCTGGAACCGCAGCAGGATATCTGGGTCCGCGCCGTCGGCGACGTGCCGGATGATCCGCGTCTGCAGTCGGCCATTCTCGCTTATCTCTCAGATATGACCCTGCTCGACACCTCGCTCTACGCCCATGGAACAACGATCTTCGATCCCTCCATTCAGGTGGCGAGCCTCGATCACGCCATGTGGTTCCACCGCCCCTGCCGTCTGGACGACTGGCTGCTTTACACACAGGATAGCCCCAGCGCTTCCGGCGCTCGTGGTTTGACCCGTGGCAATATTTTCACCAGACAGGGTGAACTGGTCGCTTCCGTGGCGCAGGAGGGTTTGATCCGCAAAAGGGCAAATGATTAAATAATGTGCTTTTTCTGAAAATCGCACATTTAATAGACGCAAATTTTGGCGACAAATGCCCCTTTTTCAGACGCCTTTCATATAAGTTTTATATTTCAATACGTTAGATACACACTCAAAACTGGCACGCCCTTTGAATGTATGTCCTCAGTCGCTGTTACTGATCTGCCAGCGGCAGGAGAGTCGGCTCCGTGCCGAGGACAAAACAAAGGATGGGAAACCAGATGAAAATTGTGATGGCCATTATCAAGCCGTTCAAGCTGGATGAAGTGCGCGAAGCGCTCACCGGCGTCGGCATCCAGGGCCTGACCGTGACCGAGGTAAAGGGTTACGGACGCCAGAAGGGGCATACCGAGATTTATCGCGGCACGGAATATGCGGTGAGCTTCCTTCCCAAGCTGAAGATCGAGATCGCAGTTCCATCCGACGTCGTCGACAAGGCCGTCGAGGCGATCGCGTCTGCGGCAAAGACCGGGCAGATCGGTGACGGCAAGATCTTCGTCTACTCTATCGAACAGGCCGTGCGCATCCGTACCGGCGAAACCAACACAGAAGCGCTTTGAAGCACGGCTGACAGGGGAGTTTTCTAACTATGCAACTCAACAAATTTTCCACGCTCGGCAAGCTGGGCGCCGCAGCGGCGGCCCTGATGGCGCCGGCCATCGCCTTTGCCCAGGATGCCGCGCCGGCAGCAGCCGCAGCGCCCGTTCCTGAAAAAGCCGACACCGCATTCATGTATGTCGCGACGATCCTCGTGCTGTTCATGATCCTTCCGGGTCTGGCGCTGTTTTACGGCGGCCTCGTCCGCACGAAGAACATGCTCTCCGTTCTCATGCAGTGCACCGTCATCACCGCGGTCATGATGCTCATCTGGGTCATCTACGGCTATTCTTTTGCCTTTGGCGGCGGCACCGGCCCCTATTTCGGCGGTTTCGGCAAGCTGTTCCTGTCGGGCGTTTCGCTTGACAGCACCTCGGCAACCTTCTCCCAGGGCGTCGTGATCTACGAATACACCTTCATCGCCTTCCAGATGACCTTTGCGGCCATCACCCCGGCGCTGATCATCGGTGCCTTCGCAGAACGCGTGAAGTTCTCCGCCGTCATTCTCTTCACCATCCTGTGGGCCACCTTCGTTTACTTCCCGATCGCTCACATGGTCTGGGATGCGAACGGCCTGATCTTCGGCATGGGCGCTCTCGACTTCGCCGGCGGCACGGTCGTTCACATCAATGCCGGTGTAGCGGGCCTGATCGGCGCGATCATGGTTGGCAAGCGTACCGGCTTCGGCAAGGACATGATGGCCCCGCACTCCATGACGCTGACGCTGGTTGGCGCAGCCATGCTGTGGTTCGGCTGGTTCGGCTTCAACGCCGGCTCCAACCTCGAAGCATCTGGCGGTGCGGTTCTTGCAACCATGAACACCTTCCTCGCCACTGCAGCAGCCATCGTTTCCTGGTCGCTGGTTGAAAGCTTCACCCGCGGCAAGGCTTCCATGCTGGGCGCAGCTTCGGGCATGATCGCCGGCCTCGTCGCCGTAACGCCTGCGGCCGGTTCCGTCGGACCCATGGGCGCTATCGTTCTCGGCCTCATCGTCTCGCCGATCTGCTACTTCTTCGTCTCGGTTGTGAAGAACAAGTTCGGCTACGACGACACAGCTGACGTCTTCGGTGTCCACGGCATCGGCGGCATCATCGGCGCCCTCGGCACCGGCATCTTCACGTCTCCGCTGCTTGGCGGCACGGGCAAGGCCGATTTCTCCATCGCCTCGCAGGTCTGGACGCAGTTCGTCGCCGTCGCCATCACCATCGTCTGGTGCGCCATCGTCTCGGCGATCCTCTACAAGATCGTCGACGTGATCGTTGGTCTCAGGGTTCCGGTCGAAGCCGAACGCGAAGGTCTCGACCTCGCGACCCACGGCGAAGCCGCCTACCACTCCTGATATCACGGAAGAGGGGTTCTCCATCCCCTCTTCCAAAAGAAGGCCCGCTTCGGCGGGCCTTTTTCTTTGACGCAAACCCGTGAACGCTCAAAAAACCGCATGGTTAATACGACATTAACCAGCAAGCGGTTAGTTTTCCCTGTCAATCCGGGATTTGGTCACCAGCCGAATCTTGCCGAAACCAAGAAAAGCGACGGGTTCAGGGACATGGGCAGAATGCATTCTCCGACATTCGATGGTCGTCACACACGCTTCGTGCTGACGGCGTTTTTCGTGCGTCAGATCATGGCTCTGGCCGGTTTCGCTATGCTGGCCACGATCGCGCTGGGCATTGCCGCACTCGCCACATGGAATGTGGCGGATCCGAGCCTCTCCTATGCGACAGGAAACCAGCCTACCAATCTTCTGGGTTACGGTGGTGCGATTTTCGCCGATATCGTGATGCAGTTCCTCGGGCTTTCCGCAATCATCTCGCTTCTCCCGGTCATCGCCTGGGCGATCGCGCTGATCGCCAATCGTAAATTCCACCGCATACCCGTCCGCCTCGTGGCCTGGATCGCTGGCGCCATTGTCTGCGCCGCCTCGCTCGGCTGTTTTCCTGCCCCCGTCACCTGGCCGCTTCCGAACGGCATCGGCGGTGTCATCGGTGACATGATCCTGCGTTTTCCCGCCCTTTTTATCGGCGCTTACCCCACCGGCACGATCGCCACGGTACTGGGTGTCATATTCGCGGCACCGGCTGCCTGGCTGATGCTGTTTGCCGCCGGTATTGTGGGCGGCCTGGACGATGAACTGGAGCGGGAAGAAGCCGCTCCGGTCACCACCAGCAAGGCCCGCGCAGCCCGTGAAGTCGAAGAGGATGACGAAGACGACGGCGAAGGCTTCTTCGCCAATATGCTCGCCTTCGGCGCGCTTACGCATTATTGGTACATCACCCAGGCGCGCTTGCGCCGCCTGTTCGGCCTGAAGTCGAAGTCCCTGCACGATGAGTTCGAACATCCCTATGACTTCAACGAATATGAGTTCGGCACGCTGAACGAACCTTCTCGCCTCAAGACCGCAATCAACCGCCTCGACCAGCGCGCAGAGCCGTCTTTCGAAGAACGCGCCGCATCGCGTCGCCAGATGTCACCTCCATCCATCGCGCTCGATCATGACGAGGACATGGATAACGAACCGCCCTTCGACGCGGACGAACGCCGTCTGCCGGACGGCATTCTCTCCGACGACGAGGCCGACCAGAAATTCACCGCCAGACAGGTGCCGGGACGCGGACAGCCCAGAATAACAGCACCTTCCGCACGACCGAAGCCCAGCGAGCGCGTGGCAAGGGAGGCGCAGGCCTCCTTCATCGCCGCAGACGGTTTCCAGCTGCCAACCGTCCATCTTCTGGCAGAACCGAAGAATGTCGTTCGCGACAATATGCTGAGCGAGGAAGTGCTGGAACAGAACGCCCGCCTTCTGGAAGGCGTTCTCGAGGATTTCGGGGTCAAGGGCGAAATCATCCATGTCCGCCCCGGCCCGGTCGTCACGCTTTACGAACTGGAACCGGCGCCCGGCATCAAATCCTCGCGCGTCATCGGTCTTGCTGATGACATCGCCCGCTCCATGAGCGCGATTGCCGCCCGTGTCGCCGTCGTTCCCGGTCGCAACGCCATCGGCATAGAACTGCCGAACCAGACGCGCGAAACCGTGTTCCTGCGCGAACTGATCGGCAGCCGCGATTTCGAAAACAGCAAGGCGAAGCTCGCCATGGCGCTCGGCAAGACCATCGGCGGTGAACCCGTCATCGCCGATCTTGCCAAGATGCCTCATCTGCTGGTCGCCGGCACCACCGGCTCGGGCAAGTCGGTTGCCATCAACACCATGATCCTGTCACTGCTCTACCGCATGTCACCGGAGCAGTGCCGCCTGATCATGATCGATCCGAAAATGCTCGAACTGTCGATCTATGACGGCATTCCGCATCTGCTTTCTCCGGTCGTTACCGATCCCAAAAAGGCCGTGGTGGCTTTGAAGTGGACGGTGCGCGAGATGGAAGAGCGCTACAAGAAAATGTCGAAGATCGGCGTGCGCAATATTGACGGCTTCAACAGCCGCGTGCAGCAGGCGCTCGACAAGGGTGAAATCCTTACCCGCACGGTCCAGACCGGCTTCGACCGCCAGACTGGTGAGGCGATCTACGAAACGGAAGAGTTCGACCTGAAGCCACTGCCTTATATCGTCGTCATCATCGACGAGATGGCAGACCTGATGATGGTTGCCGGCAAGGACATCGAAGGCGCGGTGCAGCGCCTGGCGCAGATGGCGCGTGCCGCCGGCATCCACGTCATCATGGCCACCCAGCGTCCGTCCGTCGATGTCATCACCGGTACGATCAAGGCAAACTTCCCAACCCGCATCTCCTTCCAGGTGACGTCGAAGATCGACAGCCGCACCATCCTTGGAGAACAGGGCGCCGAACAGCTGCTCGGCATGGGTGACATGCTCTATATGGCGGGCGGCGGGCGCATCCAGCGCGTGCACGGCCCCTTCGTTTCCGACAATGAAGTCGAAGAAATCGTCGCCTATCTGAAGACACAAGGGTCGCCGGAATATCTGGAAGCGATTACCGAGGAAGACGACGAGGAAGGCAATGCCGGCGGCCCGGCCGGCGCAGGCAACTTCTCCGATTCCGAAGACCCCTACGATCAGGCCGTGGCCGTCGTGCTTCGCGATGGCAAAGCCTCCACCTCCTATGTGCAACGGCGTCTCGGCATCGGTTACAACCGCGCCGCCTCGCTGATCGAACGCATGGAGCAGGAAGGCATCATCGGTCCCGCCAATCACGCCGGAAAACGCGAAATCCTCGTGCCAACGGAAGCAGACATCATCGAGCGGTAACGTCCGCAACCAAGCGGGGCGGAGAAGCGTTATTCCACGCTTTCAACGTCATGAAGCCGCCGCCTTTTATGCGGACAATCGCTGCGATGAAGGAGAATAGAATGAACGACCTCACCACCGGCGAAACGGCCACCGCAAACGCAACGCAAAACGGCGTGACGCGACGTGGCGTGCTGACGGCATTTTCCATGGCCGCGGTGATCGCCGGCCTATCGCCGCTTGACGCCTTTGCCCAGGCGGCCGGCAATAGCGCGACCGCACAGAAAATCGCCAATCACTTCTCGTCGGTCAAAACCATGATGGGGGAATTCGTCCAGTTCGGCCCGCGTGGTGAGCAGACCGGCGGCAAGTTTTACATCGAACGGCCCGGCAAGCTTCGTTTCAATTACGAGGACCCATCGCCCATGCGCGTCATTGCCGACGGCAGGAACGTCGTCATTGGCAATATGAAGCTGAAGACATGGGATCTTTATCCGCTCTCCAAAACGCCGCTCAGCCTGCTTCTGTCCGACAAGATCGATCTCGGCAACCAGAAGGTCCGGAACGTGAAGGAAGAATCGGATCTGACCACAATCGTGCTGGGCGACAAGAGCGTCTTCGGCGATTCCACCATTACCCTGATGTTCGATCCGAAGACCTTCGACCTGAGGCAATGGACGACGACCGACGCCCAGAACAAGGACACGACCGTCATGATCTTCAACGTCCAGACCGGCGTAAACCTTGATGAACGCGTCTTCAGCATCAATTATGAGGAAGTCCGTAAAGGCGGCTGAGGCATCAAGCCCACGGAAACTTTTGAAAGGCGGCCCTGCGGTCGCCTTTTTCATTTTAGCGCTAAAATAAATTCCCGTTTTCATCGCGATGTTATAAGCCTGCGCCCCGGAAACATGTCACGGGCCATGCGGTTCGCGGCAATAAAAGCGGAGCACATGCATGTCGTTTTCGATAACCACCTGGAACATCAACTCGGTCAGGCTCAGAATGCCGATCGTTGAGCAGTTTCTGGTGCGTTACAAGCCCGACATTCTCTGCCTGCAGGAAACGAAATGCCCGAATGGCGAGTTTCCGATGAAGCCGCTGAAGGCGCTGGGTTATGAGCACGTCATCATCCATGGCCAGAAGGGCTATCACGGCGTCGCCATCGCCTCGAAGATTCCGCTGACCGAAGATCATCGACAGGACTATTGCGGAATCGGTGACGCGCGGCACATTTCCGCGATTTTCCAGGTTGGATCGCGCCGTGTGCGGCTGCATAATTTTTATGTGCCGGCGGGCGGTGACGAGCCGGATCGCTCAATCAATCCGAAATTCGGCCACAAGCTCGATTTCATCGAGGAAATGAAGGCGCTGCGTGCCGATGGCGTGCCCGGCACCTCGTCCATTCTCGTCGGCGATCTCAACATCGCACCGCTCGAAAATGACGTCTGGTCCCACAAGCAGCTTCTGAAGATCGTCAGCCACACGCCTGTTGAAACCGAGGGGATGCTTGACATCATGAAGCAGGGCAACTGGCTTGATCTGATGCGTCTGAACGTGCCTGAGACTGAAAAGATCTATACTTGGTGGAGCTACCGCGCCAAGGATTGGGAGGCGGCTGATCGCGGCCGCCGTCTTGACCATATCTGGTCTTCGCAGGATCTCGGCCCCTCGCTTGAAAAAATCGACATATTGCGCGAGGCCCGTGGCTGGAACCGGCCATCGGACCACGTTCCGGTCACCGCCCAGTTCCGGTTTTGAGCCGGCGCGTTTGACTTGACGTCAGACGAAGCGGTTCTGCAACCGGGCCGCACCCGCCGCCAAAGACGCGATATTGTCGCGAATACGCGCCGATACGATATCGGCCACTTCCGGAAACTCCTCCACTAGCCGGTGAAAGAGGATGCGCGTTATCCGAATGACTTCGGAATCCTCAGCCGCGACCGCAGTGAACTTTCTTTCGCAAAGCGTGAAAAGCGCCAGCTCCGAAAGCAGCGCCCCTTTTCCGGGCGTCGCCTGCAGCACGGGCTTGCCATCCCGCCCGGCCGTGAAAAGCTCGAAATGGCCCGATGTCACCGCAAAGGCGCATTCGGCCGGTGAGTGCTCCCGGAACAATGTCTGCCCGGCAGATACACGGCGGCGTTCCGCACCGAAGGCGATGAGCCGCAGCTGGTCATCGCTGAACCCTGCAAACAACGGCACTTGCCCCAGCAGCATGATATCGTCCGTCAAGGCCATGTCGATCGTTACTCCGGAAAACGCCTGCATCACTATAGCGGTTTTCCAATATCAGTCCTCAAAATACAAGGTGTTAGAACGCCGCGCGCCTTTTCGGACGCGCGGCGTGAGCTTCAACGACGACATATGAAAGGCGCAACAAGGTCCCTGCTCAGGGAACGATCTTGTATCCGCCGTTCTCGGTGACCAGAATTTCAGCGTTGGACGGGTCGCGTTCAATCTTCTGGCGCAGACGATAGACATGCGTTTCGAGCGTGTGTGTCGTCACCCCGGAATTGTAACCCCAGACCTCTTCGAGCAGGACGTCGCGTGTCACGACGGTGCTGCCGGCGCGGTAGAGATAACGGATGATCGCCGCTTCCTTTTCCGTCAGCCGGATTTTCTTGCCATCCTCCGTCGTCAACAGCTTCTGGCTGGGTTTGAACTGATAGGGGCCGACAGTGAAAACCGCATCTTCACTCTGCTCGTATTGGCGCAGCTGCGCCCGGATACGCGCCAGAAGCACGGCGAAACGGAAAGGTTTCGTCACATAGTCGTTGGCACCAGCTTCCAACCCAAGGATAGTATCGGAATCAGTGTCGTGCCCAGTCAGCATGATGATCGGCGCCTTGAAGCCGCCCTTGCGCAACAGCTTCACCGCCTCACGGCCGTCCATGTCCGGAAGGCCGACATCCATGATCAAAAGATCGACCTGAGCGGTCTTGGCGGTCTGCATCGCCTGTGCGGCGTTTGCGCCGCTCAAAAGCGAGAATTCCTCATAGGGAGACAATTGCTCGGTCAGCGTCTCCCGAAGATCGTCGTCATCGTCCACCAGAAGGATAGTGCGAGCCGTCATTCGGATTCTCAGCCTTTCTTACTTTAGCGCACCAGCCCAAAAATCAGGTTCGATTTTCGAGAAGCACGATGCGTAGTTTAAAAGAGTTAGAGCGTCCCTTGGGCGTCCGAAAAGACGCCTGGCGCTCCAATTATCAGCCAATTCAGCGGTTTGCCGATAAAAGGTCAACCCATTGCCTTGATATAACGAAGTGCTATGACTTCACGTTAAATAACCTGCAAAGCAAAATCTCGTGAAAAACATGAGCATACAGCCCGCAAGACAACGTAAACGCGCATCGACGCTCATGGTTCGGCCAGCCCCTTCGAAAATCAGCCGCGCCATCGTCCAGCTCGGACACCTCACTTTTCCAGCCGCGATCGGTCGAAATGGCCGCACCGCACTGAAACGCGAGGGAGACGGAAAATCCCCCATTTCCACCACGCGCCTCCTGCACGGGTTCTATCGCGGCGACCGCCTTCCCGGCATCGCCACGGCGTTGCCGATGCAGCGAACACGGAAGTCCATGTTATGGTGCGACGAGCCACGCAACGCCAATTATAACAGGCTGGTCAAGGCGCCCTTCGCCCTGAGCCATGAAGAAATGATGCGCAAGGACGGCCTCTACGACGTCTGCCTGGTGCTTGACTGGAACATCACCGCGAGAAGCCGCAACCGGGGCTCGGCGATCTTCATGCATCTGATCCGACCGGGATATGAGCCGACCGCAGGCTGCGTCGCCCTGCACCCCCGAGACATGCGCCGCATTCTACCGTATCTGCGCAAGGACACAAAGATCCGCATCCTGTGACGTTGAGCCTGCAAGCAGCCAACAAAAAACCCGCCATTAAGGCGGGTTTTTTTAGAAGGAAAAAGCCTGATATTAAGCGGCTTCGTCCTGAGAATCGTCCTCTTCAACGGTCTTGCCACGCTTGGGGCCCTTGGCAAGGTTGACTTCCACCAGGCGAACAGCCTCGGTTTCCGACATCTTGTTGACGGCGGCGATTTCGCGCGCCATGCGATCGAGCGCAGCCTCATAAAGCTGACGCTCGGAATAGGACTGCTCCGGCTGGTTTTCCGCACGGTAGAGATCGCGCACAACTTCCGCAATTGCGATGAGATCGCCGGAATTGATCTTCGCATCATATTCCTGCGCGCGGCGCGACCACATGGTACGCTTCACACGCGCCTTGCCCTGCACCACTTTCAGCGCCCGCTCGACAAAATCGCCTTCGGAAAGCTTGCGCATGCCGATGCTGACGGCTTTTGCGACGGGAACTTTAAGACGCATCTTGTCTTTTTCGAAATCGATGACAAAAAGCTCAAGCTTCATGCCGGCAACTTCTTGTTCCTCGATTGCAGAAATGGTACCGACACCATGAGCGGGATACACAATCGCTTCACCGGTCTTGAAACCGTGATGTGCTGGAGATTTCTTCTGCTGGGTCGTCATTCGTTCTAAAAACTCCCTGTTACATACCCGGGGATGCCGGGGTTGGGTCGGTCAGGCCCTGATGAGACGGGGGAACCGTCAGGTGACTCCGCACTGGTCCAGCCGTGCACGCAAAAACACACCTTCCCGTCTTGCGGGGTTCGATAACGTAAACGCTCGATATGTCACGGAAACCGCGTGCAAAAGAGGTGTTGCTTTCGTGGTGTTTTTGGGCACACAAATGCCACGCTGTGGATCAGTGTCGTTGGTGTACCACAAAAATAGGCGCAAATCAATAATTTGCTTCGACCGTGGCCGCAACATCACATGGCGGCCAAAGAACCGCCTAAAAATTAGCCGCAGAAATACTGTCAAAATGCTTCGTGACAGGCCTCATGGCAAAAGGAGCAAAAAAATTTCGTTTCCAAACTGCAGAAACACGAAAGCCTCTTAAACTCTTCGTAATTCCACGCCAATATCCGATTCGACTGAAAAGGCAAAATCCGCAAATTGGCGATGCTTTTTTATATTAAAGTGTGATTTTTGGAGGAATCCACGTTAAATGGGCTATAGAAACAATCCAAAACGCGAAAAACAGATCGAAAAAGCGCGCCAGCAGGCAATTGCCGAAAATGTCCAATTTCTTGATCCAGGTATTCTTTATGGAAGGGCAAGTGCGGACGATATAGAATATTATTCCGCAGAGATGCTGGCGGCGAGCGCGGCCCACAGTTTCCAGGCACTTTCGCACTGGACGGGAGAGGTTCCGTACATCGGCATCTCCCAGGTGGAGGGCGTTTCACCGCGGGACATTCCGGTAACGGTTCTGACCATTATCGGCCGCAATATGCCTTTCCTTTATGATTCCGTCATGGGCGAGGTCACCAGCAGCTATCGCGGCCTTTATCTCGCCGTGCACCCGATACTGGTGCGCGACGAAAGCGCGCAGGCAGGCTATCGTCTTGCGGAACCGGAGGATGATCCCGCTGAAAATATCAGCCTCATCCAGCTGCATATCGCGCCGCTCACGCAGCAGGCCGCCGCAGCGCTGGAAGAGAAGCTGCGCTTCGTACTGACGCAGGTCCAGTCAGCCTATCGCGACTGGCGGCCCATGCTGGCGAAACTCGACGAGGCGCTGGACGAATTGTCCAAGCGCGGCTCATCGCGGCGCAAGACGGAGCGAACGGAAGCGGTCGAATTCCTCAACTGGCTTCGCAATGACAATTTCACCTTCCTCGGCATGCGTGACTATACCTATTCCGGCAAGGGAAAGAACGCGAAGATCGAACGCGGTGACGGCGTCGGCCTCGGCAGTCTCAGCGATCCGGATGTGCGCGTGCTGCGTCTCGGCAAGAACGCCGTGACGACGACCCCGGAAATCCTTGCCTTCCTCGACGGCCCGGATTTCCTCATCGTCACCAAGGCCAATGTGAAATCCATCGTGCACCGCCGCGCCTATATGGATTATATCGGCATCAAACGCTTCGACGAGGACGGCAATGTCATCGGCGAATTGCGCATCGTCGGCCTCTTCACCGCCACCGCCTACACGCGCTCGGTCAAACAGATACCCTTGCTGCGCGCCAAGGTCGCGGAAGTCGAACGGCATTTCGGCTTCGATCCGAACAGCCACTCCGGCCGCATCCTGCAGAACACGCTGGAAGCCTACCCGCGCGACGATCTCTTCCAGATCGAAACGGATCTTCTGATCCGCTTCGTCGAGCAGATCATGGAACTGAGCGACCGGCCACGCGTGCGCGTGCTTGCGCGTATCGACCGTTTCGACCGCTTCGTTTCGGCCATCATCTTCGTTCCGCGTGAGGAATATAATTCCTATGTGCGTGAGAAGATCGGCGATTATCTGAGCAGGGTCTATGACGGGCATATTTCCGCCTATTATCCCGCCTTCCCCGAAGGCGCCGTCGCCCGCGTGCACTTCATCGTCGGGCGCACGGAAGGCAAAACCCCACGCATTGCCCAGGACAAGCTCGAAGATGCCGTCAGCGATATTGCAGCGCGCTGGATAGACCACTTCATTGCGCTGTCGGAGCCCGGTGCGCCGGTGCTGGAGGTGGATCAGGCGTATCAGGAGGCCTTCACGCCGGAAGAGGCGATCGGCGACATGCCCGATATTCTGGGTGCCGCGAAGGGTGAGCCGGTCCGCATCGAATTTTACCAGCAGGAAGGCCAGTCGGCCGACACGCTGTCCTTGAAAATCTTCCACCGCGACGGTCACCTGCCGCTTTCGCGCCGCGTACCGCTGCTCGAAAATCTCGGCTTCAACGTCATCAGTGAGCGCACCTTCGACATCGGTGTGGTTTCAGATGGCGAGAAGCGCGATATCGTTCTGCACGATATGGAACTCTCTGTCGCAGCCGGCACGACGCTCGATCTGCCGCATTACGGACCGAAGCTCGAAGAAGCCTTCCTTGCCGCCTTCTCCGGCAAGGTCGATAACGACAACTTCAACCGCCTGATCCTCACCAGCGGTTTGACAGTGCGCGAAGTTTCCGTCCTGCGCGCCTATGCCCGTTATCTGCGCCAGACCGGCATCGTTTATTCACAGGAGCATATTTCCGAAACGCTCTATAAATATCCTGACATTTCGCGGAATATTTTCGCGCTGTTCAAGGCCGGCTTCGATCCGTCTGTTGAGGAAAAGAAGCGGGTGAAGAAACTCGCCGAGATACACAAGGCAATCGAAGCGGCATTGAGCGGCGTTCCCAATCTCGATGAGGACCGCACCCTCCGACGTTACGTCAACGCCATCGACGCGACGCTGCGCACCAACTACTTCCAGAAAAACGCCGATGGCACGCCGCGTGACATTCTGGCGTTCAAGTTCGATCCCAAACATCTTGATGGCCTGCCCGACCCGCGCCCCTTCCGCGAAATCTTCGTTTATGGAACCGAGGTCGAAGGTGTGCATCTGCGCTTCGGCAAGGTCGCACGTGGTGGTCTGCGCTGGTCGGATCGCGGCCAGGATTACCGCACGGAAGTGCTCGGTCTCGTCAAGGCGCAGCAGGTCAAGAATGCGGTGATCGTTCCTGTTGGCGCCAAGGGCGGCTTCTTCCCGAAGAGCCTGCCCGCCGGCGGCTCCCGCGATGAGGTCTTTAATGCCGGCCGCGAAGCCTACAAGACCTATATCCGCACCCTGCTGTCCATCACCGACAATATCGTTGATGACGCTATCGTGCCGCCGGCCGATACGCTGCGGCTCGATGGCGACGATCCCTATTTCGTTGTCGCCGCCGACAAGGGAACAGCAACCTTCTCCGATACGGCGAATGGCCTTGCCCACGACGCCGGCTTCTGGCTGGACGATGCCTTCGCATCGGGTGGCTCGGCCGGTTACGACCACAAGAAGATGGGCATCACCGCGCGTGGCGCCTGGGAAACCGTAAAACGCCATTTCCGTGAAATGGGCACCGACATACAGACCACGCCCTTCACCGTGGCAGGCGTGGGCGACATGTCCGGCGACGTTTTCGGCAACGGCATGCTGCTGTCGGAAAAGATCAGGCTGATTGCGGCCTTCGATCACCGCGACATCTTCATCGACCCGGACCCCGATACCGACAAGTCCTTTGCCGAGCGCAAGCGGCTTTTCGAACTGCCCCGTTCCAGCTGGCAGGATTACGACCGTTCAACGCTCTCCGGCGGCGCGATGATCATTTCGCGCTCCGAAAAATCGGTGACGCTGACGCCAGAAGCCGTGGCTGCCATTGGCATCGACAAATCCGTCGCCACGCCCTTCGAGATCATGACCGCCATCCTGAAGGCGCCGACCGATCTTCTGTGGTTCGGTGGCATCGGCACCTACATCAAGGCGGCGGTGGAAACCAATGCCGAGGTGGGCGACAGGGCGAATGACCCCATCCGCGTCAACGCAACGGAGTTGCGTGCGAAGGTCATCGGCGAAGGCGCCAATCTGGGCATCACCCAGAAGGGCCGCATCGCCTATTCGCTCTCGGGCGGGCGTTGCAATTCCGACGCGATCGACAATTCGGCGGGCGTGAATTCCTCCGACGTCGAGGTCAACATCAAGATCGCACTGGCCTCCGCCGTTAATAGTGGTCGCCTGACGATGCCGAAACGCAACCAGCTTCTCGCTTCCATGACGCCGGAAGTGGCGCAGCTCGTGCTGCGCAACAACTACCTGCAATCCCTGGCGATCTCGTTGACGGAGCGGCTGGGGCTCGCCAACCGGGAAGAGCTCGGCCGCCTGATGAGCGCATTGGAGGCAACCGGACAGCTGAACCGCAAGGTGGAAACCCTGCCGAACAATGCCGAACTCAGCGAAAGATATGCCTCCGGCAAACCGCTGACCCGGCCGGAAATCGGCGTGCTTCTGTCTTATGCCAAGCTGACCCTGTTCGACGCATTGGTGGCAAGCCCGCTTCCGGACGAGCCCTATCTCCAGCATCTGCTGGTCGATTATTTCCCGGCCAAGATGCAGAAGAACTATGCCGACGATATCAAGGCGCATCGTCTGCACCGCGAAATCGTCGCGACCGCACTCGCCAATGCCGTGGTTAATCGCGGTGGCCCGGGCTTCGTACAGAAACTTGCCGATGCGAGCGGTCTTCTGGCCGCTGATGTCGTCAAGGCGGCGGTGATCGTCGAGGACGGTTTTGGTCTCAAACGTCTTTGGAGCGAAGTCGACGCGCTTGACGGCAAGATCGGAGGTGAAGTCCAGAACGGGCTTTATGCGACGATCACGCGTATCTTCTCGGATGCGAGCAGACTTTACCTGCAAACCGGGAGTGCGGGCGCGGCGACGGGCGACATGGCGACCGAGATCGAGCGCCTGAAAACCGCGATCAAGACGCTGTCGCCAGCGGCAGCGAAATATCGCCGGGAGCTTGGCGTCACGGAAATCGACGGCGTTCCCCCAGCTCTTCTGGAGGAACTCGATACGCTTTCGCTGCTGATCTATGTGCCTGAAATCATGCGCATCGCCGAAAGTGCGGGCACGACGCTCGCCCGCGCCGCCGAAAGCTATGCCACCGTCTCCTCGACTTTCCGTGTCGCGCGTCTGCTGGATGCCAGCCAGCGCATCACGCCGGCGGATCATTACGAGAGTCTGGCTCTCCTGCGCAGCCAGGATCAGATCTCCTCGTCGAGACGACGGATCGTCATCTCCGCGCTGACGGAATATGCCAAGGAAAAGGATCCGGTTCAGGCCTGGTATGCGGCAGACCGCGTGCGCGTCAACCGTATCGTCTCTGAACTCGGCGCACTCAGCGACAGCGGCGATACCAACCTTGCCCGTCTGACGGTCGCGGCGGGGCTGCTTGGCGATATCGTTCAGGCACGCTGATCGGCAGCCTAGAAAAATGCCATCCGGGTCACTGCCCCGGATGGTGTCAGACAAGTCGGATGCACCCGCATCGCGCATTTTATTTCCCGATTTTCCGATAGGACGATGAATGACTGCCCCTTCCCCAAATGCGGAAACAGTGGTTGCCAAACGCGGCATCTGGGGCTGGGTGATGTTCGACTGGGCGGCGCAGCCGTTTTTCACGGTCGTCACAACCTTCGTTTTCGGACCCTATTTCGTCGCACGGCTCACCGACGATCCGATTTCGGCGCAGGCGACATGGAGCAACATGGCGACGGTGTCGTCGATCATCATCGCCCTCTTCTCCCCCATTCTCGGCTCCATCGCCGACCAGTCCGGCGCACGCAAGCCGTGGATCGCCTTTTTTGCCGCCATCAAGATCGTCAGTCTTTTCTTCCTGTGGTTCGCAACACCGGGATCGCCGCTCATCCTGCCGATTATCTGTATTATCCTCGCTTCCATCGCGGCCGAATTCTCGATTGTCTTCAACGATTCCATGATGCCGCGGCTGACCAATCCGCAAAATGTCGGGCGCATTTCCAATCTCGCCTGGGGGCTTGGTTATCTCGGCGGGATGGTGGTGCTGACCGCCGTGGTGACGCTTCTGGCCGTAAGCCCTAAAACCGGGCTGACATTGGCCGGAATTACGCCGCTCTTAGGACTGGACCCCGCCAGCGGTGCGGATGCGCGAGTAACCGGGCCAATTGCCGCAATCTGGTATCTCGTCTTCATTCTACCAATGTTCCTGTTCACGCCCGATGCGAGAAGGGGCCTGCCCTTCGGCGTGGCGATCCGCTCAGGGCTTTCTGAACTTAACAACACGTTGCGTGAGCTGCGCAGCCGCCCGCTTCTGCTACGATTTTTCATCGCCCGGATGCTGTATCAGGATGGCGTGAATGGGCTCATCATCCTCGGAGGAACGTTTGCTGCCGGAATGTTCGGCTGGGAAACTATGGAAATAGGCCTTTTTGGCATTTTGCTTAATATAGTTGCCATCGCAGGCTGTTTCACGGCCGGGCGCGTCGATCAGACACTCGGTTCTCGTATCACCATTCTGATTAGCCTGTCGCTCCTGCTGCTCGCGACGCTCGGACTCGTCTCGACGGACAAAGACTCCACCCTTTTCGGCCTGCTACAATTATCGACCGCAGATAATGGCGGCATCTTCGCCACCGGCGCGGAAAAGGCCTATCTGCTTTATGGTGTGTTGATCGGCCTTGCCTTCGGCCCCGTTCAGGCCTCGTCACGATCTTATCTCGCCCGCAACATCACCGTGGCGGAGGCGGGCCGTTATTTCGGTATTTATGCGCTCTCCGGACGCGCCACCAGCTTCATGGCGACGCTGTCGTTTTCCATAGCAACCACAATAAGCGGCTCGGCCCATATCGGCATGGCGACGCTCATCGTATTTCTGGGATCAGGGTTCCTACTATTGCTGCGCGTGCCGGAAAGAACGGCAGGCTGAAAGTCTGAAGCAAAAGCCGATGCGGTTTGCTGAAACCGGGCATCGGCCCGACAGGATCAGAGCTGATCGAGCTTTTGCTGCAATGCGCGCAACTGCGCCTTCAGCTCATCGATTTCGGATGCATTCGGCTTGCGGGTTTCCTTGGGCGCCTGCGGCATTGCGAAAGGCGTGAAGCCCTGCATCGCCTGGCGGAAGAGTTCAGTGTTGCGGCGGATCTGCTCTTCCATCATCTGCAGCGGCGCCTGGAAATTGCGCGCCAGCGAACCGTCGCCGAAGGCCTTGGCCATGTGCTCCTGCATCTGGCTCTGCTGATCGGAGAAGGTCTTCATCGAATGTTCGAGAAATGTCGGCACCACCATCTGCATCTGGTCGCCGTAATAGGAGATCAATTGCCGCAGAAACGCCGTCGGTAGCAGCGTATTGCCGGTTTTGGCCTCCTGTTCGACGATGATCTGCGTCAGGACCGCGTGGGTAATATCCTCTGATGATTTGGCATCCTGAACCTTGAAGTCCTCGCCGCGTTTGACCATCTGCGCCAGATCATCAAGCGTCACATAGGTACTGGTGCCGGTATTATAGAGCCGCCTGTTGGCGTATTTTTTAATGATTGTTTCGCCGTCGTGTTTCGCCATGCCCGCCTCCTCGCGATGATGGTATTTTCTTGTTTTTTGGTGTTATTGCTCTTCCCACCGCAAAGTGTATGCGCAAAACAAGCCCTCTGACAAATGTTTTGTGCATCGCAACAGTTTGTTTTTTGCGCAGCAATTTTCCGCAAGATTCCAGCGTGATTTAGCAACATCTTTTAAAGCAACTTTCGCCATTTGACTTGTATTGAAAGCTTTGCCAGTCTCCGCCCGCAAGTGAGGAGAAAACTAATGACCCTGCCTTCAATCGTAATTGCCAGCGCCGCGCGCACCGCAGTCGGCTCTTTCAATGGCCACTTTGCCAATACGCCAGCCCATGAACTGGGGGCGACCGTCATCAGCGCCGTGCTGGAACGCGCCGGCGTCGCGGCTGGCGAAATCGATGAAGTCATTCTCGGTCAGGTCCTGACGGCGGGCGAAGGGCAGAACCCGGCGCGGCAGGCGGCGATGAAGGCCGGAATTCCCCAGGAAGCAACCGCCTTCGGTCTCAATCAGCTCTGTGGTTCCGGCCTGCGCGCCGTGGCCCTTGGCATGCAGCAGATCGTTACCGGCGATGCGGCCATCGTTATTGCCGGCGGCCAGGAATCCATGTCCATGGCGCCCCACTGCGCCCATTTGCGCGGCGGCGTGAAGATGGGCGATTTCAAGATGATCGACACCATGCTGAAAGACGGCCTGACTGACGCCTTTTACGGCTATCACATGGGCATCACTGCTGAAAACATCGCACGCCAATGGCAGCTTTCCCGCGATGAACAGGACCAATTTGCGGTCGCATCGCAAAATAAGGCCGAAGCCGCGCAGAATGCCGGTCGTTTCACTGACGAGATCGTTGCCTTCACGGTCAAAGGCCGCAAGGCCGATATCGTCATCGATGCGGATGAACATATCCGCGCTGGCGCTTCACTGGAAACGATGGCCAAGCTGCGCCCCGCCTTTGACAAGGAAGGCACCGTGACGGCGGGCAACGCCTCCGGTCTGAATGATGGTGCCGCCGCCACGCTTTTGATGTCGGAACAGGAGGCGGGAAAGCGCGGTATCAAGCCGCTGGCCCGTATCGCCTCCTGGGCGACGGCAGGTGTCGATCCGCAGATCATGGGCACCGGCCCCATCCCCGCCTCCCGCAAGGCGCTGGCCAAGGCTGGCTGGTCGATCAGCGATATTGGCCTTGTGGAAGCCAACGAAGCCTTTGCGGCCCAGTCCTGCGCGGTGGTGCGCGAACTTGGTCTTGATCCTGATATCGTCAACGTCAATGGCGGGGCGATTGCCATCGGCCATCCGATCGGCGCCTCCGGTGCGCGCGTCCTTAACACCCTGATTTTCGAAATGCGCCGCCGCAACGTGTCGAAGGGTCTCGCAACGCTCTGCATCGGCGGCGGCATGGGTGTCGCCATGTGCATCGAAGCACTCTGAAACCACCGCCTGACTTGTCAAAAAGCAATTCCGGTTCGGCGTGCAATAGGTTAGAAGCGGCCTCCCATTGGCCGCATTTCTGTGGCCGGTGAGCGCGACGAAAAACTTCTGCAAGATATGGAAGCATCCTCGCATATGCAGGCGCTTCAATGACAGGTCATGGAGGCCGATATGAGCCGGGTTGCTTTGATTTCCGGCGGGACGAGCGGCATAGGCGCCGCAATCGCCCGCGCCCTGCAGGCGGCCGGCTACCGCGTGGCCGTCAATTACGCTTTCACGACGGACAGGGCGGAAGCATTCCAGAAAGAAACCGGCATCCCTGCATTCCAGTGGGATGTGCGCGACTATGACGCCTGCGTCAGTGGCATTGCGAAGGTGGAAGAGACTTTGGGGCCTGTCGAAGTCCTCGTCAACAATGCCGGCATCACCCGCGATGCGATGTTCCACAAGATGACACCGCAGCAATGGCGCGAGGTGATCGACACCAACCTCACCGGCGTGTTCAACATGACGCACCCCGTCTGGCCGGGCATGCGCGACCGCGGCTTCGGTCGCATCGTCAATATTTCCTCCATCAATGGCCAGAAGGGACAGGCAGGGCAGGCCAACTACTCCGCCTCGAAGGCAGGCGATATCGGCTTCACCAAGGCGCTCGCCCAGGAGGGCGCCAGCCGCAACATCACCGTCAACGCCATCTGCCCCGGCTATATCGGCACGGAGATGGTAAGAGCGATCCCGGAAAAGGTTCTGGCCGAACGGATCGTGCCGCAAATTCCCGTAGGACGGTTGGGTGAACCCGAGGAAATCGCGCGCTGCGTTCTGTTTCTGGTTTCCGACGAGGCCGGCTTCATCACCGGCTCGACCATGACGGCCAATGGCGGACAATATTTCGCCTGAGGCCATCCATCGCCGCCCTGCCGGCCGCCTAAACTCAGTAAACTTTCCGTGATCTCGGCTTCGATAAATTTGCGGCGCACAAAAACTTGAAGATGAAAGACAGGAAAGACAGGCCGCCTAAACCAATGAAAATACGATAGTTTTTGTATAGTTTAGAATGAGTCTAGAAAACCCTTGGCGACTCATTTAATAGGTTTTTCTTGACATTGGCTGTCCTGTTTTGGTTTAAGAATGAAAACAACGTGTTGCGTCATACAGGCAGTCCATCATGCTGGTTTGCAGCTGCAATTACATCACTGATCACGATATCCGGGACGTCATTAACGAGCTCCTCGACGAGGACTGTTGGCAGCTCATCGTTCCTGCAAAAGTGTATCACGCCATGGAAAAACGCGGCCGCTGCTGCGGCTGTTTCCCGACCGTTGTCGACCTGATCATCAAAACGACTGAAGAATATCATGCCCGTCGCCACTCGACTGAGGCCGATGTTTTTGATTTTATGTCCCGCCTGAAGCAATTCCATGAAGAGAACAGGAGAGCGGACATTGAAAGGCGACAAAAAAGTCATCGAGCGGCTTAACGAGGCCCTTTTTCTCGAACTCGGTGCGGTAAACCAGTACTGGCTTCACTATCGTTTGCTGGAAGACTGGGGCTACACGAAGCTCGCCAAAAAGGAACGTGCTGAATCCATCGAGGAAATGCAGCACGCCGACAAGCTGGTCGCACGCATCATCTTCCTTGAAGGCCATCCCAACCTTCAGACGGTTTCGCCCCTGCGCATCGGCCAGAACGTCAAGGAAGTTCTGGAAGCTGACCTTGCCGGCGAATATGACGCCCGCACCTCCTACAAGAAATCGCGCGATATCTGTTATGAGGCCGGAGACTACGTCTCCATGAAGCTTTTCGAAGAACTGCTGATCGACGAGGAAGGCCATATCGACTTTCTCGAAACCCAGCTCGAACTGCTCGGCAAGATCGGCGAAGAGAAATACGGCCAGCTCAATGCCGATTCCGCCAACGAAGCGGAATAAGCACTGGCGACAGGACAGAAAAGGCGGCCCAGGCCGCCTTTTTTATTTGCCGGAAAGGTGCTGGAACTCCGCCACAACCTTCTCGTATACCGCCCGCTTGAAAGGCACGATGAGCTCCGGCAGGATTTCCATCGGCTTCCAGTCCCATGCGTCGAATTCGGCCGTGTGCCCGGTTGGCGGCGGATCGATCTGGATTTCGCTTTCATCGCCCTCGAAGCGGAACGCAAACCAGCGCTGCGCCTGCCCGCGATATTTGCCCCTGAGGCCGATACCAATCAGTTCGGGCGGCAGATCATAGTGAATCCAGTCGCTCGCTTCCGCAAGCAGGCTCACCGTTTTCATGCCCGTCTCTTCGTAGAGTTCGCGAATGGCGGCCGTCAAAGGCCGTTCGCCGTCATCGATGCCGCCCTGCGGCATCTGCCACAATTGCGGTGAACCGTCATATTCGGAATTGCCTTCCTTGATACGCCGACCGGCCCAGACGAGGCCCCGAGCGTTCAGAACCATTATTCCCGCACAGGGACGGTAAGGCAAATCTTCTGCTTTGATTGTCATGGGAAACCCGCACTGTCTCAACGCCGGAAATGGTCGCAGGCAAGGTTTACTGCCCCGCCTGCCCGGAAACAAGCGCGGAAACACCGACGATCTCAATACCGCGCCCGCCGGCCTCACGCGACCATTTCGAGATCGCCGCAACGCTTTCATCGAAGGCCGACGCAACGCCGATCGCCTGGCCATTACGCCGCGCAATCCGCTCCAGCTCGTCCAGCTTGCGCAGAATGGAAGCTTCGGTGACTTCGCCGTCGAGCAAAATATCGGCAAAGCCCTGCGGCGCGGAAATAGCCTTCGCGATCCCCCCGCTCAACGACTGCGCCGAGGAGCCATCATCCAGAAACAGCAGGCCACGCTTGCCGATGTCGCGCATGACAGGCTCCAAGGCCGCCTGCTCGGCAAGAAAGCGCCCGCCGAGATAATTCATGATGCCGGTGTAATTGGTGATTTTTGTCATGGAGCGATGCAGCCGGTCGATATTGACCTTGGCAGGGTCACCCGCCAGCAGCGTGTCCGGGCCGGGATTAGTACCCGGATAACCGAAGGGTTCCAGCGGTATCTGAAGAAGAATTTCATGTCCTTGCCGGCGCGCTTCCTGCATCCAGCGCTGCAGGCTGTTGCCGCTGGCGGCAAAACCAAGCGTGACCTCCGGCGGTAGGTCTCGGATCGCTTTTTGCGACCCCGTCTGGCTGAGACCCAGCCCGCCGACCACGATCGCCACCCGTGTGCCCCGTGCGCCCGACCAGGGCCGTGCATATTGCTCCATCGGCCGCAAACCGTCCGCGCCAACGACCGGCAATCTGCCGAATGCGGTTTCTTCCAGCAGCTCCTCATTGGGCCGCGTCGCCATGCGCGGATCCTGACCATAGGTCTGGCCGCTCATCAGCACCGGCCCGTCACCCTCGCGCGGGCGGGGGGAGTACACCGATACGACATTGCCATCAGGCATTGTCTCGCGATTGATATTGGCGCCGGAGCGCCCGCTTTGCGGCTGCAGAACGGCAGCATCACCGGGAGCCGTTACCTCGGCCAGTGCGGTTTCAGGTGTCTTGTCGGCAAGCTGAGGCTGTGCATCCGGCCCGCTCGCCGTCTTCTGCAAATTGCCGGGCGAAAGCGCCGTATAGACGGACAGGCCGACGATCGAAAAAAACGCAAGCACCGACAGAGCCATAATGACGGAAAAGCGCCGGTTAATACCGGCGCTTTTTTTCTGACGACCTAGAAGCGGTTTTCGCAGGTCCGAAGGCAATGAACGATCCGTCCAAACGGTTGGGCAATCGAGACAATGCGCCGGCTGACCGGCGCACTATCTTACTGCTTGTTGACCACAGCCTTGTCCGGGTTCGGCGGGAAAGACGGATCCGTCTTGGCGCCGCGCAACAGGTCCAGCGCGTAGTTGAGCTGGATGTCGTCCTTTGCTTCCGGCGGCACGTAGGCGGAGGAACCAGAACCTTCGTCCGTTTCACTCTGGCCCTTGATATGGCCGGTCAGACTGGATTCGCCTTCGGTCGTGACGCGACCCTGCAATTCCGGCGGCAAAGGCTGTTCAACCTTGATGTCAGGCGTAATGCCCGTGCCCTGGATCGATTTGCCCGACGGCGTGTAATAAAGCGCCGTGGTCAGACGCAACGCACCGGCCTCGCCGAGCGGGATGATCGTCTGGACCGAGCCCTTGCCGAAGGAGCGCGTGCCGACGACGGTCGCACGACGCAGATCCTGCAGGGCACCGGCAACGATTTCCGAAGCCGAAGCCGAACCGCCGTTGACGAGCACGATTACCGGCTTGCCATCGGTCAGATCACCGGCCGTCGCGTTGAAGCGGCGGGTCTCGTCGGGATTGCGGCCACGGGTCGAAACGACCTCACCGCGCTCGAGGAAGGCGTCGGAAACATTGATCGCCTGATCAAGCAGACCACCCGGGTTGAGGCGCAGATCGAGCACATAACCCTTCAGCTTGTCGGCAGGCACATCAGCCTTGATCTTCTTGATCGCCTTTTCGAGATCATCATAGGTCTTCTCGGTAAAGGAGATGACGCGCAGATAACCGACATTGTCACCCTCGACGCGGGACTTGACGGCCCGCACGGCAATGACATCGCGCATGACGGTGAATTCAAGCGGCTTGTCAGCGCCCTGGCGGATGATCGTCAGCTTGATCGGCGTCTTGACCGCGCCGCGCATCTTTTCAACCGCCTGTTCCAGCTTCAGGCCACGAACCGGCGTACCGTCAATTTCTGAAATGAAGTCGCCGGCGAGAATGCCTGCGCGGGAAGCCGGCGTGTCGTCGATCGGCGTGATGACCTTGACCAGCTCGTTCTCCATGGTCACTTCGATGCCGAGACCGCCGAATTCACCCTTGGTCTGGGTGCGCATATCGTTGGCATCCTTGGCATTCATGAAGCTCGAATGCGGATCGAGCGAGCTGAGCATGCCGTTAATGGCATTTTCCACCAGCTTCTCGTCATCCGGCGGCGTCACATATTGTGCGCGCACGCGCTCGAACACGTCACCAAAGATCGACAGTTCCTTATAGGTCGAAGGCCCGGCCGCCTGTGCCGGCATGCTCGCCGAATAAATCACACTCATCGCCGTGGCGCCCATAAGCCCACCGATAAGGAGAAGCGAAACCTTACGAATCATTGTGCGCCCTTCCGGTATTTTTTGCGGTCCACCACGGTTGGGAATCAACCGGTACACCATCTTTCCTGAACTCAATGTAGAGCGTTGGCCTGTCGGTTTCCAGCGCCAATGCTGCTGCACTCGCTACTCTTTTTGCACCCATGGAGGCGATGGGCTCTCCGGAGAACACGAACATGCCCTGCCGCGTCCTCACATTGTCCATGCCCGTCATCACCACATGATATCCGTTACCCGTATTGAGGATGATCATCCGGCCGTAACTGCGAAAATCTCCAGCAAACACCACGAAGCCGTCTGCAGGCGCCGTCACGATGGCTTCCGGTCCGCTCGCGACAACAATTCCCTTGGAAAAGTGGCCCGTTCCGTCCGCATCGCCGAAGCGCCGCAGCACCTCGCCGGCCACCGGCAACTCCAGCTTTCCCTTCAAACTCGCGAAGGGATATGCGGGCGCAATGCGGTTTTTATCGGGCATTCCCGCCTCGGCCGCGGCGCGTTCCTTCTCGCGTTCCGCCTCCGAAAGACGAGCAAGACGCTGCTCTTCCGCCCGCGCCTTTTCCATCGCTTCCCGCACCGAGGTAATCTCGCCTTCGAGCGAACTGACCAGCCCCTCAAGGCTCGTCGCCTTGCTCGCAAGCTCTTCAGATCGCTTGCGTTCCGCCTCCAGTTCGGCCGCCGTCTGGGAATTCTTGCGGTCATTTTCGGCAATCAGGAGGTCGAGGCGTTTTTCCTCTTCCAGACTTGCCGTCATCATACCCGTAAGATCACCCTTTTCGCGAGCGATTGCCTGCCTGACGTCGGTCAATTCTTTGAGAGCGGCGACGAGCTTGTCGGTTTCACCGCGAATGCCGGGCACGACGGCGCCGAGAAGAATGGCGCTGCGCACGGAAGCCAGTGCATCTTCAGGTGAAACGAGGAGAGCCGGTGGCGGGTTTCTGCCCATGCGCTGCAATGCGGCCAGAACCTCCGCCAGCACGCCGCGTCTTTCCCGCAATGATGCCTTGACGCCATCCTCACGGACCGAAAGCTTGGCCAGGCGATCCTCGCCGTCGCTGATCTTGGCTTCCAGCGCCTTGCGTCGGGCAGCCGATGCGATCAGTTCCTCGCGAATGCGCGCGCTGTCCTGATTGAGGGAGGCGATGCTTTCTTCGAGCGTCCTTGTCTTGTCTTCCGAAAGGCCGATGCTGTCGACCAGCTCCTCCAGATCCTGCCGGTTCTGGTCGCGGCGCTTCTCCAGCGTCTGCAGCGCATCCGGCGAGGAAGCATCGGTTGCCGCCGGGGCAGCGCCCGCATCGTCACGCGAATGGGTCGGACCGCCCCCCATGACGAAAGCAGCAATAACCGCGCCCGCAAGGGCAGCGTGCCGTTTTCGTTGAGGCGTGGTGTCCATTTGAGCTTTCTTTGATGCCGAAGCAGGAGCGCCGATATTAGGGATTTTGCCGCGATCTTCCAAGAGGCCTGAGAAAGGCCGCCGCCAAAGTCGTCCGCAGTCAGCGGTGTCGCGGAGCTTCATGTTGAAATTGAGACAATTCCCCGAAAGGAAACCCGTTCAGGCGCGGTGATAGGGATGGCCGGAGAGGATCGTGACAGCCCGATAGAGCTGCTCGGCAATCAGGATACGAACGATCTGATGCGGCCATGTCAGCTTGCCGAGATTGAGAACGGCCGCCGCCCTGTCGTAAAGCGCGGGGTCAAGCCCATCTGCCCCGCCAATGGCGATCACAAGGTCACGTTTGCCGCTATCACGCAGATCGCCAAAAAATGAAGCAAAGGCGGGACTATCAAGTGCCTTTCCGCGCTCGTCCAACAGGACGAGGACAGCGCCATCGGCCAGATGTTTCTCCAGCATCGCGGCTTCTTCGCGTTTGCGGGTCTCGGCATTGGAAGCACGGCTTTCACCCACCTCGATCACCCGCGAAAACTCCAGCCCGATCGCCGGGCCGGTCTTTGCCAGACGCTCGATATAACGGGCCGCAAGATCCTTTTCAGGGCCGGATTTCAGCCGTCCCACCGCAAAAATTGAAATCCGCATCGCAAACCTGCATTCGTCGTGACCCAACAGGGTCCCGCTCTTAACAGCATAGCCTGCGGATTCCTATGCGGCCGGTCTGATTTCCGGCCAGAGGCACCGTTTCCGAAGTCAGATTGATCTTCGGCAGAAACGATGCACTCGCTCAAAGGCTCACCGCATCAATGCAGCGTCTCTTCCGGCATATCCGGCGTCGCCCACATTTTTTCAATGTTGTAGAAGGCGCGGATTTCCGGGCGGAACACATGAACGATGATGTCGCCGGTATCGATCAGCACCCAGTCTCCGGTCTCAAGACCTTCGACGCGGGCGTTTCCGAACCCTTCATCCTTCATGTCTTTCAGAAGATGCTCGCAAATCGCCGAGACATGCCTGTTCGATCGCCCGGAGACCACAACCATGTAGTCCGCAAGCGCCGATTTTCCGGCAATGTTGAGAGAGACGATATCTTCAGCCTTGGAGTCCTCGAGGCTCGCGAGGACGGTTTCGAGGGCATGGCCGGCGGCATCGGCGCCACTGTCCTGACCCTTCGGGATAGCAACAAATGCTTTTCCCTTGGCGTGTACTGTTGTCAGAGGTTTTCCTTTCCAAGAATGACAAAACAGGCACTGCGCGACGCGATTCTCTGCGTCACACAATGAAGGTGGCATCAAAGCATTAACTTTTCAAGATATGGGCACTTCAACATCAGCCGCATACATCATTTGTGATCGGAGCTGTCATTTACGGCCGTTGCGCAGCGCCGTGGAACTGAGCGTAGAACGCGGTCCGTGAATGAAAACCCAGGCGGGAGCGCGTTTTTTCCACAGAACCCCGGCATCGTCCTCATCTATCCGCGCCTGGCTGAAGGCCTGCGCCATGGTGGAGGAGAGGTAGGACAGGGTCGAACCCGGTCGATCGATCACCGCGATTGGAAAAGTCTCGGCTATGGTGCGCCATTTCTGCCAATGGTGAAAACTCTTCAGATTGTCGGCACCCATGACCCAGATGAAGCGGACGTGCGGATTTTTTGCCTTCACCTTCGCGAGTGTATTGGCCGTATAGCTCATCCCCAGCGTTTTCTCGAAAGCCGTCACCTTGATGCGTGGATCGTGGACCAGCTTTTCGCAGGCCGCGATGCGATCTTCCAGGGACGCCAGCTCCGAACGGCTTTTCAGCGGGTTGCCCGGCGTGACGATCCACCAGAGCTGATCGAGACCCAGCCTGCGCAGCGCAATCTCGGCCACAAGCGCATGGCCTGCATGGGGGGGATTGAAGGAGCCGCCGAAAAGCCCGACGACCATGCCGCGTTCGACATGCGGCATGGTGAGATAACGTCTGTCGAGGCGCTTATCAGCGGGCAAATATCAGGTCCGTGTCTGGCCGGTGCCATGCACCCGGTATTTGAACGAGGTGAGCTGCTCGACACCAACCGGGCCCCGCGCATGCATCTTGCCGGTGGCGATGCCGATTTCCGCACCCATGCCGAATTCGCCGCCATCGGCAAATTGCGTCGAGGCATTGTGCAGCAGAATGGCCGAATCGAGTTCGTTGAAGAACCGCTCAACCACGTCAGAGTCCTCGGCGATCACCGCCTCGGTATGGTTGGACGAATAGGTGCCGATATGCTCTATCGCACCGGAAATGCCCTCCACCACAGCAACCGAAATGATTGCGTCGAGATATTCGGTGCGCCAGTCCTCTTCCGTTGCCGGCACCAGACCCGCCACCACATCACGAACAGCTTGCGAACCGCGCACTTCGCAGCCAGCTTCGATCAAGGCTTTGACGAGCGGCTCGAGATGCGTGGAAACGGCAGCGGCATCCACCAGCAATGTCTCAGCCGCGCCGCAAATGCCGGTGCGTCTCATCTTGGCGTTAACGACGATACGTTTTGCCATGTCGAGATCGGCGGATTTGTCGACATAGATGTGGCAGATGCCTTCCAGATGCGCAAAGACCGGCACGCGGGCTTCCGACTGCACCCTAGCCACGAGGCTCTTGCCGCCGCGCGGCACGATGACATCAACAGTGCCGTTCAGGCCGCTGAGAAGTGCGCCGACGGCCGCACGGTCGGTCACCGGCACCAGCTGAATGGCATGCTCGGGAAGACCGGCAATCTTCAGCCCCTCCACGAGGCAGGCATGAATAGCACGCGATGAATGTTGCGAATCCGAGCCGCCGCGCAGGATGACGGCATTGCCCGCCTTGAGGCACAAAGCACCGGCGTCCGCCGTCACATTCGGGCGGCTTTCGTAGATCACGCCGATGACGCCAAGCGGCGTACGCACGCGCTCAATCTTCAGCCCGTTGGGGCGATCCCAGGCGGCAATGACTTCGGCGACCGGATCGGACAGCGCCGCAACCGAGCGAATACCTTCAGCAATGCCGGCGATGCGGGCATCGTTGAGCGTGAGCCTGTCAACGAAAGAAGCAGCAAGACCGGCGCTCTCGGCTGCGGTCAGATCCTTCCTGTTGGCGGCAAGGATCGCCTCCTTCGACGCCTCGATGGCGGAGGCCATGGCGAGCAGCGCACGGTTCTTCTGGTCCGTGCCGGCGATGGACAACGGTCGTGAAGCAGCTTTCGCCTGAGCGCCGATGGTGATCATCAGCGCATCGATGTCATGGCTCTGCTTCACGGCCTGTTCAGGCATGGACCTCATCCTTCTTTGCATGTTTAATTTTGACGGCGGCGCCGGTCATCACGAGATCGTCGCGATGGATCATGGCCGCGCGCCCGACATAACCGAGGATCGCCTCGATCTCGTTGGACTTGTGACCGATGATAAGGCGCGCCTCTTCCGCATCGTAGCCCGCAAGACCACGAGCGACTTCCCGGCCTTCCGCACCGATAATGGCGATTGCATCCCCACGGCCGAAATTGCCCTTCACCAGTCTCACACCCGCGGGAAGCAGGCTTTTTCCGGCATAGAGCGCCTTTTCCGCGCCGGCATCCACATGGATTTCACCGGCCGGCTGCAATTGCCCGGCAATCCAGGTCTTGCGTGCCGTCACCGGCGTGCCTGATGGTGCAAACCACGAGGAGCGCGCGCCGTTTTCGATGGCCTTCAGCGGATTGAACGTTTTGCCTGACGCAATGATCATGCCGCAACCGGCAGCGGTTGCAATCTTGCCCGCATCGATCTTGGTGCGCATGCCACCGCGCGACAACTCGGAGGCCGCACCACCTGCCATGGCTTCTATCTCGGGGGTGATATCAGCGATCGTCTCAAGGAATTTCGCGTCCGGATCGAGATGCGGCGGAGCCGTATAAAGTCCGTCAATATCCGAAAGCAGCACCAGAAGATCGGCACCCGTCATGGTCGCCACACGCGCTGCCAGACGGTCATTGTCGCCATAACGGATTTCGGTGGTCGCAACCGTATCGTTTTCATTGATGATCGGGATAGCGCCGATCTTCAGCAACTGGTTGATGGTGGCGCGCGCATTGAGATAACGGCGACGCTCCTCGGTATCGGACAGCGTCAGCAGAATCTGGCCTGCAACGATTTCATGCCGCGACAGGCTTTCCGACCACGCCCGCGCCAGCGCGATCTGACCAACCGCCGCCGCCGCCTGGCTTTCCTCCAGCTTCAATGCACCAGAAGGCAGGCCAAGCACGGTACGCCCAAGCGCGATGGCGCCCGAAGACACGACCTGGACATCCGCGCCGTTTTTCTTCAGCGCAGCGATATCTTCGCAGATGGCATCCAGCCAGTCTTTCTTCAGACCGGTCTTTCGGTCCACCAGAAGCGCCGACCCGATCTTGATCACGATCCGATGGTGGCTCGCCAGCGGCTTGCGCGTCAGGCTCATAGGCGGTCGTCCTCTTCTTCGGCCTCGCTATCCTCATGCGGCATGGACCTGTCGGGCAGGGCAGTCTCCCCGCCCTCGCTTGCCGAAACGATGATGTCGCGAAGGGCGCGCAGCGCTTCCGTCATGCCGATATGCGCGGCGGCAGACAGAAGAAGCGGCGGACGGCCGCAGGCCTTTTCCAGTTCCTTCGCCTTCTTTTTCAGTTCTTTTTCATCGAGCACGTCGATCTGTGACAGCGCCACGATTTCCGGCTTGTCGGTCAGCCCGCCACCATAGGCGTCCAGCTCGGCCTTGACAGTCTTATAGGCCTTGCCGACCTTTTCTTCCTGTGCGGAAACCAGATGCAGAAGCACGCGAGTGCGCTCCACATGGCCGAGGAAGCGGTCACCAATGCCCACGCCCTCATGCGCGCCTTCGATGAGGCCGGGAATATCGGCCAGCACGAATTCGCGGCCGTCGATGGTCGCCACGCCGAGGTTCGGATGGAGGGTGGTAAAGGGATAATTGGCGATCTTCGGCCGCGCGCGGGTCACGGTCGCGAGGAATGTGGATTTACCCGCATTCGGCAATCCAACAAGACCGGCATCGGCGATCAGCTTCAGGCGAAGCCAGACCGTCTTTTCTTCGCCTGCAAGACCCGGATTGGCATGGGTGGGCGCCTGATTGGTCGAAGACTTGAAATAGGCATTGCCGAAACCGCCATTACCGCCGGCGGCAAGACGAAAGCGCTGGCCTTCCTTGGTGAGGTCGATGATCAGCGTCTCATTGTCTTCCTCAAATATCTGGGTACCAACAGGCACCTTCAGCACCACATCCGCGCCCTTGGCGCCGTTGCGGGTCTTGCCCATGCCGTGCTGCCCGATCGAGGCCTTGAAATGCTGCTGAAAACGGAAGTCGATCAGCGTGTTGAGACCGTTGACGACCTCAATCCAGACATCGCCGCCACGTCCGCCATCACCACCGTCAGGACCACCAAATTCGATGAATTTTTCGCGCCGGAAAGATACCGCGCCTGCGCCGCCATCACCGGACTTGATATAGACTTTTGCTTCATCGAGAAATTTCATCGGACTGCCGTTCTATCGGTTTGCGGGCGCGGCCGCCAATCGCGTTGCGCCAAACAAAAATATCGTCGTTTCGAATACAAGCGCTTCTTCACAAGGTCAAAGACTATCGTGCGGGAAGCCCCTGTGCGAGACAAGGCCGGTTTGGTGCAAACCGGCCTTGTTTTGATTGTCAGCGATGCGGCCGGACAAAATCCTCAGCCGTGATCATCGTGTCGATATGCGCCACCATGGCGGCGCGCGCCGTGGCGTAGATCTGGTGGCAGCCGGTCACCCGGAAGCCGAGTTTTTCCTGCACCCGCAGCGAAGCGGGATTATCCGCAAACACGCCGGAATGAAGGGTCACGCCCGGCATGCGGCGGAAGAACCGCTCAACCACGCCGGCCACCGCCTCGGTCATGTAACCCTTGCCCCAGTAGAAGCGGTTGAGCCAGTAGCCGAGATGCCACTCGCCGTGCCGCAATTCCACCGAAACGACGCCGATGAGGGTATCGTCGCCACTGGTAATGGCGAAATCCCAGTCGGGCAGGGTGCCTGAGGTGCGCAGGACCAACCATTCCAGCGCATCCTGCTTGTGATAGGGTGCCGGAACACGAGCGAGCATCCTCGTCACAGCAAAATCGCCAAGCGATTCCGCAATGCTGCCGGCATCGGAAAGCCGCTGCGGGCGCAGCACCAGACGCCGCGTCTCGATGACAGGGCAGGGGCCGGGCGGAGCCACAGTGGCAGCAGCCCGGCGACGGGTAAGCTCTAGCGCACTCATCCCATGTCCCCCCAGCTCTTCAGCGAAACCCAGGTCTTGCGGTCCAGCCGGTACCATTCGACCGGCACCATGCCGCCGAGCGCCAGCGAACCGACCATGCCGGAACCCTGAAACTGGAAACCGCACTTCTGGATGACGCGGCGCGAAGCGATGTTGGTAACCCGGCAGCGGGCATCGATCTGGTCGATTTCACGCGTGCGGAAGGCCATGTCGATCAGCGCATGCGCGGCTTCCGTCATGTAGCCCCGGTTCCAGTAGGGTTCCCCCAGCCAGTAACCGATCTCAAGCGTCTTTTCGTCTTCCTGGGGTTCGAGCGCGCAGCAGCCCAGAAACTCGCCATTGTCCATGCGGGTAATCGCATAGACGCACTTGCCAATCTCGCCAGCTTTGGAGCGTCGCACAAAATCCGCGGCGTCTTTGGCCGTGTAAGGGTGCGGCATACGCGACACCATGGTCGCGATATTGGCATTGTTGGCAAGATGGGCAAGGGCGTCGATGTCTTCTTCGTGAGGCTTGCGTAAAACCAGCCTCTGCGACAGTAAAACGGGGCAATCGCTCCTTGACCGATCGGGCCTCGGCCGCTCTTCGGGTGACCGTGATTGGTCAACCCTCAACAATTCAGCTTGCATGGTTCAGTCCCTCCATGAGGTTAAAGAAAAAGGGGAGTTGGGTGGTGCCCCATCTCCCCTGTTTTCTTGACTGAACCTGATACGTCTCAGCCGGGTCGATGGGACACCGGCTGCATATGACGCTTACCGGCTTATTCTGCGGCTTCCGCTTTCGGAGCCACGGATACGAATACGCGGCCGTTGGCCTTCGTACGGAAGTTCACGTTACCTGCGGTCAGTGCGAAAATCGTGTGGTCCTTGCCGATGCCAACATTGGCGCCCGGATGCCACTGCGTGCCACGCTGACGCAGAATAATGTTGCCTGGAATGACAGCTTCGCCGCCGAACTTCTTTACGCCAAGGCGCTTGGATTCGGAATCGCGACCGTTACGCGAGGAACCGCCAGCTTTTTTGTGTGCCATTGGAGTTCTCCTTTAAACCTTGTTTCCCGTGTCGCGCCGATCAGGCAGCAACGATGTCCGTGATGCGGACGACAGTGTGATGCTGACGATGGCCGCGCGAACGCTTGGAGTTCTGACGACGACGCTTCTTGAAGGCGATGACCTTCTTGCCGCGATTGTGCTCGACAACTTCAGCCTTGACGATGGCGCCCTTGACAAAGGGAGCACCGAACTTGGCGTCGGCGCCTTCGCCAACAACGAGAACTTCGGTGAATTCTACAGTTGCGCCTGCCTCTGCTTCCAGCTTTTCGATGGTCAGCACGGCGTCGGCCGCTACGCGGTACTGCTTACCGCCGGTCTTGATGACTGCGAACATTTTTTATCCTTTCATGTTCGTTCCGGCTCTGCTCGCAAATGCAAGCTGGCCGTCTTTTTATCAGTCGGAATTTGGTAGAAACCCTTGGGAACAGAATGCCCCTTTGAATGTCTGCCGGTGAAGCCGCCTTTTAAGGGGCGGAATAAACGGAAGGCGCATTACGCCATCAATTTGGGTGCCGATTACGCGAGACGCCAGTTTATGTCAAGATGACGACGGCCCGAAAAGTAACTGTAACGCCAAGAATTTCATGCTTTTTCGGCGGGTGAAGCAGTCAGGTCTCGAAATTTGCCCAGCAAGTGTTTATATGGGCCTTCCAACAAGGAGCAGAAATGGCCCGCATAGACCAGACCGACGATTGGCGGGACCGCCATGCGCCGACAATTTCCGCCTTCGAGTCGCTTGCGATCGAGGCATATGGCCACCTGCCGGAAGAATTTCGCGCATTAACGAAGGATCTCATCATCGAGATCGCCGATTTTCCGACCGATGACGTGTTCGAGGACATGGCTCTCGAAACGCCTTTCGACCTTCTCGGATTATTCGAAGGACGCGGCATCTCCGAACGTTTCACCATGGAAACGGGCGAGATGGTGAACCGCATCACGCTTTATCGCCGCCCCATTCTCGACTACTGGGCCGAAAATGAGGAGACGCTGGGCGATATCATCACCCATGTCCTGATCCATGAAATCGGCCATCATTTCGGCCTGTCGGATGACGACATGGAACGGATCGAAGAAAGCGCAGACGAGGCCGCCGCCGAACGTTAAAAGACCGGCACCGAAAAACTATGGTGCCGACCCTCAAGCCACTAGTGGTCGCGTCTCATTGAAAGTGCAACCGTCTCGCTACCCACAAGACGTTTGCGCTTAATCACTTCATTAACCCGCCCCGGGTTTACGCCGTAAGAAGCTGCAATGTGGTGCTGAAACTCACCACCCCAGTACCGTAACCAAATTTCTACCGCGTCTTTTTCGGTCAATTTATAAGACTGTTGATGCATGTGATTGTCCTGTTAGGTTTTCAACCTTGGACAAACTTGACAGAAGAGTCTGTGAGCGTATTTTGCTCCGTGTATATGCTGATCCGCAAGCTTTCCAAGATATTGTGGTTTCGACACGGAGCCGAGGTTGCACCCTCGGCTTTGTCGTGCCAGCTCAGAGACCGCCCCCGAGCTCGTAAATATATGTTGGGACTCGATATTTTGAGTCAAGCTTAGGGCGATAGGCCGTATCTGTTCACTTTATGTACAACGGCAATTTCATCTCAAGACACGATGAGATTTGCAAATTTTATATTTTAAAAACATACACTTAATGTATTTTCGCGCATTTCGAACAAGGGCTGTGAATAATACGCCCTAATATTCGTTTTGTTTCAGTAACAAACAAGAAAATCGAGAGAATCAGATCGACGGACCCGAATCACTCGATTTTCTACTTCAGATCACTGCTCGCCGAGCTTGATGTCCGGGTGGTATTCCTTGCCCTCGACCACCTTGGTCACGGCCTGGCCGCAATGCATGACGCCGCTTGCGGCGTTGAAGGCATAGCTCGGCGAACCCGCGAGTTCCCAGCCCTTGTTCAGCGCCTCGGTCACCCGGTGACAGAATTTCGCGTCGTCGGGACCGGTTATGAAACGATAGACCTTCACGTCCTGTTTGCCTTTCTTTGTGCGATGATATCGGCCATGTCGACCAGCCTTTCGGCCTCAACCACATGCAGCCGCTCGATCATGCGACCGTTCATGTTGATGACGTTCAATTCCACAGATTCCGGTTTTGCGAAAGCGGCAATGATCTCGCGCGCTTCCGCGACCGCCGCCTCGTCCGGCGCGAAGCGCCCGTTGGCCGGCTCGATCTGGGCCGGGTGGATCAACATCTTGCCATCGAACCCCATGGCGCGACCCTGCTCACATTCGGCTTCGAAAGCGGCGATATCGCGAAAGTCGTTCGAGACGCTGTCGATGACGTCGAGCCCGTAGGCGCGGGCGGCAAGCACCACCTGCATCATCCACGGTACGAGATAGGTGCGTCCTGGGAGGGCCGGAACCCGCGTTTCCTTGCGCAGGTCGTTGAGCCCAATGACAAAAGCCGCAAGCCGCGCATCCGGCGTATGGGCCGCGTCAGCAATCGAGGCGGCATTCAGCACACCAAGCGGCGTTTCGATCATCGCCCAGATTTTCAGGCGCTCCGGCGCATCCGCCTCAGCCAGACGATCGGCCACTTCATTGATATCGGCCGGCTGTTCCACCTTCGGCAAAAGAACCGCATCCGGCCGGCAGGAAAGCACGAGTTGCAAATCCGCCTTTCCATCCGGCGTCGAAAGCGGATTGATACGAATGACGATTTCCCGCCCGCGGAAAGACTGCGCCGAAAACAGTTTTTCCAGATTGTCCCGCGCCTTGCCCTTCATATCGGGTGCGACGGAATCCTCCAGATCGAGAATCACCCCGTCACAATCGAGATCGCGGATTTTTTCCAGCGCCCGGACATTAATGGCCGGAACTGACAGCAGCGAACGGCGCGGTCTCACAAGAATATTTTCGGAAAAATCGACCATGCCGCACTTGTGTCAAGCTTTTGTGACATCTGCAAGCTGACAATCCACTGAATCCTCTTGCAAGCCGGAAGAAGAAGGCCCACATTCGTCTGGATAGAAAGGTTTGGATCATGCAAGGCATACGTTCGTTTTTCATCGCCGCATCCGGCATTGCAGTTCTGGCGATAGTCGCCCTTTTCACCGCGTCGCTTACGGTCGCTTTTGTCGGCGTGCTCGCGGTTCTCAGCGCTGCCCGCCTGCTTTCTGCGCGTTTGAAGCCGGCCCCTATTCCGGTCAAGCCCCGTAACCAGCGTGATATGCGCGTCTGGAACGACGGTAAGGGCACGATTATCGATCTCTGAGATCGTCTCAAATCGGCAAAAATGCCAGCGCGCCACACACGGCGTACCGAAGAACGTGGGTTTGCGCTTCTAAAGCGCTTAATTTTGCGGTATTTCCCGGCTGAAAATATCCGGCAGGCCTGTCGGCGCCGGATTATGTTCAAGGGAAACACGGGAAGCGACAGATGGAAAAATTCACCAAGCTGACGGGCGTTGCCGCGCCCATGCCGGTGGTCAATATCGACACCGATATGATCATTCCGAAAGACTATCTGAAGACCATCAAGCGCACCGGCCTTGGCAAGGGCCTTTTTGCCGAGTCGCGTTATCTTGAGGATGGCTCGCCCAATCCGGATTTCGTGCTGAACAAACCCGCTTATCAGAACGCCCAGATCCTTGTCGCCGGCGACAATTTCGGTTGCGGCTCCTCACGCGAACATGCGCCATGGGCGCTTCTCGATTTCGGCATCCGCTGCGTGATCTCCACCAGCTTCGCCGACATCTTCTACAATAACTGTTTCAAGAACGGCATTCTGCCTGTCGTCGTCAGCCCCGAGAACCTCGAAAAGCTGCTGGACGATGCGTCGCGCGGATCGAACGCCGTTCTGTCGATTGATCTGGAACGCCAGGAAATCAGCGGCCCCGATGGCGGCACGATTACCTTCGAGATCGATGAGTTCAAGCGTCACTGCATGCTGAACGGGCTTGATGATATCGGCCTGACGCTCGAACATTCCAGCGCCATCGACACGTTCGAAAAGGCGAACGCCTCGGTCCGCCCCTGGGCCTGACAACATTTCCGCTCGTCAAAAAAGCCGATCCCGTACCAAACCGTACCGGATCGGCTTTTGCTTTGCTTGAAAAGCCGTTGAGGCAGAGATAAGAAGCCCACGATCCCGTCCGGCTGCGATAAGACTTTGCATCTGCAGGACGGAAACGAGTTTGACGCCGCGCTCGCCGCAACCGAAAACCCTTCGTGATGTTTTCCGGCGCGCCGCCCAAGGAGGGTTCTCATGACAGTCCGTTCGCTTTTCCTGCTGCCCGGTGACGGTATCGGCCCCGAAGCCATGGCCGAGGTCCGCAAGCTGATCGATTATATGAACAGCGCGCACAATGCCGGCTTCACTGTCTCGGAAGGCCTCGTCGGCGGCTCTGCCTACGACGCCCATGGCGTGGCTATTTCCGATGCGGATATGGAAAAGGCGCTTGCCGCCGATGCGATCCTGTTCGGCGCCGTTGGCGGCCCGAAATGGGATGGCGTGCCCTACGAGCACCGCCCGGAAGCCGGCCTGCTGCGCCTGCGCAAGGATCTCGAACTTTTCGCCAATCTGCGCCCCGCCATCTGCTATCCGGCGCTCGCTGCCGCTTCCTCGCTGAAGCCGGAGCTGGTCGAGGGTCTCGATATCCTCATCGTCCGTGAACTGACGGGCGGCGTTTATTTCGGCGAACCGAAGCAGATCATCGATCTCGGCAACGGCCAGAAGCGCGGCATCGACACGCAGATCTACGATACGTTCGAAATCGAGCGCATCGCCAGCGTTGCTTTCGAACTGGCCCGCACCCGTGACAACCGCGTCTGCTCGATGGAAAAGCGCAACGTCATGAAATCAGGCGTTTTGTGGAACCAGGTGGTCACCGAAACCCATTCCGCCAAGTTTAGGGATGTTCAGCTGGAACATATGCTGGCCGATGCCGGCGGCATGCAGCTGGTGCGCAAGCCCAAGCAGTTCGACGTGATCGTCACCGACAATCTCTTCGGCGACATGCTCTCCGACGTCGCCGCCATGCTCACCGGCTCGCTCGGTATGCTGCCGTCCGCCTCTCTCGGCGCACCTGACGCCAAGACCGGCAAGCGCAAGGCCATGTATGAGCCGGTCCACGGTTCGGCCCCTGACATTGCCGGCAAGGGCATCGCCAACCCCATCGCCATGATCGCGTCCTTTGCCATGTGCCTTCGCTACTCGTTCAACATGGTGGATGAGGCGACAAAGCTCGAAACCGCAATCGCAAACGTGCTCGACAAGGGCATCCGCACCGCCGACATCATGGCCGAGGGCAGCCGCCAGGTCGGCACCTCCGAAATGGGCGACGCGGTTCTCGCCGAATTCAAGGCGCTTTCGGCGTAACGCTTGATGAAACCGGCTGGGCAGGCGGCACGTTCGCCTGTCCATCTTCTTTCGGCAGAAGATGCTCATATCTTTTGTCAGTCAGCGTCTTCAGAAATGCGACAATGGCGTCCACACGCTTGTCGTCCAGCGCCGGTGCGGATGTCAGTTCCGTCATGGCGATATTTTCAGGCACTTCCGGCGCATCCCACGTCTTGCCGGTTTCCGGGTTGATCTGGCGGCTGGGCTTCTTGCTTTTATATTTCACATAAAACAGCACCACCGTACGCAAATCCCTAAATACGCCGTTGTGCATGTAAGGACCGGTGACGGCGACATTGCGCAGCGTCGGCACCTTGAATTTGCCGCGCTGGGCGGCATCGCCGGCAACTTCAGGATTTTGCGCCAGCCCCAGATCGACCGCGCCCGGCTTGGAGCCGTTCACGGCCCGAACCGATGTATTGGCGGGAACGCCGATGTTGAAATATTTGTGGTTGGTGAAGAGGCCGTCTTCCAGGCCCTTGGCGCCGCGGATTTCGTGGCAGGTATTGCAATTGGTAAATTGCGTCGAGGAGATCAGGACCCGACCCAGCTCTTCCTGATCGGTCAGCTTCTCCTCGCCGCGCAGGAAACGGTCATATTTGGAATCGAAGGTGGAAAATTCATCGGAGCGCTCGAAGCTCGCCAGCGCCTTCGTCATCGCGGCATAGGCAGTGTCGTCGCTCTCAAAAACATCCTTGCCGAACTTCGTGCCGAAAGCCGCGACATAATCCGGGTTTTCCCGGAGCCGTTTGACGACCGAGGTCTTGTCCGGCATGCCCATTTCGAGGGGATTAAGCGGCGGACCGCCCGCCTGATCTTCGAGCAGAGAGGCGCGGCCATCCCAGAATTGCCCGCCGACATACTCGCCCGCCGCATTCCTGCCGAAAGGCGGCGTGAAGCGGGCATAAGCTGCAGTCGGCGCATTGCGGTCGCCCAGCGAAATCCCATCGTCGCCGAGAGAGACGTCCCGCCCGACCTTTTCGCTCTCCCGCGCATCGGAAAACCCGGCAGCCTGCATATGGCAGGTGGAACAGGCCATGGTGCGGTTCATCGAAAGGTTGGGATCGTCGAACAGCGCTCCACCGAGCTTTTCCAGCGTTGCGTAATCTTCACCGTCGTGGGCGACCGTGCCGTCGGTTCCCAAAGGGGCCAGCAAAATGGTCGCAGCGAGAGCGGCAGAGACAAAAAATCCGGGTTTCATCATCGGTAGGCACGCTCGATATGAATGCGCGAGGGCAGGTTCGGACCAGGAAATATGAAGCGGCTTTCGGTCCGGCTGCGCTTCACCGAACATGGATCACGGCAGACAACTCCGCTCTTCCATGCCCTATAAAATGATCTATAGCACTTTCCCGTTATCCAAGCCTACAAACTTTCGCAGCTTGCTCCACTTTGCCGCAGGTCCCACGGACCAAAGCCGTTAACGGTCAACCGCCTCTGGCGATGGCATGGAAAAAGGTGCCTGAGACAAATCCTCTCCTGCCGCCCGATGGCCCCAGCGGACGACCCTGCCCGTCAGCAATCTGGGCGAAGGGCTCATCGCTGCCGGCATCAGTAACCCGCGCATAATGGAATTCATGGCCGCGCAGAACATCCCCCGCCGTGCCGAGCGGGCCGCTTGCCGCAATTGTTGCCTGCCGGTAGCCTAGATTCATCTTGCGCGTCGCAAAGCTGGTGGCATGCGACAGAAGCCCGGTCATTGCGTGGGTCACCCCATCCGCATCTTCCAACGCCTCGCCGAGCACCATGTAACCGCCGCACTCGCCGTGCACAGGCTTTGTCGCGGCAAAGCGGGCAATACCTGCCTTGAAACCAGCCGCATCCGCAAGCTTCCCGGCGAAAAGCTCGGGATATCCGCCGGGTAGCCAGCAGATATCACAGCTGTCGTCGGGCGCCTCATCCGCGAGCGGTGAGAACGGCACGATCTCGGCCCCGGCCGCCTGCCAATGCTTCCTAAGATGCGGGTAAAGGAAGGTGAACGCCGCATCCTCCGCCAGCGCGATACGCTGACCGGGCGGTGCGATTGCCGCATCCACCGAGCCTGAAGGCACGTCCACCGGCGCGGCGAGTGAAAGCAAGGCATCGAGATCGATGGATTTTTCCATCGCATCGGCCAGTCGTTCTATATGTGCATCGATCTCCGGATGTTCGCTGGCCTGCACCAGCCCCAGATGCCTTTCGGGCAGGATGAGCGAAGGATCACGCAGCACGCAGCCGGCAACGGGAAGGCCGATTTTTTCGATCGCTTCCGTGCACAGCGTCCGATGTCTTTCGCTGCCCGCCCGGTTCAACACAACCGCCGCCATGGTAACGGCCGGATCGTAGTGAGCAAAACCGTGGGCGACGGCAGCGGCCGTCTGCGACTGACCGGACACATCCAGCACGAGCAGCACGGGAATGCCGAACAGCCGCGCCAGATCCGCCGCCGAACCCGTGCGATTTTCCGCAACCGGAATGCCGTCGAACAGGCCCATGGCGCTTTCGATAAGAACGAGTTCCGCATCTTCCGTCTGTTGCGAAAAAAGATGTCGCAGCAAGTCTGGCCGCATGGCCCAGCTATCCAGATTAAGACCCGGTGTGCCGGTGGCGAAGGTGTGGAAACCGGGATCGATGTAATCCGGCCCTGTCTTGATGCCGCGCACCTTGATACCGCGCCGGGCAAAGGCCCGGAGCAGGCCGATGGTCACGCTGGTCTTGCCAGAACCCGAGCGTGGCGCGCCAATGATGATCGCCCGCGCCGTCATGAGCCGGAAACTCCAAGACGCGCCCGCATCGAAACAATCTCGCCGATAACGATCAAAGCCGGCGCTTCGAAATTTTCCCTGATTGCATCGTCAGCTATGCTTTCCAGCTTGCCGATGAAAATCCGCTCCAGCGCAGTCGTTGCCGACATGATGACGGCGACCGGCGTTTCGCCGGAACGGCCGCCCTGCATCAGAAGACCGGCGATCGTGCCAATATTCTTCAGCCCCATGTAAACGACGATGGGTTCCCGTGTTTTCGCCAGCGCCAGCCAGTCCAGATCCTCTTCCGTGCCCGCTGCGTGGCCCGTGGCGAGAGTCACGGCGCGGCTGATGCCGCGCATGGTGGCGGGAATGCGGGCTGAAGCAAGCGCTGTGAACGACGAGGTCATCCCAGGCAATATGCGAAACGGAATGCCGGCATGGACAAGCGCCTCCGCCTCTTCACCGCCACGCCCGAAAATAAAGGGATCGCCGCCCTTCAGCCGCAGCACCTTTTTGCCTTGGCCGGCGAAATCGATCAGCGAAGCGGTAATGTCATCCTGCGTTGCGGAAGGCTTGCCGCCCCTTTTACCGGCAAAAACAATCTCTGCCTGCGGACCCAAAGCGACGACATCGTCGCTCACCAAAGCATCGCGCACGATGACGTCGGCCTGAGACAGCGCGAGCGCCACTTCCAGCGTCAGATAACGCACATCGCCCGGCCCTGCGCCCGCGAGCCAGACGTGACCGGCCTGGAAGACCGGACCTTTTGCGGCAACGCTGTTCAAAATCTGCGGTATCGACATTCTTCTTGGCTGCTTTTTAACGATGACGGAAAAAGCCGTCCCGGCTATAGAAATTCATATGGAAACAGATGGAAAGACCCTTCGCCGCGGCTGGACCACGGGCACCTGCGCGGCGGCCGCCACGAAGGCGGCCTGCGCTGCCCTTTTGACCGGCGAATTTCCTTACCCTGTCGAGGTCGAACTTCCAAGCGGCGCGAGGCCTGCATTTTCCCTCGCCACCGAGGAAAAGGGTGAAAACTTCGCCCGCGCCGGTGTCGTCAAGGATGCGGGTGACGATCCCGACGTAACCCATGGTGCGCTGATCGAAAGCACGGTGCGACGAGGTCAACCGGGAAGCGGCATCACCTTCAAGGCCGGCAAGGGCGTGGGCACCATCACACGGCCGGGCCTGCCCCTGCCACCGGGAGAACCCGCCATCAACCCCGTACCGCGCAAGATGATCGAAACAGCGATTCGAGAGGTGGCCGGAGAAAGTGCCGATTTCGAAGTCGAGATTTCCGTCCGCGACGGCGAGAAACTGGCGGAGAAAACCCTGAACGGCAGGCTCGGCATTGTTGGCGGCATTTCCATCCTCGGCACAACAGGCATCGTTATTCCCTTTTCCTGCTCCGCCTGGATCCACTCCATCTGGCGTGGCATTGATGTGGCGCGCGCGACCGGCTGCGCCCATGTGCTGGGCGCCACCGGCAACACCTCCGAAAAAGCCGGGCAGGCGCTTTACGATCTGCCGGAAACCGCGCTGATCGACATGGGCGATTTCATCGGCGGCATGCTGAAATACCTGCGCAGTCATCCGGTCGAGCGGGTGACGATTGCCGGCGGCGTCGCCAAGATGACCAAGCTCGCGCAGGGAATGCTCGACGTGCACTCCAAGAAGGGACTGGCCGATCTTGATGCGCTGGCGGCATTGGCGACGGAAGCCGGAGGAGACGAAAGCCTCGCCATTGCCATCCGTCAGGCCAACATGGTGGCGCACGCCTTTGAGCTGGCCGAACGCGCGGGGATAGACCTCGGTGCGGTCGTGGCGGAAAAAGCCTGGGTGACCGCAGCGGCGGCGCTGAAGACGCCCGCCATTGCGCTTGATATTCTGGTGTTCGATCGTCAGGGCACGCTCAAGGGGCGCACCGCCTCCACGCCGTCGCATCAGCCCGTCGCATCTTCTTTCGGAGATCGGAACCGCCGGACATAGTCGGTGCTATAAAGCGCGCTTTCACGAAAATCCGTCGAGGCAAGTCCACGTCCGACGAAGATCAGGGCCGTCCGCTCCACCGGTTCGGCTGCGAGCTTTCCTTCAATGTCGAACAGCGTTCCCCTGATAACCCGCTCATCCGGCCAGGAGGCGCGAACCACGATGGCAACCGGGCAATCGGAGCCGTAAAGTGGCGCCAGTTCTTCCACCACCTTGCCGATGGCATGAATGGCGAGATGAATGGCGAGCGTCGTACCCGTCGCACCGAAAGCCTTCAGCGTCTCACCGTCAGGCATCTTCGATGCTCGACCGGAAATGCGGGTCAGTACAAGGCTCTGCGCCACTTCCGGCACCGTCAGTTCCCGCTGCAAAGTGGCGGCTGCAGCGGCAAAGGAGGGCACGCCGGGCGTGACGGTATAATCGAGACCCAGCCGCTCCAGTCGGCGAATCTGTTCACCCATGGCGCTCCAGACGGAAAGGTCGCCGGAATGCAACCGCGCCACATCCTTGCCGGCCTCTGCTGCAGCCACAAACTCCGCCTCGATCTCGTCAAGCGAAAGCGCTGCCGTATCGACAATGCGTGCACCCGGCGGGCAATAATCGATGAGCGCCTTCGGAACCAGTGAACCCGCATAAAGGCACACCGGGCAGGCGGTGATAAGATCGCGCCCGCGCACCGTAATGAGATCGGCGGCACCCGGACCGGCGCCGATGAAATGAACCGTCATTGTTGTTCTCCATGTTCGATGGCGCAGCCGCTATCACGTGGGGCATCGTCAGTCGTTGCGATGGCTACCGTCACATCGCCAACCACAAGACGCGGCGCGACCAGCCTTGCATTCTCTCCGGCGGCGGCAAGCGCCGCCGCTTCGCTGACACTTGGCGAGCAGGCATGATCAAGGCTTGCCTGTGAAAATGTCATTGTTTTCGAAGCGACCGCATCGAGCCGCTCCTGCGATACGATTTCCAGCGACAGCGACAGGCTTTTTGCCGCTGCCGTAAGACCGGCTTCACCGGCTTTGAGCGGCGCAGTCGCCAGGCATTCTGCGGTCATGCCAAAAGCATGCTCCGCAGCACGCACGGCGGCCATGACAGCATCCGGACCCGTGCCCTTGCGACAGCCTATGCCAGCCACTGTCACCATGGCTTGACCCAGCTCCACTGCGTCACCGGCATTGCCGGACGCCAGCCCGACATGGAGCCGACAGCCACCACCCGCGATACATCCAGACGGATCATCGAACCGCCAAGCCGCGCATGGGCGGCAAGCAGTACCGCCTCCATTTCCAGCGTCACCGCATTGGCGACCAGCCGCCCACCCGGTTTCAGGGCCTCCATGGCCCCCTCCAGCACGCCCGTTTCACTACCGCCGCCGCCAATGAAAATCACATCCGGCTGAGGCAAGCCTTCAAAAGCTGCGGGGGCCGCGCCGATCATGACCTCAAGCCCCGGTACACCGAAAGCTTCGGCATTGCGGGCGATACGCTCCGCCCTTTCCGGATGCTGCTCTATGGCGATCGCACGAAGCGAGGGATGCGACAGCATCCATTCGATACCGATCGAACCCGAACCGGCACCGATATCCCACAACAATTCGCCCCGCCGTGGCGCGAGAGAGGAAAGTGTCACGGCGCGGATTTCGCGTTTGGTGATCTGCCCGTCATGTTCGAACAGGCTGTCATCCAGTCCCTGTGCAAAAGGCAGGATACGGGCACCCTCAGCCGCGACGACATCAATCGCCACCACATTCAGCGGGTCGATGTCTTCAAAGGCGAAATCAGCCGCCCTGACCTGCCGCTGCTTTTCCCGCTCTCCGCCTAGGGCTTCGAGCAAAACGAATTCCGACTGACCGAAATCCAAATCGGACAACAATTCCGCAATCAAAGCCGGGGCGTGAGCATCCGAGGTAAGCGCAATGATGCGCGCACCGGCATGGAGATACGGCCGCAAGAGATCGATGGAACGGCCGTGTAGCGAAACGCATTCGACCGATTGCAGCCCCCAGCCAAGCCGCGCCGCCGCCAGGGAAAAGGCGGAAGGCGAGGGATGACAAACCGTCTCATCCGCCTCGACATGCCGCAGAAGCGTGACGCCGACGCCATAAAAGAACGGATCGCCGGAGGCGAGCACACAAACCCGCTTGCCACGCAGCGCCACGACATCACTCATATCCGTGTCGAACGGCACCGGCCAGCGCCGTGCTTCACCACGAACAGCCGCAGCCGCCAGTTCCAGATGGCGTTTACCGCCGAAAACGATCTCGGCCGCCTCTATCGCCTGGATCGCGTTCCGGCCCAGCCCCGCGAGCCCATCCTCACCAATGCCGACGATGGAAAGCCACGGCTTCTCTTTCTTTTCTGTGGAAGCATCGCCCGTTCCGGAATATTCAGACGTCATGACACGCTCCATACTCATCCTTGGCGGCACGGCGGATGCCCGCATTCTGGCCGGCAGGCTGGCAGAAGACTCCGGCTACCGAATTCTGCTTTCCATGGCCGGTCGCACACTCTCGCCGGTCGAACAGCCGGTGCCGATGCGCAGTGGCGGTTTTGGCGGTGCCGTAGGTCTTGCGGATTTCATTCGCACCGGGGGTTTCGATATTCTGGTGGACGCCACGCATCCCTATGCGGCGAAGATTTCCACCAATGCCGTTGAGGCGGCGCGGCTTGCCAAGGTCCCGCTTGTGGCGCTTTCGCGTTCCGCCTGGCAGTGCCAGCCGGATGACACATGGCATGGTGTCGACAGCGTCGAGCAGGCTGTTATTGCGCTCGGCAGCGAAGGCCGGCGCGTGTTTCTGGCTTTGGGACGGCAGGAGCTGCTTCCTTTCGAAGCCGCGCCCCAGCACAGCTATCTCATCCGCAGCGTTGACCCCGTGGAGCCGCCACTGAAACTGCCGCATGCGCGCTACATCACCGCGCGTGGTCCTTTTGCGCTGGATGATGAAATCCGCATGCTGGAAGAAAACCGCATCGAGACATTGGTCTCGAAAAATTCCGGTGGCAGCGCCAGCTATGGAAAGATCGAGGCCGCAAGACGGCTCCGCCTGCCGGTCATCATGATCGAGCGGCCGCGAAAGCGAAACGACGCGTCCATGAATGATGTGACGGTGCCGGATATTGCAGCTGCGCTCACCGCCATCCAACATCAGCTCTCTCTTCTCGAAAAACGCGGCGAATAAACCAGCGGTTCTTTGCCGGATCGTTCAATCAGACGGGTTTCAACCGAACCGACGATGATGCAGGTGGCCATGTCAGCCATGTCGCTCGAGGCTTCCGAAAGAGGTATCACCCGGATACGCTCATCCGCCCGGCCTGCTGCCCGACCGAAGATCACCGGCACAGAACCGGGCAAATGCGCCCGCAACAGATCAAAAGCGGTACCGAGCTGGTGCGGACGCGCCTTGCTGACGGGATTGTAGAAAGCCATGACAAACCCTGCTTCCGCCGCCGCAATCAGCCGTTTTTCAATGATGCTCCAGGGCTTCAGATTGTCCGACAGCGAAATGGCGCAGAAATCATGGCCAAGCGGCGCGCCGGCCCTCGCAGCGACCGCCAGCATGGCGGTCACGCCGGGCACGACGGAAAAATCGATCTCGCGCCACTCGGAAGGACCGCTTTCGATCGCCTCGCAAACTGCCGCCGCCATGGCGAAAACGCCGGGATCACCGCCGGACACCACGCAGACCTTGCCGCCGGAAGCCGCAAGCCGCAAAGCCTGCTCGGCGCGGGAAATCTCCTCGCGATTGTCGGACGCATGGCGACGCTGGTGCGGCCCAAGCGAAAGGCGATCGAGATAGGGAATATAACCGAAGAAATCCTCCGAGGCATCGACAGCGGCAAGCGCCTCCGGCGTCACCTGCGCCGCACTACCCGGGCCGAGGCCGACAACGACGAGCCTGCCGGTCATGGCTTTTCACCTGCAGAGGGCCTCGTTTTCCAGCCCGGCACCAGAACCAGTGAAAAATAGGGCGCAGGCGATGCATCACGTTCGATGAGCCGCACCGCATGGCTGTTGGCCATCGTGCCGCGCTCGACATAAAGCGCTTCTTCAAGCTTACCGGCCTTTTCCAGCGCCCGGCGAATCTTTGGCAGGTTGCGCCCCACCTTCATGATCACCGCACCGTCCGTGCCGGACAGACGTTCCGTCAGAACATCTTCGCCAAGCGTGCCGGGAAGGACGCTCAAAATATCATCGCCCTGCACCAGCGGCAGACCGGCCATGGACCAGCAGCCGGACATTGCCGTGATACCCGCAACGACCTCCGCCGGGTAGGACGGAGCAAGCCGCAAATGAAGGTGCATATAAGAACCGTAAAACAGCGGATCGCCTTCCGACAGCACGGCAACATTGCGCCCGGCCTCGAGATGCACGGCAATATCCTTCGCCGACTGATCGAAAAAGGCGGCGATCGCATCGCGATAATCGCTGCCGTTTTTGTCGCTTTCGACGGTTACCGGATAGACCAGCGGCATTTCCAGCGTACCGGGGCGAATGAAGGCTTCGACAATGCCACGACCGTTACCGCTGCCACCCTTTTTGCAGAAGAAGGCGAGCACATCGGCATTTTCGATGGCACGAACGGCTTTCAGCGTCAGAAGTTCGGGATCACCGGGGCCGGTGCCGACGCCAACGAGTTTACCCCTGGGGTTTTCAAAAAGAGCCGCGCTCACAGGCCAGCCCTCGCAACCGCGTTGATGGCGGCAGCCGTCATCGCCGAGCCACCCATGCGTCCCTTGACGATGGCATAGGGAATGCCGAGCGAACTTGCTTCCAGCGCGTCTTTCGATTCCGCCGCACCGACAAAACCAACGGGCATGCCGATGATGGCGGCGGGGCGCGGCGCGCCTTTTTCCAGCATTTCCAGAAGATAAAACAGGGCCGTCGGCGCATTGCCGATGGCGACCAGCGCGCCATCCAGCTTCTCGGCCCAGAGATCGAGTGCGGCGGCGGAACGGGTATTACCGATCTTTTGCGCTATCTCAGGCGTGCGCGGATCGCGAAGGGTGCAGATCACATCATTATCAGCCGGAAGACGGGCACGCGTCACGCCGTGGGCCACCATTTCAGCATCACAGAGAACGGGCTTGCCGGCTCGTAGAGCACCACGTGCAGCGGCAACAAAATCCGGCGAAAATCGGAAATGGCTGGCCGCCTCCACCTGCCCGCAGGCATGGATCATGCGAATGGCGATATCCGCCTGCTCTTCGGTAAAGGCGGACAAATCCGCTTCTTCGCGAATGATGGCGAAGGAGCGCTCATAGATCGCATTGCCGTCGCGAATATAGTCATAGTCGGTCATCGGTCATCCTGTCGAAGCGCCGCACCGATCGCCTGTTTGCCCAGCCGGGCAAACAGGGTAGCGGCGTTTTCCCCGGGCTTATGTTCTTTTTCGTAAAGACGGGCAAGCCGCGAAAGCACCGTCCTCTGATGCGGGAAAGGTAAAATGCCATCCGGCACATCGCCGGGGCGGCCTGCAATAGAAAAGACCAGGCCATCGGCAGTGCCGGAAAAAGTGAGAAGCGACGGCGCGGGATGAGCGCAACCCTTACCACAGCCGGAAATATGCAGCGTGAAGGAGCCATCCAGCAATGACGCGCATTCCTCAGACGCAAAGGCGGCCAGTTCATGGGTGGGAAGAAAAGCCGAAGCGCAGCCCGGCGCGCCGGGACAGACGGCGATGGAAGAGCGCGCGTCACCTGCCGTCGTTATGAAACCGGACTCCCCTGCAATCTCCAGCAAGGCGTTGCAAGCGGATGACGATCCAAAAAATAGCAGGCTATGGTTTGGGGATGGCCGTAGAGCCTTGATGCCGAGCGTACCGGCCCGTTCGCAGAGATGAGACAAATCGCAGGCCCGGATTTGCCCGAAAGCAGGCGCGACAGCAACTGCAAAGCAGTCCTTTCCCGTCGTCATCAGTCCCAGAGGTGCAGAAGCCACCCTGGCTTCGTCCGCAATCACCCGATCGAGCAGGCGATCTCCGCAAACTGTCTTTATGGTCGAATGGTCCAGATCGCGGCCACGGGTAAGCGGTCCCTTGCCGGCCAGAAAGGCGAGCAGCGACACGACGGCGCCCGCCGCCGCGCCCGTCTCGACCAGTCCCGCATTCAGCGCCCTGCTTTCCGGCCCGCCAACGAGCAATCGCCAGAAGGTCCGACCATCAAGTGACAGTGCTTTCAGGCGAATATCGGCCAGCAAATCTCCCATGGAGAGGTGCCCGCCGCCATCAACGACGACAGACATTTTAGCGGCAAGCTTCTCATGGAGAATGAGCCTGTCAGCCCCTTTTCGAATCTCTGCGGCGAGTGGGCGGCCATCAGCGATTTCCGCGTCATCCCGACCGGCGAGAGGCGAGGTCTCAACTGCCAGTCCCTCACGCAGCGGCAAATCCAGCGCCAGAACATCTTTTTCCAGGGCGCGGGCGCTTTCCGGCGTCAGGCCGCGAAATTGCAGGCTGCCGCGTGCGGTAATGTCGATCAATCCGTTGCCATGCAGTTCGGCAAAATGGCAAAGCGCCGCCATGTCACGCGGGGCAATATCCGCCTCGAAAGCGATCCGCGACAAAAACCCGTCTCCGGTGCGCATGGGAACGGAGAGGGCCGGGCAGAGGCCACGGCGGCCAAAGGGCTGGACGGGATCGGCAGCGGCCATCATCACGCCTCCACCCTTTGGGGCCGCGGCAGGATGAGCATTTCAAGTTCCGCATCCACAGCATTGCGGCGGCTATGCCACAACCCACGACGGCGGGCGGATAAAAACCGTTCGGCCATCACTTGCGCCGCTTTCGGATTTTCCCGCAGAATGAAATCGCGCACGTCCTCATTGCCGAAATAGGCGTCGTAAAGCGCCTCGATCAACGAGGAGGACACCGCATGTGTGGTTTCGGCAAAGCCGATCAGCCGGTCCACCGTCTCGGCGAACTCCGCCGCCCCGCGCGGACCATGCCGCATCTGGCCTGCAATGAAGCGTGGATTGACGGCGCGCGCGCGCACCACCCGCGTCAGCGCCTGCGTCATTGACCTTGCACGCGGGCGTGCCGGATCTGTGGTATCCAGCGCCACGATGTCAGCGACCCCGCCAAGCACGGCCTTCGCAGCGGAAAAGCCGCCGATAAAGGCGACATCGGAAGAACCATCGAGAAGGTCACGACCCGGATCATCGCCGGTATGAACCAGAAGGTCGGCCCGCCTGACGAGCTCCACAAAACCGGTATCTTCGAAAATCTCCAGCCCGTCCGCACCACCGAAAGCGTGGCTCGCCGCGTCGAGATAGGCCTGCCCCAGCTCCTCGCGTTCTTCCCATTTCCCGCTCGCAAGCTTTTCTTCGATGCCGGCACCATAGGTGCCGGGCGCGGAGCCGAAAATGCGCGCCGGAATATGCCCAAGCGCGACGGCCTCTTCCGCCAGAGGATTGTCGCCCGGCGCTTCCTCCCGCCGCGCAACGGCCTTGGCGGCAGCATCGAGAAGCGCGATCAGCGCCGGGAACATGTCGCGGAACAGGCCGGATATGCGAAACGTGACGTCGACACGCGGCCGCCCCAGGCTCGCCGGCGGCAGAACCTCGATGCCGGTGACCCGGCCGGTGGCGAGATCGTGGATCGGTCTCGCCCCCATCAGATGCAGCGCTTGGGCCACATCCTCACCGCCATTGCGCAGACTGGCGCTGCCCCACAGATCGAAAACCAGATGTTTCGGCCAGTCGCCGTGGGACTGCAGATGATGGCGCAGCACCTCTTCGCCCGCCATTTTGCCGAGCTCGAACGCCGTCGGCGTCGGCATGGTGCGCGGATCGGCGGCATAGAGATTGCGGCCCGTGGGCAGCACATCGAGCCGTCCGCGCGCAGGTGCGCCGGAGGGGCCGGGGGCGATATGCCGGCCATCAAGCGCAGCCAGCAGGGCAGCTTTTTCCGATTTGGCGCTTTCAAGCCTCAGAAGATCGGTCTCGGCTTCGGCACAGCGGCCAAAAACATGCTGGCCGTCCTTGATGGCGAAATCCTTGAGGTCGCACAGAAAGGCGTCGATGCGCGACAGGGCCGCATCGGCATCATCCTTCACACCCACGCCCGCCTCAGCTGCAAGCCCAGTCTCCAGCGCCTTTTCGACAATCAGTTTCGCCAGTCGGTCACGCCGGCGGCGATCCAGCCCATCCGCCTGCGCATATTCATCAACGAGCTGTTCCAGCGCCGACTGTTCCGGGGAAAGCCCGGCATTGACCAGCACCGGTGGAACATGGCCGATGGTCACGGCCGCGATACGCCGCTTGGCGACCGCCGCTTCGCCTGGATTGGAAACAATGAACGGATAGACTACGGGTAGCGAGCCGGTGACAATTTCGGGAAAACAATCACGGGAAAGCGCGACCGTCTTGCCCGGCAGCCATTCCAGCGTGCCGTGCGCACCCACATGCACGATGGCATGCGCATCTGCGACCCGCTGCATCCATGCACCGAAAGCGACTAACGCGTGACGCGGCGGCAGGGCAGGGTCGTGGTAATCCACCCGGCGATCCTCGTTGCGGCCCCGGTCGGGCGCGAGCGCCACGAATACTTCGCCGAAACGGGCGACACGAAACCGGAATGCACCATCAACCAATGCGTCGTCGTCGGTTGCTGCGCCCCATGTCGCATTTACGGATGCGGCAGCTATAGGTGGCAGGGCGGAAAAAAAACTTTCATAGACGGAAAGACCAATCGTCGCTTCCTGCTTTTCGACGCGGTCGAGCAGCGCCCGCGCGGTCTTAGGAATATCCTCGACCACATAACCTGCGCCAGCGAGATCGCGCAGCATTTCGAGAACGCTTTGCGGCACATCAAGACCGACGGCATAACCGGTTCGCCCGGGCGCCGCACCGGGATAATCCGGCATCAGAATGACGATCCGGCGATCCCGTGGAGCGGCATTCCGCAGCCGCAGGAAAGCGGCGATGCGATTTGCCACCTGCTCGACGCGATCGGCCTCGGGTACATTGAGTAAACTCGCGCCACCATCCATTCGCGCCTGTTTGAACGAAATCGCGCCGGCGAGAATCCGGCCATCCAGTTCCGGCAGAACGACATGCATGGCAAGATCGGAGGGATTGAGACCGCGCGCATTTTCCGCCCAGCCGTCCCGTCGCGTCGTCGCCATCACCACCTGAAACACCGGCACGCCGAGCCGGTCGAACAGTGTTGTACCCTCGTCATCCGTCTGGCTGGCGAAGGCGGTGGCGGCAATGATGGCGGCGGGTTTGAGATCTGGCAGCACCGTTTTGAGGAAACGGATCGCCTCTCCATCCTTCAGGCCGCTGACAAAAATCGGCAAAGGTGCAAAACCGCGCTGCGAAAGCGCTTCGAAGAGCGCATCCACGGGAGCAGCATCTGCCGCCAGAAGCATGGAGCGGTAAAAGAGGATCGGCAAAAGGGGCGCACCGGCGGGGAAACCCTCGCAGGCTTCCGCCCGATCCACGACGCCCCTGCCGGGTCGGTAGAAACCGGCTTTCGGCAGCGGTTCAGCCTCGATATCCGGCCATGTCTCACCATTTGCAAGGGAGGTAAGACCACCGGCAAGCCGGCCCATATTCTCCTGCCCACCCTCGCGGAAGAAGGAGAGGGCAGAGGCCAAGATCCGCCGATCGACGGTTGATGCCGCTTCAAGCTTTTCATCTCGGTCGCTGCATTCTCCCGGCAGGAGCAGCAGCCTTATCCCGCGCCTGCGCGCCAGAATGGAAAGCTGATCGACACCGTAGCGCCAGCGTTCTGCACCGCCGAGAATCCGGATAAGAATAACCTTGGCGTGTTCCGCCGTCTTTTCAATCCACAGATCGACCGACATTGGGTGCCGAAGCTCGGACAGGTTGTCGGCGGACAGGGAGGGTGGTGTACTCTCGGTTCGCCGCCAGGCCTGCTCCAGCCCGGCCAGATCGCTGGCCGAAAAAGACAGCATCACCACATCCGACCGGGGCTGGTTGAGATCAACCGGCTCTATCAGGTCGTCCAGAGACGAGGATGTGGTGGCGAGAATATGCATCGTCAGGCGGCCAGCATCTGCTCGATCTTTTCGCGATTGAGGCCCTTTTCGCCGATGACGACGAGGCGGCTGCGGCGTTCTTCACCCGCGGCCCAGGGCCGGTCGTAATAGTGGTTGACGCGGCTGCCGACAGCCTGCACCTGCAAGCGCATCGGCTTTGCGGAAACTTCGATGAAGCCCTTGATCCGCAGGACATTTTCCGCAGCAGCCGTCTCGGCGATACGGATAGCCAGCGCTTCCGGGTCGGTGACGGCCGGCAAGTCGATGACGAAGCTGTCGAAATCGTCATGCTCGTGGTCAAACTCGCCATCATGGTGGGTGCGGCGGTTTTCGATATCCTCTTCCACCGCAAGGCCAAGACCGATCAGCACGGCGGGATCGATAGCGCCATTGGAGGCCACGACGATCTTTGCTGCCTTCGGCAGATGTTCGAGAATATGCGCCTTGGCCTTGTCCAGGCCGGCATCGTCAAGAAGATCGGCCTTGGTCAGCACAATAAGATCGGCGCAGGCGACCTGATCCTCGAAAACCTCTTCGACCGGGTCATCATGATCGAGCGCCTCGTCATTGGCCCGCTGAGCGGCGAGCGCTTCCATGTCATGCGCCACCTGTCCTTCGGCGAGGGCAGCGCCATCCACCACGGCCACGACGGCATCCACCGTCACGCGGCTCTTGATGGCCGGCCACTGGAAGGCCTGCACCAAGGGCTTCGGCAAGGCAAGGCCCGAGGTCTCGATGAGGATATGCTCCACCTTCGGCTGGCGGCTCAGAATCTGTTCGATGGCGGGCTGGAAATCATCCGCCACCGTACAGCAGATGCAGCCATTGGCCAGTTCGACGATGTTTTCTTCCGGGCAGCTTTCAATGCCGCAGCCTTTCAGAATCTCGCCATCGATGCCGATATCGCCGAATTCATTGACGATGATCGCCAGCCGCTTGCCGTCAAGCTTTTCGAGAAGACCGCGCAGCAGCGTGGTTTTGCCGGCCCCCAGAAAACCGGTAACGATGGTGCAGGGAACGCGGTCCAGAAGGGTGCTCATGATCTCTCCTCGGTAAAATCGAATGGGGGAATGCGCGCCACCATGCCGCGCTTTAATGGTTCGGGGCGGCCGCGCCAGGGCATCAGGCCATCGGGGGCGGCAGCCAACAGCCGCGCGCCGGTCAGCAAATCTTCCGCATCACCGGTCGTCAGCCCGCCGAATACATAGGACCAGCCATTGGCGCTGCACAGCACGGCGCTGAGGCCGCGCTTGCAATTGGCAAGACAGTTGACGGAACGAACGGTGACACCCGTTTCCTCCGCCTTTGCCATGACGGCATCGGCGAGACGCGAACCGGGGCGCGGTTCGGCATTGGCGTCGGCTTCATCGCGGCAGCTTCTGCAAATGAAGACGGTCACGCCGGACGCCGTTTCGTCCTGCATGTTTCCACTCGTAGAAGAAGATGTCGCTGAAATATCCAAACCGTATCGTTTCCCGCGCCTTGCAAAAAATCTCGGGGTGCGGATGTCGAAAACGGCATGCGGACAGGCGCAAACCGGATGTTCGATCTAACCGACTGACCGGAGCACCCCGCCCGGCAGACGTTTTTCCTGAAACGGCAGGTCTCCTGGCTCGCGGCTTTACACCCTGACACCGCCTTCCCGAACCATCTTCAAGGGTCCAGTGGCTTTACGGTGCGGGCTTACCGCTTACAGTTGCGGGGGCAGCCACGGAATGACCCGGTAATCGGGTTGGAACCGTGTTCCCTCTTAGCTTTTCCCGTTGCCGGGAAAAGACCGTCAGTCCGTTACCCTTAGGCTGAACGGGCGTGAGGGTCAATGCTGCGGGCCCTGCGGCGGCACATTGCCGGGTGCGGCAAATTGGGTATAGTCGCCGCTCCGAATGTCGGGGGCACTGGATCCCGCACGGCTGGATGAAAAGGAAAATGCAATGACACGCGACATCAGCGACAGCGAGGCCGAACGCCACCGGCAGAAAATGGTCAACCGCAAGACGGTGCAGGATGCCGAAGTTGCGGAAAAGACCATTGAAAAGGGTCTGCTGATGATTAATACCGGCCCGGGCAAGGGCAAATCCACCGCCGCTTTCGGCCTTGCCCTGCGCATGCTCGGCACCGGACGCAGGGTCGGCGTGGTGCAATTCATCAAGGGGGCATGGTCGACGGGCGAACAGCAGGCGCTGACCTTGTTCGGCGACAAGGTCGTCTGGCGCACCATGGGCGAGGGTTTCACCTGGGACACGCAGGATCTGAAACGCGATGTCGCAGCGGCGGCAAAGGCCTGGGAAGAAGCCAAGATCCTGATGGCCGACGAAACCATCGGCCTGCTGATCCTCGATGAGCTGAACATCGCACTCCGCTACGATTACCTGCCGCTGGAGGAGGTGGTGGAAACGCTTTCCAGCCGCAGGCCCGATCTGCATGTCATCGTTACCGGCCGCAACGCCAAGCAACCGCTCATCGACGCCGCCGACATGGTGACGGAAATGACCCTCGTCAAACATCATTTCAAGGCGGGCGTGAAGGCGCAGGCGGGGATAGAATTCTGACATGGCTGCACGCGTGCTGATGTTTCAGGGAACCGGCTCGGATGTCGGCAAATCGCTGATGGTGGCCGGCCTTGCACGGGCCTTCGTCAGGCGCGGCCTGTCCGTCATGCCGTTCAAGCCGCAGAACATGTCGAACAATGCGGCCGTGACCGCCGATGGCGGCGAGATCGGCCGCGCGCAGGCGCTGCAGGCGCGGGCGGCGGGCGTGCCGCTTTCCGTGCACATGAACCCGGTGCTCCTGAAGCCGCAGAGCGAAACCGGCGCACAGGTGGTCGTGCAGGGCAAGATCGCCGGCAATGCCAAAGCGGCCGATTACCAGCACATGAAGGCCGGACTGATGCCGCGCGTGCTGGAAAGCTTCGAGCTCCTGAAACAGCAGGCCGATCTGGTGCTGGTGGAAGGGGCGGGCAGCGCGTCCGAAATCAACCTGCGTGCCAATGACATCGCCAATATGGGATTTGCGAGAGCTGCGGACGCGCCTGTGATCCTGATCGGCGATATCGACCGGGGCGGCGTCATCGCCAGCCTCGTCGGTACCAAAGCCGTGCTCGAAGCTGAAGACGCGGCGATGATCGAAGGTTTTATCGTCAACCGCTTTCGCGGTGATCCGGCCCTGTTTTCGGACGGCATGCGGATAATTGCGGAAAAGACCGGCTGGGCCTCCATCGGGCTTCTGCCGCATTTTGCCGACGCCGCACAATTGCCGGCGGAGGATGCTCTCGGGCTTTCCGGCCCGGCTGAGCGGAAACCTGGCGCGAAGATCCGCATTGCCGTGCCGATCCTGCCGCATATTTCCAATTTCGATGATCTCGATCCCCTGGACATGGAACCCGATGTCGAACTGATCCGCGTGCGGCCGGGCGAGACAATTCCTACCGATTGCCGTCTGATCCTGCTGTGCGGTTCGAAATCCACTATCGCCGACCTTGCCGTGCTGAAGAATGCTGGCCTGGACATTGATATCAAGGCGCATGTAAGACGCGGCGGCTATGTTCTGGGCCTCTGCGGCGGATACCAGATGCTTGGAAAAACAGTTGCCGATCCTGACGGTATCGAAGGATCGCCAGCGACGGTCGAGGGAATGGGCCTGCTGGATGTCGACACGGTTCTGACGGGCGACAAGCGGCTCATTTCCGTTCGCGGCACGAGTTTCGACGGCATAGATTTATCCGGCTACGAAATGCATGTCGGCGAAACCACAGGCATGACGGACCATCTGCCGTTCTCGACGCTCGATGGGCATAATGATGGCGCCATCTCGGCCTCTGGCCGCGTCTTCGGCACCTATATTCACGGTCTTTTCGCGGATGATCGCCAACGCGGCGCATGGCTGGAGCGTCTCGGCGGGCAGGGCGCGGACCTGAACTATGATGCGCAGGTGGAGACTGTTCTCGATCATCTTGCGGTCCATATGGAGCAGCACCTCGACCTCGACCGTCTGCTGGCTATAGCGCGATAAGGATCGCCAGAAGTCCGAACAGGCCGATCAACAGCAGATCGGCCACCCGCGCCAGTCGCAGCGCCCTGCGAATATCCTCCGCAACAAGCGTCGCCCTCCCGCCTTCACCCATGAAGCGCGCCTCGATCATCTGCCCGCCATAGGAGCGTGGGCCTGCAAGCGCGAAGCCCAGAGCGCCGGCCAGCGCCGCCTCCGGCCAGCCGGCATTGGGGGAACGGTGGTGATGGGCATCGCGACGTATCGCGGCAATGGCCCCGCCGGGTGATGCGCCCTTCACGAAAAACGAAGCGGCCACGAAAAGACCGCCGCTCAGTCTCGACGCCGGCAGATTGACCAGATCGTCCAGCCGGGCGGACGCCCAGCCGAAGGCCTCATGGCGGGGTGAGCGATGGCCGATCATGCTGTCAGCCGTATTGATTGCCTTGTAAGCCGCGCCGCCCGGCAGGCCCAGGAGACCGAGCCACAGGGCGGGTGCAACGATGCCGTCGGAAAAATTCTCGGCCAGACTTTCGATCGCCGCCCGGCAGATCGCCGCCTCATCAAGCTTTTGCGGATCGCGCCCGACGATCATCGATACCGCCTTGCGGCCACCGCCCACGCCCTCGCGCTCCAGAGCAGTGGCGACAGCCTCCACATGCTGCTCAAGACTTTTCTGCGCCGGAAGCGAAGCGCCCAGCACGGCAACCAGCAAAATGCCGAAGGGCAGAAAAATCAGGGTGGATTGCGCAAACCATGCAAGGAGCAGCGTCAGCCCGACGAAACCGGCCAGAGCCGCCACACCTGCCGCCTTGCGCTGTGAAAATGACGCGTTCTCCCGGTTCCATTTTTTGTCCAGCAGCGCGATAAGCGAACCGACCCAGGTAACGGGATGGCCGATGCGTTTGAACAGCCAGTCCGGATAGCCGGTCAGGCGTTCGATCAAGAGCGACAAGAAAGCGAGAGCAAAGAACATGGGCGAAACAGTACCAGAAAAGGCGCAGGCTGCGATCCGTCACGGCGGCAATCTCGGCAGGGCGCGTCTGATGTTTCCTGAAGCGCCGGAACCGTGGATCGACCTTTCGACCGGGATCAATCCGCACTCCTATCCGCATTCGCCCGTTCCCGCCAGCGCATTCGCCCGCCTGCCGGAACCGGATGCCGCCGAAGAATTGAAACAGCTGGCTGCAGCCCATTTCGACGCGCCTTCCGCCCGGCATGTGGTGCTTTCACCCGGCACCCAGATGCTGATGCCATTGCTGGCTCAGATTGCACTTGCTCGCGGGGCCAAGAGCGGCACCGTGCTTTCGCCCGCTTATGCGGAACATGCCCGGACCGCGCGGATGGCCGGACTTGCCGTGACCGAGGTGGAAAACACCCGGGAGCTATCGGCTCACGATTATGCCGTGGTGGTCAATCCCAATAATCCCGATGGCCGCATCACAGATCGCGCAGCGTTGCTGTCGCTAGCCGAAGCCATGCGCCTCAAGGGCGGATTGCTCGTCGTGGACGAAGCCTTCACCGAGACGGGACTTGCCGAAAGCCTCGCGAATGCCACCGGTCAGGAAGCGCTGGTGGTCCTGCGCTCATTCGGCAAATTTTACGGCATGGCGGGCGTTCGGCTGGGTTTCGCCATTGCACAGCCCGATATCGCCGCTGAACTTGAAGCAAAGCTCGGCCCCTGGGCGGTTTCTGGCCCGGCGCTTCATATCGCGACGCAGGCTCTGGCGGATAAGAAATGGCAATCTTCCATGCGTCTGCGCCTTGCCGAAGACTCCCGGCGCATGAATGACATGCTGGAAAAAACGGGACAGGCGATTGCCGGCGGCACGTCCCTTTTCACTCTGGTGCGCACCCCCCGGGCCACCGAACTGTTCAGCCATCTTGGCCAACACGGCATTCTGGTCCGCATTTTTGATGAAAGGCCGAACGACGTGCGTTTCGGCCTTCCCGGGAGCGAAACGGAGTGGCAGCGCCTTAAGGAGGCGCTGTCATCCCTCGGTTATTCCTCGAAGGTGTAGGTCTCGATCGACTCCGGCTTCATTTCGATGGAGAAGCCCGGCAGTTTCGGCGGCATGTAAGCGGCGTTTCTGATATCGCAGGGTTCGATGAAGTGCTCGTGCAGATGATCTACATATTCGATCACGCGGCCTTCCTTCGTACCAGATACCACCAGATAGTCGATCATCGACAGATGCTGCACATATTCGCAAAGGCCGACGCCGCCGGCATGCGGCCAAACCGGTAAATTGTATTTGGCGGCGATCAGGAGAACCGCCAGCACCTCGTTCAGGCCACCCATGCGGCAGCTGTCGATCTGCACCACATCGATCGCGCCTTCAGCGATGAACTGCTTGAACATGATCCGGTTCTGGCACATTTCGCCCGTCGCCACCTTCACCGAACCGATGGCAGCACGAATTTTGCGATGGCCAGCGACATCATCCGGGCTGGTCGGTTCTTCGATGAAGAAGGGCTTGGAAAAGGCGAGCTTATTCACCCACTCGATTGCCTGATCAACTTCCCACACCTGATTGGCATCGATCATCAGGTAACGGTCGGGACCAATCACCTCGCGGGCTATGGTAAGACGGCGAATGTCGTCTTCCAGATCACGGCCGACCTTCATCTTCACATGGTTGAAACCGGCATCGATGGCTTCCTGGCAAAGACGGCGCAGCTTGGCGTCGTCATAGCCAAGCCAGCCGGCCGACGTGGTATAGCAGGCGTAACCTTCGTTCTTCAGCGTCTCGATACGTTCCTTCTTGCCGCTTTCGGCTTTTTTGAGGATCGCGAGCGCATCGTCGCGGGTCAGCACGTCCGTCAGATAGCGATAATCGACGATATCTGCGATTTCTTCCGGGCTCATGTCGGCGACAAGCTGCCACACCGGCTTGCCCGCCTTCTTGGCCAGCAGATCCCATACCGCATTCACAACGGCGCCGGTGGCGAGATGCATCGCGCCCTTGTCCGGGCCGATCCAACGCAGCTGGCTGTCGCTCGTCAGATGCCGCCAATATTTGCCGGGGTTCTCGGTGACGGTGGCAAGATCGGTGCCGACCACCAGATGACGCATCGCTTCGATGGCCATGCAGCAGATGTCATTGCCGCGGCCGATGGTGAAGGTCAGCCCGTGGCCTTTGAGACCCGCCTCATCGGTATCGAGAATGACATAAGCCGCCGAATAATCCGGGTCGGGGTTCATCGCATCCGAACCGTCGAGACTTTGGGAGGTCGGAAAACGCAGGTCGAAAACACGCAGATCAGTAATTTTGGTCATGGCCGGTCACTCGCGGTCAGTGTCAAAGGAAATCGTTCAATCGTGGTGGAAGGTCTCTTCCATCATCGCCCACCACTCGCCTTCCTTGCGGCTTTCGAGTGGTTGCTGGCAGGGAATCGTGAAGGACCACCATTCCTGGTTCTTGGGGCTTTCGGCCATCTTCGCCATGTCGGCGCTGATATCGGTGCCGTGATATTCCCAATAGCCGAAGAGCAGATTTTCCGGCTCGCGCAGGAAGATCGTGTAATTGCGGATATTGCAGTCGCTGATGAGCGCCAGAATTTCAGGCCAGACGGCGGCGTGCAGCCTTTTATATTCCGCGATCATGTCAGGTTTGACGCCTATGACCATGCCCATACGCTGCATGAAAAACTCCGTTATTGCTTGATGGTGGCGAGCGCAGCGCGCAGCTTTGTCTGCGGTAGGCTTAATCCCAGCCGTTCCGCCGCGGCAATGACCGGAGCGAAGCGGCGACGCTTCTTTTCGTCGTGGTTGCCGGCGATATCAGCCAGCCGATGCGCGAGAAAGGGATTGCGCAAACGCTCCCGCAACTGACCTATATAGGCCTGCGCTTCGTCTCCCATGCCTTCGGCCGCAAAGACCGGCAGAACCTCGTCCCGCCAGAGCGTCTCCAGATCCGCGACGAGAGCATCGTCGGCCATTGCCTGACGCACCGTCTCGTCTTTCCCGCGCGCATCCTGCGTCCAGCGTTCCGCCAGATAGGAATGGCCGAGATTGAGCAGGAAAAGCTTCAGCTTTTCATAGTGATCGAGATCGTCCGTGAGCACCACGGCAGGGTGCGTGCAGGGAATGACAAGCCCGTCCTGCTTCTCGATCGCCCATAGCGCATAGGGCTCCGCCACCGCACCCACCGGATCGATAGGTTCGGAGACGATGCGATCCACCAGACTATTGGCGAAACGGCACTTCTCGTTCAGATAAAAGGCAAAACCCGCCGGCAATTGCCATTCATCGGCAAGCCGGCGAATGACCTCCTTCAGCCTTTCGCCGTTACGCGGCACAAGTTCACAGGGGAAGATGGACACGGTCGCTTCCGGATTGCTCTGAAAACGCTCCAGCATCAACATGCAGAGTTTCGCCGGAAAGCTCTTCGGCACGATCGTAAAATCGCCAGCAAGCCCAGCATTGTCGGCCGAATCCAGCTCATAACCGCGGTCGCCCGTATTGGACAGAATGACCTCGGCCTCGCAGGCGAGGCGGCGCACTTCGGCCCAGTCGGTCGCAGCGGTCAGTGCCCGCGCGACAGCCCTGCCTTGAATTTCCTCGTCCACTTCCTGCCCATCACGAATACCGCGAATAAGCACTGGGTAGGGCGCGCCGCTGTTCAGCGCCGCAACGCGCTTCAGGCTCTCCGCATTGCCGGTCGTCTGGATAATCGCAATGCGCCCGAGCGCTTCGCCCTTGTCCAGCGCCTGCGAAACAAAGAGATCCGCATGCGCCAGAAGAAAGCGGCTGGTGCCGAATTGCAGGATGGGCGTATCGGACGTCATGCGACCTCCACCATGCCTTTGATCACTCCGGCCTTCGGATCGGTCAGGCCGGAAAATTTGGAGGGCACATCGGCAAGCGTCATGCGATGGGTGATCAGTGCCTCCGGCACCTTGCCTTCCCGCAGCGCCTGCAGGACGCGCTCGAAATCCTGAGGCGTGGCATTGCGGCTGCCGAGCAGCGTCGTCTCACGCTTGTGGAACTCCGGATCGTTGAAGCTGATATCGCTGGCGACGATGGAGACCAGCACGTAGGAACCGCCATGGCCGACAAAGGAAAAGCCGCGCTCCATGGCTTTCGGATTGCCGGTCGCATCAAAGACCGCATCGAAGAAATCGCCGTCGGTGATTTCGGAAAGACGATCTTTGTCACCTTCCCCGAGTGTCACCGTATGCGCAACGCCAAGATGCTCCTTGCAGAAATCCAATCGGTCGGTACGTCCATCGATCATCGTCACTTCGCCACCATCGAGAACGGCGAAAACCGCAACGGCCATGCCGATCGGGCCGGCACCGACGATCAGAACCTTCTGCCCCCTCTCGACTGTGCCACGGCGCACCGCATGCGCACCAATAGCCAGAAATTCGGTCATCGCCGCCTGGTCGAGGCTCAGCCCCTCCGCCTTCAGTACAAATTGCTGCGGCACGCTCAGATATTCGACCATGCCGCCGTCACGATGAACGCCGAGCACACCGATATTGCGGCAGCAATTGCTCTTGCCCTTAAGGCAGGCGCTGCATTTGCCGCACGAGATATAGGGAATGACGGTGACCACGTCGCCCACGGACAGATGGCTGCCTTGCGGCGCCTCTTCCACCGTGCCGGAAAGCTCATGACCCATGATACGCGGATAGGAAAGATAAGGCTGGTTGCCGGTGAAGATGTGCAGATCCGTGCCGCAAACACCAATGCGGCGGATGCGCACCAGCACTTCACCTTCGCCACGCGCTGGTTTCGGCAGTTCCTTGGGGACGAGTTGACCTGGGGTTTCGCAGAAAATCGCCAGCATGCATCACCTGTGGGAAAGGGAATAAAAACGAATGGCATTACCGCCAAAGACTGCCGCATGGTCCTCTGCCGGCACGATATCGCGGCAGAAATCCAGCCATGCCTGATAATCGCCGGCCAGCCGCAACACCGGCCAGTCACTGCCGAAAATCACGCGGTTGCCACCAAAGAGTTCAAGAATGGTCTCGGCATAAGGCCGCACGGCTTCCGGTCGCTGTTCACCGCGCTCGGTCAGCAGACCGGAGAGTTTGCAATGGACATTGGGAAGAGCCGCCAGAGCGGCCATATCCTTGCGCCAGTCGCTGTAGTGACCGATGGCAATCACGGGCTTCGCGCCATGGTCGATGACGATGGGCAACTGCGGATGGCGGCGGGCGAACGACAGCAGATGCGGCAGATTGGGCGGCAGGACCAGCGCATCGAACGCCAGACCGTGCTTTACCAAAGCCGCCGCGGCTGGATCGAGTGCCGGATCATCGATCCAGGCAACATCCTCCATGCCCTGCAACATCGGACGCACAGCCTTGAAGGCCGGATGTTTTGCCCGGCGAGCAATTTCACTCGCCGCCTCGGGAGACTTCATGTCCACCCAGCCAACCACGCCCTTGATGAAATCGGTCTTTTCCGCCAGTTCCAGCATGAAATCCGTGTCGGCCCGTGTCTCCATCGTCTGCACCAGCACGGTGCCGGAAACTCCGGCAGCGGCCAGCAAGGGCGACAGATCGGCGGGGAGAAAATCCCGGTAGATGGCGGCGAGCGACGGCGGCGGCCATTGCCCGGCACGATCCTTCATCAGCCAGAAATGCTGGTGGGCGTCGATAATCATGCCTCAAGCCTTCCCGACAGGCGTAGGCGCACCTTCGGCAATCAGGCCACGTCTGTGCAGCTCGGACCAGAATTCATCCGGGATCGACTGTTCGAACCATTCGATATTGGAAGCGAGCTGCTGCGCATTACGCGCACCTGAGACAACAGTGACCGAAGCCGGATGGGCGAGCGGAAACTGCAATGCGGCGGCCTGCAGCGATACGCCGAGTTCCTCGCAAACACCCTGCAGCGCATCGACACGCGTGAGAATATCGGCAGGCGCGTCAGCATAATTGAATTTGCGGTTGCCAGCGAGAATGCCGGAATTGAAAGCACCGGCGACAACGATACCGACGCCGCTTTCAGCGCAACGGTTCATGAAACCAAGGCTCTGCTGTTCCAGCAGCGTATAACGGCCAGCGAGCATGGCGACGTCGATGTCGAAGACATCCATCGCGTCGCTGACAATTTCCCACTCGTTGACGCCAAGGCCGATGGCCCCCGTCGATCCTTCCTCGCGGAGCTTGCCAAGCGCCCGGAAGCCGCCGCCCGTGGTCAACTGCTCCCAATAATGCTGGTGCTTTTCGCCATGGGTGTAGGAACCGATATCGTGGACATAAAGAATATCCGGCTTCAGGACGCCTAGCCGCTGCTGGCTTGCCTCGAAGGAGCGCAGAATACCGTCATAGGAATAATCATAGACCGGGCGGAAGGGCAGGGGCGCTATATAAGCATCCTCCTCCGGACCGACGGTCTCGTCAGGAACCATCACACGGCCGACCTTGGTGCTGAGCGTATATTCGCTCCGGTCATGCTCCGTAACCATGGTGCCGAGACGACGCTCCGACCGCGTATAGCCATAAAACGGCGCGGTATCGAAATAACGCATGCCGCTTTCCCATGCCTTGTCGAACGCACCCTTGGACTCTTCATAGGGGGTGACGCGGTAGAGATTGCCCATCTGGGCGCAACCGAGGCCCATGACGGTGACGTCAACGGCGCGGTGCGGCAACTTACGTGTATCGGAGACTTTCATCGCAGGGACTTCCTGAATTTCTAGCTAGAGCGGGATGGTGAAAACCGCATCTCAAACAGGTAAGGCGCGCCGCCACAGGGCGGCGCGCCATCATGCATCAGTAAAGAACGTTCTTGGCTTCCGGCTTTTCGATATTGTCCTTGGTGACAACAACGACGCCGGTATCGACGAACTTCTCGACCTTTTCCTTGTTGATGAGCTTGGAAATGGTCTCTACGCCCTTTTCACCCATCTGGTAGGAACCCTGAACCACGATACCGCCCAGCGTGCCATCCTTGACGAAGCTCTGAAGGTCCTGATTGCCGTCGAAACCGATGGCGACGACCTTGCCGGCCTTGCCGCTCTGGGCGAGAGCGCGGCCAACGCCGATTGCCGTCGGCTCGTTAGCGCCGAAAATGCCCTTGAGGTCCGAATTGGCGGCCAGAACGTCGGTCGTCTGGTTCAGCGCGGTGGCCATCTGCGACTGCGAGTAGAACGGTCCGACAATCTTCAGATTGGAGTTCATCTGGATATAGTCGGTGAAACCGCCGACACGGCCGATTTCGGAACCGGCACCAGCGACATAAGACATGACGGCGATCTTGCCTTCCTTGCCCACCTTGTCGATCAGCGCCTGCGCTGCCAGTTCGCCGGCTTTCTTGTTATCGGTCGCCAGGAACGACTGGTAATATTGCTCCGAGCCCTTGGCGAGCTGCGAGTCGATCAGGACGACGGGAATACGGGCTTCCCAGGCCTTCTTGACGGCAGGCACCAGCGCGTCCGGATCGGAAGGTGCGAGAACAATACCAGCAACCTTACGGTTGATGGCGTTTTCAACCATGTTGACCTGGTCGGCAATCGCCGATTCAGCAGCCGGACCCTGGAAGGTCATGGTGTTGCCGGAAGAATTCTTCATCGCCGCGTCAGCGCCCTTCTGGACGTTCTGCCAGAAGGTGGAGTTGACGGTCTTGACGATGACGGCGATTTCACCGGCCTGCACGGTGGAAACGCTCCACAGCGCGATTGCGGATGTCAGAAGGGCAGTCGCAATTTTCTTCATTTCTTCCTCCGTGATGTCGGCATACCGGGCCTCCCCTGCCGATCTTTTTTGCGGAAAGGGTCCGCAGCCCTTTGATCAGCGGCGGTTGCGCAGCTGGTCGATCCAGACGGTGACCAGAATGACGAGGCCGATGATGATCTGTTGCGTGAAGGCGGAGACGCCATTCATATTGAGACCGTTGCGCAGGATGCCGATGACGAAGGCACCGATGGCCGTACCGGAAATCGTGCCGACGCCGCCGATCAGCGATGTGCCGCCGATAACGGCGCTGGCAATCGCATCCAGCTCATACATCACGCCCTCATTCGGCTGGGCAGTGACGAGGCGCGACATCAGCACGCAGCCCGTCAGCCCGGCGAGCGTGCCGGACAGGATGTAGGTGAAATTGGTGACGCGGGCGACGTTGACACCGGAAAGGCGTGCAGCATCCGCATTGGAGCCCACGGCGTAGATGTGGCGGCCGAGGATCGAGCGGTTGAGCATGAAGGAAACCGCAAGCGCAATCACCACCATCAGGATGACGGGGTAAGGAATGCCGGGGAAAACGACATTCGGAAAACCGTCGTCACCGATATTAACAATGCGGAAGAGAGCGCCGTTGCCGAGTTCGCCAAAGGATTCACCAAGGCCCGAAACGGCGCGCGCACCGGTAATCTGCAGCGCCACGCCGCGCGCGATCAGCATCATGCCGAGAGTGGCGATGAAGGGCGGCAGCTTGAAACGCGTGACCAGAAGGCCGTTGATGAAACCACAGAGCGATCCCGTCAGAATGCCGAGCAACATGCCGATCGGCACAGGCATGCCGAGTTCCTTCACCGCAAGGGCGGCAACCACACCGGCGAGCGCCAGCACCGAACCGACAGAAAGATCGATACCGCCGGTGATGATGACGCAGGTGGCACCAATGCCGAGCAGAGCGATGGACGTGACCTGCAACGCAATCGTCATGCCGTTATTGACGGTGAAGAAGGCGCTGCTGGTGGCGGAGAAGACCGCGACGAGGGCGAACAGGCTGCCGAGCGCAGCAAACTTCTGGATGATGTCCTTCTGGCGGTCGCTGACAGCAAAGCTCTTCTTGGGTTCTGCAATATTGGCCATGTCGTTCCTCACTGCGCGGCCCGGCCGTAACCGGACGCATACCGCATGATTTCTTCCTGATTGGTCTTGGCGGTTTCGAGTACGCCCGTGATGCGGCCCTGATGGAAGACCGCGATGCGATCCGTCAGCCCCAGAATTTCCGGCAATTCCGAACTGATGAGAACGACGCCGATGCCCTGTGCGGCCAGTTCGTCCATGATCTTGTAGATCGCGAATTTCGCGCCGACATCGATGCCGCGTGTCGGCTCATCGAAGAACAGCACGCGCGACTGGCGGAACAGCCATTTGCCGATGATGATTTTCTGCTGATTGCCACCCGAAAGCAGCCGCACCGTCTGATCGATCGAAGGGGTGCGGATATTCAGAAGGTCGACGTAGCGCTTGGCGACGTCGTCGTGCTTCTTGAAGTCGATCAGCCCGAAACGGTTGGAAACCTCGCCGAGATTGGCAAGCGTCGTATTGGCCGCCACCGACATCTTGATGGCGAGGCCATCGCTTTTGCGGTCTTCCGAGAGATAGGCAATACCTTCTTCGATCGCGTCCTGTGGCGAGTTGATCGAAAGCTCGCGCCCATTGAAGGTGATTTTGCCGGCATCAAGCGGATCGGCCCCGAAGATCGCCCGCGCGACTTCCGTTCGTCCCGCGCCCATAAGTCCGGCAAAACCGAGGATTTCACCGCGCCGCAGTGAAAAGCTCACATCGCTGAATACGCCATTGCGGGCCAGACCTTCAACGGAGAAGATGACGTCTTCCGTCGGGCGCGATGTGCGCTCGGGGAATTTGTCTTCCAATGAACGCCCGACCATGCGGGTGACGATGTCATCGACGGTAATCGAGGCGAAATCGTCGGTCGAAATATAACGTCCGTCACGCAGGACCGTCACACGGTCGACGATCTCGGCCATTTCATCGAGACGATGGGAAATGTAAACGATGCCGACGCCGGAGGCTTTGAGGTCCCGGATAACCTTGAAAAGAAGGCGGGTTTCCTGCTCGGTCAGCGAAGAGGTCGGCTCATCCATGATGAGCACTTCCGCATCAAGCGACAGCGCCTTGGCAATCTCCACCATCTGACATTGGGCGACGGAGAGGCCACGGACCATCTGGTCGGGGTTGATATCAACACCCAGCCGGTCGAGACAGCGCTTGGCGTCGAGACGCAGCTTCTTGCGGTCAACGAGGAAACCGCGACGCGGTTCGCGCGCAAGATAGATGTTCTCGGCAACGGAAAGATGCGGAACGAGGTTGAGTTCCTGGTGAATGATGGCGATGCCGGCGGCTTCGGATTCCAGCGGTGATGCATATTGCACCTTCACGCCCTTGTGCAGGATCGTGCCGTCGCTCGGCTGATAAACGCCGCTGATGATTTTCATCAGCGTCGATTTTCCCGCACCATTCTCGCCGCAGACGGCATGCACTTCACCGCCGCGCAAATCAAAATGCACGTTGGACAGCGCTTTGACGCCCGGAAATTCCTTGCTGATATTGTCGAGACGCAGAAGGGCCGAACGCTCCGCGCGCGCCATCTCCTCAGGCGAAAAATCGCCCCGAATTGTCGATGCGCCCTGCGACATCTGGAAACCTCCCACCCGTATCCCCGCTCCACCGGGGTTCATGAACAGGTCAAATGGTTAGGCCGGTTTTTCAGAATGGTCAAGCCAATTAGGTCAAAATTTGCTATCCTGCATCCGAAGCGGAAACAGAGTATCGAAATCATATCGGTAATAAGCATGTATTTTCATATGATTAAGTAATTCCTTGCGCATTGATACGCTTGGCGTTACGGTAAGGCCAAATACGGATTGCAGATAGGGCTCGTCGGAAAACACATGAGTGGTCAGGCCAAAATAGCGGAACCGCGCAGGCTTTATCAGCAGATTGCGGACCAGATACGTGAACTCATCGATATGGGTGAATTCCTACCCGGTACGCGGCTTCCCGCCGAACGGGAACTGGCCCAGAAGCTCGGTGTATCAAGGCCTTCGTTGCGCGAGGCGCTGATTGCGCTTGAAATCGACAACACCGTCGAGATTCGCATGGGTTCCGGCGTCTATGTGTCGGCGGAAGCTCTGCAGACGACCCATCATACCAAATCGCTTGGCGACAGCCCCTCCGAACTGATGCAGGCGCGGGCCGCGCTGGAGGGCGCGACCATCGTGCTGGCGGCAAGCCGGATGACCGATGAGACGATCGCGACCCTCCGCCAGATACTCAACACCATGCAAAGGGAAATCGAGGCCAGTCGCAAACCTCTGGATCAGGACCGGCTGTTTCACGTCACCATAGCCGAGCAATCCGGTAACAGCGTTCTGGCCCGAATGGTGGCGAACCTTTTCGATGAGCGCCACAGCCCGATTTCGGCCCAGCTTCGCGTGAAATTTGAAGACCGCGATACCTGGACCCATGCGCTTCAGGAACATGAAGCCATTCTGGCGGCGCTTGAGCTTAAAGACCCGCTGCTGGCGCAGGCAGCCATGCATACCCATCTGGAAGGTTCGAAGAGACGCTGGGTAGAAAGCTGATTTCGAAACATAGCAGACAATATATACCGGGAGGAGGATAACCCGTGAGTGAGAATTCCGAGGCAACCATTTTGCTGAACGCCAACGACAATGTCGCGGTGGCGCGTCGGTCCATTCCGGCCGGCGGCGCAACGGGCAGGGGAGATCTGGCGGCGCTCGAATTGATCGGGCGCGGACATAAGGTGGCCCTCAAACTCATCAAATCCGGAGACGAGGTGCTGAAATACGGACAGGTGATCGGCATCGCCACACAGGATATCGAGCCCGGCCGGCATGTTCACCTGCACAATCTCGCCATGGTGCCGTCCGAACACGCGCATCAGTTCAGTATCGATATTGAAGAAAAGGGCATGCTGCCGGAAGCCGAGCGCCGGACGTTCAAGGGGTATGACCGCGGCCTCGGTGGCGTCGGAACACGAAACTATATCGGCGTCATCGCTTCGGTGAACTGTTCCGCCACGGTATCGCGTTACATCGCCGATTATTTCAACAAGCAGGGCGGCCTTGATGGTTTCGACAATGTCGATGGCGTCGTGGCGCTGACCCATGGGGGCGGCTGTGCGCTGAATACAAAATCGGAAGGTTACCGCCTGCTGATCCGCACCATTCAGGGTTATGCCCGCCATCCGAATTTCGGCGGCATTCTGCTGATCGGCCTCGGCTGTGAAACCAACCAGATCGCCCCCATCCTCGAACATTACAAGATGGAAGAGGGTGAGCGGCTGCGCACCATGACGATCCAGCAGCATGGCGGCACCCGCAAGACGATCGATGCGGCGATCGCCGAGATCAAGGCCATGCTGCCAATGGTCAACGCCGCCAGCCGCACCGAGCAACCACTCTCCAAGCTGAAGGTGGCGCTGGAATGTGGTGGTTCGGATGGTTACTCTGGCATTTCCGCTAACCCGGCCCTGGGTTATGCCTCCGACCTCATCGTCCGCAACGGCGGCACCACAGTCCTCTCCGAAACGCCGGAGATTTACGGCGCCGAGCATCTGTTGACGAAGCGCGCAGTCACCCCTGCCGTCGCCGAGAAGCTCTTGCAGCGTATCGACTGGTGGCGGGATTATACCGCCCGCAACGGTGACGAACTAAACAACAACCCTTCCCACGGCAACAAGCTTGGCGGCCTGACCACCATTCTGGAAAAATCACTCGGCGCAGTCGCAAAGGGCGGCTCCATGCCGCTGAAGGCGGTTTATGAATTTGCCGAGACCGTGACGGAGCAGGGTTTCGTCTTCATGGATACACCAGGCTATGATCCCGTTGCCGTCACCGGCCAGGTCGCGGGCGGCTGCAACGTCATCTGTTTCACCACCGGCCGCGGCTCGGTCTCGGGCTTCAAGCCGGCTCCCTGCATCAAGATCGCCACCAATTCCGAAATGTATGAACACATGAAGGAAGACATGGATATCAATTGCGGCGAGATCGTCACCGGCAACGAAACCATCGAACAATCCGGCAAACGAATTTTCGAGCATATTCTGGCCGTCGCATCCGGCGACAAGACCGTCAGCGAGATTTACGACTACGGCGACAACGAATTTGTGCCTTGGCAGGTTGGGGCTGTGACCTGAACCTGCGACACCAGACTGTCCCACGTGAAACAAAAGGCCCGGAAATCACTTTCCGGGCCTTTGTCATTTCTGCCTGTTCCGCACTTAGTGGCGGAAGTGACGCATGCCGGTAAAGACCATTGCCACATTGTGCTCGTTCGCAGCGTCGATCACTTCCTGATCGCGCATGGAGCCACCCGGCTGGATAACAGCGGTAGCACCTGCGGCGATCGCGGCGAGCAGACCGTCAGCAAAGGGATAAAATGCTTCCGAAGCGACGGCAGAGCCGCGTGTCAGCGGCTCGGAAAGACCAAGAGCCTTGGCGGCATCTTCCGCCTTCTGGGCGGCAATGCGGGCGGAATCCACACGGCTCATCTGGCCGGCACCGATGCCTGCGGTCTGCCCGTCCTTAGCATAGATAACGGCATTGGACTTAACATGCTTGGCGATCTTGAAGGCGAACTTCATGTCTTCAAGCTCCTGCGTCGTTGGCGCACGCTTGGTGACCACCTGGAGATCCAGATCTTCGACCATGCCATTGTCGCGGCTCTGCACCAGCAGGCCACCCGAAACGGTCTTCGCCGTAATCCCGGCCGCGCGCGGATCAGGCAGACCGCCAGCGGTCAGCAGGCGCAGGTTCGGCTTGCGGGCGATGATGGACTTGGCTTCTTCCGTCACGTCAGGTGCGATGATGACTTCCGTGAAGAGCTTGACGATCTCTTCCGCCGTTTCCGCATCAAGCGTGCGGTTCAAGGCGATAACGCCGCCAAAGGCGGAAACGGAATCACATGCCAGCGCGCGCCGATAGGCTTCGGCAAGCGTCGGGCCGGTCGCAACGCCACAGGGATTGGCGTGTTTGATGATGGCAACGGCCGGCGCGTTTTCCGGCAGGAATTCCGCCACAAGCTCGTAAGCTGCGTCCGTATCATTGATGTTGTTGTAGGAAAGCTGTTTGCCCTGAAGCAGAGTGGCGGTCGCCACGCCAGGGCGCTTTTCGCCCGTCAGGTAGAAGCCTGCGCTCTGGTGCGGGTTTTCACCATAACGCATCTTTTCCTTCAGCGCGCCGCCGATGGCGCGGTAATCCGGCGTCTCGATCGCAAGCGCTTGCGCGAACCAGTTGGAAATCACCGCGTCATAGGCAGCCGTGCGGGCATAGGCCTTGGCGGCAAAACGCTGGCGTAGCGCATAGGAGGTCTGGCCGTCATCAGCCTGCAGGGCTTCAACCAGGTCAGGGTAATCGGACGGATCGGTAACAACAGTGACATAGGCATGGTTCTTGGCGGAAGCGCGGATCATTGCCGGGCCACCAATATCGATGTTCTCGACCGTCGTCGGATAATCGCCGCCCTTGGCGCGAACTTCCTCGAAAGGATAGAGATTGATAACCGAGAGATCGATCGCCTCGATGCCGTGCGCCTTCATCGCCTCGACATGCTCCGCGTCGTCCCTGATAGCCAGCAGCCCACCATGGACATTGGGGTGCAGAGTCTTGACGCGGCCGTCCATAATCTCAGGAAAATTCGTCACGTCGGAGACATCCGTCACCGGCAGGCCTGCTTCCGCAATGGCTTTCGCCGTACCACCGGTCGACAGGAGCTTGACGCCAAGCTTCGACAGAACCGTCGCCAGCTCTATAATGTCAGTCTTGTCAGACACGGAAAGAAGCGCCGTGCGGATTTTGACCTTGTCGGGGGCGGGGATTTTCTTGGACACGACGGCCATCAGGCATACTCCGTTCAACGGGGAGGACAGGCTGGAATGGGATTGATCCAGCAATTGCCGCCGCGTTAACACAGCTTACCGGATTAATAAACAGCGGGGATGTCAAACGGCGTAAACTATGGCGGTTTTTGCCCCGCACCGCCGGAAATTTCCTAGGCCTGGCGTTCGATCAGCCAGCGGATTTCCCGCGTATTCGCAAGATTGAAGGAGAGCTCGATCTGCTGAGAGGGCCGCATGCCGGACGCATCGGCCATGAAGACATCCTCGGTGACGAAAAGCTCCAGCCCGGGCGCCGAAAACAGCCAGACGGTTCCATCCGCCGCCTCCAAGTAGACCGACTCTTCGTCCCGCTGATGCAGCTGAATGTGAGGATGAATGTGGAAACGCGAAACCGCGGAGATCGACTGCAATTGCGTTTTTGCGGCATTCTCATCAGCCCGAAGCAGATCCCGGCCTTTTATCTTGGTGCCGGCCGCATTCAATTCTATTTCCCGCTCGTGATAGCAGCCGAAATTCTGCAAATAGCCGTCATGAGACGCCCACAGGATGTCATTGCCATTTGCATCCGTTCCACGCCGGCTGTCGACATGGCTGACGCCAGATACCATGATGGGACCAAGCAGCCGCGAGCGCGACAGTCTGCAGGATGATGTATCCGCAAGCGTGACGGTGGAATGCGCGGCCGTGGAACGGCTGGCCCGCTGATATTCCGGCGCGGCATTTCGCGGAAAGCCTGAATTGACGATGAAGCGGTTCTTGCCACAGGACATTTCAAAAGACAGGCAACCCGAATGGGCACTACGTGAAAGCTCCGCAGAAGCGGGATACCCCGTATCGACGATGATGACCGTATCGTCCGTCGCAAGCCGGTGATAGTTCACATCCGGCAGGACTTTGGAGGGCCTGCCAGCCGTTTCGTCGTAGCGCAGCACGGAAACAAGCTCATTGGCCAGTGTGGCCGTGGCGCCGTTGAACAGCGCGAGATCGCCGCCCTGATGCCGGAAGAACCGAATCGCCGGAAACATGCGGTCTATCGCCGGCACCAGACCGGAGGGGAGATCATGGCCCAGATTGATATAACTTTGTCGCAGCGGCAGGAGATCGAGCAGCAAATCCAGCATGACCCGTGGGTTACGGGAAACATGCCCGCCATCGGGCAGAATCTGGCGTTCCATTTCCTGAGCCAGCTTCATTCCGTTCCGGTTGATGCGCGACAGGCGGGTAGGCATGGCGATAGAGGCCATGGCAAGCGCGATCCTAACCCTCAGCCGCGCTTCGCCGTCAGGCGCATGTCTGACGATTCTTTCGAGATACCGCACGTGAAAGGTAAGGCTTTTCAGGAAACGGCGGTAAAAACCGGCATCAGCCTCGTATAAAACCACGGGAGAGTGCGAGAGCCAGGCTATCAACCTCTGCGCCGCGATTTCCGGCGACCAGGCGATACCCGCAAGCCGTCTGCCATGGATCACCATCCATTCGGCGACGATGCGGCGAGCCCGCTTGCAGGCCTCGCTCGATTTATCGGATCGAATATGACGCAGCCAAGTGAATGCATGCAGCCGTTCTTCGAAAACCGCCGAGGGGTAGTCCACCTGAAAGGGCGAAGCCCCGCCGGTTTCGACGACACGCCCGGCCAACGCGATGCGGCCCCGCAACAATTCCTCGGCGAAATAGGGATCGATCGCTCTGAGATCGGTCGGCGCCGCCACCAGACCATCGGGCACACGATTGGCAAATCGCGACACATGCAGGCGCAAAGGCGTAAGGCCGACACACAAATGACGATACGCCATCCGCGACAGAAGACCGGCGGCATTCATGCTGCCTGCAAAGGACCCTAACAAGCTGTGTTTCCCGTTTCACATGTTTTGTTTTTATCAGTGAACCGCGACGACCGGAACGTTTTCGATAAATATCTAATGATTCGCGAGAGCTTGGCTTTTTTCTACTTCTTACGCAAGACACTGCTAAAAAACCCATCGACGCCGCCGAACATATCAGGCGTCGTACGAAGATCGCCATCGGCGCTGATAGCCGCTTCCATTCCGGGCCAATCCTCGCGGCGGACGGCAACACGCTCCACGCCGGGATTTTCCGCCAGAACCTCGGCAATCATCTCCTCCCCTTCGGAAGGATCAAGCGAGCAATTGGAGAAGACCACGAGACCGCCGGGACCAACAAGGGTCAGCGCCTGCCGCAGCATCTGGCCCTGAAGAGCGGCCAATTTGGCGATATCGTTCTCATCCTTGGTCCAGCAGACATCAGGATGTTTGCGAAGTGTCCCGGTGGAAGAACATGGCGCATCAAGGAGAACCGCGTCAAAAAGCTGTTCCGGCTGGTACTTCAGCATATTCGCCTCCACCGTCTCGGCATTTAGGCCAAGTCGATCGAGATTTTCCCTGAGGCGACGAAGACGGTTGCCGGATTGATCCAGCGCCGTCACCCTGGCGCCCGCCAGCGCAAGCTGGGCGGTCTTGCCGCCCGGGGCCGCGCAGAGATCGGCGACACGCTTGCCGGAGATATCGCCCAGTAACCTGACAGGCATGCTCGCCGCAAGATCCTGCACCCACCATGCACCCTCGGCGAAACCTTCGAGCGATGGGATTTGTCCCTCGAATTCACCCAGTCGCACGCTGCCGTTCGGCATGAGCGTACCGCCCAGTTTCTCCGCCCAAAGAGCGGGATCCGCCTTGATCGTGAGATCAATGGAGGAGGGTGTCAGCTGCGCCTGCGAAATCCTTTGGGCTGCCTCATTTCCGTAAGCCGAAACAAGCCGCGCATAGAACCAGTCCGGCAGCACGGGAACATCGGCGACAGCCTTTTCGATCTCCGCTTTTTCACGACCGAGCCTTCTGAGAACGGCATTCACCAGCTTGACGAAACGCTTGTTGCGCGGATCACGGTGAGCCTGCTCCACGGCGAGGTCGACAGCGGAATGATCCGGCACATCGAGGTAGAGCATTTGGGCTGCACCGACGACAAGGACGTGGTGCAGCGATCGCGCGCCCTGCGGCAGCGGCCCATCGAGCAGCATCGACAATGCCGTTTCAATCCGGGGCAGGTGGCGAAACGCGCTGTTGACGATGGCCCTTACCAGCGCCCGGTCGGCAAGCGACAGGGCTCGATAGACGGGATTGCCGTTTTCGTTATCAAGCATCCCGTCCAGCGAGGTCTTCTTTTCCAGAACGGCCGCTAGAATGCGGGTGGCGGCAATGCGCGCGGCAAGGCCTGGCTTATCCTGGAAAGACGAAGGGCCGTCTTCACGGCCCCTCCCATTTGCAGGTCTCGGTTTTCTGGACCGCGCCGGCTTATTCTGAATATCGGATGTCAAGACCACGGCCCCTTGCGCTCGTTTTCATTGCCTCGTCCCCAGCCTGTTTTGGGAACAGAGCTTGATTTGCGCAGAGGTCTATCACCCGAGGACGGCGGCGTCGATCCTCGCGGAGAAAACTCCTGTGCCATGGCGTGCAGCGCCGCCACGCGGTTTTCCGTGTTCGGATGCGTGGAAAAGAGATTGTCCATGCGCTCGCCGGAAAGCGGATTGATGATGAACATATGCGCCGTCGCCGGGTTGCGCTCGGCATCATCATTGTGAATGCGCTGCGCCATGCCCGAAATCTTTTGCAGGGCGGAGGCAAGCCAGAGCGGGTTGCCACAGATTTCCGCGCCGCGGCGGTCGGCGGAATATTCACGCGTGCGGCTGATCGCCATCTGCACCAGCATTGCCGCCAGCGGCGCGACAATCATCGCAACCAGCACGCCGATAAAACCCAACGGGTTGTTGTTGTTCTCCCGGTTGCCGCCGAAGAAGAAGGCAAAATTGCCGAGCATGGAAATGGCACCCGCCAGCGTGGCGGTGATTGTCATGGTCAGCGTATCCCGGTTCTGCACATGTGCGAGTTCATGCGCCATGACACCGGCCACTTCCTCAGGAGTTAGCCGCTCCAGCAATCCGGTGGAAGCCGCAACAGCGGCGTTCTGCGGATTTCGTCCAGTCGCGAAGGCATTGGGCTGCGGGCTGTCGTAAATATAGACCTTTGGCATTGGCAGACCGGCATTCTGCGACAGATCGCGGATCATATGAAAAAACTCAGGCGCATTGGCCTCATCAATCTCCCGCGCATGATAGGCGGCGAGGACCATCTTGTCAGAATTCCAGTAGGAGAAAAGATTCATACCGGCCGCAATAAGCAGCGCAATCATCATGCCGCCCTTGCCGCCAATCAGAAAACCGACACCCATGAACAATGCGGTCATGAAGGCCAGAAGCATTGCCGTGCGCATCATGTTCATCCGTTAAACTCTCCTTCTCACTCACCGGGAATATTCCGGGGTTTATAAAGCCCATCAGATTATATAATCTGGTAAGCGGCAAACGTATTTCAATATCCCGTCATAGGGAGGATTTCATGCAGAATGCGGATAATGACAATGCCACGGACGGCGCAGAAAGGGCCAAGCAGCTTTCGCCGGCGGCGCAACGGGCTTTGAAGGAAGCAGAAGAACGGCGCAGACAACAGGCCGATCTGCAATTGCCGCCGGAAACCGGCGGTCGCGGTGGCGCTGAACCTGTGCGTTTCGGTGATTACGAAATAAAAGGCCGGGCCATCGATTTTTGAGCCCACAAATAAAAATACCCGCCTTTGGCGGGTATTTTATAATTAAAAACAATTAGTTACTACTTCTGCTCCAGAAGGCGGCATACCGCTTCAAGCTGTTCCAACGTCCGGTAACCGATGCGGATTTGCCCGGATCCACCTTTGTGGCTGATCTTCACATCGAGTCCGAGAGCATCGGACAGGCTGCGTTCGAGCGCGATCGTGTCGGAATCCTTTTCCGCAGCAGGTCGCTTCTCCGCGACATCACCCTGCGACTTGATATCGTTCTGCGCCAGGCGCTCGGCATCACGCACCGAAAGTCCCTTGGACACGATTGTTTTTGCAAGCGTCGCCGGATCGGATGTGGAAACAAGCGCACGCGCGTGACCTGCGGAAAGCGAACCATCCGCCAGCATATCACGTACCGGATCTGGAAGCTTGAGAAGCCGAAGGCTGTTGGCAACGTGGCTTCGGCTCTTGCCGATGATTTCGCCGAGATCATTTTGCGTATAGCCGTGTTCGGCGATCAGCTGTTCATATCCCATCGCTTCTTCGAGCGGATTGAGATCTGAACGCTGTACGTTTTCGACAATCGCTAATTCCAGCGCCGTGCGATCATCCACGTCGCGAACGATGACAGGGACATCGGTAAAGCCCGCCAGCTGCGCCGCGCGCCAGCGTCTTTCACCCGCAATAATCTCGTAGCGGTTGACTCCAACTGTTCTCACGACCACAGGCTGAACAATTCCGTGCTGACGAATGGAGGCGGCCAGATCCTGCAGCTCATTCTCATCGAAATGACGACGGGGGTTTCTCTGGCTGCGAGCGATGAATTCGATCGGAATGGTACGGTCAGCATTAACAGCGCGCTGAGGCTCACCCACCGGCACTGGTTGATCCATTTCTCCGATCAATGCAGCAAGACCGCGCCCCAGCCGACGCTTGGAAAGATCATCACTCATAAGATATTACTCCATACATTCCGGCAAACGTCAGGCGGCTTTACGCAGACGCTCTCTCTGGATCACTTCGGACGCCAGCTGCAAATAGGCCTGGCTGCCGGCGCATTTCAGATCGTAAAGAATTGCCGGTTTACCATAAGAAGGCGCTTCGGAAACACGCACGTTGCGTGGAATGAGCGTGTGGTAAACCTTTTCTCCAAGATGCGTGCGCACATCTGACACAACCTGTTGCGCAAGATTGTTCCGCGCATCGAACATCGTCAGAACGATGCCCTGTATATCAAGCTGCGGATTGACCGACCCTCGAATCTGACTGACCGTGTCCAGCAGCTGACTAAGGCCCTCCAGCGCAAAGAACTCGCATTGCAGTGGCACGAGTACAGAATGCGCCGCCGTCATCGCATTCATGGTCAGAAGATTGAAAGAAGGGGGGCAATCAACAAGAATATAGGAATAGCCTCTGGCTTCCTGTGTTTCCATGGCTGCGCGCAACAGAAAAACGCGGTTGGAAACATTCGCGACCTGCATCTCGAAACCGAGCAGATCCATCGTGGAAGGCACGATATCGAGATTGGGAACTGCCGTGGGAACAGCAACTTCCGCGACTCCATGATCTCCCACCAGAAGATCATAAGACGAAAGCTTGCGCTCCTTGCGGTCGATTCCAAGGCCGGTACTCGCATTACCCTGCGGGTCCAGATCCACGATCAGCACCCGCTCACCAATAGCCGCCAGCGCGGTAGCCAGATTAATGGCGGTGGTTGTTTTACCAACGCCGCCTTTCTGGTTAGCAACTGCGATAATCCGGTTTTTTTCAAAAGTCATACCGCACCTGGCCAGTTCGTCAGCGCCTCAAAACGAGGTTGCTGATTTCAAGAACAACAGAATCTGCCTCAATGGCACTCTGATGTTTTACCAGATCAAACTCCCAGCGACCATGTGCTTTCTGCACTTCGGAATCATAATCCCGGCCTTTATTAAAATAGGCCTTCAGATTTGGATTTTTCTGCGCCCAGGGGTGAATATAATCGAAAAGCAGGTCCAGTTCGGCGAGCGCGCGTGCTGAAACGACGTCGCAATTCTTGATGACTTCAGGTGCCGTCTCGATTCTGACAGGATGTACTGCACCTCTTGCACCGGTTTCCTTCAGTGCAATTCGCAGGAATGCCGCTTTTTTATTGTTGCTTTCAACGAGATCGACCCAGCCATCGCCAAGCTCAGCCAGAAAAATTGCAGTGACGACACCAGGGAATCCGCCCCCGCTTCCAAGATCGATCCAGTTTTTCGGCCGAGGGGAGAGCTGAAATATCTGCGCGCTGTCGGCGACATGCCGGCTCCAAAGCTCAGTGAGAGTGGAGGGCGCGACCAGATTTGTGGTTCTGTTCCACTTCTTAAAAAGCTCGACAAAATGTTCGAGCCTTTCCTGTGTTTCACGTGAAACACTCTGGCCGTTTATCTTCATAATCCGACTCGCTATTGGTGCATGCGCAATTTTTCATTTCGCGTTGCGGAGTCCTTCCGCAGAAGCGCGAGCAGCAGCGATATCGCAGCCGGTGTCATGCCGTCAACACGGGCGGCCTGCGCAATATTTTCGGGACGGGCTTTTTCCAGCTTTTGTTTAAGCTCATTGGAGAGGCCGGAGAGGTCCTTAAAGTCGAAATCGTCGGGAATTTTCCTGTCTTCATCCCGTTTGATATCAACGATATCAGCGCTCTGCCTCTGCATATAGACCGCATAGCTCGCTTCGATCTGCAAGACTTCGGCGACTTTCCTGTCAAGCGCGCCCAATTCAGGCCAATGTCCAGCGAGGGTCTCCAACGTCATATCAGGATAGGCGAGTAATTCATAAACGGAACGGCGCTGGCCGTCCTGATTGAGTTTCAATCCCTGTTTTGCCGCCTGGGACGGACTGATGGAGATTGCCTTCATCAACTCACGACCACGATCCAGATCGGAAATGAACTTTGCAAAGCGTTCCTGCCGCTCACGACCGACAATGCCCGCCATCTGGCCGACCGGTGTAAGTCGCAGATCCGCATTATCCACGCGCAGCGAGAGGCGATACTCCGCTCTTGATGTAAACATCCGGTAGGGTTCACTGACACCCTTTGACGTCAGGTCATCGATCATGACACCGATATAGGACTCGGTGCGGCTGAAATAGACTGGATCAGCATCGCCCGCATAAAGCGAAGCGTTCAGACCGGCCACGAGACCCTGGGCACCCGCTTCTTCATAACCGGTCGTGCCGTTGATCTGGCCGGCAAGAAACAGCCCCGGAATCTTGCGGCATTCCAGAGACGGCTTCAGCTCGCGCGGATCGACATAATCATATTCGATCGCATAGCCAGGCTGGAGAATTGTAACCTGTTCAAGCCCGGGTATCGTCCTGATAAATTGCTCCTGCACAGAAGCGGGCAGGGAAGTCGATATGCCGTTCGGATAGATGGTGTGATCATCAAGGCCTTCCGGCTCAAGAAATATCTGGTGGCCGTCCCGCTCGCCGAAACGGGTTATCTTGTCTTCGATTGACGGGCAATAACGCGGACCAACCCCTTCGATCTGACCGGAGTACATTGCCGATAGATGAATATTGTCCTTGATAATCCTGTGACCAGCAGGCGTGGTGCGAGTGACGCCACACTCGATCTGGGGATTAACAATATGATCCGTCATGAAGGAAAACGGTACGGGATCCTCATCAGCCGCCTGGCGATCCACCGCATTCCAGTCAATCGTACGTCCGTCCAGTCGGGCAGGGGTCCCTGTTTTCAGACGACCCATAACAAGACCGAGCCGTGAGAGCGTGTCCGAGAGACCTAGAGACGGCATTTCTCCTACGCGCCCCGCCGGAATCTTTTCGGAACCGATATGAATGAGACCACGCAGGAAGGTGCCGCTCGTCAGCACGACGGCGCCGCAAGGAATCCGGCTACCGTTTTTCATGATAACCGCCGCGACCCGATCATCGTCCATTTCAATATCGAAAGCATCGCCCTCAATAATCGTCAGGTTTTCAATCGCATCGATTTCACGCTGCATCGCCTCGCGATAAAGCCGTCGATCGGCCTGTGTGCGCGGCCCGCGAACAGCGGGGCCCTTCTTGCGATTGAGCATGCGGAACTGAATACCCGCCGCATCGGCAACGCGGCCCATCAAACCATCCAGCGCATCGATCTCACGAACGAGATGCCCCTTGCCGAGACCGCCGATAGCGGGGTTGCAGGACATGACGCCAATCGTCTCGCGCTTGTGGGTCACAAGGGCGGTCTTTGCGCCGTGCCTTGCAGCCGCGGCAGCGGCTTCGCTACCCGCGTGACCACCACCAATAACAATGACATCGAATGACTGGTGCATATCCTTGCGCCCTGTTCCGTCAGCGTCAACATCACGGTCTCAGCCGCCGATGTTTCACGTGAATCATTTTCCTATGCAGAATTCCGAGAAGATCACGCCCAGCAAATCTTCCACATCAACACGGCCGGTGATCCGTCCGAGCGATGTGGCGGCGAGCCTCAAATATTCCGACCTTATAGCAAGATCTGGGGTCGCGGAATCGAGCGCATCACTAACATAGTTCAGCGTCTCTTCAAGTCGTTTTTTATGACGGGCACGGGCGGGAAACAAAGTCTGGCCGGCGCCGACGCGTTTTTCTATCTCCTGCTTGAGCACCGAACGCAATTCGTTCAGGCCTATTCCCTCTTTGGCTGAGATAGACAAATCAAATTGATCGTCCAATGTAGTGGGATGAAGTGCAGCTTTTGTTCTAACCCGGAGATAGCTCCGATTTTTGAATGATTCGAGAGGTTGTTTCGGGGGCGAATCATTATCTTGCAGCAGTAGAATAATATCTGCCGTTTCAGCTGTCAGAACCGCACGCCGAACACCTTCCAGTTCCACGACATCCTGTGTTTCCCGTATTCCTGCCGTATCGAAGATCCGGACCAGATAACCTTCCAGATTGATGTCGACACTCAAGACATCTCTCGTCGTGCCGGCAATGTCGGTGACGATCGCAACATCTCGGCCGCTGAGGGCATTCAAGAGGGTGGATTTGCCCGCGTTCGGTTCGCCAACGAGCGCAACCTTGAACCCGTCACGAATGATTTCGCCACTTCCGCCTCCCTGGAGATGATCACGGATTTCCCCGCGCAACTGCGCCACTGCGTCCCAGACCTGTGCAGCCACCGAATCCGGAACATCCTCTTCGTCTGCAAAGTCCAGTTCCGCTTCTATAAGGGCGCGAGCCCGCGTCAGGCGACTGGCCCAGCCATCATAGAGTGCCGATAATTTGCCGGTGCTCTGTTCCACCGCCAGCCGTCGCTGCATTTCCGTTTCGGCTTGCAACAGATCTGCCAGACCTTCGACCTCAAGGAGGTCCATCTTCCCGTTCTCGAAGGCTCTACGGGAAAATTCGCCAGCATCAGCGGGTCGAAATCCACTGAGGTTTTCGAGTTCGGTAAAAATCGAAGCGATAACCGCGCGACTGCCGTGGCTATGAATTTCGACGCAATCCTCACCGGTGAAAGAATTTGGCGCTGGAAAAGCAATTACCAGCGCTTGGTCGATCACCTCATTGTTTCGATTCCGAATCGAGCAGAGTGTGGTCTTTCTTGGTGATGGAAGGTCCCGACCCGTCAGCATCTTCAAGGCATCAAAAGCCCCTGACCCGCTGATCCTGAGAACAGCGACGCCAGCAGGCAAGGCACCGCTGGAAAGCGCATAGATCGTATCGGCGGAAGCTGGCATCATTTACCTCGGTCTAAAACAGTCAAGCCGCATCCGAGTGAACGGATACGGCTTTACAAATCTTATGATGAATCCGGCTAAAAGTTCGGATCAGGTATTCATCGATTCAAAGAAATCCGAATTGTTCTTTGTCTGCTTCAGCTTGTCGATCAGGAATTCGATGGCGTCCATCGTTCCCATCGGCGCGAGAATGCGGCGAAGAACGAAAATCTTCTGCAGATCCTGGCGCGGCACCAGCAGGTCTTCCTTACGCGTACCGGATTTGAGAATATCCAGAGCCGGGAAGATACGCTTGTCGGCAACCTTGCGGTCAAGCACGATTTCCGAGTTGCCGGTACCCTTGAACTCTTCGAAGATGACTTCGTCCATACGGCTGCCGGTATCGATCAGCGCCGTGGCGATAATCGTCAGCGAACCGCCTTCCTCGATATTACGAGCAGCGCCGAAGAAACGCTTCGGGCGCTGCAGGGCATTGGCATCCACACCACCAGTCAGGACCTTGCCGGAGGAGGGAACAACCGTGTTGTAGGCGCGGCCAAGACGGGTGATGGAATCGAGCAGGATGACAACGTCGCGGCCGTGTTCGACCAGGCGCTTCGCCTTTTCGATGACCATTTCAGCGACCTGCACGTGACGGACTGCCGGCTCGTCGAAGGTAGAGGAAACAACCTCGCCCTTCACCGAACGCTGCATGTCGGTCACTTCTTCCGGACGCTCATCGATCAGGAGAACGATCAGATAGCATTCCGGATGGTTTGCCGTGATGGAATGGGCGATGTTCTGCAGCAGAACCGTCTTACCGGTGCGCGGCGGCGCCACGATCAAACCGCGCTGGCCCTTGCCGAGCGGCGCGACAAGATCAATCACACGCGACGACAGGTCCTTCGAGGTCGGAACATCCAGTTCCATCTTGAAGCGCTCATTCGGGTAGAGCGGCGTCAGATTGTCGAAGTGAACCTTGTGGCGGATCTTTTCAGGATCGTCGAAATTGATCGTGTTGACCTTGAGAAGTGCGAAATAACGCTCGCCTTCCTTGGGGCCGCGGATCGGGCCTTCAACGGTATCACCGGTCTTCAGCGAGAACCGGCGGATCTGCGAGGGCGAAATATAGATATCGTCCGGACCGGGCAGATAGTTTGCGTTTGCGGACCGCAGGAATCCGAACCCGTCCTGCAGGACTTCAACGACGCCTTCGCCGATTATTTCGATGTCCTGGCTCGCGAGAACCTTGAGGATTGCGAACATAAGCTCCTGCTTGCGCATGGTGCTCGCATTTTCAACTTCCAGGGATTCAGCAAAAGTCAGCAAGTCGGTAGGCGATTTGCTCTTAAGTTCCTGAAGCTTCATTTCAGCCATGAAGGAAAGACCGTTTAATAATGTAATTTGGGGGAGGGCGTGTTCGCGAATCAGATGCTGAGGAAGACACCGCAGATGACTGAATAATTCACATGCCACGAAGATGAGTGGTCCGAAAATAGCGATTGAACACGGCCGCTGCAAGAGGAAAGCACGAATTCCGCGAAATTTATCGTTGCACCGTCTTAACCGAAGGGTTTCACAACCACAAGTATGACAATCAGGATCATCAGCAGGGTCGGAACTTCATTCATCAACCGCCAGTGACGAGCAGGTCTTGTATTTTCATCCCGCGCAAAACGCTTCGCACTGCGGGTGAAATAAACATGTGTCGCTGTCAAAAGCACCACCAGCCCGATTTTTGCATGCAGCCAGCCGCCGGAAAAACCATAAACCGACCATGCGAGATAAAGCCCCAATATCCAGGAAATCATCATCGCCGGGTTCATGATGACCTTGATCAGCCGCTGCTCCATGACCTTGAAGGTTTCGGATTGCTGCGAACCGACGGGTGCATCGGTGTGGTAGATGAAAAGCCGCGGCAGGTAAAAAATCGCCGCCATCCAGGAAATCACGGCGATGATATGCAGCGCCTTGACCCACAGATAGAGATCGGCCGGATCAGCATAAAATAACAGGGCGACGAAAGCGGCAAAGACACCAAGTGCAATGCCGGCGCGCAGAGCCGCGCGATTGCCGGAACGGGCGGAGGTTTGTTTTTCATCACTCATGCCCCGGCTCCACCGCCGCGCACGCGCTGCACCAGCCGGGTGACGTTTTCCGGGTCAGCCTGCGGGGTAATGCCATGGCCTAGATTGAAGATCAGCGGACCCTGTCCCAGCGCCTGCAAAACAGCGTCGATGCCATCCTGCAAGGCCTTGCCGCCCGCTACCATCAGCATGGGATCCAGATTGCCCTGCACCGGGCCTTCCTTCTGCAAGTCCCTGGCAAAACCGAGCGGCACCGACCAGTCGAGCCCGATGGCGTCAGCGCCCGTCTTGCGACGATAATCTTTGAGAAGATAACCGGCCCCTTTGGCGAAAGCGATGATCTTTGCCGAGGGCCGACGGGCGCGCACCGATGCGATAATGCGGGCAACCGGCTTTATCGCATAATCCTCGAATTCCTTCTCACCGAGCACACCGGCCCAGGAATCGAATATCTGCACCGCATCGGCGCCGGCATCGATCTGCGCCACCAGATAATCAGCGGAAACATCGGCAAGAAAAGCCAGCAGCTTTTCCATGGCGGCCGGCTCCTGATAACCGAACAGCCGCGCCGGAGCCTGATCCGGTGTTCCGTGTCCCGCGATCATGTAGGTCGCAACCGTCCAAGGCGCGCCGCAAAAGCCAAGAAGCGTCGTTTCATCCGGTAAGGTCTTACGCAAACGGGAAACGGTTTCGAAAACGGGCGAAAGATGCGCCATGACATTTGCGGCATCCAGCTTCTCGATACCACTGACATCGATCGGGTCCATGGCAGGACCCTTGCCTTCGCTGAAGGAGACGTTGCGGTGAAGCGCGTCGGGTATCACCAGAATATCGGAAAAGAGAATTGCGGCATCCAGCCCGAACCGGCGAATGGGCTGGAGAGTGACCTCCGTTGCCAGCTCGGGGTTATAACAGAGATCGAGGAAACTTCCGGCACTCTTCCGCGTTTCCCGATACTCGGGAAGATAGCGCCCAGCCTGTCGCATCAGCCAAATGGGCGGCGGCGCGACCGTCTGCCCGTTCAACACCGTCATAACCTTGCGTTCGCTCATGGCACCTAGCTTCTAAAAAATAAAATCAAAGAGATTTAAAAGATTTTCTATTTCTTAGAGTCTGTGAGTAGCAAGGATTAAAATCATTCCAGTCGAAATGCCGCAGTTGCAAGGCCCATCAGGTACCTGAGGATATTGTCGATGTGCTTACTCGTAGATAATTCGGAAAACGACAATTTACTAAATTATTTCATTTAGTTACCGCCGAACCAGAAAACCGCATATCTGTGGATAATCTGGGGAGAATTTTTGAACAACTCCACATTCTTCAAATAATTCACAGGCGCGCCGGCGATGATTGAAGCCACTTGCGGATTGTGGAAAAACACCACTTTATTCACGGCGCGGTTCGACCCGCAGGGCAATTCGGGGATTTGTCCCGGTTTATCAACAGCGGGAGAAAAACAGCGTGGAGAACAAAAAAAGCTTCTTCCATCTGCACCTGATTTCGGACTCAACCGGCGAGACTCTGATGTCGGCCGGTCGTGCCGTCTCGGCCCAGTTCCACGCCTCAATGCCGGTGGAACATGTCTATCCGATGATCCGAAACCAGAAACAGCTCGCGCAGGTGGTCGACCTCATCGACAAGGAGCCGGGTATCGTCCTCTATACCATCGTCGATCAGCAGCTGGCCGAGTTCCTGGATCTGCGGTGCCATGCGATCGGGGTGCCCTGCGTCAATGTCCTCGAACCGATCATTGGTATTTTCCAGACTTATCTCGGTGCGCCGTCCCGACGGCGGGTGGGCGCGCAGCACGCGTTGAATGCGGATTATTTTGCCCGGATCGAGGCGCTCAATTTCGCCATGGATCATGATGATGGGCAAATGCCGGAAACCTATGACGAGGCTGATATTGTTATCATCGGCATCAGCCGCACATCAAAAACACCAACCAGCATCTATCTCGCCAACAGGGGAATAAAGACTGCCAATATTCCGGTTGTTCCCAATGTGCCTTTGCCCGAAAGCCTCTATGCCGCCACCCGGCCGCTGATTGTGGGTCTGGTCGCGACATCGGATCGCATATCGCAGGTGCGTGAAAACCGGGAGCTGGGCACGACGGGCGGATTTGACAGCGGGCGTTACACGGATCGCGCCACCATCATGGAAGAGCTGAAATATGCGCGCTCGCTCTGCGCCCGCAATAATTGGCCACTGATTGATGTCACACGCCGCTCCATCGAGGAAACGGCCGCAGCCATCCTTGCCCTCCGCTCGAGGACGCGATAATCCGGATCGCACCATTCGGAGCAGACAGTCGATGAAACAAGAGTTGATCCTCGCCTCGTCCAGCGCATCCCGCCAGATGCTGATGCGCAATGCGGGGCTGACATTTTCGGCAATCCCGGCGGATATTGATGAGCGTGCGCTCGATGAGCAGCTGGAACGAGACGGCGCCAGCCCGGAAGAGGTCGCACTGGAACTTGCCAGGGCCAAGGCTCTTGCGGTCGGCGCGCTCCATCCGGAAGCACTGGTTCTTGGCTGCGACCAGACCATGGCGCTTGGTGCCCGTGTCTATCACAAGCCAAAAACGATAGTGGAGGCCGAAGCGCATCTGCTCTCATTGTCCGGCAAGGTCCATCGTCTGAACAGCGCTGCCGTTCTCGTCCGGCATGGAGAGGTGGTGTGGCAGACCGTTTCCAGCGCCGAGCTAGGCGTTCGAACATTAAGTGCAGAATTTGTCTCCCGTCACCTGAAACGGGTGGGCGAAAAGGCCTTGAGCAGTGTCGGCGCTTACCAGCTTGAGGGAGAGGGAATCCAGCTATTCACCTCAATCGAGGGCGATTATTTCACCATTCTAGGTCTGCCGCTTCTGCCGCTTTTATCGAAACTGCGCGACATGGATGTCATCGATGGCTGATTCACGTGAAACATTAACCATAAATGCCTTCGTTGTCGGTTACCCGATCAAGCATTCGCGGTCGCCTATTATCCATTCTTACTGGTTGAAGAAATTCGGGATTGCCGGTTCGTATAAGGCCGTTGAAGTCTCTCCTGATGATTTCACGAATTTCATTGCAGTGCTGAAGGAAGGCAAGCCGGGCACACCCGTCGGCGGCAATGTCACTATTCCCCATAAGGAAGCGGCCTATCGGCTGGCAGATAAACCCGATGCTCTGGCGGAAGAACTCGGTGCCGCCAACACTGTCTGGATGGAGGAGGGCAGTCTTCGCGCCACCAATACGGATAGTTACGGTTTCGTCGCCAATCTCGATGAACGTCATCCGGGCTGGGACAAGGCCGAGCGGGCCGTGGTTTTGGGTGCCGGCGGCGCAAGCCGGGCAGTCATTCAGTCCCTGCGTGATCGCGGTATTGCCGAAATCCACGTCCTCAATCGTACCGTCGAACGTGCGCGTGAACTGGCCGACCGTTTTGGACCGCGGGTCTTTTCCCATCCCCAGGCAGCGCTTCATGAGGTTATGCAGGGCGCTGGGCTTTTCGTGAACACGACATCGCTCGGCATGGATGGAACGGAAGCGCCGCATCTTGATTTTTCGCCGCTGGCCGCCCAGGCCGTCGTGACCGATATCGTCTATGTGCCTTTGAAGACCCCGATCCTGAAGATGGCGGAAGAGCAAGGCATTGCGACGGTCGACGGATTGGGCATGCTGCTTCATCAGGCAAAACCCGGTTTCATGCGATGGTTCGGCAAAATGCCTGAGGTGGATGAAACCCTGCGTTCTCTCATCATCGAGGACATGGAGAAACATTGATGATCGTCATCGGTCTCACCGGCTCGATTGGAATGGGAAAAACGACGACCGCCAAGCTGTTTGCGGGGGAAGGGGTTCCGGTTCTCGATTCGGATGAGGTCGTGCATGGGCTATACCGGAGCGAAGCCGTTCCGCTGATTGAGGCAGCATTTCCGGGTACCACCGTTTCCGGTGTGGTGGACAGGCAGAAACTCGGCGATGTCTTGCGGGAGAATCCGGCTAATTTTGGCAGACTGGAGGAGATCGTGCATCCGCTGGTACGCAAGAGGCAGGAAGCCTTTCTGGCGGCGGCAAGGAAAGACGATCGGCAATTCGCCCTCCTCGATATCCCCCTGCTGTTCGAAACCGGGGCGGAAAGTCGCGTCGATAAAGTCGTGGTGGTAAGTTGTGCGCCGGAGATTCAGCGAGAGCGGGTTTTGTCCCGACCCGGCATGACGGAAGAGAAATTCGAAATGATCCTCGCCCGACAGACGCCCGATGCGGAAAAGCGCCGGCGTGCCGATTTTATCGTCGATTCCGGAAGTGGTGTCGAAGCAGCACGGGATCAGGTAAGAGAGATATTGCAGAAACTGGCCGCTGAGTCGCGCCGCGGAGAGATGAATGCGTGAGATCATTTTCGATACGGAAACCACAGGCCTTGAATCGAAGCTGGACCGCGTGATTGAAATCGGCGGTATCGAGCTGATCAACCACTTTCCCACCGGCCGCACGCTGCATCTCTATATCAGCCCTGAAGATCGCAAGGTTCATCCCGACGCGCTTGCCGTTCACGGCATTACCGACGAGTTTCTGAAAGACAAACCGAAATTCGCCGAGGTCGTCGACCAGATTCGTGACTTCTTCGATGGTGCGCGCTGGGTGGCGCATAATGCCACATTCGACATGGGCTTCATCAATGCCGAATTCGCTCGCCTCGGCATCGAACCGGTGTCCGCCGATCTGGTGACGGACACGCTTTCGCTTGCCCGCCGCAAGCACCCCATGGGGCCGAATTCGCTGGATGCGCTTTGCCGGCGTTACGGCATCGATAATTCCCACCGTACCAAGCACGGCGCACTTCTCGACTCCGAACTGCTGGCCGAAGTCTATATTGAAATGATCGGCGGGCGGCAGACGGCGCTCGGCTTCGGTTCCGCCGCCAAGCAGGAAACCATTGTCATCGAGGATGATGTGCCGCTTGCGCCGCTGCAACGGCCGAGCCCTTTGCCCTCAAGACTGGATGCGGAGACGGTGGCGACCCATGGCAAGCTCGTTCTTGGCATGGGCGACAAGGCAATTTGGAACCGCTACCAGAATTGACGCCTGCTGAGGCGTTGAAATGGAACTCTGGCCAAAGAAAAACCCGGGCGAAGAACCCGGGTTTTGTTTTATCTGCAATGTAGGGCCTTGGGCGCCGCTTAGTTCGGTACAGCCTGAACCTGGGCCTTGGCCTGTTCTTCGGCAACGCGCTGCGCAAACATCTGCGCGAAATCGATCGGGTCGATCATCAGCGGCGGGAAGCCGCCATTGCGGGTGACGTCGGCGATGATCTGGCGGGCGAAGGGGAAGAGCAGGCGCGGGCACTCGATGAACAGCACCGGCAGCATATGCTCCTGCGGGAAACCGGCAATGCGGAACACGCCGCCATAAACTAGCTCGGCCGCAAACAGGACCTTGTCGCCATCCTTGGCTTCCGCATTCAGCGTCAGGACAACGTCGAAATCCGAGCCGGAGATCGGGTTTGCATTGACGTTGACATTGATGTTGATCGAAGGCGCATTCTCACGGGCCTGAAGCGAACGAGGAGCACCCGGATTTTCGAAGGAAAGATCCTTGATGTACTGGGCAAGAATGTTGAGGGAAGGACTTACTGCGCCCTGTGCACCATTTTCAGCGGTCATTACGTTTCCTCACGGCGTGAATTCGTGGAAGGCGGTCTATCATTTCGACCCGGGGCTTACAACCCTTCGTGATCGGGTCATCGCGATCCATTCCGCCCGAGATCAGGGTTTGGGCAGGTCGCGATCATCAGGTTTGCGCGACCATGGGGAACCCTTTGGCTCCTCGCGGTGAAACTCCTCCTCGTCGAGATCCACCACCTTCGAATTGCCGGCATGTCCCGGACCGTTGCGAAAGCCGGAAAAATCACCGGGCTGAGGACCGGATTGCTGGCCGGATTGCCGAAACGAACCCGCAACGACGACCCGCGGTCCGAAGGCTTTCCAGAAAAACCGCCGTACGATCGGAGACAGAAGCAGAAGGCCGAGAATGTCGGTAATGAAGCCGGGAATGATAAGCAGGATCCCGGCAACGACGCGCATAGCGCCATTCACCAGTTCATCCGCCGGCTGCGCGCCGGTGCGGCCCGCATCCTGAAGGTTTCTCACCATGCCGATGCCGCCGAGACGTAGGATCAGGAGCCCCAGAAACGACGTGAACAGGACAAGCGCCAATGTCAGCCACAAGCCGATCGCTTTGCCGACGATAATGAAGCCGGCAATTTCGAGAATGGGCATCATCAGGATGACGATGGGGAGAAAGGAAAAACGCATCTTCTAGCCTTGCGTGTGCATCTCTGGCAGATTGCCGGTTCCCGGGACACCGATGATTGAATCTGCACATTTGAATGATGATAAGATGCAGACTATATGATGGTGAGGTTTTCGAATTTAAATGGCGGTTTTGGTAAAACATGGGCTTTAGCGACTTTATCACATTGTTTTTTCTCGTTGCAGCGGTGCTGATCTTCTTTCAGCTGCGCAGCGTCCTTGGCCGCCGTACGGGCAATGAGAAGCCGCCATTCGACCCCTATAGCCCGCGAGATGTGGCAAAGGGCCCCGTTGCAGATGATAACAAGGTCGTGACCTTGCCGAAACGCAGCGAAGCAGAGGATGAGAACCGCTTTGCTGAGGCGGATGCGCTAGCGCCCGTCGATAGTCCACTCAATGCATCGCTGCGTGAGGTGATGACCAGGGACCCGTCCTTCGGTCCCAAGGAATTCCTGAACGGCGCTCGCATGGCTTATGAAATGATCGTCATGGGTTTTGCCGATGGGGATCGCAAGACGCTCAAGAACCTTCTGTCGAAGGAGGTTTTCGATGGTTTCGAAGCGGCGATTTCGGAGCGTGAAGGTCGTGGCGAGGTGGTGAAGTCCACCTTCGTGGGCATTGAGAAAGCAGATATTACCCAGGCCGGTGTGCGCGATTCCGAAGTGCAGATCACCTTGAGGATCATCAGCCAGCTGATTTCGGCGACCTATGACAAGGACGGCAAGCTGGTGGATGGCGATCCGGATACGGTTGCGGAGGTGGATGATATCTGGACCTTCTCGCGCGATATCCGCTCGCGTGATCCGAACTGGAAGCTGATCGCTACCGAATCCGAGCAATGACCGCGCCCTTTTCGATCGAGGAAGTTTCTTTCAGCGACCTGCCCGGATGGCGGCAAGACGATCCGGGCAAGCTTTTTCCCGCGATGGCGACAATCCTGTCGCATCTTCGGAACGCAAAACCCTACAGGACCGGCGCGCTCGGGGTCACGGCGGCGGAACTTGTTTCGCTTCTGGAAAGTGCTGAGAAAAACCTAGCAAACAGTCCGGAACAGGCGCGCCGGTTTTTCGAAACCAATTGCGTGCCTTTCAGGATTTCTTCGGCTCCGGGAAAAAGCGGTTTCGTAACCGCTTTTTACGAACCCGAACTGGAAGTGTCATCTGAACCCGACGACATCTGGCGTTATCCGATTTACCGCCGGCCGCCCGAACTGGTGGATATCGACGATACCAATCGGCCCGCTGGCTTCGATCCGTCCTATGCTTTCGGCGGGGCGGACGAGGACGGTATTTCCTATTTTCCCGACCGCCAGGCGATCGATGAAGGGCATCTGAAGGGCAGGGGCCTTGAGATCGCTTGGGCGAGATCGAAGGTGGACCTGTTTTTTGTCCATGTGCAGGGTGCGGCGCGTCTGGTTTTTCCTGATGGCGCGGTAAAGCGCATCACCTATGCGGCCAAGGCCGGGCATCCTTTTTCGCCGATTGGCCGCCTGCTTCTTGATCGCGGGGAACTTGATCCGAAAACCGTATCGATGCAGACGATCCGCAAATGGCTCGCTGACCATCCCGACGAGGTGGATGGGGTGTTATGGCATAACCGCTCCTACATTTTTTTCCGGGAGGCGGATGTCGCAGATCTGGATATGGGGCCGATTGCCGCCGCAAAAGTGCCGCTCGTTGCGGGGCGGGCGCTTGCGGTGGACAGGCTCATCCACACGTTCGGGCTTCCCTTCTTCATCCATTCACCGTCGCTTACCCATCTCGATGGTGGAAAACCTTTCGCGCGGCTGATGCTGGCGCTCGATACGGGTTCAGCCATTGTCGGCCCGGCCCGTGGCGATATCTTCACGGGCTCCGGTTTCGAAGCAGGAGAGCTTGCCGGTACGGTGCGCAATGAGGCCGAGTTTTATATACTGATACCGCGGGTTGCTGCGGAGAGGTATCGGTGATGAAGAGCAGTCGCAAGCTCGGCAAGGAAGAGCGCATTCTGTGGGGAAAGGTCGCAAAAACCACGCGGCCGATCTCCGGCAGACTGGAAGACTTGCTGGCTTTCGAGGACATGGAGGAGCCTTTGGTTGAACCCGAGGTTTCCCAGACCGGCAAGAGCAGCTTCCCCCGCATGCTTGCCGAGCCGGCCGAGCCGCCGTCAGCGGCTCCGGACAAAAAGCCGAAAATTCATCAGCCGATGGAAAAACCGGTCAAGCGCAAGCTCACGCGTGGCCGACTGCCGCTGGAAGGGCGGATCGATCTGCACGGCATGTTCCAGAGCGAAGCCCATGCGGTGCTGCTTGATTTTCTGTTGCGCGCGCATGAACGGGGTCTCAGGCATGTGCTCGTCATAACGGGCAAGGGGCGTTCCATTGGCAGCGATGGCGCGTTGAAAAGGGCGGTGCCCATGTGGTTTTCCAAACCGGAATATCGCCACCTGATTTCATCCTATGAGGATGCATCCGCCAATCACGGCGGCGACGGCGCGCTTTATGTGCGGCTGGCGCGTCGGCGGGGTGAAAAGTCATGACGCCCTTTGCGGAGGCCGTGCGGCAGCTTCGTGAACGCAAGGGCGTGACGCAGAAACAGATGGCCGCCGCCATCGGCGTGTCGCCGGCTTATCTTTCGGCGCTCGAGCATGGCAAGCGTGGAAAGCCGAGCTTCGATCTGCTGCAGCGCATCGCCGGATATTTCAACATCATCTGGGATGAGGCGGAGGAATTGTTCTTTCTGGCCGGCTCGTCCGACCCGAAAGTGGTGATCGACACCATCGGCCTGCCGCCGCAATATACGGCTTTCGCCAACCGTCTCGCACGGGATATTCGCAAGCTGCCGCCGAGTGTGGTAGAGGAACTGTCAGCCTTGCTGCAAAAAAGCCGTTCTTGCGATTGAAACCCCTCTATCCCCTGCTTTATTCAGCATCCTGAAGCATGCGGCCTTTGGGATTGGGTATAGAATTTCTATAGTCGCATGTCGGATTTGAGTGATTCGCTGGCTTCAGGCCTTCTCACTGGAAACCTGGCCAGGAAAACTTTGGAAAGAGTACTTATGACCGAAACATCGTCAAGCGAAGTCGGCGCGAATGCGGAATATGGAGCCGATTCGATCAAGGTTCTCAAGGGCCTTGATGCCGTGCGCAAACGGCCCGGCATGTATATCGGTGACACCGATGACGGTTCCGGCCTGCATCACATGGTCTATGAAGTCGTCGACAACGCCATCGACGAGGCTCTCGCCGGTCATGCCGATCTGGTGACGGTGACGCTGAACGCCGATGGCTCCGTAACGGTGACGGATAACGGACGCGGCATTCCGACCGACATCCATTCTTCCGAAGGCGTTTCCGCCGCCGAAGTCATCATGACCCAGCTGCATGCTGGCGGTAAATTCGACCAGAATTCCTACAAGGTGTCCGGCGGCCTGCATGGCGTGGGCGTGTCGGTGGTCAATGCGCTCTCGGTCTGGCTGAAGCTCAGAATCCGCCGCAATGGCAAGCTGCATGAAATCGGCTTCACCCATGGCGTTGCCGATGCGCCGCTTTCCGTCATCGGCGAATATGAAGGCCGTTCGGGCACGGAAGTCACCTTCCTCGCAAGCCCGCAAACCTTCACCATGACGGACTATGATTATGGAACGCTGGAGCATCGCCTGCGCGAGCTCGCATTCCTGAATTCCGGCGTGCGCATCCTGCTCACCGACAAGCGCCATTCTGATATCAAGCAGGAAGAGCTGCTGTATGATGGCGGCCTCGAAGCCTTCGTCCGTTATCTCGACCGTGCCAAGAAGCCGCTGGTGGACAAGCCTGTCGCCATCAAGGGCGAAAAGGACGGCATTACGGTTGAGGTCGCGCTCTGGTGGAACGACAGCTACCACGAGAACGTGCTCTGCTTTACCAACAACATTCCCCAACGCGACGGCGGCACCCATATGGCCGGTTTCCGCGCGGCGCTGACCCGTCAGGTAACCTCCTATGCCGAAACTTCCGGCATCCTGAAAAAGGAAAAGGTAAGCCTGCAGGGTGAGGACTGCCGCGAAGGTCTGACGGCCATTCTTTCCGTCAAGGTTCCCGACCCCAAGTTTTCCTCGCAGACGAAGGACAAGCTCGTTTCGTCCGAAGTGCGTCCGGTCGTGGAAAGCCTCGTCAACGAAGCGCTCTCCACCTGGCTGGAAGAACATCCGTCCGACGCGAGAATCCTCGTCGGCAAGGTGGTGGAAGCGGCGGTTGCCCGCGAAGCTGCCCGCAAGGCGCGCGAACTGACGCGCCGCAAGGGTGCGCTCGATATCGCCTCTCTGCCCGGCAAGCTTGCCGACTGCTCCGAGCGCGATCCGGCGAAATCCGAACTTTTCCTCGTTGAGGGTGACTCCGCTGGCGGTTCGGCCAAGCAGGGCCGCTCGCGCGAAACGCAGGCGATCCTGCCGCTGCGCGGCAAGATCCTCAATGTCGAACGCGCCCGTTTCGACAAGATGCTGTCCAGCCAGGAAATCGGTACGCTGATCACGGCACTTGGCACGTCCATCGGCAAGGACGAGTTCAACGCCGACAAGCTGCGTTACCACAAGATCATCATCATGACGGATGCTGACGTCGACGGCGCTCACATCCGTACCCTGCTGTTGACCTTCTTCTTCCGCCAGATGCCGGAACTGATCGAGCGCGGCCATCTCTATATCGCCCAGCCGCCGCTTTATAAGGTCACGCGTGGCAAATCCGTGCAGTACCTCAAGGATGAAAAGGCGCTGGAAGAGTACCTGATCTCCATGGGTATCGAGGAAGCATCGCTGACGCTCGGCTCTGGCGAAGTGCGCGTCGGCGCCGATCTTCGTGAAGTCATTCTGGATGCGTTGCGCATGCGCTCGCTGATCGACGGGCTGCATTCCCGTTACAGCCGCTCGATCGTGGAACAGGCTGCCATTGCCGGCGCGCTGAACCCCGAGCTTTCGGCCGATGCCGCCCGCGCCGAAGAAACCGTTGCCGAAGTGGCGCGGCGTCTCGACATGATTGCGGAAGAAACCGAACGCGGCTGGTCCGGCACCGTGCTGCAGGATGGCGGTTTGCGCTTCGAGCGCATGGTGCGCGGCGTCAAGGAAGTCTCGACGCTGGATATGGGCCTGCTCGGTTCGGCCGATGCCCGCCATATCGATCAGCTCGCGGCCCGCACACGCGATATCTACGTCACGCCGCCGGTCCTGCAACGCAAGGATGGCACGATGGAACTGGCCGGTCCGCGCGCGCTGCTGGACGCGATTTTCGCGGCCGGGCGCAAGGGTCTTTCCATGCAGCGCTACAAGGGTCTTGGCGAAATGAATGCCGAGCAGCTGTGGGAAACGACGCTTGACGCCAATGTTCGCTCGCTTCTGCAGGTCAAGGTCAACGACGCCACCGATGCCGACGGCCTGTTTGCCCGCCTGATGGGTGACGAAGTGGAGCCGCGCCGCGACTTTATCCAGGAAAATGCGCTGAGCGTTGCAAACCTCGACATTTAATCTTGTGGAGCGTTTCGCGTAACGATTCACGTGAAACGAAACTTTAACAAAGGGCCCGGCGGAAATTGACCGCCGGGCCTTTTGTTCTGTGCGGACAAGCTGAAATCAGTCGGTCTTGCCCGTGAAGCGTCCTTCAAAAGCCACGTCTGAAAGCGGCAGACGCTTGCTCGGTACTTCCCGTTCCGCCAGATCGTCAGGAAGAACGGACTTGTCGGTCAACGTGCCGATGGCAACCCCGGCCTCCACATTGTAGCCTTCTGGAATATTCAGCCTCTCAACGATCTGGTCTTTCAAGATGCCAGCCATGCCGTGGGCGTGGTAACCGAGCAGATGCGCCTGCATGGCAAGCGAAAACCAGGCCGCACCGGCATCGAAGGAATGGGTCGCGGATGGTTTTTTCTCACCGTCGCGCGAGATGTTATGGTCGCGGGAAATGACGAAGAGCAGCACAGAGGCGTTTTTAGCCCAGCGCTGGTTTCCCTCCACAAGCAGTTCCACGAAAAGCGGCCAGTCTTCGCTGTCCTTGTGCGCATAGACAAAGCGCCATGGCTGATAGTTGGAGGCGGAAGGCGCCCAGTGCGCCGCATCCAGAATGGTCATCAGATGTTGTGGCGGCATGGCGTTGCCGTCGAAGGCGCGCGGAGACCAGCGATCAAGGAAGAGGGGATCAACGGGATATTCGGATTGCCTGTTATTGCTGTTCGTCACGGGCCATGTCCTTTTGATTGACGGGAAGGAAAAGGTATTTTTCGAAACTTGGCGCAGTCAAGGGGTGACAAGTATGAATGCATCGTTCATATATGCATCACCTTGTCTGACAACCGGGAGAGAGTTCCATGAAATTGATGCGTGTTGGCCAGCCCGGCCAGGAAAAACCTGCAATCCTCGATGCGGAAGGAAAAATCCGCGACCTGTCCGCCCATGTGAAAGATATCGGCGGCGACGCCATTTCTCCCGAGGGCCTCAAAAAGATCGCCGCGATCGATCTGAGCACGCTTCCGGTCCTGAACGAAGACCGCATCGGCGCCTGCGTTGCGGGAACCGGAAAATTCATCTGCATCGGCCTCAATTTCTCCGACCATGCCGCCGAAACAGGTGCCACCGTACCGCCGGAACCGGTCATTTTCATGAAGGCGACCTCGGCCATCGTCGGTCCGAATGACAACGTCACTATTCCGCGCGGTTCTGAAAAGACCGACTGGGAAGTCGAGCTCGGCGTTGTTATCGGCAAGACCGCCAAATATGTCTCGGAAGCCGATGCTCTCGACTACGTTGCCGGCTATTGCGTTTCGCACGATGTTTCCGAACGCGCCTTCCAGACGGAGCGTGCCGGCCAGTGGACCAAGGGCAAGTCCTGCGACACCTTTGGCCCCATCGGCCCCTGGCTGGTGACGAAAGAGGAAATTACTGACCCGCAGAACCTCGGCATGTGGCTGAAGGTGAACGGCCAGACCATGCAGAACGGCTCCAGCAAGACCATGGTGTACGGCGTTGCCCACGTTGTCTCCTATCTCAGCCAGTTCATGTCGCTGCATCCCGGCGATGTCATTTCCACCGGCACCCCTCCCGGCGTCGGCATGGGCCTGAAGCCGCCGCGTTACCTGAAGGCTGGTGATGTCGTGGAACTCGGTATCGAGGGTCTCGGTTCCCAGAAGCAGACCTTCGTCGCCGACATCTGATCGCCACAGCGTTCAACGGAAAGTGAGGCGCTGGCGGGAAACCGCCGGCGCCTTCGATTTTGTGCACCTGCGAAAAGCTGCTATGGTTGAAAAAAAGAGCGTGATCGCGAGGGAGGCGTCATCAGTGTTCTACCACCTCTATGAAATGAACCATGCGGCCATGGCGCCGCTGCGCGCCGGTGCCGATATGATGCGCCAGGCCTGCAACAATCCTATGAACCCGCTTTCCAGCACGGCCTTCGGAAGAAGCCTCGATGCCGGCTTCGAGGTTTTCGAACGCCTGACGCGCCGTTATGTCAAACCGGAATTCGGCCTTGCCACGACTATTGTCGATGGAGAGACCGTTACCGTTGCTGAAGAGACCGTCTGGTCGCGTCCGTTCTGCAATCTCGTCCATTTCAAAAAAGAGATCGATCCTGCCCGCCAACCTGAGCCGAAGGTGCTGCTGGTGGCGCCGATGTCCGGCCATTATGCGACCCTGCTGCGCGGCACCGTGGAGGCGCTGCTGCCTTCGGCCGATATTTACATTACCGATTGGGTCGATGCCCGCATGGTGCCGGTGAGTGATGGGACCTTCGATCTCGACGATTACATCAGTTATGTCATCGAGATGCTGCGCGAGATAGGTCCGGGGGCGCATGTGGTCGCCGTCTGTCAACCGTCCGTGCCTGTTCTGGCCGCCGTTTCGCTTATGGAGGCCGATGGCGATAAATTTGCACCGGCATCCATGACGCTGATGGGCGGTCCGATCGATACGCGCATCAATCCCACAGCCGTCAATGGTCTCGCCACGGCGAAGCCAATCGAATGGTTCCGCGATAATGTCGTCATGCAGGTGCCGTGGCCGCAGCCCGCCTTCGGCCGCAATGTCTATCCCGGCTTTCTGCAACTCTCCGGTTTCATGTCGATGAACCTCGACAAGCACATGACAGCGCATAAGGATTTTTACCTCAACCTCGTCAAGAATGACGGCGATTCTGCCGAAAAGCACCGCGAATTTTACGATGAATATCTTGCTGTCATGGATCTGACGGCGGAGTTCTATCTGCAGACGGTGGAAACGGTCTTCATCGACCATGCGCTCCCGAAAGGAAAGATGCAGCATCGGGGCAGGGCGGTCGATCCCGCCGCCATTCGCAATGTTGCATTGTTCACTGTGGAAGGGGAGAATGACGATATTTCGGGCGTCGGCCAGACAAAGGCCGCCCATGATCTCTGCAGTAACCTCCCCGAAAACAAACGCGCCCACTACATGCAGCCGGATGTCGGCCACTATGGCGTCTTCAACGGTTCGCGTTTCCGCAAGGAAATCGTGCCGCGCATGCTGGATTTCATCCGCAAGCATCAGACTGCCTAGGGTAAGATGGCGGGTGGTGCCGCGCATTTGCGTGGCCAAGGGACGGACGAATCGGCTATGAAGGGTTCATGTTTTCGCTCCTCAGAAAATCCCTGAAGTCACCGGCGCCAAAGAAGGTTGCGCCGAGCCAGCGCACCGTCGCGGTGGCGGGCCGGCAGGTGCCGATCACGGTCAGGGAAAATCCGCGGGCCACGCGCATCACCTTGCGCATCGAACCGGGCGGCCGGGCGCTGAAACTGACGATCCCTATGGGCCTGCATCACCGCCAGGTGGATGATTTTCTCGAGAGGCATCAGGGCTGGCTGGAAGGCAAGCTTCTGAAATTCAGCCTCGATGACGGTTTGCGGCCGGGCGCAGCCATCGATATCAGAGGCATATCCCACCGCATTGACCATACCGGCAGCCTGCGAGGGCTGACACATATCGCGAAAGACGCTGATGGCGTCGACGTTCTGAGAGTCAGCGGCGCGCCGGAGCATCTGAGACGACGGATCGCGACATTCCTGAAAAAGGAAGCGAAGGCTGATCTGGAACGGCTCGTTGCCGTTCATGCCAGCGCTGCCGGCCGGCCGGTGCGGTCCATCAGCATGAAGGATACACGCAGCCGCTGGGGCTCCTGTTCCCATGATGGAAACTTGAGCTTTTCCTGGCGTATCGTCATGGCCCCGGAAAAGGTCATCGATTATCTTGCCGCCCACGAGGTCGCGCATCTGAGCGAAATGAACCACGGTCCGAAATTCTGGGCCTTGTGCGAAAAGCTGTGCCCGCACACCAATGAGGCCAAGGACTGGCTGAAACGCCACGGCTCCAAACTTCACGCCATCGATTTCGATTGAAACCTGCGGCACGGATCGCCATCTGGATTCACGTGAAACATTCCATCGGGAATGGGTGCGATTTGGCTCGACTCTTGTCGCATTTCATGTCAGGTCGCGGGTATGAAACCGGATATCAAGATTTGCGGATTGAAGACACCGGAAGCGCTGGAGCGCGCCGTCAGGCGCGGTGCGTCCCATGTCGGTTTTATTTTCTTTGAAAAAAGCCCGCGCAACATCGAGCCCGATATTGCCGGCAGGCTGGCGGAAGCCGCCCGTGGCGCCGCCAAGGTGGTCGCGGTCACCGTCGATGCCGATAATGATTATCTCGATGAAATCGTTGATCTCGTAAAACCGGATATCCTGCAGCTGCATGGCAATGAAAGCCCGGAACGGTTGCTGAACATCAAGGCGCTTTATGGCCTGCCCGTCATGAAGGCGATTTCCATTCGCGACGCCGCTGATCTTGCCAAAATCGACCCTTATATTGGAATAGCCGATCGTTTTCTGCTGGATGCCAAGGCGCCGGCGGGCTCCGACCTGCCGGGTGGTAATGGCGTCTCGTTCGACTGGACCATCCTGCGATCACTTGACGGAAGCATCGATTACATGCTTTCCGGAGGGTTGAACAAGGACAATGTCGCTGAGGCTCTGGCGGAAACCAAGGCAAGCGGACTAGATTTGTCGTCCGGTGTCGAAAGCGCGCCGGGCATCAAGGATCTGTCCATGATCGATGCATTTTTTGATGTGGTGAATGATTGGTCGAAAGGCCCAAAGGGAGCTTGAAGTGAACGACGCGCCAACACCCAATTCTTTTCGTGCTGGTCCCGATGAGGACGGCCGTTTCGGTATTTACGGAGGTCGCTTCGTTGCCGAAACGCTGATGCCGCTCATTCTGGATTTGCAGGCGGAATGGGACAAGGCCAAGACCGATCCCGCGTTTCAGGCGGAACTCAAGCATCTCGGCGCGCACTATACCGGTCGCCCGAGCCCGCTTTATTTCGCGGAACGCCTGACGGCGGAACTTGGTGGCGCGAAGATCTATTTCAAGCGCGAGGAGCTGAACCACACCGGCTCGCACAAGATCAACAATTGCCTCGGCCAGATCCTGCTTGCCAAGCGCATGGGCAAGACCCGCATCATCGCGGAAACCGGCGCCGGCCAGCACGGCGTTGCCTCCGCAACGGTGGCAGCACGTTTCGGTCTTCCCTGTGTCGTTTATATGGGCGCGACCGACGTAGCCCGTCAGGCCCCGAACGTCTTCCGCATGAAGCTTCTGGGCGCCGAGGTGAAGCCGGTGACAGCAGGTCATGGCACGCTCAAGGACGCCATGAACGAGGCTCTGCGTGACTGGGTCACCAATGTCGAGGATACCTATTATCTGATCGGCACCGCGGCTGGCCCGCATCCCTATCCGGAAATGGTTCGCGATTTCCAGGCGGTCATCGGTGAAGAAGCCAAGGCGCAGATGCTGGAGGCGGAAGGCCGTCTGCCGGATCTGGTCGTCGCGGCTGTCGGCGGCGGATCGAATGCCATCGGCATTTTCCATCCTTTCCTCGATGACAAGAATGTCCGCATCGTCGGCGTCGAGGCGGGCGGCAAGGGCCTTTCCGGTGACGAGCATTGCGCTTCGATCACGGCCGGTTCGCCGGGCGTGCTGCATGGCAACCGCACCTATCTGCTTCAGGACGAGGATGGCCAGATCAAGGAAGGTCATTCCATTTCCGCCGGTCTCGATTATCCCGGCATCGGCCCGGAACATTCCTGGCTGAACGATATCGGCCGCGTGGAATATGTGCCGATCATGGACCATGAGGCGCTGGACGCCTTCCAGATGCTGACCCGCCTCGAAGGCATCATTCCGGCTCTCGAGCCGAGCCACGCTTTGGCAGAGGTCATCAAGCGCGCGCCAAAGATGGGCAAGGATGAAATCATCCTGATGAACCTCTCCGGCCGTGGTGACAAGGATGTCCACACCGTCAGCAAGTTCCTTGGAATGGATGTATAAGATCATGACTGCACGTATGGACAAGCGCTTTGCCGATCTGCGCGCTGAAAATCGCCCGGCCCTGATTACCTATTTCATGGGCGGCGACCCGGATTTCCAGACCTCGCTCGGCATCATGAAAGCGCTGCCGGAAGCCGGTGCTGACGTCATCGAACTCGGCATGCCCTTTTCCGACCCGATGGCGGATGGTCCGGCCATTCAGCTGGCCGGCCAGCGCGCGCTGAAGGGCGGACAGACGCTGAAGACCACGCTCGATCTCGCCCGCGAGTTCCGCAGGCAAGACGATGCAACACCCATCGTGCTGATGGGCTATTATAATCCGATCTATATCTATGGCGTCGAAAAGTTTTTGGACGACGCGCTGGCGGCTGGCATCGATGGCCTGATCGTAGTCGATCTTCCGCCGGAAATGGACGATGAACTCTGCATACCGGCGCTTGCGCGCGGCATCAACTTCATCCGTCTCGCTACCCCGACTACGGATGGCAAGCGCCTGCCGACCGTCCTTAAAAATACCTCAGGTTTCGTTTATTACGTTTCGATGAACGGTATCACCGGTTCGGCGCTTCCCGATCCCTCGTTGATCTCGGGCGCTGTCGGTCGTATCAAGGCGCATACGGAACTGCCGGTCTGTGTCGGTTTTGGTGTCAAGACGGCCGATCATGCAAAAGCGATCGGCGCGGTGGCAGATGGCGTTGTGGTCGGTTCGGCCATCGTCAACCAGATTGCTGGCAGCCTGACCAAGGACGGGCAGGCGACCGCCGATACCGTGCCGGCCGTTACGACGCTGGTAAAAGGACTTTCAACGGGCGTGCGTGCGTCGCGCCTTGCCGCTGCGGAATAAGCGCGCGGCCCAGTCAGGAGTAGACAGTTGAACTGGATCACTAATTACGTTCGGCCGCGGATCAATTCCATGCTTGGCCGCCGCCCGGAGGTTCCGGAGAACCTGTGGATCAAGTGCCCGGAAACGGGCGAAATGGTCTTCCACAAGGACCTGGAAGACAACAAGTGGGTCATCCCGGCTTCTGGTTACCATATGAAGATGCCGGCCAAGGCGCGCCTTGCCGATCTTTTTGATGGTGGCGTCTATGAGGCCCTGGTCCAGCCGAAGGTAGCGCAGGACCCTCTGAAGTTCCGCGATTCCAAGAAATACACCGACCGTCTGCGTGACAGCCGCACGAAAACCGAGCAGGAAGACACGATCCTTGCCGGTGTCGGCCACTTGAAAGGCCTGAAGATCGTTGCCGTCGTGCATGAATTCCAGTTCATGGGCGGTTCGCTCGGCATCGCCGCCGGCGAAGCCATCGTCAAGGCCTTTGAGCGTGCGATTTCCGAGCGTTGCCCGCTCGTCATGTTCCCGGCCTCCGGCGGGGCGCGCATGCAGGAAGGCATTCTTTCGCTGATGCAGCTGCCGCGCACCACGGTTGCGGTAAACATGCTGAAAGAGGCAGGCATGCCCTATATCGTGGTTCTGACGAACCCAACGACGGGTGGTGTTACGGCCTCCTATGCCATGCTGGGTGACGTGCATATCGCCGAGCCGGGCGCTGAAATCTGCTTTGCGGGCAAGCGTGTGATCGAGCAGACCATTCGTGAAAAGCTGCCGGAAGGCTTCCAGACCTCGGAATACCTGCTGGAACACGGCATGGTAGATATGGTCGTCGACCGCCGCGAAATCCCGGACACGCTGGCCAATCTGCTCAAGATCATGACCAAAGCGCCTGCTGACAACGCAAACGCCGTCGTACCGCTGGCGGCTTCGGCCTGAGGAAAAAAATATGTCGCCCGGAGGCATAAACTGCCTTCGGGATGATGCTATACGTTGCATGATTTCATTTTTGGTGCGGCGGACAAATGGCAAGCAAAACGCCTGAAAGGCGAACGGAAGACATGACGAAGCCCGCGATCGGTGAGGCCGAAAAGATCATTGAGGAGCTGATGCAGCTCCACCCCAAGGGGTTCGATCTTTCACTCGACAGAATTTCCCGTCTTCTCGAAAAACTCGGCAGTCCCCAGAACAGAATGCCGCCGGTGATCCATGTGGCCGGCACAAATGGCAAGGGTTCGGTCACGGCCTTCTGCCGTGCCCTGCTGGAGGCGGCAGGGCTTTCCGTCCACGTGCATACATCGCCGCATCTTGTGAACTGGCATGAGCGGTACCGTATCGGCGTGGCCGGCGATAAAGGTCGTTATGTTGAAGACGAGATCTTTGCGGACGCGCTGCGCCGCATTGAAACTGCCAATGCCGGTCAGATGATAACGGTTTTCGAAATTCTGACTGCGGCGATGTTCGTGCTTTTTGCGGAACAACCCGCCGATGCCGCCGTCGTAGAGGTTGGCCTAGGCGGTCGATTCGATGCAACCAATGTAATCAACCACCCAGCCGTCTCCGTCATCATGCCGATCTCGCTCGATCATCAGGCCTATCTCGGTGACCGCGTGGAGCTGATAGCCGCCGAAAAGGCCGGCATCATGAAAAAGGGTTCGCCCGTCGTCATCGGTCATCAGGAATATGATGCGGCGCTCGAAACGCTGATTGCCACGGCGGAGCGGCTCGGTTGCCCGGTATCCGTCTACGGGCAGGATTTTTCCGCCCATGAAGAATTCGGCCGCATGGTTTATCAGGACGAGTTCGGCCTGGCCGATGCGCCGTTGCCACGACTTCCCGGCCGTCACCAGCTTGCCAATGCCGCTGCCGCGATCCGCGCCGTCAAGGCCGCCGGTTTCGAGGTGACGGAACGGATGATCGAAAAGGCCATGACCACGGTGGAATGGCCCGGCCGTCTGCAGCGTATCCTGTCCGGCAAAATCGCTGAAATGGCCCCTAAGGATGCGGAAATCTGGGTCGATGGCGGTCATAACCCCGGCGCGGGCGAGGTTATCGCCGAGGCGATGGCTGGCTTTGAGGAAAAGATGGCACGCCCGCTCTTCATCATTGCGGGCATGATCAACACCAAGGATCCGGTGGGTTATTTCAAGGCCTTCGCCGATATCGCCGAATATGTCTTCACGGTGCCGATCGGCGGCACGGATGCGGCGATCGACCCCGTGGTACTTGCCCATGCCGCCTTCGATGCCGGTCTTGTTGCGGCACCCACCTCGTCTCTCACGCATGCCTTGGAAGAGCTGACGCGCCGCTTTGATCCCGAAGGACCAGCGCCGCGCATCCTGATCGGCGGCTCGCTTTACCTTGCGGGCAATGCGCTTGCCCTGAACGGCACGGTTCCCCAATAAAAAAGCCCGGCATCACTGCCGGGCTTTTTTCATTCCATCGATATTGCTTATGCGGCGCCGGAAATCCAGGCGGAAAGCGCTGTCTTGGGAGCAGCGCCAACCTTGATATCAGCCACTTCGCCGCCCTTGAACATGGCAAGGGTCGGGATCGAGCGCACGCCGAACTGCGCTGCCAGTTCCGGGTTTTCGTCGATGTTGAGCTTTGCGACCTTGACCTTGCCGGCCAGCTCGGACGAAATTTCCTCAAGGCTTGGCGCGATCATCTTGCACGGGCCGCACCATTCGGCCCAGAAATCCACCACGACGGGTTCGGCGGATTCGAGGACTTCGGACTGGAAGTTGGCGGCATCGACTTTTACGGTAGCCATATCTGGCTCTCCTTTCAGCTAATCTTTTCCGCTATCGATGTGATGCGGGCGCGTCGGAATTTCAATGCCCCGGTATCTCACTTTGTCTTTATTGCGGCAAGGGCCTCTCTCATCGCATCGTCTTCGACTGCCACAAAAGTGGCATTTTCCGTATAGATCAGCGCACAGACAAATTTCTTGCCGGGATAGAGCGATGCTAGAATTTCGCGATAGATGGCAAGCTGCGCCGTGTGGGAGAAAGGTATTTCACGCGCTTCGCGCGGCGGCACGCGGTTGGTCTTGTAATCGACCAGAATGACGCGATCACCATCCACGGCCAGCCGGTCGACGCGGCCGGAGACGGCATATTGCTGCCTGCCGATCGTCATCGTGCCCATGATCGACACTTCCGCGCGGCTGTTGGCGGAGAAGGCCGGTTGTACCGCCGGTTCGGACATGACGCGCAGAACCGCTCGTATCAAATGTTCGCGCTCGGCAGCAGGCCAGAAACGAGCCGCACGCTCCGCATAGCGGCGCGCAGCCGCTTCCCGCTCCTCCTCGGTAAAATCCGGCAGGGCTTGCAGCATGCGATGCACTAGCCTACCGCGCTGCAGCGCCAGCGACGAGACATCGGTTTTCTCGCCGAAAAGCGGCGAACGCACGGCGAGATCGTCCGCGCCGTCATCAATGATGGTGCCGGCACCGGACGGGCTGAGCGGTCTCGGCAGGGAGGGCAGTGCCGGCAAGGGAGCGAGAAGTCCCGCCGGAAGGGCGTATTCTTCCTGCTGCTGCGTTTCTGGTAGCTTTTGCGGGACAGATGTCGTGCGAGCCTCGGATTTACGCCAGACAAGCCCCTGCCATTCCTCGCCATCCGCCATGAAAAGCTGCGGCTTGCAATGGTCTTCATTGTTGGCAAGCGCCGCCTTGACGATGGCATGCCAGCATTCGGGATTTTCCTTCTGGCCGCGATAACCGCAGACGACGAGATGATCAGCAGCGCGCGTCATCGCCACATAAAGCAGCCGTCGATATTCGTCTTCGGCGGCCGTCTTCAGTCGTTCTTCATCCGAGCGGATGAGATGGTTGGAAAAACCGCTGCCGGGTAGCCACACCGGGAAAGCGTCCTCACCCGCTTCGACGAAGCGCAGTTTCGGCACATGGCTGTGGTTGAAGGCTTTCGAACCGCCATCAACGACAAAAACAACCGGCGCTTCCAGGCCCTTGGAGGCGTGCACGGTCATGATGCGCACTTCGCCGCGATCCTTGTCCTGCTCGCGCTTCACTTCAGGAGAATCGGTTTCCAGAACGGACAAAAAGGCCTGCAGGCCGGGCAGGCCGGTTCTTTCGTGATCCAGCGCAAAGGACAGGAACTCATCCAGAACGTCGCTCGCCTCGTTGCCAAGCCGGCCGAGAAATTTTTTGCGCCCGTCATGCAGGGTCAGGACCGCTGCAAAGAAATCATGCACCGTGGCCGTTTTCGAAAGCGCGATGAAGCCTTCCAGCTTGGCGGCAACGGTGGAAAGGTGACTATTCTCTTCCTGCGAAAGGATTTGCAGCCGTTTCCAGACGCTTTCCGTTTCCGATCGCGTGGCGGCAATGTCGAAAACGTCATCTTCTGTCAGGTTGAAGAGCGGGCTTTTCAAAAGTGCGGCGAGTGAAAGGTCATCTTCGGGCAGGACAACGAAATGGCCGAGCCCCAGAAGGTCCTGCACGGCAATGTGGTCGGTCAGGCGAAGACGGTCGGCACCGGCAACGGGAATGTTCTTGCGCCCTTTCAACTCCCGGGTCAGCGCATTAACGAAGGCATGGCGTTTTCTGACGAGCACCAGAATATCGCCGGGCTCGACGGTACGCTCGACACCTTTCTCGATAATGGTTTCGTTTCCGATCATATCGGCGATGCGCGCGGCGATACGGCGGGCAACGATGGTGGCCGGCGCACTTTCCCGCAGCGCATCGAAGGGGGCAGTCCAATCCTCTTCGTCTTCAGTGGTTTCCGACGCCACCATGTCCCACACTTCCACAGTGCCCGGATGACCGGCCCGGTTGGATCGGTGTTCCACCGGTTCGTTATCGGCGCTGAGACCGCTGGCGTTATTCGGGTCTGAAAACACCTGGTCGACAGCGGCCAGCACATCCTGCGTGGACCGGAAGGATAGCGGCAGGCGGATGCGGTGAAAGGCCTGCTCCACAGAATCGACGCGCCTTTTGGTCTCTTCGCGCTCCTGCGAAAACCGTTCCGGCCGCGCACCCTGGAATGAATAGATCGACTGTTTTTCATCGCCCACGGCAAACAGCGTGCGCCGTCCCAAGCGGGCGCTCTCGCCCGTGAAGAAATCCGCCGCCAGCGACTGGATGATCGACCATTGCACCGGGCTCGTATCTTGCGCCTCGTCGACCAGAATATGGTCGATGCCCTGATCCAGCTTGTAATGCACCCAGGCACCCGCCGTATCGCGGTTGAGGAGGTTGGCGGCGCGCTCGATCAGGTCTTCGAAATCGAGCTGGCTTCGCTGTTTCTTCAGGTCTTCGAAATCGCCGATCAGCCTTTCGGCTAGAACAAGGGCGCATTTTGTCGCCGCCAGCATCCGCACCAGACGATAACGGTTGCGGCAGGAAATAGCATGGTCACGCGCCAGCGTCAGCGCATCGAGAAGTTCGGGGGCGGATTTCTGCATGCCCTTGTTGATGACATAGGCATCCGATTTCTTTTCCCCCTTGGCTGTCAACAGCGCCGCTTCGATGAATTGCATCCGCTGGACGGGGTCCGGGTGGCGTTTTGCCTCCCTGAGCGCATAAGCGACATCGATGACGCGTGATCCGCCTACCTCGTCGGCAAGGGCCAGATAGGTATCGAGCGCGAGGCCGGAGAGGCCGGGCAGAGGCCAGAAGGCGGCCGCCGCGGTTTCTTCGGTTTCCCCATCTGCGATCTGCATCGCCTGCCGCAACCGGGCATCGATGCCGCCAAATTGTTTGGCGTCTAGCAGAAAACCACGAAGGGCGCTGCGATTGGCGATGATGGCGGAGAGCAGTGCTTCCAGCCCGCTTTCATCGGCGAGATCGAGCACATAGGCTAGCGCCTGCGCCAGTTCCGCGTCGCGCTCCGTTGAAACCGCCGTCAGAAGTGAGCGGCGCGCCTCGGCCAGCAGCGTGGTCGCTGCGCGGTCATCGAGAACGGAGAAATGGCCGGCGACATTGGCTTCCAGCGGAAACTGGTGCAGCAACGCCTCGCAGAAGGCGTGGATGGTCTGGATTTTCAGCCCGCCCGGTGTTTCCAGCGCCTTGGCAAACAGCCTGCGCGCTTCGGCAAGCTTGATCCGATCCGGCGCCTTGCCCTCGATGGCGGCGATGCGGTCCTTGAGATCGGAGTCCGGCAAAGTAGCCCATTCCGCCAGACGGTCGAAAACACGGCTCGACATTTCCGACGCCGCGGCCTTGGTATAAGTGAGGCACAAAATCGCCGAGGGCCGGCAGCCGGCCAGAAGCAGGCGAATGACGCGCTGGGTCAGGACATGGGTCTTGCCTGAGCCGGCATTGGCCGACACCCATGCGGAACTGGCGGGATCGGAGGCAAGCCGCTGCCGGGCGCTGGTCCAGTCGATCCAGCTTTCAGGCGTGTCGGTGGCGGGGCCGGCGTCGAAGGGATCAATCGTCATCGCCGTCTCCCGGTTCTGCCGTCGACCATTCCGAAACGCGGGCGAGGTGGTCATATTCCCCGCCATAGGATTGCTGCTCCTCGGGCACCAGCCGCGAGGCAAAACCATTCTCGCCTTCACGCAGAGAATGAACGAATTTGGTGAGCTGTTCGATCGATTCCGTGGCGAGCTCAATCGCCGATTTCGGCGGTCTTTTGCTGCTTCGGCTGGAATGTTCGTTATTGACCTGATCGGCAAAGAAGCGCTCGCCCGGCCGCAGGCGAACATAGATGAGATTGTCAGGCGCGGGCGAACCGGCTTCGCGGAAGGCGCCACGCATCAGCGCTGCGGCTTCCAGCGCAAGCTGTGGATCAAGCAGCGCGCGCGCCTGATTGACGGAAGGCGCAAGCCCCGTCTTGTAATCGATAATATCCGCGTGGCCGTTCGTCTTGATGTCGATGCGGTCGGCGATCCCGGTCAGCCTTATGCCCGCCTCGGCGATTTCCTGCCCGGCGCGTGCCTCGAAAAAGCTGTGGCGGATGGACGGATGCCTTTCCTTCTCCCAGTCGATGAAGGCGCGGGCCACCGCCGCAAAACGCGGCCGCCAGATGACATCCACATGGGGAGGCAGGTTTTCCGCGTCGAAACACTCATCGAGAATGCGTTGCATGGCCGCGAGCGAGGCTGGCGTGCCGGGAATATGCGCCTCGCGGGAATAACGCTCGATGATCGCGTGATAGAGCGTGCCGCGATCGGCGGCGTTCGGATCGCGGTTGAAGGGGGCAAGCGGGTCCAGTTTCAGGATGCGTCGCGCATAGATCGAATAGGGGTCGCGGCGCAGGCGGCCCACTTCGCTGAAGGAATAGCGCGTTGGCTGCAACTCGGCCGGCGGCTTCGGGGCAGGGCGCTTTGCCGCTTCCTGATCGATACTTTCATCCATCAATCCTGCCCAATGGCGATAGGTCTCGCCGCGCTTCTTCAGGCTTTCGGCAAATTTCTCGCCGCCCAGCGCCAGAAGACGCTGCAGCCAGCGTGAGGCGACGGCGGGTGTCGAGCCCTGCCTCAGCGCGCGGGTGTAAAAAATCTGCCGGGTGCCATTTGCCATCTCGAAATCATGCGCCAGCTGGCCGATACGCCGTTCCGGCGGCTCCAGCCCAATCGCGGTCTTCATGGTGCGGGACAGAAACGGATTATTCGCTGTCTGGCCGGGCCAGAGCCCTTCATTGAGGCCGCCGATCACGACGGTGTCGACACTTTGCAGCCGTGCCTCAAGGGCGCCGAAGATGAAAATGCGCGGGTGGCGCATCGATCGTGGCTTGATCGATTCACCGGCCACCAGTGCCGCAAAAATATCGATCCATTGCGGTCCGTCCGCGTCGAGGATCTCGCCGCTTTCCATCAATTCGCCGAACAGCTCGGAAAGCTTGTCTCCCGCTTCACCGGACCAGAGTGCGGCAAGATCGTTGTTTTCATCCGCACAGATGGCTTCGATCACGCGGCCCGTCCGCTCCGCCCAGACGGACAGTGGCAATTTATCGGTGAAGGCGCGGCCGGATCGATCTCTGCGGATAAAGGCGGAGCCGAGCGGCTCGGTCGCAACGGCGATCCGCCGCGCCAGATCGCGCCCGGCCTCCGCGCTTGCCTGCGGTAGGGCCAGCCGCCAGGCGGGCGGGTACCGGTCATCGCGCTGCACCACAAGCTGTGCATCCAGAACCGCTTCCAGATTGCCGATTTCGGTTTCCACACGGCCGCCGCGCAGCGCAATCAGCTCCAGCGCTTTCGAGGCTTTCGCGAAAGCTTCATCGGAAAGCCCGAAACGGCTGAGCGGATGTTTCAGGAGGGAAATAATTGGCACGGGGTCTCCGGGCCTGAGGATGGCCTCCAGCGCCAGTTGCGTCAGCCCGGCTTGCGGGGTGGCGGAAAGCGGCGTACCGGCCGAGTCGTCGGCTTCGATGCCGAAGCGCTGTAACTCCGTCGCCACGCGTCGCGCCAGTCCGCGGTCCGGTGTAATCAATGCTGCCTGCGATGGACGGCCAGCACCCGGTGCTTCAAGGGCCAGCCGCAAAGCCACTGCGATGGCCGTTGCCTCCTCGCGCTCATTGGCGGCTTCAATAAGCGTGGCGGTTGCGAAAGCATCGTCGAAAAAGCCGGGTTGCCTGTCTTCGCGCCAGCGATTCCAGTCGCTGGTGGATTTGGCCGGTGCGAGTGCGGCCGAAAATACCGCTGCTCGCTTTTCCAGATCGCCGTCAATGGCGCCAATCTGATCCACGTCATCGCGCAGGATGCCGAGCTTCTGCAACAGCATATAAAGCCCGTATTGCGAATGGGTGCGGCTCGAAGGATCGGTGGGGTCCTCGGCAATCGCCTGCCATTGTTCCTCCGGCATGGCGAGATCGAGGCCAGGAAGCACAACGGTGCCTTGCGGCAGGGCGGCAACGGCGGCGATCAGATCGGCTGCCGCAGGAATGGAGCCCGTCGACCCTGCGGCGATGATGGGTCCCGTATCCGGCAAATTGGCAAGCCGGTTAGCTTCCGCCCGCAGGATGGCGTTGCGATGCCGGCCGGCGGAGGAACGGTTGAGTTCGGCAAGCCGCGCCGGCCAGAAGACGCTGGCGATCCGCAGGAAGTCCGCAGTCAGCTGCCACCATTGAGCGTGATCGCCAGTATCGAGATGCTGAAGCGCTTCCCAGTCCTTTTCTTCGGTATCCATCGCATCGATCACCTCGCCAAGCGCACGCGCCAGCCATATAGCATCGGCGGGGCTGGCGGGGGCGACAAGCGGCGAATCGGAATGGATGGCCCGGATGGCGTCCGGCAGGCTGTTGCGCCAGGCGAGAATGAGACGCCCCAGTTCGATGAGCCGGCCGGTGCCGGAAATCGGTGGCGCCAGATCCATGATCTCAGGGTTTTCGATCTCGAAGAAGCCGCTATCGTCATCCGTCTCACCCAGAGGCCGGATCAGCGGCAGAATGGCGGATCGGCCGCCTAGAAGATCGACGAATTCGGAGCGCAGCACGCGGGCGGAGCGCCGCGTCGGCACATAGATCGTCACCTTGGCAAGCGATAGCGGATCGGCCGGGTCGTATTTATAGCCTGATGTCAGCGTCCCATCACACAGCGTTTCCGCGAGCGTCCTGAGGAACGGTGTTCCCGCGGCGATCGTCAGGACGCGCTTTGCGTGGTGAGTAAGGGTCATGCAGAGCGTTTTTCCCTGAATTGCCGGATAATGCTTTCGGCGTCTTCTATTGCGTCGGGCGTGCCGACCGTAATCCAGTGGCCATCCAGAGAAAGCCCGAAAAGCCGGTCTTTTCCGATGGCGCGATCGAAATAGATATTGAGGTTGAAGGCATCCACCGGCGCATCGTCCAGCAGTCGCGAATCCATGGCGATGGCGCCCGCATAAACTACCGGGGTTGGGTCGCCATCGCGATACCGCGCCAGTTTTCCGTCATCCGCCAGGTTGAAATCCCTCTTCCCATTGTGTCCGGTGGTGCGATCCATGTCGACGCAGAGCAGCGCCATATCCATGCGGGCGGGATCGAAGAATTGCGCAAGCTTGCGCAGGTTGCTGACCGCATTCAATTGCTCGCCGATCCAGAAAAGATCGGCATTCATGACGAAGACCGGGCCGGGTTCCAGAAGCTTCAGGCCCTTGGCAAGTCCGCCACCGGAATTCATCAGCTGCGACTGCTCGTCGGAAATCAGGATTTCGGCGTCGGTGCGGTTTTCGAGATGAGCAATCATCTGTTCGGCGTGGTGATGCACATTGACGACGATTGTCTCGGCACCGGCTTCGACAAGGGAATCGAGCGCGTAGTCGATCATCGGCTTGCCGGCGATTTTCACGAGCGGCTTCGGGATCGTATCCGTGATCGGGCGCATCCGCGTGCCAAGCCCGGCGGCCAGCACCATCGCGTTTTTGATCGTCATCGTGGTCAACCGTCTTTCAGTCGTTAAATTCGATGCCCATGCGCAGGCACCAGTCTCTGAGCGGTGCGAGTTCCGGATGCGAAAGCGCTGCACTGAGATAGCGGAACGTCCTCGGCATATGTTTCATATAACCGGGTTTTCGATCCCGTTCCAACAGCCTCACCCAGATACCGGCAAGCTTGCAGTTGCGTTGCGCCGACATGATGGCGAAAGCCTTGAGGAAAGCGGCCTCATCGAAAGGCGTGCTTCTTCTGTTCTCGAGATAGTGCGAAAGCAGGCGCGCTTGCAGTTCGGGGGAGATGGTAACGCGGGCATCCTGCACGATGGAAGCGACATCATAGGCGGTCGGGCCGATCATCGCATCTTGAAAATCGATCAGGCCGACTTGCCGTATGCCGCTGTTTTGCGGCTGCCATATAAGGTTGGGTGAATGGAAATCGCGCAGCACAAGTCCCGTCTCACAGTCGGCGAGCTGGTCGATCAGCCTGTCCCATAGAGCGTAATAGTCGCTCTTTTCGCTATCGGTGAGGGGCTTGCCGCGTTTATGCGGCAGATACCATTCCGCCAGCAGCGAAACCTCGATCTTCATCGCCTGCCGGTCGAAGGGGGGAACCTCATAGGCGCTGCCGTCACCCACTGGCAGCAGGTCGGGCCGCGAGGCCTCGTGAAGGGCCGCGAGACAGGCGACGCTTTGCAGATAGCGGTCCTCTATCGGCGTCCCGTCAGGCGCCAGCACGCCCTCCCGCCCGAGGTTTTCCAGCAGGAGAATGCCCTGATCGGTATCCGCCGCCAGAATCTCCGGCGCGCAAAAGCCGCTATTTCTCAGATAATTGCCAATAGCCACGAAGGAACGCGCATCCTGGGCAAGATGGGCGATTTCCGCATAGGTCTTGCCTTCAGCGACGATCGCCCCTCGCATGGGGCGCCGCCAGTCCATCAGGATAAGATCCGGCCCACCAGTTGAAACGGTCTCATAGGCGCGTGTGGAAGCATCGCCGCTTAGAAAGCGCCGGGCCACATCGCCCCTGCCATTTTTCGCGAGAAATGCGCGGATGGCGAAAACCCGCTCAAGCCGTGCTTTCAGTTTTGCCGGAGCCTCGATGGCGGCGAGCCGCCCTTCGCCGGAATGTGTCAACGTTAGGGTTACGGTCTGTTCCGGCGGCAGAATATCAGTGGCGATATCCGGCCACTCGATCAGGCAGATGCCGTCCTCCAGCATCTCATCGATGCCGAGTTCGTCCAGCTCGGAAACATCCGAAAGCCGGTAAAGATCAAGATGGGCGACCGGAATGCGGGCGTCATAAGTCTGGATGATCGTGAAGGTGGGGCTCGGCACTTCGAGATCGGGCTCATCCGCCATCCCGCGGATGAAGGCTCGGGCGAGCGTCGATTTGCCGGTGCCGAGATCGCCGATGAGTGCGAGACAATCGCCGGGTTTTAAGGCCAGTGCGAGGTCTTCACCGAGCCTGATGGTGTCCTTTTCTCCCTCAAGGGGAATGGTGATCGGCAAGATGTCTTCGCTCATTCTGCGGCGATGGAATGCGGCCGTGTGCCGGAAGGAATGCGGCACGTGACGATGGTGCCGTTGCCGGGTCGGCTGTCGATGCTGACAGTGCCATGGTGCAGGCTGACGAAGCTTTCCACGATGGAAAGGCCAAGCCCTGCACCGGTTCGCCGCCCGCCATTGCCGCGCGTCGCGAAGCGGTCGAACACGCTCTTCAGCATGTCTTCAGGAATACCCGGACCCTTGTCCGCCACCGAGAACACGAAGTCACCTTCGCTGCGCTGGCAGGAGAGCTGAACCGAAGACCCTTCCGGGGCGAAATTGATCGCGTTGGTCAGCAGCTTGATGAGAATCTGCTTCAGCCGCTGGTGATCGGCCACGAGACTGCCGAGATGGGCCGGTGCAACGATCTCGAGCGAAATGCCGCTTTCCTGCAGCCGGTCGGCGATCTGCACCGAAACGTCTTCAAGCAACTCATTCAGATCATTATCCGAATAATTGAGCTGCATGATGCCGGCATCCACGGTCGCGAGATCGAGAATATCGTTGACGATGGTCAGGAGAACCGAGGAGGAGGTGGAAATATGGTCGAGATATTCCGCCTGCCGGTCCGTCAACTGGCCGATGCCGGGTGTCTTCAGGAGGTCGGTGAAACCGATGATATTCGTCAGCGGCGAGCGCAGCTCGTAGGAAACATGCTGCACGAAATCGTTCTTCAGCTCGTCGGCCTTCAAAAGCGCGTCGTTCTTTTCCTTGAGCGCCCGCTCGGCCCGCACGCTGTCGGTCATGTTGACGAAGGTCAGCATGGTCTGTGAATCGGGCAGCGGAATGATGGCATAGTCGAGCACAAGGCCGGAAAGCAGTTCCAGCGTTCCCTGTCGCGAGGGCCGCTCATCATCGAAGCTGGTAATGAACTGGCTGAAGGCGCGCCAGCCGTCCGGCCTGTCATAAGATTGTGTGCAGGCGGTTTCGATGGCGCGGATATGGGTGCCAGTCTCAGCCTGTTCCGCGGTCACGCCCCAGAGCGCCCGGAATGCCGGGTTGGAGAGGCGAATGCGCCCATCCGCACCGAACACGGCGACACCTTCGGCCAGATGGTCGATGGTTTCGCCCTGCACCTTCACCAGCGTGTTGTAGCGCATCTGCAGGTCGACCTGCTCGGTCAGGTTCTCGAAAACCCAGGTCGCGCCGCCCTGTGGATGGGCGGTTGCAATAACCCGCAGGGTCTGGCCGTTCGGCAGGTGCCAGAGATCGGTCTTGGTATCCAGCGAACGGTAGACGGAAAGCGCCGCCTCTTTCCAGTTCTTCCAGTTCAGCTGCTCCGGCAATTTGCCGGCGGTGCGCAGCCTGTCCAGAAGCTCGGAATTATCAGGGCTGGATTCGAGGAAAACGAGGTCGAAACCCCAGAGAGCCGCGAAAGCCTGATTGTAGAATTGCAGCCGCTGCCGGCCGTCGAAAATGGCGACGGGCGTTGCCAGATGATCGAGCGTTTCAGCGTGACTTTTCAGAACCCGCTTGAGTTCCTCGCTGATGGTTTCGGCTTCCGTTGCGTCGATAGCGATGCCAGCCGAACCGCCGGCTGTCTTGATATCCACGACGTCAAAGAAGGTGCGGTTTCCGGAAACAACCGTCGAAATACGGTCGTGATAGGGTGATTCCGGTGTCGCGGCCGCGCGTATCTTCTGCCGGGTAACCGTGTTCAGCAGCTCGCGTTTTTCATGAACGGCCTGGTCGGCGTCGCGTGCATCCACAGCATGCGCATAAGCGTGGTTGACCCAGGTGAGTTCGCCTTCGCCATTGCGCCGCCAGACGGGTTGTTCGATGGAATCCAGAAGCTCCTGAAATGTGGAGACCGAAGCGATCAGGCGCTCGCGCTCCACCTGCAATTCAGCGAGTTCCGCGCGCAGATTGTTGAGCGCGATGAAACGGGCAAAGGCATTGCCGCCGGAAACCCGGCCTTGAACTTCAATGACTTCGCCGCGCTGTGTTTCAATGGTTAGATCGAAACTCTGCGCATGGCTGCGGAGTTTTTCGATGGATTTTTCAAGCTGGCTTGCGGATGCCGGTTTCAGCCAGCGGCCAAAGGCCAGAAAATCGTGATCCGCCTGCGGCACACCGGTTTCTGCCGGCAGCTGTCCCAGAAATTCGGGGCGCTTATCCGCGCCGTCCCAGATGACGATGCGGCGGCTCTTGTCGGAAATCAGCGCCTCGTATTTCGCGATCTTGTGGTGGGACTGGGCAAGCGCCTGACGGTATTCGCTGCTCTCCGCCTCGATATTGCCGCGCTGCCGCACCAGCCAGACAACGGAAAACAGCGTTGCCGAAAGCATGCCGACGAAAAGCGAATAGGTGATTGTTTCTCCGGATGAAAATAGTCGCGCGCCGGTCTTTGCCACAAGCCCGTCCTGCGCCAGCGCCATGCTTGCCGAGCCGGCCAGAACCGTGCCCGACATCAGGACAGGAAGCCTCGCAACGCCTGTTCGAACCGCACTGAATACCAGCCGGCAACGCGTAAGAGCCGCGCTCAATGCCACGCCAGCATGCGTGTTTTCAACGCGTTGAACTGTCTGCTCGCGCAGATCCGAATTGTGAACCGTCATCCCCGGTCTGTCTCCGTCCTATGTGCCGCATCTTCGACAAGACATCCCATTTCGTCCCCGCCGCCCTTTGGCGTGTCCGAATCAAGTCTGATGACAATACCGCCTTCATAAATCTGCGGAAAGGGAGCGCGCAAAAAAGATGCCGCGCACTTTGTCAAGTGCGCGGCATCTAGATGTTGTGTAATTTTAGTGGATATTAACTATGATATTAATATCTGTAGTGTTCAGCCTTGAACGGACCTTCCTTCGAGATGCCGATATAATCAGCCTGAAGGTCGGAAAGTTCGGTCAGGCGCACGCCAAGCTTCTCGAGATGAAGGCGTGCGACCTTCTCGTCGAGGTGCTTCGGCAGCACGTAAACCTCGTTCTTGTATTCGCCCTGCTTGGTGAAGAGCTCGATCTGGCCCAGCACCTGGTTGGTGAAGGACGCCGACATCACGAAGGACGGGTGACCGGTGGCGTTGCCGAGGTTCAGCAGGCGGCCTTCCGAGAGCAGGATGATGCGGTTACCCTTCGGGAACTCGATCATGTCGACCTGCGGCTTGATGTTCGTCCACTTGAGGTTACGCAGCGATGCGACCTGAATTTCATTATCGAAATGGCCGATATTGCCGACGATGGCCATGTCCTTCATCTCGCGCATATGCTCGATGCGGATCACGTCCTTGTTGCCTGTCGTGGTGATGAAGATATCTGCAGACGAGATGACGTCTTCCAGGCGAACGACTTCGAAACCGTCCATGGCAGCCTGAAGCGCGCAGATCGGGTCGATTTCGGTGACCTTCACGCGGGCGCCGGCGCCCTGCAGCGAAGCGGCAGAACCCTTGCCCACATCGCCGTAACCGCAGACCACGGCAACCTTGCCGGCCATCATCACGTCGGTTGCGCGGCGAATGCCGTCGACGAGCGATTCCTTGCAGCCATACTTGTTGTCGAACTTCGACTTGGTGACGCTGTCGTTGACGTTGATGGCCGGGAAGGGCAGCAGGCCCTTCTTGCTGAGATCGTAAAGACGGTGAACGCCGGTCGTCGTTTCTTCTGTGACACCCTTCAGCGCGTCGCGCTGTTTGGTGAACCAGCCGGGGGAAGCCTTGAGGCGCTTGTTGATCTGCGCGAAGAGGATTTCCTCTTCTTCCGAACCGGGATTGGACAGAACGTCCTCGCCGGCTTCAGCACGTGCGCCGAGCAGGATATACATGGTGGCGTCGCCGCCATCGTCAAGGATCATGTTGGAGAGGCCGCCATCGGCCCACTGGAAGATCCTGTCGGTATATTCCCAATATTCTGTCAGGCTTTCACCCTTGACCGCGAAGACCGGAATGCCGGCCGCCGCAATTGCCGCCGCCGCATGATCCTGCGTCGAGAAAATGTTGCAGGAGGCCCAGCGAACATCCGCGCCCAGTTCCTTCAGCGTCTCGATGAGAACGCCGGTCTGGATCGTCATGTGAAGAGAACCGGTGATACGTGCGCCCTTCAGGGGCTTGCTTTCGCCGAATTCCTTGCGGCAGGACATCAGGCCCGGCATTTCGGTTTCGGCAATGTCCAGCTCCTTGCGGCCGAACGCGGCAAGGTTGATATCGGCGACGATGTAGTCCTTCTCAAGGCTCATGAAGTTCTCCAGATCAGAAACGCCGCGCCTTGCGGCCCGGCTTTTAAACGTAGCAGCGGTTTAGCAGGCCACGAACGATCTGGCAATGATGATATAAAGAAGTCTTTATGTCTTTATATGGTGCCGGCTCAGGCTTCTTCGCCGAAGCGGTCGGCGACCAGCGCCTCGAGCGCTTCGATCGCTTCTTTCGCCTGATTGCCGCTCGCCTCGACATAGACGCTGCATCCGGGGCTTGCGGCCAGCATCATAAGACCCATGATGGAGGTGCCGCCAACGGTCATGCCGTCTTTGGAAACCGTGATCGTCGCGTCGAAACCTTCGACCATCTGCACGAATTTGGCGGATGCCCGGGCGTGGAGACCGCGTTTATTGATGATCGGTAGTTCCCGGGTAAATGGCGACATGGGCTGACTTCTTATTTGCCGCTCAAAACGCGGCTGGCGACGTTGATATATTTGCGGCCGGCATCGGATGCATCCTGAAGGGCCTTGTCCATGTTATCTTCGCTGCGAACGCCGGCAAGCTTGATCAGCATGGGAAGATTGACCCCGGCGATGACTTCGACATTGCCGTTGTTCATGACGGAAATCGCGAGATTGGAGGGCGTGCCGCCGAACATGTCCGTCAGGATGATGACGCCATTGCCATCATTGGCACGCGCAACGGCGTCGATGATGTCCTGCCGGCGCTGATCCATGTCGTCTTCGGGACCGATACAGACCGTCTCGATCAATTTCTGGGGACCGACGACATGCTCCAACGCATGGCGAAACTCCTCAGCCAGCTTGCCATGGGTGACAAGCACTAGTCCGATCATGAAATGCTCCCTTGCACACGCACTCTCATTGCCGACTATCGCAACGCGGCAATCCTGTCCATCGGTGGGATTTCATCTTGATGAGGAAAATGCGAATCGCAAGCCTAAAATCGCCTGAATCACGGTCACTTCACATTCGTTTTAAAAAGATTCTGAGCAAGTGCAGCAAATTTTCCATAGGGCGTAAGACTGGAAAGCGGAATACGTAAGAGCGGAAGATGCCCGCCGCAGGGTAGCAACAACACTTCGTCATCTTCTGGAAGTCTTGGATTTTCAGGTGAAAGAACTGTCGTGACGGCGAAATGTAGTGGCGCGCGCGCAATGCTTTTCAACGAAACAATGCCGCTGCCGCGCAATTCCAGCAGGCCGGCGATTGTTTCCGGCCGCTCGGCGATGATGGTTTCGCCGTCGCGATACACGAAAATCTGATCGTCCGCGATCAGTGCGGCCGGCAATCCGCAGCGTTCAGCCTCCGTCAGGAAGCTGAAGGCAAGCTCGCTTTTACCGCTGCCCGATGGTCCGGCAAAGAGGATGCCGGTGTTTTGAACGACGATGGCAGTGGCGTGAAGGTTGAAGCGTTCAGCGTTCATGGGTTTCGGCCGCCGGCAGCGACAGGGTGAAGCGCGCGCCGGAAATCACGCCATATTTGTCAACGACATTTTCCGCCCGGAGACTGCCGCCATGGGCTTCGGCGATCTGCCGGCTGATGGAAAGGCCAAGGCCCGAATTCTGGCCGAACCCTTCGCTCGCCGGCCGGTCGGTGTAAAAGCGCTCGAAGATCCGGTCGATATCTTCCGCCTGAATGCCGGGGCCGTTGTCCTCCACTTGCACGATGCAGCGATCCTTGTGACGGGAAAGGCGCACGGTGATGCGGCCACTGTCCTCGGCAACGAAAGAGCGTGCATTCTCGATGAGGTTGGTAACGATCTGGCCAATGCGGAGATCGTGGCCGTTCACCACGAACGAGGTCTTTGCGCCCGCTTTCCGGTCGACAGAATAGTCGATCGTCACGCTTTTCTTTTTGGTGCTTATCTGACGGGATATGTCCACCAGACCCTTCATCAGAACATCGAGATCGAGCGGCGAGGCGTCGGCGCGCGCCAACTCGGCATCGAGCCGCGACGCATCCGAAATGTCGCTGATCAGGCGGTCTAGACGGCGGACGTCGTGGAAGATGATCTCGGTCAGGCGCTGCTTGGACTCTTCGGTCTTGGCGCGCGGCAGGGTTTCCACGGCGCTGCGCAGCGAGGTCAGCGGGTTTTTGAGTTCATGGCTGACATCGGCGGCGAAACTTTCGATGGCATCGATACGGTCGTAGAGCGCCGTCGTCATTTCACGCAGCGCAATCGAAAGATTGCCGATCTCATCCTGGCGCGCCGAGAAATCCGGTATTTCCTCACGCGTCCTTGCGCCGCGGCGCACTCGGATCGCGGCGGCCGAAAGGCGCCGCAGCGGCGTGGCGATGGTGGAGGACAGGAGCAGTGACAGCACGATATTGACCAGGGTGGCGATGCCGAAGACGCGCATGATCGCAAGGCGCTCCGCATGCACGATCTTGTCGATATCGCCCGCCTGCGTCGACAGAAGCAGAACGCCGAGCACGGCCCGGAAGCGCTGTACCGGCACAGCCACAGAAACGATCAGTTCGCCCTTTTCGGTGACGCGCACGACAGCGCCGCGAACACCCGTCAGCGCATTCATCACTTCCGGATAGATCGAGCCGTCGCCACCCGGCGCTTCCTTGTATTGCGGCAGGCTGCTGGGCTGCAGCATGCGGTTGAACATGCTGGTGAACCAGTCGCCCCAGGTCTGCGTCTCCGGCGTCACTGGCGGCAGATCGAAGCGCAGAACCTGACCGCGCGAATAAAGATGGCGGGAATCGAGCAGCAGGTTGGCGTCGGCATCGAACAGCCGTGCGCGGGTACGCGTCGGCGAGATCAGCCGCCGCAGCACCGGCGCCACCCGCTCCGGATTGATCGGGAAACTCAGGTCCTCGTCATTGGGGGCGGGGGTAATGCTCTGCCCCGCCTGCAATTCGAGCAGCTTTTCCGGATTGATGGTGATCGAATTGGTATCGACGGAGGCGGAAGCCGAGACCGCACCGGCAATGATTTCGCCCTGCGTCAACAGGCTTTCCACCCGTGCGTCGATCAGCCCTTCGCGGAACTGGTTGAGATAGAGAATGCCGCCGACCAGAACCACCGTCGCCGCAACGTTGAAGAAAAGAATGCGGCGCGTGAGGCTGGAAAACACCGCATTGCCGAAAATGCGCCGGATGATCGTCAGCGGATGGATACGATGGCGGCGTTCGCTGCCGCGTTCTTCGGCATCGTCACTATCCGAGACGGTTTCCGGCGTTTTCTTCAACACGTATTAAAGTCCTCACCACCCCAGATCGGGCGGTCCCTTCTGCTCGAGTCGGCTTCTTCAAGCCGCTTCGCGGAAGCGATATCCTACGCCATAAAGCGTTTCAATCATATCGAAGTCGCCATCGACGAGTTTGAACTTCTTGCGAAGACGCTTGATGTGGCTGTCGATGGTGCGATCATCCACATAGACCTGTTCGTCATAGGCCGCATCCATCAGCGCGTCGCGGCTTTTCACCACGCCGGGCCGCTGCGCCAGCGAATGCAGGATGAGGAATTCGGTGACCGTCAGCGTCACCGGCTCACCCTTCCAGGTGCAGGTGTGGCGTTCCTGGTCCATGGCGAGCTGCCCGCGCTCGAGCGTGCGCGCCTGCTGATCGGCGGTCGGCTTCAGCACGCTGCCGGTTGCGGCGGAAGCCTCGCGGCTGCTGGCGCGGCGCAGGATGGCTTTCACGCGTTCCACCAGAAGGCGTTGCGAAAAGGGCTTGGTGATGAAGTCGTCGGCGCCCATCTTCAGGCCGAACAATTCGTCGATCTCTTCATCCTTGGAGGTGAGGAAGATAACCGGCAGATCCGACTTCTGGCGAAGACGCCGCAAAAGCTCCATGCCGTCCATGCGTGGCATCTTTATATCGAAAATGGCGAGCTGCGGCGGACGGGCGATCAACCCGTCAAGCGCGGAAGCGCCGTCCGTATACGTTTCGACCCGGTAGCCTTCGGCTTCGAGCGCGATCGATACCGAAGTCAGAATATTCCGGTCGTCGTCGACAAGCGCGATCGTCTGCATATAGTTGGTCTCCATCGTCATTTTCTCGTAACTCCCGACATTCACCCAGCCAAGGTTGTGCGCCGCGAGCCACTCTCTTGAGTATAAAGGTGGAACAAATTGTGGCAAAGGAAAACTCGCTGCCAAATCGCCGGGCTGGAGCGAGGGGATTTTGCGGAAAGGCCGCAGTTGGATTTTAATGCGTCTTCAACCGATTTAAAAAGAAATAAAATCTTTTAAATCGATTAATATATTGAAATCACTAAGTTTTTTAAAGTTTGGCTCTTGCGTTTCCAAAAGCCGCCACGTATTTTCCGTGGAAATTTCAACGGCCTTATCGTCATTAACAAGGAACGCGTCATGAACGAGCTTGGGGTTCATAATCCTGCCAATGGAGTTGCGGAACTCGGACTGGGCGAGGCCTCCCGCGTCTTTTATAACCTCAATGAGAGCGAATTATACGAAGAAGCGATCCGCAACGGCGAGGCCGAACTGACCATCGATGGTGCGCTTCGCGCCGTCACCGGCCAGCATACGGGCCGTTCGCCGAAGGACAAATTCGTCGTCCGCGATGCCTCCACCGAGAACACCATCTGGTGGGACAACAACAAGCCGCTGTCGCCGGAAAATTTCGAGTTGCTGCGCCAGGACATGCTGGCCCATGCCGCCGGAAAGACCCTCTATGTTCAGGACCTGATCGGCGGCGCCGATGAGGAAAATGCTCTGCCGACCCGCGTCGTCACCGAGCTTGCCTGGCATTCGCTGTTCATTCGCAACCTTCTTATCCGACCGAAGCAGGAAGAACTGGCGGGCTTCAAACAGAAGCTCACCATCATCAACCTGCCGAGCTTCAAGGCCGATCCGGACCGTCACGGCGTTCGTTCGGAAACCGTCATCGCCTGCGATCTCACCAATGGTCTTGTCCTCATCGGCGGCACCTCCTATGCCGGTGAAAACAAGAAGTCGGTCTTCACAGTCCTCAATTATCTCCTGCCGGCCAAGGGCGTCATGCCCATGCATTGCTCGGCCAATGTCGGTCCAGAAGGTGATTCCGCCGTGTTCTTCGGCCTGTCCGGCACCGGCAAGACCACGCTGTCGGCCGATCCGTCGCGCACGCTGATCGGCGATGACGAGCATGGCTGGGGCGAGCACGGCATCTTCAACTTCGAAGGTGGCTGCTATGCCAAGGCGATCAAGCTTTCGGCTGAAGCCGAACCGGAAATCTACGCCGCGACCCGCCGTTTCGGCACGGTTCTCGAAAACGTGGTGTTGGACGAAAACCGCGTTCCCGACTTCAACGACAACTCGCTGACGGAAAACACCCGCAGCGCCTATCCGCTGCACTTCATTCCGAATGCATCGGAAACGGGCATTGCCGACCATCCTAAGACGATCATCATGCTGACGGCGGATGCCTTCGGCGTGTTGCCGCCGATCGCCCGTCTGACGCCGGAACAGGCCATGTACCACTTCCTCTCCGGTTACACTGCGAAGGTTGCAGGCACGGAAAAGGGCGTGACGGAGCCGGAAGCGACGTTCTCAACCTGCTTCGGCGCACCCTTCATGCCACGCCACCCGGCGGAATATGGCAACCTGCTGCGCGAGCTCATCGGCAAGCACGGCGTGGATTGCTGGCTGGTCAATACCGGCTGGACCGGCGGTGCCTACGGCATCGGCAAGCGCATGCCCATCAAGGCGACCCGCGCGCTTCTGACGGCAGCGCTGACCGGCGACCTGAAGAATGCGGAATTCCGCACCGACGCGAATTTCGGTTTCGCAGTGCCGCTGTCGCTGGATGGCGTCGATAGCGCGATCCTCGATCCGCGTTCGACCTGGGCCGATGGCGCAGCCTATGACGCGCAGGCGAAGAAACTGGTGTCGATGTTCGTCACGAACTTCACCAAGTTCGAAGATCACGTCGATAGCAAGGTTCGCGATGCTGCACCGGGCCTGCTGCTTGCGGCTGAATAAATAGAGCCTCATTCGTGAGGAGGAGGGGACCCGGCCTTGTGCCGGGTTCTTTCGTTTTCTCCGCTGTTTTCATTTTTTGCGATCTGTGGCATCACCGGCGCGGAGAAAGATCATGGCCAGCGACCCGCTTTACATCAGCAACCGTATCACCATCGCCGGCTGGGAGCTGACGGAGCAATTCGTGCTGGCCGGCGGGCCGGGCGGCCAGAACGTCAACAAGGTCTCGACGGCGGTTCAGCTGTTTTTCGACATTGCCAATTCACCGTCTCTTTCGGACCGGGTGAAGACCAATGCCCTGCGCCTCGGTGGCAGGCGTGTGTCGAAAGAAGGCGTGCTGATGATCGAGGCGAGCCGGTTTCGCAGCCAGGAGCGCAATCGCGAAGATGCGCGCGAACGGCTGAAGGAGCTGATCCTCGAAGCCGCCGCCCCGCCGCCGCCGGTGCGTAAGGCCACCAAGCCGACCAAGGGCTCGGTCGAGCGCCGCCTGAAGGCGAAGTCCGGCCGCTCCGATATCAAGAAAATGCGCGGCAAGCCCTCGGGCGAATAGGGGCCAAATGTTTCGCGCTTGTCATAGAGCTTCAAATATCGTCTGGTAAGCCTCCCTACAACCAAGGAGGGTGCTATGGGTCTGTTCAATTTCATCAAGGAAGCGGGAAAGAAGCTCGGTATCGGCGGCGATGATGCGCCCGATGTCGAAGCGGTCAAGAAGGAACTCGCTTCCCACGATCTCGGCACGGACAAGGTTCAGGTCGAGGTGGTAGACGACAAGGTCGTTCTGAAGGGCGAAGTGGCCGATCAGTCGGTCTTCGAAAAGGCGGTTATCGCGGTCGGCAATACGCTCGGCATTTCCAAGGTCGAGGCGGGTGAGTTGAAAGTGGCCGAAGCGCCCGCGAAGGAGCCGGTGTTCTATACGGTCAAGAAGGGCGACAATCTCTGGAAGATCGCTGAAGCGCAATATGGCAAGGCCAATGGCGCGAAGAACAACATCATCTTCGAAGCGAACAAGCCGATGCTGACCCATCCCGACAAGATTTATCCCGGCCAGGTTCTGCGTATTCCCGACCTTGCGTAGTAGCGGCTCTTAACCGCTGCAATGGAGATGCCGCCTTGTGCGGCATCTTTCACAATTTGCGAAGCGCCACCGTATCGATCAGGTGGTTCTTGCCTTTGCGCAAGATAAGATCGGCGCGCGGGCGCGTCGGCACGATGTTCTGGCGCAGGTTCTTCAGGTTGATGTTCTGCCAGAGGCCTTCGGCAATGCTGAGCGCGGCTTCTTCACTGATCGAGGCATAACGGTTGAAGAACGAATTGGGATCGCGGAAGGCGGTTTTTCTGAGATTCATGAACCGGTTCACATACCAGTTGTGAATGAGGTCCTCGTCCGCGTCGATATAGATCGAGAAATCGAAAAAGTCGGAAACGATCGGCACAATCCGCCCCCCCGCCGGCAGGTCGCGCGATTGCAGTACATTAATGCCTTCGAAGATCAGAATATCCGGCTGGTCGATGACAGTGAACTCATTCGGCAGAACGTCATAGGTCAGGTGCGAATAGCGCGGTGCTTTCACATTGGGCTGGCCCGCCTTGATCGCCGACAGGAAACGCAGGAGCGCGCCGATATCGTAGCTTTCGGGAAAGCCCTTGCGCTCCATCAGGTTTTCGCGCCGCAGAACCTCATTCGGATAAAGAAATCCGTCTGTCGTGATGAGATCGACCTTCGGGCTGGAGGGCCAGCGCGCCAGAAGCTCCTTCAGGATACGCGCCGTCGTCGATTTGCCAACCGCCACAGAGCCGGCAATGCCGATGACAAAGGGCGTCTTGTTGACGTCAGCCATATTGAGAAAGCGGTTGCGCTGCTCGAAAAGCAGCTGTGACGCCTCGACATGCGAGGATAAAAGGCGCGACAGCGACAGGTAAATGCGCCGCACTTCGTCCAGATCGATCGGGTCGTCCAGCGAGCGCAAGCGTTTGACCTCATCGGCGGAAAGCGTCAGTGGCGTGTCAGCGCGAAACTTCGCCCATTCTTCCGAACTGTAGAAGTGGTATGGCGAATATTCATCCGGCCGGAAATGATCGAGTGTGCTCGGCATGCCTCTCTCCCCGCTGCCTGCCTCGACATTCATGATGTCGGCCTCGCCGCCTTTTCCGCAAGGCCGGTTTGACCGGTCCGGCGCTCCAGCTCGGCAAAAACCTCGTCCAACGGAATGTCGGCAATCTTCAGCACCACCAGCAGATGGTAAAGCAGATCGGCGGCTTCGTTCTTCAGCCCGTCGCGATCTTTCGCGATGGCTGCGATGACGGCTTCCACCGCCTCTTCGCCAAGTTTTTTCGCTGCGCGTTCCTGGCCGGCAGCAACCAGCTTGGCCGTCCAGGATTCGTCAGGAGAGGCAGCGGCACGGGTCGCGACGATGCGTTCCAGATCGGAAAGGGAAAATGCGCTCATGAGAAGTTCCTGCAATCAGTCGAGACGCATGGCGATGCCATGCTCGGCCATGTAGCTCTTGGCTTCACCGATCGAATAGGTGCCGAAATGGAAGATGGAGGCGGCAAGTACCGCAGTTGCATGGCCATCGCGAACGCCAGCCACCAGATCATCCAGTGTTCCGACGCCGCCCGAGGCGATGACGGGCACGCGAACCTGATCGGCAATGCTGCGCGTCAGGCCGATATCATATCCGCTTTTGGTGCCGTCGCGGTCCATCGAGGTGACAAGCAATTCACCCGCGCCGCGTTCGACCATTTTGATGGCGAATTCCACGGCGTCGATACCGGTCGGCTGGCGTCCGCCATGGGTGAAGATTTCCCAGCGGCCGGCTTCCCCATCCTTCGAAACGCGCTTGGCGTCGATGGAAACGACGATGCACTGGTTGCCGAACTTGTCGGCCGCCTGCGCCACGAAGTCAGGATCCTTCACCGCCGCAGAATTGATGGAAACCTTGTCCGCGCCGCAAAGGAGCAGCTTGCGGATGTCAGCAACGGCGCGGACCCCGCCGCCGACGGTCAGCGGCATGAAGCAATGATCAGCGGTGCGCGAGACGACATCGAAGATCGTATCGCGATTGTCCGAGGAGGCGGTGATGTCGAGAAAGCAGAGCTCGTCCGCTCCTGCCGCGTCATAGGCTTTCGCCGCTTCGACGGGGTCACCGGCATCGATCAGGTCGACGAAGTTCACGCCCTTGACGACGCGGCCGTCTTTGACATCAAGGCAGGGAATAACACGGGCTTTGAGGGTCATGCGCGTACCTCCTTCGCGGCCTTGATGAGGGCAAGTGCCTCGGCAGGGTCGATGCGCCCATCATAAAGCGCGCGGCCTGAAATCGCACCCTCGAGCTTTGCGGCATCCGGCTGCAACATGCGTTTGATGTCTTCGATGGAGGCAAGGCCGCCGGAGGCGATGACCGGGATGGAGACGGAATCCGCCAGTTCCAGCGTCGAGGCCCAGTTGATGCCGGCCAGAATGCCGTCACGATCGATATCGGTGTAGATGATGGCCGCGACGCCGGCACCTTCAAAGCGTTTGGCCAGTTCGATGACGCCGAGTTCGGACGCTTCCGCCCAGCCTTCCACGGCAACCTTGCCACCCTTGGCATCGATGCCGACGGCGACCTGGCCGGGGAAACGCTTGCAGGCTTCCAGAACGAGAACCGGATCGCGCACCGCCACGGTGCCGAGAATGACGCGCGCAAGCCCACGGCTCAGCCACGCTTCAATATGATCGAGCGTGCGGATGCCACCGCCGAGCTGCACCGGATTTTTCGTCGCTTTCAGAATGGCGTCGACCGCCTCGCCATTGACTGTCTGGCCGGCGAACGCGCCATTGAGATCAACCACATGCAGCCATTCGAAGCCTTGGTCCTCGAAGGCCTTCGCCTGTGCGCCGGGGTCCTCGTTGTAGACGGTGGCCTGGTCCATATCGCCGAGTTTCAGGCGAACGCACTGGCCGTCTTTAAGGTCGATTGCGGGAAAAAGAATCATGTCAGGGCTTCCAGCGCAGGAAATTGGAAATCAGGGCAAGGCCGAGCGTCTGGCTTTTTTCCGGGTGGAACTGCGCGCCCGCCATATTGTCGCGACCGACGAAAGCCGTCATCGCGCCACCGTAGTTGGTGGTGGCGATGACATCCGTCGAGTGCTTTGCCGACAGATGATAGGAATGCACGAAATAGGCGTGCAACCCATCCGCTCCGGTCTTGATGCCGTCGAAAAGCGGGTGAGCGTGGCGGATTTCCAGCGTGTTCCAGCCGATCTGCGGGATTTTGAGGCTGGGGTCGGACGGCGTCATTTCCACGACGTCACCCTCAATCCAGCCGAGTCCGGTACTGACAGTCTTTTCGAGCCCGCGCGAGGACATCAGCTGCATGCCGACGCAGATGCCGAGGAAGGGGTGCGCTTTTTTCTCGACGGCTTCGATGAGCGCCTCATGCATGCCGGGAACGGCTTCGAGACCCGCCCGGCAATCCGCATAGGCGCCGACGCCCGGCAGGACGATGCGGTCTGCCGAGGCGACGTGATCCGGCTTGTCGGTCAGGTCGATGGTTGCATTGATGCCGGCTTCGCGGGCGGCACGCTCGAAAGCTTTGGTGGCCGAACGCAGATTGCCCGAACCGTAGTCGATGATCGCGACACGCATGTCAGCGCCTTCCATTCAAGTCGAAAAGAAACGATCCGGCGGGATCGTTGACGAAATTTCTGCCGCCTCTGTTTTGCGGCGAAGGAGACCAGACCGGCTGGGACAGCTGCTCCGCCGTTTCGGCGTCTTCGGAGAGACCGGAGAAATATATGTCTTCGGCGCTCGAAAGATCAGGGGCGGAAACGACTGACGTCAGCTTCCAGCCTTTGCGGATCAGGTGCCGGACGAGAAAATTGCGTCCCTCCAGCGCCGTGATGATCCCGATTGCGAAACCGCAGAGAAGGCCAACTGGTTCGAAGCCGGCTAATATTGAGATCTGGCCGGCCAGGATGAGCGCGATGATGATGACGGCCGTCGCCAGCCAGAGCCGGTTGATGGCGAGCCAAAGCCAGGGCGCAATCAGGGCCAGCCACACAAAACGGTCTGCAATGAAGCGGGTCGTCTTGTGGTCCCTGTCCGGCCCGTTGGGGGCTTCCAGAACGAGATAGCTTGTCATGGGCTTCCTGACAGCTTTGGCGTCAGGCCAGCATGCCCTTTGTCGAGGGAACGCGGCCTGCCTGCCGGGGGTCGATTTCGGTTGCCGTGCGAAGAACGCGGGCAACGGCCTTAAAGCATGTTTCGGCGATATGATGGTTGTTGGCGCCGTAATGGTTCAGGATATGCAGCGTGATGCCGGCATTCTGGGCGAGCGCCTGAAAGAATTCGCGCACCAGCTCGGTATCGAAGGTGCCGATCTTCGGTGCGGAAAAATTGACGTTCCAGACGAGAAAGGGCCGGCCGGAAATATCGACGGCGGCCTTGGTCATCGTCTCGTCCATGGCAAGATCGAGCGAGGCATAACGGGTAATGCCGCGCCGGTCGCCCAGCGCCTTGGCAATCGCCTGGCCGATGGCAATACCGGTATCTTCCACGGTGTGATGGTCATCGATATGCAGGTCGCCCTTGACCTCGATCTCCATGTCTATCAGCGAATGGCGGCTCAGCTGGTCCAGCATATGGTCGAAAAATCCCACGCCGGTGGAAATTGTCGACTTGCCGGTGCCGTCGATATCCACGCGCACCGAAACCGCGGTTTCGTTGGTCTTGCGGATAATCTCGCCTTTACGTTCTGCCATTTTGGCCGCTCCGTGAAAATGTTGCCGTTCCTTATCAGCACGGGACACAAATATCCAGTTGTTCCATCGTCTTGCATGACACGCCGAAAACGGTGCGTCGCCGCGAAGATTGCAATCGTGAAAAGCAAACTTACATAGAAACCGAGAAGGGCCGCATCCGGCCCGTTAACCCCAGGCCCGGCAGGGCAGACAGGTGTTTGATGACAACAATTATTACAGTCAGAAAGGGCGGCAAGGTCGTCATGGCTGGCGATGGCCAGGTGAGCCTTGGCCAGACGGTCATGAAGGGCAATGCCCGTAAGGTTCGCCGTATCGGCAAGGGTGAAGTGATTGCCGGTTTTGCCGGTGCGACGGCGGATGCCTTCACGCTGCTCGACCGTCTTGAGAAGAAACTCGAGCAATATCCGGGGCAGCTCATGCGCGCAGCCGTCGAGCTTGCGAAGGACTGGCGGACGGATAAATATCTGCGCAACCTCGAAGCAATGATGCTGGTGGCCGATAAAACCACCACGCTTGCCATCACCGGTAATGGCGATGTGCTGGAACCGGAACACGGCGCGATCGCCATCGGTTCCGGCGGCAATTACGCCTTTGCGGCGGCCCGCGCCATGATGGACACAGACAAGTCCGCCGAAGAGGTGGCGCGCCAGTCGCTCGATATTGCAGCCGATATCTGCGTTTATACCAACCACAATCTCGTCGTCGAAACCCTCGACGCTGAGTAAGCTCAATTTCTCACCAATGGGTCCTGTGGGCCGGGCCTGGATGGCCGGCCGGAGCAGGAAAGCCGAGAGGATAGAATGACAACTTTTTCTCCCCGGGAAATCGTCTCGGAACTCGACCGCTTCATCATCGGCCAGCATGAAGCCAAGCGTGCGGTCGCGATTGCGCTGCGTAATCGCTGGCGCCGCCAGCAGCTCGATGAGAGCCTGCGCGACGAAGTCATGCCCAAGAATATTCTGATGATCGGACCGACAGGTGTCGGCAAGACGGAGATTTCGCGCCGTCTCGCCAAGCTTGCCGGCGCCCCCTTTATCAAGGTCGAAGCCACGAAGTTCACCGAAGTCGGCTATGTTGGCCGCGATGTCGAACAGATCATCCGCGATCTGGTCGAGATCGGCATTGGCCTCGTGCGTGAAAAGAAACGCGCAGAAGTGCAGGCCAAGGCGCATCAGAGCGCCGAGGAACGGGTGCTCGATGCGCTGGTGGGATCCACGGCATCGCCCGGCACGCGTGAAAGCTTCCGCAAGAAGTTGCGTGATGGCGAGCTGGACGACAAGGAAATCGACATCGAGGTGGCGGATAGCGGCTCGGGCATGCCCGGTTTCGAAATTCCTGGCATGCCGGGCGCCAATATCGGCGTTCTCAACCTGTCGGAAATGTTCGGCAAGGCCATGGGCGGACGCACCAAGAAGGTGCGCACGACGGTATCAAAATCCTATGCCGATCTCATCCGCGATGAATCCGACAAGCTGCTCGACAATGAAATGATCCAGCGCGAAGCGGTGAAATCGGTCGAAAATGACGGCATCGTTTTCCTCGACGAGATCGACAAGATCGCCGCCCGCGATGGCGGCATGGGCGCGGGCGTCTCGCGTGAAGGCGTGCAGCGCGACCTGCTGCCGCTGGTCGAAGGCACCACAGTCTCGACGAAATATGGCCCTGTCAAAACCGACCACGTCCTGTTCATCGCATCGGGCGCGTTCCATGTGGCGAAGCCTTCGGATCTTCTGCCGGAACTTCAGGGTCGCCTGCCGATCCGCGTCGAGCTGAAGCCGCTGACGAAGGAGGATTTCCGCCGTATCCTGACGGAAACGGAAGCAAGCCTTATCCGCCAGTACAAGGCGCTGATGGCGACGGAAGAACTGGATCTCGATTTCACCGATGACGCAATCGATGCTCTGGCCGATGTGGCCGTTCATCTCAATTCGTCGGTCGAGAACATCGGTGCGCGTCGCCTGCAGACGGTGATGGAGCGTGTTCTGGACGAGATTTCCTTCAACGCGCCGGATCGCGGAGGCTCCGCCATCAAGATCGACCAGGAATATGTCAAAAAACATGTGGGCGATCTCGCCGCCGACACGGATTTGTCGCGCTATATTCTCTGAAGACTTCGGGGATCCGAGAAAGAAGAGTGCGGCCATATTTGCCGCACTCTTTTATTTTATCCGCCTTGTCTCGCATTCAGCCCGCATTTTGTTTATGGGAAGGGCTGCATTCCGGTTGGAACCGCTTTAGTGGAATGATCCGGTTTTCCCAGCGTATTTCGCTGGCGGAAACCGCAGGCTTGAGAAAAGGCATTCGCTCGTGCGCAAAACTCTTCTGGCATTTGCCGCTGCTTTGGCGGTCACCGTCACCGCGTCTTCTTACGTCGAAGCCGCGACGGTCGTTCCGCCGGGCAATCGCAATGCCGAACAGCCGGGTGTTCCCGGCGCTTCCGCAAAAAGAACCAAGGCGTCCAACACGTCTTTCGAGCGCAAATACCAGAAGGTCATCGAGCTTTTGTCTTCCGACAAGGCCCTGATCGCCAAGATCAAGTCGACGGCCGGGCGCTACGGCATCGATCCGATCCATATGATCGGCGCGATCGTCGGCGAACATACCTATAATGTCGACGCTTATGACCGGCTGCAGTCCTATTACGTCAAGGCCGCCTCCTATGCCGGCGGCAGCTTCCGTTTCGGCTACAAGGACGAAACCATCGCGCAGTTTCTGACGCATTCGCAATTTGCCAAATGCCAGTCGAAAAAGGATTCCTACAGCCTCTGGAATTGCCGTGAAGATGTCTGGGACGACAGTTTCCGTGGTAAGACCGTCGATGGCGTGGCCTATCCGAACAACCGTTTCAGCGCCGTATTCTTCCAGCCCTTTTATGCCGGCCAGACTTTTGGCCTCGGCCAGATCAACCCGCTGACGGCGCTGATGTTGTCCGACATGGTGTCGAGAACCTCCGGTTACGAGAGGCTGGATGAAAACGATGCCACAGCGGTCTATACGGCGATCATGGACCCGGACCGGTCACTCGCCTTCATGGCCGCCTCCATCCGCAAGTCTATCGATGATTACCGGTCGATTGCCGACATGGATATTTCGAAAAATCCGGGTGTGACCTCCACGCTTTATAATGTCGGCGGATCGCAGCAGCGTGCCGCCGCCCTTGCCCAGAAGAACCGGCAGCGCGCCTCGGGCGGGGAACAGCCGCTGTTACCGGAAGAAAACTACTACGGCTGGCTGGTGAACGACCGCCTCAAGGATCTGCAGGCGCTTTTGTAGAAAAAGACGACTATCGGCCCCATTGTTTCCAAAACGGAAATAATATTTGGCTGACTGCCGCAATTGACGAGCGCCCGTCTCCGCGTCCAATCTGTATCTCCAGAATAGAGGAGGCGCATGTGAGCCGCACGAATAAATTCGGTCTTTCCATCGATGACAGGCTTTATGCCTTTCTGACTGACGACGTCCTGCCAGGCACAGGTCTGGACAGTGAGGCGTTCTTCGAAGGTTTTTCGACCATTGTTCACGAGCTTTCTCCGAAGAACCGTGAATTGCTGGCAAAGCGCGACGCCCTGCAGGAAAAACTGGATGGCTGGTATCGGCAGAATGGCGCTCCGGTAGATTTTGATACCTATGAGGGATTTCTGAAGGAAATCGGCTATCTGCTGCCGGAAGGTCCTGGCTTCAAGGTGGAAACCAGCAACGTCGACCCTGAAATTGCTGCCGTTGCCGGCCCGCAGCTCGTCGTTCCGGTTATGAATGCACGTTATGCACTGAATGCCGCGAATGCCCGCTGGGGTTCGCTTTACGACGCACTTTACGGCACGGATGCCATTTCCGATGCTGACGGTGCGGAAAAGGGCAGGGGCTATAACCCCGGGCGCGGCGAGAAGGTCATCGCCTGGGCGCGAAACTTCCTCAATGAATCCGCGCCGCTGGAAACGGGAAGCTGGTCCGATGTGACCGGTTTCGAGATCGAAAATGGCCTGTTGCAGCTTGCCATCGGCGACGCCAAGACTGGCCTCAAGGATGCAGCCCAGTTCAAGGGTTTCAGCGGCGAAGCAGCAAGGCCTGCAACGATCCTTCTTGGCAAGAACGGTCTGCACACCGAGATTGTCATCGATCCCACGACCGAAATCGGCAAGAGCGACAAGGCGGGCATCTCCGATGTCATTCTTGAATCGGCGCTGACGACCATCATGGATTGTGAGGATTCGGTTGCCGCCGTCGACGCCGAGGATAAGGTGCTGGTTTACGGCAACTGGCTTGGCCTGATGCGCGGCGACCTGACGGAGGAGGTTTCGAAGGGCGGCAAGACCTTCACCCGCAGCCTCAATCCGGATCGCTATTACACGGCTCCCGATGGCGCGGCGCTGACGCTGCCGGGCCGTTCCCTGATGCTGGTGCGCAATGTCGGTCATCTCATGACCAATCCGGCGATCCTCGACAGGGACGGCCGCGAGGTGCCTGAGGGCATCATGGATGCCGTCGTCACGGCGCTGATCGCTCTTTATGATGTCGGTCCGTCCGGGCGTCGTCAGAATTCCCGCGCCGGCTCGATGTATGTGGTCAAGCCGAAGATGCACGGGCCGGAGGAAGTGGCCTTCGCCAACGAAATCTTCAGCCGGGTCGAAAAGCTTGTCGGCATGGCGCCGAACACCATGAAAATGGGCATCATGGATGAGGAGCGTCGTACCACGATCAACCTCAAGGAAAGCATTCGCGCCGCGAAGGATCGTGTCGTTTTCATCAATACGGGCTTCCTCGACCGCACCGGTGACGAAATCCACACCTCGATGGAAGCGGGTCCGATGATCCGCAAGGGCGACATGAAGCAGGCGGCATGGATCGCCGCTTACGAGAACTGGAACGTTGATATCGGCCTCGAATGCGGCCTTTCCGGCCATGCGCAGATCGGCAAGGGCATGTGGGCCATGCCGGATCTGATGGCGGCGATGTTGGAGCAGAAGATCGCGCATCCGAAGGCCGGCGCCAACACGGCCTGGGTGCCGTCACCGACCGCAGCGACGCTGCATGCCACGCATTATCACAAGGTCGATGTCGCCGCCGTCCAGGAAGGACTGAAAAGCCGCGGCCGCGCGAAGCTTTCCGATATCCTGTCCGTGCCGGTCGCGCCGCGTCCCAACTGGGCGCCGGAAGAAATCCAGCGTGAACTCGACAACAATGCGCAGGGTATTCTCGGCTATGTCGTGCGCTGGGTCGATCAGGGCGTCGGCTGCTCCAAGGTGCCTGATATCAACAATATCGGGCTGATGGAGGACCGCGCCACGCTGCGCATCTCCGCGCAGCATATGGCGAACTGGCTGCGCCATGGCGTGGTGACAGAGGAACAGATCGTCGAGACCATGAAGCGCATGGCCGCCGTGGTCGATACGCAGAATGCCGACGATCCGGCCTATCTGCCGATGGCATCCGATTTCGACGGATCGGTGGCATTTCAGGCGGCTGTCGAACTGGTGCTGAAGGGCCGCGAACAGCCGAATGGTTACACCGAACCGGTTCTGCACCGTCGTCGTCTGGAACTGAAGGCCAAACAGGCGGCCTGACACCGTCAGCAGTCCTGAGAAACAAAAAAGCCGCCGGGGGAAATCCACGGCGGCTTTTTCTTGTCCGGTATCTGATCTTTATTGGATCACGACGACTTTCGTGCTGCGGCCGGGGCGGACGCGGCTGTATAGGTCGATGACGTCCTGGTTGATCATGCGGATGCAGCCGGAAGAGGCGGCGGTGCCGATCGAGGCCCATTCGGGCGAACCATGGATGCGGAACAGCGTGTCCTGTCCCTTTTCGTTGAAGAGATACATGGCGCGCGCGCCGAGCGGGTTGGAAAGGCCCGGTCCCATGCCGGCCTCGACATATTTGGCCACTTCCGGCTTACGGTCCGCCATTTCCTTCGGCGGATGCCACATCGGCCATTCCTGCTTCCAGGCGACATAGGCTTCACCGGCCCAGGCGAAACCCGCCTTGCCGACGCCGATGCCGTAACGAACCGCACGGTTGCCGGAGAGGATGTAATAGAGGTAACGCTCGCGCGTGTTGACGATGATGGTGCCGGCGCGTTCGGATGTCTGGAATTCGACAATCTGACGGCGATACTTCTCGTTGACACGGTTGATCGGAATGGCCGGCAGCGCATAGCCCGCATCGGTCACGGCACCGTAAACATCGTTGAAGATCTGGACCGTTTCGACCTTCGCCGGAACGGGGTCAGCAACCGGAACAGACGCTGCGATCTTGCCGGAGGTCGGAGCGGAGGATTGGGAGGTAGTTTCGGCGCAGCCGGCCAGAGCCAGTGCTGCCGTCAGACCGAGTAAGGTCAATGGGGTGCGGATGCGCATGTCGTTCTCGCGGAAAATTCGCCAAATTGTGCGAAGGAGTAGGCTTAATTGGATAAATCGGTTATTTTCCATTCAGCCGCTCTTGGCAAGCCGTTGCGCCGCCGCGAGACGGTTGTGCCTTTAAAATTGCCGGTTGATTGCCTTTTTGCAACAATAGGCCAAACGCTTCAGCAGCCTTTATCCATGACTATTCTTTCCGTTACCAACAATAATCCGTTAATCGACGGCCGCCAGTCGGACAAGGCGATGCTGGTGCGTCGCGGCGTTCAGGTGCTTCTGCACGAAATGCGCCATTCGGTGCTGCCGGAGCTGCCGCTTGCAAGCGGGCGACGGGCCGATCTCATCAGTCTGTCGGTCAAGGGTGAAATCTGGATCATCGAAATCAAATCCTCCATCGAGGATTTCCGTGTCGATCGCAAATGGCCGGAATATCGCCTGCATTGCGATCGGCTGTTCTTCGCCACCCACCCGGAGGTTCCGACCGACATATTCCCGGAGGAATGCGGGCTGATCCTCTCGGATGGATATGGTGCCCATATGCTGCGCGATGCGCCGGAACATAAATTGCCGCCGGCGACCCGCAAATCGGTGATGCTGGATTTCTCGAGAACCGCCGCGACCCGGTTGATGCTGGCAGAATGGACAACCGGGCGCAGCTTTGGCGAATAAGTATCGTTACTTTGGGGCGCGTTTCGCGAGAATGCGCTGCAAGGTGCGCCGATGCATATTGAGCCGGCGTGCCGTTTCCGAAACGTTGCGCTCGCACATTTCATAGACACGCTGAATATGCTCCCACCGAACCCGGTCTGCCGACATGGGGTTTTCGGGAACTTCGGTCTTTTCACCCTTGCGCTGCGTCAGCGCATTGAAGACATCGTCCGCATCGGCGGGCTTGGCCAGATAGTCCAGCGCCCCGAGTTTTACGGCGGTAACGGCGGTTGCAATATTGCCGTAGCCGGTCAGAACGACGATCTGCGTATCGTCCCGGTTCTGCCTGATCGCCTCGATGACTTCCAGACCATTGCCATCCGCAAGCCTCAGATCGACCACCGCATACTTCGGCGGCGCAGCCCTGGAACGGGCTATACCGTCACTCACCGTCTCGGCCGTATCGACGGCAAAGCCGCGTGTTTCCATTGCCCGGGCAAGCCGGCGCAAAAACGGGCCGTCATCATCGACGATCAGCAGCGATCTGTCGGGCCCGATCGGATCGCCGTCGTCCGTTGGCGCGCTGGTGGAGTTGTTCTGGTCTTCTGTCTTCATGTTTGCGGCCTTCCGGCAACTTCGTCGGCTTTGTTTTCTTCTTCTTATCGCCGCTTCAACGTGGATGGTAAAGTCAACGGTTTCTTTTATCGTCCATAAGTGCTCGAGGCCAGACGATTGTGACCCTTGCTCCCTTTTCGCTTGTGCCGCGATTTTCAAAAGTGACACTGGCGCCGGAGCGCTCCAGCAGGGTCTTGGCGATGAAAAGCCCGAGCCCGAGCCCGCCCGCCCGTGTGTCGTTGTGACGTTCGGTCACATAGGGCTCGCCGATGCGGGCAAGCACATCATGGGCATAACCCGGCCCGTCGTCTTCAATGATGACGGCGACGTTCTGCTGATCGTAATCCACCGTTACGGTGACCTTTTCCCGCGCATAATCCACGCCGTTTTCAATGAGGTTGCCAAGACCGTAGATGATACCGGCATTGCGGATACCGACCGGCTCGTCGGCGCGATTGTTCTTTTCAACGAGTTCGAGGCGGATGCCGAATTCCCGGTGCGGTGCCATCACCTCCTCGATCAGCGAGGAGAGCGGCAGGCGGCGCATATGTTCTTCGTTGTCGGTGGAAAGAGAGGTGAGCCGGCGCAGAATATCGCGGCATCTTTCGCTCTGGCTGCGCAGCAGCGCTATGTCTTCGCCAAATTTTTCGTCGTTTCCTAATTCCCGCTCCATCTCTTTCGCAACGACGCTGATGGTTGCGAGCGGCGTGCCAAGCTCATGTGCCGCGGCCGCCGCCAACCCATCCAGCTGTGAGAGATGTTTTTCCCGCTCCAGCACCAGTTCGGTTGCAGCCAGCGCATCCGCCAGCTGGTTTGCCTCATGCGAAACGCGATAGGCATAAAAGGCCGCAAACGAGGTCGTGGCGATGATGGCGACCCAGGTGCCGACATGCAGCAGAAGCTGGATCGGCAAAACCTCGCCGGGATACCACGGAACCGGAAAGGGAGAAAAAGCGATCGCTGTCGAGCAGATGACGGCAAAGGCAAGAAGAATAAGCGAGTGCCGAAGCGGCTGTGAGGCAAACGCAATGATGACCTGCACGCAGATCAGCGGCGCGAACGGATTGGAGAGACCACCCGTGATGTAGATAAGCGCCGTCAATTGCAGCAGGTCGAAGGCCAGCAGCAATGTCGCTTCCCAGGGCTCCAGCCGATAGGTTGAGGGAAAACGGGCGGTGAGAAACAGGTTGGCGAGCGCCAGTGCCGCAATCAATAGGCCGCAGGCCAGAAGCGGCAGGGGGAAATTGAGCCCGAAGGCGACAAACAGGATTGTCGCCGTCTGTCCGGCGACCGCCAGCCAGCGCAGCCAGACAATGGTCTGCAGCCTTATCCTGCGGCTGGCGCGGCCAAGCCTCGTGGTTTCGATCGAATGGCCAGCCACTTTCGTCTCCTTTACCCTCTTTATCGTCATCACGTTCCGCGCGATTTTGCACGGCTGGTCGGCAGGGCCGATGCCGGGTCCTCCGGCCATGGATGGCGTGGATAACGTCCGCGCATATCCGCCCGCACGTCCTTCCAGGATCCCGCCCAGAAACCGGGAAGATCGCGTGTCGTCTGTATCGGCCTGTGTGCCGGCGAGGTCAATTCCAGGAGCAGCGGCAACCGCCCCTGCGCAATCGATGGGTGAGCCCTCAGTCCGAAAAGCTCCTGCACACGAATGGAAAGCGTCGGTTCGCTGGCATCGTAACGGATGGGGTGCCGCTGGCCCGTCGGTGCTTCGAAATGCGTGGGCGCCAGCCTGCCGAGGTCGCGCCCTACCTCATGCGGCACCAGGGACAGAATCCCGTCGGAAAGGCTGCCGGGCCGGATGTCCTGCAGGCTGCGCGCGCCGTTCTGAAAAGGGACGAACCATTCGTCCAGCCGCGAAAGCAAGGCCTCGTCGCTGACATCAGGCCAGGGGTCGCCGATACTGGCGTTCAGAAAGCCGATTCTGTCGCGCAGCTGCAGCGTCTCTTTCGAAAACGGAAGAATGTCGATGCCGAATTCCCTGATACCATTGGCGAGCGCCTGGGCCGCCTGTTCACCCTCGGGGCGGGGCAGGGGTGTTTCGTCGAGGATGATGGCGCCAAGCCGCGTCACCCTTCGCGCACGCGCCTGGCCGCTCGCCTTGTCGAAAAGCAGCTGGTCCTGCTGAACGATGAGGTGCGGCATCCGCTCTTCTATATCGGTCCTTTCTATGCCCGCTGCCGCAAGGATGCGCGGTTGCGCCGCCCGTCCGGTAATATCGGCCACGACAAGCATTTTGCTCGCCGCCAGACGCTCGGTCTCGGCAAGCTCCGCACCCCGCCCATTAGCCATTACATAACGTCCGCGCGCGCCACGCTGGAGTGCGATCCTGTCCGGATAGGCGTGCAGCAGCAGTGGACCGGCCTCACTCGGCAATTCGGCTGTCGCCGTTTTGTCGCCGATCGCATCGAACAGCCTCGATGCCAGCTTCCGCGCCGCCAGCGCCCTTTCGCTCTTGTCGGAAAGAAAGCGTCGCAGCCGTTCATCGAGATCGATGTCGTTTCCGCCGAGCCCCTGTTCCGTCAGCATGACGGCGAGCATCGCCGCCTTTTTCCCCGCACCCTCGCTTGCCGCCGCAATCACCATGGCTGCCAGCCGCGGCGGCAGCGAGAGGCCGCGCATCAGACGACCGCGCTGCGTCAGTGCGCCGCCTTTGTCGAGCGCGCCCAGATTTTTGAGAAGCGCCACCGATTCTTTAAGTGCGGCTTCGGGGGGCATATCCAGAAAAGCAAGAGAAGACGGGTCCTGAACCCCCCAATGGGCGAGATCGAGCGCAAGGCCGGCGAGATCGCTCGCCAGAATTTGCGGTGGCGTAAAGGCGTTGAGCGCCGCCGTTTGTCCCTGATGCCACAGGCGGATCGCAACACCGGGTTCCGTTCGCCCGGCGCGCCCCGCCCGCTGGTCGGCGGAAGCGCGCGACACCCGCACCGTCTCGAGCCTCGTGATTCCCGTTGCCGGTTCGAAGACGGGCAGTCGCTGTAATCCGCTGTCGATCACCACACGCACGCCATCGATCGTAATGGATGTTTCGGCAATCGAGGTGGCCAGCACGATCTTGCGCCGTCCGGCCGGTGCCGGCTTTATCGCTGCATCCTGCTCCTTCTGCGAAAGGTTTCCGTAAAGGGGGATGATATCCGTATCATCGGGAAAACGCCCCTCCAGCCGCGCGGCCGTTCGGGTAATTTCCGCCTGTCCCGGCAGAAAAGCGAGGATGGAGCCGGTTTCCGACCCATGGGCTTCGGTAATCGCCTTGGTGACTTTTTCTTCAACCGGTACGCCCTGCCAACGATCATCATAGCGGACGTCGATGGGAAACGTCCGCCCAAGGCTCTGAATGACCGGGGCATCTGCCATGAGCGCGCTGATGCGTTCGACATCGAGAGTGGCGGACATGACGAGGATTCGCAGATCGTCTCGCAACCCACCCTGCACGTCCAGTGCAAGCGCCAGTCCGAAATCGCCGTCGAGCGAACGTTCATGGAACTCGTCGAAAATCACAGTCGAAACGCCGGCAAGTTCCGGATCGTCCAGAACCATGCGGGCAAACACGCCTTCGGTCACCACCTCTATCCGGGTTTTCGAGGTAATGCGATTGTCGAGCCGCATGCGGTAGCCGACGGTTTGCCCGACTTCCTCGCGAAGCAGCTCAGCCATGCGCCCGGCCGCGGCCCGGGCGGCAAGCCGGCGCGGTTCGAGAAGAATGATCTTGCCGTCACCCCGCCAGTCCTGCTGCAAAAGATGAAGCGGCACCAGCGTCGTTTTACCCGCGCCCGGAGGGGCTGAAAGAACTGCGCGCTTCGCCCCGGCCAGGGCCTCGGCGATATCGCCCAGAACGGCACTGACGGGAAGTTCGGGCAATTCAGTCTTCATAGGGACGGACGTTCTGGTCATGCAAACAGGCCTGCGGCGATTGGGGTGCGTTTAAGCGTCTTATATGCCGTTTCTAATGCACGACCCTGCGCTTTGACAGCCGTATGTAAGGATAAGGCAAATGCTCCGCCGGCAAAATTGCGGTTCCCGGCGCGCTATTTGCAATGAGGCATGGAGGGGAGACATCCGGCCTGTGGTGAAACGTCTGAAGATTCCGTCCCCCTA